>Ga0208454_1000005_pt1 | contig 468312 bp, 691 predicted proteins | sample EasRivMeERMZT100_FD_187530 | JGI IMG/M metagenome (GOLD analysis project Ga0208454, IMG submission 187530) | Soil microbial communities from meander-bound floodplain in the East River, Colorado, USA - East River MetaG ERMZT100 (SPAdes) (version 2) | ecosystem: Environmental > Terrestrial >...
TACATAATCATTCTCGCTGGCCGACTTAAGAATCTCGTCGCGCAATTCAGGCAACAACATATAAGAATAGCCAGTGCTATAGCTTACAGTTCCACTTGAGGGGGTGCGAACGCTAATAGCAAAGCGCTGTAGCTTTGGAGCGCTAAAGTCTTCAATGAGGCCATCGTGAGCAAAGTAAGATGGCACTAGTGGCACATACTTACCAGCTGCGACTGCCTTCATCTCAACCGGCACTTCAATTTCAACTGGACCTTTTGGAGTATTGATTTGAGCAAGATATATAATTGAATCACTGCTCTCTGAACCAAATCTTACTTGAGCGTTCTTAAAACCAGCTGAAACTAATTCAGAAGTTACAAGTCTCTTACCGGCCGAAATAGCAGCAGTACCAAAAGCACTTGCCGCCTCAAGCACACTATTCTCAAAATCATGTGCGAGGTGCGCTAATTCTTTTGGCATCTCAACTGTTTCAGTTGTATCAATATCAGCTCGTGGCTCTTCATACTTGCGGTCTAAATACAAGTTAGGAGTATTTAACGCCATTGCGCCGCTGTCTTGGAATAAGTCAGTCATTCCACTGAATTCTTCCTGGGTGGCTTTCTTTGCCTGACCGGTTAATATGCCAATCGCCGTTAAAACATCGGTTGCTTTTGGAGTGGTAAAGTCTCCGGTGTTTGCCTTTCGTGTTACGAAGGCCTGAAGATTGTCAGAATTTAACTCTTCTAAGTGGTCATCAGCAACGAAGGTGCTGGGCATTAGAAGTTTACCTGAACTTAATTCAATTGGAATAGCTACAGTCACAAGTCCCTTATCTGAATCAAGGCTTGCGGCATATACTAACGCGCCCAAATTGCCGCCCATGATTTCTACACGAGACTTATTAAAACCAAGCGCCCTAAGCTCGGCTTCAACATAAGTTTGCCCTTTGTTTGCTAAATTAACATCGTATGCTTTTACTTCATTTAGACTATTGCCAAATGCTGAGTTAAGAGCATTAACTAGGTTTTGATCAACGTAGTCGCTGGTGTCGAGGTTTGAGACATCGGCATCAACTCTATTCATCCTGGCATAATCAGGGTTTTGAGAACTAAAGGTCATCTTAGATTCTAACAGAAGGTGACCTAAAACATTCCTAAACTTTGAATTGCCGGATAGGCGAACGAACTCATTATATATGCGTGAGACGTCTGCTTGTGAAATTAAGGTTCCCTTTGGAGAACGATCAAGCATACGCTCGATGGTCACTGCCACCTGACGTATAACTGGATCTTCTGGAAATTTCTCATATGCTTCGCGAGTCTGGTTATAGACGTCTTCTAGCATAAACTCCTTGCCATATGACTGCTCATCAAGGGCTTTTTGAGCAAGTCTAGCAAGGTCTTGTACATTTAAATGGTTGGACATAATAGTCGCCTCCGTTTATCTCAACTCTGGGAATTGGGCCAAGAGTTGGTTCTTCTTTTCTTCGGGCTGTGAATTAAGGAATCTCTTTAGAAACTCCTTATCTGAGCTTAGCTTACTTATAAGGGTCTTTTGAAATACATAAACATCGTCAGCATCAAAGCCGAAGTCTTTAGAGGCAAAGCGCTGAATAGGCTTGTCTTTATACAAAAGAGTCACGTTCTTAGCTTCTTTATCAGCTAAGGCGGACCACTCACTTGTTGTTTCTAGGGGTTTTTCTTGCGTCTCGTCACCGTACATGGCTGAGAGGTATTGCTTACCATCCTCGCCATCTTCGAGCGTCCAAAGAGACTCTACTGGGGAAGTATTGAGTTGAAATACGTCAAAAGCGACCTTGGTAAAGAATTGTTTATTGGGCTCGTAAGGGATTCTTTCTTGTCTCTTGGCATACTTGTCTGCCAACACATTCCAATCTAAGGTATCCATTAAGCACTCCTATTGAATAAAATTTTGGTCATAGAAAACCAGGAGGTCCGAATAGACCTCACCTTACAATATAAGATTAGAATATTAATAGAAAATAGGCGGTTGTGGGCCATTTTATACGCCCAAACCGCCTTTTGTATAAAATATTTAGATTTCCTTGAAAATATAAGGACTTAGACAGGCCAAACGCTCGCCCACTGAGCCTGGATGAAGGAAATGCAGGGCTGCTGAAATAGAGGATAGCAAAGAATTGCCATCTTGAGGAGTGAATAACATTCCTCTTATAACTCTATTAGTAACATCTATATTTATAGTTGGCGCGCAAATCACAGCCTGATTCAATATACGCCCATACAAGCCATAGTCTCTACCAAAGCCAAACACTCGATTAGAGGTTGTTTTATTGGTTAAGGCAACCATTTCATTTTCTTTAAAAGCATTGAGAACGGCTTCCTTTGAAGTTAGATTGTTTATGTGATCAGTTTGTATTACGAATCTAATCACATGCATATATTGGGTATTTGCCACTAACGAACTTGAAAATAGCTTGGTTGCAGGGAACTTATCTTTAAGCAAAGTAAAAGCATCTTTGGCATGGTGAGTGCCAAAGTCATCGTACTTGTGCCCATCCAATTCTATGGCTGGTATAAAGTCTTCGTCCTGTGAAATATCACTGGCTCTTCGTATGCAGGTGAAATCTCCTGATATCACGCCGCCGGGATAAGCCGAAGAAAAAGGATTGTCAAAGCTCTTCAGGACAGTTGCTATGCTATGTGTATTGCAACTAACAACTTGTATGAACTGGTTGTTAGGAAAGGGAACTATATTGTGGGCGAACTTGGCACCGAAGCCATCCTCAGAGCCTTGTGCTACGAAACCCTTAACCTTATCCTTATAACGGTCATAGAAATTGCGCTTATTAGCTAAACCAATACCTTTTGGCGTACAGTCAATAACGACAGAAGCCCTCTCGATGGCTTCTTCTTCCATCAGGGAGGGCTTCAAGTTTAATGCTTCAAATTGTTTTACTTTGTCTTTATTAACAGCAAGTAGAGCACCTCTTGAGAGAAGTTGCTCTACTTTTGTTTTATCCACCTCAAGCGGACTATTTTTGTGAAATGTTACTTCGTCTATACCAAATTCTTTTTTATACAACGACAAAAGCCCTATCAAGGGCTCTCCAATCGTTCCAGTACCAACTACATGGATTATATTCATTTTACCTTACTTGGGCGAAATAAATACTATCAAGTCCCGCCCTTCTAATTTTGGCTGACCTTCCGCTACGCCTATACCTTCCGCAACTATTTGAGCGATGACACTATTCATCTTCTCAAGGCCCAGCTCTTTAAAGGCCAATTGACGGCTCTTAAAGGTCATAGTCAATTTGGTTTTGTGGCCCTTTTGTAAAAATTCTCTAATATGATTGACTTTAGTATCCAAATCATGTTTTTCTATTTGAGGCGTAAAGCGAATTTCTTTCATCTTTTGCGCCCTTTGTTGAGCGCGGACTTGTCTTTCTTTTTGCTTCTGCTCAAACTTAAGACGGCCCTTGTCGGCTATCCTATAGATATTACTCTTTGGATTTACTACTATTAAGTCCTGTCCTGCTTCTTTTGCTCGTCTTTTAGCATCTTCCATGCTGACGTTACCAATTACTTTCCCATCTATACCAATAAGCATTATGTTCATATTGAAAATATTTACCCCCTAGGTTTCTATTATTTCTTCTTGTTTTTCTTTCATCTTTGAAAGAATTGTTCTAATCTTTTCGTTATTTGAGCATAACTTCCTAATTTTCTTAAGAGCGCCGCCATAACGTTTCTTCTGATTGTTATAGTCTATATTACCCTGAAGTATCTTATGAATTGTAGTCTGATGCTTTCCTAATTGAGTGGAAATTTCATTCTGCGTCATACCTTCAAAATAAGTAAGGTTTATAACTTGTCTTTGTCTTTCTGTTAAATTATTATTTATTATATTCATCACTTCTTTCATTAATTCATTTCTGAGCCTTTGAAATTCCTCAGAATTGGCATAACTATTAAAGTAGGCATTCATTCCATCTTCGTTAGCAAAATTATTGAGTAGGCTTGGGTCTATACTAATCTCTATAAAATTGTTTGGTGGAATGTCTAAATCGCCAGAACTGCTGCAAGTAAAGTTCTTGGGCATCTGATAAAACCTCCATGGTTTTGTTTAGCTGGCGATCCGTTGTTTGTTTAGGAATATATTGAAGTCTCCACCTTTAGACAAAAACTCGTCCAAGTCCTTATGACCATCTGGTGTAAATTGACATTCTAAATTTAAACTATCCTTATATACCAGTTTGCTCATAACTTGCTTTGAACTTAAACGTCCTGCTTCGTCATTGTCAAAAAGCAGACATATGTTTTTCGTATATCTAGAAAGTGTAATCAATTGCCGATTGGAGAATGCTGTTCCACAAGCGGCCACTATATTATATATTCCCTTTTGATGGGCGGTTATTGCATCAAAGTAGCCTTCAACCACAAATACCTGATCGCTCTCTCTTATTGCATTAAAAGCCCTATCCAGGCCAAACAAATAAGAGGCTTTAGAATAATTGCTATTCCTATATTTAGGAATGCCTAATTCTTTTCTTTTATTCTCTTCTACCAAAGTACGACAGCCGATAGCTATGGCCCTTCCGGAGATATCTCTAATTGGAATTACAACTGGATATCTTTTGAATGGGCTAGTATCGGCGTTCCAAACTATATTCTTTGTTCTTAGTTCTTCAGGATGAACATGGTCAAATAGCTTTCTCAAATCACTGGGAAAGGCCCCTATCTTGTAGGTCTTAATGGTCTCTTCAGTGAGACCTCTATTTAGAACATAATCCAAAATTTCTTTGTTATCAAATAACAATCTATGACAAATCTCTGTCAGTTTATCAAAAAATAAGTCGCTCATACTTCCTTTTGTGCTTTTACTTTGCGTTTGCGGGTTTTTGGCTTTGGCGCTTCTGCTACCGCTACTGTTGCTTCTACTTCTGGTTCTACTATTTCTATATCTTTTTGTCCGAATTCTTTAATCGCTTGTCTCATAGCTGCATGAACTTTGATTGGACCTTTGCATATCTTGCAAACAGTTTCATCCTTTGTATTCATTACAACTTCTCGATTTGCATTGCATTGGCGACAGGCCATAACAAATGCCTTCTTAAGGTCGGTCTTTAGAATTTGACCGAAGCTCTTAAGCGCTCTCTTCATCGAATCAGAGATATTATTGACTGGCTTATTGCAAGCTGTACAAATAACTTCCATGGTGTCAGCGTTCAGTAAGGCATTTGAATGTTGCATACAGCCTCTATTATTACATGCTACTAACATCTTATTCCCCTTCTTCCTGTTCATCGACAGGTTGTGATACTGAGACGTTATTAGCCTTTGCATCCTTAACTCTCAACATTACTGATTCTTGTAATGTTGGGTCTAATAGAGCATCAGCAATGGCATCTTTGCCATTATATTTAACGCCATCTAATTCATAGGTTTTGTTGTTAGGACGAGCAATAACGCCATACCTAACGCCTAATTCTTTAACTTCTTCGTTCTTTGCCACTATGCCCTTTAGGTATTCTATAGCAAACTCTGCCTGACGATGTGGAGGAGCCTTCTTATTCTTATCAATACGAGCACGGATATGATGCCCTGTCTGCTCGCCAGCTGAATCTAGAATGGCTGAATCCTTGGCACCAATCTTTGCGAAATTAACCATCTGTGCACAAGCAAATTTAAGTGCGGTTCCACCTGGTGAGTCTTCCGGATTACCATACATAACTCCAGGCTTCATACGAATCTGGTTAATGGCTATTAAGGTTACTCCAGTTTCACTCAAAAGTGGAGTCAAGCGTCTCAATACTTTTGGCAAGAAACGAGCCATAGGAGCCATATCCTGTTGATTTACGGCGTTGTTTTGCTCGATAGGTGGTTGTACTGCAGCTACGCTATCTAGAACGATTATGCCTAATCCTGTGCCACCCATTTCTATTTCGATATCCAATATACCTTTCTTTTGCTTGCCCTCACCATCTTTCTTTGGGAGACCTACAAGACGTTCAAATATCTTGGTGCCGTCATTCTCTTTATAAACGAATAAGCGATCAGTATCTACACCGAGCATTCTAGCCCAGTTTTGGTCATAGGAGAACTCTGCATCGATAAACATTGCCCAATTTCTTGGGTCTTTCTTTTGCCATTCTGCTATTGTAGTTAAACTTAATAGGGTCTTACCTGACGACTGAAAGCCAGCATATTGAACTATATGGCCTCGTGGAACTCCCCAAATACCTAGGGCATCATCTAATACGAAACTGCCAGTTGGTATAGACTCTACGGCCGCTACGCCGTCATCACTACCTACGAATAGGCCTTCATCACCGTGTTGCTTCTCTAATTGCTTCCAAATTTCTAACATTGATTTGTTTGACATTCTTACCTCAAATAACTAAAATCTTTTGAATATTTTCCTGATAATATAAACGACCTGATTTCTTGTGGAGTTGAAATATATCCCATATAGTATATTGGGATAAAACTGCATTCCTCGTGAGACTCGCCCTTTTCGTCCTCTTCTTCCCAACAATCGGTTTTAAGAGGCTCTACTGAACGAACGACCCCGAATACTTTGCCATCCATAGTAAAGGCGCCTCCACCACTGCTACCAAATACTACTCCAGCACTTACTTCCCAAGTTAAGACACTTCCACGATATCTAACCTTTGAACTAATTATACCCTTTTTGAGTGATCTATATCTATAATTAGGATTGGCACCTATAAAAATATCATCGCCTAATTCTGGATCACTATCTGCGTTGGCTATATCGGAGTGAAATAAAATTCTTCCAGGATGTATTTCTAAAAGAGCCAAATCATTTAACTCATCGAATATTAAGTTTTCTACTCGATATTTGTCCAAAAAAGGCACACCATTTATAACATATAGAAACATCACATAGATATCTCCATCGGGCTCTTTTTCTATAGAATCTTGGATTACATGGTAGGCGGTTAGCACCAGTGATTTATCTGAATCAGACTTTACCACTACACCAGAGGAGGTATTTACTATAACTACGGACTCCATTATTTGAGCTGGTGATTTTACTTTCTTGCTCTCTTTGCCTAACGTTACTACTACTAAACCAAACATCAACAGTGCGGTTAAAATACTCCTGAGCACGATTACCTCTCATCTAAATTTTTTAATTTTATGAGTAACTCTCTTTCTTCGTCTGAGAGCTTTTTAGGTATTTTAACCTTAATAAACACCAAGTGATCTCCCTTTAAATTAATTCCTTTATGATTCACCTTTAATATAGAACCTGATTGGGTTCCTGCTGGGATAGCTATCTTTTCATTTCCGTGTATCGTATCTGTTATAATTTCTTTTCCAAGTATGGCATCTAAATATGATATCTCTTCTTCAGATTGTATATTTGATCCTACTTTTTTAAACTTAGCGTGAGGAGTAACATGCATAGTAAAATATAAATCGCCTGGTCGTCCAGCATCGATATCACATGGGGCACCTTTACCATTTAATCTTAGTGACATGCCATCGTCTATTCCAGGTGGTATAGTAAGCTTTATTTGTTCTGTTTTAGCTTTTTGACCTAGACCTAAACAATCCTTACATTTTTCTAAAATCGAATATCCATTTCCAAAGCAATCTGGACAAGTTCTCACTATCTGCATAATGCCCTGACGTTGGCCCACCTTACCTTGGCCGCCGCAGCCCTTACAAACAATAAGATTAGTGCCATCCTTGGAGCCGTTGCCCTTGCAAGAAGCGCATCCTATAGGCCTATCTATTTGAATATTTTTAACACAACCTAGGGCAGCTTCCATAAAATCTATAGTGAGATTTTTGTATATATCTTCGCCCTTCAATTTTTGTCTTCGGTTGCCGCGATTAAACAGCTGATCGTAATAATCATCGCGCCCAACTGTTTGTCGTAATATCTCTTCTAGATCTTCTTGGCTTATATTTTGATTATGTTGGGGCCTTCCAGAAGTATTACCAAATTTATCGAATTGCTCTTTTTTCTTTGGGTCGCTTAATATTTCATAAGCGGCAGTTACTTCTTTGAATTTTTCTTCGGCCTTGGGGTCGGGGTTGCGATCTGGGTGGAGTTCAAGCGCTAACTTCCGGTATGCTTTCTTTATTTCGTCGGGAGTTGCGTCCTTTTTTAGTCCTAGTGTTTCGTATGGGTTTGTCATGTCGGCCCTGTTTAATAAGTTGTTGAGCAGCTAGTCCAAGAACTATAGCATCTACAGTATCATTATCTTCTTCGAAATCAAAAGTTAAATTATATTTTGTAACTATGGCCTCAAATGCCTGCTCTTTCTTAATACCAATTCCAAGTTCGGAACGAGCAGTTACAGCTAACATATTGATTGGATCTTTCTTTGTTTCTTCGTATATAGTTTTAAGTGCTATACCTCTAAACATACTCAATAATTTGAAGGTATTCATATTGCGACCTTTAAATATATCTTCTATTACAGTATAGTCTGGCTTGTGAAATTGAATTAATTTTCGAACTTCTTCTTGAAAATGAACTAATCGTTCCCCGTGAGACTTGCTTTTACAAGGTGCTATTAACCCACAATGCTTTATTGATATCTTGCCGTTGTTAATCAACGCAATGCCCGTGTAAGCTGAAGAAACATCGAAGGCTAATATTTTCATTTTTTTCCAAATAAAAAAATAAGGGGCGTGTTTAGCGCCCCTTATTTAGTGATTAAATTTTATTATACATTAAAGTCAAAGTCGCTATCGTCAGTGGATGCCTCTGCTGGCTCACTTACCGCTGCGGCTACTGTCTTTTTAACCGGCGCCATACCTAGCTTCTCGCGAATGCTATCTGGAGTTGGTACTTCAACCATCTTATCCAAATCCACTGAAGTCAAGAAAGCCTTAATTACTTCCTTTTCTTCTGCTGACAAGGACTCTTTTGGTTCTGGTATAATCGTATACAAGGGCTGAGTTCCCTTTGGATTACGCTTGACATCGACATCGTAAGCTCGTGGATCGCCCCATTTCTGGTTCTTAAATAAATCCATTATCTGCTTAAATATCTGTGGGCCAATTTCAAGAATTGCAGGTTTGTTAGTGCGTCTGTTAAGAACTCCAACATACCATCTAGCCTGTGCCTGCTCACCTTGCTGGCACAACGGGCAATCTTTAACCGCACATCTTAGCTTGCGGTTTTGTCCAGTTGTATCTTGTGACCAGTGGGTATAGAACTGATAAGGTGAAGTTAAGCAACGAACGTGGTTGCTGCCCTCTTCAAGCCTCATAAAATCATTACGACCGGTATCACCATCTGCCCAACTATCAAGTTTTCCTACTACTTTTGTACTCATTTTTATATTTCTCCTGTTATTTTATTCGCCCTTTAGCTTTAGCACCATGCAAACGCATACGGGCATAATATACTATGATCCTTTATTTAAAAAAGTCAAGTATTTTTACCAAGCGTTAGGATCCTGCCCAACATTTGGTTCTTTATTACCTTCTTCTATAATTCCATTCCAACTAGACGCCTGCTCATGTGGATAAGCGCGCTTTAATATATGCTTGCACAAATAATGCATCTTATTAAAGCTATCATACTTACTGCTTACCCACTTGGCAAATGCCATAGCTTCGGAATATTTATTAGAAGCATTTATATAGTCATCATCCATTTCAGCAAACCAGGCCCTACTTTTATCAGTTTTGATATTGTTGGCCGCGGCTTTAACTAATGCGGCATAACTATACGCTTTCTTCTTAAGCGTATCCATTTTAGAAACGTGAGCGGTGGCAATGGCTAATAACTCTGAGCAAATATCAGCCCCTCTTAAATATTTAGTGGCTAGAATTTCTGCCATATTTATATCTATATTACCATCTTTTGGCATAGCATCTGATAGCGTACGAATTTCGGCAGTATCCAAGTTCATAGGATCGAACTCGTTACTATCTCCACCATTTAATATGTCTCTAACTGTTACTAATTGTTTACTCATTTTTTTCGCCTCATATCGTCTATTATTCTCAATCTTTGAGTTATCATTAATTGTTGAATAAAAAATACAATCGCCCATGGAATAGGTTTATTTGGTTTAATAAAAGTAATGAAACCCTCTTCATCACTTTCAAATAATTCCTTAAAAAACTCTTCACCTTTAGTATCCTTATCGGTAAATTGAGCAACTAGTTCTTTATAATATTGATATTCCTGGTCAGTCATCTCTACTTTCTGATGGGCTATTGCTTTAATCATTAAGTGCTTCTCCTAAAAGCTCCTCCAGAACCACTAACAACATTTTGTCGCACTCGTTCTTTTTCATACTCCATCTTGGCTCGGACGGCAGCTGAAACTGGCGTATCGTCGTCGCCCATTACTAACCCATTAGCATTACCAAGTCTTTCAGCTAATGCTTCGGTGAGTGCTTCGTCTCTTATGCTTTGCTCATCATCGCCCTCACCTAAAGCCTCTTGTTTCATTTTTCGAAGTATTTCTTTGGCCTCTTTTTTTTGCTGTTGCTTAAAGGCGGCATCGGAGGCTTCCACAGCTTCTTCTTCCTCTTCTACTTCTTCAGAAATCATCTCACCAGCTTGCTCTACAGGTATTATACCCCGTTCGATGGCCTTTGGCTCTTCCTTAAACATCTGCCTAACCTCAAAATTAGCTACTATGAGGTTAGCTATATTTTCAGCATCCGCTGCTGGTAGGCTTTTATTTAGTAAGGTCTGCAAACTTAAATAAGATGCCAATCGTTCAGCCTGCATTATACTTTTGCCACAGGCTGGACATTGATTATTTTTTATGGCAAATGTGAATTCAGGAGTCACATTAACCGTACAATTGTCACACTTCATGTTACATCGCTCCAATATTATTATTTTCTAATCGTTCCAATACTAGAGAATTAGCACCATTATAGGAATTGATTTTGCAAACTGCTCTAACAGGTTTTCCTATATCAAGCAATTCTTTATATTTATTCCATTGTTCTGGCCAAACAGTTAGTTGAACGGCATCATTATTTAGGTCCATCAACACTACTTTAGCAAACACTCGGCCCTTATTCTTGCCATTTTTAAGCTTCATCTCTTTAATATCAGAAACAATTGATTCTGTTCTTATTAATACACCTTCTGTCATGGTTTTAACCCGTGTTAGTGGAGTTACGCCCTTACCAGTAAAGAAACCATTATACACATCATTAATATTACCAGAAATGTATTCACCTAGGGTAACTTTTTCGCCCTCAAGCTTTTCTCTCATTGCAAATTCTTCTTCAAGTCCATCGCAAGTGAAGGTAAAACCCTTTAAGCGGTCTAACTCATCTATACCTTCTTCGGCCTTACCATTGCCATATTTGTTAGCTTTGGTTCTAATATCCTGATAAAAAGTCCAGGCGGCCTTGCGGGTTATGCCTAATTTATCAAAACACCCGGCCAATGCCAGAGCTTGAATAACGTTCTTCTTAACAACTCTAGAATTAGTTCTGTATAAGAAGTCAGCAAAGTTCTTGAATGGTGCCTTATTGCGGGCTTCCATTATACTTTGGACGGCTGAACCACCAACGCCCTTTACAGCGTCTAGACCAGTTACGATAGTATCCTTGGTTAATACTTTGAAAGAATATCCACTGAAGTTTATGTCAGGTTGTATAATCTTCAAGCCCAAACGTTCTGCTTCTTTCTTGTAAGCTCTGATATTAGAATCACGAGCAGTTGAATTTTTATTGGTTTCGGCCTGTAAAACTGCCGCCATAAATGCTGCCGGAAAGTAGTGCTTGTAGTAAGCGGTATGATAACCATTAATACTATAAAATATTCCGTGTGCCTTATTAAATCCATAGCCAGAGAATGGTTCTATAATGCCATCCCAAATATTAGCAACTTCATGTTCTTGAAGTTTAGCATGCTTCATACCATCGGCTATAAATTCAGCTCTTAGTCTGATTGCCAAGTCTTTACCCTTTTCTTTTAGTTTGGTAAGCTTGCGCAATCCGTCAGCTTTATTTAAATCCCATCCAGCAACCGCATTTGCTAATTTTGCTAGTTGTTCCTCATATACACATTCGCCAAGTGTTTCAGCCAAGGGTGCTCTCAAACACTCATATTTGAATGATACCTTTTCTTTACCATCTCTTCTTGCAATATAAGTTTCGCGAGATTCTTTGGCAGATGGACGACCAAGGGCATTAACCAAACTTAAATCTTCTATACTCTTTGGCTTGATTTGCTTGCACAAGGCCTTCATGTGAGACGATCCCATTTGGAATACACACATTGTTCTGCCCTTAGCAATATCATCCCAAACTGCCGGGTCGTTAAATTTAATGTCTTCTGGGCTAGGACAATCCATTCCCAACAAGCGAGCATTCTCGATAGTATTTTCAATAATACGAAGATGCTCTAAACCTAGTAAGTCCATTTTAATAAGACCCATTTCTTCGCAACGATTCTTTTCATATTGAACTGCAATCGCGCCGTTTTTATCTATCCTTAACGGAACATAAGTTGGTAAAGCAATATCACTAATTACTATACCAGCTGCATGAGTTGCGTAGGCCTTCTCTAATCCAACTAACTTTCTTCCAAATAATTCAAGTTCAGGATATTTAACACAAAATTCAGCAAACTCTTTTGAGCTCTTGAGGGCATCATCTATTGTTTGAGCTTCTTGCGGAATAGTATCGGTAATCTTATTAGCAATTTTAAAGGCTTCGCTTTTACTACCGCCCAATTCAAGGGAGCGGGCAATGTCTTTAATAATTACTTTCGGGGTCATTCTGCTCAAATTAGAAACGTGAGCAACCTTATCCTTACCATATTTATTGATTATATATTCTTCGACCATATCTCTGCCATTGGAACTGAAGTCAGAATCAATATCTGGAAACGATTTCTTTTCTTTATTATGAAAACGTTCAAACAACAACCCGTATTCTAATGGATCTACTGCGTGAATACCTAGTAGATTTCCTACTAGAGAGCCACCTACAGAACCACGGCCTGGACCTACAAGGATGTTCTTGCTCTTTGCGAACTTAATGAAGTCGGACACAATCAACATATAAGAGCAGAAATTATGCATCTCAAGAACTTTAATCTCATCCATCATTCTCTGGATATACTTCTTTTTGTCTTCACCTTTTAGATGTCCGAATTTATTCTTAAATCCTTCTACACAGCGATAGCGCATGAAAGCATGCTCTTCTGGAACAGGCTTATCAAACTTTTGAGCTGCATACCATTTTTGGAACTTGGGATAATCTGATTCACTGACGAAATCGAACTTCGGAAATCGTGCTTCTTTAACGTCTAGATAAGTAGGCTCTACACACTTATTACCTATCTCTACTGTATTGTCACAAACTTCGGTGGCAAATTCTTTACCAAATTTTTCTACGAAGTGATTAAAGATTATAGAACGATCCTTCATATAGAATTCTTCTACTTCGTATCTATGACGAGTCTTATCGCTGACGGGCGCCTTAGAAGATATGGCCATCAATACATCGTGTGCCTTGGCATCTTCTTTGGTCAGATAATGAATATCTGCAGTAGCAACTAATTTAACACCGAGTGACTTACCTATTTCAATAAGTTGCTTATTGATGTGATTTTGATCTACTACTATCTTTTCTTTACCATCTTTGGATAATTCAATTTCGCCAGTTCTTCTATTTCTAGCCACTATATGTAAATTATGTGGCTGAACCTCAAGATATAAATTATCTTTGAATATTTTCTTTAGGCGCTCCACTGTGCATAAAGCATTAGTATGACAAGAATCTTCTAGCCAACGTCCTTCATCATCATGAACGAACATTTGTCTGGACACTAATCCACTACCACAGGCCGTTAGACAAATGATACCCTCATTGTATTTTTCGAGCATATCCCAATCAATTTTTGGAAACACTTTGCCCAATACAGCTACGTATTGAAAGTTAGTATAACCTTCATAGTTTAGCATCAACAGATTTCTATAGCCAACTTCATTGCTTGCTAGTAGAACTATATGACGTCTCTTCTGTTCTTTGTCCTTCACATCATCAACGAAATAAGCTTCCATGCCAGGAATATACTTAACTCCGTGTTTCTTGGAGGCCTTACGAGCATCAAATACCGCTGCCATAGTACCATGGTCGGTAATTGCTAGTGCTGGCTGCCCTATTTCAGCAGCCCTTTTAAACATAGCATCTACATTGGTCATAGCATCTTGCATACTGCCTATAGATGTGTGTGCATGTAAATGAACGAAATTATCTGTTGCCATCTTACTCATCACCTAAAACTATACTAATGTCTAACTTTGTAGTCATCCACTCGGCTAATTTTTTATCAAATTCAATCTTTCGATCGATTGTTTGCAAATCTGCTATATCCAATTCTTTTGGCATAGAGAATTTAACAATATTTTTTTCTAACTTGCCTTCGATTGTAAATCCATCAGGAGATTCTATTTTTAATAATCTAATAGAGCCTAACGGATATTTTGGCGATCCAAAACTGGTCATATACTTTACAATATCTTTATCTATTCTACAAGGTAAGGTATATTGTAAATTTACGCAGGTTGAACATCTGGTTCTTTCTACTTTTACTACTTCAGAAAATTGGACCATTTAGCCACCATAATAAAAAAGAGTATGAAGTTTTAAGGCCTCATACTCTTTCGGAATTTAGGATTTCTTTGCTACAAAAAGGGAGAGACCGACTTCGGTTTCCCCGGTAGCGTGATCTAGTAATGCTTTCATTACCTGACCAACATCGCACTCGCCGGCTGTGATTTCTGCTACGCTTGCTTCGAGAACTACGCGCAACTTTTCATCTTCCTTGCCTTTCTTTACTGAATAATTTAATACCTTAAATCCACCTACTGCTTGCTTTACATCACTCACTTGCTTACCTCTTCTGCGCCTTTAGAGCGCTCTATAATAAAATCAATTACCTTCTTTGCTCTTAATACATGAACAAAGGAATCCATTTGTTTGGTGTTATACAACATACTCACAAATTCGTCTTTTGTCTTTTGATACTTAGTAGCAAACTCTTCTAACAACTTGTCTAGTTCATCTGGATTAATTTCCATACTTGGCTCTTTATCATAAACAGCATCTATTAGTATAGAGCGCTCTGCATTGTATTTAGCCAATCCCTCTATGCTTTTTAAAAGAGATTCATTAACTTGGTCAGCCTTAACCCCAGCCTGTTGAAGTATTTTACTTTGCTCAACTCTTATCATAGAGTCTGGAACATCCACTTTATTAAGAGTCTTGAGCTTGTCTATAATTTGCTTTTCGATTTGAGCACGAAATCTGCTTTCAATCTCTTGCTTTACATCACCCCTTAATTTGGCTTCCATCTCTTCTACAGTCTGATGCCCAACCATAAGAGCCAAATCATTATCTACATTGGCTAGCTTACTTTCAATTATTGAATGAACCTTAATTTCAAAATCAGCTTCTTTCCCTGCTAAATGTTTAGCCTTGTAATCTTCTGGGAATTTAACCTTAATGGTCTTAGTTTCTTCTGCCTTCATACCAACCATTTGTTCTTCAAATCCTGGTATGAAATTAGATTGTCCTAATTTGTTAATGGCATATCCTTCTGCCGAGCCACCATTAAAAGGCATACCATCCAACATGCCTTTAAAATCTATTACCAGAGCATCACCTAATTGAGCGCCACGGTCAGTTATTTGAATTCTTTCAGCAAACTGCTCACGTTGGGTCATTAACTTGGTTTCATATTCTGCTTGTTCATCGAATGTTGGCTTTTCTAATACAAGACCGTCATATCCCGTTGGGTCTAGTTTTGGCAACACATCGACTAGTATATCTACAGTGTATGAGTTATCTTTATTAAATACTCCGGGATATTGAGCATCATTACTTAAATTATCGAAAGTTGGATTTCCTACAGGATTAATGTTGTTGTCTCTTATTACTTTAGTATATTGTTCTGATAACAACATCTGAGATACGGTAGATTTAGCACGATCGCCGAAATGAAGCTTTAGGGCACTAACTGGAACCTTACCCTTTCTAAATCCATTTATCTGAACGTCTTTCTGTATGCTTCTAAAAAATTCATCAAATTTCTTATCTACATTCTCGGCGGATATTGAAATAGATATTTTCTTTTTAATATTGCTTACGTCTTCTATCTTTACTTGGTCTTCCATTTGTATTCTTACCTCTTCATATTAAGTTGATTCATAAATTGACTTCTATAACGGTCTAGTTGTTTTTCAAAAGCACCACCGCGAGGAATGCCACGATCTGTTGATTGTTCAATCCTTTTAGGGTCTAATAGTTTCAGTCTCTTTAGTTCGTCTAGTTTAGCAATCCAGAATCTATATATTGATTCTTTATTTGGAGCAAATTCATACTTTGTTCTTAAACTACCCACAGCATCAATTACTGGTAAAGCCGAATCTTGTGATAGGCTATTGTAATAATCAGATACTGCCGCTTTTAAAGCCCATCTTTCCAGCCCTGTTGGGGTTGGTTTAACAGATTGGCGAGACCATTCTTCATTAGCATTATTCTCTAGTATTTCCTTTAAATGCCCTAGAGTTGGTAGTGCTATTGGCTGCTGCGGAACTGCTTGTGGTGCAACAGCCGGATCTACCAAATTTTGTTCCATCGCAGATGTCTCTATACCAAGTTCGGCAGTGATTGTCAAGCAGTCAGAGCAATTATCTGAGCCATCGTGCCTGGTTTCATGAATAAATTCAAGGATTTCCCTTGGACTATAAATATTTAAGTCCGCGTTAATTATGGCACGTTCTAGGGCCATTCTTTTAAATATATCTATACGTCTAGCAAAGTTAGAACCCTTTAACTGCTTATCGTATTTAATTAGATTTTTTCTTGCTAAAATCTTATGTTTTTTAACAAAGTCATTTAACATGTTATAAACCAAATATTTCTTTTATTTTTTTATTCTTTCTTAGATTTTTTAATTTTATATTAGCTCCAGCATTAGATATACCAGCTTCTGCTGCCGCTTCTTTAATCGAATAATCATGAAAACAAATTAATTCAATTACCTTAATCATCCTGGGGTCTTCATCCTTAAGCCATTCTCTAAAGTCATGTCTAGATATAATGTTATCTTCGCTTAAGTCTTTTGGATCCCCGAATATATTAGTGTTTTTTATCATATTCTCTGTAGTATGCGGATAGGACTCATCTGATATTTCCATAGCACTTTCTATAGGAAGTTCGGCATGACTAATTGCTCTTTTGGCCGCTGTGCCTAAACTAGAGCCGCATTCAGCGCATTCTCTATCTGACATATCTTCATCTGAATTTAATGTTATAGAAAAAGAACCACCACAAGAGCAAGTGACCGTATAGCTTTGGACATTCAACATAGTAGCGTTTCTATAAAATCTACTGTCATCTCTTATCTCATTTATGAGTCTTCGATTAATTCTCATCTGTAAGAAAGTGGATAGTTTGATTTCTTTTCTTGGATCAAATTTGGACATGCCCTCTATGATATGCAGAGACACATGCTGTTTGGCGTCCTCAAATGTAAAACCACTAAAATTATATTTAGTTGCCAAATATTTAATAAGCTTGGACATCTTAACTATTATTTTATCGTATCCAGTGCCATCCCTAGTATCTACATAGATAGCCTCATTATCGACAGTAATCCATCCAGCAAAACCAAGATAATCATTTGTATTAGTATCAGTAAAGATTTCTAATTCTTTATCTTTATTTGCGTTAATAGTTTTCATTCATTCTCCTACCATGCTGTATGGGCTGGACAAATTTCTTTAAAATCACACCAATTACAGAGCTTAGATGGAACTGGCACCCAAGTGTTTTCGGCGCCTATTTTCTCCGCATAACCTATAACTTGCTTCTCTGTTTTATCTAAATCAAAGGCATTAAATTCATATTCTTTGTATTTTGAGTTATGTCTCAATAAAACATAAGATGCCTTATAACTGTCTATGTTTCCAAATTCTTGTCTTAACCATAAGCCGTAGATTAGCAATTGAAATGGTTCTAAATAATATTCATTCTTAGTTGTTTTATAATCAACTATATGAAATCTTCCATCTTTAATAACATCTAAACGGTCAATGAACCCTCTTATAAGAATATCCTCTCTTATCTTGAAGGTAAAGGCACTTTCTACGCCCTTAACCATTGGCATACCTGACTTGGATACATTCTTTAAATACCCCATCAATAGATTGTAAGCCTCTTCAATCATCTTGTCTTCTAGTTTCTTTCCTAATGAGGCGCGAGCTTCAGTGAAGGCATGTTTCATTAGCTTACTTAATGAACCCTTATTGGTACCCTCTTCCATGTATATTTTATGGAAGACCTCTAAAGCCTTGTGGCAAAGATTACCTAAATCGAAATGATCCCATTCTTTCTTTGGAGCCTTTTCAATATAAGTAAAAAAATACTTACGAGGGCATTGTTCATAGGTCTTCATGGCACTTGCTGATAACTTGATTATCTGGGGCTCTTTATCGTGCGCTTCGTCTATTATTTCTTTTTCCCCATCTACAATTTTTAATGTCATTTTTTCCTTTAAAAGCTAGTTTGTCTTCCGTCGCGACCCAACCATTTAAACACCAATGGTATAGTATAGAAAGAGCCGGTTAGCATGAAAATGTTACTTGGAAGGGTTTGTATATTTTTAACATATCTTCCTTCATTATGATCGAAGTAATAACCAACCATTGTATTAGTTTTTGGACTGTAGAATCGTCTAACGAAGCCGCCGCTGACATAAGTAGCTTGTGGGTCTCGTAGTCTTTTTCCGCCAAATTCTTTATAAATATTAGACAGGGAACCAAATGGTCTCGGCATTAACTTAACATCATTATCTATTCTATTGTCTATGACTATCATTCGTGCGGTTGGATTGAAAAATTCTGCTTTTTCTGGAGTAGAGAAAGGTTGAAAATTATTATCCTCAAATGTAGGATTAGTATTTTCGTCTGGTATATTGACCTCTACAAGCAGTCCTAATTCTGTGCCATCAGCTTCGCGCTCGCTCTCTATAAAGTCATATTCAGATGGATCTACATCTAAGAAGCGAGCTGGTAAGCCATCAGCATCAAAGCCAGTTATAAGGTCAAATCCACTATTGGCCCTGTCTTGCACTATTCCCTCAGCAGATATAAACCTAGCAACATTTATACTAGTAACATCTGGCGCAAAGGTTTGTGTCAAAGTCGGACCAACTTCATCCTCACTATCAACACCAAAGGCACTTAAAGTAATTGAATTGAATCCAGTTGGTAGTACAACACCATCTATATATATAGGAGAGTCTGGGGTAGGTGATGAGCCGTCTATAGTAAAATAAATTGTAGCAGGAATATTTGACTCTATAGTTACACTCTCAGGTATTCCAGAAGATATTTCTGTTTCAGACCTTATAAATGTAAGTGTAACTACGGCCATTTATTATAATTCCTTGGGATGAAATGTGGCAGGTGCCTCTTTAGTGTCATGAATAACTCTTAAGAATCTTTCATCATTTCTTTCTTTACCATTTTTTATATAAACAAATTGAGATTCGTGAGCTAGACGACGCAGCATAGATGCTAATATATAATACACATCTTTAGTTTGTTTTGCTTCGTCTGAATCTTCGGCATTTATTTCTCTTCCAAATTGCAAGATAGTTTCTTGCATATCCATGAGCATTAAATCCATTTCTTCAGAAGTTACCATCATTGCTGCCACTTTACCCTTCATAAGCTCATACATATTATCTGGACCATTATGTACTAATCCAGATACTAGGGCCTCTACTTCATTATTAGCTAATACATATTTAGTTCTCATGTTAATTCTTTTACCTTTGTAAGAGCCTCATCGTATGATTTAACCCTGTAAATCAAACTGGCGTCGTTTGGTTGCTGGTTCCATGCTCTATCCATTAGAACGCATTTAATTCCGTGGTCAGCGCCATATTGGACTGTAACTAATTTATCTTCTATTAGAATAGGAATATCGAACGTTTTACAAAAATCTATTTTCTTATGCTCAAAGTATATTTTCTCTACTGGCATTCCATTTTGTTCGAACCAAGCATAAGTATCCTTTTGCACCCTATCCACTACACTTTCTGGAAAGATTTGTCTATAATCACCAACTCTGGCAGTAACTATATATATATTGCAGTGATCTACCAAATCTAAAACGAAATCTCTAGCGCCATCGTAAATTGGAATATTCAGCATTCCACCGCTCATTATCCAATCCATACTGGCTTTATTTGTATCTACATTTGCTAGATTTGGGCCCCACTCTCTAAAGACATAACTGCTGGGCTCTACATTCATATCAAGCCCAGCGTTATAGTTTTTATTTAAAAAGTCCCCGAAACCATGATAGAAGTTTGCTAAAACTCCATCTATGTCTAACAACAGCTTTGGTTTCATTTTTATTCTTTCCTTTATCTTCTACTTTTAAATACGGGTAGTAATGTATTGTTTTATGGTCTGGCTGTATGCGACATTTCGCTAGGAATACAGCATATTTTTCTTCACACTTATTATCATAGTAATAATCGATGGCCTTCATAACAACATCTCTTTTACTTTTGCCAACGAACTTAACAAAGTATTGAGCCATCATTCGCCTCCATAAGAGGCTATAGCATCAGGTTCGTCTCTGCGAAACTTCGAACTGAGACAAGTATTTTGATACCATAGACCTCCGTGTAATTGAGTCACCCGTATATTCGGGTATATCCATAATATCCTCCTCTAAAAAGAAATCGTCTAAATATTTATTTAGATAGTATAAACCGCTTTCTTTATTTTGTATGAGGCTTATCTCTCTATTTTCTAAACAATACGTCATCAGTTCTATGGACAGCTTTGAGTTTAGTAGGCCGCCCTCTTCATCAAAATCATCAACCAATGGCTGATCCGACTTTGATACATAATACACTCTTCTTATGGTATGTGAATTTTCTTTATAATAACGAAAGGCATCTAGCTCTTCGGGAGTCCGTATATCAGTAATAACAACGGATTTGGTTGATTTAATAGCATCTTCCATAACCCTTCGTACGAAATATAGAGGGTCTTTTTCTCTCTTTTCTTCGCTAAAATCCCATAATTCTTGTCTAACTCGGGCAATATCACCTGATATCTTGGCTAACTCAAAGTCTTCCTTGCTGATACCAAACTCTTCTTTAATTCGGTCAGCAAAGGCAAGTGTTGCAAAATCTCTTGTTTCTTGAAGGTATTTTGCTACAGAGTCCTTACCAGCTCTAGGTACGCCTATTAGCCCAAAAATCCGTTTAATTGGAAAACCTATCATATATAAGTCCTTTTTATTAATAGATGCTACTGAATAATCTTGCTTCCATCGACAGTTTTATTCACTATTATTACATCATCAAATTGCTCTTTAAGCTTCTCATCGTGGGTAATAACAAGTATCTTCATCTCATTACCCAATTGCTTTACTATATTAATAAACATTTCAAGACCCTTATCGTCAAGCGATGAGCTAACCTCATCCAATAACAGAAATTTCACATTTCCGCCTATTCTTTGCGATAATATCTTGCTTAAAGCCAATCTTAAAGCCAACGAAATTCTGAATTGCTCTCCACCACTATAGGTTTCAAACTCATCAGTCCGGCCACCAGAAGCAACTTCTATATCAAAGGTTTCCATCCAAGAGCCATTATCACCTTGTTTTTGGGTCTTAATGGCTGCTGTGGTGGGCTCGTTGCATATCTTTGATAAGATGTCATTAGCATAGGTCTCAAGCTCTTCTATTACATTTTCTAATATAACAGCCTGAATGCCATCTTTTCCAAAATAGTGTCTTAGCTTATCATATATAGCATAGTCGCTATTTAATTTGCTCAATTCCTCTTGAAGCTCTTTTTGTTCTTTTTCTTGTTTTGTAAGGTCTTCTAGAATATTGACTTTGCTACCATAAGATACGTTTAGCTTATTGCTCTTGTCTCTTAGGTCTTTAACCAAGCGAGACATATCTTCAATTTCTTTTTCTAGCTTATTGTATTCTTCTTTATCTACTCTTGCTCTGAGGTCATTAATTTCTTTATTAAAATCTCTGCTTTGTAGGGTTTTTAGTTCTTGCCGCAATGAAGTGTTTTCATGAATACAGGCATCTACGGCAGATTTACATTTGGCTATCTTAAGCTCAATCTTACCTTTGTCTATTTCTGCCCTGTTAGCTTCAGACAGAGCCAATTCCATTTCCTTAGCTCTTTGGTCAGCTTTAACCAATTTAGCTTTTATTTCATCATACTTAGCACGAATATCTACAAGCTCTTTATCGCGGGTTTCTTTAATACCCCTAATATCAGTCTTAGTTAGTTCTTTTCTGCAAGTTGGACATTCTTTATCCAAAGATACATCTTTTTCTAAATGCAAAATATGTTCTTTTAATGATTTTTCTCTTGCTTTGCCGGCTATTAGCTTTGAATTAATCTCTTGAAGGTTAATATTAGCGCCAGCCTTAATTTTCTCATTTAATACTTTTATTTTTTGTTGTATTAGAGCTATGTTATCTGTGCTCTGAGAAATTACACTATCGTTTTCTTTAACCTTTGTGGTTATATAGCTAACTCGCTTTTTAGCCTCATTGGCTTCTCTTTGAACCTTTTGTAAAAGTTCTGGGGCATTTTGCAAGTCATTCAAAATAGTTTGATGTCTAGACTTTTTCCCCACCAATACATCATTCAGATTTGTATATTCTGTATTTACTCTTTCGAGTTCTAGTTTTATATTTTGAATATCAGACTTACAACTAACTATATTCTCCTCTATCGTTGCAAGTGAAACCACATTTTTAGTCTTATCTTGTGATTTAGCAGACAATATCCTTGCGTGCTCTCGCGCACTTTTCTGGAACTCATCCCATTTATCCATTTTTAGAAGAGCCTTTAAAATGTCTTTCCTTTCGCTAGGCTTGGCTTCCGCAAACATCGAAATATCATTCTGTTTAAAATATACAGAATTTAAAAATACTTCGCTATTCAAATTAATTACTGTGCAAATTCTATCGTCTGTGGCCGTATTGGTGTCGCATGATATATTTTTCCAATCTGTGCCTGTCCATTGTTCAAATACAACATCTGACTCACCTACGGTCTTGTCTCGCATTCTTGTAATTCTATATTGTGTGCCATCTACATCAAAGACGAATTCTACTTTGCAGAGTTTTTTATCTTTCTTAACAACTCCATCTTTTTTCTTGTGTCTAGATTTGCCAAATAAGGCCCAAAAAATGGCCTCAAAAATAGCGCTTTTACCAGCACCATTTGATTGGTCAGAATTGTTATTAAAACTACCGAGTATTAAAGCTACGTTGAATCTTCCAAAATCTACATCTGACTTATCGTGAGACAAGAAGTTTTGGATAGAAAGTTTGACTGGAATCATTTTCCCTCTATTTCCTCTATAATTTCTTCAGCATATTTAACCAGTCTCTTTTTAACATTGTCTGGTTCAGTCAAACCCTTAATGAAAGTGAGCATCGCTTGTTTCACATCGGATCCTTCATTTATTTCGGCATTTCTTAATTGCCTTGAAGAGACAGTTGATACGCTTATTGAGGAGAGATAATTAACATTTTTACTCAATATATGATCCTTGATTGTTTGCTGATTAAGATGAAACACATCTGTATCTTTAAGTTTCACTATTAGACGGATAATTGAGTCCTTAATTGGATTCTTAACATCGAAAGCATCTACATCTGATAGAATTTTATCATTGATAGCGCTTTTGAATGCTTTATCTTCTTCTGAATAATCTAAATTTATTTCTATTAAATTTCTTACATGAGTGTCGATTATTTCATAATTATTTATATCGTCGGTATCTAATATAATAGTTGCTTTCTGATGGTCCCTTTCTCCGAACGATACCTTTTCCATAGATCCAGAGTATATGATTACTGGGTCTTTCTTGGACATCACAGAGTGCTTATGAACATGGCCCATTACAGTAGCATCTATGCCCTTAAACATATCTAGAGGCAGCATAAGCTCATTGATACTAAAGCTATCCGGATTCTCTTGTTCTAGAGTTTTCTCTAGCATAAAGTGACCAACTACTATCTTTAATCCAGATAATCCATCGGTTATTTGATTTAATTGCTTTTTAAGAATATCAATGGCTTCAGCGTTGCTTTGAGCATTTAACATTCTGCGGTCGCGATATGGCATTAATATAAGATTAACTTTCGTGCTATTGGTAGAGCCTAATACAGAGTGGCATCCCATATCAGAATAAACCGTTGTTTTATCTAATTGAAGATGATTGAATATATCTACTGTAGTAGTTGATATTACTCTTTGTTGGTCATGGTTTCCTACAACAACCACTAACTCAAGTCCCTTACCTAAGGCTCGTTGAACACATTTAGAAAAGGCGTTCAGTTGCGCAGATGTGGGATGCCGAGTTTCGAAGATATCACCAGTCAATACGACCAGTTTAACATCTTTCTTAATGAAGCGATCTATAATAGAATTAAAGGTTTCTGAATAGTCTAATAGCCGCGAGTTGTGCTGCGTGACTGGATCTATTTTACCTAAATTATATCCTGCCCCAAAATGCGTATCGCCTATTATTCCAATCTTCATTTTTTACCTATTAATCCTTTAATTTTATCATGAAATTCTTTTGCTTTTTCCCAATCATCATCGGACATATCATCTAAGAAGGAATCTAATTTTGGGAAAATCTTTTTATCAGCCCACAATACCTTTCTATTATATTCAGTAGTAGAATCTAGTTTTTGTAGATATTCTCTAATCATACTTCCAGTTTTAAATACATGGAAAGCCATGGTTTTCTCTGGGTCTCGCTTTTCTCTCTTTGGAAGAGTATCAAGAATTTTTTGTATGTCTTCTTCGGATGTTATGCCTATTAGTCTTGCTATTTCTTCCATGGCTTTAAAATAAGGACAAGGTTTATACTTGGCATAAAAGTCTATCAGAGTGCCATTGGAATTAAAACCAAAGCAATAGAAGCTATTTGTTTCCTGTGATACATAGCAGGACGGGGTTCGCTCTGCTCCCTCAGCATGAATTTTAAAGGGACATCTTATACGATGAGTAAATTCACCTGATCTGCATTGGCCGTATTCTATATCCAGCATATCAAGGATATCTATTATATTTACTCTACTTAATATGACATCATCGAATCCATCTATCGCAAACCAAGGCTCTATTTCGTGCCAATCTTTTACCATAGTTTTTTCCAAAAATCAAGTAATGTGCTACGCTTATTACTATCACACACTTTAGTGATTTCGTCAACCCCCAAATAGGCTCCTTTGAACCTTAGCATCTCAAAAGTTCCACAGTTTAGTAGAGCGTCACCAGAGCCTAATAGTCTTTCAGCACCGTTTCTATCTAATACAACTCTAGAATCGACCGCAGATGAAACCCTGCAACTTACTCTCGATGGAAAGTTTGCTTTAATCAGACCAGTGACTACATCTACTGATGGTCGTTGCGTCGCCAAAATAATATGAATTCCACAGGCTCTTGATTTTTGAGCCAAGACCGTAACCTTGCTTTGAAAATCTTTTCTAAAGCTCTGCATCAAATCAGAAAATTCATCTATTACCAATACTATGTATGGTAGATTTTTAGCTGTTTTGGCGTTATAGTCTATGATGTTATTAACAGATTTTTTTGCCATAACAGAAAATCTGTATTCCATTTCATCTATAAGGTCATCTAAAACATCTAGCGCATTTTCTGGGTCTGATACTACTGGATACAATAATTGCTTTATATTTTTGTAGTAAGAGAATTCAACTGTCTTTGGATCTATAAGAGCTAACTTTATATTTTTATTAGATAAAATAGTGCTACAAATTAAAGAGTGCAGCATGACAGACTTACCAGAACCAGTAGCACCTGCTAATAGCAAATGAGGCATTTTGGCTAAATCTATTATAAGATCATCTCCATCATGAGTTTTGCCTAGTATTACGGGGATTTCTTCTTTGGCATATTCAAGAGCTGGCATTATAGAGCTAAAAGCTACTTCTTTCTGTTGTTGAGTTAAAAGCTCTACTGACACTAATCCCCTTTCAGTTATGGCTTTAACTATAGGCCTGCTGAAGGCTTTAAGTCCTAAGGCTATCTCTGTAGCATATTTTTCTAATTTATCTACTTTGGTGCCGGGACTTAATCTTAAAAAATATTTAGAAATAGTTCCATTATTTTGAACTTCTACTACTTCTGCTTTGATTTTCAATTGGTCTAGTATTTCTTGCATCATCGTATTTCACACATAGTAAAAAGGCTAGGATAGCCGCTGTTATGGTTAGGAAAAAATAAGGAGCCATAGAATACATAATTTTTATAGCAAATTTGGCTATTCTAAAAGCAAACAACATTCCTAGAATAAATATAAAAAATGCTATTAAAAAGAATGGTATCATTGAACCTTTTGTGCTTCAGCAAATATCTTATGAAGAATATCTATTTTGGCTTTATAGACAGCGCTTAGTATTTTTAAGGTCTCTGTCCCTGCTGAAGTATTTCCTACCTCTGTGCCAATGGAATTAATTAATTTAGCGTGAGCATCATTTTCATCGTTAATAGACTGGGCTAAAAATAATTTAAACTCATCTAATGAATAATTACTTTTCCTCGACATCTTTAACACCCAAATCTTTTTTAAGCGTGGCTAAATCTTTTTTAGTTTTATATAACTCATACTCTAGCTCATTAACCCTATCTCTTATTTTAAGCTCTTCTCTTATAGCTATAACAGCTAATGACAGCAGGCCTTCTCCAACATTTAAATTATCAAGGGCCACGCACGCTCTTTGTAGATCATCGACAATCTTTTTTTCTACATTTTTGTGAGCCTCTGATTTAAGCTTATCTAAAACTTTATCTCCTAATAACTTATGGAATTCTTTAAAGCATTTTTCTAAATGTTGTCTTGCTTGCTTTATCTTTTCTTCTATGGTTATGGGGGCACTTGGTGTTGCCATTTTAAGTCTCCTTCGGATTGCATTTCAATATTAATCCACATCTTTTGTGCATTTCGTAAAAATGAAATACAAATTTATATTTTTTTTCGTCTATATAGCCTAAATCGTGTATTTTATATAAAGCATTGATTATTACATTAGTTTCAAAACACGGTTCTTCAAAAATATTAGTAACCCTGTCTAAATATTTAATCAATTCTATAAAATTTACGGATGCATTAACTTTTTCTAAATCAAGCACGACATTAGTAACTCCGCTACAAAAGCAGAAGTTATCATCAGTCCTACCATCGCATCCTAAAATTAAGACAGCCTTCATCTATCATCATTCTTTAGACTTATCGTAATTGTTTCTAGACTAAATTTAAATTCTCTGGTATTCACACCGGCGGACTCTAAAAGCTTTCTAGAAGCCACGGTCTCGTCGGAGTCATGATACTTATCAGAAAGATACACTATTTCCTTTATACCATTTTGAATTATTCTTTTAGCACAGTTATTGCATGGAAATAGAGTAACATAAATTTTACTACCCCTAATCCTAGATTGGTCACTATTGTCTATAGCGTTTTCTTCAGAATGTGATGTATAGGCGTATTTTGTATCTAGAAACTTTCCTTCTCTATCCCAGGGAAATTGATGGGGATCGCAGCCACGAGGCAGTCCATTGTATCCTGTGCCGACGATATGATTAAATTCATCAACTATGCAGGCTCCAACTTGAGTATTCGGGTCTCTACTGCGCATAGATGCTAATACGGCGTTAGCCATAAAATAATCATCCCAACTTATTATATTTTCTCTGGGTCCTAACATATTATAGCTCTTTATATTTGTTAATAATTGTCTTTAAATTTTTAACATCTTGTTTAAACTCTAATCTTTTATCGGCTGGGGCATAAGCTCCAATATAAGCAGGATGGTATAGCGGGAAAATATCAACACCATACTTTTCTGATTTACGAATCTTGCCATGATCTACGGTTATCTTGAAATTGGTCAAAAATGATAATGCGGCAAACCTACCAAAAGTTACTATTAACTTTGGGGCAATCAATTGTATTTGCCTTTCAAGGTATGAGCTGCAATGAAAAACCTGATATGGTAGTGGATCAGCGTTATCAGGTGGCCGGCATAAAACCGTGTTAGTAGTATATACATCATTTCTACTAAGATCTAAACTGGCTAAAACCTTTTCGTATATTATACCAGATTTTCCAGGTGATGTAAGTGGCTTACGATGAACTGTTTCTTGGAATCCGGGAGCTTCAGCTATAAACATAACTTTAGCGTCCAAATTGCCCTGCCCCATTACATGTGGGTCATGACCATCTAAAAGCATATTACACCCTAAATCACACTTTTTACAAGATAAGACCTCATCTGATATTTCTTGATATACTCTTAACTTCATTAGTCTAATCCATATTTCTTAAACAACACTACATAATCCAATATAATCGGGACATATTTTTGTGTTTCTGGCCAATAGTCAGCTACAATTTTAGCATTTACTTTTTTGACCATATTTGGTCCACTATTATAGGCGCGTAGTGCGTCTTCAAAAGTGCCAAACTCAGCAAGTTGTTCTGCCATATAAAAACAGCCCATATGAATATTATCTTCAATATCCCACGGATTCAACCCCGGACGACCCATCTTAAGCGATATATACTTATATGTATCTGGCATTATTTGCATAAGACCTATGGCACCAGCTGGAGATTGGGCTTTTACATTAAAATTACTTTCCTGTTTCATCTGGGCTAATACCTTTGACATAGATAAATTATATTGATAACTATAATCAATAACAGACATGGCAATACGATTAAGAGTTCTAACATCCAATTTGGTTGTAGTATTTTCTAATATAGCATTTCTAATTTGTTTTACCAACATCATTCTTTTTTCATCTATTTTAACAGCACTATCAACTATATCTATTCTAGAATTGACAGCAGAATTATTTGCTTCTACCTTAAGAGTTAACTTATTGTAATTTTCAGACAATTCATATATAGAGTCTCTATTATGCTGTGTCAATTGTCTTAAATCATAAATTGTTCTAGCCTGGAATAATTCAATGACCACTAAAAGAATCCCTATGGCCATCAAGGCAACAAATTTGTAGGTTCCAATATACGATTTAATTTCATCTTTTCCTAACATAATTATCCTTTCTTTTTAGTTTTACCAGCTGCTAAATCTTTTCTGGGAGCGATTATATAATCGACTATACCATAATCAACAGCTTCAATGGCACTCATGTATTTGTCCGCCTTTATATCTTTTAAAATTTCAGACTTATTTTTATTAGTATGTCTGGCAAGCAATTCTATATATGTATTCTGAAGTGAGTGCACTTCTTCAATTGCTGTTTGTAATTCGTCAGCCTTACCAAAGGCTCCTCCCGAAACCTGATGTATCATCAGACGAGTATTCGGGGTGACATATCTACTTCCTTTATCGCCAGCCGCTAAAACTAAAATTCCAGCAGACATAACTTTTCCAACTCCAAAAGTCTTAACCGGACAAGAACAAGAGCGCATAGCATCATACATTAGAATGGCGGCATCGACACTTCCGCCATAAGTATCAATATAAATTGATATTGGCTTAGTGATATCCGAATATTCTAAAGCGGTTATTTGTTCTAAAAACATAGCAGAGGTTTCTTCTTTGATAGACCCAGATAAGATAATCCTTCTTATCTGTTCATTAAGTGGGCTTATAGCCATACTTACTCCTTATCAGGTTGTGTGAACGCGAATATCTCTTAACGTTATTTCTTTGTTATTCATCTCAAAATGTATAGCAAATTGTGTTATTACTTCAGCAAGAATGGATGCTGTGATGTGCACCAAGTTTGCAGCTAAAGGATAATCACAAATATCCTTTTGCTCTTTCTCTATTTCTGGTATTTTATAGTGGTCATTCCACTTAATTTCGGCAAATCCACTATCGCTCATTCCCGCATGAACTACTGGAATCCGTAATAGAAATCCTGCTTGATTGGTAAGCTTTCGGCTTGGCCAATTGTCAAAAACATCTACTATCAAATCGTGGTCATCTAATACTTTTTTAAAATTACTATCGTTTAATTCTTTATCAAAAACGCTTAACACCTTTTTATTTATTTGATAGACAAGACCTTTTAAAGCATTTACCTTCATTTGACCAACATCTTTCATACCATAAACCTGGGTAGCTATATTTTTCTGCTCAACTCTATCCATATCTATGATAGTAATTTTTTCAAACCCCTGACGCACTAAATTATTAACTAAGTTAGAGCCTAAAGCACCGACACCACAAACTGCTATTTTGGTGCTTTTCATTTTATCAAAAGCTTTTTGGCTTCTATAGTTTATTTCGTGCTCATTCATCTTTTATATCGCCTTCCGTCAAACTATCAATTAGGGCCTTTTGAACTTCGGCAAAGACATCTATGCTATTAGATATGCCCTTCATACCTTCGCTTACAGCATTTAGTCCATCTAGCATCTTGCTCACCGTTAAGTCTAAATTATCTAGACGGTCGCACATTTCGCTTAAAAGTTCGACTTCAGAAACTTCTTCTATTTCAGATAATAAGAAGTCAGCCGAATTCCAGAAATTAGGACTTGCTTCCAACCAAATATTATAATTAGTATCATTGGTGGTCGTAGCTTTAATTTCTTTATTAAGTATCTTGTCTTCGTTCTTATAAAATATCCAAGCATATAATTGCTTATCACACTCTATGATGCAAAGCAGGGCCTTACCAAGACATTTAACCCACTGCACCATTGTATCTATGTCAGTCTGGCTCATAGAAGTGCAGCCAGACGGGTGAGTGTGGAAAAATCCAACTACATCTTTGTATTTATCTTCACGTTCAAAAACACTAGCGTAATCAAACTCAACAGATGCTATTTGCTTTTGAGTATAAAAATTTATAGCAGTAGCTAGCATATGTTGGGCGTTATTTCTGTGATAGGTTTCTGTTCCTATAAGTATCTTACAAACTTCATATGTTTCTTGCATTATTCATCCCAATCGTTATTATCACGCTCTCCATACATTTCCCAATAGCGATCATCTTCCATACCACCGGCACCTACATAAACAGTAGAGCCCCGTCTGTGTGATTCTCTAAACACACTAACCATAGACTGAAGGTCAAATTTCTTATCGCCGCCAGATAAACAAATTCCGGCAGTAACTATAGATAAGTCGTTCTTCTTTAATACAGATGTAATGGCTTTATGGTTAGTATTGTCTCTCCACTGAACTTCAACATTCTCACCGCGTTCAGTAAATCTTTCCATGGTAGCATTATATTTAGTAAATTCATTGGTAAGCTTTTTCTCTAAGTCGGACATACTAGCTTCTTTGTGAAACTGGCAAGCAAAATTGAAGGCCTTAATCTCTTCTGGACTCAAACCCGCCTCTAACTCTTTTGTTAAAGAATAATTATTTTTTAGTATTCTATCTCTTAATAATTCTCTACGGTCAGCATTATTTATCATTTTAACGCTTTCAAACCAAAAATTGGTGCCATCGAATCTTACAAAGGCGGTATCTAACATTTCTACGTTATCCGCAACTAAAACATTAAATAACTGCGTATCGCCAAACCTTCTTTTAAAAGAGCTATCATTAACTGGAGTGGCTAACCATCTGCCCAAATTATATATTAGTATGGCATCCATTCTTGGCAACAGCTGTAAGTATTCATCTATTTCATAATTTTCAGCATCTCTAACTAATCTGGCTTTGTTGGGACTTACAGCTTTAAATACTCCAAATCCGTCCTTAGTTGCTTTTGGGGCGCTCAATTGATAAACGACACCATCAATGCGCACTCTAACTTTGTTACCGCCTTTTACATATGGAGCAAAAATTTCTTTACTTAAGAAATCTTTTTCTTTCGAGGCTAATTTTTCTAAAAGCTTGTCTATCATATAACATCCATTATGTCTTCAGCAACTTGGTCGCCCATATGTAGGGAGCCATTTTTAAAGTTTATATGTAAAATTCGTAAATCAAACAAACCCATATCCGGGAAGTGTTCTACAGTAATATCGTATATGACACCCGTTTCTCCGATGCGAAACGTAACATTTCCATTGATGTAATCTTTAGTCATCTTGACCTTAGTCCCAATTCTAAATTTACGGTAATGAAAGTTAAGTATTCGCATCGGAGAAATTCTCTTTAGACAGGCTTCCTTACTTTATGGAAGTCTGCCTTGGTTGGAAGAGGAATGTCCATAATTTCTTGGACTAATTCCAATCGTCCAGGCTTTGACAATAGTGGAATTAGATTTGGTAGTGAGTAATAGTCTGCGTTAGCAGGCACATCAAACACTTCAAATTCTACACCTCTTCGCTCACAATCCTTTTGTAAGGTATCATGACGGTGTCGGTCTTCTCCGCAATTAACAAAGACTAAACGTGGGAAGTGCCCAAATTTTTCTTTGAATTGCTCTAGTGTATTGCGGAAATAAGGTGCTCTATTCTCACCCTGATCTGAAACCATTATGATTTGTTCGACATCTTGATTATTTCTAATCAAAGCATCTACACCAGAACCACAGGAAGTAGAGCCGCCAGCACGAACCATCTTGAAGGCTTTAGTCCATTCATCTAATGATTCGCTTTGGCAAGAAATTTGCGCCGCCATATCACTAAATATCCAGCAATAGAAATTACTTTCTACCACTGTAGATACCATAGCTCCCAAGCGCTTTCCAATTTCAATAGCCTGTTCCATACTTCCGGAACGGTCTATTAAGAGCGCGGTGCTTCTAGATATACGACCACGCTTCTTTAGTTGGACATCAGAGATATCTACTAAGGTCTTAGCCATAGCAGCATCAACACCGGCAGTTTCAGCGGCCTTTTGGGCCTTTAGAGCATCAACCTTACCAGACTTCTTAACCTTAACTAATTTAGCATCAACCAATTTTTTTAGGTCTTCGTTGTCTAATGCGCCTCTTTCTTTTAGAGACTTCATATTAACCAATAGTTCTTGGTCAGTCATTTGATTTATCAACGCTGCCAAAACAGTTGGGGTCATATTTTTAACAGCACCTACAGCTGTGGTATAGGCAATGTTATTCTGAACAATCATTTTTGCTTGTTCAGTTGGGTCTTCAATAGAAGCCAAGGCCTTTACCTGCGCCAATTTAGAATCGGCTGGAGGATTGTTATCAAACAATATAGCCTGTGCTCGTTCGCTTGGCTTTAAGTTAAATGAGGCATACAAGCCAGTCAAGTTCTTACGCTGACGAGAAGCAGCTGCACCATCAAAGCGTGCAACGTTATCTTCTATATTTCGTAGGTAGGTCTTTACCGCAGTCTTCATTATGCGTGGAGGATTGCGCTTGAAAACCCTTTTTACGTGGTTCTTAATGCGTTCTACTTGATAAGGAGGTAGGCTTTGTAATAAAACATAGCCAGCTTCACGATGTTCTGGAAACTCGCTCAATAGCAAATTAGAAATAAATACTTCCTTGTGATCTCGCACATCGGTATTATTCATTGCCCAATTGGCAAGATGGCCATAGAACAATGGATCTTGTTCCATCATATTCTTATGGACTTCAACTACGTTTTCAATACCACGGTGAGTGGATTGTAGTAGTGAATTTAATATTCCTATTCGCACATCTTTTTCTTTATTATCTACCATAACTTTCTCCTACAACTTCTTTTTATTTATCAATTCTTTTAATTTTTTAAGCGTTTCTTTATCTACTATGACTTCTCTCAAATCACAATTATCATTAACAAATTCAATTACGAAATGTTGGCCTTTATTAAAGCTTCTTACACCAAGCACATTATCGACTTCCATATTTAACCTATAACCACAGAGTAATTTTCTCCCTGGGCCTTTTTTCTATAACTACTAACGGTTAAACTATTTTGCGTCTTGTCTGTAGGCTTACCAACAAAAACATATTTATTGTTATTGAAGTGAGCACTATGAAACCTAACTTTCATTTTGCGGTCTAAATAACTTGCTATCTCGTCTTCGCAGGTTCCAGTATCAACATCATACATATCCACAACTCTATTCTTTAAATCAATCGTTTTGTTCATTTATAACTCCTAGTCCTGACAACTCAATAGTTAATTGCTCGTGCCTTAATTCTTCTAAAATATCTTGATGCCCTTGTGTTGCTGCCTCTCTACTGTCCCAACGCCAACATCCAAGCTCGTTCATGTCATTATGATTATCAAATAGCATTGTCTCATACCACTCTATATTATTTATGGGAGGGATACACACGGTGCTCAAAAACTTATTATCATTTAATATAGTTTGAGCTACTATTTTATTTTTATCCCATTCTATAAGAGAATCAATATCGTTTATATCATACTTCATTTCTGATTTCCTTAACGGCTTGAATGATTTTTATAGCAGCTGTCCTTACTTCTTGTTCTGTGTTAAATCTGCCAAAGCCAAAGCGAATAGATTGTTTATTGGCTCCTATAGCCCTTATTACGTGCGATGGCTGAAATTCACCAGAATTTTGACAAGCAGAACCGGTAGAACAGCACAAATCTGGTATGTTTAATATAGCTTCAGCATCAATTCCGTCAATACTTATATTCAAATTATTGGACAATCTATTATTCATAGTGCCATTGATTGTAAGTCCGGGAATATTTTCTTTAAGTAAGTTCATAAAAATATCTCTCAAGTATGAAAACCACTTATTTTCCAATTCCCATTCTTCTATTATAATATCGCAGGCCTTTCCAAATCCTACTATGGCAGGAACATTTAATGTTCCAGATGTTATATGCTCTTGATAAGCTCCATGAATTATTGGCTTAACCAAATTTTTAACTTTATTACCAATATATAATGCCCCTATGCCTTTGGGTCCGTATATCTTATGGGATGATAGGGTTATCATATCAGCGTGTAAAGTAGTAAGTCTAACTTTGCCAGCTGCTTGAGCAGCGTCAGTATGAAAGATTATATCATATTTATTACAAAGATTTCTTATTCCAACTAAATCTTGTATAGTTCCTATTTCATTATTAGCTGCCATAATAGAAACTAAATCTATTTTATTAGGTGTCATATCGGAATAACGAACAATATCTTGTATAATTTGTTCTATCTTTTCTGGTAGAATAATTCCATCGCTCTCTGGCACTACAAAACATCTGGATGAATGATTCAGTTTATCTAAAGCTGACAATATAGACTTATGTTCTATATAACTAGATAGCACCATAGGCCTATGATAACCAGTCTCAACTATTCGCATAGAGTTTTCATAGTCTAAGCCGGCAAATGCTCCCAGTATAGCTATATTATTTGCCTCTGTAGCACTAGATGTAAAATATATTTCTTCTGGTTTAGCACCATGTATGACTTTTGCCACTGACTCACGGGCCTTATTAACTGCCTCTTGCGCTCTTTCTCCCATTTCATGTGTTGAGGCTGGATTGCCATAATCTTCTTTAAGATATGGCATCATAGCATCTAAAACACGAGGGTCTATGGGAGTTGTAGAATGGTGGTCTAAATATATCATATTAGAAATTGTTTTCAGCCGCCGAAAAACCCGGCGCGTCTTTATCCTTTTGTGATAGCTTTGAATAGTATTCTGGCCATATAATACATAAATCATCATCGAATGGATTTATTCCACGTTCATGCTCTTTTGAATAATACTCTGAAACCTTATAGGCCACAACTGTATCATTTTTAAGGGCCTGAAATCCATGAGCGAATCCGGCTGGAACAAAGATTGAGGTTCCTACTTCAATATGAAATCCGGCAACTTTACCAAACGTAGGAGAATTTCTTCTTATATCTACAACTACATCCTGTATTGAACCCACCAAACAATAAACCAATTTGGCTTGGGCTTTTGGATTTAGCTGATAGTGCATGCCGCGGATAACGCCTTTGTCTGATACAGAGACATTTTCTTGAACAAAATTAGGAAGTCCAAATTTTTCAAATTCACTATTCCTAAATGTTTCTCCGAAAGCGCCTCTGTTATCAGCAAAGAGTTTATATTTTATAAGTTTGACGTCTGGCAGTAAGTCTGAAGAAATTACTTCAAAGTTCATAGACCCTCGCCAGTTTCAAATCTCATAAAGCGACGAATAACTATCTTTTCATTAATCTTACTTGCCAGTGCTCCCAATAATTCACTTATAGTTATACCCTCATCTCTTACAAAGGTTTGATCCAATAAACAGGTCTCTCTGTAAAATTTAGCCAACCGACCATCAATAATTTTCGCCTCTACTTCTGGGGGCTTCTTGCCAGTCATATTAGAGCGTATGATATCGACTTCCCTTTCAACTATATCACGTGGGACTTCATCTCTTGATAACCACTTGGGATTAGCGGCGGCAATGTGCATAGCCACATCTTTTGCAAAGGTTTGAAAGTCAGGACTTCTGGAAACAAAGTCAGTTTCACAATTGACCTCTACCATAACACCTATTCTTCCGCCCATATGAATATAGTGCCCTACCATGCCTTCATTGGCTTTTTTAGCAGTGCGTTCTTTGATATCTGCCAGGCCCTTCTTTCTTAAATATGAAATAGCTTCTTCTACATTACCATTTGTAGCATTAAGCGCTTCTTTACAATCCATCATTCCAGCGCCTGTCTTTTTACGAAGTTCGTTTATTTCTGCTACGCTTGCCATATTTACTCCCTGATATTAAACTTAATTCTTTCTTGTAGTTTGGTTATGGTCAGGCTCAATGCATGCGCCATATCCATTTGATTCTGTCTTGCTATTGAAACTATACAGAACAGCACATCACCAAGCTCTTTTAACTGCTCAAATCTAGCTTCAGCGTCAGCACAAACGCCAGCGTCTAATTCTTTCTTTAATTCGTCTATCTCTTCATGTAAGTGCTTAAAGAGAACTTCATTTGATTTTGTGCCGTATAGTTCTTCATCAACTGAATCGGCCATTTTAGTAAAATCATTAAGATTTGGTTGTGTCGTCATCTTCCTTTTCTTTCAAGAGTTCGTCTAACTCTTCTTCACCCATAAGGTCTTTATCCTCTTTGAGAGTCTTTTCAAGTCTTTCTTTGACTTCTTCCCAAGGAATAGTTTTGACCTTACCGGAATCAATATCTTTCATAGTCTGCATAATTTCTGCGCTCTTTTCATTGCGGTCTTTTGGACTACCTAAAAAGGATAATTCCCAGAAAATGCCACGTAGTATTTCTGCTAATGTAAAAGTCTTTTCAGCCTCAAGTATTACTGGCGGCGGATATACGCCCTTACGATTTGTTTCATCATATATGGTAATCTTCTTATTGAGCTTAATTGGCAATTCGGTTAAAGTATCTACTGGAGAAAAATCCAGAGCGTAATTAACTGGCTTTCCAACTGGCCAATCTTTGTAGTTTTCATCGTCTTTTGGAGGATCGCCGATGCCATCAAATGATACCCACTCTTGTAATTCTTTTGGGTCCTTCTTGTAATATTGCCTGACTTCGCCAGCCCAGGACAACTCTAAATGCTTTACATTTGACTCGTCGCCTTTAAATGGATTATTAAGTCCTTCATCTACCAATTCTCTCAACCAAGTTGGAGAAGAGGTAGTAATTGGAGAAAGTATCTCACACCAATTTTTAACTAATAATAATACGTCTTTTAATATTACGCCATCTTCTATTTCACAAACATTAAACAAATGGTCATACAATTCGTTAGTTATATCTATATCTGTCAATTGTTTGTTATTCCAAGTTTCAGCTACTAATTTGCCGCCTTTTGATATTCTAATACGTTCTGTATAAGCCATTCTAACTCCTTATGAAAAGCTACTACCACATCCACATTTTCTTTCTGCGTTTGGGTTATCGAATCTAAATCCGCTGCCATTTAAACCATCAACATAATCTATTGTAGTTCCATTTAAATGACCAGCACTATATTGATCTACTGCTATCTTAATTCCATCTTCTTCGTATATGAAATCTGTATCTTCACAAGCGTCTGTAAAGTCCAAAACATATTGTAGCCCAGAACATCCACCACCAGATACGCCTATTCTTAAAGCTTTATCGGTAATATTTTCTTTGGCCATTACTTCTTTTATTTGGCTTAATGCTGTATTTGTCAATTTAACTGGCTGATATTCATCCATCGTTAATCTCCATTACATCAGCATAATGCTTATCGCTGGGTAATAATTGGTCTTTGATTTTTAATTTTTTATAGGCTTTATGTCTATCCATTTTAGCTATGACTTCCCAATGTTTATCGCACAGACCTTTATCTATATATACCAAGTCGGACGGCTCAGTGCATTTAGGAAACTGACATTTATCTCTAATTTTATCCATTATACTTCTAATCCGCACTTTTTACAGATGCGCCATTTACTATAATAGTCCCCATATTTTTGCCAATCGTGTTTATTATCGCAGTATTTTTCTTTGGTTTCGTATATGCAACTGCCCATACCGTTTATCAAATCCTCTAGAGCTTCTTTTTGCTTTTTAAGATTTTCTCTCATTTTTTCTAAGTATAACAAACGGCCTTTAAATTCTTCTTTAGTCATTACACGCTGGCCCTTTAAACAAAAAAGCCGAGGTGGATGCCTCGGCTTATGCGAAATTATCGTCCAATTTACTCAAGCATCGATAACCACCAACCACTCCGGGTTGGCAATTATCGTTTCCAAATACTTATTAGGTATGTAAGCTTGCGCTGTTGGAGGACGATTTAATTTAAATTTTCGATTGGCGCCAAGAGACTGATCGGACAGCCACCTCTACATTTAAGACCTTTTAACGGGCCCATAGCAGCGCTCTTACCTCTTAAGCTATCTCGGCATAATGTTCTTCCGATTTGTATAAACAGTTCAAAAAACAATGCTGGATTTGAACCAGCTTAATCCATTTCCAAAAAAAGGCGCTCAACCAAATGAGCCAATTGTATGTATGTTTATTCTGTTGGAGGAAGAACAATTTTAATATTTAGTGCTGCTCGATTCATAAAAACTTTTTTTATGCTTATATCAAAAATAAGTGCCTTAAACCACTCGGCCAACACCCAATCGGGTGTATAGGATTCGAACCTATGAATTGTATGTATGTTTTTACAGTTAGAGAGCAGCGCGTTTGTTGGCGTACGATTTATCAAAGCTTTAATATAATATAACCATTGTATGTATGCTTTAACGATTGGAGTACGCTCGATTTTTCGTTCTGTTCTTATACTATACACTGTTTGAGAAGGTTTGTCAATATTTTTTTACAAAAAATCAACTTTTTCTCAAACAGTGTAAGCTTTTATTTGCTTTCGTCTAATTCGGTCTCAAGAAGATGCTCTGGGTCAAACGCAACACCTTCCATTGGATAGCCACGGGGATTACAAAAGAATTCCGTCTTACCTATCATTAAGTGTCTTGCGTTGTGAGTATGTCCAAAAAACCAATAAGCGGGCTCATTGCCATATATAATGTCATCAACATCAGATACGAAATAACAATTAGATCTAGAGCCCTTCCATTCATCTGCCACGCAATCTTGGCTTGGAAGATGATGGGTAATTACAATATCACCAGCTTGGACTTCGTCTTCAAGGAACTTTCTTGATGCTTCGTGTTCTCTAAAGATACCTTCAGCGCCCTCTTCTATATAAGCAAAGTCAGGCCATCTATTAGTAATGGGTCGGTCTTTTCTAGGAAACCACAAAGGGCAACCAGCAAAGTTATATCCGCCCAAATTAATACGCTCATTATGAAGCCAGTGAAGATTTGGAAGTCTAGATGCTATATTGGCTATTAAATTGTGCCTTTCTTGAATCGAACTATGCCAATAGTCATGATTACCCATTACGTAAATTACTTCCGGGAACCTATCACAAAGTAAAGCAAGGTTCTCTTCATAGTACTTGGTAGTTAAATCACCGGCCACTACTAATACATCTACACCTTCATTAGGTACAGAATTTAGAAACTTCTCGCCTCTATCACGATCGAATTCCGTATGGATATCACTAATTAACTTAACCTTCATGTTATTTCCTATTATCCCGGCCCGTCTTCTCCTGAAGGCGGCCCACTCGGTGCGGCTTTACCCTTGCCCCACATATTGTTTGCTGCATCAATAGCTTTCTTACCGAAATTGTAAGCAGCAAGCATTACTAGTACATTTAAATGATTTGGTGAAATATCTTTTAAAGCTTCGCCATCACTTAACATGCCTTTGCCAGATGCCCATATATGAATGGCGGGTAGAAATGCAATCCACCAAGATATACGTCCCATACTAGCTACGTAATGCCCTTCATCATTTTTTTCCATCAACAGCCCACCAAAGAACTGGATGCACTTGCGCTTAAAGTCGTGCCAACCTTTAGTCCAATTAACTTTTGTCTTTCTACCTTCAAATAATTTTTTGGCTACATTTGCTGCCCCTTCGGCAACTTTGGTATCTAAAGACATTTAACAACACCTCTAATTTATTTTTTGAGCGCTACCAAGGCCTCGACAAATGCGTCTGACTTCCCTTTTTCACGAACCATAGTGGCCCGTAAATCGGCTAAGGATTGGCTCTTGGAATTGATTTCTTTTTCTAACTCGGTTGCTTGCTGAACCAAAGTGTTTAGATTTTTTTCAGCTTCAGCTACTTTAGCTAAAAGTACTTTTTCAACTTCTGATAACGTTTCATCATTTGGATTGGCATTATATTTAGCAACCAATTCCTGTAGATATTCTTGCTTATTCATTTCATTCTCCTTAATTGTTTTCTAATTCTTCTATACGACTTATTAGAGTATTTATTATTTCTTGTTGTTCTTGTATTGCTTTTACTAATACTGGAATAAGGGCTATCTTATTCGTGCCCTTTTTGTCTCCCAACACTTCAACCATTTCTGGGAATACAGCTTCACAATCCTGAGCAACAAAGCCAAATCTATGTTTTGGGCTTTCCTTCTCTCTTATATGGTATTTAAATTGTGATACCTGCAAATTTTCTATTATTTGAAGACCAGAATCTGAGGATGGGGCTATTTCTTTTTTTACACTTCTATCTGATAAATCCACTGCTGCAAAAGCCCCAGCAGTATGCCTTATAGCACCGACAGCTATGCTGCCATCTCCAGATTGACATTGTATGAAGTCTGTGGTACCCGTTACTCCATCATTATCTCCGGCCATTATTTGCATGCCATGCCTATTAGAGCTATCACCAGTATTTTCTACCCTGAAGACTGGATTGCCCGGACTATTATCTCTAACATGTAATCTTAAAGCGGAAGTAAATGCATCACCTATACTCACAAATCCTGCCGATGTTATTCTCATACGATCAGAGCTATTTATCCAAAGTCTAAGCATACTCGGGGTATCATCACTTCTAGAATGATACCATATCGTGGAACCAGCAACGCTGCCAGCCTTCAACTCTAAACCAGTTTCACCGTGTGTTGCGCCTGTAGTCTCTACTCTTATATACGAATGTTCTCCAGTTGTGGTGCATGCTCTGCTTCCCATAATTATATGATGACCGGAAACAGTTTGAGCCCCTACTCCTAATCTCATAGATGCCGCATCGCTATCTAAATGCATTGTCCTATCGGTTGGTCCAGTTAATGCATGACATCTAAATTTATAGTTAGAAGCAGCCTCATCCTGAATATGATAGAATTGAACAGAGCTATCATCCACCCCAATATTTACAACTTGTTGAGTAGTTTCACCTATACGACTAATTTGAACTGGATTTGCATTTGTCAATGTAATGAAATGGGCATTGCTTATAGATGGTATTGATACTGAGCCAGAGGGACTAATTGTTAGGTAATTAGCTCCGTCTTTAGATATGTGAAAGTTTCCAGCTCCACCTTCAGTCTTTATACCTAAAATCCAATCTTGTTCTACTCCAGTTTCAGCAGCAGTAGAAACTAAATGAATGCTTCCTGGACCTACACTTAAACTCTGCCATCTTAAACTTGGAGAACCCAATCCATAAACATTATCTACATTGGGTCCTACATAACCATCAACCTGAAGTTTGAAGGAAGTTGGTGTATTAGTACCTATTCCTAGGTTGCCTCCGCCACGCACCAAGAATGAGTCTCTAGTATCTGAACTTAATCTGTGGTCTGTTGTAGAAGTGCCATCTCCGCGAGAAATTGAAAAATCACGATTTCCGGATGTATTAGTATCCCTAAATAGAATTATATTTGCTTCACCAACATTATCTGTTGGAAGAGCATTAAGACGAAGAGTAGAATTTCCACTGGCAGCTACTTTTTCAATTGCCGATATATTGGCGGATGTATCTTCTAATCTTAGAAGACTATCAGTGTTTCCATTTTCTGACAATACAATCCTAGGATCAGAGTCTGCGGCAACGAATAAAGCTTGAGTTGGGGAGCTGGTTCCTATACCCAATCTTTGATTTGCTCTATCCCAGAAAAAATCATTATCTCCGGCTATATGTCTTTCGTTTAAAAAGAATGCCACATAACCATCAGCGGCTGAATTAAAAGTAGTAGATACTACTTGTCCCAAACCATCTACATATTGTTTGGTTACAAGATGTGATGGTTGAGTTGGAGTTATGCCCTCTACTGCTCCGGTGAAGGCTCGACTACCATCTACCAAAGAATATATTTTATGACCGTCTTCATTCAAACCATTAAGATTATTATGATCTATTTCATCAGAGCCATCTATTTCGTGTGTTTGCGCATGCTTAACTGTAACATCCAGAGGAAATAAAAATATTTGTCCATCTGGTTCCGAAGCTGGACTCACCACTAAACCAATTCTTTGAACTATATTGGTTCCATTATCTGGATTAGCAAAAACTATGGCCCCATTTTTACCAACATAGATTGAAGAACTAGATGCGCGCCCCTTGGTATCGAAGCCGGATACCAAACCACTTACCCTAACCTCTCCAAGTTCTTCATTGGCTATTTCCTCTCTAGTTATGCCAACTGCCGGCATTCTAGATCCAGATGTATTAGATGCGATATCTACTGTTGGTACCAAATCAACTTCATCTTTACCAGTAATATACACAAGTTTATTAGCCGGTATCGTAGATCCAGTTTTGTTTTTAACTTGTAGCGAAGTGCTTTTTGCCATTGTTTCAACCTTGTAGATTGAAACAAATCACGTCTTTAAATTTGTTTCTTTTAGATTATTCCAAATTTAGCTTGTGGTCTTACAACTGCTGTTTGAGTGGCCGCAACAATATCTAATTCATATCCGCTCAAAGAACCTACGCTTAAGTCTAGGTGTGCCTCAACAGCTTGTATGAATTGTTGCTGATTAGTATCTCCGACTAGGCCAGTGAGGTCTTCAGTATAGACATCGTGTGAGCGTCCGTCGTGTCTAACATGAACTAAATTGACAGCATTTCCATTAACTATTACACTCATGATTTATCTCCTACTCCTTTACAAACAGAAACATATTTATTTGCAGAAAATACTTTCTTGGCAAAATTATGAACCTGCTCTTTTGTAACGGCATTTACTTTTTCTAAAAAAGCATCTACGTTGTCGTATCCTGCAAACTCTTGTAAAATACTTCTCATGGCATTTCCATATGAAGATTCAAGAGAAGCATATATATAACTCTTAATTCTATTCTTAGCCCGATTAAACTCTTCGTCAGTTGGTGGAGCCTCTAGCATCTTGCTTATTTCGCTATCTACCACTTCGAGAACCTTATTTGTATTTTCTGGTTCAGTTAGAGTGTTAATCATAAACAAGGTTCCATCGAACATATCATCGACATCGGAGCCAATTCCATACACCAAGCCCATGTTCTCTCTAACATTTAAGAAAAGCCTTGAGTCATCATTACCACCGAATATAGAATTAAATACTCTGGCTGTTGGCAAATCTTGCTTAATCGTTGAGTGTAGTTCTTGTGAGCCAAAAGCTACCATAATTGTATTTTGTATATGTCCGGACTTCTCAAATTCTTTTAAGAATGAAAGAGCATAATCAACTGTTTTCTCGGCTGGTTTGAAATTCAACTTACCGTCAGGTGTTCCAAAATATTTACTAACTAAGGCGGCTTCGTCTTCTGGTCCAACCAAAGTAATAAGCATATTGTCTCTATCGTATATTTCTTTGTTGAACTCTAGTAAGTGTTCTCTGGTAATTGAGCGAACACTTTCTTCGGTTCCAACTATTTTCTTCTTTAAAGAATTACTAAAAACATTTCCTAATATACTGTAGTAAGTAAGGTCATGAACGTCATCTTCATACATTCTAACTTCTTGACAAACTACTTCTTTTTCTTTATCTAATTCTTTTTGTGGGAAGGTAGGATTCCAAATTATTTCTGATAAATATTCAAAACCCTTTTCAACATTTTCTACTGGTATTTTAATATAAAAATTTACCAAGTCTTGTGAGGTGAAGGCATTCCAAGAACCACCATAATAAGCGACTTTTTTTAGAAGTTCTTGTGCTGTATATTTGTTAGTTCCTTTGAACCTTACGTGCTCCATAAAATGAGCAATACCTTGTGGATATTTAGTGCCCTCTACTCTCGAACCACCGCCGTAAGTCGCCATCAAAGTAACCAAGCGACTTGGGTGTCTTACATAATTATATTTCATTAGTATCCTTTATCTTTAAGGGTCTCATTAACAAGACCTATGCCTCTTGCCCAACTACCAAAACCAAACACAGTTTCCCAAGTCCATATTGGTTGGTGTTCTCCTGCTAGTCTAGGCTCGTCTTCTAAATATCGTTGAAAGTAATGGTACAACTCATGTGCTAATGAAGATTGGTGCAGTTTATCAGTCTTAACTATTTTTATAGTATGGTTGCCGTCAAATAAACCCACAAGACATTGGCCTTTTAAATACTCTGCATCTGAATATATGCATCTATTGCCCTTGTCGTTAACTTCTCCATCCACGAATTCAATTTTCAAAGAATGGTCTTTTTTATTACAGTCTTTATGTCTTTCAAATTTTTCAGGCTCGTTTAAAGCCCTAATCATATCTTCTTCTTTAAATAGACCTCTTTTATCAAGGTCATCTATAATTATTATTATAGCCTCAAAGGTTTTATCTTCGCTATAGCCCTTAACTACTCTAGTACCTATAATACAGTTAAGGTTTAATAGAAAGAATAATATGGTTATTATTTTTAATAGTTTAGACATAAAAGGTCGCGCATAAGCCATTAACTCACACGCGACCTGAACCAGTCTTTATTTCTTGCTTCGCGTTATCCCATCTGCATCTGGCCCTGCTTGTTCTCCTTATCAGGTTTATTTGCTATCATGCATTCTGTGGTTAGTATTAAACCAGCCACTGACGCCGCATTCTGCAAGGCGCAACGAACTACTTTAACAGGGTCAATTACACCAGATGCCATCAAATCTTCAAAGACTTCTGTCTGTGCATTATAACCCCAACTAGAGTCGCTCTTCTTTAGGACTTCAATCATTACAGCCGAAGGATCTCCGCCGGCATTCAATACAATGCGTCTGAATGGCTCCATAGCGGCCTTACGAACGATTTCTACACCATACTTGAGGTCTGATGGCACTGTTAGTGTATCAAGCACTCTAGAGGCTCGTAGAAGCGCACAACCACCGCCAGCAACTATTCCTTCTTGAACAGCTGCACGAGTGGCACTTAAGGCATCTTCAACGCGGTCTTTCTTCTCTTTCATTTCAGCTTCAGTTGCGGCACCTACTGTAACAACAGCTACACCACCAACCAATTTAGCTAAACGCTCTTGATGACGCTCACGATCCCAGTCACTATCAGCATCTTCAATAGTTGCCTTGACTTTGGCTACACGACTTTCTATTTCGGATGGCTCGCCAGCGCCTTCAACGATAGTAGTATTATTACTATTTACAACCACCCTTTTAGCAGAACCTAACCAAGTTGCATCAAATTGTTCTAATTTGAAACCTAGGTCTTCGCTTATAAATGATGCACCAGTTAAAATTGCTATATCCTGTAGCATTTCTTTTCTACGATCTCCGAAGCCTGGTGCCTTAACAGCACAGGAGCGAAAAGCGCCCTTGAGATGATTTAATATAAGAGTAGGGAGAGCTTCACCTTCCACATTTTCAGCCAATACCAATAAAGGTCTGCCCGGATAGGTCTTAACACATTTTTCCATTATTGGTATCATAACATTGACATTGTTTATGTTTTTATCAGTCACCAATATAATAGGGTTTTCTAATACAGACTCATTCTTTTCATTTGTAGCAAAGTGTGGGGCTAAAAAGCCTTTGTCGAATTGATAACCATTTACAACATTCAATTCGGTTGCTATACCCTTACCTTCTTCTAGAGTAATAACACCTTCATTACCAACTTGTTCCATAGCATCAGCAATCATTTTACCAACTTCGGCATCACCGTTAGCTGATATGGTTCCTACTTGTGCTACTTCTGAAGAAGACGTAACGTCCTTGGCCATCTTTTGAAGTTCTTCTACTATATTAGTAACCGCGAAATCTATACCACGTTTTAAGTCGGTTGGATTATGATTTGCTGTAACTAATTTAGCGCCCTCAATGGCTATTGCCTGAGCTAATACTGTTGCGGTTGTAGTTCCATCACCAGCGTCTGAGGCAGTTTTACTTGCTACTTCTTTAACTAATTGAGCGCCCATATCCTCAAATTGGTCTTCGAGTGATACTGCTCTTGCTACCGTAACACCGTCTTTGGTTACGTGTGGTGCGCCGTAATCCTTCTGAATTACTACGTTTCTTCCACGCGGTCCAAGTGTAACTCTTACCGCATTGGCTAGAGTATTTACACCAGCCAACACCTTACTGCGAGCGTCGTCGCTAAACTTAAATTCTTTCGCCATCTTTATTCTCCTAAATGAATAGTTATTGTCTTTATTTATATAGTATTATTAGCCGATTTGTCAAGTTATTTGTGACCTGTCCGGCGTATATTATTTACTGCTGGGGCCTGATTAGCAGTAGGGTTTTCTACCTTGTTTATACTAGCTACCTGACCCACATCGAAATCTTCTGGCACATCATGGCTGTGATCATGGTCACTATGGTCGTGCTCTTCTTCAACAGCCTTACCTGCCTTCATGCGCTTAAATTGTTTATAAAAATCTGAAAAAGGCATTCTACTCTTCTTTGGAACGCCCTTAACTTGCTCTTTATATAACTTTTTAGCTTCTGCTCTCAATAAATCTCTTCCTAATCCCATTTGTATCTCCGAATGTTAGTATAATGTAATCAAACAAATTTTCGCTTTCTTCGAGCTCTTGTATATCTTCAGCATCACCAATTTTATGTTTTCTGAACAAATCGCCAAACATCCTAACACAATCTCTTTTTGCACTCATATTTGGCGCCTGTTCATTCATTGGTCTAAACATTATAAAGTATATGTCTTTTACTGCTCGGTTCATCATGATACTCTGATAAAAATTTCATCAACCTTCCCAAAACTTCTTTGTCTTGACCATCATAATACTTATTATTGTATTTATAAGCAGTGATTATTCTATCCACTAACCCAACACCAATCATAGTTTTATTATCTGTAAATTCTTTATATAGTCTTACTTTATCAATTAATATTATTTTATATATAACATTAATATCTATGGTCATTTACGCATACCAAGACCCTTAAGCATCTCCATAAAATCAGTCATAGACTTAACTTTACCACCTATAAAGGTCTCTATATAAGCTTTAACATTTTGGTCAAAGTAGGTTTGGAAATTTTTATTAATCCAATCTTCCATCTTTTTATTCATTTCTTGTTTAACTACCATATCACCGTAGCCGCGAATAAAGAAGTCTAATTGCTTATTAACAAACTCTTTAACAGCTGAAGTTGCTTTAGCTGCTACATTGGTTTGTTCGAGAAACTCCATAGTCATTCGTTTAATTTCATCGCCTGTAATATGACGGATTTCCGTTTGTATCATTTTAAGAATTTCTTTTCTTAATTCTTCGTCTTGTCCAACTTCGATTGTTAGCTTCATTTTACTTTCCCTTTAAACATTTCTGGCCCTGATAAATATATATAATTAGTTCCAATTTCGTAATCTATAATCTTCCATCCGTAATCAAGAATAGCCTTGTATATTTGTATAATAGCTTTTTCTTTAAAGGCTTCTAAATTGAGACTCATTACATTACTCATTTAGGTATCCTTAAGCTCTCCTGCTTATCGGTGTGTTCTAATAAAATGACAAATTTATCATCTCTAGATACTATATTATAGCCTTTAGCTATTTTAGCGCCATTAATTAATAATGATTTATATACATATTTTATTCTTTTATTCATGGGGGCCCAGCCATATTGTACGACCAATCAATGGGTATAATATATTTACACTCCAGAAGCCGTCTTGATATTTTGTATAATCTACTATGGTGCGCAATTCGCATAATTTAGAAACATATATCTGTCTTATTCCATCATCAATTTTATTTGGTTCCACCAAGATATTTTGGATATTTTCTTTTATCACCATAATTAATAATAGCATTCCTTATATTTTCAGTTTTCACTGATGCGACGGATTTAAATGTTGTGAAGAAATTTTTATCAAAAAGTTCTATTTCTCCACTTACTGTTGGAACACCATCAGGATAGAACATAAATAGATATATATCTTTTATTTTTTTCTTGTCAAACACCAAATGACGTTCCACAACCACATTCCTTTTTAGAATTAGGGTTCTTAAACTTAAAGCCGCTATCCATTAAATTGGTGCTGAAATCCAGCTCAAGACCATCAATTAGAGTATGACTTTTAGTATCACATACTATTGTAATACCATCTTGTTCAAAAGTCAAGTCATTTTCTTTAGACTGTTCTTCAAATCGCATAACATACGAAAATCCCGAACATCCGCCGCCTTGAATACCGATGCGTAGAAACTTCCCTTTATTTTCTTTTTCTATAAGAGCTTTAACTTTTTTAACCGCAGATTGTGTTAAAGTAATCATACCGAAATAAACCTCGTTTTGACTTTCTCTTCTTTAAAATAATATACAGTAAATATCTTTTCTTTACTTCGAGCTGCTGTAAGAACTCGGAAAGTTAAGAACATTCCATAAAGTTCTTTTAATCCATAACTCATTTATTTTTTGCCTTTCTTATTACTTCAACACCCATGTCTTTTAGAACGGCTTCAAGTGATGATTTGTAAAAGTTTATAGGGCCAGTTTCAAAATCGAAGAAAATTCTATGAACTAACATTGCCGTATATATTGATTTAAGAGCGCTTTTCATTTAAGCTTTCCTCTTCCATATATTTTATTTGGTCTGATATTCTATATACTTTTACTATGCCCTTGTATCCATACGGATTGTGAAATTTAACAATTTCATTTTCTTGTTTAATTATGGCTTTCTTTTTGCCCCCGTGAAACATCATTAAATATATGTTATATAAATCATATATCATAATCTAATTCTATATTGTTATCAAGACAAAATGTGTATAAATCTCCGACGTCTATATCTTGGTTTAGGATACATACCTTCATTTTACCTGGCCCTATAAGGTGTGGAAAGGTCTCTGACATAATCAGGGCCATAACATATAATTGTTTAATTGCAGATTTCAATTCCATTAGTCCCACAAAAGTGTCCTAGGTCGGCAGTTGTAATAGTAACCATTTTCTTGTTCAATTCTTTAAATTCTAATAAAAATAGCAGATATAGCATAGATATCTCATCTTTCATTTAAATCAATTTCAACCCAATTGGCATACTTTCCAATATGATTACACAAATCAATAGCAAATCTACAATGACTATATGGATATACTTCAACACCACCTCTTAATAGAAATCTATACATATTTTTAAGAGCTGGCGTCATCTTATATTGTTCCAATTAACTTCTTCATTTAAATATTTTGCAGTAAAAATTCTAATTAAGTTATGGTCTTTGTGTCCAGATACTACTAACTTTTTAGGAGAAATATTTTCCATCAACACGGTCTTGTATAAGATATGAACCATAGAAACATTTCTACAATATTTGTGGTGTCCGCAATGGTCACAACTCATTTTTTATTTTTCTCAATTGTAAATTCAACTTCTATAAAATCTGCTGCTTTATGTGGCAATAGCTCTAAAGTAAAATATTGCCGCTGTTGTGCCGTATATATTGGTAATTGATATGGAAACATTCCGTCGTCGTAGGGCCATAAAATTTTGTATGGAATATTTACTAAATCAAACATTGTGCTTCTAATAAAATCCATAGTTATAACAAACGCATTCATATCTTGATATTTAGAAGCATCTTGTTGATATTTTAATATCAAACTATATAATTCTTTTACCGTTGTATTCATTACCATAATATGCCACCTCTGCCTTCACGAGTTACACTAAATCCAAAATAAAATGAAATCTGTCCATCTGCTATAAGCCCAGCAGGAGGATTGGGAAATTGATAACATCTGCGAAAAGAATTCATAGCCTCTTCGTCTAGCAATTCAACACCGCTCGAAGTTGCCACACGAATGCTTAAAATGTATCCTTTGTCGTCCAAAGTTATATACAACAGTGTCCAACGGTCTTTAAACAATATTCTTGTGCCAGTTGGGTCTTCTCTATAAATTATAGGTAGTGGATGCCATTGGCTTTGTATATCGCGCTTAACTCTATTAAAGAAAGACGCATACTTAAATTCAACGGTGTTAAGGGCGGTTTTTGAGCCACCCTTAACCCCTTCCACATTATCATTATTACTGGGAGCAGAACCTTCACCGGTATCTGGGACACCGCTGGCCACTCCAGAAATCGCTCTATCCGGGAACAGATTGATCCCTTCTTGTCGTCTGGGTGCGCCTTGTGATGGCTGTTGCTCGTTAGCCATAGGAGCGAGGGTTTCTTCTTTGACGCTGTTGTTGGTTTCAGCAAGATTGGCTGGTTCGGTCGGCACCTGATTATTAGCATCAGGCATAGCTTCTACGACTGTCTTTCGAGTTTTGGGTTTTGGCAGTTCTTTAGGCGGAAGATGTATCAGAGAAACCTGAACTACTTTTTGTTTTGGCTTTGATTGTTCCGGTTTCTTATGAATAGCAAACCATATCAATAAGGCATGAAGCCCGAAGGAAATAAATAAGTAAGTTGTGAGTTTTCTGAAATGCACATTAATTTCCTTTTGCTATTATTTTATAATTCTATTTTTAGGAGTAGCTATAGCAGATATACCTATTGCGATTGAATTAGAATTCGTAGCTACTGCACCACGACCTATAGCAATGCTTCCAGAATTACAGTGAAGCTCTAGCTTCTCAATATCTACGGAGCCATCATCCATAAGATATACATCCATATTTCCAACTAATTTTTTTAGTATGGCCTTATATACTATTTTTGGCAATCTACTTAGCATATTGTTTCCATTCTGGATTTTGATTTAGCCATCCGTGATTATGAAGCAATAAACATCGTTCGTGTATAAAGTCGTAATCTTTATGCTCAAGAGCTTTTTCTATCCAACGCATACGAAGATTGGTATGAAATGCTACTCTATATATTTCTTTTAACGTATCATTATGCATGGTTTTAGTTTTTTATGTTGTAGGGCCCAAAGACTATCTTTGCATTGCCAGGGGTCTTTGACCAAATTAAATAATTCTTGAACACTGATTACAGAGGGTATATTTTTAATGCCAGGAATAAAAACACCCAGCCAATACAAGCTGCCGTATTTAAGATAGCAATCATATAGATCTTTTATGGATTCATTCATGAATATTTTGCCATAAACCTTACTATTTCGAACGCCTGTGAGTGTAAAACATTAGCCTTGTTAGTAGCTCCTATCTGCCTATACTTTCGTCCCTTTAGAGTTAAAAGTATATGATGAATGCTACTTAATGTGCTGTTTCCGGTTCTATTTTGCATAGCTCTGAATTCTTTAACATCTCTTTTAAAATCGTGGTCATATCCAAATAAAAAGTATCTGTATGTACAAGATATATCATCTGTCATTTTCTTAGCTCATAAATACAAAAGCTGGAATTTTCAAACGCTACTGGCAAGTTTAAATACACTGGATATTGCGTAGTGCCTTTTTTGGTTTTAGTTATACTCTTTATGTCTCTTCTCACACTAATATAGGCTTTCCCATTGGACTTCAAACTGTCTTTTATCTTATCTAAAATTTCGTCTCTAATTGTAGCGGGCAATACACAAAATACATAAGTACAAAGTATAATATCATACTTTTTATTTAAACTTTCTTCATTGGGATGCCAATTTGGATCATAACCATATATCTTATAATCTTTATTTTTTAATAAAGTAATATCTTCGCCGCGGCCACATCCAAAATCTAATATCATATCGCTCTTATTTATTAACTTGTTTTTTAATATTTTTTGTATAGGAGTAGATAATTTATTTCTCTTTATAGCAGTAAATTTTGATTTAATTATTTCTTCTTTCATTTTTTTACCAATAGTCAAATATAGGTTTGTCTTTACTCAAATCAATATTAAGAGTGCAAATTGTTGTTTTGCCATATATTATTTCTATACAATGATGATCTTCATCAAAATATTTATAGTCAAGTCCTATGGCATGCATGACAAAATATCTATAGTATAAGGGCAAAATTGAATTATTTTCCATTAGTCATAGGCCAATTCTTGGGCGCCCCAATAAATATCTAATATTACTGTGTGTCGTCTGTGGTCATCTGTTATTAAAAGAGCATCTTGTATTTTAGAAACTGACCATTCATTAGGATATTTTAAAGCAATTATATAGGCATATCTTGTATCATCGCTTATCTTTTCGCCAATCATAATATTGCTCCACGAATTTTATAAGTCTTTCGCCACGAGGATTAGGAAATAATGGACCCTTCCTATCATATATTTTAATACTATTTTCGTCTGATTTTTTAACCAATCTAAACTCGGTTCCTAAAATACAATAATATATACTAAATATAACATCATTTATTTTATGCATTTTGTAAATCAGCATCACAGAATACTTCAATATCCCATGGTTCAGTAAGGTTTAACACAATGGGCCTAAAACAACATGGCCCGCCGCACTTCATAAGACACACAGATACAGTAGGACGAATCATAAATTGTTTTTGGCCAAGCTGCCCTATCAAAAAATACTGCTTGTATATTTCTTTATATAGATGAGTCATTCTCATACCACCATCGCCATTCTTCCCAAAAAAGATTTTTGTCAAAACAAATGTCGTATCTTGTAAAATACTCGTGGTATAATTTATGCAGGACCGAACTCATTTGTATTCTTTTTTGAGCCATATTCTGGTGTCATGTGTTATGTTGTGCCACCAACTGATATAAAACTTTTTATCGGTCTGGCGCCATAAAATTACATTCAACATAGACAAATAAGTTTCCTTAAGCATAAGTTGTGCGTTGGTTTTCATAGAGCTGCTTTCTCAAACCAAGACTTCCATTCTTTCCAGACTTGCACTACTTTCGATTCTGGCATCGCTTCACACTGACTAAAATACCAGTAATACAAGTGATAGACGGCGTTATTAATTTCGGTAGAGTTAATCATTCCCGAAACATACTTAAATATTTTTTAACTTTTATCATATTATCTTCATTAACTGCGCAAAAATCACACTTAACATAACTCTTGGTATCAAAATAATGCAAGTGTCTTCTGAAGGTTAGGAATAAATCGTAAGTTAATTTTATTTCGCTTCGCACCTTATTTCGTTCATTTTGCATTCTATCTGTCTCTCAACATAACTAACTTCAGATAACCAAGAGATCCAAGTGTCCCAAAATTGTTTTTTATCTTTTATACTTCGATATGTCATAAAATATGTTTTATATAATTTTCGTATTTCGCTTTTAACACCGCGACGATGCATTGCTATTTGTTCTGCCAGTGAAGTGAAAGCCATACTAAAACAACCTATATTCATTTTGGATATACCAAGCAGCTATGAGGTCAAATTTATCAAATAACAGCTTTTGAGTATATAAACTTTTAATTAAAGAGTTCATAGGTAATAATATTGTTTAATTTGGAGCGCCTTACTTAGTGATAAAACTTTGTATTGGGCTTTACCCGCCCAACCTTCGAGTTGGTATCCCTTAAAGTAATCATAATAAATTCTATACAAATCGCGTTTCATTTTATTTTTCTTGCCAGAAAACACAACCAAATTTCCCACTCTTCCCAATATTCCGTAGAATTGTCGAATGCTGGACTTGAAGTATAATTAAAGTATTCTTGATACATTCTCTTTACTTCATCTTTAATATGTTGCTGCGGTGATGTTCGGGTCATATAACGTGTAGTATTGTCCTCTTTGCCACTTCGGCTTATAAACGCTTATTCGGTAGTGTCCGTCTTCCATTTCATAACCAACGACATCAAAGCCAAGGAAGTAGTCTTTATACATTAGCTCAATAGTTCTTTTGTTCATTGGCAACCCAAAAAATATAATTCATTGCACTAAACCATTCTTGGCCCTTTGGCCTTTCCATAAATAGGGTCATATAAACAAATCTAACGTTTTTGTTCATGGGCCTAACAGAATTAGATGTGGGACCTTATCTATCCTAACATCATAAAAGCCGCCGACTATTTCAAGTAGGCGCATTCTAGAGCCATTAAAGTAGTGTCTATAAACTTTTCTAATCTGATAATTCATATTTTTAGACATCATTTAAACCAATTGTTTTGTGTTTTCCAAAAGCCTTTATTATTCCAACCTTCTACTAAAATAAGGCAATATAGCTGAAAAATGTGAATGTTCATAGTATTTGTTTTTTTAATCATATTACTAAATATTTCTCTATCATTTTAGACATACCCACATTGTTAGAGCTTCCTAAACAAAATGAGTCAAGCTGTTTATCGTTGGCTAATATAACCCTATCTCCACGAATAGATAAAGTAAAGTTAGGACCTAAAAACATCTTATACATGCGATATATATTATTTCTCACGAGCCCAGCTTTCTCCGTTAGGATACCAGTAGAATTTCTGTATTGAACCCCAAAATCCACACTCTTCGACACCAACCAATAAAGCGTTAAGATATATATTATAGATATGTTTTTTCATTAAATACGCTTTCTTTCGTCTATTACAAGTTCGTCGCAATATTGCCTGACGAATTGAACAACTTCGTATGGATAAACAAACCAAACTTTAGTAATAGTGCCCTTTAAAAAGTGTTGATAGATTATTGGCATTATATTTGTATTGCTCATCTTTATTCCAAATCCAGTGGTCTATCCAATCGTCGCCAAGCCTATTTGCAAAATGAACCCTTATAACATATGTTCCACTTGTGTGTAAATTGCCTGACAGCCTATATTGTCCTACTAAATATGCGTTGTAGGCAGCAAAAATACTATATTCCATTAAATTCCTGCCAACCTCATAACCAACACTTCTTCGTATAATTCTTGAAGGTTAGCAAAAGTCTTTCCTTCAAGATGAAACCTAACTTTTGGATTGGTAAGAATGTTTAAAACTTCATTTGGATTTTCTACCATACGCAAGTAGTTTCCGCCGCGAGTAGAACAAAAATATTTGTCCTTTGATAAGATACAGTAGTCTATTGAGCGATTGCCTTTGTAGGTATAGAAGTAGTATTCAGCTAATCCAAATTCTCTTTTGAGTTCTATAACTTCTATCTTTTCTCTAATTCTTTTTGGAAAAATACTAGTGTTCATTGTCCCACAAAAAAGTATCAAAATAACAATAATCGCTATTTCTAGACGATACTCTAATTAGTTTAAGATATTGCTTGACCCTATAGCCCAACAGAATGTGGCAGTATAGTGTCCTTAAATCTTTTCGCATTGATACTGTTTGGCGAACCTTATTGCCAGGCGCCACAACTCCGCATTAACAACAGCGTCGTCACAGCCCAAAAACATGTAATAGATATTCTGAATATTTGCTGACATTAGAACTGCTCGTGTTCTGTTGAGCCCTTCATAGCTAAAGTAGAAGCCGTGCCACCTGAAATAGTTTCAGCTACTTTATCAAAATAACCCGTGCCTACCTCGCGTTGGTGCTTGGTAGCCGTGTAGCCAATCTTTTCAGCGGACATTTCAGATTGTTGCAGTTGAGAATAAGCCGTCATACCCTCTTGCTTATAACGCCAAGCTAACTCAAACATACTTTCGTTTAAAGCGTGCCAGCCTGCTAAAGTCACGAACTGATACTTATAACCAAGCTTACCCAATTCTTTTTGGAACTCGGCAATCTCTAAGTCGGACAAGTGCTTCTTCCAATTAAAGGAAGGTGAGCAATTATACGCCAGCCACTTGCCTGGGAATTTCGCGTGTATGGCCTCTGCGAAGCGCCTAGCCTCGGGCAAACTTGGAGTGGAGGTTTCACACCACAATAAGTCTGCATAAGGGGCGTAAGCCAGGCCACGAGCTATTGCCATATCAAGCCCGCCCGTAATAGGATGGAATCCTTCGGAAGTGCGGGCCAATGGAGAGCGAAGGCCGTCGTCCGAATACTTTAAGAACAAACGGTCGAGCGGGTCTATGTCGCTGGTTAGGTATTGGGCAGAGTTAGCGTCGGTGCGGGCGATAATAAGAAGTGGGACTTCACACACATCGGCCGCGAGACGAGCTGCTACAAGTTTTTGTATGAATTCAGAAGTAGGCACGAGGACCTTACCCCCCATGTGACCGCACTTCTTCGCTGAACTTAATTGGTCTTCAAGATGAACTGCTGCTGCCCCCGCTTCTATCATTTGTTTAGCGAGTTCAAAAGTATTTAATGATCCGCCATACCCAGCTTCCATATCCGCAACCATCGGTAAAAAATAGTCTGTAGTTGCTTCACAATTTTCGGCCACTTCAATTTGGTCAGCTCTACGCAAAGCATTGTTAATACGCTTTACTAAAATAGGAACCGAGTGTGAAGGATAAAGTGATTGGTCTGGATAAACTTCGGCTGCGTCATTAGCATCAGCAGCTACTTGCCAGCCTGATATATATAATGCTTTTAGACCAGCTTTAGCACACTCAACTGCTTGTCCGCCCGTCATACAGCCAAGGGCATTAACATATTCATTCTCACACAACAACGCACGCAACTTATTAGCAGTGTGTTTGGCGAGCGTGTATTCTAATTTAAGTGAGCCTTGTAGGGCCTGGACTTGTTCTTTTGTATATGGTCTTGTAATTGTCATTTTAGCTCCAACTTATATATTACTATTAAGCCGCCCTCTTCATTATGTGTTTAGCCCGCTTTATTGCCTTTGCTTCAAACTTATCTACTGGCTGAACATTTTTGCTTCTGTTGCAATCAAAACAACTTGGCACGCAATTTTGTGCCACATAACCCTTATCGGATTTCACCCTATCAATACCATTTATTTTCAATTCAGGATAATTATATTCACCGCAATAATTACATGGACTGCTTGTTAATTGCGCAAATCTTTCTCGCGACAGCCTAAAGGATAGCTCTCTTCTCTTAGCACTATATTTATAATCGTAGTATCTAGAACCAAGTGATTGCTTTCTATCTATTTTATAACACGGAATACAAATATATATTTGTCTTACTATTCTATTAGCGTAAAATTCAGATAATGGCTTATCTTCTTCGCATTTTATACAATGGATATTTTTCAATCAAAACTCGACTTATCAACTCGGCTTACTGCCTACTATTCTTTATTTATCAATCCTCTTAAAAATTCCGCCTGCTTCTCCAGGTCTTCAGCTTCTTCTGTGATGTAGCCCCAAAAGGTAGAATAATCTACCACACGACCGCACATACTTGAGTGTGCGTCGCCGAATACAAACTCACCAGTCTTTAGCTTCGCCACAAAGGTAGAAATGTCCCATCCCAGGTGCCTAATCTCGTGATGCCATTCGGTAGTCTCGGCCAGGTCTTTTTCATCTTCCCAAAACACAACATCGTCTTGAGAACCATCAACACGCTTACTGCCTGGCCCCAAACCCAAAACCATTTTTTCTCTACGCATATTATCGCTTTACTACTTCTTCTCCGACCCGCACGGTCAATACGTTGTCTAACTGAACGTTTTGTGGATGACGATCTTTGCGTCGTGGTTGAATAACTACGTAAGGATTTCCGTCAGCATTTACTTTAATGTCTGAAACGGTGCCTTCAATAGAGCTGAACTGCCCGCCTCTTTTGCTTTTAGATTTGGTATTCTTTGCTATACGAATACTACACAACACAACTGACTTTTCTTTGCGGGCTTCGGTTAAAGCTCTCGCTACCTCTTTATTATTGGTCTTCATTTATTTTCCTTTATTTTAATATTGCGTTGTGATCATTTACTAATAAACTTACTAAAGTTAGTAATTCACCGTTACTCATATTTGTAACTCTAGTTCTAATTTGGTCTAATGTTAATTTTAATAACACTTCTTGCTTAACCACTTTATTCTTGGCCTTCATTTTCTAATTCCTTGTTATTGAGTTCTTCAATAAAATAAAATACGCTTGGTTCTATCAAGTCGTAGGTGGCTGTATCCATAACTTCGGATTGAAGTTTGTAAGCCTTCTTAAATTTGCCTTTCGATACTTGCTCGTAGTATTGCACTAACTCGGCAGCGTCGTCCAAAAACATATCAGAGCCTTTGTCGCCTAAGGATTTACCCTTGGATGCTTTGGCTAAAAGTTGTCTTATACCTTTAAGGCTTTTGGTTGCTCGCTTCTTTATTAATACACTCATTTCTTACTCTTTTTGCTTTTCTTGCCAGAATTTACTGTTCTAGCTTTCTTTTTAACTTTCATGCTTGCCACTTTAGCTAATTCGTTTTTTACGCCCTGTTCTAGGAAGTGCAGGAGACACTTCAATACAGTCTCGCCATCAACTTCTTGCTCTGAAATAATTTTGTTATTAGCGTCTCTTTCTACTATAAGGACTTTGCCGTCCAATTCAATAGTCATACTTCCGCTGATTTTCTTTGTCATTTTACACCTATATACTGTTCTTCTCAAAAAAGTCAAATCCAGATAACATCTTTACATAAAATTTTAACAACCTACTTTTTAAGTCAGTTCCATATTTAATTCGTATGTATCCAGACCAATGATGAGAAGAGTAAGTTTTCCTTCCCTCGAACTGGTCTAAATAGAATTCATATATACGATAGTCTATTTTACCTGGAAATTTTAACTTCACCACTGCCACTTGCCGGTTTTTACTCTATTAAACGAGCCCCAACCAAGAGACATAAAGACCATACCGCAGCCAAGCAAAAGCATTCCCCAATTATCGGTATAGGTGCCATTTACCTTCATATAGGCAAATATTGCAGCAAAGGGAAAAGCGGCCAACACAGTAAGAAAATATTGTAAAGATAACCAGGCTACACTAACAATAAACTTTTTCATTTTATCTCAACCCATTTCTTTGGCATATCCCAGAGTTCATGATTCTTTTCGTATTCATCGAATTCTTCGACATCAACTCGTTCAGCAAAACCAGGCCCTTTACAGTCCCAATTCGTAAATATATCTAGGTTGCCGTGTTTCTTTTCTATCGACTGTAATTTTTTAATGAGGCCCTTGATTTTCATTTGCATGTTCCTTAATTGGTTGGCGCATTATATCTAAAACTTTTTTGAGCCTTATAGCTTCCGGTGCAGACATATCCGTTCCACATTCCGCATTCTTTGAGAAAAACTCAAGCGCCTTAACAGTTAGTAGCACTTGGTCTTTGGTTAGTGTTGGTGTATAAGTCCAGTTATCGCCCTCTATACAAAGTAAGGCCAACATTAATATAGCAATCTTCATTTAGCACCAAAGAGCATAGCAAGCCCTATCAGCAAGAACATTCCGCCATGCACAAGCCAAAAGACCTTCCACGACATTGGGTCAGCGAAAATAGCTTTATGCACGTGATATGGAACATACCCGTGCTTTGCTTTGTAGGCATTAAATTCTGCTACTTTTTCTTCATAAGTTCTCTTTTTAGCATCCATAATATATAAATCTCCAAAAGTAAAATAGCACGTATATATTTTTTTAACATCCGATTTCATACAAAGTTAAAGTCTTTTCCTTCTTTGGCATCCAACTTTAGACTACAGGAATTGCAGCCAGGATATTTAATCCACCATTGGCCTATAGCACTTCCAAATACAACCTTAACTCTTTCTTTTCGCAAAAAGTTAAATTTATTTGCCGCGATTTTTCCGCCGTGGTCGTGTGTGCCGCGCTTACCTACCAAAAGTATAGCGTCGTATTCTGTATCTGCCTTGTAATAAACATTTTTTATTTGTGAAAAATAATGTTTATACGCATTACCCTTTCTGTATGGGAAGGGTTGCGTTTTTTGACTAAACATTAATTCCAACACTTCTATAACGATTTTAGCTATCGACATCTATATTTCTCTACAAATCCCTTAAGGTCTATATCTGGTTGCTGTCCTGAAAAAATTATATCTAGGACTTTATTGGAATAAAGGTAGGCATTATCTTCAAAGGCAATATCTAATTCCTCGGCGACCATCCGCCCAGTTTTGAGATAATATTCATATATGGCTAAAAGTTTTAAGTCCATCTCAATGTTTTGCCATTTTCAGAATATTGAAGAACAAATTTATCTATCATAAATATAGACTCTGTTTTAATCTCTCTCCATGGTTTTTTATTTTGAAGAAAGGCAATATATACAGATTTTAGCATATCGGCATAGGTAGTAGATAATCTCATTTTCCTACGCGCTTTTTAGACAAATCAACGTATTCTTTACTGACTTCAACACCAACATAATTTCTCTTCAGCTGTTTGGCCATTTTACAAGTTGTCCCAGACCCACACATTGGGTCTAATATAAGGTCGCCTTCGTTGGACCAAGAAAGAATATGGTCTGTAGCAAGCTGCTCTGGGAACGTGGCCGGATGGTCGTAAGCTAGGTCATCAGTCTGTCCAAAGCCACCACCAACTACATAGCGCCAAATGTTATTACGAGGTGAGAACTCTGGGACTGGTTTAATATCTTTCTTAACTTCAAGCGTTCCATCTTTTTGTCGGTCGGTCTTTTCGCCCCAGTTTGTATGACCTGCCCAAGCGTTCTTCTTATCGCAAATCAAATTAGAAGTCTTTGGCTTGCCCTTTGAGAACACAAACATATACTCGAAAATTTGAGTATAGCGATTACCGTCCTTCCGTGCGGGGAAGGAACTCGTATTCTTTTCATAAATCATTGTATCGTGCAAGCGCATGCCTTCGTCCATAAAAGCTGCTGCGTGTTTGAAGCTCGTGCCAGTTTCAGAGCCATCTATAACTGCATCACCCACAACCCACACTACTATGCCACCCTGTTTCATTACACGGCAAATAGATTTAATAACAGCCTTGTGGTCAAAGGCATTAGTATTACCTTTGTAGTCGCGTAAGTTATCATAAGGCGGTGAAGTGACCACCAAATCCACGCACTCGACAGGAAATTGCTTATCCAATACCTCTACACAATCACCAAGTAGAATTTTATTTTGTGGTATTATATCTACCATGCCTTATACCTTTTTGTAAAATTTCCAGACCGGCCAAATCTACTTACTCCGGTTTTAGTAAAGTAATCTTCTAAATCTAGTCTCACTTCATTTTTAAGTACACTGAACAAAAGTTCTTCCGAAATTAAATATCCCAAAGCCCTATAATCTTTACCCATTTTTCTATTAGAATCAAATCCCATCGGTTTAGATATTTTCCATTCTTCTAATTTTGAACGCAATTCTTGCACAGAAATTATTCCCACCCTCATAGTTTTTACCATACTCTTACTATGAGCAGCATTAATCCAATATTCAGACTTTGTAGCATCTATTCCAGATATAGATAAGTCATCCCAGGTTTCTATTGCTATATTACCCGTATCTTTACATCTTTTATCTTCTTTAATCTCAAATGAAGAATCAGAATTACATAATTTAACTATGGCGTCTTTATCTTTATCTTTTCCCTGAGAGAATTCTATTTTTACAATAGTATCACTTTTAAGAGGCTCCATCAGCATATGAAATACCTTATTCTCATACAAATACTTTCTAAATTTGGCCTCATCGCCAGCATCTCCAAAAAATTCAGAGCTATGATTACTCATTATAAATCCTCTCGTTCTTTAATTCGTTCTAGGCACTTGGAACAAAACCAAACCTTTTGAGCCGGCATAACTAACATACCTAACAACTCGATTTTATTAAGCTGCACCCATTCACCACGGGCGCGTTTCTTTTCACAGCCAATACATTTATTCATTTTGAAAACAATGCCAATTAAATGTTATCTGTTTAGTAGCCTTATCTACGTAATAGAATCCCATATCGTAGTAGAACCAAAGACAATATTTATCATTTGTCGTAAGAACCAATTCATATAATTTTTTAAGTTTTTCGTTCATAAATTATTGGCAACTTGCTACATTAAAGTATAAGTCCAAAAATATCTTGTATTCAACGGTTTCGGTTTGATGACCAGGATTTCCAATCTCAAATAACCAAGGCACTGTATGATCAACGTCATCTGGAATATTTAAATAATATTTTTCTATTGAATGAAGTATCTCGTGCCCAAGTGATGTAAAGGCTAAACAAGAGTTATATCTAACATATATTCTATGACCATCTACATTAGCGCCGCCGATGTCTTTATCACATCTATAAACGCCATTTTCTACTGGCTCACAATTTACGGCAAGAGCCTCGTCTATAAAATATACAGAAACCTTCTTTTCTTTAAGAAGTTCTGCCAAGTTATTTACTTCTGGATATCTGATGGCTGTTTGCTGTTCTATTACTTGTACAGCATATCTTATCTCGTCCGGATCCACTTTTCCATCACTGCAAATAGTAAGACCGGCAACATCCTCATAATACCAATCACCTGGACATTCTTCTTTGGTCATCTCTCCGCCGCATGATAATATCAGACCGCACAAAACTATTATTTTTTTCATTTCACTTCTCTTTATTTTTATCCCAGGCCCAATTTTTAGAGGCTTTCAGGGTATTTTTAAGCTCGTCGTGAGCGGCCATAAGTTTCTTGGCTTCTTTCTTATATTTAATTACTTGTCCATTAACTTTGCTTAATATCTTTCTGTAGCGTTTCATAAAACTTGCAGCTCGTTCGTGATAATCTTCATTAATCATTAGAGAGAACAGCATAGTATTCATATGTTCTATAGATGGAACTATCAGTTGAACATTATAGCTTTCTAGCCCTCGCATCCATTTGATTACATTGTCTTCCCAACTATAACCGTAAGAGGATGGTATTTGATAATACGTTTCTAGAAATAGCATTCGTTTGGATGGACCAAACTTTTTCAAATCTGAAGCATCAAATGCCTTCTTGCTCTTTTTGATAACATTTGTGTTGCCTATACAACGCCCGGTGCTTAATACTTCTTTGATAAAAATTTTTCCTGATGTTTTCTTTTTCATTCTTCAAAATAGTGAATTACAATCCACATTCCCACTTGATGTAAAAAAATCTTAACTATTCCATCTTCCAATACCAGCGTTGGGTTGAACATAAGCTTATGAAGATAAATGTCCTTAATACCTTGACTCACTTTAATTGCCACTAAGGACTTGTTTAGTCCAATGCTTGCGACTTCTTAACAATTGCTTTTTATCTGGATGGGTCCAATCTGTATGCCAAAGGTATAGCATTATAAGTGATAATTTCATCTGTCGCCTTCATTCATTGTTCTAATCTTATCATTTTCGATAATAAATCTTTCTACAACTTGCGCAAATGGTAATCTACTATTTCTTACAAAGATTTGATTGCTTATGTTATGTATATGCCAGGAATTAAACCTATATACGTATAACATATTAATTGCACTATTCATAACATAGCTTTTAGCTGAGCGATTATTTTTTTAACCCTAATGGACATAGGCCATTTATTTTCCTCTTCAAGGTCTTCTCGTCTTCTGCCCAACCACACCTTAACATATGCAGCTTGTTTATGTTTGAAATTGAAAAACTCCCAATATATTGTTTTAATTCTATTTCCCATTGCCATATAATTTATCCAACATCCATTTAGAAGTTCTATCCATACCTGCGTTCATAGCCTGTAAAGAAAACAAAGCAAGTGCTAAAGACCAGAAGCGAGCTGTGAATTCCGTATTGCCAGCAACTAATAACATATTATATACAGTTGTTCCCGCAAAAGCAGAAACTAAACAGTTTGCCAGAATACCTAGAATTCCTACCGCCGCTAATGGAACCTTTATTTTTAATGGCACATGACGAAGGATAACTTTTAGTCTTTCGTCTCTAGGTAGTTCAAAAAACTTTTCAGGCGTTATTTGTTCTTTGTTCCAGTCTATCGTTGGCATTTTCCTTATCTTTCTCCAAAGTCTTGTAGTCGTATATACCACCTGGCAGCAAATATCTTCTAGCTATTTGATTCATGGCATCCTTATCCAGGCTTTTATTAACTAAAATAGCCACGTAAAAATACCATATCGTAGTATTCCTTATCATTGATATCTCCTGCGCAGTTCCCAATCGTATGTTCCACTTTTAATCATCATGACATCGTGCAATGATGGTATCATAAGCTCAACACACTCTTGCTCTTCTTTATAGCGTTCAAACCATATCCAATAATAATTAATTAGCTTTCTATTCTGATGCTCACCGTCGTAAGTAATTATCTTTTTAGGCAGCCAAGCAAACTTTTCAATCGTTCTCTTCTCACCTAATTTGGGCGGCCCGAATTTTGCTTTAATATAAGTTCTCATTCCCATCTTCCCGAGACTAGCCTAATTTCTGGCATTACCACTTCATCGTCTATTAGATTATAAAAGTATATACAAATATCACTATGGCTTAACCACGACACATTTTTATGCCAGTTTTTGTCTAAAAATCCATAATATAAAAGGAGTATCTTTTTATTCACTTGGACCAATCTATAACTATATTGCTTTTAGTCATAGTGTATCCATGAATACCACCGTCTATAAAATCAAAAACTAAAAGCTCATCTAGAGTTTCAAGCGGTATCTCGATTTGGTCTTCGGTAGTATGTTTTACTTTTGCGCGATTTATAAGTATAGCCCTATATATTATATTAACGCAGGCATTATTATTAAATTCTACCATAGTATGTCCTGAAATATCCATTAGCTCACCAATTTCTTTATAAAATTTAAATAGCTTATATCAGGAACAGTATTTATATCTCGCCTACAATATTTATTATCCTCTGGAAGCTTAAAATAAGTTTTTCCATTTTCTCTAAATATTCTTATTTTATGTTTAAGAATATCTAAATATACGAATTCGACATGTGTTCTTATTCGTCTCATACTTCCCATTCCAAAGATAATTCTACTAGGTCAAGCTCGTCTTCTATATAGACCTGCTGAATATCATTAAAGTAGTCGGTTAGAAAGAATAGTTTATACACATCTTCAACTTCCAACGCCAAACCTTCTGCTTGGCCTGCTATAGCCTGATGTTTCGCCGTCTTCATAAGTAATCATTCCTGTTCCGGTTGTAGTGCCTAACATCTCAATATAGGCACGCTTAATAAAAGAAAGGTCAGTTTCAAATACAGGCGTAGATTCAAATGTCCAATTTCGCTCTCTGCGAAACTTAACTGTCCTCAAATATTTATCAAGCTCTCTGTCCATAAATCTCAATTTCATCAAGTGAATTTAATTTCAAATCAATATAGTCATTATCAGCTAAATAGATGCGATATTTTTCACCATAAATTGGTTTAAGTAGCGGGCTGCGTAATTGTTTTAACATAACTAAACTGTTATTATTTTTACGTTTAGATAAGAACGCAGTATAAAACCAATATGGTGTTTTATCCATTACCATTGAATTTTACAATCAAAGTTCTCAAGAGGCGCCATATCACGACCAACGGCATCAAAATACGACTGAATAGTATGAATTTCGCCCTCTACATCCATTCGAAGGTTTGGAACTTCTGGGTCATTCTTTGCGTATAGTGTATGTTTATATACAAATTTTATTATGGGTATCATGAAAATCTTTTTCTCTGAAATTCAGTTAATCGTTTAATTTTCTTTCTATCGACATATCTAATACAAAAAGCATTAAAGCAGTTATCATTATGTAATTCTCTGCGATGCCATCTCTTTTTGCTTACCAAATTAATTTTGTTATTGGTGCCCTTTCTCAATTCATAGTCTTTATCTAGAAAGTTTCTATAACAAAAATAGACCGCTTTGCTTATTTTAGCCCCACCTACGTATAAAGTTTCTCTATGAAGCAGTTCTATGTCAGTAGCTTTGAGTAGATTTCGTAATTGGTCATCAGACAAATTAAATAAGTCTGGCTGCTTAATTGTAGGAACCTTTACTTCTGCGACGTATTTATTTTTCATACTTCCACACTATCTACACTTATTATGCGTTTAAAAGTATCACCCAAAACACTATCATCTAGCCAATCTTTATCTATTTCAATCATTTTTTCAACACCATCGATGCTGTATGTTAGTTGATATATTGGCAATATGTGTGGGTCATGGTCTGGAATATCTTTCCAAACAAATTTTTGTTTAAGAAATCTCAAATACATTAAAATTATAAGGTCTTTAAGAGTTTCTTCATCTGGCTCATAATTCATATTTATCAGCGGGTATAAGTTGATAATTAACGCACATTCCAGCCATATCTGAAATGCCAACTATATATTCTCCGCTGTCCCACCACCATTCAGAAACTTTATCACAAAATAATATTGAACAATTGGCAATTAATACTAATTTATAAATGTCTCCAATAGTTTTTGACATTAGTGATTGTTTGTAAGCCATCTAAACGTGCTTGGAATAGAACGTCTATTCGCATCTACCATATATTCTAATACACAGCCATCTGAATAAAATCTATTAACAGTGTGTTCTGCAACGAACTTTTCTTTATGCTTCGTGTCGCCGCTATGTCCATTCCATTCAAATACTTTTGTTGGTTGAGCATGTGCTTCGTTGTTTAATACATTACCAGCAAACATACTCCATGGCCAAGACAACTCTGATTGTTCTACACGCGCTACGATTTTGCCTATTGGTATAATATCGAAATCATTTTTAATAAACCGCAAAGAAAGTATAACAGTATCTTTTGTTGTAGGAGCTAACATAGGGTCTTCTACTAAAGTAAGATTATGAAACTCAAGAGCTGTAGCGCCCTCACCGCCCGGCTCTACCCGCATAGAAAATGGACTGTGAAGCATTATAGCAGTTTCTTTTTGCTGTGATACCTTGCCTAATGCATAAGAGCCGCCCAATAAAGAACTAAATACCGCAAATGCTGAAAGTAAAGCAGTAAATTTAACTCTCTTTAATATCTGAAATAGCTGTCCTATTGTTATAGCGTCAGGACTATTTACTATCTCGCTTACGTCCATTTTTTTCATCTTTAAGCCCCGCTAACTTTGTAATTCTTTTCTCGTATCTATTGTTAATAGCTTTCACAGTTTCTTTATATAACGGTGAAATTTCTTCATAATATAATTTTTTCTTATAGCCCACTCGATATACGAATATGGAGGCATATAAAGCAAATACAAAAAGCAAAAACATTACAAATGGGACTACTAAAAAGGTTCCCCAAAAAGTTAGCTTTTTTGTTTCGCCAGTAACCTTATGGTATACTTCTTCCATTCCATCCATCATTTTTTCGATGGCTGGAGATATCTCATCACTATCATTAGAAATAGTAAAGGTGTTGTCCTTTACCTTACACATAGCCTTAAGGTCTTCCTCTTCCTGCTGTGTAATGACTACTAATGGATAATGAAATCTGGAAAATATTCTATAAGTAATTCCATCTTTGCGGTCATACCATTCCATTTCTTAAATAACCTTCTTCTAGAGCCCATTCAATATCAAACTTTCCAGAGTCCAATGCTGCTGGTGATGGAATTCTAATGTATATATATTTATCCCTTTGGGCCAAGTCAAGTCCATCTTGTAGATGTTTAACATATATATCTCTTACTACTGGATGAATTGGTTTGTTCATAAATATCTTTGTATATACCTAAAATTTGGTTCTTTGGGGTTTGATATCCTTACAAAAATCACAGCAGTTGGATTATCTCGTATCCTAGTTGGGTCTGTGAAATTATGCACTACTTCAGTAATTACACAACCATGAACTAATAAATCATAATAGAGATGCTTAATATTTGGGCTTACTCTGGTCTTTGGCATTAGGTTTTTCCCATCCAAAATGTTTATCTATCGCTTCTTTTAGCCACCTACGATGTTCCTCATCGCCATGTGCTATATCATCATAAAGAGTAGTAGCCTATATGATTAGCTGAGCATACTTATTTTCTAACTCTTTTATGTATTGTTCTGTTTCTGTCATAATTAACTACCTTATGAAATATCCAAGATTTCTAACTTACCGTTTTCTGCCCAAACTCTTATTCCATTTCTGCTGGCAAAGAAACTTTCTCCGGCGTCCCATGTTATTTCTATCGCATTTTCTATATATTCGTAGGGCTTAATAGTCAGCCCCTCTATTTTTTCCGCACGCAATAAAAATTTATATACTTTCCTTATTGGATATTTTATAGAGCTTTTAGTTATTTGTGAATGCATACTATCCCCACTCTATTAAACCCTGTTTTCCGATTTTAGTTTGCTCAATAACAAATTTATGAATTTTCATAGCATCCTCAAAAGTTTGCGGAGTAACGGGTTTCTTTAATTCTGGGAACGAGGCACTAGTCCATGGTATCAATATATCATCTTCGAACTTTTGTGATATAAATTGAACCACTCTTACAAAATCAGCATGGACAAATACCCATTCACCATCACTAAATATTTTAAATGTGTCTCTATTATTATAACCTCTTATGAACCACGCGGCATATAGAAAGCGAATACAAGCATTCATATCCAAACTAATTCACTCATAAATTGAGTGCTTTGGTCTTTAATAAAAGTAAATAGAAAATGCGAAGCCGTCCAATTCAACATATGATCGTCTTCAAAACGTCCTGTTGCCAAGAGATTTTTATGCTCCTGGTCTATAGCTATTTCCAACGTCTCATCGTCTAATAATTCGCCATCGCACAACATCTTATGATGGCGCCAATTAGTAAGCAACATCCGGTTAATTTCAGCTGTTGCAAGGTCTTCCATCTTATTGTTTATGGAGACGGCACCCTTACCCTTAAACCAGTTATATAAATATTCCATCATAGTTCTGATGTCATCACATAGCTCTTGATATGTTGGATACCCTGCTGGAACCGCATTAAGAAGATGTAAATCTACTGCTGGTTCCAATTCCTTTTTATCAGCATATTCGAAAATATCATTTACAATGTCTTTAAGTTGTGGATGAGCTATCCATGCACCTATAAAGCCCTGTTTAGCCTCGCGCATCTTATCCCGTCGTATTTGAACTCGCGCTATAACATCTTCTACATGGTCGCCCTTAACAGGCAAATTAGCGCTCATTCCACCAATAGGCTGAGCTTCATGACGCTGGCAAACTTCAACAATACGTTCTGCGCACTTCATAAGAAAGGGCGATTCCATAGTCATTTTAGATTTCGGAGGAAACATATGAGTGTTTCCAATTTTCTTAATCATTGAAAAGATAAAGTCGTAGCGGCCAAAATTAATGCCCAATGCACGATCTTTTAATTCCCATAGCGCGCTTTCCAATTCAAAAATCATAGGATAGGTTTCACACAAAATTGTTGTGCGAATGCAATTCTCGGGAAGTAATAGGGCCTTTTCTAACGAAGTTAGAATATCATTCACCAATTTTGCTTCATTGGCATTTTCCAGTTTTGGTATATATAAAGCTATAGTCTCGCCACGGTCTATAAATTTTTGAGCATTTAGATAGGTAAATATAGCCAAATCAAATATCATGGCATTTACTGGAGTATCTTCTACTTTAACACGCTCTTCTTTTAGATGAAGGCCACGGGGTCGCATCATCAATTTGGCCGTGTGCTTGTTCAATTTATAGGCCTTATCGTTAGTTTCTAAACTAATTATTCCATCTACAGCCGCAATTATATTAGAATGAGCTTGAACTACGTTCTCCCAGGTAGGAGACATACTATCTTCAAAGTCGGCCATATAGCAATGAGCGCCCGAGTTGAGCGCGTTAATAACCATTTTAGTGTCTGACGCTGGGCCAGTAATCTCAACTCGCCTAACCTTCATATCGTCTGGTATAGGCGCCACCTTCCAATGTTCTTGTGGCGGTTCTGTAATATGCAGTCGTAGCCCGTGGTTTAGTTCGTTCTGTAGAATAGCGCGTGCGAATAGGGCATCGGCTATTCTTTTTTCGAATAAAGAATTAATATCCTTAATAAATTTTAATAGACCATCAGATAGAAAAGTGGCTTCTGGATAGTTACTAATGGTCATATTGTATTTTTCAATACTATTCATCTGCGCTCCAATTGCCAAAACTCGCTATTCCATCTGCCGCCGTTTTTATTAATAAATACGTTAGTTTCAATTCTACTATCTTCTACCATATCCATGGCATTATTTACACTCATAAAATAAAGATTTGATTTTATTAAATCAACACAGCTTTCTATTACCCTGTCTTTCGCTAAAGCTCTTACATACAAAACTTTAATTACATTATCCATCTTTATTAGATTTTTCTAGATAGTCATCTATTGCTGCTAAAACTGCTCGTTCCAAGGTAGTGGCATAGTGAAATTCGTGCTCTTCGAGATTATATTCTTGCGCCAAAGCATCAGCATTTATTCCTTGTAAGTCTTGCGCACAAATACCTATAATAGACATAGCCACAAAGTCAGCAACATTCTCGAACTTTTGAGCACCGAAAGTCTTAAACTTTACAGCCTCAATTATGTCGTCATACTCTTCAACAAGTAAGGTCATTTCTATAACTTCATTATACTCGGAAGAAACTAACGCGTGCCCAACTGTAGGGCTATTTTTATCAAATAGTTCTGGCTCATTAATCGCAGAGTACAGCATAAATAATCACACCCATAAAAACAAAAAAGGCGAAGATACACCCCGCCCCGATAGTTGCCAATGTTTCAGTCATTAACTGTATCTTCTAACTTTTCGTTTGGCCTTCTTTTCTGGCTTACGAAACCCTTCTATAATCCATAAGGAAAAGAATAATAAACCCACAGCCCACGGAAATGCTAACCAAGTGTTGTGTCGTAAGATGCTAATCGCTAAAGCTGCCGATATTAAAATAAAACTAAATGTCTTAAAATAATTCATTTTATTACGATTTCTTTTCCTAAACAACATTTCTTATACTTCTTATCACTACCGCACCAGCATTTGTCATTAGGGCCGGTTGGAGTTACAACAGCGTAATCGTGCATGACTTCGCCGTATAGATGCCCAACCTCATGTTGAATAACTACGGCTTCTAAACCAGTCGCGACAATTCCAGTTGGTCGCAAATAATCCACAACCACTATTTCGTTATAACGCTTTGTATTAAGCCATTCATCTGGAAAACTTAAACAACCTTCGTTCTTGAAAAGCATTAAATTGTGCTTTTCCATTATACATGGATTAATCAAATCTAAGGAATACCGTGCTGTACGAATGATACAAACTTTAGCATCTATGCCAATTTGATTTGCTGCGAGACCAATTCCAGGCGATGGAGATAATTTTAGTTCTTTTTCTAGGGCCTCTATTATATCTTGACCTTCAAATAAAGAAACTTCTTTACACTCTTTGGTAAGTAATTTTTTGTTTTTTATTATCATCGGTCAAACCCTTTATAAACTCAAAATCAAAAAATACTTGATACGCCCTCATAATAAATTCTAAATCGCTTTCAGTATCAGAGAATCCATAACCAAGTACGTGCCTGCCATATGCCTTGTGTCTAAATATTCCGCATTTTTCTAGCGCACTATCTAAGGTCATTGAACCAGTCTTACGCTCATTGAAGAACCTAACTTACAATACATCCACCATTGATTAGTGATATGGCCTTTGTCTATAACGGCATTAAATATAACTTCTTGTAATTTAGTTGGCCCCAAATCATAAGCCTTGCCCATATTGGATTTAAGTCTTATCCATCCCTTATAGCCTATACCCACTATTTGCATATCTGGGATAAAGAATGGCATGTTGTCTCTTTGAATGATATTGTGGCCTTCTTTGCCACAACTCCAAGACATTGTAATATCTGGGATGCCATTTTCTTTATACCAACTATGTTCATCTTTTAGCGCTTTTAGAAAGCAATCTTGGCACGTATCAACACGCCATTTTGTTGGCTTAAAGTTCGGCATTACTAAACTGGGTGCCGCACTATTCATCGTTCCACTCCTAACATTTTGGGGCCATCATCTGTTATAGCCACTGACAATTCCCAATGGCAAGATGGACTTTTATCTTTGGTTATGACAGTCCATTTATCTTCTAATATCTCTACATCGCTCGTGCCAAGGTTAAACATTGGCTCTAAAGCAAACACCATACCCGTCCTAAGTCGGACATTCTCTTGTCCGGGCTCAACGTAATTAAATACATTTGGCGGCTCGTGCATCTTTTCGCCAATGCCGTGCCCGCAAAATCCTTTAACATTTCCATATCCACTTTGTTTAGCTACAGCATCTATCGCTCGGGATACATCTTGTAAGGTATTTCCTTCTCGCATTTGTTGGATGCCTTCAAATAACCCGCGTCTTGTTTCTGATACTAACTTCTTTATGTCTTCAGAAACAGCGCCAATCATAAAAGTTCTGGCGGCGTCTCCGGCCATCTTTTTATAATATACGCCGAAATCTACACTGACTATATCGCCGTCCTGTATAACACGGTCGCTTGGAATACCATGAACTACTTGTTCATTTACTGATATACAAGATACATCTGGATATCCCTTATAACCCTTGAAAGCTGAAGTGGCTTCAGGAAATTCTGCTAGCTTTTGTTCTAATAAGGAATTTAACTCTCGTGTGGTCATACCAGCTTTAACATTAGTCTCTGCATGGTCTAAAACAAGATGGACTATTTTATTAGCCTCATCCATCACTTTAATAAGAGTAGGACTTTTTAGTGTTATCAGCATTTTTCAATAACTCAAGGTAGGCAGAATATCCGGTTAGGAACCTTGATACCTGCTCGTGATTTTTAATGGTAGCTGCAAATACAAGCTCCTTCATATCTTCGACCGATATAGCTGGAAGCTTTATTTTATTAAGCTTCAGCATTTTACGTCTGCGATCAATGCGACTCAAACGGTCAGCAGCAGAATAATTATTGTAATATTTACTGCCAGCAAAATAAGTTTCATTATGTAAAACTTTGGTCAAGAAATCAAATCTCATCATAGGGGCTAAAGCTTTTATATCTTCTAAAGTCAGCTCTACATCAAACTTAGCCTTTTTAGCAACTGTAATAGTTTTAGCAACATCTCTGATAAATTCTTTTCGCAATTCGGGGTCAGAGTCTATTTGCTCTTTAGTAACCATAGAATATTTTAGAACCTTGGATTTTTCAAAGATTTCTTTAACTTCCGCATTATCTTCGCCATCTTGAAGTTTATTTACCAATATTTCCATTTGAGTTGGCAGTAAGGACTTATGGCACTTCTTAATTATTTCTAATGCATCCGATTCTTTAGTTATCCAGGGTAGCAATAATCCTATCCAAGTTTTCTTAACATAAGAGTATAGATTAGTAATATTTTTAACAAAGAACCCTACTAAATATTCTTTAGTATTTTCGGTAAGCAAGTCGGATAGCATCTCAAACATCTTTGGCATTTCGTTATTTTTTAACCACCAATGATGACTAGCAACTTTATCTACAGTATAGTATGGCACTAAAGTTTTATTAATAAATGCTATTATAAATGGATGATTGATATGTGGCCCGGCTATTCTTATAGCTGCGCGAGCAGTTGATAACTTCTCGAAATATTTATAATAATTTCCGTTCTTGGCCATTAGTTCGGCGACTAATCCACCATTTTTAATAGCGGCATTCAAGTCCTTTTCTAGATTTTTTCTGGAAAAATAGGAATATCTTCCATATGACATTATTTCTTTTCCTCAAAGATTTTTACAATCTCTGCCTTAGAATATTCATCTTCGTTATGTTCAGAGCCTTGAACGAATACGCCCAATTGAGCTGCTTCTGCGCTTATATAATCAAGGAATTCATAAACCTTGTTGTTTCGATACTTCTTTAGTTTAACTAATGCTAAAGCCATTGTCTTTCTCCAATTTTATAACTTTATACATCCAGCCATCACAATAGTGCCAGATGTCTCTATTTCCTGTATCACATACATAATAACAATACCCGCTTGAAAAATATTCAGCGTATATATTATATATTATTTCATTTATCTTTGTATAAATTGTTTTTCCACTTTCGTTAAATGATAACCAGCTCCAGTAAAATCATTTACAACCAAAAATCCATATTTATTAGATGTAGAGTAGCTTCTTTTGTTTTGTCCATTAAAATGATTTAAATATAATAACTTTAAATCTTCATTTATTTTCATATGTAATTCTAATTGAACTTGTGCTAAATGGTCTTGATGTCTATCCCATCTCCAACCATCTGGGCTATTGGGGCTAAAATAAATCTTATAGCACCAGTAGATATCGTTTCTTAAGTTTTCCTTCGAAGCCCTAATTTGCTTGCCTGCGTTTTTATCGCGCCCCATGTTCTTCCTATATCATTTGTTATGCGCTCTTTATCTCTATCACTATAAAAGTTTTTTAGGTATTCTATTTCTTGCTCGCGCCAGCCTCTAAATCGAGGGTTATCTTGTTGTAAATGGTCTCCTATTTTAATAGTCCATTTACGAGCAAATCTGTCACACGCTTCCTCATCTGAATATAACTTAGATGAATAGCCATACTTCTTACCAGCATAGGCGTGGTATATTTCGTGAAACAATATCTTTGCGATATCGGTATCAGACATTTTTAGAGTTTCTTGAATAGGCAAATTAATAGTATCTATTTCTGGATCATAAGTAGCAAATAAAGTAGCGCCTGCCATTCTCATATTTTGCGCTTTTATTAAATGGTCTTCGTTCTCAAAGAAAGCCAAACGAGGTCTAGGATAAGACTTCGGAAGATATTCTTTTATAATATCGTATATCCTAATTACTCGTTTTAAATTCATAATATGCCCATACGCTTTCGTTGGAGACGTTTAATTTACTTTATCTCTAACTTCTTAACGGTAGCTGGTTGTGTAGTCACAGATGGCACTACTATACGCAACACACCATCTTTATGGGATACCTCGGCATTATTCAAATCCCAGTTTGAATTTAACAAAAAGGATTTAGAAAATGCTCGACGCGCTAAAGTTCGAGGGCCATCACTGTCCTCACCTTCAGCCTTTGTGGCAGAGACTTTTAACAAGTCTCCGTCAATTTCAACAGATAAGTCATCTTTAGAGTAACCGGCTAACAAAAGCTCGATTACATACTTACCTTCTTTATTTACAAAGGCATCTCCCTTTGGAAATCCTTTGAGACTTAAGCTCCCAAATTCTGGATTAAACCAGTCAAAGACAGACATTGCTTTTTCCAATTCATCAAAAACATCTTCTGGAAAAAGACTTGGCATTTGTAGCAAACGCCCGCCTAAATTTGAATTATTTTTTACTAATTTAGTCATTATACATATCCTCCTAAAAGCGATTGCCTCCACCGCACCCCGAAGGCGTGCGGCCGAAAGCGTATAGGCGACTCAGATTTTTTTGGTTAGTTCGATTTTTTTCTTGACAAAACTTTTTTTCGGCATATAAGGATCACTTAAACGTCTAACGAGAAAACCACTATAATAAAGGGATTTTTATCATCCAATACTATTATAAGGCTATTGAATTATATGTCAAGCCCTTCCTTTTATATCTGCGTTTTTTAAGTCGAAGGTAAAATCAAGGGACAAGTCATCACCCAATTCTGGATTACAATATATACACTGCCCTTCACATAATCCATTTTGGTGGTTCAGCCTCATTCTAACATTAGTTATTATACTTAACTTATTATTTTTAAAGTCCCTTTTTAGGAACTTCTGCAAATAACTATCTACGACATCTTTTTTTAATTCTTCAACAGAATTATATAAACCGATTGTATCGTTAATATCCTTAAAGCAATTAAGGTCATATGTTATATCAGCAAATTCTAATAGAGTAATTTGCTCTTCGCCGTCCATTAATTTAATTTTAATGAAGGCGGTTGTGTCGTCACCACCAATTTCACAAACAATTTTAATATCTTTATAGGCAACAACCATTTTAATCTCGCTTATTTAAAGAGAGCAGAAAAGAAGAAGAAAGATAATACGTTATATTAAGCCTTAAATCTTCATACTTAATTCTTGAACACCTGAACATTGAGTCTTGAACCATAATTTAGTGAATAAGAAAATGAATATGAGTCATTAGTTGTTTCCCTAAAAGGGACCAGTATGTAAATATCTACTCTTACTTGCTTTTCTGTCTCTTTCGGAAACGATATATTTCTATACCGCTCCTACTTAAAAATTGTAAAATTTTAATACTTTAGGGTCAGCAGCAACCGAAGTTTTATTCCAACCTCTTAATCTTAAACCTTCTAATGTACGGGCACGCGACAAAGCAACATAGGCTTGTCCAGCCGAAAAGCAATTAGAAAGGTCTATATCTACAAAGTCCAGAGTTAAGCCCTGTGATTTGTGAATGGTTGTAGCATACGCCAATTTAAAAGGATATTGAACTAATTCAGCAACAACAGAGGTTACCACCTTATCGCCTACTGCTTTATGAACTGTTCGCTCCCAAGAATGCTTCGGAACTTCAACTGTTCTGCCATTGCATAACTTAATAGTTAAGGGCTCAAGTGTTTCAATAACACCCATAGTTCCATTTACCCAATGGTCTTGAGGGTGATTAGTTATCATCATTACTTGCGCGCCCTTACAATAATGTAAGTATTCTTCCGCAGGACAATCCTTTTTTAGAATTTCTATATCATAGGTTTTACCATTTAATATAGCCTTTGAGGTTTGCTTTTCTTCAGGCAGACTATCTAATTTGGAAAGGTTTTCGGTCTCGACTTTATATTTGTGAGCAAATAATTTAACAGGCTCTATAGTTGTATTAAGAGTTATATTTAACCTTGCTTCTAACATCTGTTCTACTTCTGGCGTAAGCTGACCTTTGCGTATTAATTCTAATGACTTAAGAAAATCACCTTCACCTTGACGATAATTGGAAGTTAAATTATAAGACTCGAACCCAGATTGCTTCCACAGGTCAGACTGAAAACAATAAGGATTTTTTAAGTCTCTATATCTGTTAAAGTCCTCATCAGTCACAACGGGTGGAAGCTGAAGAAAATCTCCAACCAACACCATTTGTACACCACCGAAAGGCAAACTATTTTCTTTTATATTACTTAATACTGCGTCTATAAGCTCGAATTGATCCCTACGCAACATAGATACTTCGTCTATGATTATAGTATCAATAGTATTCATTACTCGCCAACGCTGAACATCCCAAGGTGTGCGAGACTTTTTAATCTTGTTCCAGCCACCTATAATTTTGCCAGCGTCTTCAGGTCTAGTAGATATACCTATACCAAGAAATCTGTGTATAGTTTCACCACCTATATTTAACGCAGCAATGCCAGTTGTAGCTGTTAAAGCAACATTCTTTGAAGTAGTAGTAGCGAACTTATTAGTTATATAAGTTTTGCCAGAACCAGCGCTGCCTGTTAAAAAGATATTACTTTTGCCTTTTAAAGCAGTAAGAACATCATCTTGATTTTCTGTGTGGTGCATTAATAACCTTTAGGATTGAATTATTCTAAATCAATCTGCCAATTTGTTTTCTGAACCTCAAGGTCCAATGTGCGTAGAGAGCTCTGATAGACTTCCAATTGTAACTTCAGCCTTTCTACATTGAAAGTAGTAACAGTAGTTACTGGTTGAGCTGGGCCGTCAAAATCTATTCGGCGCAAATGAGTTACTTCTTGCTTCAGACTAGTTAAGTTATTTAGAGTATTAACCAAATAACGAAGCTTTTCCATCTCGTGTATCTTATCAGCCAATCCACTCTTGGCATTGGTTAAATCTATACGTGTCTTTAAAGCACGAAGGTCTTCACTAACCGAAATCATTTGATCAATTAATGGTTGGGTATTCGGAACTTCCTGTGTTTTATCCACTTGCTCGAATTGTGTTTCCATTGAAAGTTCTTGGTGTAGTGAGGTCAATTTGCCCTTTAGGTCTTTTGCTCTTACTAATGCTTCTGCTAACTTCATTTTCTTTCTCCTATAACTTATATTTGTTCAAAATTATTTGAACAGCGTTTTGCAGAACTTCTTGTTCTGTTTTATTGGATAATACCTTATGCCATCTATTTGAGTTAGAATAGTATTCTAACAGAGGAAAGGTTTTAATATTGTATTCGGTGAATCTTTTTCTAATTACATCTTCTTTGTCATCTATCCTGCCACGACGCAATAATCGTTCAATAGCGACACTCTCATCCACTTCTAAATGTAAATTCACATCGACATGAATGAGCTTATCTAAATATTCTGCTTGTGAGATTGTTCTTGGATAGCCATTAAAAATAATGCTTTCCTTTTTTTCCAAGCCAGACAAAGCTCTATTCATAAGCTCATTGGTCATATCATCTGGGCACAAATTGCCCTGACCCCAATATGAATGGGCTTTAACACCGAAGTTGGTTCCTAAAGCAAATTCCTTCCTATACAAATCCCCAGTTGTTAATATCTGAAAACCATATTGGTCGTGTAATTTTATTGCTAAAGTATCTTTTCCGGCGCCAGGAGCACCAGTTAATACTATATTCACGCAGGCTCCTCTGTGATTATAATAATATCGTTTGGGTCTATTTCATGCCACAAAGTTTCATCTTCTACCACAGCAGATACGGGTGGAGGTGGATTATAATTTATAATCTGTGCACCTTCTGGTAGTAAAAATAAGCTAACATTCCAATTTGAACCATTCCATTCCATGCAATACTTGGCTTCATTTTTTCTGCTTTGACGTTGCTTGACGCAATCATAAAAATAAATTTTACCGTATTGTTGGGCTGCGCCATTTAGACTATTCAGAAAGCTTACTTCTTCGGTATCAACTGAAGCGTTCATTTTATTCCACAAGGAAATACCGTTCTCATCACCAGTCATTGTAGACATTCTAACTCCTTAATCATCGTATTTATTGTCTTCTAATATTTGAAACAATTTATTTCTTTCTCTAAAAGGTCTCTTGTCTGTAGTATTTTGGGCCTCTATTTTAAATAACAAGTCTCTTAATGTCTTATCGAATTTACCACCCTTTTCACAAACTGCTATTGGGTTATGTAATATTTCTATAGACTCGCGGTCCCAGAGTAATACAGATTTTTCGCTCATTACCTCGCGAACATCCCAGCTCATATCTCTTTTTAAGTAAGCCATAACATCGGATTTATTCCCGCCGTCACTAAAGAAATGAACTACAACCATATCTTTAGAAACATCGTAATAACCATGAGGGACCAAATTAGCTAGTCTATTTAATATTTCCCACAATTCCATCTCTAACCTCTTGAAGCGCATTAATAGTAGCATCGTATCCGGCTTTAATAAGCGAATCATATGCATACGAATTTATTACAGATTTGTTTCCAACTTTAGGTGAAACTAAAATTATTTTCTTATCAGGATATTTGTGCTGAGAAGAGCTTACACTTCTCATAGATTTATCTTCAAACATAATATTAACTACTTCGGTGGCAATATCTAACATTCCGGCTTTAGCAATATTATCCAAAATACTACCATAAGTATCGGATACTATCACTACGTCGGCGCCAGTTTCTATAGCGGTATCTATAGAAATAGGACGTTTAATTTCACCATCTACATAATATTTGCCTTCAATCTCAACTGGCCTAAATAATACTGGAATACAGCAACTGGCAACTAAAGCCTTAGATACTGAAATGTGGTCCATGGAATTAGGACCGAAAAGTATTCCGGTATGGTCTGTTAGGTTTGTAGCTGCAACAAAAGTAGGTATCTTTAATTGATTAAAGTCATTAACCTCTAGTGTTCGAGCCAAAAACTTTTCAGTATAGTGTAAGTCGAATATACCTCGCACTATACCTGCGCTAAAAAACTTTTGCAAAGAAAACATTTGATTCCAACCGAACTGCTCAAATTTGTATCTGCGCAATAGGGTTGGTCTAAAATGATCCTTAAGCTTTTCTAAATCTTTGTTTTGCCCATAAAAAATACCAATTAGGGCACCAGCAGATGCTCCAATTATTGTATTTATTTTAATACCCAATTCTTCACAGGCAGCAATGACACCGACGTGTGCGATGCCTCTGCTGCCGCCACCAGTTAATATTAAGGCTACATTTTTGCCTTCAAACATATTGAACCCTTATGGTTGTGAGTCTTCCTCAGTATCTTTAGGAGGCAGGTTCTCTGTTATTTCTTTGTATTGATTACTTAAAGAAGTAACCAAATCATTTTGTTCTATACAACCAGAAAATAAGATTAAATCAAATTCTTCTTTACTTGGCTCTGGACTAAAAATTTGTAATTGTCTGTGCTTTGGAAAGTAATTAAAATACTTTTGTAGAGCTGGTAGTCTCTCGGCCGGCTTTAGGCTTGAGAAAGACTTAAAGCTTAATAGTCCACCAAGACCATTTAATTGGGAGCCAGATTGAGCAAAGGCCTTTAGCCCCATAGTAAGTTGGTGTTCGCTTAACAAGTCTCTGTTTGAAACCACTGATAAAATACATTGTCTAACTTCAGGGCGCTTATCTTTAACTACACGGTCTAAAAGTTGATTGAATACTGACGCATCTGCTTTGTTCAATACAGATATAACTTGCGAGTGTTGAACAAACTCTTCAGCTAATACATCCTTCAAAACTTCATCCAATGTATCTAGCTCATCGCCCTTCGATAAGTTGAACTTAAACTTACGGGTCAGCTTATCTTTACCATCTTCTTTTAGGCGCTTGGCGTTTTCTTCACCCAACCATTTAAATAGTGAAGGATGGTATTCTTGCGGAAAAGTATCAAGAATGTCTGTAGCAGCGTATTTATCCAATACACTGTTAATGTGTGACCGAACCTCTTTTATGTCGGCTGGTTGGCTAGCAACAGTTTCAACGAACTCTTTTAGAGATACTAAATCATTAATTCTTCTCTTTAGAGCACGAACTGCTAAGTCACCTGGTAAGCGCACACATACCTCGACAAGAGTCATCTCATCATAGGCTTGGTCAAAGATACTCATTATTTTCTATCCTTGTCTTGGGGTTTATAGTTTGGGTTTGGTTTATTGTTATTATTATAAGGTTTCTTATAATTACTTCTATTGGTGTTATCGTAAGGCTTCTTATAGCCTCCACCACTTGGCTTAGCAGTATTATCATACGGCTTCTTGTAGCCTTCACCACTTGGTTTGTTGGTATTATTTCGATTATCGTAAGGCTTCTTATAACCTTCACTAGCAGGCCTATTAGTGTTATTGGGTCTGCTATTATTGGATTGGAAGTTTTGAACCTTAGGCTTATTTAATGGAATTCTTTGGGTATGGTCTTTGTTGAACTTGAAATTTAAGTTTCTATTTACTATGACTTTGCCCATTTTCATCTGGCGCTTTTGCTCGCGTTTTCTTGCGGCTGCCTGCTTACGCTTTTTCTGTACGCTTGGCTTCTCGAAAAATTCGTGTTTCTTTAAATCTGATAAAATGCCAGACCGTTCGACTACTTTCTTAAATCTCTTTAAAAGTGATTCGACGCTCTCACCTGGCTTTGCATATACTGTAGACATGGTGTTTCTCCTGTTTTCTTTTCCATGCCCTGTACTAAACCAGGGCTAAAAAGGATAAGGAAGTATAAGTACCATTACCTATACTTCCTTAAACCTGTGTTGTTTACTCTTCTGAGGAGCTTGAGCTCTCAGATGTAGAAGTACTCTCGGCTGACGCTTGGGCTTGTTGCTGTTGCTCGGCCAAAACCTCACGGACCTTCTGAGTCTGAACTAATAGAGTTACAAACTCATCAAACTGGGAACCTGGAATTTGAACGGCCTTACCGCTTCCACGACCCACCCGAGAACGGAAACTTACGTTGCCATCCGAGTCTACGCTTAGGCTATCGCGAACGATATCTAATACTGACTGCTCTGGGGTATTATCTTTCTGAAATACACTTGTCATCTTTACATCACCTCCTTATTAATTGATTTAAAGCTAATTCATATTCTTGAATTACCTTCACGACTTCGTCGTTATATTTTAAAACACACGGAAACAGAAAAACTTGAAGTTCATCTTTTGTAGGCATAGGATCTAATAGAACGAAGTTGTTATTTAACATTTCATAAGTCAAATGCGAAATAGCATCCAATCGCCCTCTAGGCCCTAAGTTTTTTAATATTTCAAGCTTTATAGTTTTCTGAACCGAATGTCTTGCTTTTAATTTAGACAGAGACCTTAAACCGTTTAAAGTAAAATCCTCCGCTATATCATTCCTTGATAACAAACAAGCTGTTATCGCGGGTGTTGATGTGCTAAGTACAGCACATGCCCTTTCTAATAATGTAGGGGTAATCTTTCTAAAAGTTTCGCCTACTATAGCTAAATTCTCATAAGACTTTTTTGTCTTATAAACATCTATGGCCTTTTCTAAAAAGGTTAGCACTATCTCTTTATCTTCTGGTATTAACTCAGATATATACCTTGCTGAGTTTTGGTCAGGCGCTTGTAGCCACCTTTCTACCATTTTCTCTTTAGTTGTATTACTAAAGAATTGTGATATGCTTTTAAGTTTATACCAATTAATTTGATTTTCAAGATTTTCAAGGTACTTGGTGGCCAAAGAGTCTATTTTAGCAGAAGTCTTTCTGAATAAATCTGGTGACCGTTGATAGGGAATATAGTAGTATATACTGTATATATCTTCCATATTCTCTATTTTTTCTGCTAAGTCACCATCGATGGCCTGGCAGCTTTCACGGTCGCCCGGATTTATTTTACAGACAATTTCCCATAGGGAACTATACATTAGTAGTCTCTTTTTTCATTTGGTATATGAACTGACTGACCCCATGGAACCTTACCATTTTCATCCGTGATACACCATAATACTGGGTACGGAGGATGTTTTTCTGGGAAAGAACCATATGTATCTGTTAGGTAAACCAAAAGTTCTGGCTGAATCTTTAATTCTTTTACCTTATTAAATACTGGTCGGAAATCTGTTCCACCACCGCCCTTCATCTTTAGTTTGCTTAAGAAGTTATCAAACTTACGAATCTTAACAACTTCTTGAACTTCGGCGTCACAACTCATTGCTGTTACTTCGCTAACCAAATAACTAATCTTGGCTAACTCACCAGCGAATTGCTTTAGACAATTTGCACCAATTGAGCCTGAAGTATCAATAGCAACTACTACACTGCCGATGATATAACTTCTTAGATCAGGCAAGTATATATCTTGTGGGGCATATCGCTTGTTGATGCGAACATATGAATAATCATCCTTCGCCAGCGCTTGTCCAACATACTTGTGAAAAATGCGCTCCCACTTTACTTTAGCCTTGCGGATTTTGTCAATCCAGCGTTGTAGGCCAGCAGGTACAGAGCCCTTTGACTTGGTGTTCTTAGTCATCTCATAAGCGGCTATAACCTTATCTTCCATATCATCCCAGCCACTTTCGTCGCCGATTTCAATGTGAGTGTCCAGTGTTTTGTACTTGGAGCAATCTTGTGGAAGTGAATCAAAGATTTGTTCAGCATTCATGTTGCGGAACTTTTCATCTAATAATACGCCACGTGGTAGCGTATAGCCCATGTCTCTGATTTCTAGGTTAATAGCAAAATCCGCAGCAACATTCCAGCGATGTTGCTCTCTGTTTAGACGACGCTTTGGAGTGCAATGTAAATAAATACAGTGGCTTATCTCGTGTAATAGAACACCATACACCTCGTCGTCTGTTAAACCTAAAACATATTCAGGGCTATAATATACCTTTGTTCCATCGGTAGCCATAGTATCAATTACAGCCTCTGGAACGAAGTCAGTCATTGACAATAGAACGCCGTAGAAGGGTTGCTGTAAAAGCAATCTAGCACGACTCGTTCCCATTCTATCTTCTGCTCTTTTCAGAACGGTAGGGTCGATTACTTTTTCCGTTCCCTTTGCTTGCTCGCGAAAAACGCTCATTTGATTAAACTCCTATTCTTCATTCCGTTTATTAACTCTTCAACTCTTGTTGGATGCTTAGTGATAGCACTAAATAACAGCGCTCTCAAATCTTCTTCTTTTATACCAGAAAATGGGCTGGGGCCATAATTACTATTATAGTTTCTATATATATTTTCTAGTGCCTCTAATCTGGTTATTGGGGCCAATGCTCTTAATATTGGTTCAGTAATGCTTACATTAATTCTAGGACTCCCCACTCGCTTAGCTATAACTTTAAGGGCAGCTATAATATAGTTATCTGGCATTTTTGGATTTGATAAAACATGTGTAAAACAATCTTTATCAAAAGTGGTTTGTACTACTGGAACAATTTTAGCTATTTCTGCTTCTGGCAAATTACGTAACAAGTTTCCAATTGTATCTTCTCTACGATACTGATTAGGACATTTTTTTAATACATTTGCTACTATTTCATTAGCTAATGTATAGTGATTGGCGAATAACCACTTGTAATCCACCTTTTCATCAGACACTATAGAGTCTTCGCCAGTGGACCACTTAGATATTTCTCTCAATCTATTATCTTCGTCTAAATAATCCCAAAATACATAATCACTTCTATAGGAATAGTCACCATATCCATAGCTAGACTTCTTTGTTTCTTTTTCTTTTATGCTTCTAAGTCTGTCGTTATAAGCAGCAATAAGTTTTGTGCAATTAGCAATTACTTTCGAATCTCTCATTCGACGAATTTTGCCTAATTCAACAGTTTTAATCTGCTCACAAAGTACTGCTTCTGCTCTTGGGTCTTCCGCAAATTCTATTAATTTGGAAAATTCTACTTTAGCTAATTGGTCTGCGGTTAAATCACACGCCTTAAGACCAAATATGCTGCCCCATTCGCTATATATTGACGATCCCATTAGTTCCTTTCCTCGAATAAAAAGCAAGAGGGGCAACCCAAAGGAGAATGCTCTTAATCATTGCCCCTCTTGCACAGACAAATCGCTTATACAGCGATCTTCATAATTTCCTTCACTCTTTCCTTGAAAGCTGGGTGCTTAGCCATAGCTTCCATGGTTTGAAGAGTTTGCTGTTTCAAGAACACAACTCGAAGTTCAGGAGACAACATTCCTAGGAAGTTGGCAACATGCTCTTCGGACTTCTTGATACCATTCTTGCGCTTACGCAAATGGAACGCTACTGCCAAAGCAACAGCGTACTTGAAGGACTGTTCCTGACCACTAAAGTCTGGCATCTTGCCCTCGAATACTTCTTCTGGGTTTACGTTCTTGTAAACATTCGCCCAGGTTACGTATTCTTGTGCAGCACCACGACCTACGGCCGCCGCCAACAGTTCCTTCTGGTCCTTGTGAGTCTTGGCTGACTTTATCAAGTTAGAAGCAATGACCCAAGAACGTGGGGTCGGGAATGCGTGTTCCTCGGTTTGCTTATATAGCAAATCCATCTTGAAGTGTAGGAAGCCAATGATGTCTTCTTCTACTTCCTTATCACGCGCCCAAGCAGCCCAAGCCTCAACATCAGGCTCAATCTCCAAGTGTATCATACGGTTAGCCAACGCTGAACCAAGTGGCTGCGAGAATGCACCGTCTTCTTCACGGTTGCCTGCGCAGACAATAGCCCAGTCATTTGGTAGCTTATAGGAGCCAACCATACGATCGAGTACTAGCTGGAGCGAAGCGTTTTTGACGCTTACTGGTGCCTTCTCGATTTCATCCAAGAAGATAATACCAGGTCCCGCAAGACAATCTCCAGCCTTTACAGGTACCACAGTCTCTTTGCCTTCGGCATCAACCACAGTACGAGTAGTATCTTTTAAAGCTCTTTCGGGCCAAAACGCAGGAAGATACCATTCGGCTCTACCAGTTTCTCGGTTTGGCATGGGAACACCACGCAAATCCGTTGGTTCTAGCTGAGCTAGACGTAAATCTACAACGGTACGGGTTAGCTCATCAGATATCTGATGAATGATAGAGCTCTTCCCAATGCCTGGAGGACCCCAAAGCATGACGGGAATATTGCTCTTAATCGCATTACGAACGATTTTTTGTGCATCTGAAAGTTTCATTTTTTCTTACTTCTCCTTTTAAAGTGAACAACACGATCACATCTTTCTTTTAATACTTCTTTTTTTACTGATAAAACGGTGACACGAGAGCAGTCATCACATTCTATTCCAACATTGGTTTTGACAACGGAATAACTGCCACACTTATCACATTTCAAGCTCGGAACCTTTTCTATTAACATAGATTAGAGTTCTACGTCATCATCTTTGGCAAGGCCACCTAATAGTAAGGTTAGGACTTCTTGCTTTCTATATTCTTCACTTTCGTTCAACATCTGTTCGACGTTGTAATTATTTTTGTGAAGTAACATAATATGCTTATGTCCCTCAAGATGATTCTCACAAACAGGAACCTTTAGTTGTCCACCGAAGAAAGGTCTGATTTCAGTCTTCCCACCACAAGGACTGCCTAGGTGCCATACACATTTTACATCTGCCATATTTCTTAACTCCTTTTCTTGTTCTTATTATACACTTTAATGTATTGTGCGATTAAACGCTTTGGTAATTTAATAGTGACTAATTTTGCTCTCATAACATCACGATACCATTCAGTATCTAATCCCTCGAAGGGTAATTCATAGTATTCCCACATACTTGGAGTGTCTTCTCTGACATCCATAGCCTCTCCATCTATGCCGGTATACCAATCTTTTTCTTGATCATCTGGTCCAAAATAATCTAACATTCCGTCAAACTCTTTTGTCCAGTGTGTAATTAAGCGAGAGGCAAATTTTCTTGTTTCCCCGCCTAACTCTGTAGTGAGTGCTAAAAATTCTTTAGTGAATTTTATTTCCCCAGAATCATCCAACTCACATATACTAGTCCATTCTTCATTTTTATCTAACATTATTAAGCCGCTTTCGTTGTTACTCGTAGTCTTTCAGGAAGAAATTCACTATCTATGTTCCTGAAATATTCGATTAGTTGAACTACATTTGCTATCGGAACTACACCTCGAAGTCCACTTTCGTGTAAGGCTAAATTTGTTCCTTCACGCACCGCAAGGTTAGTATCTGATACGACAAGCTGCGCTCTAGAAGTTGCTATTCGCTTTCCCAAGTCTCTACTAAAAGTATCCAACTCAGAATTACAACGAGCTATTCCAAAATAAATATTTCCATCTTGTCTAAAAGTTACTAAAGTGTTCTTTGGCTTTCTATTTTCTACACGGCCAAATCGTGTTCTAAGTCCTTCACTCATCTTCTTCTATCTCCATTTCTCTTGCTTGTGTTATAGCATCGCTCATTAAACATTCATTAATACGTTTATCACCTGTTAAGGTTCTATCAGCATTAAATACTGGGAATCTCAAAGACCCTGTTTTGGGTTGAATTGAATCGTACTCTACACGCCAAACTCTGGGGTAAAGTGTCTTGTCCGTGTAGAAGTCTTTTTGTTTATCCGAAAGACCACCACCACAATTTCCTAAATAAACTTCCTTTCCACCTTCGTCTAATTGATACAAAGCTGCGCTTTTTATCTTGTTATGATTTTTGCCGTTACCGTATTCGCCAATTCCATTTTCAGGATCCCAACGGACTATAAAATCATCTTCATACTTTGGCTTGCTTTTCCACAGCACATTAGGGCGATATGCTTTGCCATTAAAAGTATAAGCACCTTTCGCTTCCATTATACCATCAGCATCCCAAACTACAAGACCTTCTAACTTTCGTTTCTGAACTTCTTTTAAGGCTTGCTTGTGCGGTTTATTTATAACTTCTACACATTTTATGAAAGGGCTATTAACTAACTCAACTAGATCTTTTAATTTTTCTAATCTTTGTTTATAGCTCCAACTAATTAACTTATTAGAATGGTCATAAAAAGCTAAATCGAAAGCATAATAAGATACTTTACCCAGTTCTTCCTGTCTTGCTACTGCCTCTTCTGGGTCACATCTACAAATAGAACTAACTCCATTAAAGTCATCTTTGCCGTCTTTCTCTAAAATTATTTCACCTAATATAACAGTTCCATTCGGCAGGAAACCAAAAGCCTCTTTTAAGTGAGGATATTTGTTACTTACTAAGTCCATAGTTCGTGTATATATTTCGGTATCAAATTGTTTAGAGGCTCTGATAATATGCATCATACCATCTCTTTTAACAGTATAGATTGCTTTATTATCTTTTTCTAACGAAGCTATTTTCTTATCTTCTATTGAATTTTTAGGTTTGTAAAAGCAGAGTTCTTTGGGTAAAGATTCATCAAAGCTTATACTCTTATCTTCTAAAACATTATCAGCGTCTTCAGAATAACCGTGTTCTTTTTGTTTGGTTATTCTGCGCTCCATCATAAGCTTAGCTTGTTCTAATGGGCTAGTTTCATTGGCCTTGCCTTGATTGACGCCTTCCTTAACTGGGTCGTGCGTTAATTGCTTTTTGCCATCTGATAGTCCGTGCTCAATCCACACCTCTGGGTATCCGCTTTCACCCTTCGGCTCCACCCAAATCGACCACTGTTGTAATTTGCCTAATCTAGTCTTTTGATATAGTATCGTCTTGCTCATTATCGATTCCACTTAATTTCTGTATTATCCAAACCTTTTTTGATTCTTCCATACGTCTGATTTTTTCTTTCACTTCATTAATTCTTTTATCAGCATATTGTAATTCGGAGTTTGTTCGTTTAAAACTTTCATCGGACACATGCTCTTTGCAAAACATAGACGGTGCCGGGCAAACATTATGGCACTTTTCCATACCGCCCAAAACACACCTAAATTCTACAAATTCATATATAAACTCTATATGTTGATCACCACTTGATGAATCTGATAAACTGTAAGTTGCCCCACAATTATCACATCGAATAGTATCCGACCTTGCGAACAATCTAATTAGATTATTGCACTTTATACAATCAGTATCTTGCATTGATATTCTACCAGATACTTTTAAAGACAATTCAGTTACCTCGCCTTGAACAGATTTCCCATCGCAGCAAGTTCATAAATACCTGGATTGGGAGGATTTTCCATTAAATAAGTCATTTCCTTATTTAATATTTCTAACGTGGCTTTAAGCTTTAATAAACTCTTTTCTTCTGTTGTCTTAATACCAAACAACTTGAATATTTTTAGCTTTAGTCTTGAATAGTGTCTAAATTTCTCCGCCAATGTTTTTGCGTTGTTTAATACATCTGTAATTTGTAATGATAAATTATATCTTGCATCTTCCCATTTCTTTTTATCTTCTATATAAGCACCAAGTAATAAGGCCTGTGTTGATATCGCATTGTATTCTAAATATGTATCAGTAAGTCCTTCTACTTGTTTCCTCTGTAGATTTCCATTAGACATCTATAAACTCCTAGTGTGCGCCTACAATCCACAAGGGCTGAATGCGCACCAGCATTCGAAATTTTAAAATGATCACAAAGATTTCGTAGTCCTAATCCTTCAATCTCTGTATCACGCACCGCTGCCCAAGCCATAGACATTAATTCTAATTTTCTATGTCGTTCAAAACTTGGTTCTATTTTGAACTCGCTCATTGCAGTCTCAAGGAACTTAATATCAAATTCAACATTCTGGCCAACTATCATACAGCCACTTATTATCTTATTGAACTTTAACAACGCTAATTTTATATTTCCCTTATAGGCTTTCGGATTTTTTGCATATCCGTTTATTTCGAGTGCCTCTTGGCTCGCTGTTTCAATATGTCTTGGGGCTATTTTCTTAACCCACTCGTCTAATATCTTGTCTTTACTTTGGTCGTAAATTATACATCCTATCTCTATGATTTCATGGTTATCCACCGAAAGACCAGTAGTTTCAGTATCCACAAAAGCAAGTTTGATGTCCTCAAACTTCTTACTTTTCATTTTTATATATCCAATCTTCTAGGTGATCCCAACCATAAACTCTTTCAAAACCTGTAATCGAAGCATTATATTGCTGATGCCATAATAAACCTTTTGTGTCGGGATGTAAATCAACTAGGTTCTTATGGTCGTCATCAACTAATACATCCCCTCTTATATATTTCTTAAACTCTGGGGGCGTAGTAATTAGTGGGGCTTTTTGCCACACCTTACTAAAATAGAAATTAAGCCATTCTCTTTTTTCGTTGCCGCTGGTAGCACAATTAGTATTGACGCTTACAAACATTACTTTGTGCCCATCGCTAACTAATTTGGAAATAGCATCTATAGCACCTTCAGCGGGCGGCAAACCTCGTAAGAAACCTACGCTATTCTTTATACGCTTAATGGTAGGCGGGTCGAGAACAAAGTCTTCAGTCTTACGACCTCTAATTTGTTCTACCTTAATATGCTCACCAGTTAAAAAGTTATATTGGTCAATGAGAGTGGGAACGAAATCCGTCACTACTCCATCCATATCTAATAAAATATCCATAATATTTATTATCGCCTTTTATTGGTGTTTGTCAAGCTGAATAAGAAATTTCTTTACTGGAGTGCCTGTAAATGCACGCTCTCGGAGCTTCTTTACTGGCATATCGTAATTTAATATAACCGAGTATAATTGTCTAATTCCTTGTCCCATTTATTAACTCAGAGCATAGTCATATATAATATCACTGCACAATTCATCTAAAGCAGGCCTGTCGGGTTCTCTTGGTAGTTTAGAAGTTTCATACGCTGTTACAATCTCTGTTTCCATCTTTTCAGCGTATTCCTCTATTTGCTCATATTTCCAGGCACCATTTCGGATTGCCAAAAGTTCTTCTCTATCTGGTCGATATACTTGAACTTTTCCAGTCTCTAAGATTTCTTTACCCATACGCATAAGTCTAACTAAATGCGCAGCATGTTTAGTATCATATCCGTGCTTTTCTTCTAATGCCGAACGAGCCGCATTACGAGTATTTTTCCAGCTTTGATAAGAGTTCCATTTCGTAAGAGCATTTTCATACTCTTTCTCTTTAAATACAGCCTGCATTAAACCATCTGAAAAATTCATAGTAGTCTTAAGTAATTCCATTTGTTCTGGAGTAAAACTATGAGATTGAACTAAACCGATATAGTTTAATTTTGATAGCTCTTCTTTAGCTGCGTCTGTTAATAGAGTGTATTGAACAGAGTCTTCTAACATCTTTGCGATGAGCCAATCTATGCCACCCATACCATCCTTGGAAAGTATTTTTCTATCAGGTAATCCAAAGTCGGACCGTTCTGGCTTTCCCTTTGGTGGATTTAATAAATAGCCTCTATGGTTCTTTATACGCTTTAATTGAGCAAAGGCATAACCGGTATAGGTATAGCGGGCCTTTTTAGAAAGAAAAGCATCACGCTTGTCTAATACACGCTCCCAATAAGGTGTTATTTTTTGATAGAACTTGCTGTCTGTAAAGAGCAAATCCAGCATATTAGGGTTACAATCACTAATGAGCTTGAAGGCCTTACGGATATCGTATATAACTGTATCCTTGGTTGGGTCTTCGTATTGCTCAAAGTGCTTTAAAAAGCCCGTGTAATAGCCTACGTCGTCCGGTATTGCGATTCCGCGGATATCTATGTCGCTGGTAGGTGTATTTGTACCATACGCCGTAGAGCCCGTTATAGTGGAAAATATGGTACAACGCTCAATATCAGTTTTTTGCATCTAATAAACTTTCTTCTGCCTCTATTGATATTGCGCTTGGCATTCTACCGCCGCACAATATACAGCAATCTTTATATATATACCTTGATAAGTTTGTTCTTTGGAAACCCACACTGGTTCGTGTTCTTGAGCTTTTTAAAGTAAGTTCGAACTGACCACAATTACCACAGTTTCCTTTAAGAGAAACCATACCAGGCTTTCCAAGATTTATAGACTCTTGATACTTCTTCCAAATAACTTCAGCTCGCTCACGATGTCTTAATACAGAACCAAATAACAAAGTCTTAAATTCTTCGCCGTCTCCTACTTTCTCAAATATATTATAGGCCAAGTGATTATTTGATAGTAATGATTCTAGTGCCTTGAGCCTGCCTACAGATGGCAACTCTTTCAGAGCTTCTATTCTAGGAGTATATCTTGCTTGATATATTCCATCTGGGCAACTTTTGTTGTGCGCTAGAAATCTCAAAGCATTTGCTTCTTGCTCTATAGTTATACCTTCATACATAAGAGAAAGTTTGCCCACGGCTATATCTTCACTATTTACTACAAGTTCTCTAATTTCATTTTTACTATCATATGGTATTATTTCAGTTAACAGCTTACACAATCCGTAAGATTTTGAAGCATTATAGTTTGTTCTCGAAAAAGCGGCCTTTGCCAATTCCATTTTAGTTTGCAGTTGTGGCACAGCTTTAATAAGAGTTGTAACACCATCTATATACCAATAATATCTGGATTCACTATTTTGTTGTAAAAAGAAAGCTATGGTTTCATCCTTGTCCGCTTGGCTTGCTGCATTAAAATTTCTTACCAGCCCATAATAGTGCCAAGAGTCTTTAAATGTATAACTCATTATTCTGCCTTGAAGTCTAAAATCTCTTTCAGGAAGTTTCGATCCTGTGAGAATATTGGAAGGTCTTTATCTATTTCCCAAGCAGACCTTTCAACTGTTGTGCCATCATTAAGAGGAACAACGTATTTCTTTTTATAACAACCAATCCCTCGTTTAAAACTTGCGGGATAATCATTCCAGTTTATTCCAGTTTTTTGGAATAGTAATTCTTGTAGCTCTGCACCTCGAAGCCCGTGCATGAGCTTTTGTGTCGTCTTTCTGCCTTCTTTAGCACTCACTTCGTAATAGGCTGCTGCTTGGATACTATTTTTAGTAGCATCCCTCTGGCGCCATACTAGACAGTTAATTGCTTCGTCTAATGTAGGCACAGCAAACACTCTCGTATCGAAGTATGCCTGTCGCCCAGTCACTTGAGATGCAAAATAAGCAGTGAATAATGAAGAGGTTATGCTAACCATCTTCTGTATTCGATTGTTGAACCAAGGCTGACTTTCATCAGACTGATCGTTTCTTAACACGAAAGTTGATTCATCCGATTGTGTATAACCGAATAAGCAACCCTCTATACTTGAAGCTGTAAATCGTGTAGTTTCGGCCATAGCTTTCATTAGAGTTTCGTCAAATGGTTTCTTAAAGCCCATCGCTTTTGTATATTTAGAGAAACCTTTGCCATCCACACGAATAACAATAGGTGTTCGAGCCTGCATTTTAAAATCGTAGCAGTCTTCGTACGCCTTCATTCTGTCGCCAAGATTCATTGTGGTACCAGTGTTAAGTGTTCTGCGGGAAGGATACATTCATTATAGTAGCCGTAGTATTTTCCCCACTGCAAAGGAAGATGTCTGTTTGGTATTCCAAAAGTCATTTCCATATATTTTCTTATTCTATCGTGTCTAGCAAAAATAGTTCGGTCGAATATTACTGTATATAAATCACTATCTGCAACTCTACCAGCAATACTACCAGTAACTTCCACCGTATCCCAGTGCGAACTGCCCATTTTAGCTACATACTTTACTTTATTTCCGTATCCAAAATTACCAGGAGTCAGTGTTTGGGTCATATTGTAATCCCTGTGGTTTGGGTATATAAAATCCCTTATGATGATATTTTAATACTCGTTCTACGAATGGAAGAGCTATATTGCCCTTGGTTCCAAATATGCTTTTAACTTTAGATAAGAAACCAGAAACATTCTTTTCTATGTTCAGATGTAAGGTTCTTGTAATTAAATCAGCTATGGCTTCTCTGTTAGAATAAAAGGTATCACAATCTATAGCAAACTTACACACACTTATATCGAAATTGTCTATAATTTCTAACGGCGAACCAAACAAACTTACTGGCGTTCCGTCATGCAGTTTCTTATTCTCTGCGTCACCGGCACCCACCACCTGTAAAATGACACCCTCTTCTTTATTAAAGAATGTTTTTGCGTAAGTCGTGTCGTTAGTTTCAATAAAATCATATTGTTCTACAAATAAAGCGAAACTGCTTGCTGCATCTTTATTTCTAAAGAAGAAATCTATATCATTACTAGAATCATCTTGCAAAAGCCAGGCTAACACAGCGCCGCCAGACATAAATCCATTGTGACTTAACAACCAATGAAGCCTTGGGTCTTCTAAACCCATTTGACTTTTAAATTCATTGTAAGGAACTATAATATTTTTATGTACAGTTTCTTTTTTATATACGCCATATGGAATATTATTGTGCTTTTTTATTTCTAAGTCGGACACCTGGCAAAGAAATTTAACTTGCTCTTGCGTTAGCATTACATTCCTTTAAGGATTTCTTGTTCTAATTTAACTTTAAGATTTGCCATACCCTTTATAATATCATATAGCTTATTTCGTTCTACTTGCAACATATCGTAATTACAACAAGTGGGCATACCAAATACTTCAACTTGTCTTTCGGTGGGCTCATCCATTAAGTCACCACAATAAATACATATTCTAACTGGGTCTATCATTTCGCTCATGAGCTTCTCCGATTCATTTAATAGTAAAGATGGAATTTTGGGTAAATAGAACGGTCTGTATATATTGCTACATACATCATTTGATAACCATCACCAAGACGTTCGTAAGGTCGAGTCTCTGTTTTAATGATTTTATTCTTAAGCAACACATAGTACAATTCTAATATATCAGGATTCATTTTGCTAACAAATTTCTAGTTACCTGTTTGTGTATCCAGTGACCATCGTCTTCCATATTCTTTACGAACTCTTCTCTAACCACTTTGCCCTTCATTCCATTGCGGTGATTCCAGACAACTATACCTTCCGCCGGTTCAGAGCCACATGCTGATGGGTCAGGGATTAAATCGAACAATTCGGTTTTATCATAATGACCTTGGCATATGAATGGGGTAGTTGCTAGTCCTATCTTGTCGCAAAGCTCTTCCATATCCATACGATGCTTAAATTCGTCCGTCTTTCTATCAACCCACGCAAACGCTAGAAAGTAATCAGGCAGCTTATCATAGAATACAGTGTGTTTAGCATACATCAATTCGCCGTATAACACTGTGCCCTCTGGTATCTGCATCAGCTTATCTTGGTTAAGCTGACTCCAAGCCTTGAAGAAGTTGAACTGTTCGTGCTCACTCATATCTACTAGAGAACCACGCTTTTGTAGCTTGAAGGTATCTTTGTGACGCACTATGCCAACATTAGCACCATCAACCTTTTCAGTAATAGTGACCGTTCCGCCTAATAGTAATTTAGTTTCTGCATCCGATAAATAGTGCTTGCCTTTAACATCAATTTGGGGCACTAAAATGCGGTATGTCTTTTCATATTTGCGGAACATCTTATCCCTTTAAGCGTAGAAAGTAAGGTCTGGAACTATAAAATTATCTATGGTAGTATCGAAGGGGTAATGCCTTTTAATAGCAGCTCTACCACCAGAATCTGAAATAACAACTATCTCATCTGAATCGAAATTAATTACAAACGAGCCGGCATCATTTAGCATAAATATGCTATATAGAAATTTAGTAATTTTGCTCATTTAAACTCATAATATATTTTTATTTTATTTATTAACCCGGCCAAGCCAGGCAATATAGGTTTGTCATTAACTAAATATATTTCCATATAATTATCAAATAATTTATGATTAACTATTCTGTTATTACTGTGAAGCATCGTACTATAGAAGGCTTTTAGGTTGGCAGAAACTTCTATTTCAGAATACTTAAGCTGCCTTTGTATGTCGCCAGCCATTTTCATTCAACGCTACAAGATTAGCCATTAATACAAGTTGCCAGCGTTTCTTCTGACCCTTGCGTGGCTTACCGAAAAAGTTATCTAACAGGATAACTTCATCGCCGGCCGCAGTAGTCTTGCGCTGGAATACCTGCCCATTCAACTTAACAACAGTGCCGTCTTTCTTTAGGCGACCGAGGCCACCAACGAAACGCTTTGTAGTAATCGCATAATCCACGATGTCATACATATTCTTAACCATTTTATTCAATTCCTTTTCTGGGATGTATTCCCTTTGCTATTAAACGGTCGATACAATCTGCTTCCAATTCCTTGAAGCGCATTTGAGCATCAAGGTCATCAGCCTTGTAGTAGATTGTTAGCTCACAATATTTTTCTTTAATCTGACTAAACTTAATTCTATCGCCCAGTTCTTTTCGTACAGTTGTCAATAGGTCTCTAACATCGTCTGCCCACTTGGCTGGTATATGATAAGCGCAGGCATTATCAAATTTTGGGTATGATTTAATTTGAAATTCATTCCAAAACTCTTCTGCTCCAAGGCCACCATCTAATGGTTTGCCTTCATCATCACAATAAACTTTCTTATTCCATTCATTAAGGGTCATTTGTAAGTAATACCTTTTTACTCTATCGTCCATATTAATGTCCTAAAAATACTACATTTTTATTTACGCGTTTCTTAACTACGCATAATAAACATTTTTCACAAGCACCATCAATAGCCAACTTACCACTGGTAACTGGACAAACGAATGAATTATCTGGAATTTCCTTATCGTGCTCATAAGGCCCATAAGCATGTTTAACACCACTCTTCTTAAAGCGTCTTACGAAATGCTTTGCTGCCTTTGCATTGTATTGGTCTGTAGAAGCCCAAAGCGCGAAATTCTTTTGTTTCGTTAGCTTTGAAAAATCAAACTCAAAACTTCTTGTGTAAGCCCAGAAGGTTATGTCCTTACGCTGCTTAACTACCTCTGCCCATACGTTTACATACCATTGTGAGTAGAAGTCTCCGCTTTCGTGTATTCTAAACACCTTGGCTTCATCAGAAATCATTTCTAATAGAGCTTTAACAGCGCCAGTAGTATCTTTTTTCTTCTCGAACTTTTTAATTAACAACCAGTTTTTTGCGAACGCAGCTTGTACATTACTGAATAAATGTCTGTACTTCATGGCATAGCAATCGGTACAAGCATCCGTAGCGCCAGGGCACGAAAACAGCGGCCCGGCGGGCAAAGAAAAAGCCCTACCGTCCTTCAAGCTAATCTTGGCAGGACTGGAGGGCTTAAATTCTTCTGGAGTTTTTACGTTGTCTAAAACATTTAACATTTTAGATGCGTATTTGTTAGACACTTTCTTCTTCGTTTCTGGAAGACTAACCCCGCAGATTAGCTTCCGGTGGTGAAAATTAGCGGGTCACCTTTGTTGTACCGAAGGCACACCTCCGAGTTTAAATTATTCCTGACAATCTATTTATCAGGAATTCTGCTTTCAGTTCATCTCTATTAGTAATCATTATATCGTGGATGTGTTTGCCGCTTTGATTTGCTAGCTTCTCTATAATAGTATAACATTCTGCACAATACCAGTGGCCCTTTTGCGCAACACTAACACATTTACATTTAACGCCTTTTCTACAGCCCTTTCTTAACAGGGCTTTCATTTCAGCGCGATTTAAACCAGTGTTATTGTATTTCCTAATATCATACTTGCCTTCGTGAATTCCTGTTTTCCAGTTCCTATGCACTTGCTTGTAGTGAGATTGTTCTAAGCTCCAATAACCGGGCTTTCCGCCCCAGATGTCATCGTGCCAGCTTAATAAATAATACCACTTCCATTCTTTTGACCATACTTCAAAAATAGTATGATGCCGGCAAAACTGACAGAACTTACCGCCCTGCCATCTACCGCACCAGGGAATATCAGAGCCTGTGCCAAATATTCCCTCTGGAAATGAAAACTCTTGTCTCATTGGAAATAGTATTCTTCTTCACTATCCTCGCATTTTACTTTGATGTGTTTTGGCTGACCAGGTAATCTTTCAACATTCTTAATTTTTTTAGCGTTTCCACAAAATGGAAGTCTAATGGCATACAATCCGAATAATTGTTCCATAGGCAGAGCGCAAGCACTTTCTTTGGTTTTACAATTACTTGGATTGTGTTTAGACCAATATATTTCTAAAAGAGTTTTGGCATAGGCCATTTTATTTTTAAGCTTTATCTGCGCTATAAATATATGAACTGGATTTTCTGGGCGATTTATTTCTTCGGCCCACTCTACTAGCCCCTCGCTGTTTAACAAGAAAGCCATCAAACTCTCACCGGCATCATCGTATTTTTTTAAAGTATCATAACAGACATGTAAGTTCCAGTGTATGCTTATCTTGGCAAGGTCATTTAATTCATTAGCAGCTAAAGCCTTATTGAAGGTTTCAATTGCCAGCTCAATTTGACCGGCACTCATATAACCTTCCGCAAGCATCATAGTCTGGATAGCCGTTGGGGACGCTAACATTTGCGAGCCAGAAAGGACTATACTAAAAATAATATTTATCATATGAACGGCCAACTAAATAGTTGTTTCCTTTTTATAACACCGGTTCCCATACATTTCAAACAATGAACATCTGTACCATTACACCTATCACAATGTACAGCACAATTTCCTAATTGGTCTATTATGGCATCTTGAGTTTCTTCTATAGATTGCAAGCGGTTGTCTATCTTTTCTAGCAATTCTTTTGTCTTGTTCCTAAACATTCTTCCAATCAAAGGAAAGGACATCTCTATATACCAACTTCAGGCCGAGTTTTTCAGCCGTGTTATGGAAAAAACTTGATGATATTGAATCCCAATTAGACACAATACAGTTCTTTTCTTTTCTTACAGAATAAATATAGGCGGCATTTAATAGTGCTTCGCCATACCCATTCTTTCGTTTATGTTTTCTAACATAGAAGTGATTAAAATACCCTTCAAGATAGTTACCACTTATGTCATTATACCAGCTTTTAACTTTAACGGCCATAGTCCATCCCATAAGTTTATTATCTTCTAGGATATAATGAATGAATGTATTTTCATTATTAGACATTCTCAATTCACGGAGAGTTTTCTGCATCTCTCCTGACCGTCTCATGTTCAGGCTGTATAATTTTTTATATATTTTACTGGGGATATCAATTAGTCTTTGACCGACTACTTGCATTTACTTCCAGCCTTTCTTTGTGAAAGCCATAACCTTCCCAGTCAGAGAAGGCCCTGCTGCATTTTCGAACTTGTTTGTACGAGTTAATTGATTAGAATACACTGGTTTGGTATCTGGCGATGTACTAATGGTTACGTGTGGCATTTCGCTATCATACCTATCGAACCCGCTTACTACGACAGCTTGACCCTTCTCATCGAAATAGTGGGCTAACACCAGCAAATTAACTGGCTTACCCAACATCGGTTCTAACTCGTCATTAATTTCTTTGGTAGGACCAAAGGCGATAGTCATATGCTCTGCATATACTTTGGCATGCTTTGGTGGAAAGGCAGCTAATAGCTTGCCCTTACTCGCATCATCCAGTTTTACCGCCCAATAAATAACATCGTTAATCATCTATTCATCCTCGTACATCAAGCTGGTATAGTAGCAGCTAGGTCATCCCATTCTATGTTTTCTATAACATCTAACAAGGACTTTCTTGCGAATTCCATAGTACTGCCGTGCTCTATAATAACAAGTTCAGATCCAACTCCATCTTCACCACTAACTGGCTCGGTACTTGTGAGCCATACAGCAGCATAATAGTTTGGATATCTATTCACATTGCTCAAAATAGATGAAGTATTTATAACAAAGGTAGGTCTATTGCCGTATTGTTGTCGGACTTCTTTCTTTACCAAATCTAATAGTTCAGTATTAGTGTGCAAATCACCATTATCTTTTCTATCTCGGCTGGCTGTCTTGCCAACGAGCATTACAGAATGTCTTATGTTTCGCATCTAATTACTTTCCCTTAAGTCTATATATGATTCTACCTTTCGTAACATCATATTTGGAAATTGCTACAGCAACTTTGTCGCCGACAATTATATTTATGAAGTGCTGTCTTATCTTTCCTGATATATGGCACATTATCTCTGCCCCATTCACAAGTTTAACCTTAAACATTGCATTGGGTAGCGCTACTAATACTTCGCCTTCTGTTTCTATGTAGTCTTCGCTGCTCATTTATACCTTTGAGTTCTCCTAAAAATTTATTTGATGCTACAAATTAATACAATATACACGCAAATTAAAATAAATTATCAACAATAATCAAAATAACCTGGGGTCACAAGGACCAATCATAATATAATCAATATAATAATACTGGGTAGCATCAAATACTTAAATATTTTTTAATAAAATCTAGAGTTTCTTTTTCTTTTCGGCCAACTTTTCCAAATACTTCTCTTCTATCAATTGGCGACATGAAGATTGCTGATATATTCATATTTTTTGCTAAATAAATATAATATATAACGAATAATTCGTCGGGTACTTCATCTTCACATTTCTTCTTGGATGTCTTTCTTCCCATGATGATCTATTACTTCATATTGTTTCTTTTCCATTATCTTAATTACTTGTTCAATTGATACTGGAAAGTAGTTATGAACATCTACACCTACATCTAGTCGAGCGGTCTTTTCATTTAGATGATTAACATTACCGTGGCAATGTCCGTGTAACATAAAACTGCCGTGATGCGCTCTGTTCCAAGTTAGAAGAGGATAATGACACAAAACTATATGGTACGCTTTGCCTTTCACGTTTATGTCTATCTCTTTAAACTCTTGAACGCTTTCAAAGTGCGCTAGCAATTCTGGATTCTTTCGTAGTGTCTTGTCATGATTGCCAAATATAAGATGCTTGTGTCCGTTCAGCCTTTTAAGCACCCTTTCAGTGCGGTCAGGTGCCATAAATGATATATCACCCTGCATCCATACTGTGTCGTCTGGTTGTACTACGGCATTGAAATTGGCTATGAGGGCCTCATTCATTTGTATTACATCCTCAAAAGGACGATTAGAATACTTAATAATATTCTTATGTCCATAGTGTGGGTCTGATGTAAAAAATGTATTAGGCATTACTCCTCTTTAGGCGTGGCAAATTATATCCAACTTGTGGATTCCTACGCTCTCAAATGATTGAAAATAACCATGCCAAGCACAATATTGCTCTGGACCATATTCTCCAGTTTCATTCTTTATGTCTTTTGCAATTTGCTCGGCTTCTTTCTTGGTTAATACTATTTTGGCAGCATCCCATGCACCATGTGTAGAACCAAAGGTATCTCCAGTGGTATATCTTACAATGACAGCAAATGCTTCGTTATATTTTGTTGGGTTAAACTTCACTTCATGGTGCCTAGCATCTTTATTATCATAATAAAGATTATTAACATAAGCATCTTTCGATACCAAAAAGTGATACAGATTAAGCGGTGTGAAATCTATGTATTCAGGTTCGTGGCTTGAAAACTCTTCATCGGACTCTGCCTCACCGCCCGTTCTAACTTCTTTGTAATGCAAATATATATCATAAGTTGGCTCTTTAATTTTGCCATTCTTTGCTACATTCTTTTTTGTTTTGCTTTTCTTTTTAGTTTTCATTTTCTTTATTCGTTTGGTGACCCCAAGGAGACTCGAACTCCTGTAGTTGCCGTGAAAGGGCAGTGTCCTAACCGCTAGACGATGGGGCCTAATATTTGAACCATCCAACTAAATCACTTTTAATCTTTTTATAGTCTATTTCTTTTCTGCTTATTTTGGAACGAGCGTAATAAAAATCTCTATAAAATTTATTTTCTGGCACTCGTGAATCTTTTTCATTACCAGGCATATCGTATCTATTTATATTACCGCAGCATAATTCGTATAAGCTTTGCCAGTATTCTTCGTGTTCAATTTGTGCTTGGCTTATTTTATATACACCGAATACTCTGTGTGTATATTTTTTATTTTCTATAAAGTAATCTTCATCATCAATGTAGAAGAACCAATACTTTTGCCCAAGCCATTCGCACATACCATCTAATTCACCGTCATACCAGCCATCATACCAAAGCATTTTAAAGTCGATATTATTAGTTAGATTAGGGACATTTGCTAATAACTGTTTTGTTTCTTCGTGCATTCTTGTTCGTATAACCTTTGTCGTTCTTCTGGGCTTTTGTTCATCAGGTCAGTTATTTCAAATCCGGCTCTGTGAAGCGCTATAATTATGTTATGTTCATTTAAATGGTTTTCACAAATATTCACTTCTAATCCAGTGGCTAATAGGCCACGGGAAAAAAGCAAGTCTCTTGTTATTTTACCACCACAGGGCGTTCCTAACACCCAAGAACAATCATTCATTATTTTCCAATTCTTCTAAATATGCTGTTGGGCTTTGGCCGGGCTCTAAATATACAATATTCTTAAAGCCGTTCTCTTCTGTAATAATCGATTCTTTTTCGGAGATAGCGCCAGTGTATTTCTTCCAGCCCTTCTTATGAACGAACTCGCCGGTAGAAGGATTAATTGAACCCCATTCAACTCTCTCACGAGGCTCTATTGGCTCTACGCAATACACCTTGCCAGTCTTAAGCGACTGTATATAAAATCGTCCCGTTTCACTCATTCTTTGCTCCCAGCGTATATTCTCTTAAAATCTCAAGAGTCCAATCTGGTCTTTCTTCTATAAAGCTTATCACCTTATTTACGCTATATACAAAGTCAGTGTAGTCTAAACCAGCCGGCATATGAGACCTTGTAGAATAGGCATATCCAGTTAGTGCCGCGAGAAATCTTTTTGTTAGAATAACAGCGGTTTCTCGCTCTTTCTTCTCTTCTTCGCTCACAGTATTATCTACTGGTTTTGGAGGAGGTGTGGGCATTATTTTGTAGCTAATTCTTTCAGCGTTTTCTCGTGTTCAACAGTCCAGTTGGCAGGACTAGTCTCTTCTAATATTTTTAGAATGTTAAACTTGTCCTGCACTACTGATAACTCTAATCGAACTTTTTGATACGCTAAATCAAATAATTCTCTATTAGTCATTTATTTGATTAGACGGCTCTTACTTCTTTAGCCTCTAAGCCCTTCTTACCTTGGGCTGTCTCAAACTCTACGCGCTGGCCTTCCGCCAAACTGCGATGTCCATCACCTTGAATGCCAGTGAAATGAACGAAAACATCGTTTCCGCCTTCATCTGGGGTAATGAACCCATAACCCTTATCATTATTAAACCACTTTACTATTCCTGTAACCATATTCATTTATTTCCTTTTATTACTAAACAACTATCCGTTGTTCTTGTTATTCTATTTGGGGTCTTTCGACTTTTTCCAATTTTCTTCTGGACCAAACATTTCATTTACTAATTTCCAATTTACATTACAGCGTCTAGGATTATCCTTGGATGCTCTATATGCCGCACACTTGGTCATAAACTCTGGCCAAGATGGAACTGTGTGATCTATTTTAACACCATCGCCGAGTGTTGCCCATAATTCCTCGTCGTTTTCCCAACACATATTGTTGCCAGTCTGTTCGCGGTGTTTGCGAATAGCATCTTCTAACTGTTGTATTCGTTCTTTGTCTGTCATTTAGAGCTTCTATTTATTAAGGGCTGCCAATCTTTTAAATTTTGCATATTTTCTCTTACAATCTTTTCTGTTAGATTAGCTACATCTTTTTTACCAGTTAGGGCCTCTTTATATATCATTTTAATTACAATGTTCATATTTCGTATTGGAGCCTCTGATAGGAGTCGAACCTACAACCTCGACTTTACAAAAGTCTTGCTCTGCCAGTTGAGCTACAGAGGCATTAATCTTCTGCCACTATGTATGTTCCTGCTGTAACAACTTCGTCATATTCTTTGCATTTGCAATGAGCGCAGGGACGCTTTCTAAAATCAAAATGATTATTAGGTCTATGTCCGCACTTACAGGCAAGTAAATCTAATTCAAGTGCTTCTTTACGGGTAAATTCAATAGTTATTTTTTTCATGGTATATTATTATTTTCAATTAACCCAAGCGATAACAATTTTTGTCTTCCAGTATTCACATCACCATTTTCATAATTGTAGGTGCTATCCGTTAAACAACTGAATCCGTTTTGGTCCAACAGACTATCTATACCAAGCTCGTTATCTAGTAAATAGCCCTCACTATCAAAATATGACTTAGGAGTTATAGAGAAGAAATCACCGTCGCTGTATGGGTCTTGTGGATTGCCTGCGTGCATCTTAAAATAGTAATCTTTGGGCGATTCTGAAAAGTCTAAATCTTCTTCCATATTGCTTATTCCTTTCTAATTTGGCGGGTGCGATCGGAGTTGAACCGACACCTCATTCCTCGACAGGGAATTGCTCTACGCGATTAAGCTACGCACCCACTGGCGGAAGCAGAGAGACTCGAACTCCCAAGCGCTTTTAGACGCCGCCTGCTTTCAAGGCAGGTTCCTCATCCAGCCGGATTACTTCCAATTCTTTCTCTGTAAGCCACCCATGTTCGTATATATTGTAGAAGTGTCTTTGGGCGGAAATATAATCTTTTGACATACTATTGCTTATAACTACTTGTGCAAATACTCCGCCAGTATTCTTACTTACTACTAACTCGCGTATCTTCCAATCAAGACCTAAATGCATTATGTATGTTTCATATACGGTTCTATTCATCCATTATATCTACTTCGACAACATAGTAATCTGTGCCGGTATAATCCATACTGATATGCTTGTCGTAAGGAGATATGAGCTGCTCTCTCGCCTCAAATACGCTCTTGCCCTCATCATCCACTTTTTCTTTCAATAGATGAGCCCATATCATTGCGTCGTCCGCGTGCTTTCTTGCGACGTCTTCGTTTCTATAGCCGCATACTGGCCACTCAGTTCTATCCGAATATTCGCCAGTTGTTCCAAATACTATATATACTTTCATTCTTTCTTTCGTTTGGTGGAGCTGATCGGGATCGAACCGACTACCTCCTGAATGCAAATCAGGCGCTCTCCCAGATGAGCTACAGCCCCAACTATCGATTTGTTTTTAAGTAGTAAGGAATATCTAAGCCATAGCGAAGGCTTATAACAAATGATACTCCATCTTTACCGAGCATACAATTTTTAATACGCTCTACTCTATTTGAATTTAATCCACTCTTCTCATTAAAGTCAAGTCTTGGACGAAACATAAATCCATATACTGCTATCAAGTCTTTATTCATTTTCGCTTTGGTGGGACTAATAGGATTCGAACCTATGACTTCCTGCGTGTAAAGCAAGCACTCTACCGCTGAGTTATAGTCCCAAGAATTGGTGCGGGATAAGGGATTCGAACCCTTACGTTCGACTTGGAAGGCCGACATGCTAAACCGTTAAACATCAACCCCGCATTTATGATTTTCTTCATAATGCTTTATCCATTTTCCCATAAATGAACAACGGAGTAGGTTGCATTACCTACAATCTCACTACAACTACAATAAAGATGGAAGTATTTCTTGCCATTTATGTGTAGTTCTTCTATTTTATATTTCATCGTTTGGTGCGCGAAGTAGGAGTCGAACCTACAACATCTCGCTAATCGGGCGAGCGCTCTCCCAGTTGAGCTATCCGCGCATATATTCTTGGCTTAAGCCACTCAAATATAGGCTGACGGATTGCTGGGTGAGGTCTTGCCACTCCATTAATCCATCTATGCACTGTGGAATTAGCTACTCCAAATTCATTGCCGATTTCTCTGTCAGTTATACCTAAATGCAAGCTGTATCTAATTATATCTCTAAAAACAATATCGTCAAGTATATTATTCAGTTCCAATGCATATATTATTCTAGCGAATTTTCCCATAGTTCTTCGTTAGGCTTTCTTTCAGCAACTCGTTTAATCACTGCCCTAATCTCATTCCAGTTTTCACCAGTCGCTCTAATTACTTGCTCCGGGTGTTGTTCGACGAAACTTGCGTTATACTCATACGCCGGCATAATAACCATACCACGAGGACGCCAATGTAACCAGCGCTCGCAATATAACGGCCAATCGTCGATGAGTATCTTGCCATACATTAAACCCTTGTCTTCAGTAATCGTAACCGGCACATTAGGCAGATGTTCTCTACACCATTCCACTTTTTCTGTCCAAGCACCAGTAGTTTTATATGGCCCTTTAGTTAGAACATGTAGGTCAAAATTAAATTCTTTAAGTATCTCTACAATTTTAAAACCAAGTTCAATCTTGGGTAATGTTCTCCAAAACCCAGGAACTCTTTTGATCATATCAACGGCAGGCTTATACTTATCCATGAACCATTCGCCGGTAGATTCTGGGCCAAACAACTCTGCCAGTTTATTCCTAACGGCACCTTCGTAATCACAAAGGGTCTGGTCCATATCTATAAGCGCTATATTCACTTGCTGTCTCTTCCAATTTGATAACCAACGTAACCAGAAACTAAAGCAACTAATGCTATAAAGCAAACTGCTACTAAAATCATTTTATCTTCCATAAGTGATAGGGCAAATATCTATCTATATAATATTGAATATCGTGGTATCTGTATGATTCTTCATACATTAATGAGTAGCCCTCATCATTATCCCACTCAATCTCTTCGTGTATGCCGGCGGCTGCGATATAAACTCTTAACTCTGATACCGGCACCTTTTTAGATAAGGCAAATTCATATACTTGTTTAATGTGTATGTTCATCGTATGGTGGGCCAGGCTGGATTCGAACCAGCGACACCCCGCTCTTCAAACGGGTGCTCTACCTAAATCTGAGCTACCGACCCTCATTTGTTTTTCGATTTGGTGGGTCCTGTGGGAGTCGAACCCACGACCGTCAGATTAAAAGTCTGCTACTCTACCAGCTGAGTTAAAGACCCAAATTGTTTATGAATTCTTGAAGATTTGTTTTCTTTGATACATTTTCAGTTAAATTAATATATGGTGAAATTCCATCTACATCATATACTATGCTCATCAAACGAGGTTGAACATGAAAATCTAATCTATAACTATATATATCGTGTATCCAATTTGGCATTATTTTTTAACTCTACGACGAACCTTTTTGGTTTCGTTTTTAACATCTTTTTGTTTTGCTGCCCATAATAAAAAGTTCTGTAGCGTAATTAGATGTTTAGCATTATAAGGCATTTTGGTTAAAGTTATGTGACGCATTTCTTTCGTCCAGCCTAATTGTCTTGCCTTATCAGTATATTCTAAAGCCACTTTACTTACATCATCTACAAGTTCGAGTTTCAAAGCACTTAAATATACCTGCTTAATTATTTCAAAAGCATCTTTCTCGTAATATGTAGCAAATTTAATATTCATATCATCGGCTCTGATATATCTTAACATGTCTTTGTCCATATGTATAAATGCCATTTGTCTATTCGTTTGGTAGCGGAGGTTGGATTTTAACCAACGACCTCCTGGGTATGAACCAGGCGAGCTAAACGGGCTGCTCCACCCCGCTATATGTATTCTATCAGTAATCCATCTTCACAAATTGTTAATATATATTTAGATAATGTTTTATCTATAAGATATGTCTTGTACAGCTCTCTTATTGTGATATTCATTTTTTGTATGCAATTGAAAAGCGTATGGTTGAAATATCAAAGCCTCTTCGCTCCAACTCTTCTACAAATGTCGTTTCCCCGCCTCCGGTATCATACTTTACATAAGAGAAATAATGATTTAGAAGGTGGCCATCTACGCGTTGTTTCGGATGATAAAACATTACGTCTTTTTCTTTTTCTGACCAATATACCCTAAGTTTATTTTTGGGCTTTAATCTTTCTTTCATTATTTTACCAATATTCGTCGTAGTGTCCAGCAACATCCACATTTAACTTTTCTAAAGATATTTTTATCTTTCCATATACGGTAAATGTGTTAGGCTTCTTGCATCCTTCAACTCCGCCTCTGCTATCAAATCCGGCAGTAAGTTCCAAAAAGTCGATATCTTTGCAATCGTCTCGTTCTAAAGCGGTCAAAGTCGGACGCCCACCATATCTAAACCCACACAAGTAAAGTGTTTCGCCTTTATCTATCTTAATTTCCAGTTGATTGGTGTCGTAATCTCCACCATATCCGCCTGCTTTAATGCTCTTAATGCCTTTGATTTTAGATAGGCGTTGTATCATTTTGTTAGTTTGCCAGTGCATTATCTTCCTATTTGGCGCACGAGGAATGGGTTCGAACCATCGGCCTCTCAATAGACTTTTACCTCTATCGAGCACTCTACCGGCTGAGCTACATCGTGCATATTTTCGATTGGTCTGGGTGGAGAATTTTGAAATCTCGACCTCCTGTTCCCAAAACAGGCGCGCTGCCTCTGCGCCACACCCAGTTATATTACAGACAGTATATCTTTATACCATCCCATTTGTTTTATCGTTTTTAACCTGTGGCACATTAGACATCTAATTTCGCATTTATCTATTTCTAATTGTATCTTTTCTATACCACATCCGCTTCTGCTTAAATCGCTAACATGCCTTTCTTTATTATTTGTGTGGTCAAAATCTAAAAATATTGGGTTGTTTTCACCACAATCTACACATGGATGGCTACTAAGATATTCCCATACATATGCTGAGTTTCGTTTGACCCGTCCCTTGTGGGCCGCGACTTTAAGCTTTTTGGTTTTAGCATCAAGTTTCTTATAATGTGCCTTATCGTACTTACTGGCACAACTTCTACACCAAGGACTGAGCAAACCTGTTTTGCTGTTTCTAACACTGAAACAATTTGTATCCTTATCTGAATTACATTTGTTGCAATGTTTTAACATATTACCTTGGAGGATGCAATAGATATAGCGCCTTTTGAGTTTCTCTTATCGCTTCCTGATATTCTTCTATTTTTGCTAATGCTTGTTGCTCTTCTGCTATATACATCGAACCATGGTTTGTCAAGATTAAATGACGTTTTCCAGTAACATCTTCCATGACATAACCTTCACTGTCGCATTCCCAAGCGTGCCAATAGACCTTAAACTCAAATATCTTCCTTAACTCGGTTGTTATTTGAGGCCCATCGCCATCTTTCCAGGTACAATCATATCTGTCACCATCTCTATAGGATATGCTTACATTGTTCATTGCTTCATCCGTTGCGTAAGGGTTGTGAATTTTCCCTCTTTAACACCATCAAAAAATCTTTTAGTAAGTGCTGTGCTTTTAGCTTTTGGCATATACATGGTGCCATGCTCATTAAGTATTAATACTTCATCAGGATTAAATATCCAATCCGGATCAGCTATTGAAACACCATCATCATAGAACCAGAACATCCACTTGTATAAATCTATCATAGCTGGATGCATTATACTTTCCAATTTTCCGGTCCGACGCTCCACCAAATATCATTACATATAGTGCAGGTGAATTTATAGTCTTGAATTTTACCCTGTAATGCCTCCCAAACCTGATATACTACGCTTTTCTTACTGCACTTCAAGCAATAGTTGCCTACTTTTTCAGCAGGTTTAAGTGTTCCATCGTCTTCAATAAGGGGCATTAGTTTCCTCGATTGGCGGAAGGCAAGAGATTCGAACTCTCATCCCCTTTTACGGGGAACTGGTTTAGCAAACCAGCGCAGCAAACCAGGTATCTGCCTACCTTCCAGTTGGCGGGAGCATAAGGATTCGAACCCTAACTATTCGTTTTGGAGACGAACGTGCTGACCGTTAAACACTATACTCCCAGGTTGTTTTCTAGAAACGCCACGTAAATGTCACCATGACATTTGGTATCCGGTCTCTCTCTGGACTTGCAGAAGCACACAAGGTTTTTGCCTCGTAATTGAAGCACGGCCTGGTGAAACTGAACGCTTTCCATAACTTGTCGTTTAAGCGTTTCGCTAAAGGCTTCGGCGGCTTCACCTTGGGTGTGTTCAACATTGCAGACCAAGCATCTTCCGACTTTGTGGGGGTTTCCAAAGTATCCTGAGAGCCCTTTGCCGGCCCTACCAATATAAACGTAATCAGGATTAGAACGCCAATTTTTCGGTGCATCTTTTATATGAATCACTTTGGTCTTCATTAGACTTTTTTGCTTAACTCGCTAAAATGTTGCTTAACCGAACATCCCATATACACATCATCGAATTTACCTATCATCCCATTACCATCAGCAGATTTCTTAAACCATTTCTTATGCATTACGGCAGGGTCGGGTTTAGTATTCGGTTGTAGTGGATGGCATATACGAAGAGGCTTTACTCTTTCACCAGTGAATACCATAAAATATAACCAATACAATACATTATCCAATGGAAGCTCGTTCTACTATTCCGTTTTTTATGTGCAGATTAATTCTATCTAATCTATAATCCATAGTTAGTATATAGCTACTGCCTTCGTAACTACTTACTCTTGGAACAAAACCAAGAACCTTTATGGCATATCTTGCCAGCCTCATATCAAGGCCTACTATTTGTTGGGCCAATTCTTTTGCTATCATATATAAAGAGCCTTATCAGTTCGTTGTATTAATTCGCATATCTCTTTGCCGCGTCGATTTAACTTTTTCCACTTTGACTTAAAGCCGTCAGAATCAATACCGCCAAACATTGTAGCATTGCTATGAAGCTCGGCTAAACCAACAATCAACAAAGTAGCGGCCTCTTTACGAGCAGCAAACTCTGGCACTTGCTCTGGCTTAATAGTATGAATATCCATATCCATTCTAATGAGCTTGCCAATTTGTTCATTGCCATCTAACGTCATCCAGGTTTGGTATGAAGTTTCGGCGTGGTGAAGAAAATGTTGCTTACCATCTTCATCTACAGTCAAACAAAATGGCTTACCGCAGTCGTGGAATATTGTATATTTTTCAATATAGTATTCATCTAATAGGTGCTTTAATATAAGGTCTTTATACTCAAAGAACCAATTGGGTAATTGCCAATCGAATTTGGGCTTATCGCCTTTCAATATACCAAGCAAATCAAATGTGTAGTCTCTAACGGATACACCATGGTCAAAGATAGTCTGTCCTTTGGTCTGAAAACAGGACGACATCTTCTTAACCAATTCTCTTGTTCGCTTTTCTTTATCGCAGGCAGCAGAGTTCTTATTTGCGTCGATTCTATACGGATGTAATGCTACTGGAAAATTACCCTTGCAGAACTGTGTTGCTGCCTCGCTGGGCAACAAAGCAAGGGAAGTTAGGGCATTACCTATATCCGGCTCTCTAAACTCAATGTGGGCGATTTTAGAGGCCCTTAAAGCCTTCGCCGTATTGAATAGGTCTTTCTCTGTTGGCACTGATAACAAAACTATAGTATTGGAGTCTTTGTGCCACTGTCTCGTTTCTTCTGGGTATTGCATTAATAAGTCTGCTACTGCATGTGCGGACTGAACCGCCTGATAACCTACAGACAAATCGTCTCTGGTTATAATATAAAGTTTATTTAACTACGTCATTTTTATATCTCCTTATAAAGTCATAGACTTTGTGATAATTAATACTTTTCCTAACACAATTGGTATAAAATATCTCTTGATTGCTAAAAAACATAAAAAGATATGTACCAATCACAAACTTATTATAATACATTTTATTCATTTGTCAAGGATTTTCGCTGCTTATCTATTAGTTTTTGCCAATCCTTAATCTCATTTATGTGTTGTATATTGTTATAATACACTAATTGCCCTGTTAGTCCCAAACTATCTGCTGGCGAATCGAAAACAAACAGATATACCATTTTAGGTAATAGTGTCATCTAACGCCTCTTTTAGATTTTTATATAATTCTTCGGCACCAATACATGATAGGCCTGACATTTGTCCATCGTTCAATTCAACAACCATCCAATGTCCATCTTCAGCTTGGGCCACATCTACTACCCAGAAATTAATACCACAATCTACCCGCAAAGCAATCTCTTCGAGGAACTCTTCTGGTATATCGTCTTCTGGCTTTGGATTTATAGTATCGTAGTGTTGCGACCAATAAAAACCCTTTGCTAATAGTTTTTCTTTATAGAAAAAACAACGGAACTCTTTAGTTATTGGTGCGCCAGTAACATCGTCCAATCCATAATTCTTGAACTTGGCAAACTCTCGTATGTAAATGCCCTGATGTTGTATGAGTGAGTCATCTAATAACTTCACATATACATCCATCACATTTGCTCTGGTGGCCGCGAACATATGCGACTTCCAAAGTTGCTTGCGTGAATTGGTAGCTCCTTTAAGAACAAAAGAACCTTGTAGGTCGTGCGGAATATCAGAAGGCGCAAACCAAGTCTTAGGCGTAAGCTCTTCTAAATCTAGATACCAGTTTGCCAAGTCGGACACATATTGATGTTGCTTATAACTATTAACTAGTTGGGCGCCCACTGAATTAATATCTTTTTCGAGTTCTTCGTAGTATGGCAGAGCCGAATAACGAGCAATTACTAACTCATCCGGCTTAATTTCCATACGAGACTCAACTACGCGAAAGTATTTTTTAGCGATATTAAGTTCATTTTCTTCTGCTAATCCAGCACGGAAAAGTATTACTGGTTTCATTTACAGACCCTCATCATGTCCCAGACCCAATATTGGTTATCTATTAGTTTATAAGGCATCTGCCATTTGGGCGTTAAGAACATATAGTAGGCAACCTTCACCTTATCCATCATTCTTTTTTAGAATCTTTTTCACTGGCTGCTTTAAGAAATGTATTTAGGTCTTCGCCTTTTAACAAATCTGCCAGCATCTTATTTCTTTCTTCCGCTGTAGCATCATTAACTTCGACTTGCTTTATGCCTCTTTCCAACAAAGAAATAACCACTAGGTGTTCATTGTAGTGTCTATCGCATATTGGGACTTTTAGTTGAGCACTAAACATTAGCCGTTCGCTTGCACTTCCTGCGCAAGTGGTGCCCATATTCCATACACAATTCATTCTTCGTCATCCCTTACTTTGGAGCGCCACTTCTTCCGCTCCTTTTTCTTTTGTTTCGACTCCATCGCTCCCGCTGAGTTTCGGAACTTTGCGCTGACGGCTAACCAATTTCTTGGCTGCCTTGGCTTTTTTCGGGGTTTCTTCTTCGACATCTTCGTTTCTCCTGAACAAGCTCATAGTGGCTCTTGCGAGTTCCACAACTAATTTGCTATGCTCTATTGATTCATCGGCCTTACCCTTAAGGTATGCGTTAGACTGTTCCTTAAATTTTAAGTATGTGGGTTCGTCTTCCCACTTATTCTTTTTACAGGCTACGAAGGCATTAACAAGCGCCTCTGGATATTCTTTACTCATTAACCTTCCTGCCATTCTATATACTTTTTGCCATACTCAGAAGTCAGCCATTTTTGACCAACCTCTGTTGCGAGAAATTGATTGAATTGAATTATAAAGTCTGCGCTAGCGAATATTTTATCGAACTTTTCAGAATATAGTCGCCAGTTCAAATCGACCATAAACTTAAGTTGTTCCATCCTCTTTTTCATTTTTTTCCTTGGCGGCCTTTATCTTCTTAGATAGTGTGTCCCAACCTTCATCTAAAATACATTCTTTTTTACCGCAAGCACATTCAATATTAAACAATAAGTCTATCGAGGTAGGAACAAATACATAAGAAAGAGAACCACCTATGGCACCGTGATACTTGCCACGAACAGAGCACTCATGCTCGTTAATCCATTTCTTAAGTTGCTCTTCTTGGTAATCAGTTATTACAAAGTATCTCATTCTTCACCCGACCTGTTTCTTTGTAAATTTTGCATGTTCAGCTCAAACTCTATTAAAGGCATAAATATTACATGCTTTTCTACCCAGTCATTCAATTTAAGCTGAAATTCTTTATAGTCTATCTTGAATCTATGAGCATGAGTAGTATCATATAGGTGGTTAGTCAGAGCACTTTTAGCAGCACCGAGACCATTCCACACATACTTATTACTTCTGGTTTTAACTCGCTGACCATCTACTAAGATAATATAGGCAACTTTTTTGCTTTGAGGGATATTGAAGCTAAATGAGCTTTGAAGCAAGACGTCTAATTCATTAGGAGTCATACGTTATCCACACCAAACACACTGCTTAAGTGTGAAAATCTGACATACTTTTCTTTTAGTTCGTCAGTTAATAATTTATTCTGCATTTCTGGATAATATTCATTGTGCAGTTTGGCACGTCTTTCATTTGCTAATTTGTCAGCCAAGTAAGAATAACTTGCAAATACTTTCTTGCGATCTAAATGTGAGTTATATAATTCGTCTTCACGAATCATTGCATCGACTCTACTACGGATATTAGCCATTACAGAAGAGTATTCTTCTGCCTTTTGTTTTAGACTTTCTCTTTCGTCAAATAGAGCCTTTAATTTGGGACACTCATTTATGTCTAATTTAAGTCCAGCGTGGAAACCATTACCATGTCCAGACGCGCCACCATTAATATCCATGCCCCTCATAATTGGGCCGCCGTCGCGAGCCTCATAACCAAAATTATGTCCGCTAGTTAAAGGGTCATAACTAACATCCTTACCATCCAATGACGAGCCCTTTACACTAAATATTATAAGATTTTTTTCTATTCTTGGAGTACGTTCCATACTAATAGAAATTTTCTTCTTATGAAATCTTTTATAAAATCTCTCTATCATGGAAGGTATATCATCTATGCTGGATAAATTGAGTCTAAACCAATCAGCTTGTTTCTTTAGTTTATCTTGATATGCTTTAGATTTCTTTTTTCTTTGCTGCTTCTTATAACAAGCACTAATACATTTAGCAGCTTTCTTTTCATCAGCAAAAACTGCTTCACAATGTTCGCATTGGTAGGCATATACTCGAATCATAATTGGATAACTACCTCTTTAGTATCTTCTTTTTCTGGTTGCGGCTCTAGTTCTTCTAATGGTATTTCTATTTGTGGGCGATTATCTTCTTGTTCTTTGCGCTCTCTTTTTCTAATCTCTTCGATAATAAAGGCATCAAGCATCATCTATCCAGTAGTGGAGAAGTTATTATACAATTAGCCGAACTTTCATTACAAGCTATAGGAATGTTATATACGGCAGCTATTCTAATTAATGCTTTAACATCTACGTCGTGTGGATGGGGATATAACGGATCCCAGAAGAATATAACACAGTTAATTTCACCCTCGGCTATCTTTGCTCCGGCTTGTTGGTCACCACCTAACGGACCACTTTTAAGCAGTATTACTTGTAATTCTGGATTTCGGTGTTGTATCAGTTTGCCTGTAGTGAGAGTAGCATATAGTTTATGCTTAAGTAATATACTTAGATTTGTCTCTACCCACTTCATCATGTCTGGTTTTTTGTTGTCGTGGGCAATTAGGACTATATTCATCTATCTCAACTTGCTCGTACTTTCTTGCCGCTTCTCTTCGGCCCACGCTTCTATGTCAAATGGAGTACCGTCTTTTTTATGTAATGGCTCTATCTTAAATATTTGAGAACTGTTATGAGTTACCCAACAGGACTTGCCATTAACACTACCGAGTCTGGTTACATTAAATACAGCCATAAATCTTTTAAGAAAATCTACATCGACCGAATAGCCTAATCCTTGCACGCCCCAAGTATCGTACTCAAACGAACCCAATAGAACAGAAAATCCATGGTCTTCTATTCCAAAGTCAAAACCAGAACATTTTGCTAACGAACGCTCTCTATCACTCATAGTTTCTCCTAAATCGTAAGACCGATACCCCATCTATCCGCACCACAGGACTGCCCTGACCAGCAGGCCACGGAACCCTCGGATTCATTGTCAGCAGAATCCTACACCAAAAGCACAATTAGGTGGGCAAGCTACTCGGTGTAGCCTGATTTATTGGCTTTTCGGTATCGGCAAATCAGCCCTCATCTACCTTTTCGTAGACTTCAAGAAGGGCTTCTCGTGTAACTAAACTTAATCCTATTGTCTTTAATAAATTACCAGAATCAAAACACTCTAACACCATTTTATCAAGATTGATTATATAACTATATTCATTGAATAGTCCATCTTTCATAAAATCAGAATCATCTGGAAATTGAGTCAGCACTCCGTCATACACCGCATGAAGCATTGGAGAGCCTTCAAGATTTCTAATGTCTGCATCATCGTCAATCACGCTCAAATTAGCCACCTTTGTAGCTAATTGCTTCCAACCATCTTCGGCATTCACTCTCTCAATGAAAGTAACTGTATCGATACCTAGACCATCTGGATATGAATCAGAATGATTATATACAATATTATCTCTGCCGTTATATCTAAACCCTATTGCGCCACGAGTACTCATACGGTTTTATCCTCTAGCATAGCATCATATACATCATCAGGTTTTCCCAACTCAACTGACTCTACAGTGAAGAATCTCAAATTAGAATTGTCTAGTATTCTTTTTACATCAGCATCGCTTAATTCTGGAGTAGAGTCATTTCCATCGGTTGCCACTTTAAGAGACTGCAATATCCCTTCCAGCTTACCAGTTTTATCTATGTCCTCTACACTGTAAAAATAACTAGCAATACCACCATGTCCTGATATCGCGCTTCGCATAGATTTGATATTCATATGCTCACAGTAGGTATTAGCCATACCTTCATCAGAAAAAACTTTTAAAGGCGATCCACCAGCAGCATCTGGTCTATAATTTATCTCGTCATTGTACTCAAACCCGAGTTCCATAACTACGTAGTGGCAACTATTATTGGGTAATTGATTTTTCTTTTTCTTCATCTGCTTCCTCGTTCATATTGTTAATTAGTTTTCTGAACATATTTTTGTTAAGTGAAAACCATAACGCTTGTTTCATGTGCTTAAAATAATCGGTAACGCTTGGTATCCAGCCCATATCTTCATATATGTGTTGCTCGGCTATGTCCCTGACACCAACTTTTTTACCATCACTATTAGTAATGTATGATGCTTTGACTATTTTTCCATCTGGTAAGGTTTCATAGTCCCCAAAGACACGCTCAACTAAAAAGCATCCAAATGCGCTGTGTAGTAAGGCACGATGTCGCATATCCGCTATATGTGCTTTAGAGCTATCCATAAAATCATGTATTGGCATATAGTCGTATATATTGCCGCCCCACTTCTTTACACTATTCTTTGCGTGTATGTGAGAGTCCATTTTCATATACCTGCTTTATCAAAATACCTGTGTGCTTTTCAACTACAAATATATTGTACCAAGTGTCTTTATCGAAATTATCCGGCATTCCATGAACCCAGTAGCGCCCATACGAACGAACTGTATGGTCTATACTAACCAAGCCGCCCCAGACTGTATTGCCATCTGGGTCTATTATTGTAAGCCAATCTCCAGTTTCAAGAATATTAAGACCACCATAGTCCCATGCCTTATCTACTCCATGGGACTTTTGCCATTCACTTGGCTCGATCATATATTCAAAATCTTGTAGCGCCCAATATACGCCTTCGGTTCCAGTTTCCCAAAAGGCATGAAGTACGCCCTTTATTTGTTTCATTAGACTGTTGGACCAGCAGAATCTATCTCAGCCGTTTCTTTAATTGCCGCGTCTATATCAGTAGTTAGAGTAGATAGAAGATTAAGTCTTTCGTCAGACGAAAAAGCTAAAAGATCCTCTATCTCTTTATTGAACTTACGGTTCAAAGTAAGTAAAACGAGATGTTCCCTGTAATGAGAGGCACACACCGGAACTGATATTTGATTACCAAACATACCTCTGCCGCTCACCTCTCCATCACATGGAGAGCCTATATTCCAAACACATACGCTCATTTTTTATTCCTATATTTATTCCATACTTCCAAGTCCAGTACGGCTATATCTTTATTTTGTTTGTCGGCTTCTTGGATAAACCACTGTTCTATTTTTTTATATTGTTTTCGTGTAGGCGTGTGACTTGGAACTTTATAACCCAAGTCGGACAAATAACTAAGTGCGTGTCTATCTAATCCAGCCAATCTTTGTTTAGGTCGCGAATGGATTAGAAAACATCTAGCAGTTTTTGGACCGATACCTTTTATATTCTCAAGGTCATCCACAGTACAGGTTCGTAAATTAATTCCGCTTGATGCGATGTCTTTAAAGTATTTAGACTTAACATTATAGCAACCCATCCCACATTCTCCCATCCAATAGGCCAAATCTGATTGGGACATTCTATCGACTAAAATGAATGGTCTATAGTCACCACCCATTTTTCTTAAAGTTGCTAATAGGTTATCTAAACATTTTGCGGCGGTAACACCATTCTTACCAGCAGCACTTATCCAGAATAATATATGTTCTTCAAGTTGCTCATCGGTCAAATTATAATTAGTTATTTTTGTGGGGTCAATCATTTTCTATCTAAGAAACTAAAGTCTTCATTGGGAAACATGCCTTCCATAACCTTGCGCAACTCATCAAAACCTTTTTTACTTTCTTCGAGGCCACACATATCTTCGCAAAACATTCCATATTCATTAGTCTTGCTGACTGGCTTTCCGCATTGGTCACAGTTTAACCATAAATGACCCGGTTTTGGTTCAGTAACTTTGATTCCCATTTAATAACTCAACATCCTTTTGTATATTTCTTTTACATCGTCTTTTAATTTACTACACATAGCTTGCCAATAAGTGGAAATGCCCTGGACATTAGTTCCATTCAGCCAAGGATAAACTGTATCCCAATAATCAGTAATATTGTCCATGTTGTCATTAGCCTGTATGCCAACAAATTTGTGCTCTTCTTTTCTACGACCATCTTTAGTCTCATATAGATAAAAATATAGCTTACCTTTGCGGTCAGAATTCTTTACAGTTATGTTATCTATTACTAAAGTATGAACTAACAACCACTTCTTTCTGCCAAACATCTCACTGATATTCCTCTGGTGGCGCGTCGCCGTTGAAGTTCCATTCACCAAAATAATTAAGGAACTCTTCTGTTTCTTCTAACATAGGAGACTTAACTTTTTTGACCAACTCTTCCATCGTCTTTTGATCAATCTCTAACGAACAGGTTTTGCTGGGGCCATCTTTTAAAGTGATGCAATAGTTCCCTGTCTTTGTCTTTACTACAGGACCAAATATCTTTAGTCCTTCTTCAGTAACACAAACAGTATCGCTCATTAGAGTTATCATATTATTTCCTTTTAGAACTTTCGTGTATTAAGGTTTCGATTGTATTACGTCTAATACCATTATTTTCAGTAGTATAAATATATGGTATAGTTTCTCTGTAGCCATCGAAATAATGTTTATATACTGCCTTCATAATTGATAGCATATCAGTGCCCTTGGGTCTAATAATTCGTCTGGCTTATTTTCGTTAAGACGCCACCAGACTGTTTTAGTGGTTCCGTGTTTATATAGCTCAAGATGAAGCATTGAAGTCGGGCGGCCCTTATCTTGCTTCAGAACTCGTTTAACTTTTCCAATCAACTCGCCAGCTTTAATTACTTGCCCATACTTAACAAGAGGCTCGACTTCACCATACGCAACAACACCGGAATAGCTTTCAATTAGTATTGATTTGGTATCATTCCACCAAGGAGACCCTGCTTTTTCGCCGGTAAAGTCTTCTATTGAAATAACTATGCCGTCTTCAATGGCGAATACTTCCGAACTTTCATCGCAATACAAATCTATTCCAGTATGAATATCATACTTACGAACAGCACCAAACTGTCCATGTTCATCTGGCCATTGAAACTGCTTGAGCGGAAGCATTTAATTCTTTCGTATGGGGTGACCAATGGAATTCGAATCCATGTTACCCGAGTCACAGTCGGGAGTCCTAACCGCTAGACGATGGCCACCATAATTTATTTTTTGAAACTTACATTTGGATTATTGGGAGTAAGTATAAGTTTATAAAGCCTATCTACATGTTTAGTATTCTCACCATTTATCTTATCCCAATAAGAAGGAATATCATTAAAGTTTTCACCTCTTGACCATGGATAAACATATTTTAAGTAATACTTCATTTCTGATCCTTTGCAGTAATCCTTGCAATAACCAGTTTCTTTTATTTCGAATCGTCGGCGCCCTAAATTACTTTCATATAGATAATAATAAATAACTTCATCTTTTTTTATATCAGTCCATTGCACTACGGCTTCTTTTGTCGCAACCAAGCGCCAATCTTCTCTTGGCTTTTTCTTAAACCAATTCATTCTGTTACAATCCCAAATGCTCTTAATTCGTCTTGCGATACGCCATCTATTGCTAAATTAAATAATTCAGTGGCCTCTTCTAAAGTAAGATTTCTTTTGGCCATATCGAAGTCATCATTACCACAGCACCATATATAATAAGTTCCGTCTTGTTGCATCTTATTATCAAGGTATTTGTAGGTCTTAAATACTCCAATTACAAAATGAGGAGCGCCATCTTTAACCCAATCGCCATACCAGCTTTCTTTTGGCGCGCACTCAACTAACTTACAAAGCACTGCTCTGTTGGCAAATCCATTATAATATTCTTGTAAGGATGAATCGCCTCGATTGTCAGTAAGCTCACGTTTGCTTTTTTCTACAACATAGTGTAGCTTTTCTACAGCCTTTTGTATCCACTCTTTGCGCTGCTCTGTAGTGTGAATATCTTTCTCCCAAGCATTATAGTATGCATAAAGGGCATTACAAGATACCTCCAGAGTATAATATCCCTCTTTAAATCTGGGCTTGAACTCAAAAGTACATATACTTTTTATGTTATTGGGATGTTGCTCTTCCCATATTTTTATATTGGATTTTGAATCTTTTCTCATGACGATTGGCGGAAGGCAAGGGAATCGAACCCTCAATGCCCTTTTGAGGCATACTCGCTTTCCAGGCGAGCGCCACCTACCTATATGACAAACCTTCCTATCCTACGTAAGTTCTAACAACTAAACCATTCTCTACTATTAAGTTTATTCTATCGAGTTTAAATTCGGCTGTCATAGCAAAACTTTTACCATCTTCTTGAACTACTCTAACGGTATAGCCTTGTGCTACTAAATCGCCTTCTGCTTGTTGAACTGTTTTCCCAACGACGCTGCTCATTTGTATAACCCTATTTTGAAATATTGCCACTTACTATACAGCATTACATCTATAATTTCTAGGTCCTCTGAAAATACTTCCGGCTTATAGTCATGTTGTAGTATCATTTGATATAGATATTTTATTTCTTTTGTGTTCATCTATCATACTTTGTACTTTAAATCTACAAGCACCACAACCGGCAGTGACGCCACTCTCAGGAATTAGTTTCTCTATGGTATTAAAACCACCGTCGATTAATTCTTCGATGTCGTCTTCGGTCTTTTCCATACACAAGCAAACATACATTATCTAAACAACCTTATCATTCTGGGCTTGCCATAATACTTAATATTTGGGTCATAAGTAGAGAAATATACTTCTATTAGTTCTTGCTTATCAATTGATTTCTCACAATATTTATTTATAAATATCTTCTTACCTTCTGATAAGATTAGTCTATAAAAATCTACAACACCGCCATTCATTATGGAATAACTATATTATGGGAGAATTCGCAATACTTACCACCTGCATACGTATCTCTGAACCACACTTCATATATATGATATGGGTGATATATATGTGGAGGAATGCGCGTAACCTTTAGTTCTTTAAATTGTTTCCCCTTAAAGAATGAAAGATATATGCTATTCAATACATGATTAGCCATTAGTTACTACCTCATTAGCCCACTTCAGTATTTTCTGGATACGCTCACGCGCCAGTTCCATAGCTTCTTCGTAATTAACCCAACGATATTCGTAGTGTTCAGCCTTACCTATTTCTGGATTGAATGGGAGCTCAATTTCTTTTCGAGTAGTTTCGGCTATGTAATAAGTTGCTACCTTACCCTTGCCATAAGGTTCGGTCTCTCTACTTACCTTGCCCCATTTGAAGTTTAATTCGGCGGGTTTAATAGTCGTTTCTTCTTCAACTTCACGCAGAGCGGCTTGCATCTTTGTCTCGCCATCTTCTGCTTTTCCCTTTGGAAAATCCCAATAGTCATCATCGGCGCGCAATAAAAGAAACTTATATTCGCCTTTCTCTAATCTGACTGGAATAACGCCGGCCGATATTATATGCTTGCTCACCTTACTCATAATCTCTCCAGCAGTATTCATCACCTTCGGCAACAACTTCGTTAGTAGTTTTACGTGTGCCGTCTTCAAGCTCCACTCGACATAGTGTTGAAATATGGTGAGTTGGTGCGTGGCGGGTAATTTCCCTAGTACAAACAAGAACTTGTTTAACTTTCTTACAAATGACCGGCCTCGTGTATTGATAAATTAGCATTCCAATAAGGGTCGATAAGCTAACAAAGATAATAGCTAAAAGAACCTTAATTTCATTTGGCGTTTCTTTCATTTAATTATCCATGCACCGTGAGCGCTAATAACCAACTTATCGTATCTAGATGGCAAATCACCTCTTAAATCAAAATACACAGCGCCGCTTGGAGTATGTGTTATCTTCATCTTCTTGCCACTTAAATGATGAAGATATATTATTCTAAGAACTCTATAGTCTTTCAGATTTGGAAACGGCAAGCCCATGATTGGATCCTATTTTTACATATAATTCTTCTGGTGAATAACCAGGATACGAAGTTCCTGTGGTATGAAATTGTTCTGCTTTAATATGACATTCTGGACAAAGCGATATGCCATTTTCTTTAACATATCCACCATTAGGCATCAGCGTTCTATCTGTTATATGATGTGCGTCTAACTTATCAAGTTCTTCATTCCAACCACACATTTTACATTTGTGCCCATCGCGTTTGAATACTTCACTACGGAAGTTTGCCCTGACTAATTTCTTCTTTTCGGACACTCAATACCTCTATTGCTCTTTTAGCATGACGCCGCGCAATGCCTTCTGAAAAGTTAGTCTGAACTAAGAACGGCATTAAATGATCCATATCATCACAGTCATCAATGATAACAAAACTCTCTATTTCGATGTCAGGATTTTCATTCATCCACTCTTGAATTTCACCACCACGCCCATAAGTTCCTGGTTGTTGATGATTGGGCGTTATGCCTATAATCTCTCCAACCACACCACGAAAATGTAGATAGTCAGCAAGATAAGAATAATTTTCAAATAAAGTTCGCCACATACTTGATATAACTATTTTGGCGCCAGTCTTTAATATAACTTCGTTGAGGTTAGCGACGCACTCGACATCGAACTCTGGATATAGCTCATTGGGATTTATGGAGCCTGGCAATCTGACGCCCTTATGGTATATCTCTGTTTGGGTAATGACGTTGTTCAACACGCCATCAATATCTAGAAATAAGATTTTCATTTTAACAACTGACCGGCCAAAAAGCCTATACCAGTAAAGACATCAACTTGAGAGGCTTTGAAGGGAAACTCTATACTTATACCCTGTATATTATTAACAAATATCCTCATGAACAAGTCTTTTTCCTCAAATTCCCAAATCCAATTTTTGTGACTTCCGGTCCAACAATAAGTTTGCTTGCCTAATTTTTCTTTAAAAAATTTTACCAAGTCTTTCACGCCACGTTTATGTATGTCGTCAGAAAGTTTCATATAGTGGTAGGCATATCTCTTTCGATATGTGTGATCTTTTAGTAAATTAATTGCTGGAGTGGTGGGTCTATGATTTAGTGAATCTTCAACTTTCATTTTAACATCTCTATAGCAACATTTACATGATGGTCTTCTAATCCATTTTGCCAACTCGTCTTAATTAAAAGCGGCGAAAGATGAAGCATATCACTGTCATCATCCAGGATAACAAAGCTCTCTACCTCGCCGACAGGCTGCTCTGACAACCATTCTTGTATCTCTAATCCACGACCATATGTCATTTCACCACGGATATAAGACTTAGCAAATCTTGGCGTCTTGCCAATAATTTCACCAGTCACACCTTCGGAATGTAAATACTTAGCGAGTAATTCTACATCATCAAATAATATACGCCAGCTACTAGATATGACCATCTTGGCACCAGTAGCATTAGTAATCTTATTTAAACGAGCAACACAATCTGGGTCTAACTTACTTACACCATATAGATTAGCGGTAAATCCTTCGGGCTGAACTCGGGGATTAGAAACACTTTTAATGGTATTAATAACGCCATCAATATCTAAAAAGATTATCTTCATTCCATAAAACTCAAAGCAAGAAACAACATCGCCGGCCAGAAAGGTTCGGTTAAAAGAGTAAGTTCATTTAATTTAATTAGCATTAATAGCTCTCCAAGAAGTGCTTAATCTCGCAGTCTTCACAAATTCCACATTCACTCTTACCAACCTTAACACCTCTTGCTACTTGAGTCACGAAAGGTGAGCTACATTCCTGACAAGAGGCTGTAAAATTATCGTATATTTTAAGAAAAATTTCTCTTCCAAAGTAATACGAGGCTCGACGAATTTCTATTTTAAACCCAGCCGATGTAAGTTCGCACTTGTCTATGCGCCCATCACTTATAAGGATGCCTCTGTATATATTTTTAACATCCTTATCCATGATACATTCACTTAACTACTCCAATGTAAAGCATATTTGTGTGGTTCTGTTTGCGAGAGAACCCAGTCTATCATTTCAGTAGTTATTTCTAGGGCTTTACGATACCAGGCATATCCCTCTTCGTTTTCATATACTAAATAAAAGCAATCTTCAAACTTGCCGCTGCCATATTTATCGACAGTGCCTCTCATTATTGCAGACACTTTCATAGGCTCTGTTAGATAAAATGAGCCAATTCCATTGGTATATGATCCGCCAAACGGATGATTGCCACCACCATTCTTTTTCTTTTCATCGTTAAATATCTTTAACGCTTCTACTACGCTATTGGGCTGCCAATCTTTTCTACCGTGATTTACTGGTTCAGATGATACGAAAAAATTACCTTGTATAGCAATAAAATCATTAAATTCTTTTAAAACTTCTGTCGCGCGATATCTACAATTAATCCAGTCAGGAGTAAATGCGTAGTCTTTACCTGGGTCGAATATATAGTTAAGGTCTTTGCCTATAGTCTTTCTTAATAGACTGTTAATTCCACCATCATTATATGAACTTCTCAAATAACCAATTTTAAACATATGGTCGGGATATTTGGCAGAGTTAATTTCTACACCTTCGCATTCACCTGCGACTTGTTTGAGGATTTCTTCTTGTTCGTTTCTAAAAATATTAACTTTTTCATGTAGTTCGTTTTGTAAATCTTTAGATAGGTCTTCGTATTTTTCTACGTTGTGAAGTTTGTATTCTTGCTCCCACATAGCCTCAACTTTTTCATCTATCTCATGTTGGGTTTTTGTATATAGTTCTTGATTATCATACTTATATAGATGAACATCTAATCCCATTCTAAACTCCTAATTGTCAAACCAAAATACAAGTCGCGGCTCTGCACCGAAAGTTCGTAATCCACGCATAGCACCAATGACAGCTTCAAGGTTTCTATGCGGCTCTATTCTTAAATGCTTAATGCTAGCTTCATACATGGACTTCCACTTAGGATCGTCTAATACTTTCTTTTCTAATTCAAATATCTCTGAGTAGGCATATTTGGATGAAGCTTTAATATAAGCCTTTTGAACTTGTTCAAGCTCTTCTAGCGTTAGCCAGGATGGTGTATGGGCATCTGGATCAGTAACACAGGTTTTTGCTTCATCTGCCCATTCACTTGACCCGCTCTTTACCCAACTCTCGGCACTTTCTCTAGTACAACTGCGATTATCGCCATCAGAATCATCTTCTTCCTCGCCGTCTGCCTTGACGTTCAAACAGTAATCCCATCTGACATTCCAAGACACTTCATTTAAGTTTGGCATACCACGGGGTTGGAAAAGAGCATTAGTGGGCTCACCGCGAACTCCGGCCATAAGATTGAATAGTAGGTAGTCTCTGCCTATTCTAACATTACCAAAGCATTCTACATATGGCTTTTCTCTCTGCTCGGATGTATGTACTACTTCGATATACGAATGAATATCACAGCCCATTAATTATTCTCCTCTTTGAACCCGGAAGCATTTTATCAGAGTCAATATACTCTGGAATACGATAATAGACCCAATCAAAAAATTTTAATTCTCCGGATTTGTGCCCATGATTATATCTCGTATCTGATAGTATAAGTTTTTTCCAATATTTATCTAAGATATTTCTATGTGCTTTGCAGTCGTCAGGATTGTTGCACTCTTTGACTGCTTCTTGAATCAGAATATCATTTTTATAAGCTATAGTTTTGGCAAAATATTTACGAAGGCTTTTGGGAATAGCTAGCCACTGTTCATACTCTCTAGCACATTCTCTACGACCATAAACAGAATACGAAAATTTTATTACCAATCCGTTTTTTCTATAGCATTTTTTGAATGAACCGGAGTGGAAATTCCATTTATTCTTTTCTAAGAACGATTCCAATTCGTTTGTATCGTAATTATTTTTTTCAGCAAATACCAACACTTTGTGTAAGGTGCTTTTTTGCTTCGTAGTTAAATTCTTAAGGTTAATCATATCGCTACAATATTACCGCAATCTTTACAAACCAATGCTTCAGACAACCATTTATGATTGCCGGCAGTATTTACTACAGTCTCTTGCCTCACATTATAATGAGGACAAAATACCCATAAGGCCGAAGCGATAAAATCTTTTATTCTTTTGAGCATATTATTCTATTGCACTTCTTACATACTCTTTGGTGGCAGGATGAAGAACAAGCTTTCCTATTTGTTCTGCGTTCAGTATTTGACACAACATAAGTATATGAACGGCACTAAACACACCAAATAATTTTGCTATGTTTTCTTCAGCGCCATTTACGCCATTGTTTAATATGAACTTTCCGACTTCATTAGCGCACACAAATCGTTCAGCGTCATCCTTTAGAGCCGGAATATTACCGCTAATAAGAATGTCTGTAGCATCATACCGTGGCTTGAACCTCGGGTCATCTACTAGGTATTTGTTGTTGGCGAGGATTGTTTCATTTTCCTCTGGGCTAACTTCTCGTTCATCTCTTTGATCTCCGCTCGTATCAGCGGGCTCACTGTTTTCTGGTAGCATTTATAAGCCTCATCAAATGTGTTAAATCTGGTTTGTTGTAAGAACTCATCTGTCCTCGAGGACGGCAGCGGCTCCCAATCCCAGCACTTTGTCTCTTTATTCCAAACTTCTCCGCGATAAAATATCACCCATTTTTTGGTATCGTCTTTTTGACGACGGGCCTCTATATCAATATCATATTTGAAACTGTATTTCGTAGCATAAAGATTAGCAAGGATAGCTATTTTAAATAATCTATTGTTATTAATGGCAGACCAAATCGCTAACCCAATAAACAATAATATAAATACAATAGGAAATAATTCAATCATATCTTCTGTTCCTCTGGTGATGGTCGCGAAATATATGGAACACTTCTCATAAAATTTAAGTCTTTCGCTAACACTAAAGAGCCGTGCCCTCTTAAATTAATGTAGAAGTTTTCTATGCCTTGGTCGGGAACCAAATGAACTATATGATGAAACTCTTCTATTGCTCCACACGGAATAACATCTTCGGTTATTATAGCATCTTTAATATAAGTATGTGAATGTAAAATATATTTAATATTTGTGTAATGGTGGAATAGCCTAATTTGAATTGGTGAATCGACAGATGGCTTTACATCACCATAATATTTAACTTGGTCAGTGTCGTATTCTTGTTGAACTCCAACAAACCCTTCGCGACCTATAAACCGCTTGTCTATATTTCTTTGTGAAACAAATATAATGTCTTCGTGTCTGAAGCCAGGAAATCCTCTTTCACATCTAAAAGAAGCATTACCTAATAATCTATCACTATTTACAGCATGTATAAGTGTATGAAACTTTTCAGCCTGTTCTTTTACTATGCCAAAAAATTCTGCTTCGTCCGGAACCGCAAGAGCTGGACCAACTCTAATACTCCTCATGCGCCCAAAAGAGCGTAAAGTTTCAAGCCTCTTTTCTATTGCTATACGAACTTCCCACGGGCGGCTCTCGTCAGTTAAGAATACATTGCCAAGTGGATCATGAAGCGTAGCAGTAAAGACGCCACCCTTCTTGCGAAACTCTACAAGAAGATTGCTTTTGGCATTGAGTGCGCGAGCTACCAAATCCTTATGGGTATATTTATATTCTGTGTTATTTTTAGAAGTAACCAAAAGGCACTTAGGATTAATCTTCTTTATTTCTTCGACGAGCTTTGGCTTGTCGTTGGGTATATTGGGAAACCAATACACTGCTTCGACGCTTTCTACCAGTTCTCTAAATCTTTTTTCTAGTTCCTTCCAACTACCGCCATTTACATAGTAGCTTGTATTTTCGCCACCAGAAAACATTTGAGACATATAGTTAGATGGCTTCCCATTGTTATCGTCAAATGTCCCACAAATTACAAGCGTTCTCATTAATCTATCATACCTCTTCGCTTCAATCGTTGTTCTCTGCGTGTCTTGGCTTGGTCGCGCCAACTAAGTTGCTGATGCGTCATATACATAGGATTAAGGCTGGGGACTTCTACTGGCTTACCTTCGGTATCTACGGCAACGAAAGTAAAATAACCACTTAAACAATGTTCGATTTGTCCAGTGTGAGCGTTTTCACTTTCAACACGCACACCGACTTCCATGCTGGTTCGGCCGGTGAGATTTAGATTGGCCTTTAAAACCACTATGTCGCCTAACCTTATAGGCTTTGCGAATACTAACTCATCAACTGAAACCGTAACAGCCGGGCCTTTACAATGACGAGCAGCACAAATACCAGCTATGATATCCATCCACGCCATAATTTGCCCACCGAAAGCACTACCATAAGCATTGGTGTCTGGTGGCAAAATTACATGAGTTGTTTCAACTTGTGGTGGTTGGCCTAGTTCTAGCTTCATCTTACCCCTTCTTTTTCGTCTATTCTTCCACACTTAACTGGGATAACTTGGCTTTTACTATAATCGAAATTGAGTGCAGTAATCTTTCCTGGCTTTTGAGTCTCTTGCTCTTCCATCCAAAGCCAATAGTCTTGCTCACCTTGTTCGCAGAGCCAAGATTTAAATTCTTTAGCCGCTTCTTCGGTCTCAAACTTAAAAGTAAGTTTGGTTTTATCTTCTTGTTTCTTCTCTGCCATAGATATATTCCTTTGTGATTTGGCTCCCGCAGCTGGATTTGCACCAACATCTCTCTGGTTAGCTCACGACCGGTCGAAGCTATCCTTGTGCGATAATAAAAGTTATACGATACGGGAATAAATTTGGTGGGCAGGGATGGATTTGAACCACCGACCCTCGGGCCAAAAACGCCCGATGCTCTAACAGGCTGAGCTACCTGCCCTCGAATTATAATATTGCGAATGCCACTGATAGTCTATATAAGAATAACTGCCAAGCGTATAACCCAGACTCACGATCATACACACGATTTATTGAAAATAGATGGTCTCTACGCTTTCTATTTTCGTAAGTGACCCAAGGTGTTCCACGTTCAGAGATATCGAAACCTATAAATAGTCGGCCTATTTTAAATGTCTTAACCGTGGCTTTCATTTTTTAGTCTCATAGTATGTTACTTCGAGCCCAACAATTTCTTCGCCGTCTTCAGATTCTACATGAGATATATAGGCGTCGTCTGGAATGTTGGGGTATGTTTTACGCAACATATCAATAACATCCTCTTTGCTTATCTCTATTATTGTCTCTATTTTTTGTGTTGTTTTAGTTTTCATTTAAACCACTGTGCGCTAAGCATCTCTTACAGGTGATGCTGTGATTGTCAGTTGTACTATTTTCTATTCTAACCTTTTGACCACAAATAGTTACTGCGTAATAAAGCCTGCCGATGCCACTTGGTTCTGGTTGGTCTATGTCCATAATTTTTTTGTGTATCATGTTACTCTCGATTTGGCGCCCCGAGGAGGAATCGAACCCCCGACGCACCGATTTAGAGTCAGCCGCTCTGCCGCTGAGCTACCGGGGCAAGTGTTCTGGTGAATAACATCTCTTGTCTGCGTGTAGAACTATTTGTCCATCAGACAATCTATATATAAACTCTTGAAGAGGTATTCTGGATTCAACATATGTGTTGCCCATAGATATTCCCCATCCCTGTCTATTATAATCAACAGCTGATAATTTATTAAATGGCCATTTCTCTATAAAAAATTCCATATACAATTTGAGAACAATGTCATTCATCTTATAGCGAACCAGTATTCATTCATTTCTTTTAGAAACTTTTTACTTATAGTATAGTCGCTATCACTACCAATAACAGAATCAATACCGCACTTAGGGCATAGTGCGGTATCTCCTGCGTCTATCCATTCTTTAATCTCACTGAACTTAAAATGGTTGCAGCAATAAAAACACCCTATAACTGCACTATTTTTTAGCTCTTCTTTATGATTGGAAGAATGTTCATGAGCCTGTATTATCTTCTCTTGGTTCGCCAAGTTCAACCTCTGGTTCATTTAAACCAATCATTTCTTCCAATGATTTAATTTGCATATCAGCTACATAACGCTTAAAGTCAGGCGTCTTGCCGTATTTCATTTGAAACATAGCATCGGAAAATGATTGCGTAGTGGCCATCTTTGCGAAGTCCTTGCGCTCTTCTATGTGCTTAATGCCATCATAGAAGCCTTCCATTCTACCCAACAACCGCTCATACTTATAACGAATGTTATTATATTCATCGGTAAATTCAGGATAGTAAGAAAGGAATTCGCTTCCTTCGTTGGTACGAACTAGCTCTAACAACTTGCGCCTGCTCATCCCAACACTGTCTCGTAAGTGAGATACAGCAACGTATTGAGGAGACTTTACTTTAACGCGGTTGTAGTTGGAATCACAAACAACATAGCCTTCGCATTCCATGGGTTCAAGCGTTTTAGCAGCTTCAACTATTTCATCCCAAGAAGTTAGAGGGAATATTTTTACACATTCCCAGCCGTAGTGGTGAGCTTCTATTACAGGATTTAATTCTTTGAAGTCGGACAAACGACGAGCACCATGCAATACTATACGATCTTCTAAGTGACGAACCACTACACGATTCTTGGCAGTCATCATCTCGAACATATAGCAAACATTAGTATCGGTAGGAAGTTTGTATCCTAACTTTTTCCAAACTTGCCAGAACAACTGAGAGAAAGTTATATCATAACCATTCACTTCACCAGCCGCATCGGGCAATCCAGAAGAAGAAACTTGCCAAGCGCCGTCATAAAAATACAACGTCATTAGCGAGCCATCTAATTTTTCATATACGCGCGCAGAAGACCAATCTATATCGTCAGCGTGTCCTTCGCCATAGTTAAAAAACTTGGAATAAGGAAATGAAACAACCTTCCAGCCTTGCGCCTCATCGAGTATTAAACCACGGCATTGCTGAACAACTTTAACACCCATAGGAGAGTTAATTTGGTCATACTTCAATAACACAAGGTTATTATACTTACCGTGACGCTTCGCAGCTATCTCAAACTTGTCGCATAACTTATCAAGTCCGTGCGCCTTTATATAATCTACTACCTCTAAGTTCATCCCACATTCCCTTACGAATATAAATATTAAGAAAAGATTTCATTTCTTCTTCATCAGGATCTAAAATGTCCGTATATTTATTTAGTATTCTTTTCATATCAATTAAAGGCCGCTCTAATCCTATTTCATTAGTTAGCGCAGTAAGATATAAATCTTTATGTAATTGATTCATCTTGAAGTCGAGCGGCTTCTTCTCTAATAGCATGTGTCATTGTAGCTTGCATGGCTTCTAACATAACCTTGCTATCTAACTGGTCTCTTAAAACTACCTTACCCTGTTCATCACTAAAGGTTAAATATACCTTGCCCTGAAGTTCAATGCCCATACTATGTGCATTTGATTCTATTTCCGCCCGTTCAGCTTCGGTTAGCAGTTCGTTCTTAAGCCACCTAGTAAATTTTGGTGCAGCAAAACATGCAGCGCCAAGAAGAAGTCCTAGTCCTTCGGATAACTTCCCACCAACAACGCAATATATGCATCCACCAATTAGCATCCAAACAGTTTCTTTTGGGTCATAGTCTTTCCATACCCAATTCCAAACTGCTAATGCTTTACTAAGTAACTTCTTCATAAATACTCCTAATGAAACTCGCTGTTCTTTTTATCTAGCTTGAAGGTCTCGCTTACATATTTTAATATAACGCGACCACATCCTGGATATTTTCTTTCACGCTTGGGCTTTATTACTATGCCCTCACGAATGAACTTCTTTCCGTTATATTCATCAACAGCTTCGGATAATTTAGTAACAGCAATACTCCAGGGGCCTCTATAAGCAACTGATACCGTAGGCAGGTTGTGTGCCATACAGGTATAAACTACTTTGTCCCAATCCAAGTATTCTCCATCAACCATAATATCGAATACACGAAGTTCTAATTCACCTTGAGGTATTCCATAATCATACCCAGTTTGAATACCAGGCCCAATGATTTCCCCAAAAATAGTTACTTCAGATACACCATCAGATAACTCTTTTGTGATGTTGCGTAAATCATACTTATCAGCAACTCGCCAATAAGTATCGTTTATGTCTGTTCCTCTTTTAGACTTTTGTCTAATAGTGTTGTGAGAGCCAACAAGGGATTCCATATTAGGAACGCTAAAGCCAAAGAAAGATTTAACTTTCTCCCACCGTGTATAAGACTTTTTAGGGCGTTTGACATAGCCACACCGGAAGTTCGTTCCGTGATATTTAACGGTGGCTATGACTTCCTCGCCTTCTACGAAGTTACGAGGATACTTTTTAAAGCTTTCGATGTCAGTATATTTCTTAAAGTTCTCGTTAGTATAGTGATGATTGATGCCCTTTGACTTAAAAGCACTCTGACCTCTTGGAGGTGGAGGCTCATATTTAGTTACGCCTAAATACTCTGTAACATCTTGGTCTTCTTTGATAAGTTCGGGCGGCAACCACGCACTGGGGGTTAAACAAAGTCCGTCAGAAAATACGCCACGAATTTTAGTGCATCTAATACGACCCTCTTTAACTTCTATTTTTTGAGTAGTAGTTAAATAGATTCTAATATTCTCTGGAACTACACTGTTTTCTGGAATGAATAAAGCAAGGTCGCCGCTTTTAAATTGGTCTTTGCCAACAATAGCAGCAAATCCACCTTCGCCGCCTATAGTAGCTATCTCTAACTTATCAGCGTTAGGATGTGGAACAATCTCCACTTTTGATACTTTTACACTTACGGTACTCATCTGCTAAATACTTCTCCAAAAATATCGTGAGTTCTTCTAAATAATCCACATCCATATCGTCGCCGAGCCACATGGCATCGCGTGCGTGACAGCTAAAAAATCGCATACCACACTTGCAACATTCATTGGGCCACGTTTTACGAGCTTCAGCATATTCGGCAGGCTCAACCACACGAAATAAATCTATTATATCTACGGGCTTTCGTTCTTGAAAGTATAATAATAGATATAGATTTCTTATATTAATATCAATATTCTTCGTCTCCCAACATTATATTATAAACATAGGACATGCTGCCTTCGTTCATATCACTATCCATTACTTTACCGGCGAGTATCTCCGAAACTATATTATTTAACTTCATTTGAGACTTTAGATATGATGATTGAGAGCCACTACCGCACGGAGGAAATATACTTCTTCTTAAACAATTCATTCCTCTTACGAATGCCATTTGTCGCATGTGTAAAGTGGCTAAAGTTTCTACTAACTTATTGTTTTTCTTTTTAGCCTTACTTCTATTTTCTTCTACAAACGAACTTATGATATGGTCGTATTGACGAACTTCAAATCCACCAAGTCTAACTGGTATCTCATACTTGAATAAATCAGCCATTAATTTAGTCTCTCGGTCTAATTTATCCCCATATTTTTCTACGAGTTTTTGTATATCTGGGGTTTCATCTAATACAGCCGTCTTTATCTTTAGGGTAGATGCTGCTCTATCGTAGTCTTCTTCTCTAGCAAATTGTTCAACTACCAAATCAAATGCCTTCTTATGGGCCATAACATAACCCACAGGAGACTCTTCAAGTTTAGGATTGCCTACTTTTAATTCTCCTTCATGTGCGGCCGAAAGAAAATCCCCAAAGTCTTTTATTTTAGTAGCATGAAGGATAATTTTTACTGGAATGCTATGCTCATCATAATCTTCTATGGCGCCATAGTCGTTATACGCACCATCAATTGGGAAGGTAAGAGGATACGCCGCATCAGTAGCATACACAAGTCCGGTATAATTCCTGTCATTAAATTTATTAAAAGCCAACGGAATTAAAACAGTGGGCTCGCCAGCCACCAACGGAAGGTTGGTTATTACACAAGTTCCATTAAAACAACCCATTATCTATCCCTCTTCGTTTGGAGGCTGAGGTAGGATTCGAACCCACATAATCGGGCTTTGCAGGCCCGCGCTTGAAAACCAGTTCAGCCACTCAGCCGTTAATCGCCACCACCACCACCACCACCGGAATCACCGCCTCCACCACTGTCATATCCGCCGCCGCCAGAATCATAGCTACCACCGTAGCTGCTTCCGCCATCGTATGAACTGCCGCCATAGCTACCACCACTATCGTGTGAGCTGCTACTTCCAGTATCACAGCTGCTGCTATCACTGAGGCTTGGAGTACAGCTTTCTGGGGCTGGAGTTGTCTCAGTTGGTTGAGCTGGTTGATTCATAGAGTCCATTATGACAGCCGCAGCAAGGAAGGATGCGGAGTCATCAGAAGTGGTATCACTTGTTCTACTTGGCTGTGCATTAGTTTTAGCGGCCACAACAGAACTCGGACTTCTCGTGGATACTGGAGTTTGTCTCGTAGTGGAAGCGGAAGATTTGGTTATATTCCGTCCGGCTAAATCACCGCCGACCTTATTGCCAATTTGACGATAAGTGGTATCTTCATCGTCGTAGTCATCGTCCATATAATTAACTCTACGACTGGTTTTACCTCCGCTCAATACCATAACTGCAAATAAGCCTACAACAATTATACCACAAAATAGAAGCACTACCATCATTTTATAATTCCTTTTTATTCTTGTAATAAGAGTTTGAGTGTTGATTTAATTTGATTATTAGACAACACGTGATGTTCATCATCACCATAAGTATCTTGATGATACTCTTGAACAGCCTTCTTAATCTAATCAAGAAGCTTCTTATCTGTTAAGTTATTCTTCTTCATTTAATTCTTTCGGGGCCAATTTTCTAAACTCGGTCATCATGCTATTATATACTGGCTGATATTTATCTTTATAATACTGCCAGTTATTCTCAGGATTTTCTACTATTTCTCTCCAATAGTTATTTGCGGCAGAATAATCACTTATCCTACCGTCTCTGGCTATTTGGATTCCAAAGTTAATTATCCTTAAAGAATGAAATAAGCTCTTCTTACCTATATAGGGATTGAAATCTTTTTCAACTGTTAATTTCTTTTTCGCTTTAACAAAACTATTGGAAGCCTTTTCGGATATAGAGCGACGAAGAATATCTTTCCTGAATATATAATCATTGAAATTAATACTACTATATAATATATTCTTTGTTGGAAGAAATGCACATTCTAAAGCATCTATCTCGTGCAAAGCTATTCGACTTAAAAACTCTACCAGATTATAAATATTTATATTAACTGGTAGGTTTATTTCACTTTGTTCAACTTTAATTTCCTTATTAGGAATTGGTTCATCAACCACTAATATATAATCAAAGTCGGACTGTTCAGTGGCACATCCATACACTTGAGAGCCATATTGGTATAAGCCAAATATTTTTCTATCATCTATGCCTTCGCTATTAAGTATTTTGATAAGCGTAGATAAGGTAGGCTCTGAACTATACATATCTATAAATGGCGCTGTCCTATTTATAAGCTTTGTTTGCCAGTAATTAGTCACATCGAATGTTTTGCTATATAGGGAATAGAAATGGGCATTCCATATATGTGATATACTACCGGGTTGATTCGCTAACAAGTATTCCCAATAGAAATTTCTAAAGTTAATTTTAGGATGAGCGTCTTGTAGAAGTCTGATTAAGTATGAGACCTTAACAGAATCTTGTAATTCTTTATCTAAATCCATTTGGAACCAACACTTGAAGCGGCTCACCCAAATATATTTTAACTTCCGAGCCTCTATTAAATGGTCGTTCTTCCCATGAGTCTATGCTTATGTGCCCATCATTGTCGTTTAGTGAATAGACCTTTATCTCTTCGCCTTCTTCTAACCAACCGCTATGTGGTGAACTTCTAGCACCTTGGCTATATGCTTCTGTAGTAAGGAATGAGGCAACCTTATCCTTAGGTTCCCAAGTAGAAGTTACTCCATCGCTGAGAGCTGATTTATACCAGCCAGTAGAACCCGCGCCAGTTGCCACTATTAGACCAGAACATTTTTGTTCTATTTCTTGTCCCTTATATACCAGCACATGACGAGACATATATTTACGCAAACGCTCACCAAGAAAATACTCACTGGTAGCTGGAGTAAGTTTTGCTCCATCCAAAGTTGCTTCTAATCTAGCCCAGCTCTCTATATTAAAATCGTTGAAGTCTAATGCTTCAACCAAATCATATACATCTTGCTCGGTCTTGATAGCGCATCTTGTTAAACATCCAGAGCTTCTATCTGGGTCCGAATTAATACCAAGTATGGGCGTAGAATGAACGAAGTGACTTGCGTAGGTGAAGGAATTATCTCCACCTAATATAATAATCAAGTCGTATAAATTAACCGCAACTTTAGGAACATCCTCTAACATGACTATGTTGCACTGAAAAGCGGATGTGAATAGTTTCCTAACCGCCAACTGCTTTTCGTGACTCTTTAATATAGCCTCAACATTAGCCCGCTCTTTAGAATACTTGGCTAATATTTGGTCTTGGCTTTGACCAGAGCATTTCATCTCCCATTCGAGCTTGGAATACTTGGCTACTATTAAAGCGTTCATCATATTATAAGTCGTCTGCCGTTACCGTATCGTTTATCTTTTTCTTGTCGAACTTCTTCTTGAGACGCAAGTATTCTCGAAGCTCATGCTCTTCTAAGTTCTTGCTCTTTGCCTCTTCCTTCGAAACACGTTCGGTTATCTCTGTCTGGTTTTCCTTGCGGACACCATACAAGAATAGGGAAGTAACCCCTAAAGCAGTTTCAATCCCGAACTCCAGGCGGTCGAATGCTTTGTGAGCATTCTTAAACCTAAGCTCCTCTAGCTTTTCTAAGAACACCTTGGACTCAACCTGAGTTCCTAGCCTCACTATCTCTTCGATTTTCTCAGAGACATCTTGAGGGTCTTTATTAACCTCTGCCATGACTATTTCGTCCTCCGTTTAAAACTCTTAACATAGTTCTCTGCGTCTTTTTCAGCTGCTTTTGAGTGTTCTAATTGAAACTCAATCAACCTCTTGCGTATTTTATTGCTTTCATAATCATTACAATCTGTTAGTTCTTTAATTCTATCATCAGATACTAATGGCTGCAATGCCTGAATGGCCTTTGGGTTCATATCTAGTATCAATTGTATCATACTCATATGATATGTAAAATCGAAACTGTCAAATATGTTCCTATCCTTGCCAGAGGCATCGGCCATACTAACCAATATAGCATACTTCCAGTCGTCACCAAGATGTCTAATGAACTTACCTATGGTCTTGCGCGAAGACGGACACTTCTCGTTAGTAGGAACATAGCTAGGATTAACCATCCTAGCACCGTCAATGAGCAGCTTCACTCTGTTAATTTCTCTTTCAGTTACATCAGAGAAACTCTTTAGAATATACTCAGCTGCCTTCAAACTATACTCTTCGTGACCAATATAAGTGGTTCTAGTCCTACCACCAACAGTTTTCTTGCCATGAACTTTGGTATTTAGCTTACCCAAATCATGGAATAAGATAGCACAATTCATAGCGAAACGGTCTTGGCTGCTAGTGTCTGGAAAGTATTTAGAATAGATTTTTTGTAGATTGCCAAGTGCCTCAAGTGAATGCTCAAACACATTCAGCTTGTGCCAAGGCGTATTCTGATCCATCTCCCAAGCCAAATAGCCTTCTGGAAACTTGAATATATTATACAGTTGATTCTGTTCTTTGAGTGCCAATACGCTACTAACTGGGTCCTGGCTGGTCATAAGAGTTCTAATAGTCTCGGTCATGATATATCTCTACTGTCTGTTCTGGGCAAGTGAAGCTCCAGTACTTATTGTAAGCCTCTTCATACATCTTTTTCCATCTGTCTAGCACATCTGGCCCGTCGCATTTTTCGCACACTAGAGCATTACTCATACCCCATTTTTTGCCGAATATGTCTGTAAATGTACTGTTATCTGAAAAGACAAAACGCCAGTAGTCATTCAACTCAAACTTATGGCCACACATATAACATCTAAAATGTGAATTATCTCTTTGTCCAGACCATTTCATTTTCAAGTCTTGTTCAGTAACTCGTCTTGGTTTTTGGTCGGTAAAGCTCATTTACGTCTTTCTAAATAGGCCAATCTAGTAAGCAAAAGAAATAACAAAGTAAATCCCATAACTAATCGTGTGACTATGTTAATGTTACCGCCGATAAATAAAACAGCCATAGCACTTATAAAGTATAAGAACCTTTTTGGTTCTGGCAGTCTATCGAACCAGCGATAGAGTTTATATACTATTTCTAACATGGTCTAGAAAATCTAATACCTGTTGTTGTGTTCTTCTTGCGGCGTCGTTAAAAGTCCAAAGGCATTGGAAATCATTTTTACTTGGTAGGCAACCTTCTGCATATTTACTAGCAGCATAATATACCGACTTGTCCCGCTTACCGAAAAGATTTCTAGCTGAGCGTTCAAGAGCACCGTCTAAACAAAAGTGAGTTGCCTTCTTACTTTCAATATCAACAAATCCACCATTTGCTGATTTGGCAAAACTCTTTTGGCACCAGCCCTTAACTAAAAGTTTATAGGCCCCATCATAAACTTTCTTCCAATTTTTCTGATATAATTCTGGGCTTATCTTTGTTTTCTTCTTCGTAGTCATAACTTCATCTTTCTATATTAAACTCGTCTTTCATAAACAAGTCAAATGGAATAACAAATTGCTTTGGTCTTTTATCGCCTTCGTGTATATGCCAAGTATTACTATCGGCACTTACAAAGTCTTTCCTAATTGTACTGCACCCACAATACACCGCACGGCCCATCATAACCCAGACCTTTTTACTTGGTGGTCGTATTATATAATGTTCGTATAGTGCCTTGACTATATCTTTATAATCAGATTTCGTATAAATGGTCTAATCCCAACGCATCTAAAATCTCACAACAATCTCTAATGCTAAAGTAATCCATTATGTCGGCGTAGAACAACATCTCTTTTATCTGCTCATCCGTTATGGTATGTGAAGACAATATCATGTAGAAGTGTTCGCCATTATAAGTTATACGAAGTTCTTTCTCAAGTCGAGTGATACCAAATTTCTGACGGGTGGGTTCCCTTTCGGAGGTCTTTTGTCCACTCGGCGGTATAGGCAAATGAAATATTTGACCAGAAGGAGCTTTGCCATCCTTCATCGTTGCAGATAACTCGGAAGTCGTATCCTTCTCCGTCTGCTGCGAAGAGTCCTGCTGAACCGCGGCCGGTGTTGATGGCATTGTCGATAGCCTCTTTTAACTTTAGTAGCGCATCCTTGTTTGCTACTATGAAGGCCTCACCATGATTATCGTATTGCGGATAAACATGCATGAGAGGCATATTGTCCTGCTCATCTTTATTTAAGTGAGCAGAAGCATTAACGAAACCGTTATCATTATCACTCATTACATATCCATAAAAGAACGACGAGGTAAAATAGGCCCTGTCGGTAGGATGCCCTTGGGATTAGTCGTATATCCCTCGAACCATGGCGCCGTAGATGGCATTGATAGTCTAACAAACTGTCTGCTTACCGGCTTATATTGGGGTATAGATTCATGAACACATAGACCACCCATCCAATAAGCAACATTGGCTTTGAGTTCTATTGGCTCTTTAAGCTGAGGTCGCAAATGTTCGCAGTCACCTTCATCACCGGGAAAGCCAACGAAGTCTTGGTTCCATGCTCTACAGCCAACGTGACTGGCTATTGAAATCATTCCACTTTCAACAGAACCCCAACCACCGCCGCCACCCCATGATCCTGGATTAGTAGTGCCGCCCCAAGAACCACCTCCACCCCACGAGCCGGCTGATAGTTTAGGTCCGATGCCATCTACATGTAAGCCAGCTCGTCTATGCGTGCGACCATCGGCAACAATCTTTTCGTCTATAGTTAAATAAGCTACGCCAGTCTTACACGGCGCAACTTTGCACAGAGCGTCATAGGCTTCACGCCAATGTGACAGGTCATCCGGTAGAGAGTCCAAGTCAGACAACAATACGGGCAACATCATAACTCTTGTGTCGGTGAAGGCGGGTAGTTGAATAGAGCCCTCTTCTCTAATAGGACTATTGAACATTTGCATTTAGCTTCACCAACAACGAATCGCCCTTCTCGATAATCTTTACGCCTTTTTCTTTCATTTCTGCTACGGCCTTAGCACCATCTTCTGGTTGAAGGTTAACAGCTCTACAACCGTCTAGCACTAAATTAGTCTTGAAACCCAAGCTAACAGCATCTAATGCGGTAAATTTCACGCAGTAGTCAGTAGCTAGGCCGAGTACGAACAACTCAGTAGCACCAACATCTCGTAAATAACCAGCGAGCCCAGTTGGATGCTTACGTCCGTTGTCAAAGAAACCACTGTAGCTATCTACTTCTGGATCCATTCCTTTACGGAATATAGCAGCAAGCCTACCGCCCAACAAGTTTTTGTGGAACTCTGCGCCTTTGCTGCCCCATGTACAATGCTCTGGCCACCACACTTGAGGTAATCCATTGAGTGTGCCTAATGTACCAACCTTAACATCTTTGTTATTAGAAGCAAAGCTCTTGTGCGTCGGAGGATGATAGTCTTGAGTTGCTACTATCAAATCAAACTTACCCTCAACTATGAGACGGTTAGCTACGGGAACAACGGCATCACCATCTTTGACAGCCAATGCCCCGCCATTACAGAAATCGTTTTGTATATCTACGAGTACTAATGTCTTCATCTTGCTTCTCCATTATTCGTGTTCCAATCCCCATTTAGAATTGTTCCACAATCTTTCATAAATATAATATGTTACGAACGCTATAGTTGTTCCCGCTATTGATATACGCAGAGATAAAGTCATATCTCCGGTAAAGGCGTATGATATTATTGTTCCTCTTGCAAAGGCAATAACTCTCCATATTGTTGCTTTTAATAGTGTTCTCTTAATAGTCTCTTTCATTATTTACTATGGAGGGCCTATCCCACTCTCCACTCACCAGGCTTTTCAATTCTATTAATTCTTGTTCAAATCCACTTGATATAATAGGAAATCTGCACCAAGTTTTTGGATCCAAGTTCTCATCGTCTAAGTGGAAAGATGGCGCGTATCGCTCGCGCTTCCACTGGTTTCTGCACCACAACTTAAAGAATTTTTCTATCCAAGCACCAAGCTGAACCTTATCGTACAAGCCCTGCATAAGCAAAAATATTTCTGTAGGAGAGCGCTTATCTCTTATTGCGTGTTTCTCTAATTGATCTAATACACCGTAGGGCATTAAATCATCTTCATCTCTTTGATTCTTTTCTGTAGGTCTAAGTTCAGCGGTAGGCTCTTGATTATTTACATACGATAAGGCTGGGATAGTAGTTTCTATCTGTCTCAACCACATACGCAAATAATTTTTATCAATACCAGCTATGGGACTTAATCCACCGCAAGTATCTCCGTCCATAGTAGCATAACCTACGGCAGCCTCTGAACGATTGCTTGTAGCCAATAGGATAGCATTCTTAATGTTGGCAAGCATCCATATTGAAGGGCCGCGAACTCTTGCTTGAATATTCTGTAGCGTTACGTCGTCTTGTTCCCAAGTAAGTTTGCGGCCGATAGATTTTTCAATCATACCAGTATATAAACTTACAGCTGCTGATATATCCAAATTATGGAACTCTGCACCAAGAGATTCTGCCACTCTTAAAGCGGCGGTATAAGTAGTGTCCGAACTGTTCTTTGAGCCTTGATATGCGCAAGTTAAGAGTTTGTTAGATATTTCTTTTAAAGCGCTCAGGTCTTGGATAGAAGATATATAAGCCAGCTTCTTTTTAAAAGCATTCAGACCTATATTATTAATAGCATCCTTGACCATTAAATACACCAGGCTAGATACAGCTGATGAATCTGCGCCGCCACTTAAACTTACTACATAGCCATTTGATTTGGCTTTACGCATAAAGTCAAACAGCCCAAGTGATACTGCTTTCTGAAACTCTTCGTGCTTCTTGTAAGTTCTATCTGTTCCAGATAAAAATTCTGGAACATGAAACTTCGGATTGAATGAACCACCATTTATGCATAACTCATCGTCTTCCACATTAGGAACAAAGCTGGCGGTTCTGGAACGGCTTGTGTTATTAGAATGAACATCTACAACAGCGCTGGTGACAAGAAAGTCTTCATAAGAAAATCTCTCTCCTGAACTTACTATATTGCCATTGGTGGCTATGATAGTATCACCATCATATATAACACGACCAGATTCATTGCCTAATAGATTGGCGTACACATATACGCAATTAAAAGCTCTGGAGCCTTCAACTACGAACCCTTTGCGTATCTCATGCTTGCCAAATGCAAAATGGCTAGCACTAGGATTTAGAATTATATCTACACCCCGTGAAGCAAGTTGTCTGCCAGGCCTATCATATACCCAGGCATCTTCACAAATCTCAAATCCAACCTTGATAGGATTAGCATTCCCTAAAGAAAAATATATATCACCTATGGGATACTGCCTACAATTAAAATTCAGAGTAGATTTTATTCCTTTGGGCCACGCCTTAAACCAACGAGGTTCATAGTGAATACCGTCGCCAGCAAGATATTTCTTAGCAACGAAGCCGAGTATCTGCCCGCTGTTAATCATACATGCTACATTAAAAATAGCACCGTTCAACTCAACTGGAAGACCAACTGACACCGCCATACCTGTACTGGTGGTATGCTGTGCGATATTTAACAGACACTCACCTGCGCGACGAAGGACATCTTTAGAATGAAACATATCCTCGCAGCCGTATCCAGTAATGCAAAGCTCTGGCAAACATAACAGTTCTACACCAGTTTCTTTTGCGGACTTTATAGCTTGGATAATATTATTAGTATTGTGCTCCCAAGCCATAGGCGTTTGATTTAACGCCACAGCTGCTACTTTAATGCCCTTCATTCACTTTCCTATTAAGCAGTTTCTTTGGCTACCGCTTGAGCTAATAGACGTTTAACATCAGTGACACCGCCCGGAGTGTGGTCCAAGAATACCGTATTGGTCTTGGACGCAGCAGCGATGTCCTTTAGGGTATCAAAGTATTGAGTCATTAATACCAGGCTCATAACGTCAGCGGCTGTACTACCTGGAATGCTCTTCTGAAATTCATCAACAGAGGTGCGCAAGCCATCTACAATTGCCTTGCGTTGGTCAGCGATACCTTGTCCTTGGAGCTTCTTTGAGATAGCTTCGGCTTCAGCTTGCTTAACCTTGAGAGTCTTTTCGGCCTCACCCTTCTCTTCAGCAGCTTGTCTATCACGCTGTGCAGCGTTGATAGCGTTCATTGAATCCTTGACGTGCTTGTCTGGGTCGATGTCGGTCACTAGAGCCTTAACGATAGAATAGCCGAAGTCATCCATAACCTCGGACAGCTCCTTTTTAACAGCGTTAGCAACATCGTCCTTACGCTCGAATACTTGGTCAAGAGTTAGCTTTGGAATCTCTGCACGTACTAGGTCGAATACATATGAAGTAATCTGTTGCTTTGGATTATTCAACTTATAGTAAGCATCAACAACCTTCTCTGGAAGTACGTTGTATTGAACAGATACTTTAGTATTAACGAAGACGTTATCCTTGGTCTTGGTTTCAACTTCTACATCTAACTGCAAGATACGCAGCGGCATTATGCTGACTACTGAATCTATAAGAGGAAATTTTAAATTAAGTCCAGCGCTAGCTAACTTCTTATACTTACCAAAGCGTTCTACTACGGCTACAGTTTGCTGGCTGACAGTGAAGAAAGTTCCAAACATAAATATTAGCCCGACGATGGCCGCGACTATTCCGCCGGCGACCATTAGAATTGTATTGAGTTCCATTTTATTTCCTTATTTACGCGCTAGTATTAGCTCGTTTCTTAATTTGTTTAATTCCTTATCTAAATAAACATTTGGACGCCTGAAGATGTTTTGGTCTATGTTTATAGATTTTGCTCTGCTAAAGTTAATATCTGGGGAAGTATATATTAAATTGCCTCTTACATATATTGGCGCAAGTAATTTGTATTCTGTATATGGTAGCGCTGAAAATCTTTGTTCAAAATTGTCATCATCTTGGTCAGCGTCCAATGCTACAAGTTCTCCAGAAAATCCAAGCTCTGTATCATATATAACATCTCTAACTGAAGAGTCAGTTTGATTAGTTCGTCTCAATACTTGTTGAGCACCAGGAATTGAAGTCTTGATTAAACTGTCAGATAGTTTTATCTTTGGCACACTTTTGCCGGTGGAGTCTTCTAATACAGCCAACTTATAAACCCCGCCCAGAGCAGGTTGGTCATAAGATGTAATGAGCTTTGTTCCGACTCCCCATGCGTTTATCTTGGCACCATCAGCTTTTAATTTAGCTATCTGGTCTTCATCCAAATCATTGCTAGCCACAATAATAGTATTCTTAAAGTCGGCGGCATCTAACATTTGCCTGGCTATTTTGCTTAACTCACATAAGTTTCCAGAGTCCAAGCGAATGCCATGTAGGTTATGTCCCAACTTACGAAGAGTTTTGCCAGCTTCTATAGCGGACATTACACCACCCACAGTGCCGTAAGTATCAACTAGCAAAGTTGCATTGTTAGGCATTGCTTCTACATACTTAGTCATAGCTTCTAGTTCTGAATCAAAGCTCATAATCCAAGAATGTGCATGAGTTCCCTTGACTGGTATATTGAATAATTTACCAGCTAAGACATTCGAGGTTCCAGAACAACCACCCACATAAGCAGCGCGCGAAGCAGTTAGCGCTCCATCGAATCCCTGCGCTCTACGCAAACCAAAATCAAATACCACGTCACCTTTAGCTGTCTTATAAGTTCTGTAAGCCTTTGTGGCGATAAGCGTATTAAAATTAATGAGATTGAGTAGCGGGCTTTCTAATAGCTGACATTGGTCTAACGACCCAGTTATACTTAACAGTGGTTCGTGAGCATAGACAGCAGTACCTTCTTCAATAGCATTTACATCACAAGTGAATTTAAGCCCACCCAAATAATCTATAAACTCTTTGCTAAATAGAGGGCAACCATCATTACCAGTCAGGGTAGAAAGAAATTCACAATCGCTAGTATCAAACCACTTGCCCTTTAAAGTTTCTATAAACTCAATAGCAGGTTGTAGCCCACATGCTACAGCGAAACCATTATTAAATGGAGCCTTGCGAAAGAACAAGTTGAAGGTCGCACGACGACTACTCATACCGTGTTTCCAATAACCATAGGCCATCGTAAGTTGGTATAAGTCTGTCATTAACCCCAAAGAGGTGTTATATATCATTTTATTAAATTACTTTGTGCCCGCAGTTAGTGCATTTATCGGCCCATAGGTCAGGCATTTTTAGTGCCATTCTCATTTGACCTAAGGTTGGTTCTAGATTAACGGCCTTTGGATTTCCAATAGCGTTGGCCTTCCACCATTGAGCGTTAATCTTATTGGAAGAAACTTTTTCTTGAACTCTATTAAAATCTTTGACACATACGCTGCTTTGTCCAAATTGAGAGGCGGTTATATCTACTAGATAATTCTCGCACTTCACAAACCAATGGCCATAGCCAGATACAATCTTAGCATCGAGACCAGCCTCTCGTAGATTGTGAGAGAGTATAATGGATGAATGTGCGCACCAACCACCAAGATGGGGCGCTGGCTTACCCATTAATGTCACAAGCTCTTTACTGCCTTCAACAAACTTGCGTGTTTGTCTAGCTATCTTAACAATTTGTTTGCGTATCTGTTGCTTGTGCATTTCTTAATTCCTCTCTTAATTTCATTAGAAGTTTTCCTAAACGATTCTTTCCTGTACCGTCAGAGCCACAGCCCCAATAGTAATCAATTGGACTATCCTCTACCAGCACAGCATCGCCAGTAGAGAGAAGTATTTGCTTAGCATCTTCATTCTGTGTAAATTTAGCTAGCAATACCTTGGTCATCACATTCTCTTTCATGTGATCCCAATTTTGTTTCATGGGTAACTTGCGGTCGCGCCCCATCATAGCAGCACGCATAGGCCCATTACATTTTCTTACCTGCTCTTTTAATTCGGGGTCGTCAAACTTTTGTGCTTGATAGTAGTGTTCTGAGGTAGGCCATGTCTTACCATCTAGCTCAACAGGATGTTTGGAAAAGTTAGATAAACATCCGTATTCAGTTTTTGTACTATAGAACTTTATGGTTTCCATCTTTTACCAAATGCACTGATAGTTATATCTTTTTCTTTAACAAATTTGATTAGACTTTTTCTGTCATTAAACACTAAAGCCATTTCGTTCTTATTTCGGGTTTCATTTATGATAATGAAATTTGTAGTTTCCAGCCTTCCGAAATGCTTAAATATTTTTGCTAAAGTTTCATCAGTAAGAATTAACGATGGGCGATACTCGGATGATAATTGTCTATTTAGATTGGGCTCATCATTTATATACACAGATACCATTCTATATAATACATCAATACTTTTAACATCGAATGAAAAGAAATCTAAAATAGATGATTGTAATTTTAGTTCTATTTTAGGAATTGTTTCTTCTAACAAGTCAATTAGTTCTTGCTCAGGCCTGATATCGATTGGTTCAGGTGATGGGTTATTAAATACTCCGGCCATTACCATCATATTAAAACCGCCAATAAAACCAACATTAGGACGTAGTTTCTTTAAGTAAGCACTAGCTACCCTAAAATGATCCCAGGTATTGATAATACTTTTAGGAAGTATAGTTTTCTGCATCTACCCACTCAGCTATAGTGTGGTCGCCGTGTCCATGGATAGCCATACAGTCTGATACTGAGTTGTGTATTTCAATAGAACGATGGGTTCCAACAGTCCATTCGATAACAACCTTACCAGATGGCAGCACGATTCCGAAAGCGACATATCCAGTTCCACTAACACCGGAGTCGTCTACGTTCCTCTTTAGTACGAATCTCGAACCTATTTCTTTACCCATTCTCCACCTGTAAGAATTTGTCGCAACAATCCCTGAGCTGTTGAACTTTCTCTTTTTCTAAAACAGTTTCTCCAAACTCACCATAAACTGAGCGATGTCCAAATATATACTTGATGCCAGTTATTATTCTGCGCCAAAAACTACGAGTGGTTAGATGTACTTCGACATACATTCTGTCCTTATCATCATCAAAATAACTGAACCTTAGAAGGTGCTCTGGGCTTTCACATTCACAATCCAGATACATCTTTTTCATTTTTTAGTTCCATCCTGCTGCATACATCATGCCAATCAACCTTATCGCCCAAGATTTCGGACAGACATTTAGCAACATCATCGAAGGTCATTCCATCTGAAGGTCTCATAGAGCGCCAACCCAACATCATTAAAGTCATAAAGTCGGTAGCTGACAGCTCATTATTTTTAAGGCGATTTATTTCTCTTTGTAATACCGGAAGGTATTTACTTAGCATCTTATCATTTGGTCGTGCGAACAACCGCCGGGGTTAAATCCGCCACCAGAATGAATATCGTTTAATTCGGCCTGGTCGCCGGGATAGGTAGGATCTATCTCATGCTTAAATGCTGCGTTTAATTTAGCTCTAACTTTTTCAGTAGCCTCTAATGTTAGACCTTCATAACAGGAATCTAAAAAGCCCTCAAGCCAACTGGGAAATTCATTTAGCTTCTTATCCACTTTTCTGGTTAAGTCTAAATGATTCCGTATAGAAACTACTTGGTTAGTGTCTAAGCTATTAGATTTAGATAGCTCAAAAAACCCTTGAAGCCAGTAACAAAACTCTCGATTAGTCATACGTTTTCTCTTCTTTTATGTTGCCTTGTTCATCCCACCAAGTCCAATGACCTGAACGCTTGCCTTGTGAAATGGTTCCCACCATAGATTTTTTACCATTGGAATGATAATAAACTAGCTCACCTTCGATATGTCCGTTGACCCACATTGTCTTAGCATACATCGTTCCATTTTCATAGAACATCATCCATTGGCCAACTTGCGCACCTTCACGATATGGGCCTTCCATAAATCTGACACCATTCGCGTGGAAGAATATCCAATAGCCATCTTCCTTATCGTTCTTAAAGCCGCCCTGCATTTGTCTAGCGCCAGAACGGCGGTTCCAAAACCAGTGGCCTTGCTTGACGTTTCTCTTATATTCTCCGCGAGATCGTATGTTGCCCGTGTCTATAAAGTATTCAGTCCAGAGGCCATCAAGAACACATTCACCATCAAACTTTTTGGTATAATAAACGTACTTTATTCCATCTTGAACTTCTACATTAGATGACAGATATTCATTACAATCAGTGGAAGAAATAAGGCTTGTTAATATCAGCGCTATCATTCGTTCTTCCTGTTATTTCGCCGCTCTAAAATCCAAGCAGCATCGTGCCTGCCATCCCACCCATTTTCCCAATCGGTTAAGAAATATCCCCATGCCGCTAATACTAGCCATGCAACACCGAACACACAAGTTCCAAAGGCATGTTCGTACCCAATATAATATTCATAAATACCAAGAGCCAAAGATATTAGACCTATAAAGGCTTCTGTGATAGCAAAAAAGTTTCGCATTAGTCCCACCATCCCTGAAGATACTTTCGAATATGCTTAAACAATCTATCTAAATCTTTTTCTCTGGCTTGATGTTGAGCATTATATACAGCCATCTGTTCAGTACGTTCTTGCTCTTCTAGCTCTGGAGTAGTAGCATTGGCCCGTATAACATGATATCTATAGTATCTCTCGCCATCTTTTTTGGGGTCGAAGTACTGAATAACATTACCCCATTTTAAGTCATGGGCCGCTTGTAGCTCACCGCAATAATCATCATCCATTATTCTTTGGATAAGAAGCTCTGCGTGCCCTATTTGTTTTCCAATTTTTGGGGCAGACTCTACAAGGTCATGCTCTACGATATGCTCTCTAGTGCGCTTAAGCTTGTATTGTAAGAGAATCAATATATATGAGTAGTCAAAGTCTCTATCTTTCCAAAGCAATCTACCATACTGGAATAGCTTGGTGGCAAAGCCATACAGATTCTTAAAGAAACTAATCGTATTAAACCATAGGTCTTTAAGATTATATATGAACTTCATTTTTACTTACCAACTTCTTTTGCTATCCGTTTATAGGTAGCTAAAATTTCTTCCGTATCGCAACAAAGACCACCAGGCACTTGTAGAGTGTCGTGCATTACGTTGTAATCCACAACTCGCCTAGCTAAACGCAGTAGAAACTTAACATCTTCTGCTTTCATTTCTACTGTAGGTTTAGTCTTTTCGTCCCAGTCTTTACCAAGCTCCCTATATTCAAGCTTACGCTTCTCTTTAGTAGCTCTAGCTATACCGTACTCCATACCCTTGCTAATGCCAAGGTCTGTATAAACTACAGACCTATGCATGTACTTCCCTATAGCAAGGCCGGCTTCAATACCAAGCATACGCTCATCCGGCTTGTTATCATCAAGAACACCAATCTGTGTGTATAATAAGTGACTAGCATATGGGGCCTCGCCGCGCAATAAGCAATCGCGCATACAGGCTCTAGCATATCTTATATTCTTATTTACATCACCAGCAAATGGACTCTCTAATATTACTGGCTTGAGTTTTGGAGTACTCTTTGCGCTTGCCATTTTACTTCCAGTTAATCCTTGGACAATAGTTTTGTTTGGCGGCCTTAGCATAGGTTACGAAGAAGTCTATGAACTCATAAACACCATTGCCAAACTTGCTAAAGAACTTCGATACAGGGCCTTGTCTGCCAGTATGAAATAAGGTGCATTTACTTAATAGTTTAACAGATAGTGCTATTAAAACAACCAATCCAGCTATGCCAGCTATAACTCCAAGTGCCATAAGGCCATGATTAACCATTAAACCAATGACCCAGTTAAATGCAGAAACAAAGAAATTAGCTATATCTCCTGAGCATTCTAATAGCCACAGTCCAACTAAAGCTAGACCATACAATATATATATAGATATTATGCCAAGCACCAGTGACAAAGGATACTTAGTATATAGAGCTACAACATTAAAGAACTTCTTTACTCTTACCTCGCGAGCCTTTTTGGCTGCATCGTTCTTTTTGGATTGCTCATAAGCTAGTCTATTAGCTTCTTTCCATCTAGCGCGGGCGGCTTCAAGTTTGAATTGCCAATCTGAATTTTTATTTTGCCAGGCTTTTAGTTGATCAAGAATAGCAATAGCAGACTTCTTTAGGCCAGAACTATCGTGCCTATCTTCCTTGTAACTCCAGCCCGCTATATTGGTAGTACTAAATCTGTCACCATAATCAGACTCATAACATACCCGTCTATATAACTCATAGGCTTCATCATCGGTTAGGGTAGTTGCCACGCTTTCAATCTTATGCTCGTACATAGGCTGGCATACATTGACATTAAATATATCAACGCAAAATTCTATACCATCCATTAGTAATGACGACAGTGCCTCGACTCCGTAGGCCAAAAGTCTAAGCGGCAATACTATTCCATACTTTACCGTAGCAACCACTGGGGATACCAACAAGCAAAACACGGTTAGCCAAAAGAACGGACACAGGCTATTAAACTCTGGGGCCTTCGAGCCGAAGGTCCAGCGTTGTAGTCTGCTATGCCATCCGTTTTTACTGAGAGATACTTCCATTATTATCCTCGTCTCTTATTTTTCCAACACCAATCAATTTGTCTAGCCTTTTCCGCATCGCTCAATACTCCAGCAGTATCTCTAGCTAACTGCTTTGAGCGAATAAATATGCTATACGCCTGATTAAAGGTTAAGGTTTTGCCAGTATTATTGGCGGCTTGCTGAATGCTATCCACAGCGCTTTCGACCTTCTTACTAAGCCTCGGTCTTTCTTGCTGTTGCTCTTCTTGCTCTTCCATATTACTAACTCTCTCCTTTAGTGTTATACTTGCTCATTAAAGAACCTACATCATTATCTAGTGCGAACTCTACTATTTCGATTGACTTATTAATAACTTTATTAACCATAGTTAGTTCATCGTCTCTGAACGGTGATAACACATGGTTAATAGCTATCACATCTTTGGGACGACCTATACCTAATCTTATTCTAGTAAAGTGTTGTGCTACTTCACCAAATATAGATTTGATACCGTTATGCTTACCTGCACCTGAAGCGTGATTAATTTTGTATTGCCCTAACTCGAAGTCCATATCATCATAAAGAACTATAAGGTCATATGTCTTTAGATTAATACTGAGTTGATCCACAGCTTTTTTAACAGCTTCGCCACTGCTGTTCATTCCATCGGCCGGCTTTAATAGGGCCATATCTTTGGTTATAAGAACATGATTTTTGGGGTCTATGGTTCTTTTTACAAGCATTGATTTATATTTTTCAATCAGCCCGTCTATTACCATATAACCAAAATTGTGTCTGGTCTTGGTAAAATTATCTTGCGGGTTACCAAGACCCACTATAAGTTTCATCTACATATCCATATGAAGTTACTGCTGAGTATATACGAAATGTATAGTCTCACTGCATAAAATGGTATTGTTAATATTATCTACAACAGTTAGTACCATGTCGCCCTCAAACTCACTACCACTGTAATTTTGCGTAGTGGAGCCTGTCCATTGCATAGTGCAATCTGGACAATGCGGAGGAGAAACAACATCACAATCAAGTGCACGGTCTAAAGTACATTCATCTTCGGACCAAGTTTCGTGGATAAGCGTACAGCCAGGTCCGACACCTTCTACGCCGTTAGTAAGATGAACTTCACCAGGACCACTAAAGTGACAATCTCCAGTGGTAGCAGTAGCTACATAATCATAGGTTCCTGTACGCTCTTCCTTACCACAAGATGTATCCGGGCCTCCACCGCTACCAGAACCACCATCGTCACTACCACCACACGAAGCTAGAATTAATATAGACGCAACTAAAAACTTCTTCATTGGTATAACCCGTATTCCTTTATATATTGATTGACTTTATGCGGGACAAAGCCATCCAGAGATTCCTTATTGGATAACTTCTTTCTTACTTCAGTGCTAGATATTGTTGATATACCCACATTATATATATCAACGTCGAATGATTGTTCGCCCTTGGTCTCAAAGCCTGGGCGGCCCACTGCAACAATTTTAGCAAGCCTAACTACTTCATCCCAACCATTCCACTTGTGTATTTGGTTGAGATTATCAGCACCTATCACAGTCGCCAACTTACTTCTGGCTTTAATTTTATCATAGTGGCTTAAGAGATTTCTAGTGAGATTGGGCTTTGGTAAATCTTTTTCAATCTCATCCACATATACTCTAGGAAAATAGTGATCTTCCAAAAATCTGCACATAGCAATTCTATGGTTGAAATCAACCATCTTCTTGCCGAAATAATGTTCATAGGTAGGGCACAGGATAACGCGCTCGGCATCCAAACTTTCAACCAACCAAGAAATGATTGCTTGATGTCCAGAGTGAGGCGGGTCAAATGCCCCACCGAATATTACTGTATGATTTGTTAATAGCATTTATTTGTGGTGGGAACACTTACAAGAATATTTGTGGTTAAGATAGTGTGCAAATATAATTATAAGACTGCCAACAATTGTGACCTTTGTAGCAAAGCTATGATTAATTACCTTTAGTCCACCGATAAATGGAATAAAAGTAGCACTTCCTAGTACCAACATACCTATAGTGCCTATCAATACTGGCTTACCATTACCGTGCTTACCCATTCCTATAAAGAAGGATATCATACCAACAAATAGTATGACACAGAAGGCTACAGCATGGAACATTTCATCATTACCGAAAGCAAAACCAAGCGCTGGTAATACAGGCAGCAGCATTGGGAGCAGAGTACAATGTATCAGACAACCTATAGAAAGGGCCATTCCTAACTTGTCTAGTCCCAACCGCCCTCTTCGTGTCTTTTCCATTCCGGCTTCTCTCTTTTGGGCTTATTCTTTTTGCCCTTGAACTTATTATCCTTCATACGAAAGCCGTCATCCTCTTCGTAATCCAACTCGCCCTCAAATCTATCGCCTTCGTCTAACAACTTCTTTACTAATTGTTTGCTATTCATTGTTATCTATAGGTCCCTGTTCAATCATATCTGCTACAATTCCTAATCTTAACTTACGCAACTTCTTTTCGTTTGCCTTAAGTTTTTCTTTTTCTGCTACTAGTTCTTTTTCCAAAGCAGCTATTCTGCTTTGAGAACCTTCAACAGAATATTCTAATTGACACCAGTCATAGGCTCTCTTCGCCCAACCAAAACTTTCAATAGTTCGCTGCTGCATTTCAACTATAGCAGGAACCGGAGTATTATCTTCTGACATGATTAGAATGTGCGGCCTCTACGCTCACCGCCATTATTATAGTGGTAGAGGCCGCACGTCCTTCTAATTCTTACAGGTTGTTCTGGTCGCAGATTTCAAGACCGCGAGCGAAAATCTCACGAGCTACATCAGCATTAACCCAGAAACCCCTAGCGGAATCACCGCCGTCCAACTGCAAGTTAGGGATACTTACGTATACCTTTTGCTTTGGAGTGGGATTGCCCTTGCTGGCCTCAGCCGTGTGAGTAACCAGGGCAGCAGCCTCAAGCTGCTTTGAGATTGAATCTACTGGGAGCGTAACTCCTAATAGACGGGCTAATCTCTTACGGCTAGTACCTGCCGGAGCAGCTTTGTACAGAGCCTCAAATTGTTCTAAAGTCACATTTGCCATAACATTATTTCCTTTCTTTGGGTATATTTTCCCCATTGTTTATTGTTTGGCGGTTCTTATAAACCGTTACCAACACTCTTGATATGGTCAGTACGGTCACTTGCCTTAAGAGAATCTGCCAACTTCTGCATCTTCTCTTTTCTTAATCTCTCTCGCAATTCGTCTTGTGTCGGCATTACTGGAATCTTAATGCTGGCTACAACCTTGGATACAACTTTAGTAGCTTTAACAGCACCAGTAGCTGCGTTAGTAATCTTTTCTTTAAGAGCATTAGCTACAGTAGAGCTTATTGTTGGAACTGTTATCTTATTAGTCTTGGCCCATTCTTGTTTTTGCTTATCGTGTAAGTGATATTTAGGGCCTATCTCCTTACCACTTACTCTTGCTTCCACCAAAACTCTTTCATATGTCTGCATGCCTTTTCCAGAATGTGCTCCCATAATACCCCTTTTTTAAAATGATTGAAAGTGTTGCTTAACCTTTTTGACGTCATCATCAAACTGATTAAACCCACCGTTTAATTCTAATAAAGATTGTTCTTTATCATCGCAATAAGAAGAGGGGCCTATGAGACCATTAACCGCATCTATATACATAGAAAACTTGCCCTCATGAACATAGTACATATAGTCTGGAATATTTGCGGCTTGTAATTGCGTTAGATAGTCTTGTGCTAGTTTAGTATCTATACCTAATTTCAACCATTTATTTTCGCGTAGCTTTTGGACTATTGTAATCCAATCAAACTTTTTGTGCGGGTTGAACAGAGCGCCTCTACCATTCGTTTTGTAGCCTAGTAAAGTAATTTCCAAACCATTATTACATGCCTCGTTCAATACCTCCTCAAAGTTTTGTTCTGTACCAATGCCCATAACATAATGTACTACGGCACGGCCATCAAACGCACTGCGATTTATATTGTGTTGTTTAACTAGGTCGGCAAGATTTTTTACATCGTTTTTATTTTCACACGAGTAAGCAAAATTACCAGCAACATCTAGAATTTCATTTCTGTATTTATCGTCTTTTAACCAATGAAGTGATTTAGTTGTAAAGTTTGGTACAATACCATTCTCTCTAAACTTGGTAAGAATTTTGAGAAAATCTGGATGCAAAGTCGGTTCTCCGCCACCCAAAGCAACTTCGAATACTTTCATATCTCCTAATAAATCAGCCAGATTAAATAGAGACTGGGTCGATGCGTGCTTGCCTTTAAGTGTAGATGCTTGATAACAATATGCACAATTAAATGGGCAATAATCAGTTATCTTTATATCTACAAGTTCTGGCGCGGATGCCTTGGTTGGAGTAGCCTGGTTTGGATCGAGCGATAGTCTTATTTTAGTTCCATTAGTACGATTAAAGATAGTCCAATAACCGGAGTCATCTTTTCTACAAACGATAACACTATCGCCCATTTCTCTAAACATATCCAACTTTAATGTAGTGGAGTATTGGGCTAATTCGTGCTGTTCTTCATCATTATCGTTACCACCTAAAATAGCAACATCGTCTCTACAAAGAAATGCTTGGAACTCTTTTAGAAACTGTTTGTCTGGCGCCTTACCATACCAGTCAGAGGGCATTTCCAGATAGCTTTGGTGATCTACACTTGGAACATTTTTCTCAACATCAACTCCCAACCACCCTTGAACTACAGCGTCAGCTATATCTTTAGTACCCATCTTCTCTAAATCACGATGAATGAGTGCGGCCAGATATAAATTCTTAGCCTGAAGCGATGCAGCAGTAAAGTAGTTCCAATTAAAGTCGCCTTCTAAAGCGTCTTGCGAATCTGTGAACTTCTTTTTATGCTTGGGGTTTATCATCACAATGGAATGCGATGAAGAACTATTGGTAGCCAGTCCAAGTCGGACATTGAAAATTTTCATTTTTACCTTGACAACTTGCCGTTGTCGGGATATAAAGATCGCTTAAGCGACGTCGAGGAAAACCATTAATAAGATATAGAAGATATATCTAAACATATTAAATGTGATGCACAATCTTCCGCTGTTCTTACCATATCAATACCACATTGTTCAAGTCTGTCAGCTAAAATATTGTAGCCATTTTGCCAGTCGCCTTCATTATATTCTATTTGTGAAGTCGGCGCATGACAAACAAGAGGAGCCTCTGGACACTTATGTGTAAATTTTCCTAACAACATTCCGATAACTAAGACAAACGGCATTATAATAAACCAGACTGTTTCAAATTTAGGATTGGGTAAGCCGATATACCAATTAAAAACTTTCTTCACTATCGTCAGCATCATCATCCCAATCTTCGTCATCTTCTAACTCTTCATCCTCATCGTCAAGGTCGTTGTCCTCATCTTCTTCATCATCATCGAAGTCGTCGTCATCCTCGTCTTCTTCGTCATCATAAGAATCAAAGTCTCCGTCACCAATATCCCAATCCTCATCGTCTTCAGTTTCGTCGTATGGAATTAACTCTTCTTCTTCCTCTTCAGGTCCCAGGTTCATTGTTTTCTCCTGCCTTTCTATCTCATCGGCAACCGCATTGCCCAGTGCAGTGTTGGTATAAACAGGACGGCCCAACGGATCATAACCAATCATTACAATAAGCCCCTTTTCAATGAGCCCTTCTAATGCTTCTTTGTCCGCTACGATAGCGTCGTCTAGTTTATCTTCACTCATTCTACACCAAATTTATTGATAAAATAAAGTGCTATATATATCTTTGGATCTATACAACAATGTTCTTTTCTACGTTCTTCTAACCAAGTGTCAATCGAATCTATGGGAACTAACTGTACTGTAATATCCTCTGTTCCATCACCGCCGCCATCAGAAACCTTTGTAAGTTGGTCGGCTAAATAAAATACTAGCAGTTCATTAGACAAACCGGATGATGCATGTCCTTCTGTAAGATAGCGTAATCTACCAGCACTATATCCGGTTTCTTCAAGCAACTCTCTTTGTGCGGCATCCTTGTGGTCTTCTGAATGCACATCACCAACAAGTCCAGCAGGCAAGCTAATATTATATGCTTGTAAAGGAACTCTATATTCTTTTATTAAAACAATATATGGCTTACCGTTTTTAACAAAAGCAGGAATTATAATTACTGCTCCAGTAGCATTTACTCGTTCTACGAATTCCCAAGTTCCTATTCGTACAACTCTTATATATTTACCATCATGTACTACTTGTTTGTCCATTTTTATTTTTCCGTATAGAGTATAGCGAACTTAAAAGAGTGAATACAAATAAACAAAGAAGTGTAGCGTCAAAGTATTCTTCCGATTTAATACAATACAAAATAGATGGAATACTTAATATAGATAGACCTATATAAAAGAAGGTCTTTTGTCCAACAGTTCCATAAGTTGAAACTAATATCATTACAATAAAGCTATATATTAAAACTATCATTAATTATTATACCAGGAACATTCTTTGTTTTCACATACATCATAGGCACCGCCACCCATTTGTTTGGTTGTATGCCCACACTTAAAACAGTTTCCGCGACCATCATTATTTTTAACAGCAGCAGGTGGTCCTACCTTAAAATTACAAGTTGAACTGTGTAATATCCAACTCTTACCCATAGTGGCCCAAACACCACAGGAGCATTTAAAGTCATCAGCAACCCAATCAGGAGGAGCACCAGCTTCTATTTTATCAAATATCTTTTCCCAATTTTTAGTATCGCCAGTACTTAATAGATATTCTTTTGTAAATGAATATGTAGTGAGTACAAAATTATAAACATCAGGATCGACAGCTAACCATTGAAAATCTTCTGTCATAAAAATATGACGATAAAATCCGCCTCTATCCCAAATAGTAGTGTTAAGCCACTTTGCCACTATTCTTTTGTTGTTCATTGTGGCGTCCCTTTTTACTATGTGTAAATTTATCGTATCGAGCGTCAAACAAGTCCAACAAAAAATAAGACCTAAATATACGAACCGTTTCTTTTAGAGCTTCTGATAAAAGATTTGTACAATTACATCTATCAGGGGAATTATCAAAGCCTAATCTATAAATAATACAATTAATTATATATTTAACTCTGTCGAATATATCCCACTTATCACCTTTATAATTATTACAATCACTGCAAAGTGGTTGATAATTATGTATGCAGTTCGGGCCGCCTATAGACCTTGGTTTAATATGGTCATTGGTTATCGTAATTTTTCTGCCGCTGTGCTTACCATGAAGATATATACTAGCCTCTAAAGCTTTAGGATTAGTTTTAATTATCCTAAAATGATCTCCTTTGGCCTTGCATCTGATACATTTAAAATTATTTTCTACCAGATTATATATATAATTTGTAAAAAAATATATCTTATGTCCGTACAATTTTATCTTTTTAGGACCACCATTAAACATCTCTAGAAATTGATTCATATCTAGGGTTCCGAGTACATGATCACCCATGTTTCAATCTTTCTTTCCATCGATAACTCGGAGGTAAGGAACCCAAGTTGCTCTACCGATTTCTTCCTCTTCTAAATTTTTAATTGTTGGTGGATTGTTTGCTTCATCTATCTTATGAGCAAGCAAAGCATTTTCGGTATCGAACAGCTCATTGCCACAAACTGTTAAACCAAATTCTGGAATTAGCCAATAGTCTCCAACGACTCCTCGCCTAACATGAACTTGAGTTGGCTTTTCTTTATGCCAATACCACTTATATTCCATCGTCCCCGTCCTCATATTCATCATAAGGAGGTAATTCAGGTACGACAAACACTTCGTCTTTACTGCCTTTAACCAAGCTAATAACATCGCTCTTTTCGAAAGCCTTTTCAATCGCCACGAATAAGGCGTCTATGTTTTTAATTGAGACTCTTGTCTTCTTTTCTCTTTGCTCTGTAGAGTTTTCCATCTTCACCTTTCACGACTTGGACCACTGCGCCCTGTTCGGAAAGGGCATTAATTTTGTCTTGTCTTTTTTGTCCCGATAGAATGGCTTGACTGATTAATTTATCGTCTTTAACTAACTCACATAGCTTATCAAAGGCTGATACAGAGATACAAATACAATAATATCTACCATGAAGTTTATAATATTGTGGATTAGCGCCTCGTGGTCCTTCAGATTTGTATTGTTCCAGGGCCTCACAAAAATACTCAAAAAATTGAGCCTTACATCTAATAGTAATATCACCCAAATCTATGTCTAGGTTTTCATCACCAGTCATCATCATGCCACCTGGATCCCAAGTACAAATTTTGCTGGGCTCGGTGTCATCTTGAACTGAATAAGTTTCATCTGGGTACTTTTTAATCAAGTCATCAACTACAGACTGTACCAATTCATCTGTGGTATAATGTACTTTAACCGTCCCATCGCTACAAATCTTTTTCACTGTGTTTCCTTAACGTGTGCTTTCTATTCTAATTCGGTCTAGAGCCTTCAAAAATATTTCCATAACCAAACCACCTACATACCAGAAAGGAGCATAATCTATTCTGGTAGCGCCACCTAAACTCCATGGTGAATAAGAGTAGTCCCAAGGTATCTTATTTAGTATAAAGCCAAACACAACACCGAAAATATATTCCCAGAATAGGCATGCCACCATATATACAAGGCCTCTAAATACAAACATAACTTGCTTCTTCTGTAGATATTTAGAAACCTTATCCATTAAAAGAAAGCCAAGACCCCATACTAATGGCATCCAAATGTATGAATGACCTTGTAATGTTATGTCTCCGCTTCCCTCTATTTGAGCGGCTATGCTGGTGAATACTATCTCAACACACCAACCAAATCCGCCATAAATAAAGAATCGTTCGTACTGCTTTAGTGGTCTATTCACAGTCGCATTTCCTTCACGCCGCCTTCCCAGTCGATATAAAACACACGCTTCACACCATTGCTTCTGAGAAAGTCCATACAATTATCACATGGCTTGGAACACCTAAGATGCCCGTGCTTAGAAACACGAACTACTAAAATAGTATCGCAACCGGCAGCCTTAATGACAGCATCACTTTCTGCGTGTATAAAACCATTAACACGAGGATGCGTCTTTAGCTTATTAAAACCAGTAGCCTTAATGCGGCCAGACTTTACAGCCACCGCACCAAGCTGATACTTGTAACTTGACTTAAGGGCTGTGCGCTTAGCGACGCCCTACAAACCTCCGAAGGTCCATACTAATAATCCTCACTACTCATTTGGTTGTTGTTTGTTTGACTGTTCTTGAATCCCTGAATAAATGCATCATAACAAAACTTACACTCACCAGGAACTGGACCTCGTAGGCCGAACGAATCTACATAAAACAAATTATTTCCGTTCTTATCTACCATATAAGGTGCCTTTCTACTCACGGCAGCATTACAGGTTTCTTCAACCTTTTGTATATCACAGGAGCAATTTGCTTCTCTGTCAGCAAAAGGATAGCCATTTATTCTAAACATTTTATCTTAGTTTTAGTTCGTCAGCCTTCTTACTATCGAATGCTTGTTCGGTAGCATCGGAAGTAACGATATTATATTTATTCAAATCAATCTTAGGAAAGCCTAAGAAGCCGGCAATGAAATTGGTTGGAAATTGACCAAGCTCGGTTTCATAAACCCGCTTCTTATCCAACAACATTTTTTGATTGGCCTCAAAACTATTGCGGCCGGCCTCAATTGTCTGTTGAATTTGACGATATAAACTTGGATCGAAGTTAGGATTTTGTTCCTTAATGAACTGAAATACGGCCTGACTTCCATCAGCACCATAACGATTTTGAATAGCGGAATCGAATACCTTCTTCAAATCGTTTGTATACATTTCAGGAACTTGTGCAACTTCTTTAATCTTTTTCCACATATTATCGTAGTTGTTGCGATTCTGATCGTATTGAGCTTTGATGCCCTGTTCCAAAGATACTAGCTGGTTGTTTGTGCCAATCAAAGTACCAGCGCAACTAACACCGCCAATAACAACAACCAAACCAACTCCAATTAGAACCTTAACCCAAGTGGGCATTAGAAACTCCTTTGTTTATTTTCGTGTATATCATTTGTGTAGAAATAGAAACTCATTCCTACAGCGGCGAAGATACCCAATAACATGGATACAATCCACTCGGTCAAACTAGGAGTAATGGAGGATTGTAAATACTTAAAATCTTCCATACTCTTTTTAGCATAGTGCTCGCTAATTTTACTTTGTACTGCCCCTAATAATATGTCGGGTTGAGTAAAGTCCATAGCCTTAATATCAAGCACGGCGTCTCTTAAAGAAACATGCAAGGCTTTATTATCAGTCCAAGACATAACATCAGCCCACATGATATTATTGTAGCGGTCAATTGAGACAACTAAAATTACGTCGTTCTTTTTTCCACCAAGATATCTTTGTTCTAAAGCATCAAAGTATTCGTGGTCTTTGGCCTTAACAAATACTATAGTAGCATTTACCTGTTTGTGTGGATTTAGCTTAGCATTAAGTTCTGAAAGCTTTTGATTCCATTCCTTCAAATTAGGAATAGCAACATCAACTGTCAGAACTCGATCAATTCTATAATAATCATATACCTTTGGATAATTAGGCAATTGATTGGCATATCGCTCCATCAAACCCTGTTTGCGGAATAAGCTATCAGGAGAGGCCTTAATATAATTTTCGTACCCATGCATAGAACTACTAGGCTCACCAACCTGGATAGCAGTCCATCTAGGCGGCTCTTTAAGTCCTTGTGAATCAACACGGCTTACAGAATTAGAACCATTGTCACTAGTGCTATATACCCAAGACATATCAAAAGGATGATAATAGCAAGTCTTACAACGAGTGGTGGTTCTTCGATTCTTTCCAGTGCCCGTAGTAACAGTTCTGCAATGGCACGAATAAGAATGGCTACAACTGACTCTTTGACTTTGCTTTGCCGTTACTCTACCATTATAAATTTCTACATCTGAAGTATTCTTGTAATAAATAATTCCAACGGAGAAGCCAGTAATCAATAGTTGAACGCCAATTTGTATGGCAAACTCTTGAATAGTAACTCTATGTCTTCCAAGGATGAAAGTGAGAATACCGATTAATAGTGGTATGGCTAAAAGAGTTAAAAATATCATGGCTCTACTTTACCTACTCCTCGACAATTAAAGCAGGTATCTATCCATTCCATACCTGTACCTTTACAAATTTCACAATGCTTCCAGTCCAACAGAATGGCAAGTTTTTGCATACCATTTGTCCACTCTCTATGTGCCGGCCCTCTAGAAATATCTGGAAACAAATATTTAACTAGGCTTTGTATTAAAGCTTTATCCTCTGGAGATAACATTTATTCCCTAATACATTTCCATTCACAAAAAGTATGTATGGCTGATACTCTGCATGAATCAACTACATCTTCTACGTCCTGATCATCACCAGCTAACGTATGAGTACCAGACCTACCAGCCTTAATACATTCAATCTGAAATTCCGCTAGCTTGTCTTTGTTTTCTGGACAGTGGTGTCGGCAATTAGTCTTCTTTCCATCACCACTACAGCCAGCTAACAACATTAAAACTAAATATAATCTATTCATATTACCTCGAATGGTGGGCCTACTAGGACTCGAACCTAGAACCTAGCCGTTATGAGCGGCCCGCTCTAACCAATTGAGCTATAGGCCCGTATTGAATAGCACATCAATAAGCGGGATTCTGTTATGACAATCATTCCTCTAGGTGTTAAGTTACCTTAACACTCAAGCCATCTACCCGTCAATATTCTCCGAGCAGGAGTCTGAAATCAAAGCCTGTTGAACATCATATAATAGATCGGATAACGATGCTTTTAACAACGCTTCCTTGTCGAAATGAACGATACAACTACCATCAGGTTGTTGCTCTATTTTGAGTTTCAAATCAATCTTCTTTTTCATATTGACCTATTTGATGTTGCTCCGTTTAGAGATTGGCCGTTTCACCCCTTCTAATTCCCACTCATAAAACTCTGCGGTCCACTTACACCACATAGGACGGACATAATGATATGCTCCATCTATCTTTGTAATAATACCGTAGCGATTACTTCGATGATCTATTGCTGCTAAATCGCCAACAATTTTTACTCTATCACCAATGTTCATTAGAAAGGCTCGTCTCTGTTCCTCTAATCCGCCGTTTGCACGGGATGGGAGTTACCCACTAAACTGCTCTATGGAGTCCCGACTTTCCTCTAGGAGTTCACCCTAGTGATTGTCTTTCAGTGCTATAACTTACACTTGAAAACTTCACAATATTCTCGTCTGCATATCGTACACAATAGCAGGTGCAGATTTATTCTAAACTTCAAAAGCATTTAAATCAATCCTATCAATTGCCCGCTTTACCAATTTATCCAGGCCAGGATTTAGCTGTAAGGCTCGTGGAACGATTTCGTGTCTAATGAAATTGCGCTTAAAGTTTGTATTATTATTACTCGGGTCTTCAATCCAAGTCAGACTATGCCTAATAGCATAGTCAATAATATCACCCTTGCTCCACTTTCTAAACGGTCTTTCGCATCTGCCATTGCTGTATGCGATAGTACCCTCATACCCTCTTACCAAAGAGCACATCAGATACTCTTCAATACAATCGTCAAGATGATGAGCAAGTACAATAGGTTCGGTACCAGGAACTTTTTGGAAAAGAGCATATCTTTGTTCTCTCCACCAATCTTCCTTAGACCTACCTTCTGGGCATGAGCCTTCTACGCGATAAGTTAAAAGGGGAATATTGTTTTTTACGCAATATTCCCTTACGACTTGTTCGCTTTTGTCGGCAAACTCACCAGTACCGTGATGAATATATACAGCAGCAATAACTCTGTCGGGCTTAACAGATGACCAATGCAAAACAGCCATACTATCTACGCCACCAGAACATGCTACATAATATTTATCAGGTAGTGCGTGAGTTAGCTTAAACATTTACCTACTCTTGTGAGGCAGCTTCTCCCTCAGAAGTCTCTCCCTCGGGCTGTGGTTGGCGGCCACGCAAACTGTTTTCTAGTGAATTGAGCAACTTGCCGAGCTGCTTATTGAAGTTAGCACGAGTCTGGTTGTACTGCTTATCAACCTTGTTCATCTCTTCTCGAAGCTTTACAGCCTCCTCCAAAGTTGCCTTCAAAGCAACCTTAGCCTTATCCTGACGCTCCTTGTTAAGCTCGCCCAATACTTCCTTGAGCAAGTCCTCACTGGCAGAAGGACGCGAAGCGGGGTCGAAACCCATCCGTTTTACTAGACGCTCAACATTGTCAACCTTGTCATCAGACATTTGATAATTCCCTTTCTATATCGCAGATTCTGTTAATAACAGACTCTGACCTTTGATTAACTTTCTTGGCTACTCCAAGAATAGCTCTCATAGAATTCAAAGAATTTCTAAGAGAAGCCGCACTGTCATCGAAATTTCTATTCTTAATTTCTAAGAACGCTGACGCTAACATATTACCTACATAGGAATCTAAGTCAGTAGAAGAATGAACACTAAAACTCTTCAGTCTTCTAAAGCCGGTTCTAGCTAGTTCCCAACCTTCAAGCCTGCTGCCCTGAAGAGATTGCTTGAAGTGATTAAAGACCTTACCCAGAATATCACGGTCATTATCAGTAGTGAGAACTATAGTCTTTTCTATAGCCTGCTTCATAGCGTTACGAATTAATATCTTATCACCGTGAGATACTTTAGAACTCATCGGCGTTGCCTTCAACATACTCACAAATTTTGTCGAGCTTACCTGATACAACCTCGCACTTATCAGATACCTCTTTTGCTTTCAGGTTGAGATTACGCATACCAGACAAGGCATCCTTAAGTTCAAGCAAGCTATCAGCATCGCTCAAGCTTTCACTAGACATATTGTCTATAATATTTAACATATCATTCACGACTTTAACTCCGTGTAAATTAACTAATGTAGGATTGTTATATGACCGCTTGGCATCCCTTACCATCTTATATAGTTTGGCGTCTCTATTATAGCCCCAACTTAAATGCCTCTGAGCACTTTGTAATGTATACATATACAACTGTTTGTTAGAACTACACCAGTTGTATCTTCTTCTGCACACATCTAGACATTGCTTAATTAAATCGAATAATTTTAGATACTCAACTTCACTAAGAGCTTCTACCTTCTGCATTTGCGTCTCTCAATCTTTCTGCTATCTTGTAAATATAATCTTTGGTTTCTATTACAAGACCTAACTTAGATGATAGTTGAGCGACAACAACATATCTTTCTTCTTTGCTTGAAAACACATTGATGAAATCACCCACTATAGATTCATCAGTAACAAAGGCTTCAGGATGACCTAATGCTTCCAGTATCCTATCTACATAAGGCTGAAGTTTACCTACGTTGTCTTGCGCTGCTGATTCGAATTTCATTTTAATCTCTCAGATGCTTTATAAGTTAGGTATTCTAATTCTCGAAGAGTATCAGCAAACAGATTCAATCCCAATTGAGTATCTATATGATATGTATTTACGTAAGAATATGTTGCCTGCTCATCCGGATGGTCTACATACATTCCTTTAAGAAGAACGTCCAACCAAAAAGGATAAAGTGATGAAGACTTAGAAGGTTCTTTTTCAAAATGAAATAAGCCATTGCCATCAATATCGAAGTGTTCAGCCCATTCCTTGGGTGACGGTGCGGCACAATGTCCAGCAACTCTAACTGCCTTATCTATATCTTTATCATATAAATATTTTGCGGCAGGTAAAGGCATACGACCAACAGCAATCCAGTAATACCATGCACGGGTAAACACCCAACCAAATAGCTGCCCTTGATAGGTCCAGGGAACTTCGTGTTTATGCTGACCAAAGAACTTATGAATAGGAATGCGAGATTCTTTTAATTCAAGTTTAATAGTATCGTCAGCTAATTCACGACCAGCTAAATTAATCATTGGTCTAACACTAAATTAAAATTAATGAACTCTGAAAGCTTTTTATTGCTAGTTAATAGTTTTTCGGCATAGGATTTAGAACCCGCTACACCAAATAAGGAGCATGTAAAAAAGAACATATCAAGTAGATGATGTTTCATTTCTTCATTTGTGATATGCTCTCTAAACATAAATTTCTTTTTAAGCCCATTTATCATTCTAGGGATAATATTGCTCTCTTCTTTACTACTTCCATAGAGGCAGGTATGAAACCACTCAGATGAATACTCACCAGATCTAAAGTCCCTTAAAGCATATTTGCAAATAGATTCAAATTTAATAGCACAACTTTTATATGAAAACGGCCTTACATTTATAAGTAATATAGGGGCATTTACGTTGCTTCTAATTTGAAGAAGTCTGCTATAAATATTAGATGTGTATCCAATTTTTACTATATTTCTATCTTCATCTAGCCTTTTTGCAGCATAAACACAATAAGGATGTATATCCATTTATTAATTCCCTTATATTAATTCGATTTGGCTCCGGGGGCAGGGATCGAACCTGCGACCTCCTGGTTAACAGCCAGGCGCATACTACCAACTGAGCTACCCCGGAACAGTTTAATTCATAGTCGAATGTTTCTTTTGACAGCAATACATACAGATAAGCGTTGCAGACCTAACACCATGAGTTTCCCAAGTCTCATAATCATGGCGGCCTAATTTGCACATGAACCACGATAAACACGGATGTTTGTGCCAATTGTTTAGGTATCTATAATAACGCCAATCTCTAAAAGTATGGACTATAATCTTCCACATTTACATTACACCGCCAGACTTTCTTTTCCATCCACGTAAAAATAAGTCGGCCATATCGTATTCAGTTACCCAACCACTTAAAGAGTATCTAGAGCGCGAATCTTCTGGTAGATTTTTGTACTTTTCTTCGTATTCTTTACCAGTAACAGTGAAGGATTTGCCCCACATACCTCCGCCGTATGGATTGTGGGAGAGACTCATAGCATCTTCTGGGATGATTTCGGTTAAGGTCACGAAAGCGAAGGGGTTCTTGCCGAGAATTTCTTTATTATATAAAGCAATAACCCAGCGCTTATAGGCCGCTCGATATTTATTACCGAGCCTAACCTCTTTGGCTGTGCAATTTCTGCCAACAAATGCCATTATCTTGCAGGATATAACCTGTCCTCTGTGCAATTATCTACTACGGTCTTCATCCAGTCTTTACAATACACATGCAGCATACAAGTATCAGCTTGTGTTTGTAGCCCCATCAACCCACCATGATTCTCACAAGTCTTCTGAGCTTGTGTAAACATACGGTCGGATATGAAATGGTTCTGACATCCCACTACAAGCAAAGTAAATAAGAATAACTTTTTCATATTAAAAACTTGACCCTTAACTGTTCATCCAGTTTTGCCAAGTAGTCCTTTCCATACTTACCGTTTTCGAGAGTATCGTACAACTTTTGTGGTATGTCCTTAACATAATACTTACTACAAGACGCGGCACTTAGCGCTATAGTTGCTACCGTATCCACATCGCCAGTAAAATTAATGCAATCTTTCAGTAGATCACTCAATGTGTCGTTCCGTTTTACAGCAGTTATAGCGGCACGAACACTCATCCAGCCTTTAGACTTAACCTTACCAACATAATCCTCGTTCCAGTTGTGGGCCGATTCAATGTAATGGTTTAAGTATAGGCCGGCATCTTTCGGATGACCAAACTCTTTGGCAAGATAGTGGGTCAATAGTGAGGATGCTTGTGCAGCAGCGATTCCATCAGGAGTATTATGAGTGAGCTTGCACTGAATAGTTGTCTTTTCTAACACTTCATCTGGCAAACTAAACAATCCTACACAGCTTGCACGCATTGCTCCGCCACTCTTATCTGAGTCGGGCTTAATCTCTGCCAAAAACTGCTCACCGGATTCAATTCGCTCAAGAAAGACTTGAAATAACCTAGAGTAACCATCGCGCCAATCACGCTTAAAACATTCTACGAACTTATTAGCGATGTTGATAGGAGTCCAATCTAAACCAGACAACATTAATTCGGCCAAAGCGATACTCATCTGCGAGTCGTCAGTATATTGGCCTGGATACAAACCATGTTGTGGGTGCTTCACATAGCTACTGAGGTTGTTATACTGGATATTTTCGTTAGCATACTCGAAGCCCATACCGTATGCATCACCTATGGCTCCTTCAAGAAGCATCTTCTTCCTTCAATTCGTAATGAGCCTTGAAACGGTCATGGTCTTCTTGAGTCATGCCCTCGCCCTGCCAATCTAGAATGCCTAATTGCTTGTCAATATCCCACTGTGCCTCACCAGGCAGTTGAAAATAATTTCTAGGACGCTGAAAAGACTTCTCAAACATTTCTCGCTCAGTCATATACCACCTAATTCAATAAAGGAAAAGTTAAACCTGGATGAGATAACAACATAGAATAAAAATCATTAACTAGGTCATACATCCATGGCTCAAGGCCCGGTATCTGCTCGCCTTCTAGCATCCTACCAGTGACACTTTCGCCTAAATCATCTACTTGTTGAACCTTATCGTCTCCGTATTTTTGACGTAAGGCTTTTAAGATATCCTGACGAATCTCTTCTAGTTTAAGTAACTGTGTTTCATTCATTTAATTACTCTATGAGAGACTTGCATTTGCCAAATGTTTTAAATAAGACATAAACAATATCATCGTATAATTCTGGCTTATCAGTTTCTCTAGTCAGAACCCCACATTTATAGCAAGTTGTTTCTTCTTTGAATTTTAGACCGCATCTAACACAGATATGACGAGCTAAATATTCTTCCTCATTCATACATTAAGCGCCCAGTCTTGCGCCCCTAACTTCATTTCTAGCCATCATTAGAACTAGAAGTCCAATAACAGCAAGCCATATACCATCACCAAGTCCGACACCGAACATTGGAACGTCAATCCCGAAAGCCATCAATCCACCACAGCCTACAAGACCACTACCAAAAACAAATCCAGTCTTTGCTGCAATTTCTGTAGCCTTCAAATAGCTGCCTGTATATTTCCATACAGCCGACCGCAATACTCTTCCACCATCTAAGGGAAATGCTGGAATCATATTGAATATTCCAAGAGAAATATTTATAGCAGATAATACAGACAAAACACGAAATACGAATAGAGCAAGGCCGGGCACAGTGTCTCTAAAAGCGTAGATAGCTCCAATAGAAGTGAAGCCTAACAACACACCTAACACAACACTAACAACTGGACCAGCGATAGCAATAAAGAATTCTCCCTTTGCACTAGGCATTCTGCTGCTCATATTAGCAGCACCACCAAAGGCGTGCAAAGTAATGCTATGAAAAGTTAAACCAAACTTCTGACCAACATAAGCATGACCAAGTTCGTGGGCTAGAATAGATGCTAGCAATCCAAGAATTGTAATACAGGTAGCAGTAATAGCAACAGCAGGAATGAATTCAGCGAGCTTCACAGTGAACATATTGTTAAGCCCATTAAATAACATCAGTACCAATATAAGTACTGACCAATCTAGAGCAATATCAATACCTAATATCTTACCGATTTTCATTTCATTCCCTATTAAAATAGAACAATGTCTTCGCAGCCTAATGCTACAAAGGCTTGTTCCTTTGCCTTATATTCTACTGAGTCTTCGTTAGCGCCAGGAGCTCTCTCGAATAACACAGGATTGTCGTGGTCAGTATCGTTCATACCGGTTGACTTAGAGAATACATGGATTAGCTCATGAGCAAGGCTGGTTCTAGCTAAACATGAACCTCTCAAAGTAACCCACATCTTTTTCTCTTCGTAATTGACTTGCCCTAAACATTTCCCATTACCACCTGGCTCATCAGGAGGGCAAAAAGTTTCATAGTAAGTAAACTCTACACTCTTAACTTTGTCGTATGCAGACGCTGGAATCTTACGACCAGTAGCATCTTCAAACATCTTGCTGGTAATAGTAATTACAGTTTCCATTCTCTCAGTGGAAATATTATCACTGGGAGAACTCCACTGCCAGCCTCTTGAAGTGGTTCCGCTATAGCTAGCACAGCCTGATAAGAGACAGAGCAACAAACATACTTTCTTCATAGTACACCTAAGCGATTGTAATTTAGGAACCGTCCTCTGCGTTATCTTGGCTTGGAACAAACTGTCTATAGTTGGACAGGCCGCATTACGGTGAGCAGTTTATTCACTTGCTCAGGTGTTGTTTTATTCTAGTGCAGGCTCAAGCAAACAACATGGACATTGAATGTAGCCGAGGCGCTAACATCCACAGTCCAACTGTTTGAACCACCTGGAGCACTACGAGTAGCTCTGGTAGATCCACTTGTAACACCGCTATATCCACCGCCAGTAGCAATAGCGCCGGCTGGACAAGTTGCAGTTCCAGTTGTAGAACTGGTTACTGTAACAGTTACGGTGGTAGGAGTTGCAGATTCAATAACTGAAACTCGCTCTTCAACACCATTCACATCATCTAGTGAAGCAACCGCATCTTGAGGAGTAGGTGCATCAAAGTCAGCGCTTAATACACCGCTGATAATCTTGATACCACGACCTTGGCCATAAGTACCTGCCGGGCCTTGGATGCCAGGAGCACCCTGTAGACCTTGCAAGCCCTGTGCACCGGGAGCACCTTGCGGACCCTGTGGACCTTGGTTGCCTTGTGGTCCTTGAGCACCATCGTTACCGTGCTCGCCTTGTGGACCCTGTTGTCCGTTCTGTCCCGGAGCACCAGCAAGACCCTGTTCACCACGTTCGCCCTTACAGTCATGAACATTGCAAACACCATCAAGATTGGCATCTTCTTCGGTCAAATCACATTCAAGACTTTCATTGTCATCCCAACAACTAAAACCGTGAGAACCATTCAACCCAGGAGCCCCATCTTGACCATTAACACCGTCAAGTCCCGGAGGTCCGTCAAGACCATCCAAGCCAGGAGCACCGTCAAGACCGGGAGGTCCATCAGCACCAGGCGGGCCAGCTACGCCATCGTGTCCGTTTTCACCAGGCTCACCTTGTGGGCCTTGAGCACCATCAAGACCCGGAGGGCCTTCGGCCCCAGGCGGACCGGCAACGCCATCATGTCCATTAGCACCAGGTTCACCTTGCGGTCCTTGTTCACCATCGAGGCCAGGAAGCCCATCAGCACCGGGGGGTCCAGCTACACCATCTTGGCCTGGAGCACCATTGGTGCCATTGGCACCAGGAGCGCCTGGCATACCAGGAGCACCATCAAGACCCGGAGCACCAGGAGGACCCTGAAGTCCTTGAGCGCCAGGTAAGCCCTGTGGTCCCATATCACCCTGAAGTCCCTGGGCACCATCTATACCATTAACGCCATCTTGTCCAGACGATCCGATATTACCTTGCGGACCAACTTCACCCTGTGGGCCTTGTGGTCCAACTTCACCTTGTGGACCAGTAAGGTCCTCTCCGCCACTTCCTGACGGATCATCACCGGCACATGCTGCCATAAATGCGATTGTACACAATAAAACGATTCTCATTTTCTTAATTCTCCTTAAGAGATTGTTATAATTTACATATATATTATTTTCGATTTTGGTGCCGAAGATAGGCATCGAACCTACACGGGGCGATTAACCCCACTGGGTCCTAAGCCCAGCGCGTCTACCGATTCCGCCACTCCGGCTACTTAACTTAACATATCGCCACTATGGAAGCGCTCTGTAATATCAAAACGTATTTCACCATCAATAGTGTGGCCCTTTTTCTTAGCCCACTCTTGAATGGCTTCCTTAATTTGCTCCTCAGTCATCTTCACCATTGGTTAACCCTTTATGAATATTATCCAAAAAGTTAAACAAAGCATGGTTCCAAACACTAACGGGCCGGATGTCCTGACTCGCTTCGTTATTATCTTCGTAGTACCAACCCTTGCCACCTTCACTAACAGGCTTATCAAAGTTAACAGCTCGTTTGGTTATTTGGTCTACGGTACCCAAATCAGTCTCCAGCTGAATACTACCTGGAACATCTATACCGATATAAGTTAACGGTCTGGCTGTGGCAAAGGGAGGACTATCCCAATGGTATTCGGTAGACAAAAATCTAGAATTAAATTTTAGTCTAATGCCTATAAAGCCCCTATTGCCATCGAATACACCAATGCTAAGATTTCTAGAATGTAACTTATATACTCTTCCTTTAACACATTCTGATAGTGATAGGTAGTTCATCTAATCTCGTCAATTATAGATTGAATTTGTTCGACCGTTAATTCTTTCAAAGTACCAGGCTTTGGCTGTTCTAACATTGATGGATGCGGTTCCCAAGGTTTGCCCATAACCATCAAACTAATAGAATGAGTGTCAATAGGATTAACTGAATGCCAAGCACCTTTAGCAAGTAAATCGTATTCAGAGCCTGTGCCCATAATGAAGGAGCCAATCAAAGAGTAGTCCCACTGTCCATATTCACCAGGATGCACAAGCCCCATTTCCATTTCGTATTTTCCACTTAGCACTTTTACTGCCGCTGGCCAAGGATGGACATGCTTTAATGGAGTTGAACATGGATGAATTTTATGTAGAGCTAATCTACAATTTTTGTATTCAGTCCATATTCTTTCTACTACAGGAGTTTCATAGTCTACTAGCTTGGAGCTCCACCTGCTAATGTCTTTTAGGAGATGTGGAAGCTCCAATAACCCCTGTCTTAGTATCTGTTGATATTTTGTCATGTGCTCGTATGGTGCGGGCAGAGGGACTCGAACCCCCACGGCCGTAAGGCCACCGACTCTTAAGGACGGCGCGTCTACCGGTTCCGCCATGCCCGCATAAGTCTATTTGTTATTTGCTATTGTGATGTGCCACTTGTGTCTGCCATCTGGAGAGCGAGTGAGTTTATCCGAATCAGGTACTCCCAATTCATGTCTTATATTTTCTAAATCCTTACAAAGAACCTCTAACCACCAGTAAACCCCATCGTCATATATATGGCCACTATACTCAAACTCTATTTTTCGACCCTCATGAAGTCCCCATTTATCCATATTGGGAGCCTCACCGCCACGATATACAGATACATGTGTTGGGTATTTAGGAACATTAACTTTAACAGGAATAAATGTTCTATAGTATTTGCCTATGGTGTCGTCTACTAACAGCCATATCTTATGCAGTGGTGCATTAGAATATTGTATAATTCCTGAGGATTGAAACATCGTTTTGGATGGGGAGGAAGGATTCGAACCTTCGTAGTTGGATCCAAAGTCCAACGTCCTGCCGCTAGACGACTCCCCAGAATTACCGCCTTCTAGATTTTCTTTGGATAGCCTGGAGTTCTTTAGAAGTCAGCTTACTAATAGCTGCTTGATATTCAGCTTCTTCTTTCTTTCGTTGAGCTTCTTGCTTTTCTCTTTCAATTCTGTTGCGTTCTGCTTGAGCTTCTCGTTCTCTGGTTTCTTTGGTAGCCTCCCTAGAATACCAATCAGCATCTCGCTTAGCCATAGATGCATAAAGAGTGTGACCATCCTGGTTGGCTAGATATTCAGCTACAGCAGTTTTGCATATACCTTTGGCATCAGCAAACATAAACTTGGCTGGAGACTCATCAAGCCATTGGTTAACTTTTTCCCACAAGACTTTATTAGCATCATCAGGAATTAGAGTGTATTCCTTTATAGGCTTGGCCTTGGATATGTCAACCATTTAATCACCAATGCCCATCATTATATCTTCTACTTGGGCTACGATTTCTCTAAAGAAGTTTTCTCGTTTAATGCTTCTATCGCGCTTCTCTGGTAGCGCAACCTTTATATGATGCTCAACCTTAGCTGGCGCTTTACCTAAGATAAAGATATCGTCAGCTAAATATACAGCCTCCTGAATATCATGAGTCACCAATAAAATGGTAGGATTATTGCCCTGATTATTAAGGCTCAAATAAATCTCTTGAAGACTATCCTGCATCTTAAGTCTAGTCTTAACGTCCAGAGCACCAAAGGGCTCATCCATCATCAGAATACGAGGATTTGCTAACAGACTACGAGCAATGGCCACACGCTGTAATTGGCCACCTGATAGCGTAGGGTATTGTGCATATTTGCTGCCATGACCCTTGAGCCCAACAACCTCTAGGATTTCTTTAGCCTTTGTAGTACGGTCAGCCTTACTCACTCCTTGTAGCTTGAGTCCTAAAGAAATGTTATCCAAGACTGATAGCCAAGGCAAAGAAGAATACTTTTGGAAAACCATACCTACTCGGTCATCCTCAGTACGAGGCTTTCCAAACAGATTAACTTCGCCAGTAGTCGGCTTCTGTAGCCCAGAAATATACCTAAGTAGAGTTGACTTACCACAACCGCTCGGCCCTAATAGAGCAATGAACTGTCCCTTGTTAGGTTTATCTTCGATGGTTAAGTTTAAGTCCTTCAACACAACATTGGTGCCGTCATACACTTGAGAGATATTTTTCAGTTCAATTACAGACATTACTTCTCTCCAGCGCCAGTGTGCTTATGTGGGAATAACATCTTGTCCAGTATACCAGCTAGCTTGTCTTGAACAAAACCAATCAGTACGATTACAACCAACAGAGCAAACACCTTGTCGATTCGGCTTTGTCGGGCGGCAGTATAACAAAGGGCGCCAATACCACCAGCACTTTTGTTAATCAATTCCGCAACGATAATGTAAGTCCAGCTAATAGCAACCAACACGCGAGCATCATCTGAAATCTTCGACAACACGGCGGGGATGAAAATCTCTTTAATGGTCTGCCATTTTGTAGCACCTAAAGTATAGATAGTATCTACATAAACTTTTTCGACTTCGTTGATACGCTGCATTACTACTGGCAACAAATAAACCACAATACCAAAGGCCAAAAACTGAACCTTCATAGTATCTTCAATACCGAACCAGGCAATAAACAAGCCAGTCAAAGCGGTAAGCGGAAGATATCTGGTAGCGTCGATATATTTACGAAACAACTCTCTACATACCGGAAGCAAACCAACTATGAAGCCAGCAGGGATCGCAACTGCTAGAGCTTGCATATAGCCCAAGAGATTAATCTTAACTGAATAGAAAATATTTCTAATCAGAGCATCCTTGAAGTGCAATTCAGCAAAGGAAGATAGCACGCTCCAAGGTGTAGGCAACAGGGAAAGTGGAATCAACTCAAGCCCGGATGCCAAAGACCACAAGCCCAAGATAATAGCAAGACCAACTAGCTGAACAGTAGTGCTGAGTTTAGCACTCAACTCACCACGTAGTCTCAAAAGGTCGGCTAACATTATTTTCCTTCGTACTTCTTTTTAAGAAACTCAAATTGTTTCTTTTCGTATTCTTCTCTACTAGCGTTATTCTTTCGCTCTATTTCGATTCGCTCGTTATATTCTTTGTCGTTCTCTTCTCTGATACCGACAACGTAAGCATATTCCTTATCGGAATTATCATACGGATCGCCAGGATAAAAAGCAATCTCAGCGCTCTTATACTTTGGATTACTTAGAATCTTGTCTCGTTCTTTTTTAAGATGCTCGATAACATAATCAACAGTTTGATTCTCTATACTCCAACTTAAACAGTCAAACTGGTCTTTAACTAATTTGCGGTCAGACATTTCTTTTCTCTTGTTCCTTAACTGTTCCATAGCCTCTTGAAAAGAAAAACTTATCAGCACATGGCTCGCACGCAAACTTTCTATTAGTTTCGTGCTCCATACCATCCCACTCATACGGTTCATAGATAAGAATAGTTGGAAGTCGTTTGCAGCTCGGAGTCATACACGAGCCTATTCTTATAAATCTTGGACCGTACATTAGCACATCGAGAGAAAACAGGGACATGGCCTTGCGGCGAACCTCATAGAGCATGTCCCTGTGGATTAAAAAACTTACTACTCTTGCGACAACAGCTCAAAGTCAGTGCGACGATTCTTCGCACGACCAGCCGGCGTTGTATTAGGAGCAACTGGCTTTGACTCACCATTACCCACAACCACGAAACGATTGGGGTCAAAGTGATACTCGCTGCTCAGATACTCAGCAACCGCCTTAGCTCTACGCTGTGACAATCCCTTGTTCAACTCATCGGGTCCAACGTCATCCGTATTACCTTCAACACGGATACGAGCACGACCAAATGACCGAGCAATCTCAGCAAAGGTAAGGTCAATAATCTGCTTGGCATTATCATCCAGAGTAGCGGAGCCACTATCAAACGTGATAGAAACCCGCTTGGTTGAAAATGCTGGAGCAGCAACCTCAGCCGTAGTTGGTGCAGTGAACTGTGCAGAAGCCTCAGCAGAATGCTCAGGACCACTCAAGCTCACGGCGCTCAATACGCTAGTATTAACCACCTGCCGCCAAGCAGGAACAATCTCAGGAGCCAGACCTACGGTGTTGTAAGCCTTAGCCATGTTGCTATAAACGTCTTCACCAGTAACACCAGTGTAGCTATTGGTAAGATTGAAGAAATTCACGTTATCACCATAAGTAGCCAGTCTGGCATTACCGATAGCTCGCGACGCCCAACCTTCATCCAAGCTCAAACCTTCAGCAAGAATCTTTGCGGCGGTAGCCTTGGCTTGAGGACTGGTATTGATTTCAGCAGCACCAGCCAACCAACCCTCAACCAACCCAACCAGCACTTGCTTGTGGGCAGTAAGGAACTCTTCCTTAACGTAGAACACGTCAGCGATGATATGGTCAGCGTCTCTGGTGCTCTTTAGAACCTTCGCTCCATTCACCTTACTAACGCAGTCCTCATCATCAGGCGACCATACAACCGCAGCATCAACTCGCTGAGCCTTGAACAATTCACCAGCATTGATAGCCGATGGAACTTCGATAACCTGAACATCCTTCTGAGTCAAGTCACCAGCGTTCAACAGCCACAACAAAAACGTGTGAGAAGGGGTGCCGAAAGCAACAGCAATCTTCTTACCCTTCAAGTCATTAACCGAATTGATTCCGCGCCGGACAACAACAGCATCACCACCACGGGACCAATCAGCCTGAAACAAAATCTTCACGCCTTGGGCATGAAGAGCGGCAACTTCCGATGGGAACGAATCAACCGTACCCCAAAGCAAGTCCAAACTGCCAGCTTTGAACGCCTCTCGTGATGGAACGAAGTCGTCCATCAACACGAACTCGACATCAAAACCATACTTTTGTCTGTACTGAGACTCGGGATTAGGCTTGAAACCACGGTTAAAGTACTGGCCACCAGCATAACCACCCCACGTAACCACACCGACCCTCAATGGCCGATTAAGAGTAGAGCTACCACTCTTAGCAAACGTGAAGCTCTTAGAGGTGCCACTAGATGCAGTCTGTCCAGTTGGAGCAACAGCATCTACCCATCCCTGAGTCTGGGCAAGCTTAAACAAACCAAAGCCGCCGCCCAGGACTACAGCAATGATAAGAATCTTCGAAAACAAAGTCATACGCTTCATCTAACCAATCTCCTCTTTTACTTGAACGTGTCCAAGTATTTATTATTGTTTCTCGTTGACGCAACCACATCAGCAATGGGAGCATCAAGGTCAAGAACCTGAGTGACATCAGCGGTCTGAGCCATCAAGAGCTTGGTGTCATTACCTAGCAATAGAGTATTGACTGAATCCTTCTCCCATTGTTCCAGTGCCTTCAAGCCATCTTCTTCAAACACACCGTTCTGAAGGTCGATAGAATCCAAGAACACAGTGGAAACTTCCATCATGCGTTCCATTTCACCAGCCTTCTGACCAATGTCCTCTACCATGAACTCCATAGCTTGATCGAACATAGCCTTCTTATCCGGATCACCCGAGATAATAGCCATGGCCGAGCGCAAAGCAGAGTGACTTGTCAGGATGGCATTACGCTCACGTTCCTTAACATTCACTTCATCTTCGGTATCTTCAATGAGATAACCGGCAGTCTCATACATCTTGCCAAGCATTCTGTAAAGCAGTTCCATCTTGGAATACAGATTGCTCAACGTGACATTTGAGTTCTTAGTTCTACCAGCCTTGCGCGCCTTAACAGCAACGACTTGGGCCTTACCACTCTTCTTGGCCTGTTCAGCTAGCTTCAGGTTGTTTTCATACTCAGCGGTATTCGTCTGAATAAGATTCTGAAGTCTTCGCATCTCTCCACGCAGATTTTCAATCTGCTTATTCATACTGGTACGATTCTTCTTCATCTCATCAATATGGATACGAAGAATATTGATTGGGTCAAGCTCAATCAACATACCAGTCATCTTACGCATGATACCCTTGTAGGTATATGATACGAAGTTTCTGAATCTGGGATCCATAACAATGAAAAGAATAGCACCAATGCTCGCAGCCAAAAAGGCAGCGTGCAAAGTGTTTTGCATCAATGTAATAATCCAAGGCAGAATCTTGCTAAACAGCATCAATCCCGCTACGCTAATACCAGCGAGGAAGACACCACCAGTGATGCCCTCTGGTCGCTTCCACCACGACTTGGTTTGCTTTCCAGTATCAAGTTCCATTTTTGCTCCTTACAGACTTGAACTAATTCTGTTAATATCTAAATTGATTTCGTCCACTAGCTTGCCAAATGCAGCAGCAAAGTCCCTACGCGCTGAGTCAATCTTGCTACGACTCTGCTCAACATCCGTAGTAACCTTGCTCTTCTCGGAACGCATACGATCAACTTCAGCTTGCAGTGTTCCAATCTGAGAAAGCTTCTCTTCAATCTGCTTGTCGATTGAAGTAATCTTATTTACGCCACCTTCTACTTGGCTAGAATAAGCAGCGTTCATAGCCGCCTCGAACTCAGTCTGCTCATTGGTAACAACGCCCACGCACGCCTTAGCTGTGGAAACAAGAGCGTCCTTTGTAATACCAATAGCCTTCATAGTAACAAAAGCAGACTTCAACCTAGTGGTTTCGTCAGGCAAAACGCTACGCAGTTCTTCACAAGCATTCTTGAATCTGACATACTCAGAACCACTGCTATTAACAGCCTGTCTAAGTTGCCCCTCAAACGCACCAGGATTTGCGACGCTCGTACCAACAGTAGGCGTACTACGATAAGTTGTAGGTACAGTAGTAGCCGGCGCAGCAACCTTGGTTTCAGTTGCAGTTTCCTCTGCGGGTTCCTCTTGAATAAATAACCCCTTCCAGCCCATCTTATTTCTCCTTATTTCTATGGTACTTTTTACCTACTTGGTAGTTCAAAGAATGCCACCAAGTAGTCATATCACGGCATACGGTGTTAAAACCCCACTCGATAAGATGAGCATCGTCACCACTCATATGACTCATAATGGCCTTTCTAAGACCGCTACTATGCTCTACCTCAAAGTCTTTATGCCCGTTGATATATGATTCAGTTAGACCACCCATTCGTTTTCCTTTAAGAAATAGGTACTGTCTAATCAAGTTGTCTACGATTTTAAATTCTTCTACTGCCGCGCTTTCAAATGCTAACACAGCGCCAGCCACAAAAGGCAAACGACTATCTAGGAATGTATCGTTCATATCATCTAGAAAGAGTTTGGTGCATTTCAATGGCTTAATATTAGAGGTATCAATTCCCAAGTCTTCCTTGTATCCCTGACGCATCATGGCCAGATGAGATATGCCCCCAGTATTAATGCCCTTTTCTTCTTCGATATTTCGTTCTATCTCTCTATACAAATTCGGCCAATCTTGACTATACACAAGCGCAGTAGCAAGAAACTGTATTGCTCTGTTAGACAAACATGAATAGTTCTCGATGATAGTTTTAAGCTCTGATGCAGTCATGCTCCCAAGGCGCGGCATCATAGTATGGTTCTCTAGGCTAAGGTCAGAATTCAAAACCGACCTATGCAGCTCTAAGAAAAATGCGTCCTTGTCTTTGATATTCATGTGTATCTCTACTAGATTATCCCAACCTCGTTGTCTTTTTTTAACTTTGGCATATCTTTAATTGCCGCATCCAGCAAACCTAATGCCTCTTCTTTAGTAGCACAAAGTCCCTGAATACCCATACGACCAGGGTTGCCATCTTCACCTATCAAAGATACCCAAGCTCCACCAAACTTACCCTGACCTTGCGGCTTACTATCACTAATAGTAACCAACAAACGACCTGCGGTAGCCAACGCCAGAACCTTGAAGTCGGACGTCTTGCCTGCTACACCACCGTAATCATCTACGGCTTCTTGGATTGTCATCCATCTAACAACTTCAAACTTCCTAGCTAATTGCTCTATATCTCTAACAGCTACAGCTATCTCTGTTCGTTCGGTCTCATCTAAGCCAGCTAGCGTATCCTTTGAGCCTGGTCTAATACGACCATCCCGTTCTCTGTGAATAACATAAGCCGTAAGCAAACCAGATGAAAGCTCCTTACTTTCTTTATATCTTTTAATATTAGGAGCAAACCAATTATCTTCCATCGTGTCCTCGTTTGGTGCCCGCGGTAGGCATCGAACCTACACGGCCGTTAAGCCATCAGATTTTGAGTCTGACCTGTCTACCAATTCCACGCACGCGGGCTAAAAGTTATAGTAGTCTGGGCGACAAACTTTACCTGTATAGTCGCAACGGTCAGTGCTTTCAAGACCAGGTATCCCAAAAGTCACCTTAGCCCCTTCCTAGTACCTCTCCTAAGAACGCGTTCTTTTGGAGTTAACAACCAGAAAACCAGACTACTATAACTTCTAGCAGGGCCTAACTACTTATAATCCTGACTTACATCAGCAAAGATTTTGTCCGAAATCTTTTGTAAAGAGTTCTTTACCGCCTCGAATGCTAGATTAAATACCTTACGAGCAAAGTCCTTAATCAAAGAGTTGATTACGCTGAGTGGCCAATAGAATGCCCATCTTGCCATATCAGACTTGTGTTTTCCGATGGACGGCGGAAGATCGTTATACTTTAATTCATGTTGCCACTTCTGCTTAAACTCAGAAGGAATAGCATCCGTGGTAATTCCGTGGACGCTTACGAAATGCTTCTTGAGCGACTTGTAGGTATCCTTCTTCTTGAACACATACATAACCCATTTAGCAATGGCCCATGTAAAACCAACAAGCATGTATGCAACAGCGCCAGCCAAAACACCAGACCAGTTAGCCTTAATAAAGTCCAAGATGTTATACAGACCAGTGATGTGGATAGCTAGAAGTGTACCAACGACCGTTATAGTGGCCCACAATCCGTTATCATAAGCTATAAGAATCAAGAGCAAAATACTCTCAACCACCAACGGGATGAACCAGTAACTAGACATTAGGCGTTTCTTTCTTATTGAAAGTCTCAAGCCACTTTAAGTAGCGAGATGTGCTTTCTATATCGGTATCTTTTAGCTCAGCATCTTTCTTTGCGTCTTCAAAGAACTTGTTATGAGCCATGCTTAGCTTACTCAGTGCAAGCATTTCACCATGCCGCTCACCAATCTTGAAAGTTTGGGATACATGCTCTTGCAGCTCCTTTAATAGAGCCTCAAACTTTTCCTTAGGCATATACGGATTGTTGCCCCAATTATCCTTAAGCTCTAAATGCTCACTGACAATCTTGAAAGTCTTCTGGATGATGTCCATTAATCAAACTCCAAGATAAAACTAGCGTAGTATTGTCCCTGGCTTACTCTTACTGGCCTATCCTTGAACAGCCTCCGAGCTACATTAAATCTTTGCTCGGGTGTCAAGTCCCATGTCTTAGAATCGATATCGAAACTAACACTTACCTTCTTAACTTTACTATCAGGTGTGTGCTTCTCTGGAATATTCAGAGCCTTAAACTGAAGAGAATACATAGCTGACGCGCCGAGCGACCTGGCAATTTCATCTACATATCCGGTATGGACACCAAGGTCGCGAGTAGACCTACCCTCACAGTCGCCTTCAGTAGACACTCGCCATGTCCCTAAAACCTTCCTGTAGGCAGAGCTAACAACGTGATTTTCAACTGGAACGACTACAGATGCGCCACACTGGCTACAAAACTTATGGTCTTCCCGTACCTGATTAGGACAGCCAGTGCATTTGAACAATCTATATTCAGTCATCGTCTTGCTCCATATTGTCTAGCAGCCTCATACATAGCTATGTTAGCAGCTTGTGCTGTGTTCAAACAAAAGCCAGCACCAGGCATGGGTACATATACTCGCTCAGAGTTAAGCATAATCTCGACAGGCACACCAATAGTTTCGTGGCCCACAACTATGCAATGTCTCTTGGTGAAATCAAACTTGTATTGGTCAAGGGGCTGAGAGGGAAACTGCTCACTAGGAAGTTCAAAGGTTATAAGGCCGATGTCGTTTTGTTTATTGTAATCTACGAAGTCGGACACATTGGCAAACCTGTTAAACTTAATGTAATCATATGTGCTGCCAGAGAGGTCATTCATAATATCTCGATTAGGAGTATTGCCGATTAAACAAACCTCGAAGGCACCAAAGCACACAGCGGCCCTAACCACATAGGCTATATTAGCTTCCTTACTAAAGTTAATTGTAGCTACGGAGATAGGCATCATACTAGCTGTTTGGAGCTTGCGTATATAACGCTCTCTTCTGGTCTCGCCCCTAAAAGCAGTAGCACTATCTATGTTAGTAGATTCCTTTCTTGTGCCCACGCTTAGCCTCTGCCTCTTCTTTCGTCGCGTACAAGTCATTCTCAGCCATATTATATCCCATACTATTAGATATCAAATAGCTATACGTAGTTTTCTGCGCCTTGCCTCTGATGCTGCCAGTAAAACTAATATCTTTAATTTTAGCCTTCGCCACTACTTTATGATATTCACTGCGAGTTGTATTGCAACTAGCGCAAACAAGAATCTTTCTTAGAGCTTCCTTTATGTAATATACCTCTTGCCCTATAGAGTACTTTGTTTTAAGAGACATATTTCTCATACAACTATTCCTGCTCTGTGCACAATGCTCGTGCGTGTTGAGCGTCCAATTCCAAAAATTCAATCTTCTTGCAACCCAATAGTTCGGCCTTTCTCTTTGTGAGAAAGGCTATTCGGTGCATATTTTTAGTGGTATAGTCGCTTACTTCGATAATCTTTTCATGCCTATCTACTCTGTATACTTTGGTATGTACACAGGAGCATAAGGCAAGTAGTAGAATGTATTTCATTTTCTTAGATACAGCGCCATAGAAAGCGCAGCAAAAGTGCTCACTCCAGCAAAATAAAAAATTGCTGGCGGGAAGGAATCTTCTAAAAGATGGGACTCCATTGGCCGTGTTGGGCTAATGGGGTCTATTGCTGAGAACGTCGGAAACAATAAAATGGCCGACAACAAAAGAGATGGCATGCCCGGCTGGGATCGAACCAGCGACCCCCAGCTTAGAAGGCTGGCGCTCTGTCCAACTGAGCTACGGGCATATGCTAATCTAGTCATCGTCATACGGGCGGTAGTGACTACGCAAGCCCGTCTCACTAAGAACATCACCCAACTTAAAAGATACAACTGTATCCATGCACTTCTGCCTTACGGCATTAGTGAACTCTTGAATGATGAGCTTACTAACATAATCTGGAGTAAAGCGTGAAGTGAGGTGCTCAAGCTGATTATCCATTCTAGTAAGAACATTATTCTCGATGTAATTTTTTGCCTTAGCCTTAACCGAATCCTTAGCGGAGTCAATGGTAAGACTGACCTGTTCATCAAGAGTGTCACGAACAGTTCTCATAACCTCGCTCTTAATATTCTCCATCTCACTGTTCTTGCCAACCAGAAAGCCAACAAGAGAACGAATAAGAAGTTGCTTGAACTCCTTATTGTTCATAATCTCTTCGGCAATTTCTTTGACTTGAGGTTCATTACTCATGACAGTATTTTCCTTAATAGTTTAGCAGCATTCAATGCATCATCATCACCATGATGCGGAGTTCCTTCAAACTGCTCGTCAATCTTCTTCAAGGCTTGCTCAAGAGACATCTTGGAGTTCTTATATTTTAGAGCAAACAAATGACTTATGTTTATATAGGAGGAACTAAGAGGGTTAACTATGCCGTAGCGCTGACATTCTTTATCCAGACTACTTATGTCATTCCCATAAGCTGCACTTATCTTATTAGTGGTGCCAAATTCTTTCTTGAACTTATTACAGGCATCTGAAAAAGGTATGCCCTTCTTTACCGAATCTACTGTGTGTCCAGTTAGGTCGGTGCAATATTGGCTTATCTCTAGAACCTTTGGTCGAATAATATACCTGGTTTTCTTACTGATTTCTCCAGTACGAACATCTAAAAGACAAGCACCAATCTCAATGATTTCAGAAGGAGTAAGGCGTTGTTCTTCCTCTGTAGCCCAACAGGTTGCTTCCAGGTCGAAGACAATCACCTTATCCAATCTGATGTTACTCATTTCAACAGGCTATCTAGATGCTCCCACATATCGTCAAACATACCAGTTTGATACAGCTCTCTGCGGAAGTCAGGATGCTCCTTCTTATACATGTTGATTAAGGAATATTTCGTCTCTCTAGCATTCTCTACGTTAGCAATGCGGTCTGCTAACTTTAAAGCTATAGCAAGCGGTGATGTTCTAATTTTGGGATAAGTCTTAGATTTACGCTCCTTGCGATTAACCCCAGGCTCATCAGTAACCAATTGGACCAATGATGCTTCTACAGCACCAGCAACAGAACGTAGCTGGTCAAACGATACAGAAGTATCTTCAAGAACATCATGCAGCCACGAACACCTACGCATTAAAATCAAGTCAGAGCCCTTGAAGTGATGGCCAAATCTAGCAACCACTTTTTCAACTGCTTCAAGGTGAACCGAATACGGTCTGTTATCGTATTGCTGTCCACCGTGCGCTTTAGAAGCCCAAGACTTCAATTCTTCTAGCTCTGCCGCCTCGACTTCAGAAACCCTAGCTTCAATATCACTATCATATAAGCCAAGTTTATATCCAGCGGTCAAGCCCTTAAAAGCGGCTCTGCGAACCAAGTCAGTCCAACCATCCATACCACCTGATGCGGCAGAGACTTCCTTTTCAATCTGGTCGGCAAGCTGTCTGAACTCTGGGCTAGTCATCTTCCTTTTCCTTCTTGTTGTCGTAATCTTCAGACCGCTCGCCGTCGTCATTAAATTGCCAGCCGGCGTTCTTGACGTCCTCTGATTCTTCTTCGGTCTCCTCGTCTTCTTGTTCTTCCACAGTAGTTGAGTCATCCCAGGATATGTACAAAGATGGCATAGGAGCTTCGTCTTCTAAAATCTTCCTATCATTGTACTCTATGTCAAGGGCACAGAGATATTCGCATTGCTCTGGAGTCTCTACAGCCTCTCTACAATGATTATCTCTTACCCACTCGACAGCTTCCTTGGCACTCCAGCCAACGACAGACACAAGCAAGGCACTCATCGCCGTGCCAGTTCTACCGTGACCACCCTCACAATGAATACAAACCTCATCTACACCAATCTTCTTTAAGTACCCATGAAGAGCTGGCCAGAAAGAGTTCTTTACCCTAGGAGGACCAAAGTCTGCCCAAGGAATAACAATCTCGTTGATGTTAGATTCTACATGCTCTGATAATTCTTGTGGAACCTTGGACGGATTTGGAATATTACCTATGCCAGTAAGATTAACTATTACCTTGCCTTCGTAGGCACTTGAGCCTTCTAGGTCGGCGCAATAATAGTTAATACTATCTATACTAGCTACCAATGTAGGATAGTGATGACATCTTTTCATTATCATACTGGCACCACGTTCTTGTACTTGATTAGTCTTCCGCCAGGCATCTTGAAACCCTTCCTAGGAACTGCTTTAAGATATGCGCGATTGCTCGCATACTTACTAGCCGCTCGTTTAACGAGTGAAAGTTCTTTCTTGGAAAGATTTACATACCTCGTTGTGTAATCTCCATCATCGCCGCCAGATTGAATAGTGACCGTTGTTTCACTGCTGTGTTCGTCATAGCAACACTCATCTTGGCATTCATCTAAGTCAATTTCAACAAAGGCCCAGACAACATTACCCTTATGGTCTTTTGCAAACGGAGGCTTCAAGTGAGGCAACTTGGCAAGGTTCTTCTTTACTGACTTAACCTTGTTCGCACTGTTCTTAACAGACACGAACATATCAGCCAAGCAGAACGCCAATAGGCCAGGTTGGTCAGCAGCCAAGTCCATCAAAGACTCATCAGTAATCTTGTTAAACCACCACCCGTTATTATGAGCCATAGTAATGGCTCTGTTCATTTTGTCAATGAGCGATGCCACTTCTCTATCAGAGATATTAGTTCGCTTTGCATTGTAAATGCTGATTACCTGCTTCCACATTTCATAGGCATACCATGCACAGTTTGCCCAGGAAAGACCACCGAAACCTTCGGTCCAATTGTCTTGGTAAAAGTTCTTGAAGGCGTCTGGAGTACGGTAGATATAAGTAAAGCCCTTGTTCATGACCTTCTTATAGATACCTTCGCGCCCTCCCTTTGGACCACCGGAACCATGACGCCATTCCCCAAGACACAATGCTGTACCAATCTTAACAAAGGTGGTGACGGCAGCACCAAGCAACTCTGGAGCATAATCAGACTTCCTAAGGTATGCCCAGTTATGCAGAACCGCCAAAGCAAAACCAAGATGCTTGATAGGGTTCTTATAATTCATATCAAGTGCAGCCTTAACACCACGCTTGAACTGAATCCTATTCAGACCAGAGCTGCCACCTTTTGTAGTTGGAGTCAAAATGGTTCCAACTTCAGGCTTAAAGCTAGTTACGAATGGGACTTTGTGAAGAATGCAATGAACTGCTGCGTGACTGGCCAGAGTATGACCAAGGCCGTATACCACAGTGCCCTTGTCAAGACCCTTAACCTTTTGCTCCCACTCAAGCAGATCACTGCTAGGAAGAACAACCTTCTTAATCTTGACAGACTCTGGTACATAATCCTTCTTCCCGCCTCTAAGATGAGGACCACCACGAACCTGAGTAAGATGCCAGCCAGCCTTGCGATTACTAACCGACTCTAGGTACATAGCATCAGACTTTTTGATTCTCACCAGGTCATGGAAAGACGAGCTAAACCTATGCGGCGCAACAGGAAAGCTAATACTCTTCTTTCCACCAGTTGCTCCATCATGACCGGGCCCAACCGATAGGATACCACTACTAACATATACAGCATTGTAGTTAGCATCCTTAATAAAAGGACCAACGATAATTTCTCCATCCACATCTTGAGCCTTAACCTCTGCCCACAGCTTATGAAGGTCCTTAGCAGTCTTTACAACACGGCTCTCAACAAAGCCATGCCTTGGAGTCTTGGGGCATGGACGAGCAAAGCAAGGATATTGAATGTAGGCCACATCAATATTCTCTTCAACTCTGATTAGCTGATAGCCAACCTCACCGATGAAGAGACCCATGGTGGAGTAGTCATCAAGCAAAGTGCTGATGCCTTCCATGATACCCATAGCCTTCTGAGTCTTAATGCTAGTCAAAGATTTCTCCGTTAAGTATCGTTAGTCATCAGCACCGCAGAGGGTAATAATGATACTATTCAAGTTAGCTAAAATGGTTTCCCAATCATCCACTAGAGTGAAATGTTGTCCATTACCGCCCTGAGCTATGTATTGGAACTGGATAGAATACATCGACCAAATGAATGGCAGCACTCCACTATTAATACACGAATCAATAACCATCTGGGCGGTTGTAGGAGGGTCGGTATAGGATTGTTGTGGCTCATCTGTGAAAGCAAAAAACAATCCGTTAGCGTCATCTCTCCAGGATAGACCAAGTTGATTATCGGTCTTATTACAAACCATTTCCATAGAGTCTAAAGAAGCTTCGGCACCACTACCATAGCATCCAAGGTTCAACAGTCTATCCCTAATATTTGAGAAGTCGGTGAAGTCAGTATCAACTTGAACAAGCTCTCCAGTATCAGCAGACATAAGAACTAGTGCAAATCTAAAGTATGGATTGCTATCAAACTGTTCAGTATAAGCACTGCAAGCACCTGCTACAGCTGCAATCTCATCACACATAGAGCCAGAAGTATCTACGATGAATACAATGTCATAGTTCGTTGACAACACATCGCCAGTATCGTCAGTAGCTCCATTACAATCGTTATCAACTTCGTCACATCGTTCAATGCTCGGAGTTATCTCATTCAGACAAATGACTTCACCATACAGACATTCTAGCAATCCAGCTCGGCAAGGTGGAATAGCGGCAGTCTCCAAAGGATTGCCACTGTAACAAGCTCGCTGTCCGATAGTCCAGCTATCAAACACATCTTCATCTACGCGGGCATCGCAATCGTTGTCAACTCCGTCACACTCCTCGGGTTGAGGGTCATACGGACAAACATATACTCCGTTAGTGCAAACGGCATTGTATCCCGCGCAAGCTCCGAACTCTCCGCATGTGTCGTCTTTACCGTGCGCAATGAGAGGCTCGCCGTCCCAGCCCTCATCAGTCATGCCATTACAATCGTTATCTAGAAGGTCGCAAACCTCATTTGAGGGCAGAGGCCCTTCACCATCACAAGCAATGACGTTATAATCATTATCGCAAGTTGGAATACCAGTCTTACAAACTCCGATACCAGCAGCTCTACGGTACTCTTCTAGGTAGTAAGAAGACTCATCGGCCGAAACACCAGGGGTAACCCCAGGAACAGCATAACACTGATTAGCTCCAACATTACCACAGGTCGGATTGAGTACGTCATGGCCAGTACATCCGGCGGTAATCGCGAGCGCAAAAGCCATGACCTTCATATTAACCCTTAATCTCGGTGAGCACAACTACAACAAGTATTCTGCCCTCGAAGTTCGGTAAAGATAGAACCAGTCCTTGCCCAGAAAACTACATTAGCGCCAGTCATAACCAGCACACAACATACCATGATAACAAAGGAAGAAAACTTAAAAGCCTTTTCCTTAAACGTATAATTCTTCGACTTTAGATTTTCAATGTTCTCAGTAATGTATCGGTAAGTACCATACCACATCCCGAAAACCAAAGAAGTAAAGAATGCGCACACAGCTACATAAGCTACTGTCATTCCCAAGGCAGTCACAAACATTTTTCACCCGAATAGTGGAGCACCAGTTATGAGGTTGTAAATGATGTAGCCATCTAAGACTACACAGGTTGTAACCCACTTGGCAATAGCAAGGGTCATAAAGACTCTATTGAAAGCTCGCCACACTCCAAATGGTTTATGCTTCGTACAGTATTCAGCCTTAGCACTCAAGTCGGACCACACAAACAAGCACGCTTCTTTAATCCACCCCTTAAAGAGGTATGCTAGAAGTATAGTAGCAATGTTAAAGCAAGCTAACAGAAGTAGTCTATCTGAGTGTGACATGAAATAAGCCCCGATACAAGTTAATTACAGTTAAATACCAAGACCTCGGGGCCACAGTCCTGATTTCCTATTACTGACCTGACAGGCCAGTGTCCTGCGCAAAGGCGTTCAGGTCCGCCAACAGCGCCGGGAACTCCGACTTCCGCACCCAAAGGTCACGGCCACCAACGGGATTGGGGACAACGACGAAATCGATGTCAGCCTCAGCACCCTTGGGACGGTGAGTCTTGGTGTAGATTCGCTCGCGCAGAGGAACCTGCACGCTCAACGTCTTGGCCGTCTTCAGCAACTCCTCACGAGTAACACTGGGACCAAGGCGCTCCTTCAACTGTTGGAACGACATACCACTATTCTCACTCATAACATTCTCCTTTAACAACCGGCTTGGTTATTGTTTTTTTACCTATCTCTTGCCGGTATAGAGCAGGTTGTGAATCAGGCCTTAGTGACCTGAGTATCTAAAAGTTCAATGAATCTTTTCAAGCAAGCATACGACCATACAATGTCAGAGTTGAAATCATAGCACAAAGAAAGGTCTTCTGTTTCAAGACCGGCTTCATAGTATGCTCTAGAGAACTGATAAGAGTCATGTTCATCGGACCAAGCCTCTTCAATCTCATCAGCCTTAGACTTGTTAAGCTCGTTGTTCTCTACTATGCTAGTGTCCGTATTGCCATCTTCATCCTCTGGCTGCTCTTCTACTCTCAACTCGGCTATGAGCTTCTTAGCCTCACCTACAAGGAAGTCCTTGCTCTTATCTTCGCATTTCCCCATTACATAATCTGGGGAATCAACAGCTCCACGCAGCCAACCTACCGGATCTCTGTCGTACATGGTGAAGATTCTATTACCTACATCACCTTGTACAATCAGGCAACCAGGTACAGCTATTACTCTGTACCAGTAGAAACTACTTTCTGGTTTCCTACAAATCCATATCTTGAAGTCAGGAGTATTGATGTCCTGTCTTAGGGTATGTTCAGCTAAAGATTCCTTAGCCAGAGACATAATGGTATGCCTATGTGACTCTTTGGTATCGTTCATTTCAACTCCCAGCTAAGAAACTTATCCATAAAAGAATAGTCTTCAGCTTGCGGCCCGCACAATGGCCAGTGTTCTATTGCGAACTCCCTAAACCAACCACTGGTTAAAGTAGTGCATATGCGTTCGATAGCCCAAGAAAAAGCTTCCTCACCGACGGCACGAGTGATTGTTTCACCGCGCTCATAAGCTGGAATAATTTTACGTTCCAAGGCTATGACGTATGCCTCTTCCTTAACAGCCCTAATTTGGTCATCGAGGCTAAGCTCATCCCACTTAGACCTAAGACACAATGCCTTAGATTGGTCGGTCTTAAGCTTGGTGTACATTGGAGTGTCATAAAACATAACAAGCCTGTGCAGGTCATCATGTTCATACTTCCTACCTACATAAGCAGCAGACTTGGCAAAGAACTCCTCATTGGTCATATTGAGGCTAGATGCTCTGTACTTGCCGAAACGCTTCATCGTATCTTCAAGTATCATTGAGTAGGCGTCTTTGAGCATAACATTATCTTGCATGAAGTTTTGTCCTTCATGGTCATGCTGCTTCAAGATATGATAGTCTCGAATATGCTTTTGCCACTTAACAGGAAATGTAATGTGAGTCTTCTTGATAGCCAACAGAGTACGAAGGCTAGCAACATAGGCTCTACAGTTCATAACCTGAACTATGCTTATATGCCTTTGTGCATTGAGAAGCATCTCATAACCAGAACCAGGAGTCGCCACATGCAGTTCGACTCTGCTAATGTTACAAGCGTCTACCAACTTACAAGTATAACGATTGCTATAGAATTGCGGTCTAAACTCCACAATCCTATCCTCGTTAATCCTGTAGAAATCTCCTACCTCATTCTCACTAAGAATAAGGTCAACATCGTCTGGTTGTCTAAACTGCGGTATATGGTACTTAGCAGCAACAGAACCAATCAGAAGCATGACGTACCCCTAGAAGGAGTACGATTCCCAATCGTCCTCCCATGAACTATCATCGTTGAAAGAATCATAATTATCTTCTGCGGGAGGCGCCTCGCCCTTCACACCCGCAATGATGACATCGGCGCTAGCGCTAAATATAACGCCCTCTTCTGCACACTTATTGTTCAGTGCAGTAACACGCTCACGAACACCTGGGTCGTCAATCTTTTTGCTAGTCCTATCCTCGATTATCTTCGTATACTCAGCTACAGCATCGTTAATCGTGTAAGACATTTACAGCTCCTTTAGCGAAAAGACTCGAAATAACGGAGAAGAAACTTCGTGTTGTCAATCGTACACTTGCCAGACAATCCAGTCTTGTCGATGTAAAGCGTACTAGCGGGGATATCTTGGTTACTCGCGGCATCAGTAGCACGACCAAGAGCCAGAGTCTGCCCCAGCTTACGGTTATACTTATCTGCCTTGATATTGCAACGCGCAATACCGAAGAACAACTCATCTTGTAGACGAAGAGTCACAAGAATATTCTTGCGCTTATTGCGCTTAACTCCACTATAGCGAATCTTCTTCATTGCTTCAGACATTTGCATGCTCCTTATTTGTTTCGGGAAACGCTTCCCGCTTCTTAGTCTTTTTTCGATTTGAGAGTTGGACAGCTCTAGCCCCACCATCCAACTCTCTCAAAGTATTTTCTGCCTCAACTGTAACCTCAACGATAATCTTGTCTCGTTCAGGATTCCAGTCCGAACTGGGGTCATGCATAACTTGAATAATTTTCTTCAAGCCATCTTGAGCCAGCTCAATCTTTCTGCTAGCTAGTTCAGCCATTCGATTGGCATTACGCACTAGGACATTTTGAACAGTAGCGTATCTTGGATTGATAAGTTCATATGCCGTCTGCTTGTTAGGTGCACATGACATACAAATATTGTAGGTCTTATTAGCGGTAGATACCCTGTAAGTTAGCTCAAGCCAAATGGTATCATCACAACAATCACATACTGTATGTAGTATGGCCGGCCGTATGCTTACAACCGATTTGACCAACATATTGTATCTAGTAAATCTCATCGTTTCTTTCCTTTCGCGGTGTAGAACCAGCGCTCAATATCTGCCTTCATTCCTGGGGAGCGGGCGATATTAGCAGAGTGAACTTCAACGAAGTCGGACGGCCAAACATCATTCTCTATCATCCAAAACAAAAGAGTGTGACCTTCAGCCTGCCCGTCACCCAAATCGTTGTCAAGGGAGATGTGAGTTACTTTGCCGGTAAGTAGCAGGACCTTAGCAGCTTCGGTGGTCCTAGCAACAGTCCACCTACTATTAGCGCCAGGTCCATAAATCTGAGAAGGCATCCTGTCATCATCGAGGAATACCTTGTATCTAGTCCAAGGCCACTTCCTCTTCAGCAGCAGGGTCAATGCTGTGAAGAGCATCACCAGCCGTTTTGCGAATGTCTTGAAGGCGCTCATATGCCGAATCCTGTCCACCATCAGTTGAATGCGTAAGCTTGATAATTTCAACAAGTGTCTCTTTGATATCCACAGTTAGTCTCCTATTCCAAGGCAGTCCATCATACGTTCAACTTCCTCTTGTGGAGTTAGTTCACGACTAGTTGGACGGTTAAGTATCTCGCTACCAAAGTACCAAATGAAACATCCGAATATCGTTCCTAGAACGAAAGGAACTATATAAGCCTTGTTCATTTGTTATTGTCTTTGTGAATACTCTTGAGTAGCTGGCTAACCACAACGCTACATATGCAAGCCAGGCTTAATATCTTAGAGGACCTGTCATTGGATACTAGAAATAATAGTACGTTTAACACTACAATGGTAATGCTAACGTACTTGTTTTCTACGAACTTAATTAACCTATTCATCTTACTCGCCTTTTAATAGCATCATAAAGAGCAGGACCAGATGCCAAGACACTATGCTCACTCACCTCTAGTACTTTGGCCAGTGTCGGTCTAGTGTCCATTAGACTATAGGTCAAACAAAATCTAGTTTGGAGCAGTCTATCTGTACGAGATTTCAACTCCTCTTTATATTCCTCTTTACACATATCACTGGATACTACTTCAATCAAAATATCCAGCATACCATCTAGATTTCTTATAGATGATATTAACTGTAGAACCAGCTCACTGGGTTCCAATTTATCATGTTCTGGAGGCAATATTTTTGGAGGGTCCATGTAGCCTTACATCATTAGTTGTTATACCATACACATGATGTATTCTTACATATGTCGTATGACTTGATAATCCCCATGACTAGCCTTGTTGGCTGATTACACTTAACACAAAACAATTTTCCGTTGTTGTCAGTAGCGTATGAAGTATTTGTGCTCTTGTCGTTTACATTGTATCCAGTACTCCACAAGTGCTTGCGAGCAAAGATACCCTTAGATGCTTGATTGCCAAAGAAGTAAGTACAAACAATCTTACATCTACCATCCGAAGAATCCCCTTGGATGTCTTGAACTACCATACGGTCGAACAGAATCTTATGCTTTGCGTAAGCTACCTTGCCCTTTTTAGACAAGCGAACCACATCGCCAATCTTTAGAGTTGGTCTATTCATGTTTGTTCTCGTAGTTAAATTGCCGCATGTCACCAATTAAACCTGGGGCTATGAACATAAAAGGATCATAGCCATGATGACAATAGTGCCTGGGCGGCTATTATTTAATTGCGGCTATTTACCCGCCGTCCTCACATCTATGGCTCAGTGTCTGCCTCGGGTATCAATTCCTACACCGTCGGAAGTAGTTCTGACCCTCACTACCGGGAAGGGCTTTTTAAGGCCCAACTTACGAATTACTTTTCAAACCTCTGTGCCATCTTACGAATAGCATCCAGCGGAACACCGTGTTTGTTACGATTGGCATACGCCTTGAGATTGCTCTCATCGAACTGTCCAACGATTTCTTCGCTCACTTCGTAGCCAGCATCAGTGGCCATCTTGATATAACCCTCGTACTCCCAGCGACGAGTGTTGGTGTTATCAATGACTACGAGGTCAACACCGAGACGCATAGCCATGTGAGCATTGCCACGGCACCAAGCATGAGCCTCACCCAACTTACGACTGTCGAAGTTGTAATCACCAGTAGCGGGGTCGACAAAAAATTCGTCAGCAGAGCAGGTGACAGCCTGCTTACCCTGACCAAGAACTTCCTTACAAAGCTCCTTAGCCCTGGTGCTCTTGCCGCTGCCGCTAACTCCTCGCAAAATTTTCATCGTGTGCATTTTATTTCCTTAGTTTTGTTTCTTTGGGTCGGGCCGGTCAAGCCCTTCCTTGATTACGTTTTCAACTTCAGCCCTGAGCTTGTCAGGCAATTCACTGGTATCAGTAGTCTTGCCAACGTCTAGTTCGGGTGGAGCTACAACGTGCATGAATGTTGGGTCTTCATAGCCGTGTTTCTTGCGAAGTTCGCTGATATGAACATAGACTTCTTCCATGCTATTCAGTTTTAGCTTGTGCGGCTCAATGATGAACTCTCTACCATCATAAGCCTTCCACAATATTCTAGCTGGCATCTTGCTCATAACAACCTCACTTATACACTACTGTAAATCTGTCATCAAGTAGCGGTTCGATAGCAGCTTTAACATTCTTCCAATCCAGTCCACCAAGTCCAACACCAGGCCTAGGAAGATATACATTGTTCCATTTACGAATATTAGCGAGAGTAGATAGTTGCGTGGCAGATTCGATGATGAGAGGCAAACTAGATGGACTCTTCCAATCGTTTTTGGTTGGAAAAGAAACAACAGCTACGTACTTATGACTGCCATCGTCAAGGCGATAAGTAAAAATGTCCTTTAGCCAATGTACTCTATTGCCGCCCATCTTAACACAGTGACCAGCTCGAATAGCCAAAGGCGGCCACTTGTCAGCAAATGCCTTAGCTATACCAGCGCCCATAACCAGCTCACCATTGGATTTCACAATGCCATTAGAGGTGAAGCAGATAGCATCGGCGGTTTTAAGAATCTCTGCCGAAAGAATATCTACTCTTGCTTCCTTCACTTTTTCCTCGCCATCTTGAAGTCTACAGTGAGCGGCTTGTTATGAACCGTTTCTCCTACTAGACCGCCGCGGTCTGTAATTTGAGCCTTAAAGCTATACCTGGTTGTGTCGTCTTTAGGATTCATTCCAGTATGCTCACTGATAAGTAAGTAGAAGGCAATATCGTTAGAAACAAACTTGATAGGCTCAAGTGTTTCTGCATTAATGAATCTATGCTTACCAACCTCGAATTCTTTCTGGCGATACAGAGTGGTAAGTCTGAACTTAGTAGCTCCAGGAAAATCAATATGAACCTTGAGTCGGTCAACAAAGAATCCAGCTCGCATTTATTGTCCCAGGTTCATGTTTGTCACGATGATATATACAATACCATAGTGCGTAAGGTGATGCACCATCTGGTCTAGTCCCAAAGCCCACCAAAAATATACATTATTCTTAAAGGCTGTAAGAACAGTATCTACATCTTGCTGATGAAAATTTCTATTGTTTTCCCAGAAGTCCTTGTCTGCTTCTGTAGCGCCTTCTTTGGCCAGCATCTTTGTAGCTTGCTCCACACCAGACTGAGCGAACTTGAGCTTCTGCACATAGTTCATAAACTCAGCACCAGACAGAGCCTTGTACCTACCCAGATACTTTGGCCCAGCCTTGATACGGTCCATGGCAAAATGAATTGCAAAGTCCGTTGCTGCTAGAATCAAAGACATTACTCCCACAGGCAACAAGCTGTAGAAGTTAAATCCATAGGCCACAAAGAAGCACACACAGCTAATGACAAAGGTCATTGCAGCATGAACGCCACAGTGAGCAGTAAGCGGGCCGAGAAAGTCCCAGCCCGGCTTAAACTTGCCCAGCATGTATGTACCTTGAAGTGGATAGTCAGCAATGAAATGCTTGAGCTGATATACCACCAACAAGATAAAGACAATGCCAATCATCATCAACTCCCGAAACCGATGTTGTTAGGCTTAATCAAATGCTTAGCCTTAACCTCATCCTTAAGCATCTTAATCACTTCTTGAATATCGTGGACTCTACCAAGAGCCTTCTCTCGCCTACGCACAGCAGCGAAGTCTCCAGGCGCAAGCCCATAGATGCTGGCAGCTTCCTTCTTGATAAGGTCTTCGTCATCGAAGCCAAGCAAACCAAAGTTGGTAAGAATTTCAGGCAGCATAGTCCTGAATAACATTACCGTCTGCTCGGGCTTCAAGAAGTCAAACTTAATCTTGAAGATGAACCTACGCAAAGACGCGGCATCAAGACCTTCATACAGGTTAGTAGTGCAAACCACGAAGCCCCTGAAGATTTCCATCTGCTGAAGGAACTCATTAACCTGCGTGACTTCCCAAGACTTAGTAGCCTTGTTGCGGTCCTGAAGGAACGAATCCACTTCGTCAAAGAGAAGGATTGAACCAGTCTCTTCTGCCTCTTGGAAAGCTCTAGCGATAGCCTTCTCACTCTCACCCAAGTACAGGTTGAGAATATCGGACGCTCGCTTGACAAGAACATTCTTCTGCATCTTGTAAGCTACGTACTTAACGTACTCAGACTTACCAGTGCCAGGAGGTCCATACAAGCACATTGAGATACCAGGTTCATGGCTAGGCTTCCAACCAAGAATCTTATCAGCAATCTCAAGAAGGTTATCAGAAGCGTTAAGCGCATCTAGACAGTAAGAACTTACATTGAAGTTAACCTTTGGTGGAGCCTTCTCAACATGACCACGAGCAGTCAGGCTGATACTACGCTCAGTAGCACCAAGCACTTGTTCAATGGACTTAATATCTGGCTCACCATTTTCAGAAATCAATCTAGCTACTGCGATGGCGTTATTGATTTGCGCCGGGCTAGCATTGTACTTCTCTGCCAAGATATTAACTTGTGCTTCAGTCAACACAGAGCCAATGAGGTACCGAGTGATAACCTTAGCTCGTTGCTTAGAGTCAAGGGGCTTGAACTCAATAGCATAGGTAAACCGACGAAGAAACGCTGGGTCAATTCCTCTCACGTTATTGGTAATCCAAATAGTGGGAACAAGATTCTTTTCGAGAACATTGTTAAACCACTGCTTAGAGAACTTAACATCGGCTCTACCAAAGGCACCAAAGTCAAAGCTACCCCAACTGAACAGGTCTTCAAGCTCGTCGAACAGCAGTACAGAATTACCACCACTCACAAGCCACTGTCCAATCAAAAGGGAAGCAATACGTTCGGCAGCATCTGGGTCACCACCTTCTTGGTTCTCAGTTCCCACACTGTATAGCGTAGCGCCAATCTCCCTTGCCAACAGCTTAGCCAACTCAGTCTTGCCAGTACCAGTATCTCCATAGAAGATGATATTGATGCCACGTTGAGCGCGGCTAATACCATATTCAAGGATGGACCGAGCAAAGGAAACCTGAGCTTCCATATGACTGAAGTCGGACCACTCCAACTTGGTGGGCGGCGTAGTAGGAAGGAAGTGAGAAAGCAATGACTCTTGAGTGAGATTGGGAACCGACATGATATCGGTAATCCCAGTCATAGTGTCAATCTTCTCTTCAAGGTGGTTAGACCCAGCATCAATGGACACTAGACCACAGCTAACTAGCCGACCAGTGGGAGCAAGAGCGTCTGCCACTTCCTTGTGAGGTGAGTTGATGGCAATAGCAACAAGCTGAACTGCATGAGAAGTGGTCACATAGTCAAACAGATGAACCAGTTCCTTAAGGCTAGGCAAATCATTAATAGCCAGAAGAAATGTAAGAATCTTCTTCTGAACCAAAGTCAGGCCAGACAGATAAGAAACTGTATCAATATTAGACCTGACAGGCTCGCCAACAGCACGCGGCTCCTTGGCAACCTTGCCCTTGGCCTTAAGATACTTACGAAGCCAAACGCCCTGCTGCTTCGGAGTAAGCGAGGTAAAGTCCTTCGCGGCCTTCGGATAAACAATTCCGAATGTCTCAACGAAGATTGCGCCGAGGTCGTCGTCTTCTACATGAATTGAACTCTTCTTGGTTCCCAGATTACGGATGAACGTGCCAGCGAAAAGATTGTGTGCATAGTCCAGAGCCACACCTACGAACGGGCTCTCTTCACTGCTCGTAGGATTAATATACTTGGAACGCATCTTGTAAGCCCTTTACTAAATCTGAATGATTGAACTGTCGAACATGCTTTTCAAAACTACGCATACCTTATCTGCTGTATTAAATTTTTCGCTGTGCATATTTAGCACAGGAATATTATACTCTGGGTCTGCCGCTATCCTCAGAGCATGTCCAGTACCACCAGATGCTTTACCATCTGACGTCCAGCACACAACAGCGTTAGTGAGCTTTGAACCATCCAACCCGACTATCTGACAGAAGTTTCTAGCCATCAACTTAAATGCTGCTGGACTAAGATTGTTAGGTGCTGGATGATACTTTCTTACTGAATGCTCTAGTTCAGTGGTAAGCGCAGGAACTATGAAGTGTGCTCTCGATTGAAGGTGTTGGTTGAAAGTAGCCCACGGCAAATAAGCAATACAATTCTCTTGTGCGCCCTGCTCAAAGGCCCAGTCAGCTCCTTCAGCATGACCAGAACGAACCGCAACCTTATTAGCACGGCACCACTCACCAATGTGAATCATCTCAGAGAGAATACTCTTCGGTGTAGTGCGTGAGCCAATACCAGCGATAATCATTTAGTCCTCTGGGTAATGAGCCAAAAGTCGTTTACGGTCTTGCCAGATTCTATAGCCTGGAATCATATCGAATTCGTGGAGCGAAAAGTAAAAGTTACACGACAGGGGAATAGCAGAGCTTTCTTTAAGAGTTGTTAAGTCTCTTATTAAAGCCCTCTCTAATACTTCTATCTTATTAAACTCAGCTTCTAGTTCTCGCCAAGTTTCTGGTACACGACCACAGCATCTATCGAGGTAGCTCATCCTTCTTCTTTTGTGCTGCGGCCTTACGCTTTGCGATGAAGTCCGACAGTCTAAGCATCATTCCAGGTAGTGCGTAAAAGAACCTGTCCCACATATAGAACCATCCAGTGAGCAGTAGCGCAGCACTAAAGAAAGCAATTTCAACGCGCTGGGTAACAGTTAGTAGCGCAGACACCACTGGCAGGGCACAGATGACACTGAACAGCGCTCTGATTGCCAACAGCTTAACCAGTCGGTTAGTGTTAATCTTCTGCCCTTCAGTATATCCACTTACGAAGGCAGTAGCAAAACCAGCTTCAAACGCTTCACGAACTGCGGCACTAGCAGCCTCACTTTGATACTCGTTTAGCTCATTTAGCTTAGCATACTTGTTGCGAATTTCTGCGCAGGTTTCGTCTGGCTTGAAGTAAGCTTTCCAATCAAGTTGATTCATTTGATTTCGTATTTAGCATAGAGAGTTTGGGCACGAGGTGCATCATGCTTCTCTAGCACTTTCTTTGTGTGGTTGATGTAATCTCGCTCGCCCTTGCCTTTAGACCAATACCTGAAGTCGTCGCTATATTCGTAGGTCCAGTCGTGTACCTTGAGACAGGCTTCGTAGTGCTCCCACACCTTTTCTAAAGTCAAGGTATGAGTTTTGATAGCAAATAATGGGTTAGGCACAAGGCTCATACAAATTTAATCCTATTAGGATACTGAGAAACAAGGGCTTCTAGGCTTTCGAGTTCTTTGGCCGGTCGACGGCCCCAGGTAGCATCTTTGGCAATCAGAATGCTTTTGATTTTTCCGTGGTCTAAAAGTCCAGCTACAGTATCTCTTACGCACCATCCTCTATTCACGCCCATCACTACAACCGTACTTAAACTGAACTTGTTCTTATGGGCGGCTGATGCGAACTCCAAACTACCATCGTCCTCGTACTTAGTGACATAGACCTTGCGCTTATAGCCTCGCAGAATATTACACAAGGCTGCATTAGTACGACCATAGTTGTCATACTCTAGTACTACTATGTACCATTTGTTCTGTTTAGCTTCTTCTACCTTCCAAATGACCTGCTGCAAAATATGGTCAGAGGCAGGAAACTTTGGCTGCATGTCTATAATGCAGAGCGTGTTACGCATGAGCTTACCTATTTAGAAGAATTAGACCACGACAGAATTCGTCCAGCACAGCTTGAACAAACTCAGGAGACATACATTCCGTTTCGCATTTGGTTTTATCGCCATCTTTGATGAAGGTAAGTTCACCAAAGCCGATACCCTTACAGCTCCACTTGAGAACAAAACCTTGTCCAGTAACGTTATCAAATGAGTACCCAAGTCTTACGTACCCAAATTCATACTTGGGATTTTTGCGAGTCTTGGCTTGCTCTAGTTCAAGGTGGACTTCACAGGTATCTATCACTATACCGTACTTATCCACTTCACACTTACAACAGCCGCCACCTTCATTGATAAGCTGATGCAGGTTCTTGTTCTGCTGCTCAACTCTATACAAAGTTTTGGTTAGCTGCTCTATCTGTTCTTCGTCGTTCATGTATTCCTACGTTTGACAGTACCTTAAAACCATAGTGGTAAGCCTACCCTCTACTGTGAGGTCTGTAGATAGGTCGTTCAAGAAAGCCCAACGTCTAAACAAATTAGGCACATTGTGAACGTCTCCATCTACATAAACGTAGAACAGATAACGCTCAGTCAAGAAGTGTAGAACCTCATGCAGCACTATGAGGTACCTGTCAGTACACTCCATTCTAGGAACTATAGCCTCACCTTGGCGGAGATAGATGTAAGCTGTAGTTTCGTAGTCTGCGTATTCTCCTTGGTGCTCTGTGCTCCAGTTGGCCCACTTATATACTATATCCAACTGCTCTTGTTCGGCCAAGTCAGACAGGTCTAACCCAGGAAAATAGTAGTTAACTTCGTATTCCAGATAACCCAGATACGTAGATAATATTACTGGGTCAACCTTCATATGAGGGCTGTATAAAATTACACATGCTCCCTCTACATTGAACTCGCAAAAAGAAAACCCAGGCGTTACTGGCGGCTGTACCACATCTACTTGACCCGCGTCACACGAGATAAGCAAAGCAGCCAGTAATATCCTAATCATTTTCCTTTGAACTTTTCAAGCTGGCGAATCATAGTGCTAGACATATGTACAAGTTCGCGCTTGGATATGAAATGTAGAATGGGACACGGAAGCCCCAGGTCTTCATTCCAGTATTGTTGCGTCTGTTCAAACTCGAAATCGTTGCTGTTTCTCAGCCCTCTCACTACAGCCGTCGCACCAATTTCTTTAACGAAGTCTGCCAACAGCCCAGTGAAGCGCTTAACCTCTACACGAGGGTTCACAGAAAAGACAGTCGTTAGATTATTATAAACTTCCAGGGAGCTGTCGTGCTTATCAGGATTAGTCCCTACTGCAACGATAACCCTATCGAAAACAGCTAGCGCCTTAGCCAGTACATCGCTATGTCCGCTATGCCACGGGTTGAACGAACCCGGATATACGGCCACTTTGCTTGAGTGCTCGTCCGGCATTTTCTACCACCTTTAGGATTGCATCTGTCGCAATCTCTTTTGCATTGACTTGACCTTCACCAAAAGCAATCTGCATCAGAGCCTTATACATAAGCTCTGCATCTTTCATAGCTTGAGTTTCCATTAGCCACACTTTACCGCAATTAAGACACCGGCCATAAAGATGATGATAACCACCAGTCCAATGCCAGTTTCTGTTAGCAGTTGTTTCATTGTTAATTGTACTTTGAAAGAATGTTTATTTTATCTTCAAGAATGCAAGCCCTAAGTTCAAGCTCACGCAAAGCAGTTGCTGGAGTAGATGGATTCATAGCCATGATTTCCCTAAGCTCCCTAAGAGACTTGACATAGCTTTCCGTGCCTACCAACTTGCAAGCATACCTATCAGCCTCAAGCTCTCTAGGATTCACCTTACCCTGAAGAATGAAGCCAGTGCGGTAGAACGGGTTGTCTTGAGGAACACTAGCGTGTCCCATCTCACGGTGTCCAATTTCGTGAGCAACAGTTGCCTCTTTCAAATGCTTAGGCAGCTTGGACCATGCATCGTTAGCCCGAACTCGTAAAGTTCTCCCACAAAGAAAAATTGCAGGAACATTGGGGTTGTAGCCCTTGAAGTAAATGTGCTCGTCATGCAAACACACCCACTCATCAAACACTCGCTCAAAACGATTGTAGATGATTTCTTCTTCCATTGCTAACCCCAAGCTAAAGCTAACTTAAAGAAACCCTTTGCAGTCTTCCAGGCTAGTTTGTGACTACTCCCTGACCGTCGGTTTAATGTGTACACAGTGTAGAGGATTTTGATTGCCCTAGGAATCCTTCTAATTATAACTGTGGTTCGATTCTTTGATTTCGGTATCTGCATATTCAGCAAATATTTCTTTGAGCGTTCGCGGGTTTTCAGCCGGCTTGCCCAATGTATACATTGAACCGCTACGAGTCTCTGCTACTGTAGTACCGAAGATTGCATGGTACTTAACCAGTTCGTTGGTCATCATACCTTCACCTTCTTCAAATGCATCGCACTCATATACGTTTCCATAGATGCGAGTCTGCTTGAAGAACTCAACTTCTTGCCAATTTTCTATTCGACCTTTACGCATAGTACACCTGTTGGTTAAGGAGGAATGCCCTCATCCCATTCGTAAGTATCTGGCCCATCTTCGCCAGCCTTTGCTCGCTTCACCAGGTCTTTGTATTCCTTAGACTCACCTTGGCAGCGATAGGTATAAGGCTTATCCTGATAGTCTCTTGCTCTACGCGTGACTGTTGGGCAACCAGTCAAGGCTCTAACTATCTGGTCTATTACCCAGGTCTTATGATGCGCTCCGTCAATGCCACCGTACTTGATAGCGAACCGTAAGGCCTTATCTATTCTATTTTGCTTTGTCATATTCGTTTGGTGGGACCAGCTGGGATCGAACCAGCGACTCTCTGGTTAAGAGCCAGATGCTCTACCAACTGAGCTATGGTCCCGACTTGTTCTTTTCTTGAGTGATAAGTTCATCAACCAATTGATTAACCGTTTGCTGCCAATCTTCGATACGTTCGCTGACTCTACGGTATGCATCAGAAGACCCTTGATGCCAGGTAGACGAAGAGTTATGTTCGCCGGCAGACTGGCTCGTGTTTCTATGGTGTTGCGCTGAATGCCTGAAGTCGGACAATAGTTTTTCAACTTCGGCCTTGAGTCTGTTCAGTTTAACTTCAGTGGATTCCTTATCCATTTCCGATCACCGCATTATAACGGTCTTCAAAGAGCTTGGCTTTTTCGGCCTGATGCTCAGGGGTAAGTTCGCCATCAACCACAGGCACAACCTTAACCTTGCCACCGTTATCGTTAATTCGTTTTGCTTCTCGGTATGCCTCAAATTCATTGGTATGCCAGGAAATCACTCCTACGCTACCAATACCATCGCTGCCTAAGAGAGCGTGTGTAGCGTTCGGCCTCAAGCATTACCCCAAATAATTAGAAGACCAAGAACAGTCCAGCCAATACCAGTTGAACCATTCGAGATATTCATTGCATAGGCGCCAGCAGCACAAACCGCAACTGAAGCCACAGCACGAGCAACCATTGCATCCATTTGTTTATTCCCTTACTCTGTAGTTAAATTGGGGCCACCGCAGCCATGAAAGGGCTTCAACGTGAAAAGTTGGAGATGGTCCCAAATTTCGGTTGGAGCCAGCGGGAGGCGTTGCACCTCGGGAGACGATTGAACGATTATCTTGGAGCCTCCGAGACCGCTGGCGTAATTTAGAGAGTTGGCTTGTTGACAGTGAATGTAGTTATGTGCCCACAACCAGGACATTCATATTGATACACGCCGTTATCTAGCACAATCATCCCTGGCGGGTCATGAGCGAAATCATTGCATACTCTGGGAAGGTCAGCAATCTTGCGAATCTTTCCAGCCTGAACACCAGCACCAACCTCTGAATTGTTTTCCAATTCAGCAGCCCATTGACACCATTCTTTACTTATGTTGAACTTCATGTTTCCTCGATTGGAGCCCCTGAAAGGATTTACACCATATATCTACGCCTCGAAGACCGAAGAGAGTGATCAAACTCCCACCCTATTAGCAGCCGAAGCTACCAGGCAGCGTTGCTCTAAGAATTGAACTACAAGGGCACAAGTGGTGGGTAGAGAAGGACTCGAACCTCCGAAGCCGAAGCGGGAGATTTACAGTCTCCTGCAATTGCCGCTCTGCCATCTACCCAAATTTAAAGATAATAGAAGATGTCGGCTGAAAACTTGTATCGCCGTTGAGCGCCAAAGCCATCATCCATACTTCTGAAACTCGGAAAGGATGCTACTCCCTCACAGCCTACAGCCAGGTTGTCTCCAAAGTAGTAGTTAGCACCAAGGCCTAGATGATACGAAGCGGTCAAATCATCTTTGAAGAGAGTTCTAAAGTCAGCCGAACCAACACCGACCTTTACATAGGCTCCAACGGGCGTCAGAGGAACTACATGGACAAGTCCAAACACTTTGATAGTCGAATCGTACTTCGGTCCATCTTGTTTGAGTACCATGGGATTATATGCAGCTTCTAAGCCTAGGCCTTTCAAGGCGCGAAGCCGAACCTTGCCCTCTATGAAGGCGCTGGACTCATACTCGAAACTCTGTTGTGCACCAAGCGAAGCTCCGAAGCCAGCAGTAAGTAGACTGCCACTATCTGCTTGAGCCTTGAAGCTGTACATCGAAGCAAGAATTGCGAGAAGAATTTTCATGACTTTTTCTTTTCCCACTTGCGTATTAAAGAGGCGGCTTTCAAATACACGGAATCTCTGGCTGGACCCTTTCCAGACCATACTTTGTGCTTAATGAGACTGCTTGCAAACTCGTGTGTTCCTCCAATACCAAGAAGCGAAGCAACACCGAGATTCATAGCATCAACCTCCTCAGCCCACCTTACCCAAGCACTTTTCTTTCCCTTTGGGGCAGGCTTTCCCATCTTGGGTTCAGCCTTGGGCTTGCTTGGAAAAGTATAAACCTCGTCTCTGTGAAATGGAGCTTGAAGTAGAATGAACTTCTTACGAAAACGAATAAGAAGTAGATTGCCTATCCAACCAAGTTCTTCGCCTTTGGGATAGCACAGCTCACAAGCCACCTTCATCTTAGTGGTAAGCGTAACAACCTTGGACTTAAACTTGCCGCTCTTGTCCTTCTTAAAGACCATATCTTGATACTTCAAGACATCACCACTTATACAGTTCAAACATCCCGGCAAGCCCCAAACCAGCAAGAGGAGTGCCAACGCCTAGAGCAAATCCACCCATGCCGCGGTGATCGCGCTCCAGTAGAAGAACCCCGCCGAAGAGGAAGACCACACCAACCAGAGCAGAACCATAATACTTCTTGGTATCTGCCTGTTGCTCTTCACAGTTCGGGCCGATAAGAGAAAAGTTTCCAGCAGAAGCCATCAACGAAGCAGAGAGAATCAATGGCAACACTTTACACCTCACTCCAGGGAACCAGTTTGTAACCACGACTACGGACAAGACTCAGACGGTCCTCTTCCGTCATCTCCAAAACAGCTTCCAGAGCCTTTTTTCTTTGTTTATCAGTCATCTTGGAGGCAATAGTCATAATGACTCTGTGCCCATCCATATGATGCTGGCAAATAGGAACCTTGAGTTGTCCAGAAAACAAACTCGCAGTAAATTTATCGCCAAAGCACACACTGCCAAGATGCCACACACATTGCTTTGTGGCTTGCTCAAAACCATGCAGCGAGGATTCGGAGTCAACAACCATATCTGGTCGCTTGACTTCTGGGGTTGAAACTACTACTTGTTTAATTGCCGGTTTAATTTCTGACATTTGTTTATCCTGCGCCCTTCATGTTATAGACAGGTACGAGTTCACTATCACTATCGCATTGAAAGGATGCGCGATTGTAAGACTCGTAATAGAGTAGAATGCCAACCAACGTTGGAGTCTTCAGCCCTTTGAAAGTAGTCGCCTCTTTAAGTTTATTACTTATAAAGCGTATCGTACTTCCAGTAGAAATCAAATCGTCCACTATTAGGTACCGACACTCATTAGGGATATTGCCATTAACGTGAAGTGAATCGTGACGTGACTCTCCAGGTTTGCGAACTACCAGAAGAGGTATGCCTGTTTGATAAGACAATACGGTTCCCACAATGATACCGCTGTGTCCACGAACTGCCAGAGCATTGAACTTTAGCGACCTTTTCAGACTTCGTACTTTAGGGAGCACCTTTTTCACTAGTGCTTTTAGAGATTTATGAACAAACACTTGCTTCGTATATTCAGGGGCTAGAATCGTGTGACTCACGTTATGCAACCTAAAATCTACAGTGGTCTCTACAAGGGTAAGTTTGTTTCTTACTATCGTTGGCTACGGAACAACGTACATAGCCTTCATCATCTACGGTGTCGTCTCCGTATTTACAACCACACAACTTACAACAATGTTCCGTATGAACATCAGGCAGTTGTTGTGCGTGTTGCTCAGCTGTATAGGTAGTCTGCATGGTCTTAAAAGCAGTAGCAGCTTCGACGCAGCATTTCTGGATTTCAGCCAAGTCAGACAACAGCGAGTTTTGGTTGGCTTCACTCAAAGCACTAGAGACATTGCAAGCTATAGCGCTCACTTGAAACATCTTTCTAGAGATTTTTTCTTTCAAGTTCTTAGTAACATCTGTCATGCTAGTAGCCCATTTCCTGCTCTCTGCGACTTTGAGCATCGTAGGCAGCTAGGTCAGCGAGTTGTTTGTGCCATGCGGCGACCTTGCTTTTCAATTCGTCACTACACTTGTCTTCATCTACTACCGGAACGACACGCTTACCAGAACACTCGTAGCAAGATACATCATAACCACCCGACATATACTCTTCTTGCTCTTCATGGCTCCAGTCGTTTTGCCATTCATCAGATGTAATGCCATGTGAGTCGATGCTCGGATTTACATGCGAGCCCTTACCGTCACAGGTAGGGCATACTTCATACTTGGTTGGGAAGTAGTAGACCTCTTCGCCTTCGTCCGTTTCGAGGATGGCTTCAAGCATCATAGTTCTTTCATCAAACTTTGTATGCTTAGCTCTATCGGCACCAGATAGGCGATGATCCACGCTAGTCTCCTGTCCACTGACCGCCTGTGGAGAAGGCGAAGTTGAAGTTTTGTTCTTTATTCCAGGCTTCGATAGCTTTTTCTTTACTATCGAAGTTATAAGTACAGCGTGGCATATGTTTCTTAGGCCACCATTGCTGTTGACAAGCTGGGTTCTTACAAGCAACATTCCAAAACATACATGCATACTTGCTGTCTGCATGTTCGTTCGCTGATACGAACTCGCTTGTCTTACAATCGGGGCAAGGAACTAAGCTCATCGCCTGCTTGTAGCTCTCTTTGACTTGTGTTTAGTTCTAACGGAAGCCAGCCAGACTGCCGGATTCTTTACTAGCATCACAGCGTCTACCATAGCTACAAGTTCTTTACCCTTCGGCATATCCATACCGTTAGGGATATTCATCACGAAGACATTTCGAGGGTTTGAGTAGCTAATGCTGTGGTCTTCCAGTGCGAACACCAAGGGCTCTTCTGACGACGGTGCATCGTCGATGACAAGATACCGTTCTTGGACAGTAGCGGCATCTGGAATGCCAGTCGTAATACCGGAGAGATTTACAGCATAGGCTTCTTTCACTTCCAGAGGCTGAATATCCATCGTGAGTGCCTTAGCAGAAACAATGGTGGCCGAGAGAGTAATAGTCGCCGTTGCAGGCGCGCCGTTATGGCTAGTAGCACACACCGCGTTAAACGGACATTCATTGCCCGGCGCACCTAGCACCAACATAATCAAAAATGTTGTCATGATTCCTCCCAAGTTACAGGCTTAGTCAGCCAAACCGCAATCATCAGCGGCACCTGCATAGCAGCACAGCGCCACCAAAAGCTCACACCAAAACTGGCTAAGATACCAGCACAAAGGGTGCTGCCAACAAGCAGCGCAAATACTCTCCACCAGCGAATCTTCATCGCTCCAAAGCCCCATAACCACCGCACATTTGAATAACGGCGATATCAGTGGGCACTCCGTATTCTTTTCCGATTAGATGGGCGAACAAAAGAACTGGCGGAAGAACGATGTGCATACCGTAACACGACGGCGAAGTATGCCCGCAATGTCCATCAGGCTCGTAGCACCTCTTAACGCAAGCAAAAGCGGCTTCAGCGTCGAATGTGCCATTAGCGAGATTCAATTCTTCTTGAGTCACCTTCATGCCAGGAGGAACATCCAGGTTCCACAGGGCCTTCCACTTGTCTACGTGAGCCTTGAGAGCTTCTACGCTATTCACTTGCTTGACTTGCGACATATACGAGCAGGTCATTTCATCATGATTGGGCTCTACTGGCAGGTCTGTGAGTCTGAAAGTCATTACTTGAGTCCTTACCTTGAACTGGCGCTTAACTACCAAGCGCCGGCAGCACCCAATGCTGCCGTACCTTAATACTTAACTGACCGAAAAGTAGAAGGCTTCTCACCTTCTTTGAGCCATTATCAATTTTTCGACCATGACCATGCCTTTAATCATAGTCTAGCTACACTCTCCAGTAGCTGGTGGCTCCAGAACAGCCGTCAATGGTGCCGACTAACCCAATCAGAGGTGTCTGGCCCTCTAACCAGCGGCGATTCCCCAAGAGATACCGAGTGCGTGGGCTGTACAACCTCACTACAGTCTCACCAGCTATAGCGCCTGCTGGCTTTGCTTTCACCCGTAGAGCCCTTAGGACCGTATGTATGGACTATTCAGTCCTCTATTTGGGAAAGACTGTGGTGGGGCTGACTACCCACCGGAGACTCATTAAAGAGCAGCGCTCGGTGCCCATTCCGCAACAGCCCACCCAAGCTCACTTCTTACAAACGCGGTCAGGCACCAGAATACCGGACTCTTGATGTGTCGCCCAGGTTGCTGGTGGTTGATGATAGCATACACACAAGGCGTGCTCTTTATTCCAGGCACACACAAGGCTATTGGCTAGTTCCTCGGCTGCCTTCCTACCGGATTCATCACTACAGGAAAGAACAACTGCTAAAAGTGCCCCTATTACAGCACGCATCACTGGCCCTCCCTACGGATTACAATAAACACACCTTGGCTGACAGACCATCTCTCTAGCGGATGGGTAGTACTTGTCTTCCATATCGGTGCAATACTTGCATTCCGGTCTACAAGACAACTTCATTTCTTTGGGTTTGAAGAACATGGTCTTTAGCCAAGACATCACTCGCATTACTTAGTCCTCCTATATAGTGCCATGAATTCTGTATAGGAGATTCCCTTGGCCTTACGAATCACCTTCAGTACCCAGATAGCCCGCGACTTAGAAATGAACCCTTCTCGCCGCAGAGACTTAATGGCTCGTATGTAAGTCTCTAAAGGTATATTCTTACACGTAGCAGTTAGACCGTTAACCTGCTGAGCCTTTGGAGCGTGAATACTCTTCAAGCTCTTTGTGTGTTTCTCTAGCCCGCTCACGACTTTCTTCCTTGTACTTATTGATGGCCTCTAAAGCCTCCGCATGAGTAGCGTGGAAATCGTCCTCCGCAAGCACCCAGTGTTCCGTGTCGAGCTGGTAGTACACACCATCCTCGCACTCCCGGATACCTTCTCGAATCATGATGCCGATAATGGTCGATTCTTGGACTGATACCTTCCAGCGCATATCAGCATCGTCACCGTAGTTAGGCTGGTGACAGGTAGGACAGTCTGGCGGGTCTGAAGTGAGAAAGCCTTTATAAGCCTTATCACCTATCTTATACTTGGGCGTTAGCATTATCTTCCTTTGGCGCCAGAATTGGACCGTTCAAACTCCACTTCCTACACTGGTCACGCTTGAAGTCAGACGGAGTATGTACCAGCTTGTTAGTTGTATTGTCCCAGCTCTGTTTGGGAAAGCACTTACGCAGGTCTTCCCAATACCGCCCGTACCTATCGAACTTAACGAGGCGAAAAGCGTGGTAGATGGCAATGAAAGCACCGTCCGCTTTGTACTCAGGACAGCGCTCGAAAGCCATACGCTTAATCTTGCGAAACTTACGACGCGCCTTGACAGCACCAGAGCCCAAAGTGTAAGGCGACCAAGCTCCCATTTGGTAAAGGAAGTTCTTGACCTTCTCAATCTGACCGCTTTTACGCTTCATTGGCGACCATATTGTTACTCGGAGCGAGGCTTGCGCTCCTTTCACTAGTGTTTAATATCTAGCCTCCTACCAGCCCGGAGGAACTTACTACTTCTCGAACTGAACTTCAGCCGAATCGAAGTGAAGGATGTTGAGGTGGTTGTAATTTCGGTCAAACAAGACAATCTCTTTGACCTCTACCTGACCGAAGGACTCGCTAATAGCCTTGGAGAGTAGCTTCATCAACTCTTCCGTAGAAAGTTTGATGCTTCCAGATGCCATTATCGGTTCTCCAAAGCCGGTACATTAACCAGACCAGACTTACGCGCCCAGCCACTACAAAAGAACTTACGCTCATCAGGCTTGAGTGGCGGAATGACCACCATCAACTCTTCCGTCTCTACTTCGCCGGTTGTTTGAATTACCAGAGCAGTATCTAGAGTAGCTAGTTCGTTTAGGCTATGAGCATGACGAACCTCTACGGCTGCTTTGCTTCTGTTGGCTTCCATAAAAGTCTCCAGTGCCTTGAGATAGCGTTTGTAAATCTTTGCGCGGCGGTCCATAACTTCTCCTTGGCTTTGTCCCAGCTACCAAGAGGCTGGCGAAATACGAATACTACTGTTCGCTGCTTCTTAAATGAAGCCTCGCTAAAGCCTACAGGTATCTCTTTGTCCCAGCCGTTCTTTCTAGCTTGCCCGGCGGAAGGAAAGATGCCCAGAGTTTTAAGTAGATTGGCCCAATGAGTATCTTCTAGGTGCAGGAAGACCTCATCACCAGTCAGTGGTCCGAAAAACGAACGCAAGTCGGACCGGCTAACGCTTCCTACTATTACGTTGAAGCATAAGAACCCGCTAGATTTGTGCTCAGGAGAAACAAAGACCTCACTTGTCTTTTGAAACCCCTTTACTATTTGTAGCTTCATCGACATTCCTAGGCCAAAGGGCGTATAGGACTGGCGGTAGTATTACTAGCACCAACAAAAGCAGGGTCAATACGACTCGCCAGTACCAATCAGGAGCCCAAGCCCAAGCAGCGATAAACAGAAGCGTCTGAGGAATGATTCCCAGCCACACGGCCAAAGCTATCAGGAAACGCCTAACTCTACTATTCACCGGCTCACACGAGTATAAGTAAAGAAGTATGTTCCAGAGCAGTTGAATCCGCTGCCACCGCGTTGAGTCATGCTTACGTTGGCGTAAAACACACCACCACTATCGTCCTGTTGGGTTGAAGTCTGGTTCCAATCCACTGTGACAGTGGAAGTTGTACCTGTGCCGCTGTCATGCACCAGAACTGTACACGTCAGATTACGTTGAAGGGTGCAATCATCGTTAGTCCACTCTTCATAATTAACAATGCAGTCGTATGTAGTATCCGCACCCTTGCTGAATTGGACATAGAATGTGCCTAAGTCACCACAAGAGCCACCGTTGTAAGTAGTAGTAACTCTGTAGGTGCCATCGCGGTCTTCTTTGTCGCAGTCTGGCTTAGAATGTTCGTCTCCGCCGCAAGAAATCAGCAAGACAAACAGAGTACAAACAAGTCTCTTCATCATTTCTCCTAAAGGTTTAGGAATATCGTCTTGGCTAAATCTCCATACCAGCGAACTACTGGCTTATTGGCTATGGGCAGACTAGGGACATCCACGTTGATTTGTTCCGTACCATCTGGAGAGTGCATGATTACGCGACTTGTAAAAGTCTTTTGAACGTGGGCCAGCTCATCACCATCAGCCTGAAGCATATAGATGCGCTCCATAGCTTGATACTCACTACCACCCTTGCCCCACATCTTTGGTACTGGGGTTCCTACATGCCATTGTATTTCATGACCGTCTTTTGTTACTATTGCTAGCATTTACTTCCTTTGCGTATGAGGTTGTTCGCGAGAGGTACAGGCCCGCTTTCCACAGACTATTTTACTAGTCGAGGCGTACGATTTAAGTCTCCAACAACTTACCTGAGCTGTCGTCGTACATGATAGACCGCTCAGAGATGGAGGTTGTCGTACCCAATTTATTTAAGCTGTATAGATACCACGAACATTCAGCTCTGCCGTGATTGTCTTTCGCCAATCAAGCATAGCGTTGTTGTGAAAATCTGGCAACTTTCGAGCTAGCATCTTATCTACGCTAGCCAGTACCGAGAACAATGTATCATTGTCCAGGCTAACAGTAAGTGCCAGTGCCATCTTAAACCGTTCTTGTAGAGCGTCGATGGCAACTCTCACGCTCTCGTCATCTTTGGAACCCATGGAGGCATTCCTTGAAGGTATTTTCTGCCTCGCCATGAGGATTATTCCTTTTAAGTGTCAAACATCTTGCAAGACTTATTCTTGCAAATGTTGTACCCACCCGAACCGAAGCCCGGAATGAAAACAGTGGGTCGAGTGCAGCTCATACAATGAGTCCTGCCATCGTTAGTTTGTGCCGGCTTGGTTGCGGAAGTTACAGCGCCAAGGGTCTTGGCAGTCTTAGGGTCAGCGTAGTTCTTTGGACCAAACATCCCGGTGACCTTAGGCTGGCTCACACCAGCATTGTAGCCAGTGGACCAAAGCTCACGCCGACGAAACTTGGCGCGATGGGCTTTACCATTCTCGAAGTAGGTGCAGACCACCTTACAATGACCATCACTGGCATCCGCGCCTTCGATTTTATGGACAACCATCGTATCGAAACGAGCACGCTGGTGACGATGAGTGCGAAGTCCCTTCTTTGAGAGACGAACCACATCACCGACCTTGAGTACAGGACGCTTTGCCATGGTGTGTTCTCCAAAAGTAAAAAGCCGCTGCCCGTCTAGTATGCTGGGGCTTTCGCCTTGACGGTTCTATAATACCTGGGCGGCATATAGTTTATATCACAAGGATATAAACAAACTCGATTGGTGATGGTTTTTAAGCAGAACCACCAAACTGCTTTTTATCTCTAGTTCTTCAAGTCTCTTTTTTAAGTGTGGAGTTCAGGGCTTGTGCTACTTGCCCACGAGCGGGTCGTCTCTTGGCATCCTTAGCCTTAATCTATATATTAGTTCTAGCTTTCGTAGGTTAAGCTAGGAACCCCATACACAGATCCCCTTCAGCCCTGCGGGATCAACTTGAGATTTGCTTGTTCAGCCGGGCGCGCTCCTTGGCAGCACCTTGGCCTACACCGAACATGGTGTCCAGATGCTCCAACTGTTGCTGTGGAGTGCGCTTGGCTCGCTCTTCCTTCTGAGCAAGAGCATTCTTCTGACGATTCTCTTTCATGTCCCGGCGGTTGAACTTGAATCGTCCCATTACTTCGACTCCTTGAAACGAACTCGGTCGCCAAGACGCATGTTGGGCGCCTTGTTCCTGAAGTGCTTGCCACCGATGACGAACTCTTCGACACGATCAGGGTCCTTCTCCATACCCTTCTTGATGTCTCGGAGCTGCTGAAGAACCTTCTTGGACTCGCTCATTACTTCTTCCTTTCCCTGTACTAGCGGTTGTTGTTGTAGACCTTGACGGTCTTGTTGTTCACAGTGATGGTCCGGGCTGCTTGAGCCTTCAGATGTGCCTGAAGGATAGACTCTACCTGATTGTCAGTCGCGGCAGGATTCGCCAACTTGATTTGCTGACGAATGCCGTTCAGCTTATCGGCCTCTTCCTTGCGCCTGATAGCTGCGAGCTTGTTCTTACGCTTGACTTCCTGAAAATGGCGAACACGGGGGTCAAGTTCAATGGGCATGTTCCTTCTCCTTGGTTACTCTGCTTCTTTGATTTCTTCTGGAGCAACTACATCAGGCTCATTGGCGGTAATCCAAATGAGCGTACCGTCATCCAACTTGCGAGCGCGACCCTCTTTGAGTGCCTTGATGAGTCTATCACGCCGGCAGTCTTGGTCACGGCAAAATCCGCCAGAGTCCAGCTCAGTATCGTAGTGTCCACAGCGACCGACACCATCGCGCCACTTCGCATGGTTAACAGAACCACCATACAAATCGCCCTGTCCCTTGACGCCCATCTTGCGTGTATGTTTCTTCAAGCCTTCGAGAGCCATGTGTTCACTCCTTGTTGTTAGCATTCATCTAAAATTAGTGCTTTGAGTAATGGGCAGGAGCTTAGACTACGGTTCAAGCGCTTGTCTAGTGTACGGCACTCTACTCACCTACTAAGTACACGTTCCACGCATTTACTCAAAGCACTAATTTTAGATGAACGGGGTAGCTGGGCAATCAGACCCAGCTACCCTATTCGGGTTCTTAGCCCTGGGCCAAGAGAGCCTGCGCGGCCTGCAAGTCCGCGATGGCCTGCTCCACGGCACGGACCTCCAAGAACAAGCCCTTCGCCGTCTCCGGCTTGCCGTCCTTGGTGCCGATGACGTAGCCGTCGGTCTTCACGTACCGACGCCCCTTCCACTCGGTGATCTCCACCGTGCGGTCCTTCGGGGGGACCTCCAGCTTCAGGACTCGCCCCAGCTCGCGGACCTGCTTCTCGTCCAGGCCCTCCGTGGGGAAACCCTTGGCCGTGATGGCCTCAACCAACTCCTGCATCGTCTTCATAGATTCTCCTATGATAGTTGGATACTGAATTGTATCATCAACTTATGACGCTTCCTCGCTCTTTGCCCAGACTTGGAACTGGCGCATACACCATGTATGCGGTGAGTTTAAGCAGGAGGTAGTTATACACTTACCTCCAATGTGTCTAAAGAGTTTCTTCGTACTCACTATGAGGCGCAGGCTTTCTTCCTTGTAGAATCTGTTTCAATTCTAAACGAAAGTCATCCCAACCATCACAGTAGCCGTAGTAATAACCTACTGCCAAGAACGCTACAGCAAAGATAGCTCGCTTGAAGAGCAACCAGAACAAGTCAAGCACCAGCAGCCAGAATGGTTCGGATTGTTTTATCTCTTCAGCCTTGGCATCAGTCATGTTGGCTTGGACTTGGAGACCTCCAAGTAGCATCCCAGTAGTATTGCGATTCCCTACGGGATTCTTGGATATTCTTCACAGGCCCATCCGTCTGAACCATCTCACGAAGGACTCGCCGAACTTGGTCAATGTCGGACAGTTCAGCATCCTCCGCAATCTGCGACGGATACATCGGCTCGCCCTGGGCCTCACGAAGAACGATGCGGAGCTTGGCTCGAATGGCCGTCATCTCTTCTTTAGATGCACGGTCCTTGCGGTCCAATCCATGCTTCTTCTTGAGAGTTTCCACTTCCTCTTCAGCAGTAGCAACCAACTTATCATGAGTCGCAAGCAACCGGGCAACCTTGTCCCTGTTAGCCTTACGCTCATTGAGAACTTGGAAGGCCGAATGAAGGGCTGAGAGCAAACCGTCTTTGTTTTCTTCGCTCATACTTCCTCCGTGGTTACTTTACAACCACAACCTTGATGTTTTGACCCTTGAGTCTATCCAGGTCAGCATCCAGAAGCATATCACGCGACTGGACCACCTGAGTATGCTTGGCTCGGAGAACCTCAAACCCATGAGGCGGGCAATCTGAACCAGCACCACGACACTTGAACTTACGCACTACGACTTTTTGCTTGCTCATGTTTCTTCTCTTTGATTACGGTGATGAGCTTTTCGTAACCATGCTTGTCCTCCAAGTCACGATCGATTTGCACATCAACCCAATCGAAAAACCTCTTGTTGAACAGCGGGAAAGATACATGCCAATTCAATTCGCGGTAAGGAACCTTTGCTTCCTCATCACGAAGGCCAGCACGAAACATCACTTCTTCGTACAGGTACTGCTCGATTCTCCAAGCCCTATCCCTAGCTGCATCTCTCCAGCAGGAATCATGCGCCGACAAGAACTCCCATTGAGTAATGTCATGCAGCTTCGCAAACGGACTGGCATCCACAGCAGCAAACGTGTAGGTAGTGCAGAAGCCTGGATTACCATGCAGCCTGCAAAACAGATAGTGAAGACTACAAGAAGCCTCACCTTCCATCTTGTCCTTGCGATACGATGCACGAATGTCGAACGGAATGTAGAGAGCCTTGGTCGGAACTCCTACCCTAACGTAGTCATCGTGCTTGCCAGTCGGATCCGCTGCACGCTCACTATTGTGTTCACCGTGCAAGCCGCAGACCATCTTATAGACAAGCTCACCAATGTCAACGCCCATCGTCATTGGGGTCTCCTAATTTCTCTGAGAGTTTTGCGGTCTTCAGACAATAGGTATGAGTACCTTATAAACATTCCACAGATGCAGAACATCACACCGTCTGCTTGTTTACGCGGCCATTCTTTGCTTCTAGCCAACTGGAAACTATCAGCATCAGCATTGCATCTAGGGCACCTTGCAGACGCCTGGATTATGACAGGGACAGTATCTCTCCGCTTCTTGTACGATGCTAGAGTCGGACAAGTCAACGACACGGGCTTTGCAGTAGATTTCATGTTTCACCATACACTCTGTTGTGTGCAGGTCATTAACTGCATGAGCCGTGGTAAACTTATCCTTGTTATCTCGTCCAGCGTAGAGAACTAAGTAATTTGCTCCCTTAGCTTCCTTGAGTGCTGGCCCGGACAAAGGCTGCATACCTACTTGCTTAAGATATACTTGTAGGTTAGCTACCTTGTCCATTGCCATCAATCCAGTTCTGAAAAGTTTACGCCGTCCTTAAACACTGTGATGCGGTGGTCATCCTTGAAGCGGTACACGTAGTCTAAACGATCCCCGTACTTCTCTTTGGCCTTGGTAACCGCTTCCCTGTCTGAGCCGGCTTCCACCGAATACGAACCTGTCAGATCGTTGGACAGCTCGACGTAGTAAGTCTTGGTAGCCATTACTCGTACCTCGGCCGCTCTTCCGGGAAGAACCTAGCGAAATGGTACTGAGAGTAGATACTGATGTCATATCCACCGGCTGCCGAAGTCCGACCACGCATACGCTCACGGTCGTCAGGGCTAGCAGCGTAGCGAGACTCCAGCTTCGCCTTGACTTGCTTCTCTTCTTCTTTGTTATCGACCAGGACGGACTCCAAAGGCTCACCAACATCGTACCACCACCCTCCTTCTTCATGGCCACCGAAGGACTGCTCAACTCGGTAGACGTTCAAGTATCGGGGAAACTCAGGCTTATAAGTACTAAAGTAGTCAGGGTCACTGTCGTTGTGGTAAGCCTCCACAGCGTCAGCATCGTTAGTCGGACACAGCCTACCATCATGAGTATGCTGTTCCTTTGATTGATTGCAGTTCGCACAGTTCATGGCACCTTACCCCCTGGAAGCATGAGCCATACCGTAACAAATGGCAAGAGGTTCACACACAACCTACGGTTATAGGAAGACCAATGGGCTCCAACCCAAAGACTTCCCCATCTAAACAAGAGTCCAGCTTTCATCGGTCCTGCCTAAAGTATGGCGTCTTGCGAAGCGTCATACTAGGATAGCCCTGACCAATGGTGACCATGGCTTTATCAGCGTCGGCCTCATTAAGGTGCAGGGCAGGAAGATTGTCGGGCACCGGATGCCAACCGAATAGTGTTTCGTACTCTACTACCCATATTGGCTGAGGCTCTGTGTAGTCTTCAAGTCTGAAGTCAGACATTGTTCGCACAGTAGTATATGGCTAATGCAAGTGTGAACAACACCATAGCCAACAAACCCTCAGAATCAATCTCGTGCTTGGGTGTCAGGCGCATTACAACACGAACAGACCCTTTGGTCCCTTTGCTGTGCAACCACTGTAATGCTTGGTTAGAAGCCTAAACAGGGCAACACGTTGGTTAGACGGAACCACGTTGCGCTTTGACTGACCATCGAAGACACGACCGATGATGGACCGCCAATCACGCAGCGAAGATTCCAAGAACGGAGCTTCAACCCAGAGTCGGTTATCGCGCTCCTCAATTTTGATTTCAGCAAGGGCTTCTTCAATCTTCAGAGCCAAGCGATTCAAGCCAAGGCTCTCTAGCTCACGCAACTGAAAATTGATGAACGGGTCTTTGCGGTTCAGAGCAATGCTATGGATAATGGCATTGGCTTGCTTACGCACGGAGTCGGACACATGCTCATTGTACCCGACACGCTCTCGACATACTGGACCAATACCGGCTTCGACTGATGCAGCATCCACCAATGGGCGATTGCAAAACATACAGTGTGTAGCAAGCATCTTTGTCGCTGGAGCTTGTTCGTAACTCATATGCCCTCCACCTACTCTTTAGCTTGCAGTTTTAGTCTGAACTGGAGTAGCCGTCCCATTGGTTGCTGCATTAAGCAACTCTTCCTCTTCAGGAGTCAGACCTTCCTCGAAAGTCTGCTCATCGGCTTCCGGCGTCTCTTCAACCTTCTTCTTGCGGCGAACGAAAGGCTTGTTGAGAGCACGAAGAGCACTGAGCATATCAGGCAGCTTCGGGAACTCTCCACGGTCCAGAGCTTGGTACATCGGAAGGAACGTCTTGACCGTATGAGGCGAAGTCGTACCATCCTTCTTCGTACAGAGGCGGTCGAGGATAGTACGAAGCTGAGGTTGCGTGAGCTTGGACTCACGAACGATGAACTTCTCCAAGATGACCTTGCAGCTCGACTTGCTAATGGGCTTCCACATTGTCAACTCCTTTTAGGCGCACTCTAGGTTCCAGTAGCGGCCTGTTTCGATTGGACACACCGGCATTTCAGCATTTGCTTTGAGGCGCTGTGCCTCATTGGTTATCAAATAGATTATTGCCTTGTCCAAATCCTTCGAGTCGATTACCTCTACTTCAGGCTGTTGTGCTAGCGATAAAGCAACCAGCAACACAAGCATTAGTCAACCCTAACCCATTCCTTCTTGTGCTCGGAAAGGTAATCGGCACTCACGGACTTGTTGTGACCGTTGTACCAAAAGTTCTTTGAGTTCACCAGGTAGTTGATGCCTCCACCCAGAAGAACACGCTGAGCTGGTCCAGTGCCACGAACGAACGTAACACCCTTGTGCTGACCACCAACGAACTTGATTGTATCGGGAATCATATATCTCCTTTACCGTAGAGTTCTACGGTCAATGGTAACTTGTTCTTTAACCAAACGACCAGATGCACTGGTGTACTCCATGTAAGTCTTACGCATCTCTGCGTGGCTACCTACGTGGATTTCTTCTTTCAAGTCCCAGTATATCTTGAAGTTCGGTCGTTGCGCTCTGTCGTGTATGATCATTTCGACGTGAGCATCTGCTTTGACAAAGTTTGTGTGCAGACCCAAAAGCGGATAGGCATACACGTTTTCGACCTCTCCACCAACACGAACTAGCACGGCATACATATACCGCATGTGTTTCCTTAATAGATGCTGTTGAAGTAACTAAAGTCTTTTAGGACTCTGTTCTTGAAGGAGTCATCAACTTCCAAGTCGGCCACAAACTTGAAGAGCTTATCGACAGCAGCTCTCCGCTTCTCTTTGGAAGTTTTGTACTCTTCAGACTTCGTGCATATCTGGACAGTCTCAGCACGACTGAAGTTAGGCACGTAGTCCAGCTTGTATCCACATTCGTAGGTGCGAGTCTCAAACCACTCACCATTACAATGTCTGGCGCGTTGCTCGCAAGCCACTGTACGACTACTGCAAGTAGGACACGTTTCACTTGTCAGGTGTACGAGCTGCATCATTCTACCTGTGCATGAGCGGACCAGTAACGCACCGCTTCTAGGTATTTTTCACGGTCCAATGGAAACCCAGAACCACCCTCTGCTTTACCAAGTGCGTTGCGCATCATGGTAATAGGAGGCATTGGTGAATCAATTTCGGTCGGTTCGGCATTCACAGCAACGATGCCCCAAGCTGCATCCATCAAGTCGGACTGCCCAGTAGCCTTATCTTCGGCTTCTAACTGCTCACGTGAATACAGAATCACGTTGAGATGATGTGCTGGGCCACGCCTTACTTCTTCGTTGGTGAAGTAGCGTACCAACACAGGAAGCTCGTTAGCTGCACGTGCTCGATACTCAGTACGCAGATAGTGCTCGTTGTATTCACTGATACACACTACCGGAGAGAGCACATCTGGAACTTGACTTGAGTGAATGGAAATCGTTTTGCAAAATGGAGCGTAACCTGCCTTGGATGCCCCTACGTTAATCAGGTCTTCTGCAACACTACGGCATCGTTCCATTTGTTCTGAAGTCAGACGGGTGCCACCAAAATCAGGCTTGAGCTGACGTTCAGCAAACTTGGTGACACCAACGGTAATCATTTCACGTTCACTTTCTCCACGCTTGGTGGAATACGCTGACAGTAAGATTCGTAAGCAACCTCTGCGTCCTTGAGCCTTACGTTATCTGCCCCGAGACGATCTCTGAGAGCCTTGGCAAACATCACCTTATCGCGCTTGCCAACCAAGCGAATCTCAGATTGGTTCAAGGCCAAGGTCCGCAGGAAATCTTCAGAGCGTCTTGTAGATTCTGCATTGGCGTATAGCATCAAGTCACCCAGCTCACGAGACGTAAGAGTCTTGATAAACTGAGCGATATCCATGCTAAAATTGACCTTGATGAAATCCGCCATGCGACTAACTCCTTATTGTTCGTCCCTTTGTTCGATGAGCAGGTTTGTCAACTCTTGGACATGCTCAACATGAGCGTGCAAGGAGCCCATAGCATCCTTGAGTTTTTCATCCTCAGTGCTAGGGCGCCACGCATACGAGCCATCATCTTGCTTGTGGCTCATACGCTCAGATTTGCTAAACTTGTAGTAGCCAGTGGCAACCACTGACTGCCAGTACACAACCCATGCCTGCTCAGCTACGAGTTGTAGTTCTGCGATTGTCTTGCTCATTAGTCCCTCTTGAGCTGGAGCCACATACGCTTGACGCTACCGCTATAGACCTGGCGGTATTCATCCAGCAAGTGCAGTGCTTCGGCTTCTGACTCGGCTTCGTCAACGCATTCTTTCTTGCCGTTGATGAACTCTGCCCAAACCTGCTGTCCGTTGCGGCGAGTATCACTCACTTCAACAGACTCCAAATCAAGCACAACACCCATCCAATGAGTGTCCAGCCGAAGATGAGATTCAGAACGAAGATGACATCCTTCTGCTTATGCCCACGCATGTACGCAACAAGCGCTGGAGCAAAGTAGAAGAGCAGGGTCAACAACAAGCCTAGCATCGAAAGCTCCTACAGTTTGAGTTTATCGTATAGCCACCAAGAGTAGCCACACAGCGAGACTACCAAAGCAAGCAACAAGGCATAGATGAGATAATCCATGCCTCCAGTTGGCTCACCGTCAGGTGCTAACGATGACCGCAGCAACCTGATTGGGTTGCAGTACCTTGCAACTGACCGAACCAAATGCAAGGCTTTCTTCTTTGCGTGAGCCATATTGGTCCACATAGTAGAACTCCTCGCTGGTGATGACGAATCTAGCGTGTTCCGCTAGATACTCACGTCCAGGGCAAGCCTCGGTGGAGGCTACTTGAGACGACATAGACTCAATCGTTCCTGAAAACTTGACGAAGTTCCAGTAAGAGTCCTGCTCGCTAAGCACAACGAACTTCTGACCGGGCTCAAGGCTGCTTCGGATGTTATTGAAGTCGGCATCGGACAAATCACCCCAGCCGAGCTTCTCACCGTCAGAGTTGTACCAGCCAGAGTTATGGGTAATCTTTCCCTTGCCGCCGCGCATCTGACCACAAACAATCTTGAACGGAGTCTTGATGCCAGCAAACTCATGACCGAACATTCCCTTTTCGAGCTTCATGTGTTCCTAACCTTGTCGGCCCATTCACGGACCTTGGGATTCGTAGAGTAGGTGCCTGTGTCGGCAGCAATTTGAATCATTATCCAGCCAGCTATGATGCACATGAACGCTGGCATGAAAAACATGGGCTGTGATTTCACAAAGGCCCACACCATGAATGCAAGAGACACGGGCAAGCACGCCACCCCAGTAATCAGGCGGCGTCTGAACATAGCCCATTCACCTACAGCTCTGGTGTCGGTGAGCTTCATGGCTTCTTAGCTTGCTGCTCAAAAGCAGCAGCCAGCTTGGCCTTGTCTTCGTCAGAGCCTAGAGCCATCATTAGCACAACGGCTACGGCTTCGTCTCCTGGCAGTTCATCTAGAACCTGAGCAAGAGGATGCAGTTTGATTACGGAGTCGGACATGACTCACTCCTTTTCGAGCTGTTCCTTAACTTCTTTGCGAACATGCTCTTTGACCTTGCCGCGCTTCACTTGGCGACGGAAGCGTTTGGTATCCTCCCCGACGGAAGGTCCACAGCAGCGGCACTTAACTCCACCCTTACCAGCAATCTTGCAGCCGATTTTCTTGTCGATGGTAGTCAAGTTAGCCCCTAACCTCTTGCGTGAGTTGTACGAAATTGGCCTGGCGTGACAGGTTCAGTACGCGGCCATTGCCCTCCACAATCTGGACACTCCCAGTATTGAACGCGGTCGTTATCGACTACGCCAATGCGGCGGCTGAAGTGAGTACCACCAAAGTTATGGCGATGCTCTTCGGGGATTTCATCGCCGGTCAAGTCAGACAGGCAATGTGGGCAGGCCATTGTGACAGCGCCCACAAGGGTCTTGAGTCCTTGATGAATCTCTTTCAGAGTTTCACTGGCACTCATGGCACAACCTTTCCACGACAAGCCTTCTTGCTGGCTTCCTTCTTGTGGTCCTTCATGGAACCAGCCTTGCGAAAGTGGGCGTTAACGGCCTGCCAGTTGCGGACCTTGACGACAACCTTCTTCTTGATGGGCTTCATGACGTTCTCCCGCACATCGGGCATGGGAGCGCATTCTGTCTAGCCCGCAGTTCCTTAACCCGAGCTAGGTCTCCCGCCTTGATGGCTTTGAGGATTGGTTCATCTAGTGCTTGTATGGCCCAGGCACGCTTGACGAACTTAGCGTTCTGAGCACACAGAGCAGCTCGTTCTTCCTGGCGCTTACGCCACCATTCACGCAATCGTTTCATCGTCTGACCTCATAGTTCAAGCGGTCACGAAACGACACGCACGCTGGAACTGAATCGGGATAGTAATAGTAGGTGGCTACTGTACTGGAATACAGCTTGCCGTCCGCTACTACAGCGCAGCGAAGTCGGACCACATCCTGTGGCTGACTCGATGCTTTTGCACACCCACACGCTCGCAGAGCCTTGCCGCTATTGAAGTCAGAGACAAGCTGGTCGCAGTACGCTTCCTCACCCTCAAGCAAGCGAACGTAGTGGTTCTTGTCGCCACGGACAATGACCATAGGCTCTTTGCCTGTCTTATTGCACTCAGCCTGCGGGGCTGAGAGAATGAGAAGCGCTACAACCAACATTACTTCTTAGCCCTTGCCCAACTGAAGTGGATAACTGCGAAGCTACCCTCTCTTGGGTCGTTCATGTTTTCGGACTTGACTTCGTAGCCAGTGGAACGCAAGATTTGGATGACGTGCTCGGCTGCGTTCATATCTCGGCCACTCAGGCTGATGCTCGAATCGGTCTTCAGGCTCGTTGCAGCTGAATGGATTTTCTCAACGATGTCGTCGAGTATCTTGGCAGACACCTTGTTGACTTCACTCTCAGTGATAGCCAACGCTTCTGCGGCGGATGGAACTGTGCTGGACACTATCGCCTCCTTACTGGGCTGACCGAAAAGCAACGTGGCGAGTGGTACACCAGGCGAGTGTTGTCTTCGTAGACCACAACCACGGGCTTGCCATCGACTAGGTACACGCACAACTTGGACACGCTAGTCTCCTTAGTTGGGAGCAAGAGCTTTGTCTGTGAAACAGAGCCAGTCATCTTCACGCCGAAACGAAAGGTTCAAGTCAGCAGCGACCTCAGAGCACCAGGCTTCTACTTGGTCGTGGCTTTGCGTAAGGCGTTCCTCTTTGGGAACGGAGTTGAACTTTGCTAGGACAGCTTCCTTTAGCTTATCCCACAAGGCATCCAGCTCGGCACCTTTCTTTTTCGTTTGTAGGTCTAGGTCGTAACCCATCACGCACTCCACTTCGCGTAATCGTCTGGGTGCAACACAACTCGGATGCCCAAGTCCTTGCCACAGAAGATGACATTCTCTACTACAGCGATGCCTGGCTTCATAGTAAAGCTGCCAGTACGAAGCCCGAAGGGATTGGCAGCAGTCTGTGGTGTGAAACCTACGCGGTCTGTGGGCAGGTATTCGCCTGTGGTGGCATCCACAAAAAAGCAGTACGTGCGTGAGCCTTCGGACCAATAGTCCGAAACGTGATACGACTTGGCTTCACGAATACGCACGGGCTTACGACCGCGGTACTCACGAAACAAGTACACGAACTTGGCTACACGTGGATCAGTTTTCTTGAACTCCATGTGTTTACTCCAACGTTCCTTGTAGGTCAGTGAAGGAACCGTAAGGCAAAGCATAACCTTGACTGCAAGGTTCTTTGCAACCACACACCTTAACCCAGACGTGCTTGTCTAGATAGGTGTATTCTTCTTTGGTCTTACACTTCGATTTGCGTGGCACCTATAGATGCCCCAAGTATGCACCAGCCAAGGTGGTGCTCAAGTCAGACGACTCGCGATAGACTTTGCAGTTATCGATGTCCTCCAACGGATTGTACTCATTGGACGACACGGCGAACTGTGTGTAGTCCGCGTTCCTACCCACGCAGAACCAGTGCGAGGCGTTGTGGCCTACCTCCACCCAGTACCAGCCCTTGTACTTTTGGTAGGCTTCGTGGGCGCCTTCAGAGTTCATGGACTCTTCGCCCGACATACCCTGTGCCTTCACATTGTTCAACATCGAAAGCCACTTGTCGCGCTGGTCCACGGCAGCCTCCTATTCAGGGTTGTCTAAACACCAACCAGAGTCTTTCTCTTCGCAATCGTTTTGCTTACAGTGACCACACACCGTAGCAGACTCAACCTTGTGTTGGTCTACGCGCTTGGCCAACTCAGCTACGAATCTTTTTTCGGTAGCTTCCAAGTGGCGATAATCAGAATCGAGGAAGTAGCTGCGGTCGTAGGCACACTCAGCTTCGGCCTTGCGAACAGACTCGGCAGCTTGCAAGTACGATTTCAGCGCATCACTCAAGTCAGTCACCGCAAGCCTCACGGGTGCGGTTATCCAACACGAGCTTGTTGAGTGGAGCGTTACTCACCACAGGCTTGAGTACTTGGACAGTACGCCCGTCTTTGCAGGTACGAACAGCGTACTTGCTTTGAGCAGCGCAACCTACCACGACCAACATACCAGCTACGAAACCCAGCAGCCAGGCTACAGGAAATACTCGGTGAACAGTAGCTTGGTCGAGCTTCATAGTTACCCCTTGTGAGCGTCGCAGATCTTGAGCTGGAAACAGGTCTGGTTCAAGTCAGGCGTATTGCCTGGGAACTTGTGACCGTCGATGAACTCATCCAGCAAATCGTGGAGAAACTTACGGTCGAGCTTCTCCGTGGGGAAACAGCCAACCGAGTCGACCAGTTCCTCACCGGCGTTACGATAGGCGATGTAGAAGTGAGTACGCATCTAGCCTCCAAATAATTTCAGGGCCGCTACCTTTTCGTGCGGTACGTGACAAGCCTCGAACTGTTGGAACATGGGCGACGTGCCGTCCTTGGTACGCCACACAGCATCGTATCCACCGAGCCAGCGAATGAAATCGGCGGCTTCACCTTCCAGGTACATATGCTCACCGTCAGCAACGGGAGTACCTTCGCCGTCCACTACACCTACAAAGCCCCAATTGTCTAGAACCTTGATACTGGTTGGGACGGGCAAGAACTTGGCCTCGACTACGAGCATCATCTTCATGTGCTTCTCCCTAAGTCTGCCTGGTCAACCACGCGCTACCCACCCGGATTGAATACCGGCCTAAGCCTTGTCCGTTGTGGCAGACTTACACTTACACAGCGTTTTGGATTTTCCCTTCCCAAAAAAATTTGGGTTGAGCCTTTTCTAACTAACCACTACTCGAAAGGGCTTGCGTTCTCCGTCGACAAAGCCTCGCATCACGGGCTTACCGTGTTCATGAGCGTCGATGAAGTGTTGCTCAAAGTGTTCTTGCCCGAGCACCTTGCCGCAATACTTGCATACAAAGCAAGGAGTCACGTTCGGTCCCTGCCGTCATGAGCACAGCCGATTTGACCACAAACCCCACAGTAGTCAAGGTCGTCGATTGGAGTACAGTCGGTTTCAGGAACGCGATGCTTGTGGTCGTCGCCTACCATAACCACGAGTACGCAACCGGAATCAGTATCATCTACCCACTCACCATGTCCGTAGGCGTAGTCGTCGGATTCCCAACGCTGTGGATAACCAACGAACTTACAGGCTACACCCTGGAAGCCTTTGACCTTGTAGGTCTTTTGGGTATCAAGCGACACGTTGACCTCCGAGCGTTAAGCCTCGTTCACTGAGTAGTTGTGCGGCAGCGTGTAGGTCGGCTTCAGACAAGCCAACAACATACACCCAGACTGGCGATAACCAACAACCTGGGTCAACGCGGTCTAGTCCGAACAAGTCCAAGGCGAGGGCACAAGCTCCCATAGAACCGGGAGTAACGCTTACCCAGCCTTCGCGCATCACCAGCCTCGATGCGAAACGATGTAGTGAAAGCCCCAGACGAGCAACACGTCCATACAGGCCCACACGCCGATTACTTTGAGTGCGAACACTTTGCCTCCTACAGCGAAGGAATCAAACCGTTGAACGTCTTGGCAACGGGCTTCTTTACGCAGTCACAAGCCTTGAGCTTGATGGCTTCTAGGCGGCCACCCATACCCGTGCCGATGCGTTTCCAGTGAGTCGTACCATCACATACTACGTGGTAGTGTTTGGTTAGCTCTACTATTTGACCCACCATCTCGTTACTCCTCGTGTGGGCTACTACCGAAGATAGCCTTCCACTGTGCGGGTGTGATGCCTGAAATTAAAAACTCACGTTCGTTGGCTGTGAGGAAAGGGAAAGCGTCTTGAACGTATGCGCCCAGACGATAGGCAATCACACCATCGTAGAACTTCTTGGGCTCACACTTGAAGTAGAGCGTGTTCCACTTACCGTACATTCCTTTAGCCGCGACAGCTACACACTTGGGACCAGCGATATGCGCTCGGATTGGAACCATGCGTCTTGTCCTCCAAAGCCTTTCGTACACGATTTAAGGCTTATCGCCAAAGTCGGTCAAGGCATCCAGCGACACGCGCTCTTCGTAACCGTTCTCGTGGTGGAGTTTGGTGGTAATGCCTACGTCACCAAAGCGCGAGGCCATAACCAGACGCACACGCTTGCCCTTCCAGGTAGCGTAGCATTCCGGTGCGCCCTTGTACGCGGTAATCAAAGTACCGTCGATGGCAGGCAGACGATGAACGAGTAGGAAATACCGCACGCACAGGGGAAGCGTGGGCTCGTGAATCATATCGTCACAATGCGTGTCACTCATGTGCGTGTCCTTGCGTTTAGGGTTCGCGCCAGACCTGAGCTTCTACATACTCAGTCCTAACCCGGCGGCCCGTATCAACTAGCAGGTTATTCCTTAGAACAGCCTCAGCCAGTTGTCGATTCTCGCCCCAAGTCTTGACCAGGTACTCACCTTGCTTGAGCTTGGTGCCTTCGATGGCTACGGTCAAGTTAGCGAACGGCTCGCCTTGGTCGGTGAAGGCACGAATGGCAGGAGTACCATCCGGATAGAAAAATCCCTTTTGGAGATAAACCTGGAATGATTCATCGCCAAGTCGAACTGTAAAGACAACCATGTGTGTCTCCTAAAGAAAGGAAAAGGCCCCATATTTGAGCCTGTGTCGGGGCTTACAGGCCGGATGTTTACACAACAGTCTCCGTGGTGATTCTGACCTCAACCAAAGCTAGCATTCCGCCCACATTAGCGTAGCAGACGTATTTGCCATCTGGTTGTCTAGTAGCTTGGCCCCAGTACTCGATAGTTCCACATGGACTACGCAAGCCATCGACAGTAATTATCTCTGGTAGGTCTTGGTCCATGCTACGTCCCCAACGCTATCTGAGCCTCGGAGTCGGACAGTATCAAGTCCGTGTCCAAGTCTAGGTAGGCGTGTCGGCCAGTGCTAGGTTGCCAACAATACAGCAGTCTGCGTCGATTGCGTGTGTGAAAGGGCGTTTCCGTACCACCATTGGCCGGATACCAGTTGCCTTGCTCGGCCTTATGCTTACGCTCGGCTAGCAACGCAGGAAGCGAGAAATATTCGTTATGCAACGTCTGCTGGTGGGCAAGGTGGTGTTCCGCGCAATACCCACGCAATGAGTCAGCGTGCTTTGGGCTTGGGCAGTCACTCATGCAACAGGTATCCATCAGCACCACCGACCGTTTCGCCAGACCAACGAAGCGCGGACAGAACCGTGCGTGACCAGCTCCACTACGTTGAAAGGCAGAGCTGGATTATTCACCTTGTCTTGCTTGGCTTTGTCATAGCCCACGAAACTCTTTGCCACCGCGATATTACCACGATGCGAGACAAATTGAACTTCGTACTGAGAAAGCCGCTCACGCAAGCCAGGACCGCTATTCGGATGACCTACACAGCGCGGACTACACACGATGCACGTAGCAAGGTGATAGTCACACGGGTCGTTGGGCTTGCAGATACACGACATACCTACCTCCATGGTCCTGTGAGTAGGCACCGTATCCAAGTCGGATGGGCCTTACTTATTAAACCAAGCTACGTGTGTGGCCCAACCGAAGTAGGAAGGGTTTTCGAGAAGCGTAGTAGCTACATCAGACGGATTGACACGCACAGACGATTCTTGGCTTTCAGTAGCCAAATAGCCGTGTCCGTCATCGTCTATGAAGCTGCCGTTCTGCACAGCCTCTAGAAAATCGTTCAAACGCATATGGAAGCAGTAGGTCGTGATGGGCTTGAACTGAACAACGATTGTGTCCTTCATACCTACCTCCTTATGCTTACACAGCGTTTCTAAAAAAGTTGGTAGTGCATATTCTACCCACCGGCTTTATTTAGGCACACCAATGCCTATAAGATATCGTCTGTAATAATGTCTGTTATAAAAAACCAGACATACTACCGAGAATATCCGGGCCTTCAGCGAAAAAAGCAGTAGGTAGGCGGAGCAGGACTTACCTTGCGTGCCGCTCGCCTTGTTTCCTACCTACTGCGTTCTCAGTTGGGGCTTTGGTCCTGTCCATACCAACCATACCATTGCTCGCCAGGATGTACCCTCTGCATTTGCGTTGCGCTTTACGGGCTTGGGACCGTTAGACAGATAGGGCATCCATCTAGCTGCATTGAGGCAGGACATTTAACCCGCCTTTTAATCAAACGCTAATCAACGACCTGTTCCTACTCGTTCAAAGGATGCGCCGTGTTACTGTTAGTGTGCTCAAGTAGGCTTACGCCTTAGAGCGTCTTTAACTTGGCGCTTGTGTACTATTCCCTTTCCCTTTCCCTTTCGGCGACGGATGATTAGCTATGTAACCTACGACTTACCGCTGGGTGCTGGGAACCTCGGCACTGTGGACCGCATCAGCCGCACGGTTCAGCCCGTTGCTGATGCCCTGCTGCGCGCTACGAAGAGTGTCCGAAGCAGCCTTGCGACCCTGCTCCGTGACCTGAACCTCTGCCTTGCCGTCGATGTACCCGCCGAAGTAGGCCGCACCGAAAGCCAAGCCACCGACCAACGTGATCGCACCAATGACCTTGAGCATACTTTCTCCTTTGTTGTGATTCCCTCTGCGTTTCTCAGGTGGGCTTGGGACCACTCATAGCCGCATTACACTGTCACACACTCACGCACATTGCCTAGGTATACGTGAGTGTGCTAGGTAAGTATTTCTGTCGTTGCGCCCTTACTAGTTTTCTAGGCGCTTACTTATGATACATACACGTCCTTTCGTATCCCTCTGCGTTTGTGGAGGCTTGGGACTCCTAGGCTTTGACCGTGCCTAGCCGCATTAAGGACTCACATGCCTCTGAGTCCAATAGAGGGCGGGAGAGCTACAGGTACAGAGGAGCGAGGCCCTTGGTGATGATGGAGCGGGTCACGTTGTCGAGGAGCTTGGGGTTGCTGGTGAGATGCGGGTTGGCCTTCTCCACGTTGGCCTTGACGGTTTCACGGATGAACGGGCGGAGCTTGTCACCGAGGCTGTGCTTGAGCATTGGCTTCTCCTTGTGTTGTTCCTCTGCCTTCTCCGGACTTGGAACCGGCTGCACTATGCAGGTGGCATTAACAACATTGCTCTACCTACAATATCTCGATACACGGTCACGAGCAGAGCATGAGTAGCTCCCGTGTATCCAGCCTGCTTTAACTACTGATTCCCAAGTCCAGGCGCAAGGGAGTAGGTGGGCACTTATACCGCGCCTTAGCCACTGGCGCTAAATTTTACGCAGCATGTCCTTTCCTTCCGTGTGGGTGGGACTACTCTTTGCTGACGTACTTGATGCCTTCTTCGACCTTGTAGCCGTCCGCGATTTTCTTGAGTTGCTCAGCCTGGTACTTCTCGCGGAGGGACTGAGGCTGTGGCGCTGTGACCTTGACCGTGAGCTTGGCCTTGATGGCCTCTCGGGTCTGGTCTTTGGTCACGACGGCTTGGGCGGTACGGGTCTGGGTGAGCACCTTCGCTTCCGGCTGGGTGAGGTTCATCTTCTCCCATATCTTGCGCTGGAAGTCGAACTTGTGGAACTGCGGACCGATAGGCTTGCCAGTGGCTCGCGCGTCGGTGATGATGCGGTTGTACGTGTCCATGCCTTTGTGGTTGCTGCTTCCCATGCTCACTCCCGGTTTGAGGTGCCACTCTGCGTTTACCAGGGCTTGTGACCTGCGGGCTATCCCGGCCGCATTAACAGGGCAGTTTCTACACTTGCCCAGGTGCCTTTGTCTTACAGCAGGTCGGCGCAGTCGTTGCCGATGGTGGCGATGACCTCACGGGCCGCCGGGGTGAGCTCGTTGCCGTCGCAGAGGCGGAACATGCCCTCACGCGCTCCCTCGATCTCCACCTTGAGGTAGAGGCCCGGACCCTTCTTGCTCTGGGTCGGCGTGTAGCTCACCACGCTGACGCCCGCCTTCGGAGCAGCCCAGCCGTAGGCCTTGGCGATGGTGCGGCACTGGCCCGCATCCAAGCCATCGAAGGGAACGTTCTTGCTCTTGAGAAATTCGGTAGCAGTCATGTACTTAACCCTTTCTTGGCACACTGTATGTGTATGTAGGTGTGTGTGTATATGTGTGCCTACCACCTACATGCCACTCTGCATTTATCCAGGCTTGTGACTGGCTAGAGCGGGATTGCTCCAGGCTGCATTAGCGGGCGGGTGAGCGCCCTTGTGTGTTAGTGCCGAGTATTCTTGCGGCGGGCTTCCTTCGCTGCCCGTCGAGCTGCACGCTTGGCCGAACCAGAGCGACTAGCGGTCTGCTGCCCACGCCCACCATGACGGAAGGAGTTGAGCGCCAGCACCTTGCCCTGCTCGGCATCCACGGCCGCTTCCACTCGGGCGGTATCTCCGTCCCCGATGAAGCCCACCATCGCCGACTGCCGGTAGACGCCGCCAACCTTGCTAAGCACCTTGGGCTGGAGGAACTCAGGCACCTCTTCGTGCTTGAGGCTCTTGGTGTGCTTCCGCTTGGCGTTGGCGGCAAGCAAGTCGTCCGCTTTCTGCCAGGCTTCCCACGCTTCCACCGGCGCTCCCTTGACGGGCGGTGAGAGGTAGAAGTCTTTGCGGACGAAGGAGCCGTTGACGACTCCGGGTTTGTCTTTGGGTTCCTGTGTGCTCATCGGTCAGATTCCTTTCGGGTTCATGAGTGGGTCCATGTGCAGGCAGTCTCCCATGCGCCCGGTCTTGAAGTGCGTTACGCCTTCGCGGTCGGTAAGCACTCTATCCACGGCGCAAAAGAGCTTGTGTTCCCAACTGTTGCCCTTTGCCATTGCGTACCGGACCTTGAGTGTACGCAACTGAGCATCGGACAAATGCTTCAGATACGAGTAATCCATGACTCGTCTTTCTCACTCTGCGTTTACACGGGCTTGTGACCGTAAGCATACGCTTGCCGCATTACGAGGGTTTTCTTGCACCAAGGTAACCCACAACTCTGGGACCATTGCGCGGTTGAACTGCGCGGCCCCTAAAGCGCTCGTTAGGCTTGGCGAAAACACGCCACCACTACTCCGCTCGCAGGCTTGTGGTGTCAGCCAAATAGGCCCACTCACCAAGCGAGTTTTTCGTGGCTTAGCATAATCTAAGCCTAACGAGGAGTGTGGTCATGTGCGTGCTCTCTTTAACTGCGAGAGCGTAAGACTATCAGCCCACTAACCACGCCTTCGAGTAAAGCTATATGCCTTACCAGAAGCGCAAGCTGATAGAATCCAAGAGCCGAAGCTCTGTGAAGTTGTCTAGGCAGGGCTGATTCCCATGCGAGTCCTAGTCACCGGGCAACCGTAACGTGGCTACCAACACGAGTGAGAGTCACCACCTAGCCGAGTTAAAGTCCCGCTTACCAGACTACAGCATGATTACGGCTCACGCTGCCAACACCGCCGTTCGCTTACTTAGCCCCTTGGAGGTTATCGTCGGTATATGCTACGCCTTCGACCTGGCTGACTTTCGCCTGAGTCTCGAACGTGGCAGTAACTACCTACGCCCTTACCTACTCACTAAGCCTCACTACTAGGTCCCATCAGCATTGAACTCCGTTAGGAGCTTTCCCAGGCTTTGGACTGGCGGCCTAACTACTGCCGGCTGCTTTAGACTAGGGCCGCTGTACTAGCCGGCCCTGCGTTCACACCTTCAGGACTACCACCTTCGAGAGCTTGGCGTAACGGATGCTTACTTCCTTCTCGTTACCCGCCAGCTCCCGCTTGGTCACGTAGGAGCCCATCCACGGCCCCACGCTGGCAATCTGGAAATCCTTACCGCCGTCCCAGGCTGCCTCGACCTCTGCCTTGCTCTTGTAGTCCCGACCATAAGCCGGTGTCAGTGTCATGCCGTGTCCTTTCCCTTGGCGGCGCCGTTTCCGTTGCGCCGATTGTGAAACCGATTTTGCCGCTTGACGCACCGCGTTGTCAACAAAAATCGACCGACGCACCGCGTCAAAATTTTGCTGCACCGCGTCACACACACTTTCCAGGTATGCAAAGTTTGCGGGCTACGCAATTTCTGCGAGCACGCCACTTCGTCCTGGGTACGCAACGATTGCGTACTATGCAACTAGGTGCATGTGTATGTGTGTGTCAGTGTGCAAGAGTTGCGTACTATGCAACCTTTGCCTACTGTGCAATCTTTAGCGTTACCCGGACGGTGCCACGCGGAGGCAGATTGCTTACCGTCCTACCGTTGCGTAGTGTGCAACGGCGTATGTCCTACACGGCGCGGGCATACCTACTGCCGCGACCGACCTTGCCGTTGTGTTTCACGGCGGCGCGCTTCACAAGCTCGCGCAATTCCCGTGCCACCTCGCGGCTCTCCAAGTCGAAGAGCGTATCTTGCAAGGCGCCCGGACCCATAGACCCGTTGGCCAACACCGCTACCACGCGGCGTCGAATGTCCGCACGACACATGACCGTGACTTTCTGCCATCGTTAGCCAGGCACCATGCCTGCCCAGGATGCACCACGCGGAGGTGATAGCTTGCATCCCGACACACACGCATAGGTGTGTGTGTATGTGTGTCCTACAGTCTGGCCGCGAGCTCCTGGGCCTTGGCTTCCGTGATGAGCCCGTTGCGGTAGGCCGTGGCGATAACCGCCATGTTCTCGGCAAACTTCCGCTCCTCGGCGCTACCCGAGTTGAACACCTTGACCACCTTGACGGCGGCAGGCGTAGGCGTGGGCTCGACAGCCTCACGCGGACTCACGGGCATGGGCGCTGGCTTCATGCGCAGACGGCGCAACTCGACGTGCAAACCTTCCATGACGGCCTCCTCAGTACGGGCACCATACCCGTAGACCATCGGGCGCCTGTACTAGCGCGCCCTAGGTTTCGGCCTGAGCTACTCCTTGGCTTTGAGCTTCGCCGCGTTCGCCTCGATGAAGGCCTTGATGTCCTCCGCCTTGGCGAGCAGGGCCTCCCACTGGCTACGGTACAGCGTGACCGGGAAGCGACCGAGGCCGTAGATGGACAAGGCGCCCTTCTCGCTCACCTTCATGCCCTTGATACCCTGGGCCTTGACAGCCTTGAGCGCCTCATTCTCGGCGCGGAGACGGGTGAGCTCCTGCTCCGGGGTCTCGACGATGGCGGGGACGGTGCTGGTCTGGACGGTGTTCATTGTGCTTTCCCTTTCGTGGGCCTGGCGTCATGCCTTGCCCGTTGTTGATTTTCCAAGTATCTCACATGCCGCACCGCGTTAGCAAGCAAATTCGACCGACGCGGTGCGTTAAATTTTGCGAGATACCTTTCCCGAGGCATTAGCGGCACCATGCCGCTAGCCTTGCCTCGATTGTGCGACCATTTTGCCGCATGACGCGGTGCGTTGTCAAGAAAAAAAAACTTGCGACGTATGCAATTTTTGCGTGGTTCGGCGCCGTTTTGGCCTGCGCGGTATGCAATTTTTGCGACGTATGCAATCTTTTCCGGGTCCGCAATTCGTGGCGATTGTGCAATGTTTGCGAGGTATGCAATCTTTTCCTACCGCATTCCGCTGCGTTGTATGCAAAAGTTGCGGGATATGCAAAAAGGTTATACAGGCCAGCGATTCCGGATTGCGCACTATGCAAACTTTGCAGACCCACCGCCACCGCAGGTTTATAGGTATATTTAAATAAAAAAGGCCCTAAAAAGGGCCTCGGTGGATAATTGCTTATATAGCAGTTGTATAAGTGTTTATAAGTATATAGACAGTTCGGGTAAATAGTAATACAAAGCTTCTGTTAGTGGTAATTGCTCCTCTAATACGGCCCTATAGACTCTTAACAACCTAATGGTATCGAATAATCGGTTTGTCATGGATTCCACAAGTAAATAGTTGTATTGTGAGGTGGTATGGAATCTGGTCCCGTTACACTCACTTTATAATACCTAACGCCCTGAATACTTATCCAGCTCGATTCTACCACCTTAAAGCCCAATAAAAGGTTTAGGTATAACTGCTTGTGTTCTTTAGTCATTGGTTCTTTGTTATATCGTAGCCCGTTCGTTCAAAATAGGCACGCATATCGAATATATGAAACAACTCTACTATCCCGTCTGACCCTATAGAAAAAGAACTGAAACTAGGTAGAGCATTAATCGCCTCTTTAACCGGCTGCTTGTGTATTAAGACAGCTTTATATAAGCCTAATACAGATTGATGAGGCGTATTGGTAAATAGGTCTTTTTGTTTAGGTAATATGCTCATAGATGTGTTTCGAATCTCTCCAATATAGCCCACGTAGTCTTCTTGGTTATCTTTAAATTAATCAATAAAGTATTTGGTTCGATAGTATAATCGGTTATTTTGAAGCCCTGTTCTAGTAAGTGGCGGTATAGGTCCTTTAAGGTGTTGGGCTCTCCAGGCTTACGCTTTCCTAACAAGCTCATCTCGTGTGTCCGTCCTGAAAGCCGCTCCTGTGCACCTAGGCTCATTAGGAAATTTGAAACTAACAGCTATAGTCTTTGAATGTTCTACTACCTCAGCTTCCTCTATCTCATAGCCGTCGAATACAAAAATATATAAGTCTTTTAAGTTATAATAACGATTAGGTCGCTTCTTGTGGTATAGCTTCACGCTTCTTCCTAGCCTCCAATATCCAATAAGGCGTTTGTAATGATGAGTCTCTGGTCTCATAGGTAATACCAGTTACGTAGTCTATATAACAATAGTGTCCTTCTGGGTACTTACAACTGGTGCAAAAGATAACTTTAGTTCCGCTTATCCCTGATTGACAAGTACCGCCGCAAGCATAAAAGGGGAATTTAACTACCTTGTTAATGCGTCCGTCGTTAATAATATAGCGCCCTAAGAACAGCTCATAAGTGTGCATTATCTCTCTATCCAAAGAAATTCTCCTTAATAGAAATCGAATAGTCTCCAGCCGCCGGGAGTATTAGTTGGCCTGCGTAGAACCTAGTGCCATAGACCTCTAATCGCCTAGCCACGAAATCCAAGTGTATGAAGCCGTCCTGGGTGAAAACGTGTATGAACTGCTCGTCCCAAATCATATCAGTAACCATTGGTTTGCCCGTTAATAAGAGCGAGTACAAACACTTAAAGCCTTCATCCAACATCTAGGTTTACCAAGGTTATCTCATGCGGTATGCTGTTCTCGTGGAATACGACAGTCACCTTTAGCCCGTCTTGGAGGAACGTATAGTTGTGGAAGTGGTATTGGTACAAGGCGTGAATGCTATTACCAAAGATTTGTTGTAGCTGTAGTAAGGTTGAATCTAGGCTCATTTCTTTGGCTCATAGGTAAAGCGTTGTAGGTAGACAACAACTGGTTCTAAGTCTTCTGTTAGTGGCTCTCTCAAGAATACCGTAAGCTCGTGCTGGTCTATTACCCAGCCGTCCTCTAGCACGAAACGGTATAAGTCGTATAGCTCGTCGGGCATCACTTCGGCCATGGCATCTCACTTATAAAGAGCGGCGGCCCTATTCCTTCTGGCGTAAGACCGAAGACTGTTCTTGTTAGCCAGCCTTTGTCCTGCTCTTCGATGATAGTAACTTGGAACTCATTATACCGCGCTTGGACGAACTCAAAGCGTAAGCCCTTGAAGTGAGCGCCGTATATATCTTGTAGTTCGTAGTTCATCTCTTCTCCAATAAGTAAACGTCGATAGGTATTGGTAGCTTCTTCGAGTTCAAGACTGCGACGTAGATACCGCGGTCGTCTTCATAGTGGTTCCTCATCATACGTCCTTCTGTTAGAACGAAGATGTAACAAAGTCTAACCTCGTCATCAATCCGTTTCATCTTTGAGTTCTCCAGTTGGTCTTGGCAATCGATAGCGGTAAGACAACTCCTCAAAGTTCAGTATGACCTCAACCTCGTAGCCGCCGTCGTGTGTGTCGTGTAGCTCCAATTTGTTCTTGTGTTTGAGGGCTGCCGCGTATATTTCTTTGATTGCTTCGTTCATGAAAGACCACCGTATAAAGTGAGTTGAAATTATCTAATAATATCAAGGACTTACAATGCCTTTATGATTGTGTAAAAATCAGGTTGTTTTATACAATTCTTTCATTTTCCTAGTGTTCGTTTAAAGTTCCAAATTATCCAACAATATCAAATAGTTGGCTATGTATTTTACTCAATGGCTTACACGCCGAATATAGTTTTTAATACAATAGCTCCAACGCCCCAAAAGATGTTTTTTATACGGGCCCAAGTGGTATCAAATTGGTGTCTAAGAATGAACTTTACTATATCAATTCCGTCTAAATTCTGAAGCGCTAAGGGAGTCTTCATATAGTATTCGTATAGTGCTCTTTGAGTTATACTGATTACCGAATCTCTATTTGACCGCTCCATTCCACCTAAAAACTTCCACCAAGCACAGTAATGTTGTACATCTTTTGGTTTAAAATTCCAATCAAAGTACAACTTATAAGTGACATATACCTTGGCGTCTATGGTTGTCATTACCAGAGTTTCCACCATGGCTTTGGTTGAAATTTCCTTATGAATTCAATTACTTCCTTATCTTCTGACATCTCTTTGGTATTACATTTAGCCCAAAAGTCTTGTATATATTGGCCTAAAATAATCTTCAACTTACCGCGGCCTGTATTGTTTTCGTAATAAGTGCTTTTGGTATCAGCCCAGAGTCTTATGGCGCGCTGTGGTGATATATTATTATCAAGTATCAGCCTATAAGTTGCGTATATCTCTGGCTCTATCATCTGTATTGTTGGTCTCACAAAAACTCCTAAAATCAGGTAATTGTTGATTAATTTACCTATAATTGCTTATAAAACTATCCCAGTCTTCTGGCATACTCAATAGCCTATTGACATCGTCCTCTCTATACTTACACCTTTTGAGTGCATCGAGAACTAACATTTGATACGCAACTCTTATGGCAGGGTCTTCCGAGCGACGATACTCCATCATCATTTTAACAGTTTGTTCCCTTACCTTTTCAATTATACCTTTACCTGACAGCAACAAGAAATAGGTTACAAATATCTCTGGCTTCATATCTTTTTATATTCGCCTGACCTGTTAGCCATAAAGCCCTCAATGAATTTTCTATTAGTTTTCCCATGACACGACAAGAAGCGCCTTGCTGGGTCTGGGTTTTGTGAGTTGTCGGAGCCTAACTGAAGTATAATCAAATCACCATATTTGGTTTTACCTTCAGCATCGATAGCCTCACATAAACTATTCTCACAAGCTGCTAGAACCTTATCTACTCCGTGTTTCTTTACTAACTCATCTAGCCCGTCGACAAGTATATTAAATACGACCGGATACCAACCTTTCTCGTTCCAGTTAGAATCATCGGTGTAGGAACCACAGGTCTCGCCAAACTTTTCTATTACGTGTTTAGAGAACCTTAATTTAGCTTCCACTTGAAAATCAACTTCTACATTAGTCCAAGGTCCAGGTTTAATATCTTTCTTGCGCTTGTAAGAAGGTATCTTTTTCTCTTCTCGATAAGCAATGATTTGTTCTTTGGTAATTCTAGTCTTCCGTGGTCTGCCCATAGGATTATTCCTTATTTATGAATGAGTAACGCTTCTTTGCCTCTTCATAGCCGGCATCGTTAAAGCGCCCCGTAACTTCTGCTTTGGTCCCGAATATACGGTCTAATATAAAGAAGCACATGCCAAAGTTTACGTGCATCTTGCCGTCGTTAGTTATTTTAGTATGATGAATATCGTGTAGCCGTCTTATCTTTTTAAACCAAGCATTTATAAAGTGGTTGTTAAGCATCCAAAAGTTACTGACGTGTAACCCGTCGTGTATGTAACTAAATCCAAATATACCCCAAAGTATCGCTGAACCGAGGAACAAAAATTGGCTCAAGACCGAAATGCTTAAAACTGTCATAAATGCGATTGTAGCCCCGATCACGACCGCTAAGGGAGCTAACCACTCAACACCTATATTTCCCACGCTAAACCGCTCCCCAGTCGCTCTGAGATAGGTTTCTGACCGCATCGAACCCTTCGGACTGTAAAGCTTGAGGTGATGTATCATGTGGTCTTTACTTAACGCAGGTATCTTCTCACTATGTAATAAACGATGTATCCAATAACCAACAAACTCTGAATATACTAAACCTAATAAAATAGCTAATAATATTGTCATCGACCAAACCCTATATTATCTTCAATAAATTTACCGATATCGACATAACTAATCGGCGTATCTAAGAACTTTGTATTACACATGCGCCTTACTCTATCTCTAACACTTCTAAAATAAGGGCTCTTCTCTGAATAATAATCCGATTTCCACTTACGATAAAAATTCTTTATATCTAACTGCTCGCCTAGTATCATTAGATATAAACACTTAACTTTACTTTCCACTTCCATAAGCCTCTATGAAACAAACAGCATCAGGTAAATCTATTTTTATTAATCTATCTTGATGTTTTAATACTGCCTGAATATCGTAATATTGCAATACAAATCTTTTTAACCGCATTTTTTCTAGTAGCGCTAGTTTGTACATAAATCTTATAGTACTATCCATTCTACTCATAATCATCTAAGGCTTCGAGAAAATGATCCAATATAATTCCACTGGTAGAGCACCACATAGCCAAAGCTACGAAAGCCAATCGTTGAGCCGGACCTAACATATTCTTACGTGAAGGCACAACACCATACTGGAAGTATTGCCAGTATATACGATGGATGACTTTTTCATCAGAAATTTTCATAGATTGTGTGGTGAATTCTTGTTTCATACGAGGATTATACACTAACACGAGGCCTACTTGAACCTAATCGTGTTGAAGAGTTTCTTTTCTTTTATACGATGATACATTTTAACCGCGAAGGGAAGGTTGTAACGGTAGGCATCCGGAAAGACACTATCTAGCTGCGCAAATAAGTCTTCTGATGGTTGTATTGAATCTAGCAAGTCAAAGTTGCCATAGTCAAGGGCTAGCAGGTATAACAATTTGATTTCGGGTATTATTATATTTTCTTTTGTGCCAAGATGCTTGATTAACAAATCGGTGGCCGCAATATTTTCCAGGCTTATCGTGCTTAACGCCGGTAAAGAAGAAGGCCACTCATCTGGATCCCAATATCGTCGCTCAACGTATATATCGTGAATGACGTGCTCGGTATCCAAAAGGTGGCCGTGTGAGTACATAAAAAAATAGACGCACTTTATTATTTCAGGTGTTATCTCCGTGTTATCAAGGAATATCTTTTCGCCCCTTTTTTGTATTAGTTCGTTGCTGTCCAAAGTTACTCCAATCGAATTTTGTTTTATCTAGATAGTAAAATAATTCGGAGCTTTTAACTAATTCGTGATGTATCTTTTTGATAGATACTCTATCTGCTGACAACATCACCATATACGCTAAACGAACACCAATGTCCATTAACGTTCAATCGTGCTTAATAATTCGGTAATTATAATATTGGAGTTTTCTGATATAGTGGCTACACCGCCGCCGAATGCATCTGGCTCGCACTTGAAATGGTATATTTTTTTCTTGTAGTATATTGCTATTTTAACTTTGTTGTTAAAAGTTAAAGCACGCAACACACCAGACTGAAATATTAGGTCTTGTCCTGTAAAGGCAACATCTACATCAGAACCAAACATTCCTAAACTTGCCAACATGCCATTAATGTAAATACTCTCTGGCATTTTCTTTTTAACTTCTTCTGGCAACTTCATTATATAATAGTGATCAGGCTTATAGTTAATAGTAGTTGATCCACCAATTGAAATCGTTCCGCCATAGGGCTGATAACCGCCAGTTCCTATAACACCAACTGCTGTGGTAGTTGAAGGTGTAACATACCAGCCAGAATTACTTCCAATTGCTACTGCACTTGAATTATTACTCGTAGTTGTACCGGTAGCAACTATAACATTGCCCGACGTGCTATTTACCCAATTTGCGTTATTGCTGTTATTACTGTTGCTCATTTTTTTCCCCGCAATTCTTCTCTAAATATTCTAGCCATAATTTTTGTTCTAGAAAAGACAGTCTTATTTTTTGAATTTGTTCGCCTTTTGCCCAAGTAAAAATAAGGTCATCTGAATCTTCAAAGTCTTCACAGCCGGTGCTTGTCCAGCCTTCTTCAAGTAAGCGAACACATTTTAGCCATCTGTTCTTTTTACTTTTTTTATTGTAGGGGTTGCTATTTTTTAATTGCTTGGACATCTCAACAAAGTTACCCATAGCATCTACAAATTCCTTCATAGTATCCTCATCTCTTCCCTATTCTTACCTGTGGAAATATATTTTAATCTAATACCCAAGTCGTATATACGCTTGAGGTCTTCCGTAACAATATACAATAGGTCTCTAACGTTATCAGCATTCTTTAAACAAGCCTTATATTTATGGTCAAATGGCAGATAAATGGATGCGCCATTTTCTAACAAACAACGATCACTATATTGAACTGGCATATCTTCTAGTACATCAGACTTGGTAACAGCCAATTCTTGTACTCCGTTAATCATACAGGCATAAGCAAGCGCTGGTAAATCTAACCAACCGATACGACGCCGACGGCCTGTGGTAGTTCCATACTCATAGCCTCGTTCTGCTATTGTTGCATTAACTTGCTCATCAGCTATTTCAGTTGGGAATTCACCCACACCAACATAAGTTAGATAGGGCTTAAACACACCAATAACCTTATTTATATATTGTGGGCCTATGCCACATGCCATAGCTGCTGCACCGGCAATATTAGAGGTTGTAGAAACAAACGGATAATTACCATGGTCTATATCCAACATCGTACCTTGTGAGCTTTGAAATAAAATACTCTTACCGCGTTTGATGGCATGGTTCAAATCAAGTGGTACATCGGCCAAGTATTTTTCAAAGCCGCCGTGCTCTACTAAACGAATTCCCTTGCGTGCGTATTTGTCTTGAGAACAAGGTGATATGCCTTGCTTTGTCGAACCAACGCCGCCAGAACTTAAGCCGCTCGTTTCATTAGCTATATCACGCTCTATATGTTCTTGTGTAATTACGTGACAGTGTGGAGAAATCTTCAAATTCTTATCCACATCAAAGCCCAATTCTTTTAATTCAATTATTTCTTTCATCAACTTGGCAGGATTCACTAGACAAGTTTGTGCTATATAGCTCGGCTTGTTTCGTAAGAGTCCAACAGGGAGATGATGTAATTTATATTTAATTCCATTCGTCCATACGGTTGTTCCGGTGTTAGGCCCACCAGAGTATCTAACGCATATGTCATGTTCTTCCATTAAATGATCTGCTATCTTTCCTTTCCCACAATCGCCTAACTGTAAGTCTACCAATACAGTATTCACTTTAACCTCATTACTTCTTGCACACATCACAGTGATAGGTGTCTTTGCTAATCACCTTCCAAGAAGAATTATGAAATCTGATTACCTGTTTATTGTTTTCAATATCCCTGATAGCAATCAGATACGTTACCTTGTTGCACTTCCCGCATTTTGCTTGTTCTACTAGAAAATGATGCTTGTCATCGGCACCATACATACCATTGAGTTTGGTCATAATGGTTATGAGCAAACTAATATGTTCTTTCCATTGGTCTTTTTTAGTTTTAGTTCCGCCAGAGCCTTTGACTTTGCCCTTGCCTTTAGTAAGTATTTCGTCGAAGTTAGCCATTAAAGCTTTTCTCCCTCTCCTCCACTCGGAGCATCTGGTGGCGCGTCTAATCGACTAAAGTTATTCATTGGCACCCATTCTTCAGTCGTCTTCATTCTACCTAAGATAAAAAATATGTGTCCTGACATTGCCTGTGGATTTGCTTCTGATGGCTTTTCTACAAAATGAAAATGCACTACAGCCAATAGATGATTATCAAAGAAGCCGCGTTCAAGAACTTCAAGTTTAACATCCCTGCCAACGGTTTGTTGTGCTGTTATCTGCACCATGTTGTCTTCAAAGGTTTTGAGTTTAGCTAGACTATCCTTTTCTACTTGCGATTTTTCACCAGCCGACGCCGTGCAACTAATTAAAAATATCAGACCTAATGTGCTAAGAATTCTTTTCATAATCTACTCCTAATAGAATAATATCATCTGCGTGATATTATTTATACATACGAGCAGCAAGATAATTGCCACTCCCCACTGTGCTCTTTTTAATTTTAGCCTGTGTGCCAGTATTATAACTAATACCGAATAAGCGAAATTTAAACCTAGCGCTGGTGTTAATCCAAAATAGTTAATTGATTCTCGAACTATAGGATTTGCTTCAGCCATGCTACCCATCTTGTCAACAAACAAATAGGTAGTTATTATATCTATTGCCTTTAATATTATACTAGATAGTGTTAATGCTATCCTAGGGACACCCATTTTTGAACCAGTCCTTAACTGCTTTTTTCCCTCCGACCTTAAACTTCTCTAATAGCTTAAAGGGAAAATTTGGACTGCTTACTAAATTCCATGTCTCCGCATCATTAGACTTACCAATTTCGGAAAATTTAAACTCGTGTTCTTCAGTATGAGTGCTGCCTTTCACTCCCACTCTCCACGAATAATCTTTTTGTTCCTCGGCCCTCTCTACTTGTACATACCAACAAGGCTGTCGGTCTGTATCCATTACTATTGCAACGGTCATAGAGCTGTCGTTTGTATCGGAAAACAGTTCATTTTGATTTGAATTAATTGTTCTCATTTCTCCTCATCTTTCACAAACAAATTTGTGCATTCTGCGCATAACAACCACACTTCACCTTTCTCATCGTTGTAAGGAAATACTTCGATTCTTACATCGCAAGCCTCACAACGATCCCACTTTGATATGGGGGCATTTTGCTTGATGTTGAATCTTCGTTTGCCGCGACGCATTATTTTGCCAAAATCAGTCATAGCTACCTCAACACAAATTCTTGCCAATCTATTTCTACTTCTATTACTTCTCCGCTATCCAAAGTAACTTCTACGCCATCCTTGTTATATATGACTTCCTTAACAGAACGCATAGGATGTTCTCGCGCGACAGCTTCCTTAATTATTTGTTCCAATTCTTTTTTTGATAAATCACGAGAGTTAAAATTGGGGAACAAATTGGTTATGCCAAATTTGCTCATTACTTAACCTTACCAAAAGTTTTCTCTAAATTAAACAAACTGTTTTCAAGATTGGATAATTCAGCTTCTACGTTCGAAGCAGGACGAAGGTTTAACATTAATAGCTCTAGACACTCTATGATTTCATCTTCCCATAGGTCTTCGCCATCTTTGTTGCGTTGTTTCATATGGCTAATGATACTTTCGATTTTATCCCAACGCTTCTGGCTTTCTCGCGCTTGCTCTTTAAGTTTTGCGTACATATCACTCATCGTCGTCTTCCTTGCTTTTTAAGTAAGCAGTAAGTTCACCTAGAAAAATTACTATATCGCCTATATCTACGGGTACAGTATCTTCATCGAATTGCTCATCAAATAACTTCTTAGCCTCTTTCTCTAAGTAGGCCGCATCTATCTTTGCCTTTTTCTTTTTGCCCTTACTTTTGCTCTTATTTATCGTCTTCATTCTTACCGTCCTTCATACCTGTGTAGTCACCCAAGCATTCTATGTTTAATTGCCAAGTATGCTTAGAGCGTTCTTTCCACAATATAAATTGCGTTGCTATGTATTCTTCGGCTTGCTCTGGAGTCCAACCGTTTACGTAAGCTAAATGATTTAACGCGCGGCCATAGCGACCGCGAACGTTAGCAAAGCCTATGTGTTTAACTTCGTGGCAACTTGGACACAAAGCTATCATTCTTTCTAAAGTTTGAATATGCTCGTCGTCGTTGTAGTGCCAAACTTCATGGCATTCTACAGGCCACTTAGAGCCTTTACCACCACATATTTCGCACACATATCCCGCCTTGACATACACAGCCTTACGAAGTTTATCCCAATCTTCTTTTGAGACATTGCTGCGGACGTTAGAATACCAGCACGTTTCTGGTACTAACTCGACGGTTAACCTAATCATTTACTCAACCAGCTTTCCTATAATTTCATTCTCTGCGAATACAAATACTTCTTCGTCGTTGTATCTAATAGTATAGCCGCTAAATTCCTTTACATATACGCGATCTCCGGCCTTCAGCATCAGCGGTAAAATCTTACCCGTTTCAGTATTTAGACGACCTTGACCTGCTGCTACTACCGTGCCTGTAACGGCGCGGCCTTTAACAGTTTGTGGCAAGTGAAAACCTGATTCGGTTTTCTCGGCATTATCTTTCTTTACGAACACGCGATCGAATAGCGGTTCAATTGGAAATTTCTTCATTGTCTTTCTCCTTCATTGTATTAAGAGGGCTGTTAATTAGCCCTTGTTTATACTTAACATTTTTACTTTTTATTTCGGCTTCACGAATTAGAGCTGCACTTTGATCAGCTACTATTTCTTTATACACCAATTCGAATGGTAAATGCGAGCGAACGTACTTGGAACCTTTACCGTCTGCGTGGGTCTTGAGGCGGCGTTCTAAATTATTTGTTATCCCAGTGTACAAGGAACCATTTTTTAATCTTACCATATAAACTATCCAGCTCATGATCATAACCCTTTGGGTAGTTATTAATTTTCCACAGCACTATAGGCTGTCCTATTGCTGTGTGCCCACCTTGTTTAAGCCAAGTTTGTATCCATATACTATTGAGGCTATCGTCTATGTCTATTCGATTCCATGACCACTTTTTAACTAAAAACTCTTGGTACAAACGTTTTACGCTATCTACGTTATCATCGGTTAACATTTAATAATCACTGGCTTTGGATAGTCTCTGCTGCGTTTGTAATACTTGGTTTCTTCGTCGCCGTACAAGAAGTGTACGCTGTAATATTCGCCTAGGTCAGTCACGGTTACTTTCCAAACGCCGGCTAGAGCTAATCGATACAAACGTTTCAATTCCGTATCCACTTATTTTAGTTTAGCTTCGGGCGCGTAGTACCAAGCACTCTCTATGAAGCCGGGCGATATTTCGTTAATATTCATAAACACTTTAACCAGCCCTTTGAACTCTGCTAAATTGTTTATCATTGATTTACCTTCTACGAAAGTCTTAACGCGCTCTTTTATTAGCCGGTCGTTGCCTAGTACGTTCACTATCTTAACTAACCGGCTAATTTCTTTTGGGTCGTCGCTCAAAGGATTCATAACCGAAAAGTTTATTAACCCAGTCGTAAATTTGTCTTCAGTCTTGCCACGAACTATGAGCATCTCTTGAGTTCGTTCTACAGTTATTTTGCCATTTTCGTGGTAATCAAAAATATTTTCGGTGTTATAATTCTTAAAGTAACTTTCTTTTATTCCTTTAATTTTTGAACTTCTATTTGAAATTTCAACTCTAACGCCTATGTATAACAAACTCATTTTTCAGCCCCTTTTTCCGTGCGGGGTACCTTCTTGGTAACCTGCGGCTGTCACGCGCATCCACTTTGCGTTATTTCTTAATTCTTGGATACTGGTTGCATTAGCGTAAGACATCCCGCTTCTTAATCCGCCTATTAAGTTTTCTACCACTTTATAAGCCGCTTTGCCTTCAAACGGAACTTTGGTCGATACACCTTCCGGAATGAAGCTTGTCTTGCCACGGTCAAACCAAGAGGCTCGACCATGTTCGGAGGCCATACCTGCATAATACTTATACAAGCGGCCACCTTCTTCTATAAATTCACCGGGCGTTTCTTTAGTCCCAGCAAGCAGACTTCCTAAAATCACAGCATCGGCACCTATAGCAAGGGACTTTACCAGGTCGCCTGAATTTCGTATGCCACCGTCTGCTATCAGCGCGACGTTTTCGAAACCCATGTTCCGTATCTTAGCACAGTCCTCTAGAGCCGTAAGTTGAGGAATGCCATGGCCCGTGACTATACGTGTGGTGCACATGCTTCCGGGACCGATGCCTACGCGTATACTCGTGGCCCCGGCGCTAGCTAACCGCACAGCGCCGTCGTACGTACAAACGTTGCCAGCCATAATCTTAGACCTGGGCAACTTGGACCGGATAACCGTGGTGGCATCGATGCAGTTCTGGTTGTGTCCATTTGCCACGTCTATACAGAAGTTATTAACGCCCACCTTTGTAAGCTCTTGGGCTCGTTCTAAGAAGTCGCCCGTAGCGCCTATCGCTACGAAAAACGCAGCCTTGGAACCTTCAGCCGCTAACACGTCCTGTAGGTTGCGACACTTAGCTACCTGGTCTTCGATGGACAAGTAACGGTGCAACACAGCCCCAGCGCCTTGTTGGCGCATACACCGTGTCATCTCTTCTTCCGTAATAGTATTCATTGGGGAAGAAAGTATCGGTATGTCTAATTGTAATCCGGGAAGTGCGACGGAAACGTCGGGGTCTTTACGTGATCTAACACTTGAATGCACCGGTGCTAAAAAGAAATCATCGTAGGTAAAGGCATATGGTGCATTTTCTAACTTACTCATGTGTGTTCTCTTGTCTTAATTGTTAAGTGCGAAAGTAAAAGGCCGCCCTGAATGGGGCGGCCTTTATTTAGTGGTTTTACCGACCTAAAGTACGTAAATACTTTTGAGTCTTCTGAAGGCCCAACTTTGAAGCCTTGCGTTCTACCGCTTTTGCTGAACGTTGTAGAAGGGTTGCTACTTTGACATTTGGGCTGTTGCCAAATACCTTACGTAGTGTACGAACTTCTTCACGCGACCAAATTGAACCCTGTCGACGGGTGTTTCTTGATGTTGACATTTTTTCTTTCTCCTTATAAAAATTGTCTACTACTGTGCCAGCTTATCCTGGTACATTTTTATTATACACCGCAGGGGGACAGAAAATTAAGTATTAGTTGATGGTTGCTGAAGCCAGCTTTCCAAGAACTTGACTACCTGCTCTACCTGTTCCCTGTTGAGTTTCGAAGATGACATCGTGAGCTTGTTGCTGCCCTGAAGCCCACACATAATTAGGTTTAGTTGATCAAAATTATTAGTTATGTCAAACATAATAAAACTGCCATCTTCAAAAGTTATTTTCATTATGTTATAATCCTATAATATAATCTGACCATTCTTGGGGTGAATTCTTCATATAGTGCTTGTATAAAGTTAAGAAGGATGGCTTTTTAGGCGCCTTCTTGAGCTTAAACTTTGCCTCTTCTGGAGTTCTATCACCCTTTATGTTATTACACTCTTTGCAGCACGCAATACAATTTAAATAATCGCTTGCTCCACCGCGCGATCGGGGAATGATATGATCAATTGTCCCTGATAGCTTTCCTAAGTGCTTACTACAATATTGACACTCAAATCCATCTCTAATCAGTACATTCTTACGATTAAATCTGAGTCGTCCATTATATGCTCTAAAAGGCACAACAGTCAATAGTCTTATAATAGAAGGTATTCTGAAACGCTTACCGGAACCGCTGGTAACTTCAGACTGACCCTCACTTACTACTTCTGCCTTACCTTTTACCGTAAGCTTGATTGCTCTCTGCCACGGTACTACTGATATTGCCATATAATTTCTATCTAATAACAATGCATTTTGCATACGAACTCCCTTAACCTAATTAAACATTTCTCCTCTCTCCTTATCCGAATACCGCCTTAATGACGGCCGGGATATCTAATCCAAAGGGATCATTCTTTCGTCCTTCTGGAGTAGCGATTGCGTAGTGAGTTAGCATGTCTTCTTTGCCTATCTGTGGATATTTAGCAACAAGAGCTTTACATAACTCCACCAATTTGTCGACTTGTACTTTGGGATACGGAACATAATAACCCGAAACAGTATGTCCGCTTGGGTATGTTATCGATCCTTCTACGGGCGTCTCGCCTTTCCACTCTTTCATTTCGCGGCCAGCTTCGTAATAAAACTTGCCGTCTTCGCCCTTTTGTAATACACCAGCATTACATATTTCAATGCCTATAGTGCAGTGATTTAGGTCGTCTCTCACAGCACCGTCTAACGTGGCCTTACTTTTACCAGCGTGCCATGCATTTCGACTGGTATTAACCAATTGCGTTAATTCACCTTTAACACCCAACACGTAATGCGCTGATGCTTTGGCGGCGGGATCTATCAACCAATTTACTATACCGTTGAAGGATCCGGGCCCTGTGTGATGTAATACTATACCCCGAACTTCATCTCTGCGATCAGATTTATTTGGAGATTCTTTATAAGTTACTGCACCCAAATCTAATAAAGGCGCAGCAACGACTGGCTGAGTTACTGTAGTGGATGGCACTATGACTACAATGGGCTGTTGCTGCTTATATGGAACAGTAGCCGTTTGCTTCTTAACTAAATTAGAGAAAAAATCAAATAAGCCCATTTACAACCTCACAAAATACGATAATACAGTTAATCCAATAGATACGACAACGAAGGCAAGTCCCAATATTCTTAATCCCTTTGCGTCTGTTTTTGTAGTACCAGTTGCTACCGCCTTCTGCAAATCAGAATTAGGCGAAAATCCAATAGATCCATTAATCAAGTCTATAATTCCTGCGCCAAAGAATATAAACCACGCAACTGCGAACCACCCCGAAAATAACGGCGTAAGTATGAATAGCCAACATGCAAGCAAATCTGGTATTCTGGGCGCTAATGAAATAAGTGCTACATCTTCTGGCGTAGGCTGCTTTTTAGGTAGATATTCACACGCAGCCCATCGTAATGATCCTTCGTTCATATGTGGATAAAGCTTTAACTTAAACCACTCAAGCCCTACTCGCTTTTTAGCCATCAGAATATGAGACATTTCGTGGATATAACACCACGCGTAAAAAGAAAGTCCTATCATTAGTAATATAGCAAGAATACTCAACATTGTCAAACCCTTTCTAATATATAAAATTCGTAATTAAAATTAACAATGGGGCTGTCAGTTACAGCTTTAATCATGTTCGACTTCCACTGTTTATTATCTATTTCTGGGAAAAATGCGTCGCCTTCTATATCAGTGTGAAATATTGTGAGGTATATTCTTGATGAATATTTGAGACATTGCTCATATATCTGCTGCCCACCTATTACTACGAGCTCTTTTTCGCCTTGGTATAATTTTATAGCATCATCTAACTTATTATACACCTTAACCGATTCGTGTAACGGCTTATAGCTTTTGTTATTTGTAATAACTAGGTTGTCTCTACCCTTTAACACTCGGCCAATAGATTCGTGCGTTCGGCGTCCCATTAATACTGGTTTGCCCGCCGTTTGTTCTTTAAACCATTTTAGATCTTCGGGTACATGCCAGGGTAATTCATTATCCTTGCCGATGACTCTATTATCAGTCATCGCCGCTATCATTGATATCATTTACCTTTCCACATCGTTTTGCGATCAATAAAATACGGCGCTAACAAACCGCCGTTCAATCCCACTGTCTTATATTCTGTTTGTCTTGGTTTGCCATAATAACCAAATGGCTCTATAACAAATAACACATTACAAACTCCACAGTATTCACAATGAAATTGCTCTGCACCATCTTCTGGATCCATAGGACTTTCGTATCCTACCACATATTGCATTCCGACTTCATGCTTACAAATTCTCATAATTTGTATTTCTGCCGTTGTAATTGTTTTTTCAGCCGCATTGATTATTTGTTTTAGGCCTGATATATAACCTTTTAGTCCAGTAATCTTTTCTTGTAAATCAACTACTTCCATTTTATACTGCTATTGGTGCTGCGATAGAAGAATGGCTTTCGTAGCCCACCAATTTTATGTCCTCATATTTAAACGAATCAATATCTTTTATTTCTGGATTCAACCAAAGTTTAGGTGCTGGTAAAGGCTCACGTGATAATTGTTGCTTTACCTGATCCAAATGGTTTAGATATATATGACCATCACCTATCGTATGTATAAAGTCGCCTACTCCCAATCCACATACTTGAGCAATCATATGGGTTAATAAGGCATAGGATGCTATGTTGAAGGGTACGCCTAAAAACATATCAGCAGAACGCTGATACAATTGGCAGGATAATTTATTATTTGCTACATAGAATTGGAACATCGTATGGCACGGAGGGAGTTTCATGTACTCTAATTCTCCCACATTCCATGCTGATACTATGTGTCTTCTCGAATTAGGATTTTCTTTTATAGACTTAATTACACCAGCAATCTGATCTATGTAAGAGGGTTCTTTGTCGTAGTCGGGATGATAACCGTACTCTTCCCACTTTCTCCATTGCTTACCATATACAGGGCCAAGTTCGCCACTTTCATTTGCCCACTCATCCCAAATACGGACGCCGTTGTCTTGTAAGTATTTTACGTTAGTATCACCTTTTAAGAACCAAAGCAGTTCATGTACCACACCTTTAAAGAATAAACGTTTAGTTGTAACGGCAGGAAATTCTTTTTCGAGGTTGTATCGTGACTGAAGACCAAACATTCCTATTGTTCCAGTTCCTGTACGGTCTTCTCTTTTATCGCCATTTTCTAATACATATTTAAGTGTTTCAAGGTATTGCTTCATCGTCTTCTTCCGTAAAATGCTTCGTAATAAAATGTTTGTTGGCCCACTTATTGATAATGGTCCAATAGATTCTTAGCTCGGGCGTCTTCGCTCCGTGCATAAGTCCTTTAGTATAGTCTAATAATAGTTCTCGATCTATTGCATCGCCAATCTGGATACTCTTTAATAGTTGTGGAGAAATCAGATACGGTTCTTTGCTCATATGTGTTTATGAAGAACTTTCTTTACCTCTTCGTGCAACTCCTCAATGGATTTGGTAGCATCTAATACAATACATTTATCTGGACGATTTTTTGCTACTTCTAAAAAGCCAATTCTTAATTTCTTATGAAACTCTATTGCCTCTAATTCCATTCTATCGCCGCCTGCGAATTCTGTATTAGAACTCTTAGCTCTCTTCAAGCCTATTTCGACTGGCACATCCATAATGAATGTTAGGTCAGGCCACAAATTTCCAGCAGCATAGTCTAACATGCCTCGGAAAAATCCACCCATCTCTTCTATTAGACCACGACCAAAACCCTGATATACATAAGTGCTCCATGAATAACGATCACTTACTACCCACTTGTTTTGGTTTAACGCTGGTCTAATACAAGTATCTACGTGTTGTGCGCGGTCAGCCAAGTATAATAACAATTCAGATCTGGAAGAGAGGTGATTCTCCGGACTTAATAGTAATTGTCTTATTTGCTGGCATTCTTTAGAGAGCACCGCACCAGGCTCTTTGGTTAAAAGATGTTCTATGTTTTGAGAATCTAGCCACTTGGACAGTAAGCCCGCTTGTGTAGTCTTTGAAGAACCTTCTACTCCCTCAAAAGTTACGAACATTATTTTGCCTCTTTATTTTTTTCTACGACAAATCTTTTAACGTCTTCTGGCTTCTCATCGAATTTTGTTAGATCAATCTTCTCTGGCATTTCACCCTCAACCACTTTGCTATCAGGCTTCATCGTAAAGGGATTACAACCAAAAGTGCGCATCATCAGTTCAGTTTCTATTTCAACGGTTCTGTTTCTGACTAAAGCTTTTGCTTCTTTGCCAGCGCCCATTGTAAAAGGTCTATTCTCTGTAGATCTAATGAAATTATATATTGCATATAAGTCCATTAATGATAATTGTTTTATATCGACTTTTTTATTTTCTTCTGACATCTTAATTAACTCCCGTTTATTAATCTATGGCTATCGCTATCAACATGCCTCGTTGAAAACTCAAAAAGCTCAGTGTCTTCTAGCGCGATTATTTTATGGACTCGTTTTGGCGGAATGCGAAAACTGTCTCCAATATTAAGTGTAACTTTTGATAGATTTTGGTATATCTCAGGATTGGTCATTCCATCTTCATCAGGCTTGCTTAGCTCTTTCATTTTAGCCAAGTCATCACTAAAATACACTAGAACCTTACCACTTTGAATATAAAAAGTTTCATCTTTTATTTGATGGAAATGAAGAGAAGTGGAATGACCCTTTACTATGAATAATATTTTACCACAGTATTTATCATTTACTATTATTTTTTCGAAGCCCCAAGATTTTGAGACTAATTTAATTTCAGAACGCTCTTCTGTCATTTTATATTCTTCTTCTTAATGTTTATTACTCTCGTTTTAATAGTTTTAACATTTCTGTTATACCACTTTTCGGCGAACTCGTTTATTTTGTCGCACGAACCTTTCGATAAAGCATTTCCGCCGAACATAGATACTATAGCCGTTTTGAGGGCAAACTTTTGAGCCTCGTTCATGCGACCATATATAATTAGTTCAGCACTTTTACTTGAAGTATGTACTCTAAATAAGACTAAAACTGGAAAGGTTCGTAAATAATCAGTAACCTCACCGTCAGTCCATTCATCGTAAAATTCCTTCATGTTTCACCATGTATCTTGCTTTGCCAAGTATTTTTCTACATACTTTTGTCGGTGCCAGGGAGTCTTGCCATGCTTTTTAATAGCCTCTACTTGCTTCTCCGCATAATATGACTTGTTATTTTTCCAATCATAATCGGCATGTACTAATTCAGCTAGAGCTTCTATATGTATATCCCTATCGACTTTGGCTAAAATTGAGGCTGCGGCAATTGATATACTCTTGCCGTCTCCCTTTACTATAGCATGTTGAGGGGTGGTTATTTCTGGAATTACTTTATTACCGTCTATGATAATATAATCGGGCTTGACTTTCAGCATGTCTAGTGCTCGCCTGGCTGCGAGAAATCTAGCCCAATATATATTTAAACGGTCTATTTCTTCTACAGATGCGGTAGCTACTGCGTAGTCTAAAGCACAGCTTTTAATCTGTGAATATAAGACCTTGCGTTGTTCTACCGATTTTTGTTTTGAATCATTTAGGCCAGGCATTAAGGTTTTATAATCAATCCCTAACGGGAAGACTACAACTCCTACATACACGTCTCCAGCAAAAGAACCCATTCCACTTTCATCAACGCCAGCTATTACTTTATAGCCTTGTTGGAATAAATTATTTTCTTCAACTGAATTCGCTACCACAAAAATTCTCCAAAACTAAATTGTATCGTCATATGACTACATACACTATTTCCGCATCAGCAGATATAAATTATAATATCTCAGCAGCAAGAGTTGCTAATTCACTACGCTCGCCCTTAACCAAAGTAATGTGAGCTGCTAGTGCGCTGCCTTTAAACTTCTCTACTACGCAAGACAAGCCGTTATCAACAGAGTCAATGTACGGATTATCTATCTGTAAGATATCACCTGTTAGAATTACCTTTGAACCTTCACCAATACGAGTCAAAATAGTCTTGGCCTCGTGTAAGGTTAAGTTCTGGCACTCATCGACAATGATGAATGACCGTGGGATAGAACGCCCTCTTATATAGGTTAGGGCCTCAATTTCTATCTGGTCAGATTCTTTGAGCATGTCAATGTAGTGCTTGCCCTTTTCAGAGAACAACAATTCAAGATTGTCCTGCAAAGGAGCCATCCAAGGCTTCATCTTATCATCAATATCACCTGGCAAGAAGCCGATGTCTCTACCCAATGGCTGGATAGGACGTGTTAAGATTAACTTCCTATAAGTGTGGCTATCCATAATCTGGGAAATACCAGCGGCCGCCGCTAGTAGGGTTTTACCCGAACCGGCACGACCAATCATAGTAACCAATTTAATATTTGGGTCGAACAAAGCATCCATAGCGAAAGCCTGTTCTTTATTTCTGGGTGAAATGCCCCAAACACTCGTTGATGGGCGAATCTTAACAAAGTTGGTGCCTTGGAGTTTAACCAGGGCTGAATGCTTTTGTACGCCCGATCTTAATAAGGCATACTCATTGGGCTGGAATGAACCCAGCTCAGATGCATCAACAAAACCATCTTTGTACAGATTGTCTATCATTTCGGTTGTAGTTACGATTTCAGAGAAGCCAGAAAATATAGCGTTGGCGTCGTCTGCTACAGAATCAGTATCATAATCTTCTGCATAGACTTCAAGCGCGTCACACTTTACTCGTAGGTTTATGTCTTTAGTAACTATTGTAACTTTACGTCTTGGGTGGTCTTTCATCAACCCAAGTGCTACACTAATAATACGATTATCAGCGCGGCTAGGATCTAAGTCTTGAGGTATAAACTCACGATGGTTCAACTCAACTCTTACTAAACCACCTTGAGTAGTCTTAACGCCTTTATGAATGCTGCCCAGTTCTCTCATTTGATCAAGAGTTCTGATTGCCATTCTTGCGTTTCGTGCTACTTCATCCTGTCCTACTTTTTTCTTATCTAATTCGTCTAATACTACTAGAGGAATTACTACTTCATTGTCTGCAAATGCTGTAAGTGATTTTGGGTCGTGCAATAAAACATTTGTATCTAGAATATAAATTTTGCTCATTTAGGGGGACTCTCCTTGGCATATATAAAAATATGTTTTAGCCCTTTACTCTTGCTCTCCTCTCACGTCTAATTTTACAACGCTTGAGGACTTCTTTTACTTGCCGGTAGTCCTTCAACTTTAATGGTGAAGGAAGTATAACTACGTTTTCAAAATTTCGTTTAAGCTTTTTATACAACTTACGAGATTGTTCTTCTAACGCTGTTATATCATCACCACTAGAAATTTGGATGTAAATGTTTTTGTCCTCCATATTGGATTTATCTTCAACTGAAATATTAACTTGATAAGGCGTAATTATTAAGCTTACGTTATCTAAATCATTAATCACTTCAGCCTTTGCAAAACTTTCTTCTGTACGATCTAAATCATTTTCGGTTGCGCGATGAGTATCATCACCAACCTTTACTATCACGAGACGGTTGTTCAAATCTTTGTTTATTATACTGCTTAACGCAATAGGAACAAACTCTCCCTTTTTATTCTTAATATAAAAATTACTCATTAAAGCCTCGAATTAAGCATCGACCAGTTATTTAGATGAATTTCATAATACACGTCTCTGCCCTCGACCTTCCTCAATTTGTTTGGTTCTTTCCACTGTGCCACTAGATGTACTTTCTCGGATGGTAGCCAACCACACAATTCTGGGTTTGGATCATTATGCCATTTCTTTTTATAAACATCTACTTCGCCGCCTCTAAACTCTACCTCAACACCTATCTCTTCGATTCGATATCTAAACTCTTGTATATTATTTTTAGCTAGCTCTAATATTTCTTCTGTAACACCAAGACTCAATAACACTTCCTGTGTCCATAGTTCTCTAGCTTCATTGATTACTTGGTTAGCATCTGAGATATTGCATAAAATAGTGTCGCCCATATATAATTATACACTCTTATCAGGTATTTAGCCTACTCCAGTTGAGCCAAATCCTGCTTGGCCCCGTTCGCTGGGATTAGAAAGCTCTTGAACTTCCACAACCTCTACGTCAGGTAGTTTCTGTATAACCAATTGCGCTATGCGATCGCCCTTATTGAGTAAGAAGGGCTTAGTTCCGTGATTAATAAGGATTACACCAACTTCATTTCGGTAGCCAGCGTCTATGGTGCCCGGACTATTTACAACACTTATACCATGTTTTAAGGCCAATCCAGAGCGAGGTCTAACCTGTCCCTCAAAACCAATTGGTAGTGCCATTCCAAATCCACATTTAATCAATGCTTGTTTTCCTGGTTGTAAAGTAAATCCAAATGCACTCTTTAAATCATTATCGCCTAATTCAAACTTAACTGAATGAGCATGTAAATCAAATCCAGCATCGGACTCGTGTGCCTTCTTTGGCAATGTGCTGTCTTCGTATAATTTCTTAAACTCTACTCTTACCATTATCTTTCTCCACTATTAAAAAATATAAATATTGGCGCTTTATAGCATCCACATTATATGTATCGTCTTCGTGATGCCAGGCTCCACAAGCACAGGGGCCAAACATCAAATCACATCTAGAGCCACCGTTGTATAATCTAATATCTGGCGGCAAACCTATCATTTCGTCTAAAGTAATTCCCACATTAACTGCACTTTGAGTAGCCGCAAACACCACAAGTTACGCAGCCTTCTTGATATACAAGGGCATCAGCACTGCAAGTGGGGCAACTCTTATCAGAGGTAACTTTGGTACCATCTTCAATGTACTTTTTCAATACACGAGACAAAACCTTTGAGAAACTTGTTAGGTCGTTATCTGGATCCTTTAATAATTGCTCAACTAAAAAGGATGGTTTAGCCCCATGTCGTAAAGCCAAGGAAATCATTCGTGTATGAACCTGATTGGCAATATTATCAAATACATTGGTTATGTCCTTAACAGCACCGTCATCACCAAAGAATAAATCGTATCGGCTTTGAGTTTTAGTACTTGATGGGTGCTTGGAAATTACGCCAGATGTATATTGCTTGGGTATTTCTATAAGATTAGAAAGACCACCGAATACTTCATATGGCTTTCCATCCATTAGTCCAACCAAGATAGTCCATTTCTCGCCCTTAATAGTAACATTATGTATATTGCAGGGCATTTCTTGTGGGCGTTTTGGTGCGTCATGGTGAGCGAATTTAACCTCTTCTTTCTTCTTATCAGAAATCAGTACGCCGGAACGACTGCCATCTACATATACAGTTATACCCTTTAGCCCACGCTTCCAACCCTCAAAATATATATTGCCAACAATTTCTGGGTTAGTACCTTTTGGCAAATTAATGGTGCTAGATATAGCATGATCAATATGCTTCTGCATAGCTGCCTGAACTTCTACCCTGCGTATCCAGTCGATGTTATCACTTTCTACGAAGTAATCTGGCAATTCAGCATCAATACTTAAGTTGTGCATATCCAAATATTCTTTTACGTTGTGATGAAATACTCTAAACTCCTGCCAACGATCCCCAATATCATCCACGAAATCTGTTGGTAGCGAGGCCTCATTGTGATTGCGTTTCTTGCGTCTCACATATGAATTTCTGAATACCGATTCGCCGCCGGAGCTAGATTGTGATTCAATTGAAACACTTCCGGTTGGAGCGTTAGTAAGATTGGCAATATTGCGACGGCCATACTTAGCTATAAGTGCCTGAAGAGATTCTGGAAGCGATTGTATAAACTCGTTACTCTTTTCTTTATTCCAATCCCAAACAGGAAATGCTCCACGCTCTTTTGCTAACTCGACACTCTCAGTGTATGAAGAAATCTTTAGAGCCTCATATATTTTATCTACCATAGCGAGAGCTTCATCTGAATCGTAGCGTAAGCATAAGCAAGCTAGGGCGTCAGCAAGGCCATGAGTTCCTAGACCAGTGCGACGACCATTTCTACACGCAGTTAATAACTTATTCCACATTGCCTTTTCATCTGGCGTATCCGATACAGCCATGATATTTTCCAGCTTTTCAACTTCTAGCTCTACTAAGTCATCTGATAGGCGTTGTGCCATAGAGATAACTTTTGCTAGTTGCTCAAAATCAAAATAGGCTTTCCTTGTGAACTTATTTTTAACAAAGTGCTTCAGGCATACGGAAATCAAGCGACAACTATCGTATGCTGAAAGGGGAATTTCAGAGCAAGGATTAGTACTAATGGTTTTGAAGCCAACGTCAGCATATGATTCTGCTGGCATAAATCTAAGGATATTGTCCCACATCAGTAGACCAGGTTCAGCAAAATTAGTAGCTGAAGTAACAATAGCATTCCATAATTCTTTGGCCTTGATAGTGGTTGTAAACTTTGGCTTGGCAGAATCAATAGGAAAGCGCAGGGTAAATTCTTCATCGCCCTCTACTGCGCTCATAAAGTCGTCAGTGATTCTAATAGAAACATTAGCACCAGTGACTTTCTTCAAGTCATTCTTCATAGTAACGAATTTAAATATATCAGGATGTCTTACGTCCATAGATATCATCAAAGCGCCACGTCGATTGTTCTGACCAATCATTCTACAAACATAAGAATAGAAATCGGCAAACGACCAGGCACCAGTTGTAGTGCCGGCCGAGTTGCTGACGGGTGTACCTTCTGGTCGAAGGTCAGAGATATCTAGACCTACGCCACATCTACGTTTAAATAGATTGGCTAATTCTTTTCCTGAATCGATAATAGAAGAAATTGTATCTTGCGGCGAGGCAACGACTACACAATTGGATAACGATACATTAATATGGTTATTGCCAATGCCCATCATAGGAGAACCTTGCGGAACTATATAACGGAAATGATCCATCTGTTCAAAAATCTGTTCTTCGGTTAAGGCTCTCTTGCCACCGAATTTGCTCTCCATTCTAGCGAATTCTTTCGCCAAGCGGTTATGCATATCTGTTGGGGTCTTTTCTAAATAATTACCCTCTTTGTCTTTCAAAGCATATTTAGTTGCGAATACATTTGCTGCTAACTCGTCACCATTAAAATATTGTAGGGATGCTTCTAAAACCTCATCTCGTTTGTACATTTTACCAAAATCTCCTAGAAAAAATACACCTGTGCCATACTATCTACTGATAGCGGCTATTTAGCATAAATCATTAAGTCTCTGATTTTTTCTTAGTTTAGAAATTACATTGTTCTTAATTTGACGAATGCGTTCATAGGTGATATCAAAATCGGGCCCTATTTCACGTAAGGTCTGTGGAGAATGATCGTCTAATCCAAATATTCTTTTCACAATTTCTCGCTCGCGTTCTGGGAATTCGTCTAAAACTTTCTTTATGCTTTCCTTCTTCTCTACTTCAAAATACACATCTTCTGGTGTAAATTCCGTTTCCTCTTCAACACTGTCTCCAAGGTCATCGGCATACACTACTCTCTGCTTATTAGGATTATACACTACATCGAAGCGACTCGCAGAGTTCTTGATGCGGTGTCTTATCCATTGTTCAGCATACACGAAAAAGTTTGGAAATCGTGCATGTTCGAATTTTCTTACAGCTTTTAACAAGCCTATGAAACCTTCTTGTACGAGGTCTTCGTAGTTGGGAAATTTTCTATAAGACTTAGCTCCGTTGTAAACTAAAAAAGATAACTCTTTGATTATCTTGTTATGAATGTTTTCAACTTTGTCTTTCTTTTGAGCCTCTGTAAGTTGTGCGTCAGCTTTGATTTCATCTGCATCTCTGAACAACTTCATTACTTCTGAATTTGATATTATCTGGCTCATTCCTTACTCTCCTCAACTGTCTGCATCTTACCGCTGGCTTTCTTTTTCTTGGTTGCCTTTTCTTCTCTCTCTTCCGCAACCACCTCATTTGTTCTATACACTTCTTTGACCTTGCCATGTTGCCAAATTCGTACTGTGTTGGTTTCTTCACTCAACGTCAATACGGAAATTACATCGTCCCTTCTAGAGAAACTGGCAGCGGCTTTGTGTCTCGTACCACAATCTTCTGGCGTATCTAGTGTTGGATCTTCTACAACCAAGTACACACCTGCGCCTATAATTTGGCCAGTCTTATCTACTACCATCGCACCATCGAAAGGCGAAATAGAAAATTCTTTAATGTAAGCTGCACCATGTGTCGAATCAAATATTCTTAAACTTTCAACAGGGTTTTGCTTTGGCTTCATTTGAACCATGCCATCTATTCTAGGGCCAAATTTTTCAAAATCACCTAGCACAACTATAGAGCCTAATGATTTTTGTTTGCCCAAAGCAACTTCTCTTGCCAATTCTTGAAGCGATTCAAATATACAGCGCTCTACTCGCTCGTTATTCTTGGCGAGGCTGAATTGCATACTAAAATCTACGAATGGTGTTGCGTGCGGTACTGTGTGCGAAATATTATTTGTCTCTTCCATGTTCTAACCTTTTTTGTAAGTCTGAATTTGTAATTAGTTTTAAATCATTCATGCCGTCTAAAACTAATTTGCTCGTGCTTAAAGCGTATTTAATTGCATCGAATGTCTTTCCTATTCTCTTATGTTCCCAAAATGCGACAACGAAATTAGAGTTGTCCACTAAGGCCGCATTTGCACTATCAAAGGCGCTCCCTTCATCTTGATCAAATGATTGGGTGGAAGTTTCATAGGAAGACAGAAATAAGTCGTTCAATTCTGCCTTTTGGCTTTCATACCAAAATTGTGAAGTTGTTTCGTGAGGGAAAGGTAGGAACAAGTGATATTTAACACCGTGCTTTTTACAAGCTTTTCCTGCCCATATACCTGCGCCGACATTGCCCAGTATGTTTAATACGAGGCTAGTATTATGATTAAAGAATATACCGTCGTTGTCGAGCGATTGATTCATTCTACCATATTGGTGAAACAATAGTTCAATGACTCGATCAATAGAACGAGTAGCATTATCTTGGTCAATAAAATCTTCAGGATTATGACCAATAATACCAATCTTATACATATCTACCCCTTTTTACTTTTGTTCTTCTAGCTCGTCAAGCAATGACTCAATAGCAAGCTGTACTATCTCTATATTACCCTCTTTGACTAGCGACTGCAAACGTAATTTGAGGGCTTTAATGTCAATTTCTGCTTTTTGCTTACTATTGGGGGTCTTGGTAGTTTTCCAAATGCCCATGTGGGAATGCTCCTCCTATAACAAATCGAATCCACTTTCATCAAAACAATATACTATTTCTTTTTTGTCGTCGTCATAGGTTTTCAGTTCAACAGGTCCGCCCCACAATTCATATAGGTATTCCATAGTCTTTTCGGTATACTTCTCATCTAGTGGCCCAAATATATCTGAGTGTTTTATTATCAGTGTATCGCCATCTATTTCATCAACTGTAATGAGAGGTGCGCCATAATTTATTGTTGGACGAATTATGTTTTCTATAACTTTATTTAGGTCTCTATCCTTTAGTTCTATAATACCGTGCTCTTCAGATAACTGATCTTCATCAAGTCCCGGCTCACGTTTTAACTTGTAGCCGTAATTGAAAAGTCCAATCTCACTAGCCAACTCCTTCGTTAGGTAGTTCCTTAAAAAGGAGGCGTCATCTTCTTCCGCGGCGACCTTGAGAACCTTTTGTATTCCATTAATTTCTGATTTGCCTTGCTTGTATAGTTCGTCCCATTTCTCGCGTATATCAGTAAATACTTTAAAGCCCAAATAATAGGGATTGATATTAAATCTATTGCCCGGATTTACGACTCCAGAATGACACTTACAAAATTCTATATACTCATCTTCCTTAACTGCGTTGTACTTATACATAAGTTCAGCGTGCCAAAATGAAGCAAAGCCTTCGTTCATAATTTTGGTCATTACTATTGGATAAAAGTAATAGGACTCTTCACGAATAATAGCTAGAACGTCCTTTTCCCACTCTTCCATTGGTGCATAGTTAACTAAAAACCACAACAAATCTTTTTCAGGATGTGGTGGGAGCTTGCCGCCAGTAGTTCTGAGCGTTAAACTTCTTCTACTATTATCACCAATATTTAATAGATCTGAGAACTCATCTTTACGGTTACGCTCTTCAACTATTTCTTTACCAGGATACTTGCGTCTAAAAAGTCCTTTATGCCAATCAATATGATTATCAATTGAGAATGCAATATCCATCAAATGTTCAACTTTTTCGAGGCCATATTGAGCGATATAAGTATCTACTCTTGCAGCTCGTTCTGCTGCACGATGAATCATATTGCGGTCTGAGCCTTGGAACATCGCATTGTGCTTAAAGAAATGAACGTGACCGAAGACATGTGCTCCGACCATTATGTTTATGATGTCTTGGTTGGTATCTAAAAGAAAAGCATACGATGGATTGTTATTAAAGACAATCTCATAAACCTTTGAGAAGCCCATCTCGCCATATACTTTCTGATGCTGGTAGGAACGCCCATAAGACCAGTGGCGAGCACGGACCGGCAAACCATAGGAACAGGCTTCGAGCATAATGTCTCGATTAACAAACTCAAATACGGTTGGAAAGAAATCTAAACCGGAGTCCTTGGCCAGTTGTTCTATGTCCTTAATTCTTTGGATTACGTCTTCTTTGCTCATGTTGCCCTCAATTTATAACTTCCAACCAACGATATGGATTTCCAATTTTCATTCATTATCCATCCCATAGCTTGATTATGTAAGTATTCATACTCGTCAATTAGTATATGTGTGTCTTCCGGTCTGCTGTCTGCACCAAGACGATAGAAAGACATCATCGCTCCCGGATTGGTTCTTATTTTGCCAGGATATATATTAGGTGCCATTCCAGAGAGATGTCTTTTCATATTTTCATTCAATACTATGATTAGAAAATTCTCTCCATCATTTTCTAATGCTTCGGCCATTTTTATTATCATTTCAGATTTGCCAGATTGTCTGGGGAGCGTAGAAACAAAAACGCCGTACTCAGACCAAAAAGTTCGTAGTCCAAGTGCGGCGTTGCGATTTGCTTTTATGTCCCTTACTCGTAATCTATACCAATTCCACCTGAACAACTCTAGGTCTGTTTCTTTCATTTAGTTATCGAAGCCTCCAGCCTCTATTAGGTCCATAGTTTCATCCATAGACATAACCACTGACATAAGCCATCGATTTTTTGCGCCCTCTATCTCATCCTTGAAGCTTTCGTTATCTACTTCAAGCGGCTTGCCTACTATATATGAGGCCCATATTGCATATAGAGCATCTTTATCAAGATACTTTATATATACACTTTTAACATCAGAAAATAGATCTGGTATCTTAGCATCTATGATAGCAAGAAAGATATCTAGACAATCAATATTGCAGTCTTTATATCTCTCTACCAAAAATTCGGGTGCAGTGGTTCTTATTATATCTACACTGTCTGCTATATCTCTGTCTAATGTAATTATATGTCGTGCTAACTGGTGCTCATCCATCATTTTTGATCCCCAAGAACTGTTTTAGGCAGGAGTAGATATCCTCTTTCTTGGAAATCGCAGCAGTCATAAATCTTTTGTGAGTTACGCTCTTAGAAAATTCTTGATGTAAGGTAGACCAAGCTGGATTAGCACCGGCAGGCATTGCTCCAACAAAACTTTCCGTGTTAATTTCTCCATAACCAACGGCTGTGCATACTTCTAATAGCTTGTTAACTATTTTAATACATTCTTCGTTATCAGTGGGCCAGTTATCGCCGTCACTGAAAGAGAATACATAGTTATTCCACAATTCTGGTGGATGATTAGCTATTATGTGTTCGTGTGTAAGCTTGAAGGCTGAGCTACACATCGTTCCACCGCTGTTAGAAATCTTAAAAAAGTTTTCTTCTGGAACTATTCTAGCTGTAGTATCATGTGCTATAAATATTAATTCTACTTGGCTGTATTTGGTTTTACAAAAGTGAGCCAACCAAAAAAAGAATGATTTAGCAATATACTTTTTCTCATCATCCATACTACCTGAACGATCCATTAGAAAATATACTGCCGCATTGGAATGATATTCTTTTTCAACATCCCATACTTTATATCGCAAATCTTCTGGACGGATATTCTTTATAGTTGCATCGCCGTTCTTTGCGTTTCTTTTTAGGTTCTCAAAGATTGTTCTGCGTTTATCCACGTTTGAAAGCGGACCTACTTCTGAAATATCTGTAAATTTAATATTCTCTGTTTCTACTTCAACAGAGCTATCTTTAGATTCTAGCCACGGGAGACCCAAGTCTTCTAACATCATTTGAACGATGTCAGCTATTTCAATCTCTTCTTCATAGACTTCGTCGCCCGCTTGATTGTCAGGTTGGCCTTTGCCAGAACCCTTTTGTCCGGTTCCATCGTGCGCAATAGGATCACCGGGTTTATGCTTCTTATCGCCCTGCCCAACACCTTCATTATTTTTATCTTCTTGGTGCTTAAAACGATAGTTATCTAGATACTTAAGAGGTATCTTAACTTTCTTTTTACCGTCGGAAGAAATAATACTAGAATCAGAAACCAGGTCTTTTAGATTTTCTCTGATAGCTTTTTTGACGCGCTGGGAATGCCGAGCATGGTCTCTTTTACCACGCTTGCGCATAGACCAAATATCTAATAGCGAATCAGTCATTGTTTGACTCCAGAAAGTTTCATAACCAAATAGTCTTCTTTGAGTTGTTCAAATTGTTTTGGAAGAAAATAACACATTCTTGATTCAGCAAACATTACACCATGGGCCATAGAAAGAAGTATTATTAAAGTCTCATCTTCTATTCTATCCAGAACGTCTATTGATTCTACTAAATCAAAACCAAATGATGTTACGGTCTTTATGCCTAATGAATCTTCTAGACTAGCGAATAATCTAGGCTCTCTCCGGCCTATCCCGACCTTAAAGAAATTAAGGTTGGGCATTTCTTCCCTAAAAATATCTATACTGGCATCATTCATTAAGTGGTTCTAGACATTAAACTATTAACATAACGTAATAGTTGGTTAGCAGACTCGACGTTGTAGCCATACTGATCTACAAGCGTCGCAATTACGCCATTAAGCTTCTTAAGTGCTTCTGGGTCTGGGTTTCTTGAGCTTACGGTGAGTCTAATAACATCACTGCGCTCATCAAACAACTGACGTTCTAGAGCCTCTCTCAATTTGGCATGTGCCTTGTAATCAAAGTCACCGTTCTCGGCTTTAGACTTAATTACTTTACGATACACTTCTTGACGGAAGCTATCCTTGGCTGCTTCGCTAACACCAACCTTTTCTTCAATAGAGCGCATCAAATGCTCATCTGGTTCGTGGTGTTCGCCGAATTCATTTACAACTTCGCGGTCATCCAAATAGGCACCGACGTTATCAATGTAGTTATTCAATAGATTCTTAATTTCAGAAGAGAAATTTACGAAGAAAGCTTTCTGTACTTCATTCTTTGCCATCTTAGTATATTCTTCAACTACTACGGTTAGCAATTCATCAAAGTGATCGATGTCATCTTTGGAGAATTTAGCACTGCTTTCAAAGTTTTCTTTGATAGCGCGTAATACGTCTATCGGAGTAATACAATTTAAGTCATGTTTGGTAAAGCATTCGGCCACACAGTTAAAGATATAACGTGGGCTGATGCCAATCATTCCTTCGCGGGCAACATCAGATTTAATATTCTTGATGTCTTCTTGAGTAAAGCCTTCGACGTCCTCACCGTTATACAATTGCATCTTCTTCAACAAAGAAAGATTTTGGTCTTTTGCTTCTTCTAAACGAGTTAGAACGGCAAACATCGATGCTACCTTTAAAGTTAGCGGGGCTATATGAACGCTACCGAAATCAGCCTCATTAACCAACTTCTCGTATATCTTAACCTCTTCATTCAAGATTACGTTATAGCCAAACTTAACTACGATAATACGATCGTGTAAGGCTTCCATCTTGTTGTCGCCAATGAAACGAGTGTATTCAGTTTCATTGGTGTGTGCTAGGATGAATTCGTCCGCGTATATCAGCGGAAAGCGTTCAGTCTTAATAGTCTTTTCTTGTGCTAAGGTTAATAGAACATACAAGAACTTTGGATCAACCTTAAGCATTTCAATCATTTCCATTACACCACGATTAGCTACGTTTAATTCACCGTCAAACTTGTAAGCGCGTGGATCGGATTCAACGCCGAACTCACTCAACTTACTAAAGTCGACAGAACCAACTAATTCGGTAATAGATTGATTTTTAGTATCGCCTGGTAGGAAGGTTCCAATACCTGTGCGCGCTGCTTCTGAAAACAATATACGCTTTACCGGCACGGATAGCCAATCAGCGCCCATTTCATTTTCCAATTTAAATTGGCAAACAGGGCAAAGTCTAGCAAGTGGATCTATCTTAATACCATAGTCTTCTCTGAACTTCTTACGAAGGCCATGTGGAACGAGGTTAAGAGGATTTTCGTGGATTGGACAGCCTTCTATGGCATACACAGCACCATCTTCGGTGCGTGTCCATTGCTCAAGGCCATTCTTCAAAAGTGTGGCCAATTGACTCTTACCCGAACTAGTGGGCCCGTATAGCAAGAGAATTCTGCGACCGACCTGAGAGCCAGATGCAGCTGCTTTAAGATATTTAACTACTTTTCTAATTGGTTCTTGAACACCAAACAAATCGTTCGCAAAGAACTTATATGTTGGTAGTTGTTTGTTCTTATCTGCCTCATCGTATTCTGTTCCCGCGCTCTCAATCATATCCAAAATGCGCGCATGTGAAAGCTGCGCCAGTTTGGGATTTGCTTGTACCAACGGTATAAAATCCCTAAAGGTTCCACGCCAAGTTTCTACATTGGTGTTTTTTGTGAATTCTGCTATATCAGCAAAAATATCATGTTGTCCTTCTTCGTTAGCCATCTCAATTCCTCCATTGATTACCATAATCTTGCTCATTCAGGCTCCTTATATAATATTACACCGTTTCACTTACTTTTCGCCATAAACATCAGTAAAATCCTTATCTTTGCCCTTACTTATATTTCTGGAAATTCTATCAATATCGGGTTTAATCTGCTGCGAGTATGTTTCTTTTGAATTTAGAATAGTCCTGTTATGGTGAGATGAGAATAAACGCTCAAATTCATAACCATCACAGTCTGGACAAACTAACTGCGGCTTATCAACCGCATTATGTTGAAATTTTTCCACAACAAATTCGCAACTAACACACCCATAACTAAACAGAGGCATCTCTTTTCTCCTTGTCTAATACACAATTAATAACTTCTAGGGTCTCTTCAGGGTTCTTTACCTGTATACAATCTATACCCAAGCTTCTAACTGAGTAATCGTTGCCACCGGGAAATAAAGCATCTGCAACAAATAATATGCGTTCTTTTGGTATGAAGTCTAGGAAGGCTATTAGCTTATCTACGCCAGCTCCCTTGTTAGAGCCTTTGCGCGTAACATCCATAGAACTTGCGCCACCTACAGTGACTTCAAAATTAGAACCACTGCCAGCAAAATATCCGTTCATCCAAGAAGCAACACGAAGTCGTTTCGATTGATCTGGATCATAAGGTTTCTTAACTTCTAATGGAGCCTTCTGACCTAACATAGAAAAAGTAATCTGACTTTCGCGGTCTTCTGCTATTTCACCGTACTCACCAGTATATAAAGGGTGTAAGTTAGTTGCCTCACAGGCTAACTCAAAGACTTTATATATCTCTACCTTTTCACGCAAGTGCAAATTTTCATTATAGCGCTGAACCCAAGTATCGTTTTGATAATGATATAACTGAGCACCCGACGACGGCATTAAATACAAGCCTTTAGCTCTATCTTCTGGATCATACATATATTTGTTTTTTATATCCGGGCAATACATTTCTAGCGGCTGTAAAAGTTGATTAGTAAATTGCGTATAAGCACAGCCGGAAATAATACCCACTTGAGTTATGGATAATAAATTAGAAATAGCGTGAGCCATTTCCTCTTTGACATCAGTTTTACTTTCTGAAATGGTATCATCCATATCAAAAATAATTATCTCTAATCTCTTACTCATGTTTTCTGCTCTTTGATGCTACTACCATTACGTCTTTACCCTCAAAAGTTAATACGTCCTGTAAGTCTTTATTATGTATTACACGAGCTTTGAATTGCGGATCAGTAATTTCCATGACGACTTGAACGTCGTCCGTTTCCTTATTCCAAATAACTCTTATTATTCTTCCGACATTTTTAGAAGTCATCTTCAACATCGATAGGAGCGGCAAAAGATTCATCTACCATATCCACTACCTTCATCCTACCGAAATCCTTACTTAAAGTAAATGAGCCCTTTTCACCATCGCGCATTTTTATGATATAGATGGGCATATCAGTTCTAATATATTCGTCATCTCTACAAGCAATTTGTACGATGATATTAGCATTGTTCGTAATCATATCTGAACGAGCAACGCGATTTGTAGAATAATCTATTTTGCCGCCGGCCTGTTCTTTAGGTCTATTAACCTGTGAGCCCGTGATTACAGGTATTTCATACAAACGAGAGAACTCATGCAAGTCAGCAGCAATCTTACCAAGTGCCAACCAATCTGAGTCGCCAGGTTCGTTAGGGCTCATAATACCAATATAGTCTATGATTACCAAGTCTGGCTTGAATTTAGTTTCACACACTTCAAGATACTTTAATTCTATTTCTCTTGTGGTTGCGCCCTTTGGCATATCTATAATATGAAAACGTTTCTGGTATTGCATCTGGAACTTCAAAGTATTGAAATACTTCAAACGATCTTCAGACGCCAAGACACCATCGCGTATCTGGTTGTAAAAGATACCAGCCATACACGAATCAATGCGACGTTCCATAGATTCTTTTGGCATTTCTAGAGAGAAATATAATATGTTATGACCGAGCCCAGTCCAAGTTTCTGGTGGAGTGAAGGGACTATTGCCGCCTAAATAAGCATTAACGCCTATGTTATGCATAACTACGGACTTACCAGTTCCAGTTGAACCGGCAACAATCATTAGCTCGCCTTTATGCAAGCCGTTTGTAATACGATCGAATTCTTTAAAGCCCGTTAGAATACCACGGGCCGAGTCTGGATTCTCTTCTATGTGCTTATAACGAACAGCTCTTTCCTTAGCACTTTCATCCAAAGAGCCTTCTCTATAAGATTGCTTGCGATAAATAGAATCAACGCTTACCACTGATTCGCGCATAATCTTATTAACTTTATCTATTCTTTCTTTCTCGTCTGTTTCAGTCTTAAATACCTTGTGTATGCTTAAAGCACACTCTTTGCCAACCTGTGTATTATAACGAACTCGTAGCTTGTCTAGGTGCCAATGGAATTCACTGGGCACAACTTCTACCGCCATTACATCATTGAAGTCTTTGACGCAGGCCTCTATATCTTCCTGGTCTTCATACAATTTGGCAGCGTATTCTCTGATGACATTTTCAGTCGGAATTTCTTTGAACTTCGGATCAGTAAAGTGTTGATTTAAAGTTCTAAATAACCATTGTAACTCTGAACCAAAATATTTATCTGTTATGGAACTGGTTAGCTCCATAGTGAATTTCTTTTCTTTTAATGCGTATGATAATATCTTTTTGTCTAACTCTAAATCTTGCATAACTACTCCATCTTCTTTCTAAAGTCTTGACCTACCACTGGATATATATTTAAATATTGGTGGTTTAATGAGTCAATTGATTGTACGCCGGCGCCATAAAAGACACTTAAAATGTCTTGAGTCTCGTTCGTACATATAACAGTGGGAAGTGTATTGTGGGCGCGAGACCTAAATACATTTTCGTATATACCACTAAACAATTCTTTAGCGCTATCACTCGGAAAGAATCGTGAATCTAGCTCGTCTATAACCAAGAAATCTACATCCTTAAGCGTTTTACGCAGATGTCCCTCTCGGCCAGTTAATTCATTCAACATATCAGATGCTGTAATATAGTAGGCTGAATAATTTTTTTTCAATGCCTCTCTCAATATGCAAATTGAGGACATGGTTTTACCTGTCCCCTGATTGCCAGCCAAACAAACAGAATGGCCTTCCATATAGTAAGCATCTATATTTGTAATATAATTATTTACTATCTCTTTTAGCTTTTCTGAACCTTGAAACTTTTTCATATTTAAAGTCCAATATCCAACAGGAATATTAGCCTCTTCCATCAGGTCCAGAAGCATATGTTTCCTGGTGCATGATGGACATGCACCAACGCAGCCGTGATCAGCGACGAGTTTTGATTTTATTAACTGTTTCTTTTTTTGAATGCTCATCCATTGCTCTTTCGCGTTGCAGCCCTTTAAAGCAAGTCTCACAATAATTATCTACCATGTTTCTTGACTTGTTGCCCAACTTTCGTCTATAGGTGTCTATCTTGATAATACCCCAAATGGGAGTAGAACATCCTACACATTTTGGTCTACTGTTGCTCATTGTTATTTCCTTTGTTTTTTAGATTGCTTAATCTTGCTACCATATCTGAAGGACTTAAAAATGATGTTGCTGGGGAACCAGCTCCGCTCATCGAGAATGTATTATTATCTCTTGATACTGGCGCAATTGGTGGAGCAGGAATGCCAGCATCAGTGTTAAACTTTATAACTCCAGGATAGTATTCTATATTCTTTTGTATTCTTCCTGTCAGTGCCGCTTTAACTTCTGGATTACCCCAAGCTACTCGGAGCGTATCATCGGTACAAACGCTTAAATCGAAAGTGGGTGGGAGTGGTATGGCTGTTACAAATTCTTTATCTACAAATACCGAAAGCCCTTGCGGTTCAGGTTCTTTTGATTGAACTATTGTTGTAGGTTCGTCTTCAGCAAAAGAAACTTCTGATGTTTGGTAGTATCTAATGTTTTCCTGTGGAACAACAAGCAGTCCATCTTCACCAGGATGACTTTGAATATAAACATGCTCATCCTCAACACCAATAAGAATTCCTGAAACCATACTTGGAAAATCTCTACCCTTTAAATGTGCTTTTACAAACTTGCCCTGGATGTGTTTCATATTAGTCCTACCTTTAATTTCCCGTCCTTAATTAGTTCAAACTGCTCTGCCTGTAATATAGCCTTCTGTTCAATTGATTCACTACCTAATTCATCAGAATACTCTTTTACATAACTATAAAGCGCGCCAAGATCATTCATAGTATCTAGGGCGTACTTATCGAATATGCCAGCTATGTTATCTTTACACCATTGAATATAGGTTTCTGGTAATTTAGAAGAGCGGGTATATACATTTTTGCGCTCGGCCTGTATTTTATATTTTCGTATTAGAGTTGGGGTATTGAGATACCCGAAGCTAGACAAATTAGTTTCTTGCCGAATTACTTTTTTGAATAACCAAAAAATATACTTACGAGCCTCGTGAGCATCATTCTTAAAAGTTGCCAATAGAGTCCAGGCATCCTTACATTCTTTTGAACTGTATGGATTTGGATTCTTTGGAACGAATACGTAGTCAGTCGTATATAATTCTTTATACATATGACAAAAGAAGCCTATAACACAGGTAACCTTATCTTTATCGCTATCCCAATTTTCTTTTACCTTAAAGAGCTGAAGATATTCATCATAGAATTTCTTCCAAGTAAGCTCACGATCACCGCAGGTATCACAAACGAATACGGGTGCATTGTTATCATATGCTAAAGCATACTTACCAAGACACTTTATTTCGTTTTCTGATCTGCGGCAATTGCTTACTCGCCTTTTCTTTTTCTTTTGGTTCGTCGCTTGATTGGTCATCATCCTTACTATCCTTATTTGGCAATTTAATAATAAATCCGCCCTCTCTTTTATAAACTTCCATTCTTTTTTTAGAATGGTCAGTTAAATATTTGGCATTATCTAGAAAATCTATTACTATCGCGTTCTTCTTACCCTTATTAGGTCTAATAACTCTTCCTATCCTTTGGAGAGCTCGGCCCGTTGATTTACCAGAACCCGCCAAAATTAGTGCGTCTAGGTTCTTCAAGTCAACTCCCTGATCATACACCGCCGAGGCGATAATTACATCAATATCGCCTTTCAAAAACTCTTGTCGTATTCTATTTCGCTCATCAGAGTCTAAATCACCCTTAACGAAATATACCACCATTTTCTTTGTCTTTAATTTTTCTAGCAGTAATTCACCATGTCGTATAGTTTTAACTAATATAAGAACCCTTCGTTTCACTTTTATTAGCTTCTCTGCAATACTTATTATCTTATCATTTCGAACTTTGTTATCTACTATATAGTCTTTATACACCGTTGGGTAGGCATCGGATAACTTTCCGTTGTACTCTGGGACATCTACGAAGTGAATAGTGGGCTGAACTAAATAACCACTATGTATAAGTTCTGACGGTGTTATCTCTATTATAACCTTACCACAAACAGCCTCTAACAATAGATCAGCTCCGTCGTCTCTAAATGGCGTACCACTGAAGCCATACTTATAAAAAGCATTTTCTGATGCGCTATTTATTATTTGTAAGGTCTTGGCGGCCAGCATTTGGCATTCATCAAAGATAATCATTTGAGAGTCTTTGATGGCTTTAACTATTTTTGCTTTGTCTTTTTCATTTATCTTTTCTTTTTTAGAATTTTCTTCATCATCGAATGGAACATACTCGTTTCCCAGAGCATTTGCTGCGGTCCAAACAGTACAAACATTTATCTTTTTAACTTCTGCCTTACCATCGCCTATGATACCAACTTCTGTGCCCAGCATTTTTTCAAAGGTTTCAGCCATCTGGTATAATAAATCAATACCAATAACATATACCATAGTCTTTACATTACTTTCGGCTATTAGATTATTAATCATTACTGACTTGCCAGAACCAGTGGCGGCCTTAATTATACCGCCCTTATGCTTTATGGCAGCTTCGACTACTTGTGCTTGGTATTCTCGCTCTTCCACATTCTTTATCTTTATTTTTTTACCAAATTTAGATTCCACTCGCTGGTCGTCTATAGTATATTTAACCCCGCGATTGGCTAAAATAGTTTTTGCTTTCTCTAATAGCCCAGTTTGAAACCTTAATTTATCATCTAGTAAGTGGGTCTTTCCGTCCCAACGTTGCCATCTATTCTTAGTTGGATCCCACCATCCTTGTTTATAGGCTTTGGTGAATTGATAGCCTTGAACATAAAAGCTGAGATTGGCGTCTAACATCTTAACAGCTATTGGATCGTTTAGATCTTTAATCTGACTAAAGATGTTGTTTACAGTAATTTCAACCATAAAAGTCCTTTGGAATATTAGATTAGAAAATAACGAGGGCCGGAAGAATCCAGCCCTCTAGGTGGGAATAAAAATTATTTTCTGCGCTTATCAATTACTCTCTTAGCATTATTGGTTAGCTTACCCATTGCTGAGTGTTTTTGAGTAATTTTCTTGTGAAGAGCATCCGCGGCACTGACTGTTTGTGTCTTACCAATGTCAATGGTCATAGTAGTTGCTCTGCTTTCTTCCTTGTTCTTCAGAACTTCCATATGACGCTCTGCTTCTGCCTTGAGTTCTTTTACGCGCTCTTCTGGCAAACCTAAACCACTGAAGAAGCTATATACACGCAATACGTTTTCTTTGCCAGGAACTTCATACACACCTCGAAATACTCTCGTACCCTCATTGCATATTTTGCTTACCATAGCAAATCCGTATTCGATATTAGTTGCTGGAACTTTCTCTAGGACAGACTTGGTGCCAGTGATAATGATACCGGCTGAACGAGTTTGTCCAAGGTCGAAGTCACTTGCCAATAAACCATTTTCTACGCTGGTTAGCATTGCTTCTGCTATAGCTTCATCTTCCAAATAGTTCTCAACTTCAACCACACCGTACAAAGCGCAATCGCCTGTACCGATAAATAGTCTTGAGAAATCCATTGGGTCAAGAGAAGTATAGGGTGATGGATTAGCTGATAACTTATTAAACAAATGTAGGGGTTCTACAATTGCGTTATTAGCTAACTTCCAGAAATCCGCCATACTGCGACTTGGGAACATCAATTCAATCTTAGCGTTATCTACAACGGCCAATGAGTTGATTACATCGTCCTTGGCCATCTTTGCCAATTTAGACAAAGTTACTATGGCATTGTGCTTGGATAATGCATCTTCGCTGGACAAAGGCAATACGAATATAACCGAAAGTGGCTTGCCTAACTGGGCTAACAACTTCACCATCGTCTCTGCTGAGCCTGAACCTGTACCACCACCGCCTGACGTAGTAAGCATCAATACGTCACACTCACCTAAATGAGTTTGTACGTGATCACTAATTGCTTCTGCGTATTCTTCAGCTGCGGCATTACCTGTTTCGAGGTCTTTCGCTGCACCACCCAATGCGTAATCCAAAAATAACTTGCTGCCTTCTGGGATAGCAATGTGCTTTAAATCCTGCATAGCGGTATTGATAGCCACAGCAGGATATCCTAAGCCATAAAACTCTTCGGCCAACTTAGAACCACATTGGCCTACGCCGACAACTCCAATGTTTACACTTCTATCTTGTTGTTCTACAACCATAACTGTCATGTCTTCCTCCGCTTTTTTCTTTTTCTTAAGCTCTTCTTTTTCTTTTAGTATGTCTTGAACAGAAGCCTTTTTAACAGGTGGTTTGGCCTGAAGCTCTTGCTCTAATTCTGCATTTTCTTGTTTAACTTCGACCGTATTTCTAACCCTGCGAACATTGTCTTCGGTTTCAGAAACAACGACTCGATTCTCATTCTCTTCTGTCATTTGATTTCTCCATTTTTTAATCCGATTAGTTTTGTTATATCCATAGAAATATCTTCTGGTAAATTTACTCTCGTGATTTCTCTTTTAGACATCTTCCCAACGCTCGGTGTACGCTGGACAGCTAAATCATAAATAGATTTTCTTTCAGTGCCTACATTAATCACACCAGTAATTCCACTTTCTATCACAAACGCGATATCTTTTGCTATTACATCTACGTAATCAGCAGAAGTATACAAGTCTGTGAATGCTGATGGGAACGGCCAATCACCTAATGGTTTAAAACTTGTTCTTACTACCAAGTCTTTAGTAGGAGACATGTATGATTCTCCTGCCAATTTAGTAAAACCATAAAAGTTAAAAGGCTCTGGCTTATCAGTTTCTTTATAATTGCCTGTCTTTCCTGCATATACGTAATCAGTAGATATATACACTATTCTCATTTCTGGATAATGCCCATCATACAATTTAGCAACATTCTTTGGGCCTATAACATTTGCCTCTATAGCATCTTTGCGATGAGTTTCACATCCGGAAACATTTGTATAGGCTGCGCTAAGAATTACACCATCATAATTACGTGGATCCATTCCAATCCAATCATCATAACAGTCGGTGATATTAAAAGTGTCACTATCTGGCGCCCAACAATCTAAATGCTTTTGTAATTCGGTACCTAGCCTGCCGCTGCCGCCCAATAATATATAGCGTTTCATTTTTTCCAAAACCACGAATTACTTCTATACCAACCAACAGTATGTGATATGGCTTCTTCAAATCCACATTCTGGCTTCCAACCTAAGGCCCTTAACTTACTGCAATCTACTGAATACCTACGGTCATGGCCCAAACGATCTTCGACATGCTCAACTAACTCTTTGCCCTTTCCCATAATAGTAAAGATTGTTTCTAATACTTCTATGTTTTGTTTTTCATGACCAGAGCTAATGTTGTATACTTCGCCCGGAACACCCTTTTCTATGATGGTAATCAAAGCATCATAGTTGTCTTTGACATATATCCACTCACGCATATTTTTACCATCACCATATAAAGGTATTTTTTTATCAGTAAATATGTTTGTGATTACCTTGGGTATAAATTTCTCTACGTGCTGTCTTGGCCCAAAATTATTTGAGCATCGAGTTGTTATAACTGGCAAACCATAAGTTGTGAAATAAGATTGTCCTAATAAATCAGCTGAAGCTTTGCTGCTGGAATAAGGACTTCGGGGTTCAAGCCTATCAGTTTCTAATGAGTGTCCCGTTACAACGCTGCCATAAACTTCATCAGTACTTATATTGATAAATTTTTGTGGAGTATGAACTCGTAGAGCTGCTTCCAACATACTATACGTACCAACTGCATTGGTGGATACGAAAGCTCCTGCGCTATTAATTGAATTATCCACATGAGATTCGGCCGCGCCATGTATTACTATGTCAGGCCTTTCTATATCAAATACCTTCTTCATCAGATGCAGATCACACACGTCGCCTATATACAACTTATGTCGTTTAACTTGTGGCACATTCATGAGAGAGCCGGCGTAGGTAAGCTTATCTACACTTACTATATCCCATTTAGTATTTTGTAGTGCATATATAACAAAGTTGGAAAATATAAATCCACAACTTCCAGTTACTAAAACCTTCATCCTAACCTCTATCCAGAAAATTTCTTCATCCATTCAACATACTGCGGAACTCTTATTGGTGGCAATTGCACTTTAAGAGAACTCGGTGCTGCTGGATTTGCTAATAGTCTATTTCTAAACTCATCATATTCGTCGTAGAATCTTATTAAGTCCTTTACGTCTATTGCTCTTCCTTCAGTCTTCAGTAAGGCAAGATACGAATTACGCACTTCTCTTCTGATAGACATTTACTTCTCGTCGAATACTATATTTTTAAATTCTTCTATCTCTTTTGCTGATACTTTTGCTTCTTTTGCGCCGTGCATGCTACATTCTGCGTATCTTTGTATAGAACCACCGGCATCACCCCAATAGCCCTTTACTTCTTTGCTTAACAAAAGGCCCCTTGAAGCATAGTAGTCATTAACACTACTAATCTCTAACTCGCCGCGATCACTGGGCTTAACCGAACGTATGACATTAAATACATCATAGGTATATAGATACAAACCAACAACAGCCATATCACTAATAAACTCTTTTGGCTTCTCTACTATCTTGGTTACAATCCTTGTCTTACTGTCGTATTGCTCTAGAACAGCAACACCATAGGCAGATGGGTTAGTAACTTTTTTCAAATATACACAGGCCTTATAAAATGGATCTGGAATTTCGTCTTTGTGGGGTTCGTATTCATCGTAGTCATATTTTAAATCAACATTAGAATCTAGTTCGTTTAAGTCAAAGATATTATCGCCCAGTACTACAACTATTTCATCGCCTGGTTTAGCGAAATCTTTAGCTAGATATAAAGCCTCAGAAATTCCCCCGGCGCCTTCTTGAACCTTATAAGAAAAGTCCATACCAAATTCTTTGCCACTGCCCAACATTTCTATAGTGGCATTAGTTCCTTCACGATCTACTACAATTAAAGCTCGTTTAATTCCAAACTTGCGCAGAGTTTTAATAGGATAAAATATCATTGGTATTAATCCTACTGGAAGCGTATGTTTATTCTGGTATTTAGTTAGAGGAAATAATCTTGTTCCTCTGCCACCGCATAAGATAACGCCCACTCTATTAGTTTTGCCACTCTTTCTAACCGTTTCTGCCTCATTATAACAGGCGCTACACAAAGTGACCAGGTTAGATAAGTGCCAACCCAAGGCACCTTCACGTTCTACTAAACGGTGAGCATCTACACCGTCAGTGGTACCACAATGGCGGCATCTTCGACAATCTCTTTCTAAACAAACTTGCTTGGAATAAGTTATTTCGGCTTCCATTATCTTTTAACCTCTACGATATCATCTACCAATTTAGATCCGGCTTCTAAAATGGTAGCGTCGCCCTTTATAGCAACTATTTTATGCATGATTTTTGCTGGTATATTATATTGCTCGCCTTCATTTAAAAGCTTGGTTCTATTTTCTAATTCCAAATTAACAATGCCCTGTAATACAAAAATAGTCTTATTTCTGGTTTTGTGATATATAAAGGGAGTAGCCTCACCCTGTTTAATTATCAAAACTTGGCCAGAATAATCATCTTGATCGGCCCATACTAACTCAAAGCCCCAGGATTTTTGTGTGTAGTTCATTTTGGCCTCACTCATTTCTATTATACACTTTTAAACGAAGGTCTATTATTCTTTGTTGGTTGTCCGATACTCGCATTTCTTAAATGCTTCTTATCCCGCAGGCAATCTTCTAATTTTATATTTTTATCAGCAGCAGCGAACAAAAAAGCTGTGAAATGTTGATCACTTATATTAGTCTTACTGCCAATGAAAAAATGATACATGTCCTTAACCAAATCATCTACGTGTTTCATTTTTTTGATAGCACTCCAGGAATAACTTCCCAATCTTTTTCTGGACGACTTTGTAAGTTCTGACTCCAAGAAGCTTCTAATATTTCTGGATCTAAACCAAGTTCTTTAGCAAAGTATATTAAAGCATTCATGTCTTTTGGAAAACAGCTTCCCCCAAACCCGCGCTTACCATCTGATACACCAGCGCCGCCGCCAACATCGCAGTGTGAGCGACCAATACGTCCATCGGCCAATACCATATCCTTAACTTCATTGTATTCCAGGCCAAGTTTCTGGCACATATCAAATATGAAATTAAAATAACTAACCTTAACTGCAAAGAAACAGTTAGCAGTATATTTAACCATCTCGGCTGCCTCCCAAGTAGTTTTATAAGTTGGGAGAGAATTACCAAAACGATGCTTATAAAGGGTATCAACCTTTTCTACGAATTCCGCTTCGCCACCAAGTATATTGCGTGAAGCACAAATAAAGTCTAAACGATTATTACGTGCTGTCAAAAATTCTGGACAGCTTACGAATTTAAGCTTTGGATATTTTTGCTGAAAGGTTCTATTGGTTCCTGGCAATACAGTGCTTTTAATGATAGCTATCTTATTAGAGCCATCAGGAACAAGCTCGTGTATTTCGCTCACAGCCCTTTCCAATACTGATATATCCTGAGAACCGTCTTCCGCAAACATCGGCGTAGGAAGACAAAAGAACATCATATCGCTATGAGTTACAGTGTCTTCTATAGTATCAAAGCCCTGTTTAAACTTATCATAGATCTTGATGTTTGCGTGAAGACCAAAACCATGGACTACGGCAGTTCCCAAAAATCCGTAACCTATTACGCCTATATTAAACTTACTATCCATAATTTATTTCCTTATGGCCCAACATAACCAAATATTTGTATCCCCTTAGTATCTACTGGAGGATCAGCCCTAACATATGATGCTATCATACCGTGTGCTTTTAGATGTGCTAGTATTTGTAAGGCGCCTGGCATATCTCTCTCTGGGACTGTTATTAAGAAATCGGATCCCCCGCTATTAGTTGCCTTGCCATCTTGAAGTAATTTTTCCATTTGTGGTCGTCTCATTATTAAACTCCTATTATTTCTAGTGCATTTCTCTTACGGCCTTCTAACTCGGCATCTTTTTTATTTATAAATACATCTTCTTCTCTACACCAGTCTATAATATCATCGGTGGAACTAACAAGAGAATAGTGATATCCTAGATTATCAGTACTTACTCTTTGGATAACAAATAAGTCATCATACACTTCGCCACTTTCTCTTACCCAATATACAGCTTGACCTACACTATATTTATTCATTTAACCTCGCTTGGTGGGACATCCTGACAGCCACCACTTACTCGTTAATGACATTCCTTCTTCAAACTTTATTTTTGGTTCATAACCTAGTACTTCTCTTGCTTTAGTTATATCCGCCAATGAACGGCGCGGGTCACCAAGTCTAGGTGGAGCAAATTCTTTTTTAAGTTTAATTGCTAATAAATTTTGTATTTGTTCTACTACCTGATTAACCGAATTATCTTCACCACAAGCGATATTAAAGCGATCACCTAATAATTTATTTTGATGAGTTGCTGCGAGCACATTAGCATCTACAACGTTATCTACGTAAGCGAAATCTCTCGACTGTTCTCCGTCGCCATCAATACGACAGGCTTTTCCGTTCATAGCTGCGTCGAAGAAGGCTGGTATCACGGTTGCATAGGCTGAGTCTGCGCGTTGATATGGGCCGAATACATTAAAGTATAGAAGACTGACCGTTTCAAGGCCGTGTAATTCACTGTACAGTCTACAGTATTCTGCGCCAGCTTGCTTATGAAGGGCATAAGGCGATTTGGGTGAGGCTAGAGCAGTTTCTGGTGTTGGGAATTGTGCTACGCCGCCGTATACAGAACTGGAGCAACTAAATACTACACGCTTAATACCAGCCTTACGTGCAGCTTCTAATACACTTAAAGTTCCGTGAGTATTGGCAACATCAGCCTCCATAGGATGATCTATGGAGAAGGAAACTCTGGGTAACGCAGCTAGATGAAATACAACTTCCCTGCCAACAAACAATTCAGTCATACGTTCTGTATTGGTTATATCAGCCTCTACAAAACTATACTTACCCCTTTTGCCTGTTAGACGAGCGGGATTAGTCATATCCCTGGAGCCCGTAGCAAAGTTGTCTATGCCTCTAACATTCCAGCCTAGTTCCAAACAACGATCAACTAAATTAGAACCTATAAAACCTGCACTGCCTGTAATAACTACTTTCATTTATTTCCACTTATTAATTACGTTTAGAATTGCTGCCTCACGCTGCAATCCAACAAGACTATCAACTATCTTGCCATCCTTCTCAACTATAATAGTAGGAACGGCAGCTACACCCATTTGTTGGGCGCGCATAGGATTTTCGTCTATATCGACTTTTTCAAACACTACATCCGGTGTACTTGCCGCAACCTTATCGAATATAGGTGCGAGCATTTTACACGGACTGCACCAAGAAGCACTAAAGACTACACATTTCAAACTCATAATTTATCCTCGTAAATACGTTTTAGACTTTCTAATTTATCTTTGGAATAAAATTCTTCTGGCATCTTATTTCCCTTTGATGAATTACATGAACGACATAATAATGCGGCGTTATCTAACGAAAGAGCAAATCCCTTACTTAATGGCTTGTGATGATCTATACATAAATCATCTGGACTTCCACAATTAAAGCATATATTATTGAAAGCCTGCCTGATTAGTGTATCGTCATGCGCAGAAAAATCTTCTGCTAAATTTACCCCAATAGCTCTTCTTTTTCTTGTGTATTTATTTTTAATTTTTTTGTAAGCGTCTGGATTTTTCTTTTTCCAGTTTCTCTTTCGTGATGCCGATTTAACCAAGTTATTTCTATGCCACAGCCTATTATTTTCTTTACACTTTTCAGTATTTTTATAATAGTATTTTAAACTACTCTCAACAGAACATCCGCTGCATATGCTAGTCAAACCAGAAATGCTACTCATATCAATATTAAATTCTTTGCTGCTTTTAGATTTGCCACAAAGATTACACTCTTTTCTTTTTGGTATGGATATGTTATTTCTACATTTTAATTTGGCTCTATATTCTTGTTTATATTGTTCTTTGCACTGCTTGCATACACAACTATAACCACTCTTTTGCTTACTATCCTTATAGAACAAATCAAATGATTTATTTTTGTTACATTTCGTGCATTTTTTCATTATTTGATGGCTTTTACCATATAGGTGTAAGGGTCATATTTATTAGGGCCACTTCTTTCTATCCTTCTATCTTTAAACTTCTTCGTTAATAATTCCCAGCCCTGTCTAGTTATACGCCAATAGTCCTTGACATCTTTACGATTTTGCTTCTCGTCCGTCCAAGAACCCTGACCAAACCATCGGTAATTATATGGGGCATCAATTAATAATACACCACCTGGCTTTAAAATTCTATGCATTTCGTCCATGGCTTTAAATGGGTTCTCATAACATTCCATAGCTTGGTTATTTATTATGCAGTCCCATTTATTAGTCCAATCTGAAGGCATTTCATGGACATTGCCTACAAAATCTACAGTATTTTTAGTATCACCATATCGCTTCTGATCAAAGGTCTTATAGGATTTAAGCCCCGGATTTGTTAATAACTTTTTAGGAACCTCCCAATTACCCGCCGATATATTTAGCACATCACCTGTTATATGTGGCAATTCTCGCTCTAACCATTCTATAACTGCGTATCTAGTCTCACTATATAATTGTCCCTGCCACTTCTTATTCTTTGGATTTGGGTGTCCGTCCATTGTTAAACCTCTTCTTCCACAAGAGTCATATTTGGGCCAGTATCTTCAACTGTGAAAGTTATCATATCGCTTTCATTGGTTGTTACAACAGGAGGTTCAGTTGGTGCTTCTCCACCACTTGTATGAACTATTCCTTGCGCTTCTTCTTGATTTTGCCTTCTTACCTCTTCTATCTCTTTTCTAATTTTGTCAGCCTGCGCCTTATCTAATTGCCCAGTGCGTTCCAAGTGATCTATTGAAGACAAGCCATAATCATTTGTTTCTTCGGCCTCGTCTTCTTGTTCTTCTTTTTGTATATCTTCTTTGAGTTTCTTTATCGGAGATTGTATTTTGAACGACGGACGCTTATCTGATGGCTCTTTCTTTTCGGCCTGATTGGAGGCTAATGCATTTTCAAGAGCTTCAGCTAATTGTTTGACTTGTGCGTTTCGTAATTCTTCTGCAAGATTATTAGCGTATTGAGCCAACCAGCCATTGGTAAAAAGAGCATCGGGATTATGTGCTGCGCGATGAACCATTTCTTCTACCTTTCCAGCGGGCATATGGTCGCGCATTAATTCATACAAGAAGCCAGTAAGAGCATCGTTAAATGCTACATTACCACTAGCCTCTCTCAACTTATTTATTCTACTTTCCATTGATGACATTATTTCACCTTCTTTGGAGGCACTACATATGTTGCTGGTTGGATATGATAACCAAGAGTAGCCTCCCGTGCTTTTTTCTTGGACTCTAATAACTCATCTACTCGTTTTATTTTTGCTCTGGCTTCGTCTGATAAAATTACGCTGTCGGTAAAGCGCATCCCTTCTGTGTCGTGTCGCATATCCCAGACAGGCCCGAAGCCCTCTACCTTGCCACTTTCTTCATTGACGCTCATAGAAAGCGCCAAGCCCATAGGATGTAAAAAGCGTCTATTTATTTCTTGTAACAAACCCAATTGCATAAACTCATCAAGACTCATAGCCTTCCAAAATATATCGTCTGATGTTTCTTCTTTCTTTTCTTCTTCTAAAAGTGTTTCAAACATTACATATCCTCTATAAATACAAACTCAAATTGTTTGTCTTTTAAAAAATTCATTATCGTATTGTATCGTTCTTCGTTCAAAAAGTTAGTTGTCCAATTACTAGTATGGCCATATGCTATTACATTACCCTCTTTTGGAGGTTCAGTTAATAAATCCCAATTAACTTCTTGTCTACCAGCAATCCTATAACCCTTTGAAGTCATAACCTTTATAGCAGCCTTGCTAATCTTCCACCCAGGCGGACGAAATGTCTTATGATACGAAAGATTTGCTTTTTTAAACTCTGCCTCTATCTTGCCTAATAGTAACTCTGCACCATTTTCATTTAGATATTGGAACTCATCATTATTGGAATTAGGGTTTTTGCCATCCACTCGTCGATGATTATGTCCATGAAAATTAATACGGTAGTTTACTGGCAAAGCCTTTACTCTTTCTACCCATTCTTTATTTAAACTCAAATAATATGGCTGCTCACCCAAACGACAATATGCGGATGGTACAAATAAATTAATCTTGATGGAAGGATAAATTTCAATTAACCTATCGCACCACTTTATAGACTCGAAATCGAGCCCCGCCCTAGGATGTGGGCTGAAATCGTCGAGACTGAGATTAAATTTGTTTAGCATGGTTATCTTATATCGTTTTGCATCTTGCGTATAACTGGCTTATTATCGTTTGAATAGCCTTCTTTATAAGCCTTAACTATATCGCCGCCTCTTCTCATCGTAGCATAAACCGCTTTGATTTGTCTATTGATGAAATAGGCTTCATCTATATATTTACAATTATAACAAGTAGTATTGGCGGTTTTTAGATAACTTTGATCGATTGGTTCATTTGTAGTTTCCCACAAACAAATATTAAGACAACGCTCACATAAGTCTCCAGCCACTACACAAGCCTCATAAAACTTAAAACCACGCTGCTCCACCAAATATTTTACAATTGGATACCCACAATTTATTGTAGAACCCATGCTGAAAGCAATAGTTGGTTTCTTCCAGCTGTCGGGCATCTTATGAAGCAGCCACTTCACAACTTTTACAGGCCACTTATCTCCACCTTTACGATTACCAAAACAAAGAGAATGCTGGACTATAACTGATTTAGAATGTTGTGCGTGCCATTCTTTTTCAGGGAAGCCTTCTGTTAATTCAAATGGAACTTCTGTACCGTCCTTCGCTTCGTACCAAAATGTACAAGGTTTTTCTATCCTATCTAGCTGCATCAAAAATCTTTCCCCAAATTATATCGTGCTTATCCACGAAACGGCGCCAAGTAAAATCTGCTACTTGGGCGCGCATCATACCCATATATTTAGTTGTATTCCACTCTTCGTGTCGTTTATTAGACCATATCTTATGTAGCTCCATAGTAAAAGCTTTTTCGTCGTTATATGGCACTTTTATTATGCCCGTCTCAAATTCACCAGACGTACCAACGTTATCATAGCACATAAAGGGAACGCCTACCATTTGGCTTTCCAGCATGGCCATTGGGCCGCCCTCAATCAAAGCAGGGCTCACAACCACGTCTAAATCAGCGTAGAACGCCGGCATTTTGTCAGGAGGTATCTTGCCCCCAGTTGAGCGTAATTCGACGAATGGAAGCCTTCCTAGCGCCTGTAGAAGGCCTGGATTTTTACGATTGGTGGAAGTGTATTGGCGACCAATATACCCAACCACCAATTTATCCCGCTTGTCTTTTCTTATAGCCCTTTGTTTATACTTACTACCATCAACCCCTGGCATAACTTGTTCTATATTAGTCATACCTAAACCCTTTAATAGGTCTGCATATTTCTTGCTGTGGCTAATGGCGTAATCTACTATTTGAGCTGACGAAACAAACTTATTTTTAAGCGGCTCTGTGAGTTCTTGGTGAGAATGCCAAGACGTACAAGGATGAAATGGTGCTGCCGGAACTTCGTAGTAAGGTAAATAATGAACCAAATCAAAACCTTTCTTGGCATTTACAACAATATTAAAAACAGAGTGCTTCTTAAACTCTTCTATAAATTGCCCGTATATCCAAGTAGGATCACTACATACTATATTGATTGTCATTTATTTATTTGCTTTTGCTAATTGCTTCTCAAACCAACTGCGCATTAAAGTTTTTGGCCAAGGATAACCATAGCCATAGTAAAGTGATTTAACCACTTCCTCAATACTATCGCCGTGTTTTACTATTCCAACCAAATAGGCCTCGCGCTCAAACTTCCATCTAAAATAAGAAAGACCTACTGGCAAGAAAACCAAAGCGTACAAAAATAAGAATGGAACTGTGCCATATTTCTTATATTGCTCCAAATGTACTTGTTCGTGTTCTATAATTTCTGTAAATGATTGGGCTGTTTTTAGATCATAAATATCTGGATAATAAACAGTATCGCCTACCGTAGTCCAGTAAACGCCACCGCCAAACTTATCTAAAAGGCGTGTCAACCAAAATGAAGACCTGGGCCTGAGTTTTACATTATTTGACATCTGATACTCCTGCTTTCTTTTTAGATAATAATAGCACAGGGATAACCTTCTTCGTGCCATGGTCCATTACTTCCACAGTTTCTGTCCCAGTTTCTAAAATTTGTTTCATGATTGCTATCGAGGTATTGAGTATTGTCTGCTTGTCTACACCAAAGGCCTTGGAAAGTCTAGAGATTTCCTCATGCACCGCATCTTGTACTCTCATCTGTTTATTTCCCATACAGACCTCCACGTCCATACCTTACTCATCAAAATTGATAGATTTTCGATGCTATCGTAAAGCCTCTTGTATCAATTTATCATATTTATCTGCCGTTATATTGATATCTATATCTTCCTTGGCAGGCACTTCTACACCGCCCAGATTAATAATATTCTTGCCATAAGCTACAGCTTCTATTACCGCATTTGATACACCATGAACCGATGTGGGCACTATATAGTCTTTACATCCTTTCATTAAACGTAGGGCCTGATTAGGATCCAAAAGCCCAGTCCAAAATACGGCAGGATATTTCTTTTTTAGTACATCGTAAGTATCTTCGGCCAAGTGCTGTCTTGACCCCAATACGGTCAGATTTCGATTGTTTTGTTGAGCATATTGAATGGCCTTTTCTACTTGCTGTCCTACGCCCACACGAGCTGGACTATAAAGCAAATCACATTCAATGGGCTTCACATGGTCTAACCATTTAAAATCTACGCCATTGTATATTAGATGTTTGTTTGCGTGCGTAGATAATTCGTAAGCCTTCTTGCTAGAGCAAATAACAGCTTTGAGGTCAGCTGGTTGTGGCATATTTATAGAGCGAGGGCCAGTTGTACGAAGAATGGTGGGAATGTTTAGTGCTTTAGCTGCGTCATAAAATCGATGATTGTTTGAATAGATTACTAGATTAGCTGTTGGATCTACGTCTGTGGTAAACTTCCAATCGTATTGTGGTAATTTTTGGGCAATGCGCCAGTATCCAACTTCAGCACCACCGGCTTTACCCCAAACATCCAAACATACATTAATTATTGCCATTCGCTATAACCACACTTATGGCATGTATAATGGTCTTCATTATGGCCATGACCATCGTAGGATAGTTCGTGCTTACAATTATCCATTATTTTCTTTTTAGCTGCATGCTCTAGGACAGATATTTTTGTCTGAACAGTTCCTAAAAGATTTTCAAGGTACTGCTTTTGAAACAATAATTCTCCCATCTCATTTAACTTTTTAATTTCATCTTCATATATAGGAGTGGTAATGGGTTCGCTATCAGTTTTAGAATAATCTTCAACTGTTATTTCACCTAACAACAATCTTCTATAGTTTCTTAAGGCAGGAAATTCGGTCATATGCCCAATTACTTTTCTCATTATTTAGCCTCAAATCCACCGAGCAATCCTTTTGCTCTTTTCTCGCCTTCTGCCTTAACAAACTTAACTCTACAAGCATCTATTAGACTATCACGCTTTGATAATTTTGACCGCGCAGGATGAGTTATACTTAACACACCAACTAATATTTGAGTAGATAGATTTTCCATTTCCGCTTCACTTTCGGCTACAAAACTATCAACAACATCAAATTTGCCGGCGCGGCACAAGTCATCAATATAATCAAATAAGGCATCCAACGCTTTATGTGGGCCCTCTAGTCTCTCAATGTAAACTAAATCTAATGGCTTCATTCTATAAAAAATCCTGCGCCTAATTGGTGAAGTTTCTTTCCTAGCATTTGCCCTCTACGATCACTGCCATAATAGCCTGTTAAAGCAAAGCGAATATTAAATAAGTTGTCCTGATTTTTCAATAAAGTAAATCCTAATTGGCCGGCGTAGTCTATTGAATTAACATCAGTGTTTAGAGTTATGTCTTGTGCATAATAAGGCGAAGCAACGTGATATTCTCTTTCCACCTCTAATCCATTTCCAACAAAATAACGACCCAAGTAGTCTGGAATCATCTTGTGTACATAGCCGCCGTGAATATATTGTCTAACATTGAATCCTTCTACAGCATACTCATAAGACAGATGCATAGACAAGAAGTCTCTTGAATAGTTGAAGGGCTCTATAAGCGTCAGTCCTAATCCATAATCATCAACTACTTTTTCTTTCTGCTCAAACTCTGCCAATTCTTTATCTGACAAATTCTTTTCTATTAGACCATTAAAGCCATCGCCCAAATGGGCTGATATATGATTAAACTTTATAGCTCCAGAAAATTTGTTATACCTAAACATAACCGGAAAGGCAAACATAAAATCTTGCGTTAATAAAGGAAACGCACCATCATCATAACCAAGAGTCATCCAAGCAGCAGCCTCAAGCCCGGTTTGAAGTTTTAATGAGCCATGAGTAAAAGTAAGCATTGGGACATTCTTGCCTATAATACCTTCCATATATGCTATTTGCTGTCCAAGATATTTTGATGTATCGATAGTAAATCCGGTCTTGGAAGTTCTGGGTGCCGCAATGGGCTCCCTATATATCATTGGTTCTTTTAGAAATCTTAATTCTGCTGACTTGGCCGATACTCCAAATAATAGTATCGTTATAAAAACTAATATCGCACTTAATACTTTATTCATACCTCACCCTTTAAAATTTTAACGATGGCATTGGCAGTTCTAAAATATGCTTTACCATCATTTGATAAGCAATGCTCTGCTATATACTTATTACACCCTTCGACATTAGCAGAATAACTATTTGTGTTAAGGACAGCAGCAAGCTCTCCAAGTTCTATATCTATCATCGCCGTTGCTGAATATGGCCAATTAGTCGTATATTTACTACGATTAATATTCAGCAACGGCTTGTAGAATAACGGTGTTTCCATCGCTATACTACTGCGGACATTTAATACAACATCACAGGCCTTAAAAGCCTTGTAGCCCTCTTCCGCCTTAACTACAACAGCACCGGGCGCAAACTTCTCCCATGAATAAGAGCCTTTGTAATATTCATGCTTATGAACAATACCGGGCCTTGGTGGTATTTTTGCCGTATAATCCATTGGATGAGCCTTAATCATAAGCTCATAGTCTGGGCATTGATTTTTTACTATCGCTGCTATTTGTTCGTACTCATTATCAACGCCAGTCTGATGATTAGCTTCGGCAGGATTTGCTGGCGTCAGTAGGGCTAATTTCTTGGAAGGATTTAGGCCGTAAGACTTCATAAACTCATCACGATCAACTTGTGTAGTAGCGGCAGCATCAAAATGAATTGTACCTGTAGTAAAAATACCAGTATATGAAAACTTCTTAAGTATTTCTAATTTCATATATTTGCTTTTAGCAGTAACATATTGAGCTGGGCATTGTCTAACACGAATATCTATTGCTGCTGGATCTAACATGAGTATTTTTCTTTTAGCATGTTTAGCATGATTAGCTACATCAGCAGCAACGCCTTTATAAGCAAAACGCTCAACCAACAAATCATCCTTGCTGATATATGAAAGAACCTCACTAGTTTTTCTTACTACAGTGGGATTTAAAGCTTTATAGGTAGCAGACAATGATGGTTCCACAAGACGATGATCACCATCTTGCAATATATACACAATATCTATCCCGCGGCTTTTAATATCATTAAACAAAGGAAGGTCAAGATATGGAAAGGTGGGAAGAAATTGGTCACTAAACATCACCACTTTGGGCATATTATACCGGCCACAACTTACCTATGACTACCGCTGCAATAAAGAAAGTTATAAATGGTACCCAATGCGAGTACGACCATCCAGATTTCATAACAGCGCCACCTATCATAGTAACCACTACACTTAACCAAACCATCATAGCTATATTTCCCGGCGACTGGATTATCTGTTTCCAATTAGGATGAAAGAAGTGCCCACCAAGACCACCCCAGGCCCAGGGAATAAAGGTTAATACGAAACCCAACTTGCGTATCATTTCGCTCCAAGTATTGCCCTTAATTCCATCCATAGCAAAATGGATATCTAAACCTATTATGGTAGCTAATAGTACTAATCCAGCAATTATTGCGAATAACATGTTAAACTCCTATTGTCTAATTGTTAATTTGGATACAGTATTGTATAATTCATTTGCAGAAACCTTATTCCATTTTTTTGATAAAGAAATAAGATAGTTTATGTCATCGATAATAGCATTATCCTCAAATACACTATTTAAATTATTGTAATATTTATCAAAGACAGGCAATATATCGCTCCAAAAAGAATGCTCTTTAATATCTACTTCAATATCCAAATGCTTTGGTTCTATGACAGCCGAGGTATGTCTTTCCCACCACTTATGCAACTTTTTATTATTATCTTCCTGCTTTCCTACTTTATCCCACCACCCTTGCATATATATATCTTCGACTTTCAGAAAATCTGCCACTTGCTTTACTGTAATATTAGGATATTGTATCATACCTTCCATACTTATACGTAAGCACTTTGGTAGCAAAAAACTCTTTACAAAGTAATACACATATCTAATGGCCAAATCTGTTATATCATCCGTACACTTATATATGTTTAAAACCATTTTATGTTGCAGCCAAGTGCGCAAATCTCGTATCATAAATATAGAATAGATATCTTTCATTTCCACGATACGCTTATCTATAACTTTATATGAACCTATTCTGGGCCATTTGTCGCCAGCATATTTATAATTGTATCCATTTTTCAATAATACTCTAATAAAATTTTGGAACGAACTTGCAATTGGTTTCTTCTTTTTTAGCCTTTCTCTTTCATCTACACGATAATGTCTAAAAAAATCTAAACCATACTTAGTACAAACCGAATCAAGAAACCATTCGTGTGCAACAAATATTTCTGGGTGGCAATTAAGAATACCAACCATAGTGGATGTTCCACTTTTTTGTGCACCTATTACAAGAAGTGTATCAGTCATTTATAAACCCTTTGTAATTGAATTTTCGTGTTGTGTGTAGCGATACAACGGAACTGGTATATTAAATATTTGTTTGCCGCTCTTAATAAAACGTTGCCTAAAATCTACATCCTCTCGTGGCAAACTGACATCATATAGACCCAACTCTAACATATGATCGAGCTTATACATAACGCCACAGGCTATTGGCCACGTAGCTCCACTTTTTCTACGAATAGTCTTTTCGCTTTCATCTACTTCGAGATAATCAGAACTAGTAGCATCCATTTCGCCTTTATTATTGGCAAGAAAAAGATGATGGATTTTAAGCCAATCGTGAGCAACATAATCATCTGCATCCATGCGGATTACATAGGTTCCCATTGCTTCTTTGATAGCTTTATTGCAAGTTGCCGCTAAACCCAAATTAGACTCATTATAAATTGGCTTAATCTTAGTATGAAATGATTCTATAACTTGTTTACTACTATCAGTTGAATAATCATCTATGACTATGATTTCGTATTCGCTTTTATTAAAGGACTGATTTAGCGCCGAACGAATAGCGCGAGCCAAGTATTTTCCATAGTTATAATTAGTGATTATCACCGATACTTCCATTATTTCACCTTTATCAATTGTACTTTGGTAAAATTACTTGATATAAAAAGTTCTTTCATAAGTTCTTTTTTCGGAGCACCCTTCTTTATTAGCCCCTTTATGTAGCGTTCTCTAAATATTCTTATTAGAGGCTTTCGTTGTGCTGATTGGCATTTCTTTACGTTATAAGCATTTTCAAATTTAGTCGTAACAGAATGTGGATGACGATTGTAAACCATTAACGGCTCGTCTACGATTGGCACCTTTGGTATTCCTAACATTTCTCGTAGATAGGCAATCTTAATAGCTAATATTGGCTCAGTAGAATACATATACTTTTCAAATCCGCCCATGCTTTTAAATAAATCCACTGTCATAATAGAGGCGGGTAAACAAAATGGAGTTTTTACTTTACGCTGTACAATAAGTGCATCAAGAGCAATGCCAGTATATTTTTTTTCTCTAGCTCCGCCCTCATCACCATACAAAGTATTAATTGTCACATTAGAAGTTACTATGCCATTAGTATCCATATTTGCCATAAGTTTCTCAAATCTATCTGGAACTGAATAGTCGTCAGAATCATGAAAGGTTAAATATTTTCCTTTTACATACTGAATGGCCATATTTCGTATTATACCAGAGCCACACTGTTTTGTAGATTTATATACACTAATACGTTTATCTTTATAACTGCTAACTATACTTAATACAACGTCTATAGTAGTTTTGTAACCACCATCGCAAATTATTAGAAGTTCCCAATTAGTATATGTTTGTTTCACAATACCATCAATAGCCTTTTCAAAATGAACCAAGTGTTTTTCAACTGCAAATGCCGGCATTATAATGGAAATAGTATTAGACATATTTCCTCCAATTTTATAATTTTATTACTACCAACTCACTTGCGCCGTTGGTCTTACAATCATCAGGCAACGGAATTACTTGTGGTTCATATCCTAAAGCTTTATAAGTTCCTACAAGATTAGGTCTCCACTGTAATTGGTCACTTACTTTATAAATTGGCTTTAATTCTTTTGGGCCGGCGACCAATTCACCAAGGCCATCGTGTTCTATATGCATAACGTATTTAGAAGCCTTACGAATAAACTTGTTAAGGGCTTCTGGTATTTCTTCGGGTGGCACATGTATTAAGACGCCAGAAGAAAAGACTATGTCATGAGTGCTCTTCATTTCGTCTAATTTGTGTAGGTCTAGATGAGCTAATTCTGGAAGACCTAATTTCTCTTTGGCAAAAGCAACTGCTGCCTTATTTACTTCTATTCCAGCTAATTGTTTGGTCGGGAATGTTTCCTTAATATAACGCAAGTTCCTACCAGCAAAAAAGCCCACCTCGAATATAGAACTAAACTCAAATTGCTTAAGTTGTTCTACAAACCAGAGTGAGCGTTTAGTGGCAGGAGGTGAGTCCCAATATGATTGAATTATTTTAAGGTCTTTCTTAGCCCAGTGATGAGCCTGAGTTTCTTTGAGTCCCATTAGTTTCCCTTTTTATGGCATTGTCCTTTGCCTACGTAGGTGCCATCATCCTGCTTTTTTATTTCGGTAATTGTAACGTAGTCACATTTTGCAAAATAAGCCTCAATTCTAACACCCAAGGCGGCGCCACATGCAGTTTTTTCTGGATGGCTTGTAACCATAAGTGATCCGGCACAAGAGACTAATAATAACAAGAATAAATATTTCATTAGCAATACTTCAATACCTTTTCCATTCTACGAGCATACTTAACCAAATCTCGTAACTCTTCTGGATCCATCGAACAAATATGATCAAATCCTTGTAGGCCTTTATTTAAGGTAAAGTGCTTTTCGATTACTTGCGAGCCACGGGCAATGGCAACTAAACTCGCTTCGATTCCCATACTGTGGTCACTAAATCCGTAAAATTGACTTGTAGTAAAGTCTTTTGGCAGTTCTAATTCAGAGTACATTGTAGGATATTTGGAAACACAATACAAATACTTGACATTGGGATAGTTTGTTTCAAGTGGTTTAGAGCCAAAGCCCAAAGACATTAAGCATTCCTTACCAGTTTCTGCCATCTTAATAGCTAACCCGCGCGTAAGTTTAGAGGTACGGCTGGCTATCTTATGACGCTTAACACCGAGGTCTTCCATCCATTGTAGCCTTTCTTCATCGAATACGCTACACATAAACTCAATGCCCTCTTCATCACAACAGGCCTTAAGCTCTGCGAATTGTTCTTTGTTGAATTCGAACGGCTTTACACCGGCATGAATAACTGGATTGGGATCTTCACCACCTACACCAAAGAGTGCATCAACGCTATAGGCCTGAAACTTTGCAACATCGGCGCCGGCAATGGCAGATTGGCGTATAAGTTCCTTTGCCATAGCCATACTGCCATTATGATTAATTCCTATTTCGCTTATAATACAAACCATAAATTCTCCTTAATTCGTTTGGAGCCCCTAATAGGTATCGAACCTATGTCTTTCGCATACCAAGCGAATGCTCTACCTTTAAGCTATAGGGGCACATATTATCTAACATAAAAGACGCTCATCCAATCTTGAGTTCCATTACTCATTGATATTTTGTAACCATTATAATTGGCGTCTTTTACACAACCAGTTATTTTATAATTATGACACAACATTCTTATGTATATTCGTAACATAAGATTTTCTTTACTTGGCACATCACCTATGAGTGGGTCATAATACATTGAAAGTCCATTTTCGTAATATCATAGAAGTATCTTGCCCTCTTCTCTTACCGTCCAAAAATACAACATAATCTTCGGGCATACCAAATCTACGCTTATCTTTCAAACGCAATTCAATTTTGTCTTGCGGTGTTATGAAGGCACTAACAGTCCAGCTTTTGTCTAAAAGATAAGCGTAGATATTTTTTACTTCTTGGGTATTCATGAACCAACCAGTTAGCATGCCCAAGTATGTATCTTTAACCTTTTTATCCACCGCTCTCCTTTATTTTAATGGTCTTCACAGCATCCCGATAATCACAATCGCTATCTTCGTCTGCTTTATCCCGTTCATCTTCCGTCAAATCACTATAGGATTTTCCATCTGATTTGCGATATTCTTCATATACTTTGACGGTTATTGTGCCGTCGTCATTCCAAGAAACCAGGTCATCTATGTTGTCGCTGCAATCACTGAAGCCCAATAGTTCTAATGACTCTAAAGGTTTTGTAAAATCAACTACTTTAACTTCCCAAGGACACGCCCAATAACAGCCGTATGCCGCCAGCTTACTTCCATCGGGTGATAGTTTAGCATCAACCCAACAAAAACCCCATCCCTTATTTGCATGTTCGGACAAATAGTCTCTACGCTCGCCTGTATCAAGTCTTATAACAGTTTGTCCCTGATAGTCTTCTCCGCAAAGCAAATAGTCGTGGCCATCTTTATGACCAAGTACCCAAGAAGACCAAAAGGAATGATAGTTCCTATATACTTCTGTTATAATCTTACCCGTAGCTGTATTCTTAACTGTTCCCTTGGTATATTCCCAAGTTCCAGGCCCTGTCCAATATCTATCTATAACTAATGTATATTTATTGTCAGGTGAAAATTCGACTTTTTGACTACCGGGTATTCTTCGCCACCTACTAAATAGGCTCATCTTACCAAATTTCTTTCCAAAAACTTTAAACCAAACTCTTTCTATTTTATTTCTTATGCTGTTCATCTAAGACATTTTTAACTCCTTTTATTAGGGAACTTGAGCTTTGGATTTTACCACCGCCCAAGCCCCATATCATTTCAATATTTAACTCTTGACACAATTGTTTTTCTGGCGTATTTTGGTCTGTACGATCACCCCCGTTACCAAAATAATCAGGCCGTAATAATTCTAAAGCCCTACACACAGTGCCGTCTGTGTCATCAACGGTAATAACTTTGCTAACGCCCCGAAGTGCATTCAACACTTCAGCGCGGTCTGACCATGGCATAAACACATAACCTTTCTTATGCATTAGCCATTCGTCGCTATTTAATATGACAACTACATCTCCATAGGCAGCGGCTTCCTCAATCATACGAATATGGCCCTTATGAATGGGATCGAACCCACCAGATAAAGCTATTACTCGTGGCCAAAACAAAGACCAAAGTGTCATTTCACTGCCCATATTATACCCTCACATGCTTGGAAACATGCCACCTAAAAGTATCTAATCCTCTTAAGATTCTAAAGTCATTATCATCTATAACAAATACTATAATACCAGCGCTTATCAAAGAGCCTTTAGTTATTCTCCATTTCATTTCGTAAGCATTGTTGCCTAATGGTATAATTTGATTTTCACCAGCAACCAATACGTAGTAGAATAACTTGAAGTCCCTATCCATTAATTGCTGGTTGTATCATCGGTGGTGCTTGTAGCTGGCTTAATGTCAGTATCTACATCATCAATTGGTTGCTGCTTTATGCCGCTTATCTTTCCTGTTGAACGATATGCTGTAGCTGAACAAGCAACTGAAGCAAATGCACTCTTAGTTGCTCCAATTTGATGTGAGTCATAAGTCATAGAGAAATCTCTTGCAATACCAAGACTCATACCTTCTGCCATAGCATCTTGGTTTGCTGCTAAAAACAAAAATTGCCAAGCATACTTTCCTGTCTGATGTGAAATCATCTCGTTAATTTTTGCTTTCTTATAGTCTTTGCTGGCGTTCTCTTGTCCATCAGTCATGATAGCAACCAAAACTTTGCCAGGGCGTTCTGCCTCCGGAGTTGCTGCCAAGCGCCTACCTACGTCGTCAATTGTACGACCGATTGCGTCTAACAAGGCTGTGGTGCCGCGTGGAACATAAGTCTTATCATCTAGGCACTCACATTCTTTAACGTTTTTACCATTGTGTATCAATAGGTATTCGTTATCAAATAGTACAAGGGTAAGATTAGCATCACCTTCAACTTTCTTTTGCTCTTCAAGGAATGCATTAAAGCCACCTATAGCTTCTTTTGACATTGACTCCATACTACCACTGCGATCCAAAATAAATACCAGTTCTGTTAAATTATCTTTCATTGTTTTCCCCAATCCTTCTGTTTTCAGATGCCATCTTTTCTTTGTAGGCATCAACCAGATGTTGTTTTCTGTTATACGAAGTTGACATGTGTTCAATCTCACAAGTATCTTCGTTAAATTCAATATCTAAGCGGCCGTCAAATTGGCCACTTTCATCTTCATAATTAATTGTAATTCGTCTGCTAGTTTGTTCAACACTATGATTGATATACTTTAACATTGTATCATATATCAAATAAGTCAAGTCATCAGACTTCAGCGCCATAACACAGCTTCACCGTATTGAGCGCGCCATTCATTTTCCAGCACCGACATCATTGTCGAATTGCCATACTTGCCTTCACTAAAATAATTGTCGCGTAATATACCATCATCCCTTAAACCTATTTTGCGATATAAGTTTATGGAATCATTATTATCATATACCTCTGCCCATATCTTATGTAGGTTTAATTCTTTAAATCCATAATCAAACAATAATTCGATAGCTTCTTTGCCCTTACCAGTACCTCTATCGGTGCCCAAGAATACACCAAACTCACCAGAACGAAGTCTGAAGTCAATATAGTGTAGCCCGCAGCAACCAATTAGATAACGATTATCTATGCGATGTTGTAATGGATAACTTGTATCCAATTCTGGCAGTCCCATTATTTGAAAATAAACATGGGCTGGATTCATATTATTGCCGCGTTCTTTATACCATCTATCTTGCTGATCTTTTGATATATCTTTATATTCTCTAAAATACTTACGTAAATTTGGATCATTACGCCAGACACGCATTTGCTCGATATTTTTAGGATCCACTTCCTCTAATATTACTTTTTTACCAACTAACATTATTCACCATTTGCCTTAAGCTCAAAATCAGCATAGCATTTTGTCCTAGTGCCGTGTCCCTCATCACTACTGTACATAAATCTAACTATTAGTTTATTGTCGTAGTCGGATGAGGTTATCCAATCATCAGCATCCATACTGAAAGCCTTTTTGTATAATTCTTTAACCATCTTGTTCATCTAAAATATTCCAATAATGTTATTATACTGTGGCCCGGATACGATATCTATTTTGCCACCTTCTCTATGTCTAAAAATAAAAACATGAGCATCACAATCAGCAGAATATTTATCTAGTACTTTGTTATTATTTAACATAACAGCAATATCACTGTTTTCAGTACGTGTTATATAAACATACCATTTATCGCTCAATAGCATCTTATATAACTTTACTAAATTGGCCTTCACTTATCTCTTCTTTTTCTTTTTGCCTTTGGATTTTTCCTGTACAGGCGCCTCTACTTGTACTACTGGAGCCACTGGCTGTTCTGCAGGCTTTTCAACCACAGGGGCTTCTTCTGCAGCGGTGCCCTTGCTAATGCAATGAACATCTTTTGGAAGCCAGGCATTGGAAAATTCTACTACAATAGATTTCTCTGCGCCCTCTAACTGATAAGCCAGTCCTTCTCTAACGGCAAATGATGAGCCTGCTACTGCCTCAACTCTAGCCATTTTGCCATCAGCTAATACGGTTATAAAAAGCTTGCCCATAACAACGTATAGCAACTTTTTAACACTGACGTGAAAAACCATATCGGTCTTTTTGCCCTTTTCTATCTCTAGTATTACACCGCCCAAACCTTCTTCATGGGCCGTAATTACAACTTTCTTACCGAAAGCGGTCTTTGCATCTGTCATCTTATCCTCCTAATGATTTACTAAATCACCCTTTTATCTAATTTACACTTTTACCAAAGAACTCATCTACTTTTAATGGAATTGCCGTAGTTATTAATCCATCACTAAAATCATGAATTTTAACAGAAGAAAAAGTGGTTTTAATCATCTCATTAATACAAACTGCACTATCTCTAAAATAATCAGTAGTTGTATATTTCTTACCATTATGCTCTACTTCTACAACATGAACTCTATTTACAGGCTTAACCTTATTTTGTTGATTCGGATCACGATATTGATTATCTGGATAGAAATGATCATATTGATCTTTAAATATCATATCTGCCCCAATAAGATATATTTCAGAAGCGCCCAATATACAAGCAAGATGCATGGAACTTAAAGTAACCGAACCCACAGCCATATTTCGTTTATTAGGCTTGCCAGTCAACATTCCCTCCGAGCCATCAACTTGAGTATATTTCCTTACACTAAATCCATCTCTTATTTCTTGTCTGACAATCTTATGTAGATTATATTTATGATTATAATGAGGTAGGCCCTTCCAGTTGATTATTCTTGGAATATCTCTTCTGTATTCGGCCTCATTTAACATTTCTGCTACATGATTTGTTGGACTTGGTTTTTCCGTAACTATATGGTAGTCAGTAAGCTCATCAAAATATTTAAACCCATGATTAACCGCTATAACAACATCAAAATATTTTTTAATTTCTTTTTTATAGGGCAAAATTTCTTTTGTACTGGGCCCGCTGGATATAATTAATACTTTGCTATTTGGGTGTTTTCCCTCAAATACGTCCGGAATATTATACTTGGCTTCTTTATAAGCCTTGGGCTGTTGTTTCATATATCTTCTCCTAATACATATCTTTTATATAATTCCATATCTTTAGATGCCAGTTTAGCGAATGGGCGTTTGTCATAAGAAGTATCTATATTTATTGCAGCCGGCGAAATATACTGTAGTACCACCATAATCCTATCTGGCTTATCTGGAGCAATTCTACTTCCCATATGAAAGCAACCACAAGTATCTGCAAAAACAACCGAACCCCTTTTGCCAAACATTGGAGCTGCTACATTGTCATTAATAAATTCAAATTCATACTTTGAAGTTAGTTGGACCTTAGATCCTTTATATTTTTTAAGCATTAGATGTCTTATTTGTTTTGACTTTTCGGAAGAAACTAATGTGAGTGGCCCATCTTGTTTACTTAAAACATCAGTAGCATTTATAAATATTTTTATATTATTTATGTCCTCATAATCACAATGATACAATTGAGTACCAACCAAATTATCAGCATCATATCTGGAATATAATATCATAACAGACATTAGAATTGGTATATGTCCTAAGTATTTTGAGACAGTTGCTACAATATCTTTTCTTAAAGCAAATTTTAAAAATGATGAATCGATAGTTAATTTGCTCTGATCCAAGATGCCTGTTTTTATATACTGTTTTCCTTTAGATTTCCAAGATTTTATATTAGATGCATTTATAATATCTAGAGTGCTCGACACTATATTCATTGTTTCGATAAATTGATCAGAATCACATAATAAATAACCATCATGCCTTGGAATATCATAGGCCCATTTTTTTAATTCTTCAGCCAATTTAACTCTGTCAGAAAAGGAACTATAAGTTCTAGATTTATCTATAAAAGCCTGCCTTTTAACTTCATCTGGCACAGTAGTTAATATTTTTACTTTTTTAATTTTTGGATTAGATTTTCGTTTCATAATTTTAGTAATCTCTCCTGTACACGCTCGTGCATCTTACCATCGAAGGATAACTTCATATTCTCTAATAACTTACTTTGATTTTCCGGCCAATGGTACTTACCATCTTTAAAGTATTCATACAGACAGTGTTCTAATTCGGCAGTATCTGGAATGCCCATAGCAGCATCTGATTTAACTGTACAATACGGATCATACCCAGATTGTAGCGCAGGTATGTGTGTTCTAACCATAAACAATGGCTTTTGAATAGCGCAAACCTCTACTTCGGCCGTTGAACATCCATTCATTACAAAAGCATCGGCAAAATAATAGCGATAAATATGTGCATCAGCAGCAGTGATAAAATGAATATGCTTGTTATTTTGAAGAGCTGTATAATCATTGATATACTTTTTGCCCCAGCTATGTGTATTTAAGAATTGTATCATTTCTTTATGCACTTGTCTTGGCTTAATCATAACAAGCCAGTCTTCTTTTTCAGCTTGTCTAGCCAAAGCTATAGCAGTTCTAAAATAATCTTCATTATGGTCATTAAAATCATAGCGATCCCTGCAACAAAATCCTATAAATAAAATAACCTTTTTGGCAGTTGGGTGTTTAGTTTTAGCAAGAATTTTTGATTTATAGGAATTAAAATATTCCTGGTTATATATTATGTCAAACTGTGGTAAAGCATTTAGCAATATTTTTGAGTCATCTACCTTTGCCACATGTCTAACCCACTCCGCAAATACTTGGGTAGCTCCACAATATAAATCCATACCCTTCCAAACAGAAGTATCGAAACCAGCTAACTTTATAATCCCTTTAACATGATTACCAACCATGCCATGAGAAACATACACACGCTTAAAGTTTCCTTCTACTCTTTTATGCATATTCGTTAGGTCTGCCTGTACATATATATCAGGCTTGAACTCGGCTACTAAATCATTTATTTCCTTTGTCTGATCTTTGGTTTTATAATATCGTATGTTCTTTAATTTAAAATCAGAATAATCTTCTGGTACAAGCTTGGATTTTGCGGGCGGTGGGCCAATGACTATCTGCTCCATATCTTTGCGCTCCACAAATGATTCAAATACACGTTTGTGGGCAGGAGAGGTTATAACATATAAAGCTTTTTTCATTATTTAACCATATTTAAAATATAATAAGATGCGGAAACAAATGAGTCAAATGTGTCAGAGGGCATGGCATTTTCTTGAGATCTTACCATTTTGTATTTTCCGGTTGTAACTCGATACGATGAAATGCCAAGTGCTGAAGCTGCTGCTATATCACTGTACGGATCGTCTCCAATTATAATCATATCCTGTACTTCTACTCCAAGTTTTTGAGCAGCTATCTGATATGACACAATGGATGGTTTTGGCGCATTATGTTCTAAACATAATACAACTTCATCAACCAATTTATATAGACCTAACGCGATAACCTTATTTTTTTGAGTTATAACACTACCATCAGTTACTATTGCGAGTTTGAACCTTTCTCTTAGTTTATCTAAGGCCTTCTCTACGCCATCATATAATTTAATACTTGGCGCATGTTCCCTGTAGATAGACACCAAGGATTCACTATCCGGCGTCGTAATTTTGTAGTGAGCTTTAATATAGTCGAACAGACCAGAGCGCCCATTGCGAGCAAATCTGTATAGCATTCTATCGTATACTTGTTCTTTATCTAGGTCATTATGCTTGGCGATGACATTGGCAACAGCCCTATAACCACTATAAACATGGTCAATTTCACTAAACAAAGTATCATCTAGGTCAATTGCTATTGCTTTCACAAATTATATCCTGCGCATAACGATACATGTTAAGCCCAATTTTGATTTCTTTATTATTGTAAGCAGTGGGGTCTCCGTATAGCATTTTTAGAATACGCAATGGAGAATTTAAACCAGCACTAATACTTAAATTAGATGCCCCACCAAATCTAGAATTAGCTTCTATCATGATTACGCTTACGCCAGAATAGAATGCCTGAAGTACATTATGCCCAACAAGTCCTAATTTTTCTCCAATCTCCATACACATGTTCATTAAGATTGGCAGGTCGACAACTTTACTAATTTTGGATTCTCCGCCGACTATCTGGACTCTCTGACGACAAACGGCCTGCAACGCCTTGGTGCCTTCTAGGTTCATTAATAAGTCTATACTAAATTCATCGTCATCGATAAACGGATGAACCATAAAATCCTGGTTACTGAATAACTCCACTTCTTCTTTGGTATGTGCTATTCTAACGCCTGCACTTGCTGCGCCATACACCGGACGAATAAAGTATGGAGGATTTGCCAGACTAATATCTTTGATAATAGGAACTGGACAATATCCTTCTTTTTCTAAAAATTCAGCAAACATTTTTTTATTTAAACATATTTCAACGGTTTTTTCTGAAGGAACTAAAATAGTAATTCCCTTTTTGGAAAAATCTTGTTTGATTTCTGACATTATGCCCAGCTCACCATCTCTCGTTGGAATAATAAGTTTAATGTTATATTCTAGACATATAGATTCTAGGGCACTTATGAAATCATTTCTATTAGATACTCTTGGCAATATAAAATGCTTATCACTGAAAAAGGCAGTAGCTACGGCATTAGTCAGATCACCAGTAAAAACTTTAGAGCCATATACCTTGGCGGCTTCTAAAAAACTTTTGACTAGCAAAACTTTAGAACTAGAACTAGTAATTAAGATATTCATTCTTTACGCCCTACAAAGATTTTTAGCTTCGGTGCATAGTCTTTCGCAAAAATTACCATCTACCTTATGCAAAACATGCTCCACTATTTTCATATCTTTCACTATCAGCTTATCTGTATTAAGTCCTATATCTAATGCGCCTTCCATTTCGTCTGGATGATGCACAGTGTGCATATACTTATTATACTCTATTATACCTTTTAACTTGCTTCCTTGCTCAAATAAGGTGTGGATAACTGGTTTGTTATTAATCATTGCCTCCAGCATCATTATACTATTATATCCCACTACCAAATCAGAAATCATTATCATTTCGCGGGCGGCGCTGCTATCCATTCTATTATCGCCTATCACCTTCATATATGGAGTCGGCTGTTTATAATATTTTTCCATAAGACCAGATACTTCCCTGCCTGGGCCCATCCCTTTAACATAACACTTCATTGCCATTGGATGTATTTTGACTACTACTTGAACTTCATCCTGATGTTTGATTGCATATTGTTCTAGGGATCTTAAAGTATTTTGTAAATCATCATAAGCATCTATCAAGACTCTTTTTTCATCCTGCAGCTCTATATAATATGGAGGATATGAACAAAAATAAATAATCTTCTTATTACTTTCTAATCCATGCTTCTTTAGAATAACATCTTTAGCTGGCCACAAATCCTTACGCAGGTATATATCAAATCTCGGATATCCAATAACCTTGGTATTAACCATGTCAGCCCACATATTACCATACCTTTCTCCTGGTGCTAATACCAAATCAGGAGTGGTGTAGTATTGGTCTTTGTATTTAAAACGCTCATCATTGGAGATTTTACCTGGCATTAGCTCTCGTGGTATTAATATTACCTTCAATCCCTTATTACGCAGGTATTCCAAAGTCTTCTGCATTGGAATTTCCCACACCTCTGTGGCCACGACAAATTTGTACTTACTATCTACACCAGATTTTGGTATATTAAAAGCGTTGTCGTGCATATCTATACTCACTCCATGCTTTTTTGGATTCCAAAATGGCGATGTAATAAAGTCTATATTCCAAATTCTAGGGTCTAAAAATAGTCCATGTAACATATTATCTCCATCCTCCTATCGGCCATCTTCCGGGATTAATGAAACGTTCATCTTTAACAGCAAACTGTTTAAAGTCAATACTATGTGCAAATGGCTCGTTATATTCGTAAATTAGAGTTTTGAGTTGTTCTAGATTATCTATACCAACAACAATATTATCTATGTCTAGCGACTTAATATATTCCATTGCAAGCTTTCTAACAGAAATATTATGTTGCTTTGATACATTATTAAGCTGCTCAATGTTCGACTCTATATCTGTAAAGTATTCATTAATATTCTTGGTATCCATGAGTATCAGTCCCTGCAAGAATACTGAGCGTACATGTATTTTAATATTCCTTTCTTTTAGTATGGTTATGACGTCAGCAAATCTTTGGTCGAACACATTTAATGGAACCTGCACTATATCTATTGGATATATATCGATTATCTTTAATATCTGATCAACTGTGCCAGCTGATACGCCTATGTGTTTAACCAAGTTTCGTTTCTTAAAGTCTAAAAAAGTGTCAATCCATTCATCGGAGCCTGGTGACAACAAATCATTTGGATTATGAACCAATAGGCCAAATAAACAATCTGTTTTAAGCCTTTCTAAAGACTTATTTATTTCGTCTTTAATGCTAGTTGCCGAAGAGTTTAAGTATATTTTAGTCACTGTATTAAAACTAAAACCTAATTTGGTGGAGATATCACCAATCAAATCTTCGCTTACACCATAATCATTGCCAGTGTCTATAAATGAGATATTGTTATTTTTAGCCATCTCAAATATTTTAAACACTTCTTCAGTTGGTGGTCGCCCATTCTTATTTGCTATGCCATAATTTCTACCAAACTGGGCAGTCCCAAGCATCAATTTCATATACTGGTTTCCCTAATAGCTTTATCCAAGTCACCATGAGTATCATAATTTTTGCAAATCGCTGTAATTAGATTGAAATCATCTTCGGTATCAAACGAGAAATCAGGAAATTTTGATATGTCAATTATAGAATGCGGTCTATGATTATCAAACGAATGAATACTATATTGAGTGCCGCGACGATACATAAATTTAGTGACGTGCTCTCTTTCAGATTTATCACTGGCCAATTGCCAGGTCTCAAATAGCATCCAATATGGAAATATTTCAACATCTGTTCCATCTGGATATGGTTTTGTAGCAACAGCAATTCCATTACTCATAAAACCATTATGTTTATTGTCTAAATACTCACATAGCATCTCGTCTATCACTTTACCCTGAATTAGAGGACAATCAGCCGTAATCCTGACTACTAAACTTAAATTGTTTTCTCTAGCTGCCATAAAATAACGATTTAGAACATCATCTTCGTCACCAAAATAGGTACAAAAACGGGAATCTGTGTAATTTATAAACTCTCCATTTTCCAATCTTTGACTAAATTCTTCTTCATCATATTTTGGCATTGCTAATATAATTTTATTTGCCAATTTCGAACTAGCCGCGCCGCTCAATACACGTTGTAACGTGTATGAACCATTGATATCTTGATATATCTTGCGAGGGAACCTATTAGATTTGGTTCTTGCCTGAATTATAATTCCTATTGACATATACGACCTACATAATAACAATTTCGACCTACGCCAAATTTAGCAAGCATAGAATATACAAGCCTTCTGATATAGCCCGGAATAAACATTTCGAATTTAACTCTAATATCGTGGCATCGTTTCCCTAATTTCTTGTTACTCGTATAATCAAATCCCATCAACAAAAATAATTCTATAGGAAAATCACCACGCTGGCAGCAATTCTTAAACCCCAATCCCTGCATGAATTTGTTTAGAGAAGAGTAATTGAAATAGTTTATGTGATCTGGGATAGCTAACCACCATTCTTTCATGATACTTAGCCTCTTCTTCGCCAATGCCTGTACTCTAGTAAAATCATTTGGAACTACAATAATAACAATTCCATTATCATGTAACATTCCCTTTACCATATTCATCACATCGTATGGATATGGAACATGTTCTAATACATTAACTAAAATAATAGCATCAAATTTTTCTATGTTTGTATCGTAAAATTCTTTTAAAGATTTACTATGAACATTTTTACAGCCTTTCATTTTAGCTATTTCGGTTGCATAAATGGATGAGTCTAGACCACAAACATCAAAACCGCTGCGTTCTAACTCACATAATAAATTTCCTATACCGCAGCCTACTTCTAAAACTTTATTTCCAGAAGAATACTTTTTTATATAATGAGCAACATCGGAGTGAAGCGTTCGTTTTAACCATGCCTCCTCAGAGGATACATCTTTGGCATTAGAGGACAGCATTCTAGCTATATGATCTGGTCTTCCGCTCCCATCTTTACTCATTTCATAATATTTTGTTTTATAAAATTCATCTATATTCTTTATATCAGGCCTTGGGAATAGATGTTTAAAGCCATATAAAGAATCTTCTACAATTTTATACTCTTCACTCATTACACTCTTTCCCACTTCTTCTTTGGCTCTGTTATTATAGTTCTAGTAAATATAGCAGCCGAGCGCTCACCTTCAAGTGTAGAGTCTATCAAATTCTTTTTAACAGCTTTTGCCACAACTTTTAGTGATTTCTTAATAGCTTTAAGTGTCTTTTGAATATCTTTAGGTTGGTGCGCCCAGGTAACATATACTGCGTTGCCCCAGAATATTCCGTTCTTAACCATTTCCTGATGAAATAAATCTTTCGCACCTTGAGCATCATCCATCATGAACTTAACATTAAATACTGGACCTAGACCAACCATCTTGCCATCTATTTTAAGCCTATCGCATTCATCATTAAAGGTTTTTTGTATTAATGCGCCTTGCTCCCAGATATGCTTATATATAACATCCTTATTGTCTCTTAATTCCTTTATAGTTTCAATAGAAGCTGCTATCGATAAAGCGTCACCAAGATAAGTACCACTAAAGAATACTTGTTCAAGCCCAGCCATAACTTCCTTTTTGCCAGCTAATATGGAGATTGGCATCCCATTAGCACAGGCTTTACCAAAAGTTGCCATGTCTGGCGTCACTCCATAGTAAGCTTGCGCACCACCGAGTGACCAACGAAAGCCTGTAACCATTTCGTCAAATATCAGTATGGCATCGTATTTAGTACAAAGGTCTCGAACACCTTGGAGAAATCCCGGAGCCGGTGCCTCTAATAAGGTAGGCTCCATAATCAAACAAGCAAATTTTCCTGTCTTAAGCTTTTCTTCAAGTGCTTCAAGATTATTATAAGGAAATCTTTCTACCAATTCCTTCATGCTTTTAGGCAAACCATAGTCTCTGGTAGAAACCGCAGCGAATATGTCTCCCCAGCCATGATAATGGCCTTCTGGGGATAAGATGTGGTCTTTGCCTTTTAAGTGTCTGGCGATTCTGACAGCTATAGTAGTTACATCTGAACCATTCTTACCAAAGCGAACCATTTCGGCACAGGGAACAGTTTCTGTTATGAGCTGTGCTAATTCGACTTCAGACTCATGCGGCAGCGAAAAAATAGTACCCTTTTTAAGTTGATTGATTATAGCTTTATTAGTTCTTGGATGATTATAACCTAACATAATAGGCCCTAGGCTCATCACATGGTCGATATACTTATTCCCATCTATATCCCATATGTAACAACCTTTTGCTTTATCAACAAACACTGGATGAACACCACGAACAAATTGGTTATAGCATTTGCTCGCCGTTTGTGTTCCCTTTGGTATAATTTCTAAAGCTTTTTCCAAAAGTGCTGTAGATTTTGTTATATCTGGCTTCTTATACATTATTAAACTCCCAAAAATCATTACTGTTTGTACTATAACAATCTAATGGATTATAATTAATTTTCATTTGCTGTTGTACAAACGAAAGTATTCCGCTTTTAGCATCAATAATAAATGTGGAATCTATTTCCATTCCACTTTGAACAATTGAAGTGACATCATGCCGTTCCATTAGCGGATCAATTTCCATAGTAATTACATGCCTTTTGATATATGAGCTTCGCAAAAAGCACTCATACAACATTTTAGTATCTCTATTCATATTTCCAATGACCATTTTCGTCTTGAGAAAAATATTTTGGATTGAAACAGCTAACCATTACTCTATCCAGTATTTTGCCATTCAATTGGTAATGTCCCAACAGCCTACCTTCTATAACCCATCCAGCTTTGGTATATGCTTTAACAGAGCCAATATTATCGGAATACATCCCACCGGATAATTTTCGTATATCATATTTTTCAAAGGCTACTTTATTACCCAACTTAATTATTTCTGTTCCAAGTCCCTTGCCCCAATAATTAGTATCTCCAATTACCGTAACTAAATCGGCTGTATTGTGTTTGAGGTCAATGGGGCCAATCTTCACGTTTCCAATGTGCTTGTCATTTTGGTTATCACATATAGCATACATATAGTATGTCTTTGTGGCTATACCGTGATTCATATATTCAATAATAGACTCACGAGTAAGATTTTTTGCTTCAAGAAATCCTGTAACCTTTTCGTCTCTAAACCAGCCGATATAATTTTCATTGACATCAGCTTCTGTTAGCTCACGTAAATAAAGCCGCTCGCTACGAAATACTTCCATTGTTTCTCCATTCCGCAAAATTATGAAATCTATAAGAGTCTAGGTACTTGCCTTCGAGGTAAAAATCTTGCTCTTCTGTAGCATATTGCTTATACCCATTTTTTAATAATACTTTACAGGATGCCTGATTGTTTGCCACAACATGGGCGTTTAATTTATTAAGATTTAATTTATTAAAGGCATAATCAGTTAGTAAGCTAACTGTTTCTGTAGCCATTCCTGTGCCCCAATATAATTTCTCACCTATCATATATCCTATTTCAGCCTTACGATTTATCCAATCTATGTTGTGTATAGAGCAGGTGCCTATAAAGTGGTTAAAGTCATCGTCTTGCCACAAAGAATCACCGCTATTTATACCTACATTAGATAGGATAGAAAACATAAGATTTTTTTCACCATTGGGGACAAAAACATCACCTCTAACAACTGGAAAACGTCGAGAATCAATATATTTGTTAATTTGAGTATCGTTAAGCCAATTTAAGTATTTGCCAATTATATATTGGTCAGAAAACTTAACCAACTTAATTTTCTTACCTTCTAGATACTTCTCCATTATGCCCTCTTCATTGGATGCTTAAAGCCTATAATCAGTTCGTTGTCTTCAATAGAATAATTATCAACTCGCAAATCTTCTTTCCACATTCCCAATTCTTCGTGAAAGGTCTGAACTCTTATTTGGAGCTCTATAATATTATCGTGTTGTATAATTTGCTTTCTGGAAAAATAAAGCATCTTAATATATATATCTTTGATTGCCACATTCATAATTTTTCAATAGCAGTAAATTCTTTTTGAATATATTCTATATCTTCCAGGAGTGAATCTTTGTTGTCACCAATTCGCCATTCTAAATGGAATTCAACATAAGCCTTACGATTAATGCACATACTATTTGTTATATCCTCTAATAGCATTCTAGAATATATTGTTCGGATTCTATGATCCATACTTGGCATCTCTGATTGCCATATCCAAATTTCCGTGTCTATCGTATCCTTCACAAATAGCTTTTATCATAACCAGATCTTCTGGAGTATCGAATGAGAAATCAGCAAACCTGTTACTGATTATTGGGTTTGGCCTATGATTATCAAAAGAGTGAATCGTATAAGAAGTCCCTCTCCTATACATAAATGGAGTAACATGTTCCCTATGGATTGGGTCTTTTGTTAGCTGACAGGCTTCTGCCAGCATCCAGTATGGAAATATCTCAACCGATATACCACATGGATATGGGGCTTTTGATACCGTATAAATATTGGAGCAGAATCCATTATAGCCATTTTTTAAATAATCACATACCATTTCATCTATCAGTGATCCCTGTATCAAGGGACAATCTGCAGTTATCCGTACTATTGTACTAATACCAAATTTACGGGCTGCCTGGAAATAACGATCCATTAAGTCATCTGGACTTCCGAAGTAAGTGTCGAACCTACTATCAATGAATCTGGCAAAGTCACCATTTTCTCTTCGTTCAGTGAATTCTATCTCATCGTATTTGGGCATAGCAAGAATAATCTTGTGTGGTATCTGTGAGGCTGTGCAACCTTCGAGTACTCGTTGTAAGGTATATTTGCCGTTGATGTCTTCGTATATTTTTTTAGGGAATCGTCTGGAACCTGTGCGCGCCTGAATTATTATACCTATCATAATTTATAATCCTCAAAAACATTTTCGCCTTTTCTCATATTTATAGCAAATCTGTCTTGTCTTATAGTAATTACATATGATTCTTTATATTTTTCCCAATCTAAATATACATGCTGCATATCCATGTAACCGTTTAATTCATAGCTTCCTATCAAGCAGGTTTTGATTTCTCTATCATTAATTAGTATTTGTTCGTATAGTGTCTTTATTCCGTGATTCATCCAAACCTTCTATCAAGCTACAAACTCTAGCTATTCCTTTGCCATCTATATAGTGTTGGGCCAGCCTACTTAAATCTTCTCTGTAGTATTCACTATTCATCAGCCAGCTTATTTTTAATTTTAAGTCTTCTTTGTTTGGTTCTGCTGGCAAACAACAGTGCGATACATATTCGATATTATTATTTTGATGCTCGTATTGTGGAATGGCAACACATGGCAGTCCATAATAAAGGGCCTGAAATAGAGTCAGGCCACCATTCACTATTCCTATTATACACTCCCGCATAGCCGTATAGTAATCTTCTTCCTCGAACATCACAACATTTGAATATTGTTCTTTGAAATTTGGATGGTTAAGGCTTTTGGCAACAATAGCGTTCATGCCAAAATCTTGTAGCACCTCGATAGCCATCTTGGCATAATTATTAGCATCATATCCACCCATGCCGATAAATACCGAATTACTCTTTTTATATGGCCTATATTTATCCCATGATAAATTAGTTGGGAATACAACATAGTAAATGCCCTTATGGGTTGCGGCGGGATTAACGAAAGCACTAATACTTGTATCTACAGACGATGCATCTTGGGCGGCGCCATCTATTAAAACCACTTTCATTCCAGCCGCTTTTGCTCTTTGTATTAGGTCTGTTTGCGGAAACATATGATCAATAACAAGAACATCATTATCAGATATCAAAACACCATCTTCAACATTACTTATTTTGTGGCCTCGGCGCTTCAACTCTTCTGAAAGCACTTTCGTTCTATATAAATGTCCTGTTCCTATCTCATTTACCTGGCCGTGTTCAAAGAAAAAAGTTATTTTCATCCTAAATATTCCTCTATAAACGCCTCTACTTTTAATACCAAATCGCGTCTTTCTTGGATTACGGAATGTCCCTTGACCCATTGAGTTGAGTGTAATTTTTCAATAGCAGAAACTATATGTGGCTTGCCAGATGGACCAAACTTACCTCTACCTTGCGGAGTATTTTTGGTAGAGAAAGTGGTCTTAAAATTAACCTTGTAATGGAGCCTTGATAAGTAAAGTGTCTTTATCAAATCATCCATCATAGTCCGGAGTGTCTTTGAAATTGAACTGCGCCCTTTTCAAATTCCTCTAATTTTAATTCACCAGAGCCCAATATTTCTTCGTATAGTCTTATTCTATTAACCATCATAGAGAACATTCTCGGATCAGCAGAGACGGGATTATCTACTGCTCCATTTGTTTGGTCTAATGTAAAATGCTTTTCGATTGTCGTCGCACCAGCCAATATAGCAAGTGATGGAATAGTAATTCCAGAAGTATGATCACTATAACCAAAGGTTCTTGCACCCATATGAAAGTTATTTTGTAGTGACCGAATAGCAGCCAAATTAGCATTAGTCTCTACCAATGGGTATGAAGACTTGCAATGTAATAAGGTTAGATATGAAACATCGTTTAACGCCCTCAACGAAGATGAAATTTGATCAACAGCAGACATACCGGTAGAAAGAACAACCTTGTAATCATGAAATTGCTTAGCATATTCATTAACCGCGCGCAAGAACTCTATATTATTTATATCAAACGATGCTATCTTTACTCTTCTTAATTTAAGATCTTCTACTAAAAATTTTAATGCGCTAATATCAAATGGTGTACTAAAAAACTCAATACCTACTTTATCTGCATGTTCTTTTATTTGGGCATGCCATTCAAATGGCATTTCGCAGCCCTTCAAAATATTTAAAATTTCACTAGAAACATATCTATTTAATACTCTAGTTTCTGTTGTATATGTTTGAAACTTAATAGCATCGGCCCCGGACTCTTTAGCAGCCTCTACCAATGCTTTTGCCAAACCCAACTCACCCTTATGATTAATTCCTGCTTCTGCTATTACAAATGTTCTTGCCATACTAGCTCCCATAATCGTTAATAAATCCCTTCAAACCCTTTCGTAATTCATATAAATCACTGACAGCAAACGAGTTCATTTCTCTATTTTGTATAGTATCTACAACGGCCATGCTTATAGCATGATCACCAAGCTTGGACATATCGGTATTTACATCTACAGTATCACCAATTATATTAGATAGGCTTGCCAAACAACTAAACATATCATATTTAAGGTATAAAAAATAAATAGAATGAACCGTCTGATCCATATTATTCCACCGTTACACTTTTTGCTAGATTTCTTGGCTTATCTACATCAGTGCCTTTAAACCAGGCGGTGTATAAGGCCAAGAGTTGCAAAGGAACAACCGTAAGCATTGGATATAATAATTCGCCAGTTACCGGAACTCGAATTACATCGTGCGCTATAGTGGAGATAAGCTCATCATCCTCATTAGCTATTGCTATTACTCTGGCACCACGAGCTTTAACTTCATGCATATTGGATAATACTTTTTCGTAAGTTCCGTCCTTTATAGCAACCATAATGACCGGATAGCCCTCACTAATAAGTGCTATAGGACCATGCTTCAATTCAGCAGAGGACATTCCCTCAGCGTGTATATAGGAAATTTCTTTTAGCTTTAAGGCGCCCTCTTGTGCTATAGGAACATTTAGGCCGCGCCCCAAGAATAGAGCAGATGGCTTATGTATCAACGATTTTGCTATCTCTTTGATATGCTCTATCTGTTCAAATATCTTTGGCATGTCATCAGCGATTGCATAGATATTATGTTGGATGCCATTAAACATCTTGCCGCCAGCAAACATATTATTAATGATGCCGGTTAAGCACATCAGCACAGTAAGCTGTGAGGTAAAAGCCTTTGTTGAGGCTACACTTACTTCCGGGCCGGCGGCAGTATAAATGGTGAGGTCAGATTCACGGGACAATGACGAACCCAGAACGTTTATAATAGATACGACCTTTGCACCGGTTTCTTTGGCATACTTAATAGCCATTATCGTATCTGCCGTTTCGCCTGACTGACTAACCGCTATAACCAAAGTATTGGCATCAAGTCTTTTGCCGCTATACTTAACTTCGCTGGCCAGCATTGCTTGAGCGCTAATGCCAGTTAAACCTTCGATAGCCATTGCCCCTATCATACAAGCATGATGACTGGTTCCACAAGCAATTAGAACTATTTTAGGCAATACCTGTTCGTTCATAATAGCATATAAGTCTTCTGCAACTTTCGTCCAATTGTTTTTCAGCATCGTATCGAATATGGCAACTGGCTGTTCGTGTATTTCTTTTTCCATAAAGGTATGGAATTTTCCCATATGCGCCGATGCTACAGACCATGGAATTTCGAGTGGTTCTTTTTTAATTTCAGTACCATTCTTGTATGTCGTAATGCCACTTTTTTGGACGACAGCAGTTTCATCATCGTCCATTACCAACATCTTATTAGTGTAAGGTAGTATGGCCTGAATATCAGAGGCTACAATGGCACCACCATCAAAGCTGCCAAGTATAAGTGGGGAAGACTTACGAGCAACTATTATCTTGTCTCGTTCATCCGCCGAAATAACAGCAATAGCATAGGAGCCTTGTAATTGCTCTACAGCAGCTCTAACCTTGGCATGTGTGTCGCCATCCGCAAGATCTATTAGATGTGCTATAACTTCTGTATCCGTCTCACTATAAAAAGTTCTTCCGGCTTTAATTAAATAGTCTTTAAGTTCCAAGAAGTTATCTATAACACCATTATGAACAATAGAAATCTTTCCAGCAACATGTGGATGCGCGTTCTTTTCTGAAACCCCACCATGAGTTGCCCATCGTGTATGTGCAATGGCTATATCAGTTTGCTCTGTGACTCGCTCTATTGCCTTGGCAAGATTGATAAGTCGACCAACCTTTTTAATTCCTATTGCTCCATGGTCTGAATAGGCAAACACACCAGCAGAATCGTATCCTCTATATTCAAGACACTTTAGGCCATCTACAGCTCTTTGTATAGCATTCTTTTCGCCTATAAAGCCGACGATACCGCACATATTACGCTCCGCACAATTTAGATTATATAGAACCCTTTATCATCAGTTCAAGGTCTTCAAGATTACTTACGACTGGCATATCTGGACGTATCAAAGCTAATTGCTTTGTTAGACCACCGCGCTTAACATATCCTGGCTCGATTCCGACAAACATTCTTATTCCAGATGACGCAGAATGACAACCTATTTCGTATAAAGAAGTCTGGCATAAGCCCTCTTTCGGAAACCAAAATAAGATACAATTAACTTTACGTAAGTGATCAAATTCCCATTTAATCTGATGGGTGGTTACATACTGATCATGTTCTTGGTTTGGAAATTCTTTTCGTCTTGGGTTTATTACTGCTAATTTAGTATCTGATAGTCTATCAACCATTTCAGTTTGCCAATCTGGACAACCTATAATTCCGCCAGCAAGAAATATACTTAACTCGCCCGGTTGTGGTTCGTAAATAGTTGGTGCTTCTATATATCTCATATAAATCTTCCTTTAGGACTGATATTGCCTGTCCATTTTGTTATAAGTAGGGGTTTAGCATGTGTCTGAACTATTATATGACCATCTTGTTGTATTTCATAACAGCCTGGGCCCCTAGAGCTTCTGTTCTGATTAAGTACTCGGGCTTCCATCACCGAAACCTCTGAATTTTCAGTACGAGCAATGCAACTTGCGTATGGCGGTGCATGTGCTCTGATATGTTGAACTATTTGTTCGGCTGTCTTCATCCAGCTTATGTATCTATTCTCTGAACGCAACGGAACAACACAAGTAGCTATTGAGTCATCTTGCTTCTTTCGTGAATTAACTCCACTCATAATAGCACGGTAGTTGTCTTTAAATAATTCAACACCAACGTTCATCATATGTTTATTAAGTTCGAACCCAGTTCGTTCTTCTACGGCGGTAAGCTTTTGTGCTATAATGTCGCCTGTATCCATCCCAGCATCTATATAGTGTATTGTGGTTCCAGCTGTTTCATCTCCGTTCAATACAGAAAAATATGTAGGATTGGGGCCTCGATATCTTGGTAGTGCTGCTGGGTGAATATTGATACAACCCATAGGAGGTGTATCAATTACAGATTGTGGTATTATTTTACGATAATAGATACTAAAAATAATATCAGGCATCGCACTCTTAACATGTGCCAATAATGCTTCTTTATTCTCAATACGATAAGTCTGAATGCCTTTGTCAGCGCAATGTTCTCTGACTAGCTTACCAAATACACGATCGCGTTCTTCGTCATGCTCTATAACACCAACCAAATTATGAGTGCCATCTTCAACTATAAAGTCAATTATATCTTTAGCTATCTGCTGACAGCCCATTAGAAGTATTCTTTTCATTTTCTATAATAGTTTAGCACTTTTTTAAGTGCTTGAATTACATCATCAACATCTTGGTCTGTTAATTTAGCCGATAGGGGAAGTGATAGAGTGCGTTCTGACATCCATTGGGAATTAGGAAAGTTTTTTGCGTTCCAACCAAATGTCTTATGATAATATGGATGAGCATGAATTGCCGTATAGTGTACGCCAGTTCCTATACCTTCTTTCGTTAAAGCATTTAATACGAAATCGCGACTAACTTTAAGAGACTCAACTTTTAGATATATAGTAAACAAGTGATATGCGTGCTTAATGTTTTCTGGAATATTTGGTGGTAGATAAACTGGCAATCCACGAAAATCGGTCATATACTTCTTCCAAACAAAATTACGTTTTTCCCAATTACTTTCTACTCGTGACAACTGAGATAAAGCAAAAGAAGAAGCAACATCAGTTAAGTTGTATTTATAACCAGGGTATAGTATTTCGTAATGCTTAAATCCCTCTTTACCAAATCTATTGTGGGCACCTTTAGACATTCCGTGCAATGAAAGCATTCTAACTTCGCGCATTATGTCTTCATTATCAGTTATAAGCATTCCGCCTTCGCCACAAGCAGTAGTAAAATTCTTTGTGCTATAAAAGGAAAAGCAGCCTATATCACCGAAGGTTCCACAATGCCTACCATCAAATGTTCCTTCAATAGCATGTGCACAATCTTCAATTAGATACAAATTATAGCGCTTACAGATATTTACTATGGCATCCATTTGACATGGGTAACCAGCAAAATGTACTACAACTATAGCTTTTGTTCTTGGAGTAATCTTTTCTTCTATTTTATTCCACTCTATGTTTCCTATTTTCAATTGACAATCGACTGGTACTGGAGTTAAACCAGCATGTATTATCGTACTAACTGTTGCCGTGAAAGTGAAATCTGTAGTAATAATTTCATCGCCGGGCTGAAGCTTTAAGGATAATAAAGCAAGATGCAAAGCGGCCGTACAAGAATTAAGCGCAACGGCATACTTAACGCCTTTGTATTCAGCAAACTTGTTCTCAAACTCTGTGGTCTTTGGTCCTGTTCCTAACCAACAGGAACGCATGGTATCTACAGCAGCCTGGATATCTTCTTCCAAAACTTCTGGCTGACCAAATACTAATAGGTCTTTTCTAATGGGCGTACCACTCTCAATTGCTGGCTTATTCATATTTTTTATAGTTTAGATGTTCTAAAAGAAAATCATTAGATGCTTGTGTAGAAACCGTTCCGCCGCCGAAGAGACCTATCCAGCCTGGCATTTCACTCGATGGCTGATCTGCGATTGCTGTAAAAAGAGGCTCTCTTTTACATAACACATGCATATAAAATAACATCATTAATGGATCTATTTTCATTTATCAAACTCTTTAAGTTCCTCTGGAGTGAATTGTTCAACGGCATTAGAAGAATACTTAAATGGCTCTACACGAGGCTCATCCGGATAATCAAGCGCCCAACCTATTCCTGGCTCACTCACACTTGCTGGAACTATTTTATAAAATTTATCACAATCAACTACGTACAGCATTTCAGTTTCAGAAATTAAATCTTCATGAACTTTTTCGTAACCGCGCATTCCTATAAACGTAACCGGAATTCCTGGTGCAAAAGTATTAGCAAAAGACATTATAGTTGTGGCCTTTAATTTGGGTATAAATATCTCACCACCTATAGTATTGTTTAAAGCAAATAAATTTAAATCTACGGCATCATCCATAGACATAAAAAAGCGAGTCATGTCTTCGTCGGTGACAGTTACTTTGCCTTGCTTTGCTTGATTCTCGAATAATTGTCTAACTGAACCATTAGAACCATATACATTGCCGTATCTTGTAACAGTGAAGCGGGTCTCCCTGTCAGCATAATTATTGCCATTAATAAAGAGCTGCTCTGCTACGAATTTAGTGCCGCCATACAAAGTTGCTGGAGCACACGCCTTATCGGTAGAGACCAGCAGGGCTCTTTTAACGCCGTTTGCAATACAGGCCTCTAGGACATTCATACTGCCCAGAACGTTGCTCTTAACGGCTTCTATGGGGTTATACGTGCATGTTTCAACACGTTTCATACAAGCAGCGTGAATACAAACATCTACGCCTTTTAAAGCCACCATGAGCCTTTCTTTATCTCGAATATCACCAATTAAATATCTAATATTGTTATGGACAGCAAACTTCTGGCGCATATTGGCCTGCTTTAATTCACAACGACTAAAGATTATAACCTTCTTTGCTACACCGACAATCTTCTCGGTTAAAGCATGGCCTAACGAACCAGTGCCACCAGTAATCAATACAGTCTTACCACGAACGGCGTCTAGGTCTGTTCCATCGGTTATGTATTTATCTTTGCCAGCCATTTCAAGATATTGATCGTGCGTATAGAACATCCTTCCCGATGGCTTACGATGGGCTTTCAACTTGCCTTCACGGTCCCAATTACGCAAGGTTTGAACCGAAAGCTCTAATTTTTTTGCCATTTCACTTGTAGAATACATTCTGCTCCTCATCTACTATACACTAATGCCCAAAGTATAGTTATATCCTTATACTCTATTTCATAATATTAGTAGATTTTTGATGTATTCTATTGCCTTATATACAAAAAAATATAAAAAATGCTATAATTTACATAAGATACTCCTTACAAAATAAAAAAAGACAGAGATAATCTGTCATTATAATTACGTTATTATGTGTCATTTATATTAACTATTGCGGTGGTGGCGCACTAAGAAATTTATCTAGGCGAGAGTTTTTATTAGCATACTGTCCTATATTCTGTATTCTATAATGTAAATCTTTATATTTACTTTTCAACCAAGTAAAAATTATTCTCCATGATGTTTGATTTGCTATTTTAATATTGTCTTCATGCGGAATAGACACAAAAATATATACATATAGTGAATACACTTCTGGACTCATAGTAGCATCGGATATATTTTTATTACTATTCATTTATGTTTAAACTAAACAAAATAGACATTACAAAAGCGGCGAGGTCTTCAAAAGATGTAGTTTTGGCTGTTGAATATCGTTGTATAAAGGTTATAACTTGCTCTACTTCTTCGGCACTCATATTATAGAATAGATGTCCGTACTCTTTTGGTGAGGTAAAGTAAGCCCAATAAGCAAGTCTCACTCCAGCGTTCATTACTTGTCCCTTATTATGTCAGTGGCTATAACTCTAGCACTGTTTATAGGAACAGAACCTATAAACTTCTCAACCCATGCCTTTCGTAAAATTGGGTCAAGCTTATTAGTCAGCTTCCACTCACCCGAAAGTATTTTGCTTTGTTCTACGCTTTCTACTACTCCCCCAAAATTATATAAATGTCCCGTTTCATTGGAGAAATAATCTTTCATCTTATTTTTATCCCAATTCCACCTGTTAAGAGAAAACGGAATATTAACTACATAATTTCCAGCATACACAGCTTCATATATGCCAGAGCTATAAAACATAACTGTTGTGTGAGTTTTTCTAAATAGGTCAGCAACTATGGAAGGATACATCTTATCAGAATCGGTTATCACTTCTGTTGCGAAAGGAAGGATTTCTTTAGGTAGCCATTGTTTCTTGCGCGTCTTGTATATGAGTTTAGCGTCTTTTGCCAAGTGTTCTATAATTTTTACGAAATTGTCTTTGCTGCCAAAAGCAGTCTTGACATGTTCTTCTCTTAAATTAGGTAATAGAACCAATACCTTATCACCAGAACTTGGTTTATTAGCCAGTGTATCGAAAATAGGACATCCGCAAACTTGGTCCCTACTATAAACAGCTGGAATGTTTAAGAAATCTAATTGAGTATTTTTTAGATAGGAGGTAGTATAATATACTTTGTTCATAGCTTGAATACAGTCCGGATTATCTTGCCAAAGCGAATCAGACAAATATAAAAGACTATAAAGCTTGATACCAGCCTTTTTAAGTTCTGTTAGATAACCTTTAGCCCACAAATATATTTCAATGCTAACTAGCTTCGTAATCTGATCAGACAAAAGCCACTTAAATAGCTGCTTGTCCGAATCGAACGCAACTACTTTAGTGGCTTTGGAGGTAATTAATTTTGAGGATTTTTCTATATTAATTTTCGAGGCTCTTAAATACTCCTTTTCCCCCCTAGGCGCATCGTAGTGGTAAAGAATATATGGGATATTTTGTTTTATAAATTCTTCAATTATGGGTTGGAGAATCTTTAAGTAAGGAGTGTCTCGTATTACTACAGCTATCATAGGCTACCTTGTGAATAGAACTCGACGTCTCGTCAAATTCTCAATAATTCTTTATCTAATGAGTATTTAGCGACTAACTTTTACTAGAAAGAAATAACTACTTTATAGCTTGTCCACAAGTTTTAAGAATCGTTGTACGACCGGAGCTCTAACACAAATACTCAAGTGGTCATATGTGCTGTGTCCCATAACCAAAATACCAACAACCTTACCTTGCTCATTTATAACTGGGCCACCGCTGTTACCGCCGGTTGCTGCTCCAGAAACAAGCAACTTGCCTTTGAGTGGTATGCGCTCTTCTGTCATATTTGGATTCATTACGCGACCAGGCTGACTATCACCCATCATTCCGGCAGGTGCGCCTACTACCCAAATTTTACTTCTAAATGTTACTTGGGCCTCGTAGTCTTCAACAAACTTTAATGGCACCAAACCATGCTTTGGCCTTTTCATCAAACAAACATCATGTGGCTCATCTATTTCTTCAATTTCTAAATTATCCACAGTAGTTAAGTTGTTATTGCGATCCAAAACCGTCATGTATACCTTTTCTTCAAGAATACCCATATCTTGAAGTTCTACTATGGCCACGCAAACATGTGCTGCGGTCAACAAATGGTCTTTATCTATTGCAAATGCAGTACCACTTAATTTTGCTGGGAGGTCTTTTGCTTTTGCCCATACTGCGCCAACAGAACTAAAAACCTGCCCATTTACTTCGTCTGGTGCAGCTTTTGCCATACCTGGTGATGGAACATACACATTCAGTGAACATGCGCTTAAGAATAACACTGACAATAATGCTACTAGCTTTTTCATAAATTGCTCCTTATACTTTCAATTGTCTTATCCTCCGATAATCTTAAGAGCGGTTTCTTTCCATCTTTCTAATTGTTTTTCGGGATGCTCAAACCCCTTACGAATGGCCTTACCTGCGATATTACTCCCTCTCCCGAAGTGTGCAACAACAGGCTTACCATCTAACCAAAATTCGTCAGACTGAAAATCTTTGCCAAATAACTTACCCTTTCCAGATTTACAATCAACAAACTCTAACAACTTAATTTGGTCTGTCCTAACCTTATCTCTTATTTGCCAACCAACATCTTCCCATAACTTATAATTACGATTTCCCCTTGTGCTGTCTTTTCCTGCCCTGAAATCAATACCATTGCCGTGTTTCAGAAGACCAGTACTAAATACTATAAAACAAACATGATAAAATGGTTGTCCAGCTTGTTCGCCCTTTTTAGCTGCGAGCATTTTGTAAGTTGGGAACTCTAATTTGTCCCAACCCTTTCTCAGTACTATACAATCTGTTTCGACTATTGCTGTTCTTGTAGTTTTAACTAATGGAAAAATTTTGTTAAGCCCATCACCATGTCTGTTAGAACCACCACTTAAGGCTGGAGTATTCTTTACTATCATTACATTAGACTTACCGGCATATCTTTCAGCCAAATTGCCGTTATCACCATTATCGCACAAAATAAAATCAGGAACTGGGTCAGTAAATTGCTCAACTGATTTTATCATCAAATCTACTAAACCACGATCATGTTCAACTACTGAAATAATTGTTAGGTTATCGATGTTCACAATGTAGCCTTCTTAAATAGATACAAAATATACTTACATATATTTTTTACCATTCTATAAAACAATATAGTTTCTTTAATCAAGAACGGAGTGCCTTCAAGAGAGAATGCGTGTTTTCGGTGTCTGCGTGCTAGTTCGGAATATAAGTCTTTTCTTTCTGGCTTACCTACCATAATGGTCAAAGCCTCTTTTAGTAGCCTTTCTTTAGTGCCTCTTAAGGTTGCCACTCTAGCTCTTGGATTAAAATAGTATTGATACATAAAATAGGCAAGACCAGCCTGAAATTGATACACTTCATCTGATAATGTCGATTTGCCAAATATACTAGATAGTCCTGCGCTTGCCATCATTTCTTTCTACCCCATTCTTTAATTTACACTTTTTATTACTTATTCTTCCAATATCTAGTACGCATCTCTTTATAAAACGGATCATTTTCTAATTGTTTTTGCTTGTATCGTTTATATAGTTTGCTCTTTGTTGAAACATAGAACTTCACAAAACCAGATGACTTTTTATCAATATAAAGAACATCAAATGCGTGCTGATCATTGGTCAGCAAATAAGAATATAAGTTCCATATAAACGAGGTCATTATATACCCATAACTTTAAGATACTCAGATACCATCTTATCTATACTTAACTCTTTCTCCGCATGCTGTCGTGCTCGGGCCTTAAAGCCATCTAAATCCTTCATGATACGCTCTACACCGTCTGCTAATCGATTGTTATAGGCTTCCCCATAGTTCCACTGGTCTGCTGGTACTACAACGCCACTAAAGTCATTAAAGACCATATCAGTGTTGCCGCCGAAAGAAGGTATAACAACAGGCAGGCCACAAGCCTGTGCTTCGGCTATTACATTATCACTGCTGCTACCTTGCCGGGGGCCTATGTATATATCACCCTTATTATAGGCAGCTGTGAGAGCTGTATTGGAAAACGAACCCAGATGTTGTATATTCTTGTCAGCTACATACTTATTAAACACTGCCTGACACTCGCCATCCATACTACCAACTAATATTAGCTTGACCTTATGTCCCCGTTTCTTTAATTCTTGATAAGTTCCTATTAGGCTCTCCATAAGATAACCATTTCGCATCTTACCAACGTGAAACAAATTGGTATCAATAGACTTCCCTCGCGGCATAGGCTTAAACAAATTGGTATCAACAGCATTATGAATTACAGAAAAGTTAGCATCACGCTCAACTATTTCACTATCAATGCAATCTTTAGACCATTGACTTTGATAAACAACCCAATCAACAGATACTAGGTCTTGTTTCAGTTTATCATGCAAGGCTGTCATATCAGGACGAACTGCACGATTAAAAAGTTTATTGTATTCCTTATTATATATACCATCTACCCTTAACACAACTTTAGTCTTGGATCGGTCTATCTTGCGAAGTATTTTGCCGGTTTCAATTATACCAATGCATACATCAGCTCGACCAGGATTATCATATATTACTTTGTGGCCGAGTTTAGCAAAAGCTTGTGCTGTCTTGGCTACAAACACGCTTGGCCCACCACCGCCAAATGAACCTGGAACATTAAAGTATACTACAGCCATGCATCTTCCTCTCTCAAATATCGTATCTCGTCTTGGTCAATGATAAAAGTTATTACCGCCATAGCATCTTCTTGAACTGGATATAAAGCTGTAAAACTCGCATTCAAAATAGACTTATGGCCTTGGATTGAACCAGCCCTATCTAGTAGTATTTTGTAAATATGCCTTATTTCTTGGCGTATCATCGTTCTTGGACATCTTTGAGTATCATTTTTAATTTGCCGCGAAACATCTTAAATTCTACTATCATATTGAATTGCGTTTCTACGTTATTAAATGAAACAGTTTGTGGAATTATCATATTAAACTTTTTATCACCAGTCATTTCTACAGTAGCCCCATCAACAAACATCTTCCTATAAATATACGTCGCTATCGCATTCATAACAGGTTCATTGCCTCACATCGTTTAATAAAATCCATAATAGAATCTACCTCCGAACTGTATAGTTCAAAAAACCACTTGCCACCATTGTCTTTAACAAACTCAACAATACGAGCGGTCCTGTATAATTTTTCTTTTCCTAAATAGCATGCATAAATAGTTTTGATTGTATCGTCCATGTTGGTGGGGACTTACTTGGGCTCCTATATTAGACCTTTTTCCTTGAATAGCGCAGTAAATTCTGCCTGCATATCTTTCCAATCTTTTGTTTGTTGTGGCGAATGCTGTCTTTCTACCTGTTCCGTGTGCTGACGCCAACGATACAGCACCTTGTCGATTTTTACAACTGAATATTTCATTAACATTCTTCCAGCAGCATTGTAGTCTGTGGAATAAGTATATTTAGTATTAAAGCCACCAATATCCCTTAAGCATTTTATTCTAAATGAACGCATATGGCCTATTGGATTTTGTGCTAGAAAAATTCTGCGTAGGATTTTTTGGCCTTCTGGTGTGAATTGATTTGGAACTAACTTGGCCTTCGGGTGGTTCTTAACTTTGATGCCACCTTTACCATCTATAATATGAAATCCTGTATAGGTTTGTCCTATTTCTGGATGAGCATCAAACATCTTTTCAACTTCTGCCAAAGCTTCTGGCATAAGTTCATCATCACTATCTAGATTGCATAATATCTCCGCTTCTGGTGCATTCTTCGGTAGCCATTCTTCCAGGACAAAATTGAAGGCCGGTTGTTGTCCTAAATTAGTAGCCATTTTAACAAATTTGATGTGAGGGTGTTTTTTTGCAAATACATCACAAACCTGATCAGCGCCATCAGAACTTGCGTTGTCTATTACAAGATGCAACCATTTATCTTTAGAGAGCGTCTGATTAACTGCTGATTGTAAAGCCAGACTAACCAAGTTGCGTCTATTATGAACTAGGGAAACAAGAACTATCTTTACCATTTTTTACCCATTGCGTCAATCATGGCGCCGATTTCATAAACACAAAAGGCCAGAACAGCACCAGCAACTATGCCAACTAATGAGTTCAGCAAGATTGCTCCACCCACGGCGCCTATAGCCAAAGCTATAAGTCTGTTTCGTGTCATATTAGGCTCCATATCTTACTCCTTCAATTTATAAACAATATTCGCTTCCTTAACCTTCTCAAGTATTTTTACTACAACTGAGGCCGGTACATTTCCAACCCAAGCTCCAGTATCTATGGTGTCAGTTCCAATCACTAGCTTATTACCAACTGGCTTACCCTTAGTTTCAGCAAACATATCTAATACTTCACGCAAATCCATCTTAGCGTTTATCGTGCCATCAAAGCTTTCATAGTTAGCCCACTTTGGATCGTCTGGATCATAAGGCATATAAGGAACAAACACATTTCCCGTTTGTTCATATTGAGTGCGAGCAGCAACGAAAGCTTTGAGCTGTGTTGAACCCTTCTTATGAGCACGGTCTTTTACTTTACGATATACTTTATCTTTGTCTTCGTCTAAATGTATTCCTCGCGAATCTATATAGGCTCCCATCAAACCAATCTTCTTCAATCGAACATGCATATCACTATCTTCGAGGCCATATTGTCCATATACTTTATAATAACCGACGCGTGCAAATACTCTGCGTGGCAAGCACAAGCAGGCACCACCTAAGTTGCCTTCTGTCTTTGGCCTTACCTTAACACCATTAATATCACGCGCCGTATATTTAACTGGCTCAACATTAATACCAGTGATACCCAATGACGGTATCTTATCACAGGCTTGTGTAAGCTGAATATCATAGTTGTCTGGAACGATAACGTCGTCATCTATGGTCATTAGATATTCTGGCTTAAGTCCAGCTTGCTCTACTGCGTAGATACCACTGTTTCGCCCGCCAGGAACACCCAGGTTCTTGCTATTAAAAACATGAATAACTTGTTTGGCCTTTGTATTGGCCGTGGTTATACTGCTCAAGTATGGCCTAATACCGCTTGCATCAGTGCTGTTGTTATCAACTAACACAAAGACATGCGGAACCGTTGTCTTCTTAATAAGACATTCCATAGTTTGTTTAGTGTAGTGTAACCTATTCCAATTAAGAACAATTATAGCTAATAATTTTTCACTCATCTTAATTCCTTATTTTTGTATCTTAAATGCGCCGACACAATCACGGTGGGGGCGGTCGTCTATAAAAGAGTCTATTAGTGTAGCTTTAGGTTCCCACTTACACAATGCCTTATAACCATCTGGTAGAAATCGCCAACAATCAACGGGCACTCTATGTATTCCGTCTTTGAATGGTGCAGCTAAAAAGAAATAACCGCCACTCTTAACTACGCGAACCACTTCTTTAAAGGTTAGCCAAAACATTTCGTCGTGTTCAAAGCAAGAAGAAGAAACAGCTGCATCAAAATGATCATCTTGAAAAGGATACTTGTAAGGGTCAGCTAATACAACATTTACGTTTTTACCCTTTGCTATATCGACGCCTACGTATTCCCATCCTGGCTTATTGAATATCGGTTTTAAAGTGCCATTAACGTCCATACTGCCAACATCCAATATTTTTGCCCCTTTACCCTCAAGGTCTTTTAAATATTTTTCGGTATATTTATTTATATTATCATATGCAGACTTATGCATACAGCCTCCGTCTTAATAGTTTATTCTATCAGACTTGCCAGACTAAATATCTTCAAATCCCTTAAAAGTTCCAATACGTTTGTATATTCTACACGAAGTTCAGGACAATATATCTTTCCAAATTCTTCTATAGTATCTTGCAATTCTGTTACAGGCACTTCATAAATACTTGTCCATGCATTCTTTTCTTTATCCTGAAACGCACTCATTAATTGTTCTTTTGTTCTATATGTACCTATTAACATAAATTCATTGCAGAGAACCATAAAAAAATTTATTTTAGAAAGCTCTGCTGCTAAAATATGCAACTCTTCTTCAAATTCACCTAAAACTTGCCCTTCCATTTAACTATTAAACCTTACAAATGTTCTTATTGATTTCTTTCTTATTATAGATGTTGGCGTTCTGATAAAGTCGAATTTGCCGCGCCATTTTTTAGCTAACGCATACAATAAACGCATAAATTCTGATTTGCCTGATGCTAAACTACCAGAACTTGAATCATGAACAAGCGGACACAAAATTCCAAAGTTTCTTAAGCCAGAATTTAAGGCATTTAGGCATAAATCAGGGCCGTAAAAGTGGAACCCATTAAAAGTTTTTTCATCAAATTTTAAACCACTATTTCGACGTATGATCATGCAATGCTCATCTACTGTTTGAACTTCATATACTTTAGCTCTTCTGTTCGATTGCCATTGAATTGAGCCCTTAATACTATGTACTACTCCGACAGTATCGTCTCGCTTCGTAATACCTGCGGTTCCAAGAACACCCCATTTTGGCGAAAGCTGTTCTACTTCTTTAATACGACTAAAAAGCATTTCAACCCAATCTTCATAGAATATAACATCTTGATGACACAATACCACTATATTGCTTCTAGCCTTACTTATTCCTATATTAAGAGCCTGTGCAGCTGAATACGGATTACCAAAATTAAGTACAGGAATTAATTCATAGTTTTTAGTAGTATTATTTTTAAACAAAGAGCCTATAATATAATTTCTATATTGAGTCAGATTATTTACACAAGTAACAAATGATACATCTACTGGATATACTCCATAATTATTATCTTTTTGTAATTTTGAGAAATCAATATTAACTTCCCCCATCCATCGCTCTTTAAAAGCCCTAATGCCTATCTGTTGTTTCTCGCCAGTAGTCTTATGTTTTTTCTGAGTAATACTTTCGGCATGTAGTAATACAGCATTGGCAGCATATAATATTTTCTTGTTAAGGGTTTTGCCAACTTTTAGACACAAATCAACGTCTTCATAACAAAAATAATATATAGGATCAAATCCACCAACAGCCTTAAAATCTTGTGCTCGTATTAACAAACAAGCACCAGTTACAGCTTGATAAAATCTATCTCGGTCAGCAAATCCTGTGGGAAATGAGCTTAACACTGCCTTACCTAAATTGGCGGGGCCTTGTGGAATAAATGCTATGCCCGCATGTTGTATTCTTTGCTCACTATATAAAAGCTTTGCGCCAACAATTCCTATTTTAGGATTGTGGTGTATCTTAGCAACCATTTCGTATAACCAAAATGGCTGTGGTTGTGTGTCGTTATTTAGAAATAAATAATATTCACCAGTAGCATGCCCAGTAAGCTCGTTATTGATTGATGAAAAGGAGCCTTCGGTCGTACCTCGTTGCACAAATTTGATTCTTGTGTCGTCTAGTGTTTTGAACCACTCTTCGGTGCCATCAGTAGAAGCACTATCTCCAACTATCCACTCCCAATTAGGATAATCAGTATTTTTGTCCAAAGCCGCATAGCATTTTTTAAGTAACTCTAATCCATCTCGCGTTGGTGTTATGATACTAACTCTTGGCACATCTTCTGGTTTACTCACCAGAACTTTTTGCACCACAGCTGTGCTTTTTCTCATTTCATATGGCTTAAATTTCATTGTTGTGTTTTCCGTGATTTTTGGTAATGCTTGTCCTAATGCTGGCATTCTCTTTGGTTTTGTTGGAGTTGGGGTAGGCGATTTTAATTTTGGAAATAGTTTAGCTGCCCTTGGTATAGTGTCTCCAATTCGTACACACTGAATAGTCTTAATTATAACACTACCCGTTGCATCATTTGGCCTCCAGACTCTCAAATATATTGGCAAATTAGATGGGAATTTTGGGGCTGGCACGGTAACAGTGTATTCTTGTATTTCTGAATTAAGAATATTTACAGAGATAGGTTGTCCGTCGTAGTTCTTTCCACCAAAAAAATTAACTAATAAGGCACCATTGCCATTATTGTTTCCGGCAGTAATCGTAACCTTATATTTTGAATCTGATGCTATTGTAGCAGCTGCCATAATAACAGAGTCTTTGCGCATCATATTAACTAAAGCAAAGTTTTGTTTTTGTATAACACGAATAGCTCTTCCGCGCCATCTGTATCCGCTTCCGCCAATTATAATGGGTTTATCAGCCACAATTTGTCCTCTAGAGGCTAAGATATTTCCTGTTTTACTAGCCCTTTCTTCATCTCCTTTATCGGCTTGTAATTCTCTAATAGCCTTTTGTTTTAGTAAGTCTCTTTCTCTGGAAATATCGGATTCTTTTGGTTCTATTCTTATGATTGGCGCTGGAACTTGAGTATAAGAAATACTTTTTATAAGAATATTGCCATAGCAATCTTTTGTTCTTGATATTCTTAATTCTGATTTTAGATCGTCTTTTAAATTTTCTGTGTGTAATCTAACTTTATGTTCTACAAAGTTTTGTGACTTTATGTATAATACCTGCGTATCACACCCGGTACAACTAATTTCTACCTTGCCATTACCGCCCTTATTTCTTCCTACGATAATAAGTTCATAGTGGGAGTCGGGCGATACTCCTGCGGACACTGATACAAAGGAGTCTGATCTGGGAAGGGTTACGGCATTATCAATCGACCTTATATTATTACCGCGCCATTTATATCCTGGGCCACCAAAAACAATAGACATGTTATCCTTGTTCCTTGTCAGCCACCTCTTCTTCACTTACTGGCAATACCTTATACTTATATAACATATGATTTGGATTTTGCATATAAAAATCGTAATCATTTAAATATTGGCCAGTCCATTTTTCACGAAATATATCTATGTTGTGCTGTAGTTTTGGATGTTGCGTAAAGGTGCCAGATATACCTTCGTGATGTATTAGTTGGGCTTGTGGACAATATACACAATATTTCCCTAGCTGTTGTTTAATTTTTAGGCAAAGGTCAACATCCTCGTACATATAAAAGTAATTTTCGTCAAATCCACCTACGGCTTCAAAATCAGCTCTTCTAACCAACATACATGCGGCGGTGACTACCTGATAATAACGAGGGTGGTTAATAAAATCTCCGGCCTTTTCAATTGGCTGCTTGTAGAACATATGAAATGGAAGATTATTAGTACGATGACTGAAAAACACACCACAATGCTGAATAGTTTTCTTATCTGGATATAATAACATAGCCCCAACTACACCAACTTTTGGATCTGTGTCAAGTATTCTGGTCATATTAAGAAGCCAATCTTCATTAAGTGGCTCTATATCATCATTCATAAAAAGTATGTAATCACCAGTTCCCTCTTTTACAGCTTCATTATTATTGGAAGAAAAAGAACCATCATTCGTATCATTAAATATAGGCTCTATACGATCATTAAATAATATATCGTCTAAATACATGGCCTCATCAATAAGCTTCTTCGTTTCATCACTAGGGTCATTAGCCCATACATACCATTTGTAATCGACAAATTTAGTTCGCTCCGTCACTGTTTCAAGACAGATTTTGAACTTTTCGATATTACGATAATGAGTAGTTACAATGTCAATACTTGTCATTTAGTTGTCTCTTATATACTGCGTCTGTACCTATATTGCTTAAATCTTCAATATGATCCATATACCAAACGCCATCGGTACCAAGTTTTAGCAAGCCCATCATTACCAGTCTTGCTAATTCGTTATTAACACTTTGTTCGGCTGCCATCTTGGTATTATTTGTAGAAGGTAGGCCACCATATTTATGTCCTAAATCATGAAGAAAGTTTTCCATATGTACAGCAAAATTAGCATCTACGTTTTCCGCAAAGTCTATAGATATGCCCATATTATTTGTATTGAGCCCCATCACTATCTTTGGTATTCTCATGTGTTAGTAATTCCTTCTCTTTTAACTATATCTAAAAATATAGCCCGTTTTTCCTGATATTCTTTAGCGAGATTATAGCCCTCTGCCTTAAAGGTTTGGTGATATAGGTGTCTCACCCCAGTATCTTCCGTGATATCCATCTTGAAGCCTGCCTTACGTGCGCGAAGACCAAATAATGTATCTTCAAAGAAACCTTTAGCGAAATTCTCTGGTATTAGGCCTATTTTATCAAATACTTCTCTTCTAATAGCCAAGCACCAACCAACTAAATAGGAGAATTTCTCTCCAGCCTTAATTGCTTCACCTGGGATATAATCGAACTTGGAAGTCATTCGTCCGCCGGCTGGGGCTGTTAAGTATAGGCTATTTTTTCCCATATTTTCGACTATAATCTTAAGCCAAGCCGGATTATCTATGCGTATATCATTGTTCAGCAAAATTATTATATCTCCAGTTGCTGCTTCAATTCCTTTATTTACAGTTTTGGCAAAGCCCATATTTTGTTCGTTTTTAAGCATTTTGACTTTTGGAAACATCTTTGGTATAGCCTTACTAATAGGTTCTTTTGAGCCGTCATCTACTATGATAACCTCAAAGTCTGCACCATAAGACCTAAATACATCTCCCAAACAATCTACGGTTAATTTTAGTTGATTATAAACCGGGATTACTATTGATATCTTCATACATCACCCATATATTGTTGTATAAAATAGTTTGCAGCTTCACCCATAGTTAGTGGGCCAGCAAATTCGTATGGGCCCAATCTGGTTGCTATCGATACTTTCTTATTTATTTCTATCATAGTCTCAACATCATTATTGAATTCTAGTATGTTTTGATAGATATATTTTATCACAGCCTGATAAACCATTTCTTTCGTTACACCTATCGGCATTCTATCATTTAGGTAATCTATATGTTCCGGGCTCATAGTGTGTCATCTTTCCTTGTGTTGCGTCTACTATCATCTGAGCTGCGCGCTTCCAAGTAAAGTGCTCAACGGCCTTTCGCATATTTGGCTGAAATCTTTCCATCAATGTATCATATTCTGTATAGGCCTTGCGCATCATTTCTATAGTGTGTTTCTTGCTTGGTTGCCCTATCTTTGATTTTGAGTTAAAAGTCCAATATTGTTCTAGGGGTTTAGCAAATCGTATCGACGTATCTATCAACAACGAATTATCCTTATTCATGAAATCTAACTGACCAGAATAATTTGGAGCTATGCTTAATAGATTACAAGCCATGCTCTCCAATAAGGGAAGCCCAAACCCTTCTGCTCCAGTTGTGGTTACATGACACTGGCAGGCATTATAAATGCTGGCAACATTATCTACATAGCCCGTTAGCAATTCGATTTCTGGCATGCTACTACCATGCTTATCGTGTAATCGTTTGAATATATCACCTAACACTATCTCAAATGCTTTACGGCCCTTCGGATTTTTGGTTGGATCATAAGCACCATCGCTGTGTTTAAATACCTTACTTTTGAGAACAAGACACACATCATCCCTATCTGTAAAGGCCTCACAATAAGATTCTAACAATAAATCTATGTTCTTTCGAAAGTGCGGAGCGACAACAGCAACAAATTTAAATTTTTTCTTCGTATTAAGTTTTACAGCTGGAATATCAGGATTAAATAAGGAAGTATCTACACCATGAGGAATTACAAATATCTTTTTGGGGTCTATACCATTAATGTAAAATACTTCAGCAGAAAAATTAGAACTTGGGAAATAATAATCTACAAGACCATAATACTGTTTCCATCTAGGATCCCAGTAAGTAGTCTCATAGTTATATATTGCGCATCTCGCTTTAGAATTTGGTAAAAATCTCTGTGGGAAGTTTTGCGGAACCGTATAAGTCACATCTATATCTATCGCCTTCTTTCCTGCGCCGAACTTTTGTAATTCGGCCATAGACTTAAGCATCTTGGCATGAGGAAAGGTGCTTTCGTTTAAACCATTAGTAGAAACAATATAAGTATTGTTTCCTAGTTCATCGAAAGCCTTAATTAATTCCTTCATTACATAAACCCAACTTAAATTGGTTGAGTCATTTAACCAAGTGTAGGTTCTTATATTCAGTGGTTCTGCCATTCTTACTTCCTTTATACTATTTTACACCGTTTTCTTTATACTGGAACAAGTAATTCTGTTACCCTATCGGATGTTACTGTTTGTTCACTGTTTCTGAATCCTGCTTTCTTTAGATACACCGTCAACAGTATTTTTGTTGACAATTCTGGCCTTGTACTTATGTTTTCTATATTGGCCGCTCTAATTCTCAAGATTCCAGAGCTTTGTGTATATAATACTGCTATTGTTTCATCAATTGATGTTAATCCGTCTACGAAATCTGCTGTACCCGTATCTTTGACAAATGATTTAATCGCAGTAGCAACTTTAACTTGATTATCATCTAGAGCAGTGGATGGAACAAAAGTGCCATCAGCAAATCTCATTTGATTTTTAATAAAGTTATTAAATATATCTAGTTCGCCTTGTGTAGACCCTGTAGGCAAGTTAATTACTATTGTATTAACCTCCAAGTCTATCTTGTATGGATCTCCAAAGGTGTCAAGAAGATTGCCACCCAATAATAAATCGCCTGGCATAAATACTGTGTTTTGTCCGCCATTTTGTGGGTCTTCAGTAATATCTTCTGATGTAAATTCAGTAAAGGTTTTGGGAACAAATCTTCGCAAATCTGTTATTATTAGGTTGCTTGGACTCCATAGTGGAACAAAGTTAATTCTAAAATTAATTACATTAAATGGAACTGTATTAAATGATGGATCCGCAGCCAATAGATCTACCGTTGTGCTGAGCGGGTCAACTAAATTCTCAAGTGTTAATACTGCTCTGACGAAAGTTGAACCAGCCGTAAATGCAGTGCCCAAAGCAATATTTTGTTGGATAAGTTGGGGATCTAAAATATTAATTACCCCATCTTCTGTTACATCAGCACGGAGTATTTCGTCTATTGTTACAGTCTTTGCATCAATTGCAGCCTTTTGATCAACTGATGGTAACGACCCAGATTCTAAGTCCTTTGAATACCCGTCTAGGGCCTGTGCTCTAGAGACATCACTGAGGTCAATAATTCCATCTCCATTAACATCTCCATAAGCATCTGTAATTATTTCAACTGCAATTATTCTATATCTAAAATCTTGTTCGTTAACATTTGGTATAATTACAGAACCAACCAAATTATTTAATATGATATCTGAATTGGGCTGTATAATAGTTAGCTGATTACCATTAGCCAATCCAGGAAACTCTAGCCTTCCCTCTATGGTGGGATTGTTAACAGGATTGGTGTCCCTAATTGAACCTAAGACAATTGGCTCGTTTCCAGCATCTATAAGAGTTGTTAATGTTTCCTCTGATACAACCGAAACTTGTGAAACATCTTCTATGCGCGTAAATACTAAATTACCAGTCGCCGGATGCGGTTGTGGGTCAGTAAAGTTATTTGCCCTTTGTATAATGATATAATTAAGGGCACTTTGAGAAACATCAATCAAGCTGTGATGCCCCTCGATGAATGGTTCTTCTACACCCGTTGCTTCATTCTTTTTAATCTTTGGGGATGGTATCTGTACGCCACTATCAAAAGCAGAACCACTTGTGATACGAATTGCATCAGTAAATATTCTAAACCATAAATCACTTTCTGGTACATCAGTCCAAATATTCTGTGAGAATACCGACATGAGCATTTCATCAGCTTCATCAGATGAGGCATTAGTATTTGCCGCCTCTTGTAGAACTATATTTCCAACACTTATATCGCCGGAACGTCTAATTGTTAAAATATAGAAATCGCCAGGCACCGTTGAGGGTTCTATATTTGGATTAGCTAATAAAGACTGGGTAAATACAAAGTCGACTATCTGTGGAACATCTGAAAGTGATACGCCCAATTCCGCCAAATCATTTTGATCGAAAGAGACTTCGGCCAAAGCAGATGGTTCTGGATCGAATTCAATGGCTGTACCCGGAATAGCATCTGTCGGACAGGTAGTAGAAGTTTGGAGCTTTCTAATGCCAACTACTATATCACCGGACCAATTAAACTCTTCTCCGGGAAGTGCAAATTCATTTTCCTCTACCGATAGCAATAATTGAATTTTTTGTATATTATTAGTAGTGGCCTTAAATTTTTCACCAATTATTAATCCAGTGCTAGCATTTCTTGGTAATAATCTAGTGGTAGTAGATTCAAAAATATCTATATTCAGATCGTCTGAACTTAAGTCTTCTCTGTCTGCAATTTCATCTAATAATATATCTAATGTTTTTGCTAAGGTAGCGGGCTTAAAATTAAAATAATCCATATTTGGTTCGCTGGATTGCTCGGCCATTATCTCATCCCTTACAACTGCCATCTGTGATGATTCAAGGATGCGTAGTCGACCACCATTATTTCGACAAGCTGTGCCAGTAATTATAGTATTTTGATTGCCAAATAAATCCTGTGTCATGAAAGCAATCATTTTTGTAAAGTAATTTTTGGTAACCTGAGATTCATTTTTCTCAAAGGTTAAAACCTCTTGTACAAAGTTTCCTCCGAATATTGTACCAAAAATATAAATCTTAAGACTGGGGGCGCCGTCCAACTCAGATCCAGATATTTCTATTTCAAGTTGGGCACCTTCAGCAACATCAGAGGGTTGAATAAAGACCGTTTCACCAAATGAGTCAGTTTCGTATATTGGCTCACCATCAAAATTTTCAGTATCTATGAGGCCTTGAATTGAGGAGGGCACATTATCACTATCGAACAATATTGGTTGAGTAGCAAATTCTTTTTCGACACCGCTGCCCGTTGTATGATCAGCAACGGCGGCAAGACCATCATGCCAGGCTATTTGCTCAACATCCATATCCGTTTCTGTTATTTGTTGTCCATCAAACCAATTATTTCTTGGTAAAACTTTTGCTGCCATTTTATTACTCCCTCAAGTTACTTAGTAAATTTAATTATTGACTCGGTGTGAGCTGGCTTAATAGTATCTATCAAGCCCTTAAGCAATTCTTCCAATTGTGCATTACCTATCACCTTATCAAACGAGTCTATAACTTCAACCTCAAATCTGAAAATACCCCTCTCTGCATTTATCAAGGTTGCTAGAAACTCTATATCGCCTTCTTCCTTATTAAAGTCAAATAATCCAGTAGTATTGGAATCTTCAACAACTGGTTCTACGAATTCAGTATTAGATGTGAAATTAACATCAAATGCGCCGTTAGTAGTAAGTCTAACTGATTGCAATCTTTCTATTTCTGAGAATCTTATATTATCCAGTCTTGCCCTAGCACCATGTACGCCTAATGTATCTGTGCCTATGAATATCTGCGAGAATGTATCGGTTAAATCAATATTGTCTACGATAAAGCGATTTACACCAGGTCTTACTTCGGCTTCACCATAAATAACACCAGTGCCGTATATTAATCCGGTCCCATACTTAATAGTGCCGCGTTCATCACCGTCTACAAATAAGCGCAATCTATCTTCATTATCAAGGCTATTGGTGCGCCACATAACCATTATGCGGTGCCAAGTATGACGTTTCCAATTGGTATGAACACTTACTAGATGATCAACACCAGAGGCTCTCATGAAGAAGTTAACGAAACCATTTGGGTCTCTGTATACGCTTACCCTATCGCCCTGGCTGTTTAGCGGAGTATAGGTTATCTTAACTGGCATATTCTGATTTGGAAGTGGTATTCCTAATGTTATTGTTTTTCTATCAACATTAGATATACTTCCGCTAGTAAAGAAGTTTGTGCCAGTATTAGCAGTATCGGTTACTAGTCTTACGCTTTCAACACTTCGCACTCGTTGTGGGGCAATCACTATAGTGCTCGTTGCAGAGACCAATTCCTCGATAATAACCGGGGACATATCTATATAATAATGGAAATTTGGGTCATTAGCATTGTCATCTATTGGACTTACCCAAAATTCAATAGTTCCCTCATTATTATTGAATACCGCTTCGGCATTGTCAACAATAAATGGTCTATTTTCAGATATTTTAATAGCATAACCAAAGTCTTCGTTAACGCTTGGGGCGACAGCAAAGCCTTCATCGAACCTATCTCTAAAGACTGATGAATCAGTTGCGTCAGTATCAAAATGCGCTAAGAATAATGTGTTTTCATCATTAACAAAGGCATTAGGCTCGTTAAAGTCAGTTGTAATAGAAACTTCTCCAGAAAGTACAGTTTCACCAACTCTTGTGTCTGTTAGTGCTGTATCTAATATTCTAAATTCATCGATTACACCATCAAATCTATTAGCACCAGAGTAATCACTGCCAATGAAGAATTGGTCTGGCTGATTATTGAGTCTTACGCGTAAGAATGAAGGATAATCTATGATATAATAACAATGCCCATGAAGCACGAATGGCATTCCAGCTGAACCAAATATTTCTAATCTGAATATGCCATTTGAGTATTCTACAACTTCAGCATAATCTCCGTTATTTTCTGATTTGGTTAATGGTATATTTTCTTTGATTTCTACCATGCCGGCTGATTGGGTTGGGTCAATTAATACAGCTGAAACAGTAATTGTATCTATTGTAAACCAATACTCGCTAGTAACAATAGTGCCATTATCAGTGAAGGTGATAATTTCTTCCGCCGCACCAGAATAAGTCGTTCCTCGTATTGTAACCTTATTGTCCGGTATATCATAATTGATATTATCTCCAGATAAGGTTACCGCTAATTTTTTACCATTAGCGTTATTGCTTGGTTGACATACATCTGTAAAAGTAGATTGTAAAATAGAAATATCTTGATTATCAATATCAATTTGTATGGTATCAAATCCAGTATAGCCATCATAGCCATCTGCCGTAATTAATGTTCTTGGTAATATAATAGCAGTAATGCTAACATCATTTAAGTTCATTGGAGCAGCTGCATTAACCCTAATCTCATCAGACTCAGAGTACACGAATATTTTTTCGCGACATCTTCTAAATAATAAGCCCAAAGTTTTTATGAGAATTGCATAACCCTCTGCTACACCATTATTAATTGATATTATATGAGAGTTATCAGAGCCTCTGGTTATAGAATAATCTGGATGATCAGCTGTTAAACCATTTAATTCAGTTTCTGTTCCATCTGGTGCGACGGCCAATACTATAAAGTCCTGATAATTAACTGGGGTAGTAACTGTAGCGACAATTCTATTTATTGTATAGTTAATATCACCTATAGTTAGGGTAAGTGGTCTATCCAAAGACAAACTATTTTCCCCGACACCAGTTATTATATATACAGTACCAAAATTGGGATCACCTGTTCCATCTGGTGTATCGTCTAAAATATAAAAAGAGTCACCAACAAGAACGCCTAATTCTACAAAATTAACAGTTTGCGAAACAAATACATTGGAGCCGGCATTAGATGAGCCGTCTGAACCACCAACAATTGGTCTAGTAGCAGCAGAGGTAATGATTTCTTCACCAACATCACCAAAATCATAAGCACTACTTGCCTTTGGATTTCCACCGAATTTGAATAAGTTTGGCACCTCTTCCCCATCAACGAATAAATGCATTTCATCTCGCTCATCTACAGAATTAAATTTCCAGGCCATAGCTAAATGATGGGGCTCACTTGCCTGCCAGTCTCTTATATTAGTGGATAAATTATAGAATCCTACATTATCTGAAGACAAAGCACGATTATCAAATACTTGGAAGTTTAAATATCCTGTGCCATCCTTATACAAAGAAACTCTATTTGATTCTGGTCTTGCTGCCATATCGAATATAAAGTGTTGGTCATCAGAAGCAAACGAAATACCATCTGTTGAGAATCCAGGCTGTTGTTCTGGAGAGAATTCGGTATCAAGGAAGTCACCACCATCAAATGTGTATTCAAAGGTAGAAGTCTTAAAACCACCACCATTATAAATAGCAGCAAACTCCGTATCAGTGAAGTTTCCACCATCTATACTATTACCAGCGCCGTCTTCGTGAGCATCTATTGTTGCTTCAAATCTTATAGTTTTAATAGAACTAGTTATAGTATCGGTAATTTCATTAATTTCGTATCCATCTTCACCAACTGGATTTTTAACATTATAAAATTCGCCAGTAGTTGTAATGGTACCAGTAAATGAGTGATATTCGGTTAAAGAACCGCGCCAACGCATATTCCATGTATTAGCAAATTCATCAAACCATATAAAATAACCGACTTCATCTTCAATATTAGCTGGCTCACCGAATACGGATGGGTCGTCAATATTTAAAGTGAATGGTATTTGAGCCGGATTTGTGCTTGAAAAGCCAATAAATACTTGTTCTGCATCAGCCTCATCATTTATAGCTATATCAAAAGTAAGAGATGCGTCATTAGCTAATCCTTTCCAATCAGGTCTTACCCATGTTTCAAGAGTTCCTTCATTTAATCTAAAGTGCGCGAGAGCTGGCACTCTAACATTCTTATCGCCCTCTACAACAACACCATTATCATATCTTCCGATATCGAATAGTGTGCCATTAGAAATTTCAACATCGCGTAAATGTAAGTTATCTCGCCCTAACACCCAATTATTGAAAGCTGCTTCATTAATATTTGGAGTGACATCAGTAAATGATTCTACTAGCCTTTCTATAGAGGGAATAGTTGGGCCTTCTATAAAAGACTGTAGGGTTCCACCGACCACAGAACGATATGTTTCTCTATCTAGATTTGGGGAGAAGGTTGTAAGCTCTGGAATCTGTGTTAGAGCTCCAAAGTTTGCTAGTAGTGGCTCTCTTAAAGCTCCGTATCTATAAGTAACAAAGTATTCTTCCTCTGGAGCGAGAGAATCACTAATGCTCCAATCTAGACTATTGTTGCCATATTCATATGATATTAACAATTCGTCTTGTAGATGTCTATAATCAATATAAACTTCACCGTAATTATAATTTACAATTACAGCATCACCAACGCTTAATGGATTATCTTCTCCTAACAAGATGGTATTTCCATCTATACTATCACGAGAAATATCAAAATAACCATCCAGCTCAGAGGCAGGGACTGTTCCAAGCTGTCCAACCAAATAGATATTCTTGACTGACAAGATATCATTACCAAGTGTTATTATTTTTTCAGCATCTTCTGATAAGTCTACAACATTCCATACTCTACCGGTATTAGTGACAGCAAATGGAATATCAACAGTCACCTGATGAGAATTGATAATGCCTGTAATAGTTGCTTCTTCGACTGGTGACTGGGTACTTGATCCCACAATTAAAGTTCTTTGCAAATCATCTGTTGTAAACACAGCAGTATTGGAGGTAAAGATAGCTATGCCATCAGTAGTAATGCCATCTTCGCCATTTTGATAGCTACCAACAATAACAACTCTTGATGGATTACCATCTATAAAACGCTCACCAACTTCCTCTAAGTTAACAATATCTACTGATGAATCGCTTATAGCTCCGATAGTATAGTCTCTAATATTTGGTCGAAGAACACTGGAGCTTCTATAAATATTATAAGCTCTGAGGATATGCTTGTTTCTTGTTTGAATACTCTTATACTGGTAAGTTACATCACCGATATTGGTATTTTGTTCATCAGAAACAGCAACATAAACTATTCCATTATTATAATCTATTAGATAGTCGCCTTCTTGTTCCAGCCTATCCAAATTAACATCAACGCTATCAAATAAGTCATCTTCATAAAACATTTCATTAATAAAGATGCTTGTATCAGAAAATAGAACAGAAGAGTCAAAGTTAGCACCTATAAATCTTCCTTGGTTGTCTGTGATACCTCTATTTTCCAATTCTATCTTAAATATTTTCAAACCAATAGTATTTTCTAATTCATCGGAAACTAACAAAGTTTCTTGTGGAATTCTGGCAAAGGTTGCGCGCTCTCTGGTTATATCTCGTTGTCTTGGAACCTTACGACCAGTAAATGATATGGAATTATCATTAAATCGTACGGGCGTATATATTTCTCCAGTTGTTTCGTTGAAAATACGAAATACGTCTGTAACTGGGAAATTTTTAGTTTGTATTTTTAAGTCTTCAATAAGTCTATTTTCAACTCTTTCGTTTAGGGCCTCGATATGTGACAAGAAGCGATAATCTTCACCTTCAGCAAATGTATCCTCATAATCAAATGAAATTTTGGCATCAATGCCACTTATATTTCTAATACTCTTTACAGCAAGCTCATCTCTATCACTATTAAAGGTATAATCGAGATTATTTGTAAATATTTGACGATAGGTGTAGTTAGCTACTGGCGGGTCGTCTCCAGTACCATCATTATTTTGATCGGCACCGAATACAAATACCTCCCCAGTTTCATAGTTAACGCTATATTCTCCAGCTCTAGCGGGTAATCTGCTAAGACTAAATCTAATTTCCCTTGTAAATGCTGGATGTATAGTGGCAAATGGAGGTTGGTCATCTGCAGCCTGAGTATTTAAAAATACAACACCATCGGATACTGGAATCTCATCATTTGATGCTACTATCGGTGCATGCTTCAAAGAAAATTTTGTAATAGTAGCCGGAGTTAGTTCTCTAACAACATTTTTAATTGTACTTAGCTGAACACTATCAGTTGTAATATCTCTACCTAATCTCTTATGAACGTATGAGATTCGTATTTCATCTCCAACTTTTGGTAATAGAAACCCACCAGGCTGCCCAGTTAAGGAACTAAGAGATAATTCTATTTCCTGATCAGATAAATTTACATTTCTAGATGCCGACAAAGTGTCATATCTGTTATCGAGTAGGGTATATCCAAATGTTTCAATGTCATACGGTATCAGTACATTATCTCTAATTAGGGTAACTGATATAACCTGTATGACCGGGCGATTAGCTACTTTAATCAACATGCCATCAAAGAAGTTATTCAACTCTGCATCGTCTGTAACTCTTTCATTTATCGTTTCAATAGCTTGTAAACTAATTGGATCTTCTGTTAGGCTTCCTATTACAGAATTAACAATAGTGGTAGCATTTACTTGGAAACCTTGAATTCTGGCATCATTAAATTCAATGGATCCTGCGACACTTGAGCCAGTTGGAACAGATGCAACTCGTAATACTTCATAAACTCCGCCGTTAGCAAATTTATCTATCGGTCCATCGTCTCTTATAAGTCGCTCATCCGCAACATCTACTGATATATAGTTTGCTGATTTGACAGTTTGAAGTGCATCAGATGATTTTTGAAATTCGTTCGCTATACCTGTAATAACCGTACGTACTACAGATGGCTCCTCAGTCTCATAAATAACCGAAATATTATTCAACATAGTATCGCGGATGACGTTTTCATCTTCGCCTGGACTTGAGAAGAACAAGCTATTGCGATTACCATCTTCAGTAATTCTATCACCATTAATAGTTTGGAATGGCTGCTCATCTGTACTGCTGAAGATTATCTTGTACTGAACGTTTGGAAATAGTGGACGGAAGGTTATAGAAACCAAATCGTTTTCTACAGCAACAGAAATTATTTCTGGGTTAGCAACACTATCTATTTGGGACGTAATAGACACGTTTGCTATACCAATATTCTGGTCTATTTCATCAGAGAATAAAATTTCCATACTTGAAACGGTAATTTTATTTATGCGCACTATAGCAAGTGCCATATATTATCTCTCCTCAGTAACTATAGTAATAGTTCCCGCTCGCAAAAATTCATTCTTCTGTGCCGTAATGCTTAAAACGTTTCCACTACTTCCGGTTGAAAAGTTAATCATTTGTACTCTGTCAATTCCACTGACCGTATATAAAACATTCGTAACGTCAGATGCATCTATAGTGGAGCCCAAGCTATTTGTGTTAAGGAACGCAGAAACAGCATCTATAGCATCCTGTATGACAGTTTGCTCTTGGTCAAGGAATTCTGACAACAATACAATACGTATACTGACATCAATATCCTTCGCCTGAGCAGCCTTAATAAGAACATCTGCCGTAATTGGCCTTACATTCTCAATAGCCAAAGTAGACTGATTAATAAGCTGATTATGATTAAAAGTAATAGTAATTCGCTCATTTTCCTTTGGTGCTATATAATCATAGTCTGCACTATATGTTGTATTATTAATAGGCTGGTTAAAATTGGTAATAGCTATGGTGCCCTCTATTTCGCCTGCAGCATTTTGGAAGCCTGCGCCAAGTGAAATCTTGGCTATATTCACGAATATCTTATTAGTTATTTGAGTGCCATTTCGTGAAAAGAATAATAGCTCTGAATCTGATGTATTTATATAGTAGAAAGTAACTCTAATAATATCACCGGTATTAAAAATTGCTTGAGTATTGTCTGGGGTTTCTGCCAATGCCACCTTGGTTGTACTCAAAGAGGCGTCTTCAAGAGCAATATTCATATCTAATGAGTTATCCTTTATAGTATAGTTAATAATATCGTAATCATTATCTACTGATGCTACTTGATCTAGATTATTTAAATTAACCCTTTCAAGCTTTCTTAATATAGCAACTTTAACAGTAGATGGAATAGTAGATACTCCCATATCCGCTTTTATAGCCTGAGTTAGGTCTACCTCAAATCCAGAACCAGCAGTTACAGTAACTAGCGCATCTGTCACTTTTCTTATTGAGGTTCCGGAGATAGTTATACTTCCATTAGAGGTAGTGGCCCCAACAGTTACTCGTAAATGAGAGGAAGCTCTACGAAGATTATTGATAATATTACCATCGGTATCAAAAATATTTGAGGTTGGTTGCTCTCCGACTTCTTCCGCACCCAATAAGAATTTATTTTCATCTCTATTTACTGGAAGCTCTGATATATTGGTCTCTGGAAACAAAGTAAATACATTGGCCACATAATTTACTAGAACTGGCGTACCTTCAGCAACTATATTAGGTGTAAGGGTTACAATATTATCTATAAAGGTGCCAGGATCGTATCCATCTGGAGCAAATATATCAGTGGCATTAAATCGTACAGTTACGGCATCATCATCTTCTGCTAATGAATCAGTTGGTAAAATAATTGCAGAAGTTCCAGATAACGTCCCATCTCCACTATCAGTATTGAACAATTCTGCATTGTCAGATGATCTTCGAATGTCTATAATATTAGTTACCGAATCATCTACTTGTACAGATCCACTGCTAACGACTGATGTATCGGTTTGAAATGTATTAATGGATAATATTTTAGAAATTGGATGTGTCAATACAACTATATAATTTCCATCATCATCAACTTCTACAACTGCCGGTTCGTTAGCCACAAGATTACCAAAACCCCAATCCACAGAGTCTTGTACGGTTCTATTGATATTAAAATCTTTTAGATTATCAAAATCAAAGAAATTATCGTAGGGCTTAACCCAAGTATAGTCTACTTGTAAAACGTCAGTACCTACAGGAAGTGTACTACCGCTAATAGTTATTTTTCCAGTAGTATTTAATTCTCCTGACACTCCATCAGGATTTTGATTCTCAATAACATATCGTTCGCCGGTTGTTAGATTCACAACTCTGCTTACAGTTCTAATTGGAGTATGTCGTAAGATAACCTGGCTACGATTTGCGTTATTGGTTGTAGAGTTTTCGTTAGTTACTAAAATATCTTGTGTAACTTCCCTAATCTCCTCTACATCAGAAAATGAAAGTGCATCGGTTCCGTTAAATACGCCCTTAGATATATCTTCATCATTTAATTCAATTTTATTTGATATAAAGTGAATACGATCAAATCCGAATGGACTTCCGCCGAAATCACCTTCATCTTTTACTAACTCAAAGTTACCGCGAGTTCTACCTTGAGTGTCAGTAAATTTTTCTACAAAATTTGGACCAGATAAACTACCACTTATGGAAAGAATATTTTCTACTGGCTGAAATGGAAGTGTATCTGCTTCTATCAAAGTAACTCTTCGCTGCGCCGCGTTTAATGACGTATCCTGTCCTCGTTGACCTAAAACAAAGTCATTCAATGGACTCGTTGGGTCATCTCTGCCACTTTCATCATTATATATAAATGAGTCTACCTGGCTCTGCAGTGAAGTACCTAGAACATAAATATCTACTTTGCCGCCCGAACCAGGATCTGAAACAATTAAATTGCCATTAGTGTCTGTTACTACTTGAGTACCGTCTCTAATCAACAATGGATCACCAGGTACCACAACTATAGAGTCTTGAACACCATCTAAAACAGATATGGCTGTTCTATATCCAAGTGCAGTTCCAGTATTACTACCGGCAAATATACTTAAAATTCTTGTTCTAAATTCACTGTCCGTTTCAGCATTGCTTCCGCCAGAAAATGATTGTAAATTTGTTGCGTGAGAAATCCCAGGAATATTATGAGTGGATAAACTAAATCTACCTATATTTCCAGATGTCCCTGGAGTAAGTGCCTGGCAATTTACTTCTATAGCAAACTGATCGGTAATGCCAACCATATCTAAGTCTGTTCTAAATCTAGTTGCGTTTGCCCTAAACACATTCGAGCTAGATGAACTCATGGTTGCATTTTCTACTGTTTGATAAGTTATACCATTTGTAGCAGTAACTATTGAGCCAGATGGAATAGAAACATCTACGTCCAAATTATTTGTAGTAAAAACCGCTACACCAGTTGCTTTAGATCCTGGTGATCTACGAACTCCGAAGTTTGAGGCTAATTTGTTTAGGTCGTTGCCGCCGGCCGAAAACATCGACTGTAAACTAGCTATATTTCTCAATTCATTGTAAAAATTTGCAAGCTGCTGTGATTGCGCATCAACAAACAAATCTCTTGATACAGTACCCGGCTTGGTATCCAGTTCTGGTTGGACTAATCGTAGATATTCTATAAAGGATATCACTAAGTCATTAAATGATCGAAATATGGCCATTGCTAAACCTCATTATGAAATTACAGTAAATATTTCTTCAATTTTTGTCAATCGTTTAGTAAGAACAGAAATTAAAACGTTAATCTGTCGTGGGTCTATAGGATTTCGGCCCGACTGAATCTCGCCGATAGCGCTAATCATCTCTGCTAACGATACGCTTTGCCCACTTGCTTGAGCGATTTGTAGAGTCTTTAATCTATCCAAACTTTGACTTACAGTTGTTCTGATTTCTTCTACCATCATATTACTTGGCATATTTCTTCCAGATATGGCTTCGGTTACAGAACATCCGTACCATGGATGAAACTTATTGGAGCTAAGAGGCGTTAAAATAATTTTAATTATGTCTTGTCGTAATTTTGGTGTGTCAGTAATAGTACTGATCGTACCATCGGCTTTAATTTTAATATCGCTATCTACGATTTCGAGATCAAAAGACATTAGCTCCTCCCTTGTCTTCTCTGGTTGGTCTTTTTATCTTTATGTTTATATTGATTGATGCCAGTGCTAATTCTATCATATAATTCTGTTACCTTAGCCTCAAGTGCTGACAATGATTCAATAAGACTTGTATTTACTAAATTATCTGCGCCTAAACCAAAGGCCAGAAGTCTTTCTTTTGCTTCGTCGTTTAATAATCCAACCAAAAATCTAAGCTCAACTTGAAACATTGCTGTTAAAACTATTATAATATCCGTTCCAGCTATACCAGAAAATTGCCCGAATACTAGATCTAATGATCTATAAGCTTTGACAAGTCTTGTAGTTTCTTTGTCTTCCTGTTTATCTATTTCCTTCTCTTCTCTTTCAGCATTTTCTTCTTGTGGATTTACAACATCTAACAAAATAGAACCTAATATAGAACCTTTAAGATTTCTTTTATTAGATACATCAGAAGCAAAAGTATCATCGTATTCAAATATAGATAAAATGGCCCGCTTTATCTCATCTTTTTCTTGCTGGAATAGCTTTTTTACTTCGGCTTTTCCTAACTTGGCTGGTAAAGGCGCTGCTCGTATAGTTGGCCTTTGTTCCGCTATATTAGCTATTGTTGGAACTATTTCTTTATTATTAAAGTTCTTTTTAGCATCAACGGTCTCTAAAATGGCCTTATATATTAGTTCATCAATATTATAAGTTGATAGCTCTAATATACCACCTATACTTTCGCCAATATTATTAAAATCTAAAACCTCTTGTCCAGTAAGATCGGAGTTAACATTACTTTGTGTTTGTGAATTTTGGGCGCCCTGGGACTTTAGTCTCATAGATATTATAGTCTCGATTAGTGGCCTCTTATATGTATTCCTGTCTATAATAAGCTCTTCATCCAATTTGAACGCGCCGGCGACCCTCTTACTTTGTGGAAATATAGGAATGTTCCCGTCAACAACCATAGGTAACATAACTCCACGCAATCTTTTGCTGCTTTCACTGGTCTGATTTTCACCCTCTACACCTAAATTTTCCTTGAGCCTAACTCGGTTATTCGTAGTAAAAGTCTGAATTTCCTCTTCTGTTAGAGGCTTAATAAAATCTAATTTTCTTATATTAAGCTTATCTAATAATTTATTTTGCTCTAATTCATCTGATGAAAATGAAGAAGATGCAAATAAATTTCCAGTATTAAAAGAGTCCAATACAACATTTTTTGATCTAATGGCTGGCAGACCCAATGATCTATAAAAAGCATTTATACGAGATTCTGTAGAAGAGGTTAATCCATTAATACCATTAGATCTAATTTCGTCTATAGCCTTAATAGCCGCTACAGTAAAATTCTCAAAATTAAAATCTGTATTTTTAACCATGATGGCTTAACCCTTAGTCTCTCTCTCAGAAGTTGAACCAGTTTGTGCTTTGGTTCCTGTTGCTGGCGTAGACACTAATCTGCGTTGCGGCAATGTAGCATCGGCAACAAATCGTACAGTTACTTCTGAAACACTCTCAACGCCATTTTCTAATTCTGAAATGAATTCTGAATTAATTTTTGCTCTAATAGTAGCCAATCCTGGGGTAGCAGATTTAATATCTGCTAAGATTTGCCCCGTAGAATTAACTCTACGCTGATTTGATATAATACCAAAATCTGTAGACATCTCGACACTTATATCTACGCCATCTGGAAGATTCTGTGCCAATAAAGAACCAGTTGCATCTCTTGGAGTAACTATAATAGTTGCAAGGTCTTGTCCATTGGCTTTAACTAAATTTTTGTCCACTTCTAATTCACTATCAAACCTATTACTTGCTTTAGCAACTATAGCATTTAGTTTACCTATCATATCGCCGGCAAAACCATTCAATAGATTGAGCATACTATCTTGTATGCCGTTAATATCATCTATATCATCGTCATAAGGTGGATTTTTAGCTACAACTTCAGAAATTTTGTCAGAAAGCTCACCGACCAAACTATTGAAATCGTTATTAAGTCCAGAGTATCTATCAAATATGTCAGCGGTTTCTGGAAATCTTTCTACTATTGGAGTTTCCATTATAGCATATTTAATTGCCAATTCTTCTTTGGCAAGCTCCACGTCTGGATGACATGCAAGCCCTATTATATTGCGCATAACCAATGATTCATAATTTGGCAGTACTTCATAATTAACCGCGCCTATCATTCTAATTAGAGATGGGCTCATAATTGTGATGACCTGGCCTTTAACTTTTGCTATGGCTCTAGTTACTCGTCTTGAATTTCCTCTTCGACTTTCAATTCTAATTCTGAGATTTGGACAATCATCGTCGTCACCACCTGGAGGACACCCCTCATCAATCTCTTCATCTAGTTGTGGATTCAACTGTTCAGTCATACTTTGGTTGTATTTTTTAAGCTTTGGCACTAATGAATTGCCAGTATGTAATCTGTAGGCAAAGAATGGTGGAGCCTCACCAAAAATAGATGGTATTAGAGTTCCTCTTCCCTTAACGGCGCGGCGTCTTAGTTCCGGCGGACATACTTTATCATTACAACAATCTGCATCATTATCATCACAACTAAACTTGCTTTTTACCTTTACCATACTAGACGTATCACAATCAGCCTTTTTACTTTTTCCTTTCTTACAAGGTAAGCCAGCTACAAGGTTTAATATTAACATAATTATTTCTAATAACGGCAATAAAGCTCCCATAACCCCTGTCTGATTTGCCATTTCTGCTATCATAGTAAGAAGCTTTTCTCTACCAGCAGCTCTAGTCTGCTCATTAGCATCTCCACCAAATGCATCAGCGAGGGATCTAATGTTAGCAATGATTAATTGTATGGTTGGCACTACTACTGTTAAAATGAAAAATACTATTGCCAAAATAGCCTTAATAGTGCTAATGATAATTATAACGCCAGCGAGAGGAGGAAATAAGGAAATAAACGGCGGAATCCATTTTTTAAATAATCTAATTACCGCGCGAACAACTGCAAATGGATTCATCATAGCACAAAGAACTTCTATAATACCCCTAATAACACCTAAGATAGGCAATATTAGGCCATAAGCCGAGATAACTGGTGCCAGAACGGTCAACATACTATTGATTGCGCTGCCCATAGATTCGGTTGTGGATGGCTCTGCGTAGCCCTGTAAACTAGTTCCGCCTGGCACCAAATACTGAATTAGTGTTTCTTGATTGAGGTTATTGGCGTTGAATGGCTGCAATGAAGCATCATATGGCGCAATAAAATTCGGTCCAGCCAAATCTAAAATTGCCTGAAGAATTGCTACTGTTTTTTCGTCTTTTATAAAATGTATTGACATGTCTATCCCTTTTAAGCTCCGCCGCGACCTTTACGTCTATCGCGTTTTTCTGCACCGGTAACTATTCTCTTCTCAATATCAAAGCTACCATATTTATCTATTAAATCTCCATCCAATAACAACTTGGCACCAGCCGATAATATTAAATCCCCAGATGCAGAGATAACTCCATTACCCTTAATATCAAATGTTATTCCTTCTTCATCGATTATAATTTTTTGTGGTGTTCCACCAGGCCTATTTAGATGAATTTCTATTCGGCCCGGCCTATCTTCTTTATCTTTAGTGGTTTGGAATCTTGAATCGGTGTCTATCCCTGGGCCGCCAACCTGTATTATAATATCACCATCGGTTTGATGAACCATACTTCTTCCATTACGATCTCTTCCAAAGTGAGAAATGACTCCACCGGCAAGATCCATAACCAATGATTTTCTATCTGCTGTATCAGCACCTATGGATATTTCGGTGCTGCCGTCTAAATTCATATTTAAACTGCGGCCACCAGCATTTGCAGTAGCTGAATCAACTCTATTATCAATTTCAGATACCATTGGCGGAATTACTGTATTGCCACTGAATGGAACCGTAGGAGCTGGATTCTTAAACTTACCATTGGTAAATATCAACGATGCAATATTCATCATATCGTGATGTGCTGTTCCAACAGTTACTGAAGCAACTGGCTGGGCATTAGGATTGATTTTCTTTGGATCAAGAAGCTTTGGCCTATAAGTATCGTCGACAATCTTTTGTCCAGCAAATACAACATATCCATCTTCAACTTCATTGGCACCAAATTGAACAATTCGCACATCTCTTCTTTCTGGGTCTTTAAAAGTAACATTTTCTTGGTCTTTTGATACAACATAGCGACTTAATACTGGAATGTTTCCAGTTTCGGTTGATGCCGGAATATTTACTTTAGTTAATCCTTCTGCATCAACATCCATACTCCAACGACTATGAAGTTTGCCATTATTAGTATTTATAGATGAAAGAGTCGGTTCGCTATCATTTATATTTTTTCTAGAGTTAATTTCAAAGTGATACTTAACTGATTTGCGCAAATGAGTATATATATTTTGCAGACCAGGTTTACCAGCACCACGAATGTCTATAGTTCTGGAATCTGGAACAGGAATAATATTCCGATTGATATCAAGAATATTACCATAAATATCTACCAGTGTGCCCTGAACTCTTTCAATAAGATGATTGTAATTCTTAAGGTTTAAGTTAAGAATATCAGTGCGTCTATTCTGTCTTGCCAATGAGCTCGAAAATGTTTCTCTATCGGTATTTAGGCTAGTTGCTGCTACTGAATTTGCCTCTGTTTCCAGATCATTAACTTCAAAGCTATCAGCATATTCATAAATTATATCTCGTTTTTCTATAAGTGCCGGATTTCTAGTAACTGATCTAACAAACTCTGAAGATGCTTTTTGAACCTCATCTGTTGGAGAACGACCTATTTCAGATAAAAAAGTATCATATGATTCACCAGTAAGGAGATCTGTGGTAGATAGATTAGTTGTATCATCTTCCTCATTCAAATCTCTACGAACAACGCCTTCTATGCTTCTTCCTGCTTCTGTAAATCTATATATATTATTTAAACGAAAAAATAACCCTCTCGCCAGCGCTGATAATTCTATATCAGATGATTTATCGCCTAATCCTGCATCTAAAGCTATATTACCATTCTTGGTTATATCTATTCTTTGTCCAGGATTGCCCTTAATACATATTTCGCCCTCTTCCAATTCTGGATATTCTGATTCATTAAACTTTATATTAGACTTGCCTGAAACATCAGAATAAAAATTAATGTCAGGAACAATTCCAACTATATAAGGTTTTTGGGTAGGGCCTGTAGCAATTAAAACTATGGTATCTCTTTCTACGCCGACTAGTATTCCACCACCTCTACCTGCGTAGGGTTGCGGTTTAGGACATCTAATAGATTTTTCGCCGACGCGATCGAAGAACTCACAAACAACATGAGTGCTTTCAATCTTCTTCACTACAGCAAGTCGGACCGAATAACCTAGGGGTAATCTAGCCATTTATTCCTCGTTAAGCAAACACTAGGGTTATATCTATTACATTGGTCGGATCACCATCTGGTAGTGTAGCCCCGAACGCTTCTTCTTTTGGAACACGTTTTGCTTTAATATCTTCCTCTGAAGGTAGCTTTACATTGACTGGATCTACAGGTGAAAAGCCATCACTCTTTATTTTATTAAAATCCTTTTCTGGAAGAGGAATCATTTCTCCCTTTAACCCTATAGAAACTGGATTAGTTAGCCAGTCCTCTACAACGCCCATTCTAATAGATACCTTATCTTTATCCGCTTCGTTTATAAAAAATCCTCTAACCTCTATCTTTGGAAACTCTGCATTAGTTATATGTGAATTTGCCTTTAATAATGCATTTTTTAGAGATTGTAGGTTAAATTTGCCAAATCCACCAGCCAACATTTCTTTTTGTACAGTTTCAACATCAGTAGCGCTGCTATTTGGAAATGATACAAAGCCTAAACTAACACCAGATTTTTTATTTGCTGTTTCCCTAGATGTAATTCTGCTATTAAAGAGCACCTGATTTTTAATTAAACTCTTGCCAATAACATCTAACGGAGTTGGAATATAATCACCCAGCGGATGTCCATATCTCAACTCTAGCGTAGTAGTGAAGCTTCCGCTTCCTTCATATGAAAATGTATGTCTAACGCCAGTAACATAATAAAGCATATCTCTGGTATTTAAATACACAACATCTCCTAATTGATAATACTCATTTCCCGTGACAGTTATAGATCCCTTTACGGCATTTCTTCTATTTCTAGACAAAAGCATAAGAGCATATGGAGCACATTGTAATGCAGCATCATGAAGAAATGGTTTATTAATTGAGCCTTGTGAGCGCCAACCATATTGTCTCCACATATCAAAGTCAGTTGCTCCGGCCCAAAGAACTGGAACATTACCAATGGTGCCATCAGTACTTAAAAGGTCTTGAGCACCAGTGACATCAACTCTACAATAGATATCGCTATCGCTTTCTGTAAATTCGTAAGATATTATTTGGTCATCAGAGATAATAAATCTAGCAGAAGAACTAGGGCCCAAGTCATCAAATAGATCATTTTCTATTAGATTCTCAAATGGTGCTATAAGATTTGCCATCTCCGCTTCACTTAACCTTCTATTTCCCCCACCAGCTAATGAAGACTTTCTAGTATCTTCAAATCTTTCTATTTCGCCACCTAATCTTTTTTGCACATTAAGCATTCCCTGCTTAACACTGACTAATTGAGCAACTTGATTTACTATTGATAAACGATTAACATTGATGTTAGGATTTTTAACTCCAGATACAACATTATACTGAGATATTTCTTTTGCCGCGGCAGCCAATTCTTCATCACTGAATGCCTTTGGGGAACCGCCTATTTTTGATGCTTTTTCATTTCGAGTTTGTATTAATAGTCTTGATCTGTCTTTTAATTCATTTTCTGATAATAATCCAGCTTGCGTATCCATTAAATTAGTAAATACTGCCGAAGTACTTTCATCTGTAGGGCTAGTATTGGCTTGTTCTGGAATATCTATATTACCACCTAAAAGTATTAGATTTTCTCTAATCTCCAATTCTTTAATTTCTGCCTCATCAGCATATGTTCTTTGTCTATTTTTAAATAGTTGCTCTAAAAATACAGGATATATTCTCTTATTTTCTTTTCTGTCTAATATAAATAATTTTAGCAACAAAGATAATGGAATCTTATTATATTTTGGCGGTCTAAATTGTATATGACCTTGTGTATCACAAAAGAATTCAAAGTCCAGTATCTTTGCAACATTACAACAAATATTGTAAGGAGTATCGTATGAACTTTCCCATAGTGCTGGGCCTGATGAACCGGCTAATTTGAGAACGAATGCCTGAATATCTAGGTCTTTGTCGTAGTCATCTGATATAATAAATAGGTTAGTATCTGAATTAAATTTACATTTAAGTTGTGATCTTAATTGTAACATTCTATTTTTTAATCTAAGTTTTTTATCGTTTTCTGCTGATTCTTCTTCGGTCGATCCACCAGTTGTTTTCTCTATTTCAAATGCAAAATCATTACCATAAACGCGTAATCCAGCTTCTGGCGCTTCATTTATAGTTCTGTTGAATTGTGCAGATTCGCGCGCAATCTGGCCGCGCAAGTCCTGAATAATTCTACTCAAAGATGCTGCTACGCCAGATCTTTGCGCATCAAGTCGCACTGTACTTTGTCCTAGAGCCCTAAGAGCATCTGGTCCGGTTTCGATAGCATCTAATTGATCTTGAAAAGTTGCGATTTCTGATCTAAGTGATTTAAGCTTTTCTCTGCCATCTCTTAATTCTGTCTGAATTCTGAGACGCTCTGCCATTTGCTTTTGGCTTATATTAATAAGCTTAAAGGGTTGAAAATCCCCTAGCGTTCTGTTTTGGGTTCTGAGCACATCAAAGAATGAGTGAAAGAAGCTTTCAGAAGAATTACCATGACCGAAGGTATATGTTCCAATGGATTGTGCATTGATTACGAAAGACTCATAGTTGTGTGGAAATCCAGTAACCATTATGCTGACAACATCTGCCGCATCTGCACTAGAGAAAGGGTTTTCAACTACGTTAACACCAAGCTCTCTGCGTAATTTTTCTGAATCTACCCCACTACCATCTAACGTTGATCTTAGGTTTACATCGCGTGTAGCGGTTATAATACCCTCTTTCCATCGATATACCAGTCCTGGTGCATGCTGAAATACTGGTATCGCTGAGCCATTGCCAGTGGGAAAATAATCCTGCTTTGTATCTTCTTCAGATGGTTTCTTTCCTTGATTAACCCCATCTATATAGTTTAGCTTATCGAGCCTTTCTTTATTTTGAGGAAGCAATTGGGGTTCGGTCTTAACTAATCCAGTCCCTTCGTCAATTTCAAGTTGATGAAGCGTAAGAGGATCTTCTAATAGACCTTGGGTTTGCTCAAAACTTGGCTTGGTATTTGCTCTAGATATATCCAGCCACTTCATACTACTTTCACCAGAAATATCTAAAAGATATCCACTATCAGCAGAATATCTTTCAGAAGAGCTTGATACTAGCCCACCGAATACATGAGTACCCGCGTTTCTTAAAAAACTACCTGTGCGTATTTGTCTATATAAATCTACCGAAATGCCTATTTCATCTATTCCAAATAACCGCATTTCTTCTTCTAACATAGGATCGGTCATATTATTATTTTCAGAAAAAGATTGTATGTAATTAGAATTATTCAAAATAGCATTGAGAGGACCGACAACTTGGCCATCTCTAAAGGTATTGCCACGCATATATATATGAATGCCATCCATAGGCTGAATCATTGATTTACCCAAATATGATTGCCTTAATTTTCTTCTAGCATATTCGACTGACGGATTGGCATTAAAGTCTTGAATAGCTCCACTCAATCTTTGTATAGCATCGACATATAATGTAAGTAAATCAAAAATTTCCGTTACTAATTGCACTTCTTCTATCCCCAATTGGTGCTCTATAGGAAGACTTATCAAAGCTATAGAAAAGGCGGTTGCGCTATGAAATGATGCTGGTAATGAAGTAATACTTATAGATATTTTATTACCAAATGAAGTTGGATTAACCTCAAATACTATTTCAGGGGCACCGGCTGTACCAACTGGACCAGTACTACTGCCAGACAGACCAAATGAATTAGAAACTTTATCGCGTCTAATCTTATTTAGCCTGTCTTCTTTTTTTCGTGCTTCTTCTAGATAGAATGTTGCGCCAAGATTGACTGCACTTAAAACATCTTGAGTGCTTGCTCCAGATTGAAGAGCAGTCTCAATATCATATATTTCTTGCGCGGCGGCGGCCAAGGCTCCTTCGATTTCTGATGATGTAATTTTAGTAAGATTATATGGGTCTTGTATCGTAAATTGGACACTGCCCTTATCTCCAGATGCTAAATTTAAAGCAGTTGTTAAACTACTAACTAAAGTCAGTTCTATTACACCGCTGCCTCTTCCTACACCAAGTACATCTTCAGAGGCAGCATCTGCGTCTATAACCCAATTTGTTTGTGTGGCTTGCTTGCTTTTTCTAACGTTCTGTGATAATCGTCTAAAATTATTAATTAGCTTTTTAGTTGCTTCTTCATCTCTCTTAAGTTCCTCTAATTGTTCAACTATTTGATTATTAAAAGCAATATTTGTGGGGTCAGTTTGAACGGCAGTTAAGGCATCGGCCTCTAAAGAATCAACTGCATTACCAAAGAATTCCTCTAGATTATCAGCTATAGCATCAATAATAAGGGCATCGTACTCTGAATCTTCTGAGATAAGTCTGGCCGCCTTTGTTAAGGCTTCATAGGCAGCCAATTGAATACATTTCTTTTCAAAAAGCATTTTAGTTGCTCGCATCAGCAACTTTTCGCTAGCATCCATAAATCTAATATCGTGTTCAGAACGCAATGACCAAAATGCTTTTTTCTTTATATAAACGGTCAAGCTTGGTTCCTGGGTCGTAATTCTTCTAGTCTTAATATCATCGATATTAGAAAACTGAGAACCAACAAATGCTGTGCCTGGAACGTTAGTAAATCCATCATCTACATAAACAGGCACAAGAGGAGGGCTAGGTGGAATACCTATAGTGTCTCCAAAGACATTCAAAAAGCCATTTTTTAATCTCTGAAATTCTTGAGTGATTCGACTAGTTACGCTGTCGAAAGCACCAGGTTGTATTCCAGCATCTCCACCAAAGACGATTGCCATTAAAAGTTTTCCTTTAGAAAATTAAATCTTGTTGTATTGCCTGTTGCTCGCCTGAAGTAAATCCAAGTTGAGCTGCTAATGAATTTCCACCGAAAGTAAGAGGAGCATTTTCCGGATGGAAGGACTCTGGAGCCTGATCACTCAAACCAAAAGATCTGCGCAGTGAGTTGCCTATACCATTTATTAATTGGCCAGCGAGGTCGTCGGCCATGGGTTCTTTGTGCCAAGCCATAAAGTTATCACGCTTGCCACGAATTTCAGTTGCTACGAAATTCATTGTATAATTAAACATACCTAATTGATCAACGCTCTCTCTTACAGAAAAGCCTTTGAAAAAGCCTTTGTATTGAACCCCCTGATAAAACATAAGAATACTGGTAGCTAATGAGGCTAGCGACGGACGCAAAATAAAATTTTTGTTGCTCAATTCGCTAGCTAAACTTGGCAAAACAGAATCAGCCAAATCAGCATCACTCCCGCCTATTCGGTCTATTAGACCATTGGTTTGTGCCTGGGCTACCAACTCAAATGCTCTATTTTCTGCATTATAAATGTCTTCTAGTACATTGATACCTTTGATACCAGATGAGCCTGTGGTACCTTCAACTGTAATTTGAGTCAATTCGTTACCCCAGTATTGCACTACATAACCACCTTTAGTTCTTACCGTGTTTATTTGTTTATTGTGTTGTATAGAAAGGCTTTGAGGGTTAATATACATCTGAACGGCAGTGCCATTAGGAAGCCGCCAGGAAATGATTTGCTGGTCTCTGTTAGTAATGCCCGTACCCATTCGTGTATTTGGAAATGGGGAAAAGGCATTAATTGTGTCTCTGATCTGGCCAGCGTCTTGTGCCGTAATTGTTAGTGGGCCAGCTTTAAATACCGGTTTAGACATTAGGTCTCCTCATTGTCTATTAGCATTCGCTTCCAAGATGTACCAAGCTTAATGGTATCGTTCTCTAATTTAGCCGTAATAATAATCTCACGCTCAACTGGAGGACGTGCAGCAACAGGAGCAGGGCTTACATTTGCTGTAGCCGCAGCAGTCGCGACAGCCGCTTCCTGTTTTTCCCTTCTAACAGTTTCTGTAACCTGATTGGTTGGTGGCTGTAATCTTATTCTTTGTGCACTTTCTCTAGCTATAATTTCTTGTGGCTGAGTATTTATAGTCGATTGCGGTCTAGCCATATCAATTTGCCCGCGAGCCATAGCCTCTAATGGCTGGGCGCCAGGAAATCTTGGCATATTTTCAGCAGTAATATTTCGTTCAACTGTCTCTGCTTTCGCCGGCGCGGTGGTGGCGGGGGCTTCACGAGTTGCTGGACGCGGTGCTTCTAATCCTGGCTTGGTAATTTTCTTAATAGTATCGGTCAAGGTTGGATCAAAAATACCAGTTGGTTCTGGCCTTGGTATTTCTGGCGACTTGACAGGCTGCTGAAATAAAACATTTCTTGGCGTTTCTGGTAATCTGGCCGCCTGTCGTACTGGCTCTGATGATATAGCAGGAGTTGCCGCAGGAACACCCTTTTCGGCAAGTATCTGTTCTAATTTACCTGGCAACAAAGTCTCTTCGGGAACATTTAATTCTACAGCTACTGGTTTTTCAGGCTCTACCGGCCCTCTTGCTTGACGCTGGCGAATTAAACCCAATCTCTCTGGGCCCTGTGAAGCTAATTGTTTTAATAAAGCATCAGTGCCACCTGGTGTGCCGGTCATTTGTAAATATTTATTGGCTGTTTTTACTTCATCCCCAGTTAAACCTCTAAGCAAGTCACGTTTGGTCTCCTTAATATCAAACTTGCCCCTTTTGGCCATATTTTCCATAGCTGTATCAAAATTTTGCATTAATTTTGATACAGCTGTTCCGGCTTTACCTTCTTTAAGAAGGGCGCTCACTTCTTTAACAGCATTAACTACTGCTACACTCATATTATTTATAGCTTTAGCTTGATTCGTTGTAGTGTCTTTAGCGACTTGTTCTCCGCTACCAATTAATTCTGCTAGTTTTTCTTCTTGGCCCTGACCAGTTTTAAGTCCTGTCTTTTGAACCTCTTGTAGCATGTCTAGGGTCTTATTTGCGGAAGCAGTATCTAGGCCCATCATATTCTGTAGCAATTGTCTTTGTATCATAAAATTGCGCTGAAGTGTTGGATCTTCAATTGCTTCTTTTCTACTGACAATTCTTCCACCGCCAAATTTTTCTAAAGCAGACGTTAGATTATCCATAATCTTTTGCATTCCAGCTGGGCCTTCTTCAAGAGCGGCTTCCATTTCAAGGCCGGCACCAATGGCGCCGCCGCGACCTGTACCACCAGGAGCCTGTATACCAAGAAAAGCTCTTTGTTCAAAGCTCATTGCTTGAAGCCCACTGGTAAACTTTTGTAATAATTCTGGTGCTAAACCCTTACGGCCTTCTGCCAAACTGGCTGAAAACTTTTCAAACAAAGGTGCTACAGAACCAACTGTTCCACCAAACATTTTTAATGCTGATGTTGAATTCAGAATACTATCTGCAACTCTCTTGTAGCTCAGTCCAGATTTTTCTGCTGCTTGCCCTATGCGTCCTAAAGTAAGAGCTGCTCCATCTATTCCCTCGCCCAACTCCAAATGTGCCTGATTAAGAAGACCGACCATTTGACCATAATCAGTTCCAGTGGCCTTGCCAGCTAACATTGCAACATTCGTGAGATTTAGCACACCCTGTATCTGGTTAGTAGCTTTGGCCAAATTAGTTATTGCGGTTGTTGCTCCGGTTGCACCAAAGGCATCTCCGAGCCCGGCCATGACTCCAGAAACTCTTTCTCCAGTTTCTTGGGTTGTCATTATTGAATCTGTGACAGTCGACATAAAGGCATTAACATGTGAGTTTGCTTTATTAAAAGAATCTCCAAACGCTATACCAGTTTGTAAAGCCGTTTTTTGTAGAGGCATCATAATATTCTGTGCCTCCGTTAACTGCTTTAAAATGGGAAATTCAAAAGCTTTTACACGTATTCCAGCAGCACCTACTGCTGCCAATGCACTGAGTCCTTCAATAACCTTATTTGTATCTTTTGAAGCAGAGTCAGATGCACCAGCAGCTGACCTTGCTATACTACGAAAAGCAGCCTCACCAGCGGCTTGCAAATTAGAAAAGCTGCCAGTTAAGCTACCTACATCAATACTCTGAAGACTAGCTTTAGTAGATTGCATAGTAGAGTTCATTTGCCCTATCTGAGTAGTGGATCGTTTAAAGGCATCACCCATCTGTTGGGCCTTTTCAACACTCTCTGTACCAAGGCGCCCAAATAGTTCAGCCATCTTGGCAGAAACACTATCGAGCTTGCTAGTCACAACATCTAGCGAGTTGGCTGCGCGCTCTAGTGAATCTGCAACATTTTGATCTACTGGCGATGATGCGTCAGCCATTTAATTTACTCCAGATCTAGATGGGCCCAATATTTATAATTCAAACTTGGATCTTTTGGTTTCTGCAAATAAGGCATGTTCTTGATGATATCTGTAACATCTATTCCACTATTTATTTGCTGTGCTGTATTTGTATTGGCTTCTACCGCTTGATTTGGCTCTAGTCCAAGCTTTCTACCAAACATTTGTTCAATGCCTCTTGCGAAGCTATTATCATCAATTGAAACTGTCTTGCCGCCAGTATTACCACTATTACGATTGCGCAATTCTCGAATTTTTTGTACGGCCTGTGGCTCTATGAAGCCTGCAAGATATTCTACGAAATCTCGATTGGTTTCAAACTTTTCTTCATCGTCTTTTACAAAACTATGATAGTACCATAGCCATTGAGCTGAGTTAAGCTCTTCAAATATTTTGTGGTCTACTGGCACATTCCACGTTTGACAGAGTTTCCATCGGAGTCGGTGCCACGGCTCCTCTACTATTTTTTTATTGCACTACCGGTAACCACAGATTCTGACTCTTTTATTAGCTCATTGTATTCATTATATAGTCTTTCTATAACCATTAGCTGCATATGATCTAATACAGCAACTCTACGATGAAATTTACTAGTAAAGGTTTCATCTGTTTCATCTTCGAAAACATCTGCATTGTCTATTAGGATGCCATCAACGGATTTTAGGGCATTGGCAAGAGTATAAGAACGAACGGTGAAGAGGTCAGCCGCATCAGCTACGCTGTATAAGGCTTTAAGTATTTCGGTTTGTTCTCTACTTGTAAGAGTGCTTAATTGATATTTGTGTCCAGCTATCTCAACATCCTTAGTCATTCTTCCAAAGAAAATTAAGCTCTCGGCCTTTCTTTTCAGCTCTGGCGTTAGAGCTGTAGCTAATTGTCTTGGTGCTACAGCCTGGGGCCTAATAACTTGTGGCGTTGGCTCTGGCTGTGCATTTTCTACAGGTTGACTTTCTACTTGCATAATTGGCTCCTCTACAAATTGTGGCACCTCTGATCTCTCAAATTGCTTCAACTTGTCATCTAATTGTTGTAAATCATTGCTTGCGTCCTCGACCACATACACCTCTGGTTTGTTACCACTCGGAGATGCGGGCTTATTAGTGCGCATTGATGGATGGGTAATTTTGGTTGTCATAATCTTTCTCCTTTATTATTCATTCACAAGGCAGAACAGCGCCCTATGGGCGCGCTGTTCCACATTAATAAAATTTCAAATTGTATCCTAGGGATATAAGAAGTACTTGGTTGGAGCTTAATGACTTTCATCTTCAGCTGCTACTATTAAGTAAACAAACTGTTTACAAGTCCCGAAGCATCTAGAGCGCCTCTTCGCGAACCAGTATTAGATGAAGACTCAATCGCTTGAGCATCAGTTTGAGGAGTATATCCTCTGATTCCGCCAACGCTTGCTAGCGATGGGGCACCCGTATCATTTACGAAGCCTGTTTCTGCTACAATGGTTGCTGATTCAGTAATCAAATAATTATCCGAGTTATACGGAGTTGAATACTGTGAGAACCAACAATTTTTATAAGTCATAACAACAAGCCCATTGCTTCTAGAGGGTTCACCAGCTGGAGGATTAACTGACGAAATATCATAGATTTCAATATCAAATGGGACTCTTTGAGCATGAATAAAGCGAAAGCCTCTTGTGAATGCTTCTGGTAGTCTCAATTGATCGAATACCATGCGATTGGCAGTTATTTCATACTCGGTTGCGGCATTTGGTACGGCTTCTATAACACCATCAGTTCCGATTTCTTTAATCCTTGCTATGCCTCTGGTCTGGCGTACTTCGAAGCTTTGAAGGGCTCCTACAGCAACTGTGCCTACTTTGATTATAATTTGAGTAGACAGGCCAGAGTTTGTTTGCCCCTGATCTAGTTGTGTTCCAGTATTTGGAAAGGTACTCATGTTTTAAATTCCTCCTAATTCGTTATCTTGCTATTATAGAACACCTACGCTAACGTCTATGAATATCCAATTTACGGGGAAAGTAGGTTGTACTTCTACAACAACATTCCATTGTCTTGGATCTACATCATCCCTTACTACACTGAGGTTTCTAAATTGTGTGATTAGACCCTGAGTAGTTAAGGCTTGTAGTGTCTTTGTAACAACGGTAGTCATCGCCGCCGTTAAGGTTGGATCTTCTGGCTGTCCAATAAATCCGCGTAATACACTTCGCAAGCTTGTAGCAACCGTGTCTCGGATGAAGACTACCGAAATCTCTTCTTCCTCTGGTGCTCCACTTGCGACAGTGGTCTTACCGTGCATAACTTGTCCGCCGCCAGTTACAGGTACTACAAGTGTAACGCCAGCATTACCTAACTCATTCTGGATTAAAGTCTTGTAAGTACGATCACGAAGGATGCTAAATCCTGTGAGTATCTTGCGGGTTAGGGGTATCGCAACATTTGGTGTTGATGCTAACAAACCTCCAGCAGCCGCGGCCATGTAAAAGCCGTGAACATTGGTTCTAGTTCCGTTAATTACTCTGACAATTTGGTCTGGGAAGAAGTAAACAACGCGGAATGTAGTTCCATAGTTATTAACTACACTGAAATCCTGTAGGTCTTCAATATCTCCTCCGAGCACTTCCTCTACATCATCACCCTGGACACCTTCTACAACGCCAATATCTTCAGCAGCAACTAACTCTCTACCGATAAGTCCCTCTGCGGTTACGCCAGTTTGCGCACCGATTAATAATACGCGCTCACGTTGATTGGCAGTAGTACTCATCAGTTCTACGTGAGTTCTACCCGCTTGCTGAACTGCGCTGAAAGACTGGTCAGGCAATGGAACAACTATTTGAACATTGGCAGCTTCTAGTTTATCATAAGCCTCTGCCCAGTTTGCATCATAGAAATCTGCATCATCATTATCTATGTATGTTACTCTTATTCCGTCTCTTTGACGAATTGTTCCACTTGTAGCTAAGTCTGAAGTAAGCAATAGTCTTGCTGATTGGTCCGCTGGATCAATCAATTCCCATACCAAGTCGGTCTTAGAAAGTCCGAATGGTAGTACGCCGCCTTCTTGTGGATTGGTAAGAGTAACAATTGTATTGTCACCCAAGCCATCGCCTACTGACGCAATATCATATAAGCCTGCCACATCAGAGGTGTCGTTTCCAAATTGGTCACGATTGAAAATTCTGATTTGTTTTAGAGTATCTGATTCGCCTTCCTCTATATTGAGAGCTGCGAATTGAGCTGACGCCGCTGTAAAGGTACTTTGTCCGGATACTACCTCACCATCAAGGCCCTCATCTTCAACTTGACCATCCAAGATTACGGTGTAGCTAAAGGTGTAATCTGGGCTGTCAATGAAGTTATTGAAAGGATCTGCAGTGATTGTAGCATCGTAAAATGCAACTTTAGTTGGAAATATCTGTGTTTCATCGCCGCTGTCACGGTCAATCTTAAAGATATTTACCGAAGTATCAACATCTGGTACTCCATTATCTATAGTAAATCTAAATGCATCCAAGTCAGCTGAAGTTACTGGAGAGCCTATTGGAGGATATCCCTCTGAATCACTAGAAAGTGGGTCATCACTATCTAATAACACTTCGCTTGTTCTGCGTGGCAATACTGGCTTAGCCTGAAGTGCCAATATACCGAAGGCTCCGTTTTCGAAAGCCATCTGTGAGCCTAGAGAAAGTGTGTTCGTTTCAGATGGGAAGCCGTGTTTCTGGAACAAAGCATTTGCATCTGTAAAGAACTCAGGATCATTTAAATCTGCCTCTGCTATGTATCTTGCTTCAAGGGTTTGTCCCTGCTTCAATACACGGCTAGCAACTCTAATCGTAAATCTATCTCCTCGTTCAAATGGAACTGATCCATCTGTAATGGTCAAACGAATAATTCCGTTATCCCTTGTGCTACCATCGCTGAGGAATACAACTGGAGCACCGTAAGCGTCCAGTGGCTGACCTGATACCGAACCAGTAGCAGTAAACGTAGCATTTTCGGGAACCGGATCGCCGTAGGCATCTCGAATAACGCTCGTTGCTCTAATAGTCCAAGTCTCAGTTGGCGCATTAGCATCAATCAATTCTACTGTAACCGTACCATCTCCAACATTGGAGCCAGAGGGAACTACGAAAGTTCCTCCTTGGTCAACTAGAGAGGCTCGTTGAAGTTCTATACGGCCAGTTTCTGTTTCTAATCTGAAATCATAGCGCCCATCGAATGCATCCAGGTCGATTGTCTGTTCAAGACCCCGAAGCGGAATACCGTCCAATAATAGCGTAGTGCGTTTTGGAATTAGACTCGTTCTTGAAAGAACAAAGTGTCTACCATCTGGACTGGTTGAAGCAGCGTAGTCAGGGTTTACACCGTCTTGACCGCCTCCTTCAGCGTTTAATACAATTGTCTCCTGACGTTCGCCCAGACCCATTATAGCAAGAATACGCAGGCCGCCTGGAATTGAAACCGATCGACGGATGGTGCGTACACGGCTAAATACGTTGGGCTGAACATAGCCAGCGATCCCCGGAATATTTGGCATATTAGCAACCTCTCATTAGATTTAATTATTCTTTCCCTGACTATTTTAGTACAGTTTTCTTATTCGTTTTATTCGCCGTATTAATACTTTGGGCGATTTTTATCATTTTACACATTAAAATATGCTGTCTTTTCGTATTATTAGCCTATAATAATGACCAAAAAACAATATACGGCAGAAACTTTAACACTTTCTTATACTAATCGCCGACAAAATGATACACACCTAACTTATACTATATTTCATAATATTAGTAGATTTTTAAGCCATTTAACTAACTTAATTCATCGGCCTGAGTAAGCTGCTCATTGATATCTAGTCCATTTGCAGGCGGATCAGTATCAAGGGCGTTAAAAGTTAGGCATAACGCTATACGCTCACATACATCATTTATAGGAATATGTATCTTCCACTCAGTTCTAACGTCAATATTAATAGATACAGTATATAGGAAGTCATTGGCATAGGGCTCTTCTGTCTCGCCACCAGACCTTATTGTCTTAATGAATACACCGGCTTGCTCTAATTCTCTGCGTCTAGAACCTATCAGAGAAACCATTACTATATCGGTTATTTCTTCACGATCCACTTCACTCTCGGCTATTACTTTGATTTCGTAAGTTTGTTCCCAAGCGCCGACCAATACGTTAAATGCAGGAGTATTTACGACAGTTCTATTGCCATAGCCATCTGATAAAGACTCCTTTCTATAGACGACGCCTAAGAAATCTTGGTTGAAGGAAATGGGATTATAGGTGCTGCCTGTATTTTTTACTATGATAGAGGGATTAAACTTAACATCATACCTATAAGTACTGCCTATAAATATGCGTGTAGTTTCTTCATCGTTTAAACCAGCATCGGGAGCTAAGCCAAGATGACTGGGTGTCTTAGGAAAGCCAAAGACATCTTGGACATATTTCCATTCGCGATCTTGTCGAAAGATATCGCGTAAGGTATCTATTAAGGTGTTTTTAGTCGCAACCATTCCAACTTGCTGAACAACATGTTCCAAGTTAAAGATATCAGAAATAACTCTATGACTGTAAATAGAAACCATTTTTAGCGAACCTCGAATTCTTTAACACCTTCTGGAATTTCGAAATTAATGTTTTGCGGTATCAACTCTTGTCCATTAAATAAGCCAGTCATCTCTGCAATATATTTTCCTGGCGGCAAATGACTAACCCACTGACCCGCTCTATTCGTTTTAGTTTCTTTAATTAATGCGTCTTTAGCATCATATATTTTAACTGCTACTTCGGTCAGCGGTATGCTCTTATCACCAGCTACCGTAACCATTTTGCCCTTTACCACCACATTATGTACTGCTTGAACCGCTCTTTTCGCCGGTGTTGCTACTATTGGTTGGGCAACTTTGGATGCGTCAGTTGGCTCAAACTTAAATCTCATACCACTCTTAGTATCTGTAGCTTTCTTGTCTTTGCCTTCAACGGCCTGTATCTTAGGCTTGTTGGCTTTTGCCCAAGCTTCAACTGGTGTTCCGACTGCCTTATTTATCATCTCGGCCATCTTTGTTGAATTAGCTACTCTTTTTATATTTTGGTCGAGAACATCAATCTTCTTTTCCAGAAAATCTAATCTCGCCAAAATCATTTCTAGCATCTCTATCCCACTTTTGTCTGCCATTCTAAACTCCTTAATATCTAAATATTACTGTCAAGCCGTGTATTCTATTACCACTTGGCGCGGCTGCTCCACCAGTATGAGTTATAGTTACATAATACTGAAAATCATAATAATTAATGATTTCTCCATCAGCATCATTGGTTGTAGTATTAACTAAACCATCTGTATTGCCGGTGATACCAAAAGTTGCGTCAGTTATAGTATCAGAGGAGCTTATTGCACTGGATGATAATGCTGATCTATTCTTTCTAAATGCCTGAATAGTTAGCGTTCCTTGACTATTATATAATCCCTGTGCCTGAACTGATAGCAATTGAGCACCATTGGGTAATCCATTAATTGGGAAATATAAATTTCTAGTCAAAGAAGCTGTATTGAATAATTCCCAATAATTGGCAGAGTCTTTCATAGCCCAATGTGGATTGCTCGTTGCCGAATCGTATGATGTAGTTGCTAAAGAAGCATTGATATTTCTGATATCCATAAGCCCAGCATTCAATCCAATAGTATTAGTATTATCGCCATAATCTAATGCAGTTGTACTTCCTATTAAGTCATCGCCAGTAACACTTGCGCTATTAACCGGAAGTCTGTTGCCGGATATAAAACAATTAGAAACAGAAGAGCTATTTAAATTAAATGAACCGCTTATCTGCCCTATACTACCTGGACTTGGGTCTATGATATTGTTGGAAATTGTTATATTAGATACCGTAGTGGCTGCGTCGGAAGAATCTAGATTAGAGAATGCATAACGCCCATCGCCCTGAATGGTATTGCCCATCACCAATGAGTTAGTAGTTCCATTAAGAACTATAAAGTCTGTATCATTATCATCTATTATTTCATCATTAAATATTCTATTATTAGATACGCAGTGTCCTTCACCAAATAATTCTATTGGTCTATACATAAAGCTGCCAGAGATTGTATTGCCTATAATTTTAATTCTATCTCTTCCAACTGTAGCATTAGTAATACCTACGGGCTTCGTAACCGCATTATCATCATATACCATGCCTGTGATAGTATTATTCATAACATCAACATCACTAGTTAATACATAAATAGCATAACTACTGAAAGCATACTCGGTAGCATCGCCTGGTTGACTTAAATTATTATCTGAAATCTTTGAATTGGTTCCAGTCCATCTTATACCATAGTCGCCCGGCCCAACTAAAATATTATTTGATACAGAAGAATGCGTTGCATTACCATTTATATAGAAAGCGTTTGCGCCCAAAGTATCTAGTGTATTGCCCGATATATTTACTTGGCCGGCGCTTGTCACTTCAATTCCCCGAGTTACGTCACAATTCTTTAAAATATTTCCAGTAACATCAGCAAAATCTACATCATCACCAATTCCAATGCAAGCCACATCTGTGTTATCAGTTGAAACTCCAACATCTGAATCATGTTATTGGGATATCTTACCATCTTCTACGCTTGAGATATAAATGCCCCATACGTCGTTATCATCCAACGCTATGCCTTGTATTTGATTATTGAGTATGAACACTTTGGCGGCTTTATTTCCTGTTGCCAACTCATTCTCTATTCTAATACCATTAGTCATTGTGTTACTAGCAGTATGAACAATAGAATTATTAACTATTCTTAATTCTTCTATAGTCTCGCCGATATCAACAAAAATACCACGTATATCAGATTCCAACACTACACTCGGAACTTCTATAATATTATCAGCAATCGAAACATTAGCAACTTCTCTGCTCACACTTCCAATCTTGATACCATTAGAAACCCCACCAGTTCCAGCCAAGTTAGTTATGACATTCTCTTTAACCACGAGTCTGTTGCAACCTTCCAAGCTTACAATGCCAGAATACACAGTATCTATTTTATTATTTACTATTTTAACATCTTGGCTTGCATTTACACTAACCAAGATGCCAACGTCAGAATCTGTTGATGTAACATCTTCGTTAAATCGTAATAAACATTTTTCTATATTCACGTTTCCATTGGCCACTTCTACTAGAGCGCCGTTTGTAGTTGCTAGCTCACTAACAATTTCTATATTCTCTAATCTGTTATTGCCTGACAACACCAAAAAGGAATTTCCTAATTCTAAAGTATTTACAATTTGATGTCTTTCATTACCACCATATGGTGCGCCACCTATGATAGAAATACCATCTGGAACTATAACTTGCCCATTTGGATAAACCGAATTGATAATTTTAATAGTTAGATGCTCTCTGTGTGGATATGAAGAAGCGTATAACAAAGCGCCTTCTAGACTTCTGAAGTTACCTACTACGTTATTTGTTTCATCCACTATTAATTCAAGCTTGTTATCCAAGTTATTAATGAATAAGCGCAAATCAGTTACTGCGTCTATTACGCCATTATTTATAGTAATTTGGTATAAAGGTAGAATTTTTCCAAACTCTATACTTGCATTATAACCATCGGATAGCAATTCTCCAAGCTCATCAGAGAATACCCTAATCGAACCAAATTCGTTAATTCCGATTATTCTTCTTGCGTTATTAAGCATTGTTCCTTCTTCGTCAAACGAAGGAACAATGACTTTTTGAGTTTCGACCGTCAGCCTTACTCCGTTCACATATGCTATACCGCCGCGTAGAGGTAGGGCCTGCATTTGAGTAATACTATCTACAAATGGAATGTCCATTACGTCAAAGCCACGAGCGACGCCGTCTGAACGCAAATCAGAAATAGGACGTTGACTGAATAATTCAATGAAGTCATCTCTTACCTGATTAGCACTCAAATTACCAAAGAAGCGCTTATCTATTGTATTTGTAATAGAAAGGGTTCCGTTGAAATGTAAGGCGCACAATTGAAATGATTCATCATAATTAAGTGGTGGTTGAACTGCTATGATTTCTGTACCATCAACTATTGTTCCGGCGGTAACTTTTACCAACACATAATCTATATTGTTCGGATGATAAAGCTTAAACACTCCCTTAAAGTCAGTTTGAACAGTTACTGTTTCGCCCGGTAGTGAGTCCTCTATTAAAGTAAATAAAGCTTCACTGGCTGTAGTTCCAACATTAAGTGTAAAGTTTCCAACTGGGAAGTTATTAGATATGTCTATTACTTCAACCGCAGAACCTAAATTGGTTCCATAAGAAAATCTTTCATGAACTAATACTTTACCATCTGAATCGATATACAATTCTACCAAGCCATTATCAGTTTCGGCACTTTCTAATACCGACAAAGGCACATTTGAATCAGAAACTAATACTTTAAATGTAGTTGGGTTAGTCGGTGCATCTATTGGTTCTGCTGCAAATAAAGATACTGTTGTAGAAGTTGCTCCAAATAATGTGTAACTTCCATTAGTCTCTAAAGTTGGATGTTCAGTTATATGTATTACTGAACCCTGTGAAATACCAAGGTGCAATGGATTAACCATAGCGCCTTCATTCGTCCATAAAGAAAATGTGTCTGTAGCAGAGCTAATATTAGTGTAGCCATCAAATGCGATTCGCAGTGAAGATAGCGAAACGCCATTCACAGAATAAATGTTATTAATGTTTCCTGCAACAACTCTATCTACTACATCGGCACCATAAGCATCCAGGCCTAACGCAAAGTTGCCAGTATAGCCGTCCAAAATCTCTAGTGTAAATTCTTCGCCCACCAAGTTATGAGCAATTGCTAATTCATTGCCTATTCTGTAAGCTGTGATTGGAAAATTGAATCCTAGGGTTGGGCTAGATACATAGGCGTTAATTCTTTCTGCAACGGACTTGGCGTCAACTGGTTGGGCTTGATTTGTGCCTAGTCGCTCCAAATTCAAGTCTGGTATAGTTAGTTCTCTAAAATTATTTTGACCTATACCAACTCTTACGGCAATCTCATATCCATCAGAATTTAATATGCTACTATTAAAACCAACGCTAACTACTCTAGCTGCGTCAGGAGGAAGGATTGATATTGTATCTACAATTGTCTGATTATTTCGTACCACGCAAGCTAATGGTGCGCCTTCGCTTGATACAGATGTTGGTTCATATATATTAGCAACGGCTTCTTCGCTGTCTGATAAGGTTTCTACAAATATATGAAATACCGCTAGTTCATCAGAAGCAAGAACTGGCAAATCACCAAGTGTTGAGCCATCTTGAAGAGGGCCAACAGCTCGTATTTGATAAGTCCCAACATCTTGTAAGCCGGCTGAAACTATTTCCAATATACTTCCTGCGGTAATACCTAAGGTAGAAAAGGAGGTCACGCCTGGTATTTTTATTACACTAGTATTTTCGGTATATGATATGCCTACAATTGGGCCCAACAATAAGCGATTTTCATTAAAGAATGTTCCAGAACTGATATCTTTTAGTATACCGTTAGCATGGAAATTATCTACGTGTGTAATTCCTAGAATGCCTTGTGCGGCGTCAATGCTATCAAAGGCCTGTTGAACTGAAGTAACTGATCTGTCGATAGACTCAAAATTAATAGTATCAACAGCTATTTCAGAGGCTTCGTGCTTTACAGATGATGGAAGGTCAAGATTTATATGTGGCGTTCGTGTGTTATCACCAGCTAATAGAACAATGCTAAGTTCGTTAATAGCATCACCGACAGTTTCAGCCACTAATCCTGCGACCCCATTGTCGTTTTCTACGTCAATTTTAATCTGGTAGCCATCGTGAAAATGGTCTTGCCCAAGAACGTGTAAGCTAAATGCCGCTGCGCCGCCGGCAATACTGGACTGAGCGGCGGTCATATCTACGCGCAAAGAGTCAATAAGATTCTTAAGCGTTATCGTTCCAAAGTCTAGATCTAATTTTGATTCTTCTATAGCAGCATTAAAAGCAATATGTCTATTAACAATCGGTAGAGTGAGCAGTCCTAGGTCTTCTAACGCAGATCTTTTTATATTGCCGTTGTCATCGATAGCTACATTTATTCTATCCACAAGGCTAGCTTTATTTCCCTGTGGCTCTATACCTATAGCACCCTCAATAGCGAATACAGCATCGCGCAAAGAATTAACAACATCACCACCCATTTCAGTAATGTCGTCATCAATTCTGCGAATTTCCAAATCTGTATCTAGTCTCTCAGGATAAATAGTTGCCATTCTTCACCTTTAAAGCACATCTCCAATAGTCGTTGCTAATGTCTGATTAGTGCTATCTCCTAATATGTTGCCTGCTATGCTATAGCTAGATGTAACTATTCGCATATTAAAAATTTGTATTATCGGATTTACATCTCCACCGCTTCCGCCATCTGCATAAGTAGAACCTGTAATTTTAACTCTCGGCCTAATATCGAAAAATGCGTGTGTTGGTACACCCACTACATCAAGAGGAACAGATATAACATATCTTTCTTTTACTGAATTAGAAGGTAATACATCATCATCTATAGTTTTAACTATAGCATAGTCCTCTGTAGTAGTCACGCTATCTAAACCAACATCAAAACTCGAACCTATTTGTAAAGTGAATTCTCCGCTAGTTCCAAAAGCACCACCACCTTGCCCGGAATATCTAACTTCTACGAAAACATTAATATGAGATGCGCCTAAAGCACGGAACATAGTGTGATTTGTGGCTGTCCAAGTATCTATGACTTCGAATCTTCTTGTAGTTACTAGATTATTTCCACCTGCAAACCCAACTTCATCTAAAGCGGTAAGCCCTGGATTGGTTGCTAAAGTAATATTAGATATGTTTCCATCTTGATACGCATCTATATTTCCCCAAAAATTACCAGCAACTGTGTTCTCAATTTCCGCCACTCTTTGATTTAAACCACCAATTTTATCAAGAATACGTTTGTCTATCTTGCCTATCATTAAACGACGATCTGTAAAATAACCATCTGGTGTTATGGATGCACCATCAGTAGAAAATTCCAATATAGTAGCAAGACCTAAATGATCACCATATGAATCTTCTCCTTGTGTTAATTCTGCGAAAGAATATCCTGGGTCAAATTCATCTTTAATAATATAATTACCATCTCTGTCCAGTAGTAAAAGCTTATTAGCGGGACTAAAATCGGTAACTACAATTTCTTTGGTAGGAACATCTAATTTGCGGCCATCGACATATGCTCTTCCGCCCCTGACAGTAAAAGAGCTGCTGCCAGATGAAACAAATTCGAATCCTCTCACTATGCCATTATTGCGCAAATCCTTAATACTTTCTTCAAATGGTAGTGGACTTAATTTATTTTCTGTTTTATTTTCGACCGAGCCGCCTATTTTTCTTTTATCTGTAACAAATTTAAGTACAGAGGTTCCAAAATTTCCAGAGTAATGTACGGAAGAAATATATAAAGAATCATCTGTTTCGGCAAACGGCGTCATTGTAATTGTTTGAGCTGAACTGCCAGGATTGCCAGTAACTTCTATTATAGCACTATTGATATTATCTGGGGCATAAACCTTAAGATGTCCCTGAAACCCGGCTGGAATTGTGACTATTTCGCCATCATCGCCGTCTTGAATAAATTTAATATAGGTAGCATCGGTTATCTGCCATTCCATTCCTTGATCTGGAAAGGTATTTGATACTGCTCTAATGCTTACGCCGGCGATGGGGCCATAGGCAACTCTCTTGGATTTGGTTACAGCGGCATAGCCATCTACTACATCTTCTAAAAATATATCGAAAATTTCGCCATTAGAACTATTTATGAAGTTAGTAGAGTCTGCAACTATTTCTAAATCAAATACGCCGGCAGGAATAATTTCATTTAAGACAAATGTGCTTGTAGTGGGATAAGTTGTTATATAATAAGTTCCGTTAGCGGTTGAATCCGTATCGTGATTAGTAATGTGACATAGTACTCTGCCTGCACCGCCGCCAGTATTATCGTTATCTAAACCAAAAGCTGATAGGTCACCTAATCCTGGTGCTATAGTGGCAGAAGCAGAACCATGAGTGTGACTAATGTCTAATAATGTTTTGAGGTCTAATATTTTCTTTCCACCTACATAGGCAGAGTGATGATTATCTGACCATTCAAATACAGTTGAGACAACGTCACCAAATCCTAGAGCCTCTGCGGCAGGAAATGAAACAGCATCAGAAATTTGTATTGTAAATTGTTCACCTGGCAGATTATGAGCTATCGTAAGTTTGCCACCGGTGTTATAGGAAGATATAGGGTAGTGTTCAGTTCGTGCGGTTTCGTTTATTTTAGATACAATTGTATCTATATCCTCTGTTGGAATTATAGAGGATAGATTCACATCAAGTGGGCTTCTATTAAGTCCGCCTGCCGCTATTCGTAAGTTTTGTGAAACGCCTATAGATAAAGAGCGAGGGTCTATATTCTTACTAGTAACTCTCGCAACATTTGGACGCATTACTTGTAAAATGTTAGTTGCTTCAGTAATATCTGTTTGGTAAATTGTACTTGCTAAAATAGTTTCGCTGAGATTACCCTGGTCGCCTTGGTGCCCTCTAACATTAATTACGGCAGCGTTATCATGCATGGCGTCTTGATGTATATCAATAACACCCACGTTTGCGTTGTCTAATTCTACTAAAGCATCTTGAACATTCTCTGCAGAAATGGTTTGAAACTCGTTATTAACAGATATACCAGCGGCAGCATGAACATTTACTACAGTATTTTCGTGCTGAGTAAAGGCATTATTAACCTGATGCAAAGCACTTTCTACATCATCAACTCCACGTATGGAATCTAAAATATCGATTTGATAGCCATCGTGCCTATCTCCATCACCGGTAAAGTGCAATGAAGTTTGGGCAGCGAAAGCATTTAGACTGTCCTCGACCGCAGCTATGTCTATGGCATTGGAATCAACACGACCTTTTAAAAATGCGGTAGTAAAATCTAGATCTAATTTTGATTCTTCTATAGCAGCATTATCGCCAACGTGAGCGTTAGTAATTGGGAGAGTAACTAAACCCCTGCTGGCCAAAGCCGATGTTTTTATGTTACCATCGGCATCTATAACATTATTTATTCTAGCTACTAAACTTGCTGCATGGCCTTGTGGGTCTATTCCGATTGCTCTTTCAATAGCGAATACAGCATCACGCAAAGAATTGATAGCATCGCCACTTATTTCAGTAACGTTTTCATCTATTCTTGGTAATTCTAAATCAGTATCAAGTGCCTCGGGGTATATAGTCATTTAGCCATTCCTAGTTAGTTATATAAAACAAAACATTAAAAGATAAAGAAAACTCCTTAAAAAATTTATTGAATGGTGTGCCGTATGATATTCCTGCTGCTAGATTTAATGGCTCACCAAAAAGTCTTGGATTATAACTTAAACCTAGGTGTTGGCTGATGTCTTCACTAAAATCAAAAGATGTATGAGTATTAAGTCCGAATCCCTTGAAGTTCAAGAATTCAACACCAATTCCTAGCCTTGTGCTTCCTGGATTTGGATGTACAAATATACTGCCCAGGGCGATAAGACGCAATCTAAATAGACTGCTGTCTAAATCTTCTAGTCTAGGTGGGTTAATGTATTGAAATTCAGAATCTACAATTTCAGCTTTAGCTCCGGGTACTTCTCCATAAGAACCATCTGCTTTTTTGTATAATTCTCTCAAAACCAACCGGCGCGTCTGCAAAGAACCCTCTCTTTGCTGATAAACCTCACCATATACCTTAAATACCTGGCTACTTTCAAAGAGTTCATTATTTTTTTCGAAAATATTCGGATCTACAAGTTTAAAACGATTGAAAAAGTCCTGCCAAGTATATTTAATAACACAATTTGCTGATAACTCGGCACAATCCCTAACTATCACGTCAGTTTCGCCGCCTTCGATCAATTGTTTGAGTTCTGCTATGGTTTTATCTCTGCTAGCAACCTCTAAATTGTGTTTTTTGACAAAAGCCGCGAACTTTTTGTCGTATTCTTCATTGTCTTTGGCTAATTTTTTAGCTAATTCCTCTTGAGTCATTAATTCTGATCGTGAAAGACCCAATTCTGTGTTTAAAGCCTGAAGCTCTCGCTCTTTTTCTGTAAGCTGACCTTGAAGTTGGCGATTATAAGTTTCTAATGCCTTATTTGATATGCTATGGCCTAGGGCATATCCACCAATACCCCCTAATGCCATTATTACAAACCACAAAAAATATTTATTACTTATTAGGTTCTTCATCTTTCACTTCCTTATTACCTGCATCAATGATTTCTTTTATCTCATTTTTTATAAATGGAAGACCTTTTATCATAGTTGTTAATCCGGTCAAATCTGGCACTCCGGCCATACCACCAGATATTCCAGGAACGCCAGTTAAATCAGGGCTAGTGGGTATCTTAAAGTTATTAAAATGCTCTTGTCTTATTTTATCAATTTCTTTTTTAATATCCGGAATATCGCCCCTTTTTTTAATAGTATTAGTGTTCTCAACTTTGGGTATATTGGCACCAAGTTTGCTTTCTAGTACCACTAATTTAGTCTCTATGTGCTCTACTTTGCTTAATATTTTATTTAACAACATAAAAATTTCTGATTCTTTCATTTTAATTCTCCTTAATTATAAATTATTATATAGATGCATTGGTTCCAGCTCCGCCGGTAGGTGCGGCGCCTGGGGCCTTAACATTGCTTGAAATCCACGCAATATTTGCTGTAAATGTCACTCTGGTAAAGCTTGAAAAAAAGTTAAATGCCAAATAGAAATCTACGCTTCCCGTTGTAGACGGAGATGTTAGATTAGTTAAAGCCGTATTGCTATATGTAAAGGCAGCCATGGCGTTTCCGGCAATTATTAGTCCTGTTAGATTAGTATCTACGTTGGTTCTAAGTGTAATTCCACCGGCACCATAATTACCTATAAATCCGGATTTGACAAATGCATGATCGAAAGAAGCACCTGTTGACCCAAGTGTCAATGTACCATTAAACACATTTAAGGCTATAAGTGATTCTGACATTGTTGCGCCAGTTCCAGTTGCAGTATGTGTTATAGAAAATGCTGAGGAAAATCTATTACCAATAACTATAGTATCATTCATTAAAATAGTTGCACCACTACTATTAGATATGGCAAAATTGGTAGCAGTATTGCCTATAATAGTTGAAGTACTAACTGAGGTTAAATTAAGGAATGCCCCCATTATATTTCCTATAACAGTACATGTGGATAATGATGCGCCATCTATTCCCGTATCTAATCTGTTTCCAATTATGACATTGGAACTGAAGCTAGAAGCGGCAAAAGCCGAGAATCTATTGCCAACAAACCAAGTACCAGTGGGCACTGAGCTAAAGGCAACATCAAATATATAATTGCCCGTTATTGAATTAAGCTGAACACCTGCAGAACTTGTGGCGGACAAACTCGAAAATATAACATTTCCTGTTATTGTAGTTTGAGCAAAAGTATCAAAATCTAAATTATTGAAAACATTACCTGATATAGTTACTACACTTAAATCTCCCATAGATATGCGTCCAAAGTTAGAATCCGAATGAAGCAAGTTATTATTAGATATAATTGAATTGGAAACATCTCCGTTAGTGAAGGAAAATCCAGCATTGTTGCCTATTATTATATCTCCATATATTCTATTATCAGTTAAAATTAAATCTGTAACAACAGTGCCTGGGGAAGCTGGATTTAAGTTATGATTTATAAATAAGTTGGCGCTACCGAAGGTGAATGGGCCGACGTTTGGATTTGTAGTTTCATTTCCAATTATATTACCAGAAATAATACAATTATCTATAGCTGAAGCTGAAACCGAGCCTCCCATATTAGTGATCCAAACATTAGACATTATTATATTATTTCTAAGTGTACTGCCTGCCATAATACACGTATGAAAAGTATCAAGTCCAAAACCATCATCCTTGAGAACAAGAATGCGCAATTCGCCCATAAATATATTATCATCTATCATGCTATTTATTACTGTAATATCTTCAAGGGGCGCTAATACAGTACCACTACCTCGTATCTGCATTTGTACTTCTCCACCAAATCTATTTCCCTGAATCAGGGCCTGATCTAGTGCTGACGCATATTGATTGGTTGTTTGAGCGACGAATCTGACCGGCCCTTCTATATCATTATTGGTAAATCCAGAGCGAACAATAACAGTTTGATGATTGGTACTTGAGCTTCCAGCATTTGTAGTGAGAGTCATAGACCCTGCCACTACATTGTTTGTAAATATCGAATCTGCCAAGATACCATAACCATCGTCTACCAGTGAGGTGACGTTACCGTCTAGATTATTATTAGAAAAGAGAGTTTCTGTAAGGATATGGAATGCTAAACTAGTAAATGTATTGCCAACAATTGAAGTTTCATTGGTGGCGCCATAAACATTCATGTTTCCGGACATAAAATTATCGGAAATAGTAGAATTTACTGTTGTGGCAGTTGTTTCGTCTCTACCACTCACAGATATACTAAGATTTCCGCCTGATATTCTATTTCCTATTACACTGCATCCATTTAATACAGTAATAGTTTCTGTGCCGGTGACGCCGAGGCCAAGATCCATATTGCCAGAGGTAATGCTATTATTTCCTATGACAGAATCAAATAATACACTACCACTAGTTCCGGTATGATTAATAGTCATAGCACCAAAGAATGAATTAGAACTTATATTACATCTAGAAACTGTGTCTCCAGTGCTAGTAGAGGTTATGATTAGTCCACCGTTGCAAGCATTGCTAGAAATGGTAGAAAGGGCTATAGCATTAGCACCAAGAGTGCTAATATCTATACCACTGAACTCGATGGAGTTGCTAGATATAGTACATTGATTGATAACAGCAGAGCTCGTTGTGCGATTGAAATCAAACACCATTTCATTTTCTATCCAATTGCCTATAAAGGCACTTTGATCTGCACAACGACTTAAACTAGCAGCTGCATCTATTTCTATCTCAAATGAAGATATTCTGTTGCCACAAAATACCACTTCATCGAATTGTGAGTGAGAGAAGAATCCGAATTCTGCCTGATTATTTGCAATAACCGTTTCAGTGACGGCCCCATTATTGACCGCCGTACCAATTTCTATAGCCGCTAGACCACCGGATCCATCAACTGTGTTATTAGAAATAACACAACGGTTCCAATCTGAGCACATTACAAATATGCCTTGGCTTGTATTATTAGAAAGTATTACCGCATAGCATCCACCAGAAGTTTCGGCAAAGGTAATATCATCTTCAAACACGTTATTGGTTATGGCCGTTATATCTATTGTGCTAGATGACCCAGTATTTCCAAATGCAACCGTACCAGATACTTTATTTCCAGAGAACACACAATTAGTCATATAGTCGGTAACGACATTTCTCAAGGTATTAGAACTAATGTCTACGCCATCTGCATAGTCTAATGTAAATGTAAATCCTATAGAGTTGCCTGTAATTTTAGAATCTACTATTTGGCCACCGATTACAAAATCACCGGATGAGCCAGCTACTCCAACCTTATTGTCCGTTACACTAACATCTGTGCAACTTACTGTGCTTGGTGGTAATCCAGTATTTCCTAAATTAATCGCAGACACTACACTGTTGGAGGCAATAACTAATTTAGTTATATTACCAACTACAGAAGAAGACGGCGCTATATCTATTGAGCTTTGCACTATATTATTTGATATATTGACATTATCTACTGTAAGAGCAGTTGCATGTGAAGAGTTTATGAAAAGCTGACCACCGAACCAATTACCTGATATGGTGCAGTCTTTCATAGCCGCCGTATCATTTCCGCCTGAAGCATTTAGAACATTAAATATGTTAGTATAGTATCCGTCTGAAAAAACAGATCGCTGTATTAAATTATTACCAGTGAAATTTTCTGTATAATTATTTGTGTATAATACCTGGTCAAAAATATCATTGGTTGTAAAGCTAGCTATTCTATTTCCAGATACAATATTATTTACGAATGTCTTTGAAATAGTCCAGCCTGCGCCGGCTGCGGCGTTACCCAAAGTATTATTACTAAACATGCTATCAAATACAGACCCAGTCCATAACATATTTCCAGTAATTATATTATTCAGCATTTGCGTCTTAGAGACATTCGCTGAGCCTGGGCTAAATGAACCAAGAATAGTATTGCTTGATAAAATAGAGTCAAAGATTTCTCCAGAAGTCCAAGATGAGAAAATCTTGTTATCAGCAAGTATACAAGAAAGAACAGCCCCAGAAACCCAGGATGACATCCTATTTTCATTTAATGCTGAATTGGCTATAAGCCCAAATGTAGCTCCAGCCGTTGTGTTATTATTAAATAGGGAGCTATCAAAGTCACCACTGCTAAAAGTTCCAGTAATTATATTGTCTGCTATCAGACAATTATCCGAATCGCTTGTTAGCGTTAGTGAACCCGTAATTCTATTTCCCCTGATAACACTATTTACTCTTGGACTTGCAAAAGTAAAGGCACCCTGAATATAACTATCTTCGAAAATAGAATCCTGGAAGTTCAAAGATATATTGGCTGTTAAAGATTCGGTGAGCTGAGGCACAATTTTGTTATTAGAGAATGTAGAACCGCTAATAACAAAACCAGAAGTTCCTAGTAGTGTTGCAAATGTATCTGCTTCAAATACGTTATTGCTTACATTGCATCTATCCATGCCACCAAAGCGCACACTGGCGCCCTGAGAAAGATCTTTTGATGAACCAACCCTATTATTATTTATATTACTCTTACTTAATTGTCCGCCAATTTCTAACTCTAGATGCAAATCGTTGTCATTAATATTGACAGAATTGTTTGTACTACCAAGTGGCATCTTAAGTGCAAGCAATTCATTGCCCTCTATAGCAACATTGTTTAATGTATAATCAAATTGAGGTGTCATCGAAGACATAATTATAGCTGGACCGGTGGTGTCATGTGACCCTACACTCATCCATCTCCCTGCACCATAACTAATTCTAGATAACTTAGCATTATGTGATGGTAGAGGCACATATCTGGTTTGCCAGGTTATACCATTTGTAGAATAATATATTTCGGGCTTATTTCCGCCTGAGTTACCAGCACCTACGGCAACAAATTCACCATTATCATTTGCCTTTATATGATTGATTGGGTCTCCTATATCTGCTGTATTGGTCCATACTTCGCCGTCTGTTGAAGTAAAAATAGTACCAGAGCTTGTCCCAGCAACCCATAAACCATGAACATGTGAATAAGTAACGCCATTAACATTAACAGCAAGACCTGTTGTTCTTCTGGTCCACACTGTACCGTCCGGAGATGTTAGTATTACACCAGTACCAATATCTATATCACCGACGGCAACTCTTAAACCGTTTGCATAATGAATATCTCTTAATGTAGATGTTACACCTGATGTTGCTGAGGTCCAGCTTGCGCCATTATCGGTAGAGTTACGAATTACTCCGCTTGAGCCTACAGCAGTCCACATACTATAGCCGTCGTAATGAATCTTTTCTAATGGAGGCAATCCTATCTCAGAAAGCCAGTTCCAAGTAACACCATCGGTAGATGTAGCTACACCCGGAGTGCCCAACACATTAGTATCTCCTGCGGCCAACCAAACACCATTGCCATAATCTACGCCACGTAATCCTGAGCCAGCTGATGTTACGCCGGGAAGAATAGATCTTGTCCAATCTTTGCCGTTATTTTTAGAATACGCAATATATGGTGCGCCAAGCGTTTCTATATGTCCTACAGAAACCCAAGTACCATTACCATCATATTCTACATCATATATAGGAGCATTACAAGTAAATTTATTTTCTGCCCGTGCCCAAGTTGCACCATCAACAGAAGTATATATGTTTATTTCAGAGACCATTACAAACTGACCATTTTCAAAATGAATGCCTCTAAAATTCTCACTAGTCACCAAGAATGGGAAAGTAATATTATAGGTCCAGGTAATACCATCTGTAGAAGTAACTATTGAACCCGCTGCACCTACTGCAACCCAAATACCATTACCATAAGCAACGCCACGAAGGGCATTGCTTATTCCGGTGGTTCTAGTGACCCAATCTATACCATTGTCAGATGTGATGACACCGCCGCTATTACCCACGGCGGCCCAGTATCCTACGCCATTGCTAGTTACATCGTTAAAAGTTGTAGCCAGTGGAGAAACTTTATTAGTCCAGTTAATTCCGTCATCTGAAGTAAATATTCCTGCCGTACCACCGCTGCCACCGACTGCGACACGTAATCCGGTAGATGCATCATAATCTACGGCATTAACAGTAACTGCGGGTATATTGCTTGCGGTATTCCAATTAATGGCATCTGTTGACCAATGAATTACACCAGCTGCACCGCCAGATCCACCGACAGTATTCCACATACTATAACCATCGTAAACTACCCCAAAAACACCCCATGGAGACTGGAATGTGTGCGTCCAATTATTTGCATCCGAAGAAACACGGATTGTTCCAGCATCAGTGCCAGCAACCCAAATATTATTACCATACTCTATACTTCGTATTTTATGAAATGTAATAGAGGAATTTGATATAAATGAAGATGATTTTCTACGATGCCAAGTATCGGCATTATCAGTAGAGGCAAGAAAAGTATCTCCAACATATACGTCATCATCTCCGCCTACTACAAGCCAGGTGCCATTACCCTCGGTAATAGCATAGTGCTGACCATAGTATGGGTAATCTTCTCTTACCCAAGCGCTACCATATATATTGGTTGTAGATTCCAACATGGTATTAGATGATATAGATGCTGCAGAAATTCTACCGCCCATATCGAATTGATCATGAATTATATTATTATCTATATTTATATCAAATAAACCACCAAAGAAATTTCCATCATGATGTAAGGTAACTCGTCCAAATTGCGAATCTGATATATGCGATGCTGCAAGCTCAAGTCCATGGAACATTAAATCTGAAAATGCCATATTATTATCTGCAATCGTAAAATGCTCAAATACAGCAGTTGGTGATCCTAATATAATTGATGAATTTGTATAGGCATGGTTTCTCAAAATACCACAATCATTAAATTTAGATATCTGCGATCCTGTAAATTGGATAGCTACTGAATTAAAGCCGCCACCTCCAAAATCATTATCGAAGATATTAATTTTTTCAAAAGATGCATATCCATCCGTTTCTGGATACACAAGACCTATATAAGTGGCCCTGGCATTAATTGGAGAAAATATATTTTTCTCTATTGTTATATTTTTGTATAAAGTATTGGTATACTCTGGCAAGAATCCAATACCATAAGAATCTGCATCAACATCTAATCTAATGTTTTTTATAACAACATTTTCAAGAGTAGTATTTGGATCATCGGTAGATAGCTGTATTACTGGCTTTGCGTTTGAGCCAACAGAAGTGATATGAAAATTATCTAAGACAGAATTACTTCCAGTAATAACAAAGGCCGGATCTTCTGCTGCTTTAGTTATTACAACGCCATTTAAACCAATTACACTTACATTAACTGGAATTTCTGCAAATCCATCATAAGTATAATTTCCCGGCTTAACAAATACTGTTCCGCCCTGAGCAGCAACTGAATCAATAGCGGCTTGTAAGGTATTTTGTCCTACACCATTAAATATACCTTCGCTTACATAACCATCGCCTACTGTTACAAAACCTAAGTTAGAGCTAGTTCCATAATCACCTGTATAGTGATAGAAAGTGGCAAACATGGTAATAGCGCCATAAGCATCAGATACTTCGGCCCCTTCTATGTTGCCATATACATTATTTGGATTCATCACTCCGGATGATCCATTAAGTGGTGCACGACTAAATCTTACAATACCATTATTATAATCTACGGTCCAAAACCCATCGTTTCCCATTCCAGGCGCAATATCTGCTGGCGGGCCGGCGCCAGGATCAGCCAATATGGATATTGGGCCATTAGTAGTATCAGCTTCTAGTGCAAATCCTATACCACCCGTAGATTTAGCTGGATATAAGGCCAATTCAAAGCCCCTAAAGTTAGGATCACCGTGGGCTGCATTAGCTTTACCTTGTGAAAATTTTGGCGAAATTAGCGGCTTGAGACGTACACTTTCTATATCAATTGGGTTATTAGTTGCTGGTGCGCCAGTGATAGCCATAAAGGTCTGAACAGAATTTGGTCCAGTTAATCCTGATGGCAAATATGAAAGTAATCTTACAGTAGGATATCTAGTTCCTATTGCACCTTCCGTAGGATAATCATCATAATTGGGCGCAAGTAGACCTTCATTAGCAGAGGGTGTTTGGGTCATAATATCGCTGTGTGGTACTTTATCACTACGAACAAATGGTTCTGAAATCAAATTAGCATCTTTGCCAAGAGTATTGGCCTTATCGCTCAAATACCTCTCGGCGGCTGCTAATTGTTCCTTGTTTTTGTCCTCAAAATTTGCCATCTAATAAACCTCTTATTATGGATCTAATAATTGTAACAACGAAAGTACTTTCTTTTTTGCGATAGTTATCTGTGAGCCGAAATATGTTACTTTCACCGCAATCATATTTCCGCTATCTGCGGTGTTTCTTTCTCCAAATGTAAATGGAATGGTAAAATCACCCTCGACACCGGTAATTGGTGGAATTAATGCGCCGTCGCCGTCTTCAAATAAACCTGTAATAAAGAATTTGCCCAAATCTAACCATTCAGTACTATTTGGCCCAACTCCAGGTATTTTAACTTCTATCTTACAAAAACGACTTGCATTAGAGGCTGCAATGTCGTTAAATGAAATAAGAGAACTTCCCGCGCTTACTATGCGTAATTTGCCACCATTAGTAGTTTTGTTAAGGCTAAATAATCTTTGATAGTATCTATCACCAGAGAATGCACTATAATCTACGGAGCCAAATTGCAATGGTCGTATATCAGTCGCAGAATAGTCATCTTGTGGGTAAATTAAACCAGGAAACACGAAATCTGCCGTATCATCGGGTTCTGATCCAGTACCAAATTTTCCGCCACATTGCAATCCGTTAGCAGTACTTGAATTTACATCCACTACGGTATCTAATGCAACCCCGCTATCCCATGCTTTAAGGGTATAGCCGTCTCCATTTGATCCATAATCATGCGTAAATTGCCCATTATCAAGCTCAAAATCAAATATTTCATTTGAGCCAACTCTATAGCTCTCGTCTGTGAAATATTCTTCTGTATCAGTTGCTCTATATCTACTGTAAGAGTTTGATAATATTTTTAATTGACTGGTAATTAAACCATATGCATCGTTGGCATCGCCTGGGCCGAATGGATCATAGATGGTCCCAGTAATATGACTGCGCACACTAAATTTATTTTCACCTATGTATAGCCTTCTGCCATCATTGATTGTGACATTGACAAGGTAAAAGGCATGATCTTTTGAGATATCTGTAAAATCCGGGAGATTGGAATCAGAATATAGGTCGTACCCATCATCACGTAGTTGAGTTACTCTAACATTTTGACCATAACCATCTCCTGATGGAAAAGTAAAGACATCAGTTGTAAATCTTAATATATCATTTCTTAAATAAGATTTTTTAAATATATTAGTATCGGACTTCATTTCTATATCAAATAAATCATCTGCCCCATTAAAGTAATGAATACCTGATATGGTTTTTTCTAATACCTCTACATCTAATGCTGGGCGCAATACCAATGCATTAATTGATGGCCTAGTAGCATCGTCGTCCAAAAAGACATTTGACATTCTTACTGTATTGTCACCGTCATCGGCATCACTAAATGAATCACTAATGCTAAATATATTAGATGTATCAGGCTCTCCGTTAAAGTCAGTAACGCCGGGACCATAATGAACTAATCTATAGGTAGATACTTTATCATTAACATCAGATGCAGAAATATCTATTGGCGCTTCTAATGCACCACCTATCAAGGTATTATTAGAAACAGGAATAACATATTTTGCTATTTGAAATGGTGAAAATGTTGCAGATAAATCGAAATTTTCATAAATTGGATTTCCATCTGCATCTAATGCTAGCGTTTCATAATCTTTTCTGGCAGGATGCCTGTCATATAATATAATAGTATCGAAGTCTTCTAATGACGGAGTGTATACCAATTGCCCATCTGCTCGGGCGTCTTCGTCAAAATTTTCAGCAAGATCTAACACAGCTGAAGGGGAAAACTGAGAACTACTTCTCAGTTTTCTTTGTAGTACTAGGGTGCCTTTATCTGCCGGAAACACAGTACCCTTGATAACAAACTGACTACGACTTGTTCCTGTGCTACCAACCGATGTACGAGTTATAAAATTAGTATCTTTGATGCCTGTTCCATCTAATGAATAGGCTCCTGTTTTGGCTTTAAGTTTATAGATATCAAAAATATCAGTTGGCAATCCTATGATATTAAATGGAGCAGATGTTCTAACAATTCTTATTTTTTTAGAAGTATCACCAGAACTTAAAGTTACTATTTCTCCGGTAGCCAAACTAGATACATCAACCTCTGCACCAGCCGAATCTCCTGGCGCTTTCCAAGTTAACTTAGAGCCAACTGGATTAAATACTAATTCAGCTCCTGAGCCCTCACCGTTAGCTTCGCCGACTTCAATAACTTGAATACCAGTTATATTAATTGGTTGCGTTTTTTCAACATCACTTCCGCCACCGACCGTATTAAACAAAAATAAGGTACCCTCTTGTTCAACAAAATCAGGAATACCGGAATTTGGTATATCGGTATTATTAGCGCCTATAACGTCCAAAGCAACTGGTAAAATAGCAGCTAATTCGGACAGAGCATCTTCTACATTAGTGGCAACATAGTTGTCGCCAGAATCAGTAATAGAGATGGCTACTGCTGGATGGGCATCAGTGGTATCTATAAGATGTGCATCTATCAGTGCTTTCGCGTCGGCCACATTATTTAAGAGGGCTGCTACTGTGGAATATGAGCCTGATGGGTTTGTGCCTAGCTCTTGCTGAATGCGAACTATGGCATTACGAAGCCTATTATGATCTTCGGCACGTATCTCATGGACAAGATTTCTGCGTAACGGTAAGGTAGAATAACCGTCGATCTCGTCAGGATATACCGAAGTATCGTCTATGGAAGCCATTAATTACTCACTCCGTTTAGATAGAATTAGCATTCAATTTAAGCAAAAATATTAGTATATTTGGGAGCTTATCGGCCCAAAAATGGAAAAATCTCATAAATTGTTAATATTATTAGATTGTTACGAATAAGCCAGGATCATTAGCTGGATATTGATAGACCACATCTGTTTTATCCATTCTGCGCATTCTAAATTCTTGCCTACCGCTTTGGCCAAATACAAGTCTATTTCTGGTCACATCTAGTATCTCATATCTGAACTCTTCTGTTCCATTTTCATTAAATCTTACTATTATATCGCGGTCTTTAATAGTTGGAAATACTATAGTCCAGGCCGTTAATTCAGATGGCTGTACAAGACCCTGACTTTGCTCAATTTTTAGGTCGTCTACGAAAGGATTAGTTCTTATCATAATCCTACCAGCAGTATTTACAAATAACTCTGATATAGCCCTGGTATTAAAGAATCTCTCGTAGCCGCCGTCGAAGCCCGTGCCGAAGCAGTATGGGCATCTCTGTCTTGGATGCTCTCTGCGTAAGTCAGAAGCACCACATCTGCAACGACGGCCTGTTTGTCTGCGTCTTAACAGAATTACTGGTTCCCCAGTCACTTGCAACATAACATCTAATTGAGACAAAATACGATCTTGGAAGTTGAAGCCTCTAGAGCCATTAAATTCGCCGCCGACATAACTACCGACACATTGGCCGCTAAAGGTCTCCTGGATACTTGGTCTATGGTAACCACAAAAATCAAAAGTAGAAAAGTTGGCCGTATTAGCATCCGAAGCACTTAAATCAGTAGTTACAATATCTTCTGCGTTCTCTCGATAACCATCTTCTGCAACATTAAACTCACCTTGTACCGCCGGATCTGGATTATAGGCATATCCGCTGCCTGGGATGTCATGATTTTGCATCCAGGCTGCTGTATAACTATGAATTACGGAATTACCTTCTTCTACGCCGCGCCATAAACGAACTTCATCTCCAACATCGTGCGAGGCAAAGGCCGTTCCAACATTACCTCTGCCGTTAGTCGGTACATTAAAAGTATTGGTGCCCAGACTTGTATATCGTAAAATTTCAGTGCCAATTAATAAAAATCCAGCACTGGGAAAGTTTTCATTGCTTTCCACACCAACTACGACTTCACCGTATGCATCTATAGAAGTGGTTAGAGTTGTAATATCTGGATATCTACCTACTCCATCACCAATTTGAGTAAGTTCCGCTATATTAAATTGAGCTGGGTCAAATTCAGTTGCCCGAACAGCAAAATAATGTAAATTGCCTGGCGTTATATTTATTATGGCCTCAACATTTGTAGTAACTGCTTTTGGTAAAAATTGATCTTCAAAAACGCCAACTCGTTTTGTTGCATGATATATATTATAGTGGACTTGTTTGTCATCTTCACCGGGTATAGCTTCTTGCCAAGATAAACGAACGCCCATGCCATTGCCGACGTCTTCAAGAACTCGAAGTCCCATTCTATGTACCCATTCAGGTCTCGGGCGTAGGCAAACTACGACACCAATAGCTTCTGGCTCCGGTATAGGTTCAGCTTCACTTGGCTCTAATATTTCAAAGCTATATCTTTGAGTATTGGAGGCCATGAACTCTTCAGCAGTCCAAGTCCATTCATCATAATAGGTACCGAGAGCAATAGTTTCTAGTGGCTCAAATTGTATTTGATAAAAACCAACAGACACACGAACTGGAGTAAGTTCTGCTATCAAAGGAGAACTCAATATCGCATCATTGAAGATTTGAACATCTTCTATTTCAAAAGGATCGAATAAAGTGCCATTGGAGTAAAATTTAACTCCTAGCGTAATTATAGACCCTGCTCGCCCACTGCGTGCCATTTAGACTCCTATTAAACTGGCTCAGACTCATATACTTTCACGTCGGTTACTCTTGAAACATGAACTTCATAAGCTGACACTGATTCGAACATTGGTGGATTATCAATAAGCACATGAGCAACATATCTAGTAGCTGCGGCATTAGCAGTACTAGAAAGTAGATAGGTATAATGCCCCGGCTCATTAGTTGCATCCTCTTCAACCACAGAAACTGTAGTCCTAGGAACAACCCAGCCAGCGCCAGACCAAAATCTATTGTCCAAGTCTCTCTGAATAGTTAGCGTAATAAATGCAGTTTGCCCAGATACTCCTGCGCCCGTATTGGGATCACCAATAAATATTTCAATTGGAATACCTTCTCCCACATCCCATATGTTAGGTCCGTCAACCATTAGAGCAATCCTCCTATGATATGCCAATTATTGCCATCACTTTGTATTTGCCTTGATTGATATTGGGTAGTTAGAGTAATAAAATTTATACCATCGATGTTTTCTAATCCAGATGCTTGAACAGTAATTGTACTTATAGCATCTATTTTTTTAATATTATATATTCTGCCAATATTACTTCCGCCGGCACCTGGTAATAATATGGTAATAACTCCGATAGTACCATCGCAAATTATAGTATAATCATCCTCTCTTGCTAAATATGGAGAATCAGAACTTTCAATATTAACTATTCCATATACCAAGCCCTTTGTATTTAAATCAACAAAATATCCATCTAACCAACGATTATCAGCATTACCTAGGCCTTCTGTAGTAGCTCCTGGCACCACCCTTCCACTTGTCGGCGTAAGAAATAAATCACCAGAACTGGTTGAAAGATATCCATCTAATGTCAATGAACCATGAAGATTTAGGTTTATTGGATTAGCTATAGTTCCAATTTGTCCATTATTATTTCCAGTAGCAGAAGCACCATTACCTATAGCTAAAGCACTAGTAAATGTACCAGTAGTGGCGCCATAACCTATAGCAATAGACCTGCTACCAGAGCTAGTATTGTTTGCTATAGCATCTTTTCCAATTGCTATACCGCCACCATCAGATTGCGCACCCGAGCCGATAGCCATTGAACCAGTACCATTACCAGTACTACTAGTAGTTAACGAATTTACACCAATTGTTACACTTTCATTGGCAGCGCTTTGAGAAGTATATCCTATAGTAATAGCATCAGTTGAACCGTTCGCTGTTCCATTACCTATGTTGACAGTTCTGGCTCCGGTTCCAACAGTTCCTGCTCCGATAACTACGGCCCCAGCACCGCCACCAGAAGAACGGCCAATGGCAATGGTATCAGCTCCAGAGGCAGAAGAGGAGGCACCAATTGCTATTGCACCCGTAAAGGAAGCACCAATGGTTGCATTATTACCAAGAAGTACAGAATCAGAAGAACTATTCGATGAATTATAACCTATTGCTATAGAATCATTTGAGCCGGCCAAAGCATTAGATGAAGCACCAATTGCTATCGAGTGTCCACCTGTAGCAATTGCATTATAACCAATGGCTGTATTATTATCATTAACATTGGAGGCTGTAGCACCTTTACCCACCGCCGTATGATTTACACCGCTTGTGGTTATAGTATTAGCGCCAATTGCCGTAGTATTTGTACCAGCTGCCGAGGCACTCTTACCTACTGCTAAAGCACTAGCTGCTGCTGCTGATGAACCCTGACCAACCGCTGTGGCATCTGTTGCATTAGCCGTTGATGAAGCTCCTATGGCCGTAACATTTGCTATACCAGTGCCAACAGTATTACCTATACCAATAGAGGTATTACTTGCGCCAGTAAGGGTACCACCAAGTGTTCCAATAATTATGCTATTAGAAGTACCAGAACTAAAGGTAAGATTGTTTCCTATAGCAATACCACCACCAGAACCTATTACGTTAGTGTTGCCTATGGCAATAGCATTTGATATATTAGCTTGAGATTGAAATCCTACTGAAACAGCACTAGTGCCACCTGCAACAGCAGAAGAGCCATATGATGTTGCATTAGAACCTGTAGCAGATGCAGATGCACCGACTGCAGTTGAATTTCCACCAGAACTTGTAGAAGAGAAGCCAATAGCAACACTAGATGCTACTGAGGCTGCAGCGCCACCACCCATGGCAACACAATTGGTGGTTGCATTGGAACTAACGCCCATTGCCGTTGCAAATGAGTTTGTAGCTTGTGCACCTTGACCAACCGCTGTAGCATTAGAAATACTTGATCCGACATTTGTACCAAAACCAATTGAAGTAATGTTACTTCCAAATACCGTACTAATGGTTTTACCAAATATAACATTATTAGTGCCATCTGTCTTAAGAAGCATATGATGTTCTTCTGATTGTCTTACCCTAAAGCCACCAGAACTATCTATTCCCATAGTCCAATCGCGCTCTAAGCCAGTATCGCTCTCAGAAGTATTTTGTTTAAAATGCAATGTACCTGGACCCAACCATATATCTTTCCAGCGCAATGATGGAGAGCCTATTGAATAAGCATCGTCCGCTGCGGGTAATACATAACCATCGTATGGGGCAAGTGAGATGGAACCTAAACCAGTTTCGATATTAGCTTTAGTTGTATCGTGATAAAAACCTAACCATTGCGAATTATCTACATCTACATCTGTAATGCTGTGTATAAATATGGCCGGATTTCCCTGGATATCATGATCGTGATCTTTGGTATAATTTGATACATCTGTAAATACTACTGCCCTTCCTGATAGGGCATTAGTGGCAAATACAAATTGATCAAATGTTTGATTTAATGCCAACCCAACTGATTGTTCTCCAGATGAGAAGAAGAATGGTGAATTGGCAAAAAATACGCCGCCGACACCAGATATAGCAGTGGTAGTTAGGGTGGTTGTAGTTATATCACCATCTGCCCATATTCGACCGTCGACTTCAAGCTGGCCTCCAACTATTACGCTACCAGCACCAAGGCCGCGCGAAGTTATTGCCTGGGTACCAAGACTTATTGGACGATCATGACTAAATTTAGCATAAACCATATCATCTTGACGAATAGTTAAATCGCCAGAAGAATTAATTCCAAAGTTCCAATCTCGCTCTACACCAAAATCATTTTCATCCGAATTTTGTCTAAAATGTAGAGTGCCGGGGCCAAAATATCCATCTCGCCACCTAAATGCTTCGGAACCAAGACTATACGCATCATCTACATTAGGCCCAATATCACCAGCGGACTCAATATTAAAATTAAACAAAGCACTTGGAGAAATTCCTACGCCGAACTTACCAAAAGTATATAAATCAATTGGAGAATTAGGGTTTCCTATTGTTCCAGTATTATTTGCCAAAACAACTGATCCATTACCAATAGCTAAAGAATTAGTAAAGGCAAAAGTATTGGCATTATTTCCTATTGCAATTGAGCCTGCACCAGTGACAGATGATGATGCTCCCAGAGCTACAGAATTGGATGCTGTGGCCTGGGAAAATGCTCCAATAGAAACCACCGATGAACTTAATCCACCATTAGTAGCGCTTTTTCCTATAATTACATTGCTTGCGCCGGTACCAAATGAGCTGGCACTGACACCCACCACAACAGAGTCATCTGTTCCGACACCAGCGCCTATACCAATCGAGTTTGCCTTTGAGGCAGATGCACTTAAACCAATTACGACAGACCCACCAGTTGCAGCAGAAGTAACGGATGAGCCTGAGCCCATGGCAATACCGCCAGAGGCTGATACAGAAGATGCGAGACCAATAGCGACCGCATCTGTTACTGAGCCAGTAATATTTGTACCAGCGCCTACCGAAACACCACCAGCAGCTTGGGCTCTAGCATTCTGCCCGATAGCTACAGTAGATGGCTGATTAGCTAGAGCAGTTTGTCCAATAGCAGTTGAACTAGAGCCAGTAGCTGAAGCACCATCGCCCACTGCTGTGGTACTAGTTGAATTGGCTGTTGCGCCAGTTCCAACCGCTAATGAGTCAGAACCTGTTGCTGTAGCTCCTCTACCGATGGCAGTGGTTCCATTGGTCCCGCCGGCATTAGCACCAGAACCCACAGCGGTAGAATTAGCAACTGTTGCCGTAGCCCCAGCACCGATAGCGGTTGTTTCAGCAACACCAGTTCCGATATTAATATTATGACCGACACCAGTGACACTTGCTGCTGATACAGAACCAGTAGTTTTACCAACTATGGTACTTGCGCTACCAGCAGAAGTGACGGTCATAGATGCACTAGAAACTACAACAGCGTTTGTTGCCTGAACTATTGGGCCATGACCAATTGATGTAGAATCAGCTCCAGTTGCTTGGGCATCACGACCAAGCGCAGTTGAGCCATTCGTGCCGGTTGCAACAGAACTTGCGCCCAGAGCCACTGAGTGTGCTGTATTGGCCGTAGCACCTGTACCTATTGCCACAGAAGTTAAGGCGTTAGCATTAGACGAGGTTCCTATGGCAATTGAATTACTTCCTATATTACTTCCTATACTTGAGCCGATAGCAACAGCACTTGGATTAGTAGTCTGAATACCCTGTCCTATTAGGATGGTATTATCTGCTCCAGTTTGTGCTTGTGCATTTTGACCTATAGCCAATGAAGCACTGCCAGCAGCACGAGAAGATGCACCAATACAAACAGTAGAGGTATTAGTGGCATTTGTAGTTGCACCAATCGCAGTAGAATTAGAACCAGATGCTGTAGCTGACGAACCAAAAGCAGTTGTGCCAGAAGAAGAAGCAGTGGATTGAGAGCCTAATGCGGTTGAATCACCACCGGTTGCGTCGGCCGAATAACCAACTGCTGTTGCATTTGTTTGATTGGCTAGGGTGTCTTTTCCTAGGGCAGTACTTTGAGCAGCAGAAGCGGTAGCGGTACTGCCAACGGCGGTAGCTCCATTAGCTCCATTTGCTTGAGTTCCGAATCCAATCGCTATGCAATTAGCATTGGTACCCAGTGGGCCTGCAGAGGCGCCCTGGCCTATAGCTATACTATTTGTACTTGCTGCACTTGCATCAGCACCTACAGCTATAGCGCGAACAGCAGTAGCTATTGCTGTTTCACCGACAGCTACTGCATTATCTCCGCCAGCTTGGGCGCTTTTACCTATAGCAGTATTGCTTCCGCTAGAACCAGTAACTGAGTTGTGCCCTATTGCAGTATTTGCTGATCCAGTAGATGATGCTCCGAAACCTACAGAAACAGCGGAAGCGCCTGTAGCAACTGTACTACTGCCCAAAGAAGTACTCTGTAGGCCAGTAACTTGAGTCCCGCGACCAATAGCAGTAACATCATCGTTTTGAGCAATAGCGTTGTGGCCTATGACAGTAATTCGTGCACCAGTAATAGTGGTATTATGACCTAAAGAAGTAACATCGGCGCTACTAACAGTACCAACAGGTTTGCCTATAACTGTTGCATTTGTAGCACCAGAAGTTGTAGAAACTGCTGCTCCCATTATGACCGTATTGGTTGCTGCGGCGGTAGTTGATGAGCCGATTGCTATACCATTGGTTACACTTGCGCCGGCACTTGAACCAATTGAAACGGCACCTGTACCAGTCGCTGTAGCTAAAGCACCTATAGCAGTAGCCCCAATTTGATTTGCATTTGAAAAAGCGCCAATGCCTACTGCCTGCACTTGTTGCGCAGCAGAACCATAACCAAGTGCTGTAGCCTCTGATTGAGAGCTTACAGAATTTCTACCAATAGCCACTGCTCTATTAGCTGTTGCTTGTGCAGAGCGCCCTACTGCTACACCATCGCCGCCATTAGCTAAAGCCGACATGCCTATAACTGTAGAATCACCAGAATTAACTGCTTGAGCATTTTGTCCAATAGCAGTATTATTTGCAGCAGATGTTGCTTGAGCACCACTACCAATAGCGGTAGTTGAAGTATTATTTGCGGTTGCGCCTCTACCTACGGCTGTAGAATCAGTGCCAGAAGCTATGGCTAATTCACCAAATTGTTCGCTGTTAGAAGCCCCACCGGGCTCTCTGGAAGAAAAATTACCCGAAGAGAACCAAGTATTAGAATTAGAATTAAATGAAAGTTTAGAAGCACCAGAGGTTTTAATAGCAATGCCGCCAGTATCGTTGGTGCCTAAAACCCAATCTCTAGTAAAGCCGGAATTATTTTCAGCAGCCGTTGAAATTATATGAAGTGAGCCTGGCCCAAAATAACCATCCTTCCACCTAAAAGTTTCTGAACCCAAGCTATAAGCATCATCTACATTTGGCCCGACATCCCCGGCGACTTCTAATTTAAAGTTTTGAGCAGTAGATGGTGTTCCTAATGCCATACTTCCAAAATTAACAAGATTGATTGGAGTAATAGAATTGCCAAATATGCCTTGGTTATCGGCGGATGTTACGGCAGAGGCACCTATAGCGAATGCGTTTGATTTTGTAGCAGATGCAGATGTTCCCAGAGCAATACTATTAACACCATCAGATTTAGACGTATCTCCAATAGCTATTGCACTTGTAGCATCAACATTTGTATCTCCTGCAGCAGCTGCGATACCTATAGCGGTACTACGGTGACTTGCGGCGCGCGCTCCATTGCCCACAACAGTTTGGTGTGTTTTTGTATTATCAGTATATCCGGTGCCTGCATTTACCCCTATGGCAAGTGAGCCATTACTCATAGCAAATGCGCCATCAGCAATTGCTGTAGCTTGAATTGCTGGAGTTTGAGTAAATCTACCAATTGCCATACTGCCGGTACTCACGCCAACAATACCAGAATTAGCCTGATAACCGATTGATATAACACCAGATGCTATTGCTTCTGCCTCTCTACCTACGGCTAACGAGGTTGATCCAGATGCGATAGTTGAACTACCTATAGCTGTTGAGTTTGTCGCACTTGCTGAGGCATTTTCTCCAAATTGTTCACTTCCAGAGGAACCACCGACAGCTCGCACAGAAGCATTTCCAACTACTTGTAATTTAGATGTTGGTGTAGAAGTACCTATTCCAAGCCTATTACCTTCTCTATCCCAGAATAAATCATTATCACCGGCAACAGAACTTGTTCCAGTAAAGAAGGCTACATATCCATCGGCACCGGAGCCCACTTCGGGAGCAAGTGCATAACCATCTAGGGCCTGAATTATAGTTTGGTTAATTTGTTCTTGCTGTTGATGATGTTCATCAATAGTCGTGCCATAGCCGTCCAGGGTATCGGTGAGTAGTTGGTCACCAATTTTTATACCTTCGAATTTTTGTTGTCCTATAAATAAGGTCATCTCATTTCCTATTAGGCTTTCTGTGCAAAGTTAAGCGAGGTGTCTATAAACGGGCCGGCGTCTTTAATATCGGCATAAAATCTGACACTATTATCAGAGAACCTTACTTCTCCATTAGTACCGCTAACATTAGTAGAGCTATTTAATATTAATCTATTGTGTGGGCCTGACAATTGAATTCCTACATCAGCATTTGATGTAGCACCATTTTGTAAGCCTATGCCGGCTTCTATAATACATGAAGAACCCTGTTCCAATAATAAACAAGGAAAGGCTCCCTGGCCTTCAAATTTTATATCTATGGTTTGAGTAGTGCCTGGGCTAAAATGACAATTGCGCTGTAAATATATTGCTGTACCACCTATATCGCGAAACGTAGAATATACTCCGGACGAATTGTGTTGAGCAAATATTGGAATTCCATTTTGTAGAAAAAGCCCAAATTGCCACATCTTATCAAAGACAACTGAAGATATGCTTAAACCTGGAGGAGTATTGGATGGTCCGGCCATTAAAATACGTCTGAACCCTCCAATATAACATTGGCTAAACAAAATCGTTTTTCCGCCTGCTGCACAAAATAATGCATCTCCGGAGGATGTTGTAGGAACTGCGGCTATATTAGTTCCTCTTAATGAAGAAACTGTAGCAGTAAAACTCTCTCCCGGTTGAAATCCGCGGCCGCTATCAGAAACACCAAATGTGTCTTTAACGTAAGCGTGGTCAATAAGAAATCTAGTAACAGCTACAATAGCACCTAAACCTGTAGTAACAGAAAACGTAGGATTAAATCCATCAAATTGAATATCGGAAAAAGTTACTCTACATGGGGAGAGATTCCCACTTCCAACTGATATACCAGTAGTCTTTACTCTATTAAAATCATCATAACTATTGCGTAGAATAGTTCCTGGGCGACCTACAATCACTGATGTTGGACTAGACGGACTAATGTTAGTAGCGACTGATAGACGACTTGCCGAATTATCATGTATTACTACAACTTGTCCTGTATCAAAAATAGCAAAAAGCCCTCTATAACCATCTACAGCAAACGGATAATCAACATCTACAAATGGATCATTGCTTGCGGCCTGTACTGCCGTAATTGTTGAGGAAGGTACCACAGTAACATAACTTGCACTTGATGCACCTTGAATTGTAATTATTGCTGGAGCTATAGTAGTTTTGCCAGAAAGAGTCCAAGCTGCTGTATTTGATTCTGGACTACGCGGTCTATGTACTCCTGCCGCCAAATTAAAGGTAACATTATGAACCACATTTGTAGGTAAAGAATTCCAAGCATCTTGAAAATATTTAAAAGCTGTAGTACCAGCATCTGCCAAATAACCATCGATTTGAGCCTGACTTGAAAAAACTGTTCCAAATGGCAATGCTTCTATAGCACCAGCTAGATTATAGTCAACTGTAAAAGAAAGTGTTTCGTCAGTAGCCCGTGCATAGCCATCAATATCTACTTGAACACTCGCAATCTGTTCATCAACATAGGATTTAGTTGAAACATGTTCTGGCAAAGCAGGATCATTAGATATGATATTACCATCAACATGTAATTTTTCAGTAGGCGAATCTGTACCTATACCTACATAACCGTCTACCCTGTAAGCGTCTCCTTGGTCATTTATTGCCCATCGTGATACTGAAATAGCGGGTAATTTCAAGTTAAACTCCTATTGGTATAATATGATTTATTTAATATATACTAGCGATGTTGTGTATATTAAATATAATTCATTTTTATGCTGAAGTATATTGCAAGTATAAGCCTATAGTAAAGCTTGCCTCCAAAGCAGCACTTGCTGGGAATGTTGCAGGTAAAGTACCATCATATGTTCTAGCCACTATAATACGTCCATAATTGGTGGTATTAGCTGGGCTAACACCTAAAATACCAGGAATGGCAGTGCTGGACGGAACTCGCAATACTGGTGCTGCATTAGCATTCCAAACTAACCAATACATCTGTCCTGCACGTAGAGTGGCTGCAGCACTTGAGCTAATAGTGCCAGTAGAAGTTGTACTAATTACCCCAGAGGTTACAAGTGCATCTGGATATAAATTTCTAGAACTTGTGGCTGTATAAATTCCCACAATAGCATTGCCGGCTGCACCAGTGACAATTTGTACAGCAATATCATCAATATTTCTGTCCTCGCTGCCGTGAATAAATGGAAATCCATATAATTGATTGGCAGTTAAACTTCCCGTACTCCACGAACTAATATTAAGCCAGGGTACATAATATGTTGACCAACCAGCAGTTCCAGAGGCATGTTTATAAGTTAAATCGGAGAGATAACCATCTGATGCTTGTCTTATAGTATTGATAGTTTCAGATAAATTATTATTATAAATAGCTCCCGCAACAGTAATATCTCCAATAAAATTACCGGCAAAATTACCGGTGCCAGCTGTAGCAATAATGCCCGCACCTGTTGCACCGCCAGTAAATGAACCGCCAGCACCGGAGCCTTGACCAGTACCTATAATTCCGGTGCCATTAGTACTACCTCCAACTCCGCTAATACCAGTACCAGAAGAACTGCCGCCAAAACCCGTAACACCTATGCCTAATCCAGAGCCAAAACCAGTAACTCCATTTCCGTCTGTTGAGCCACCCTGACCAACAACTCCAGTTCCCGTTCCAGTTCCCGTTCCTGTTACACCAGTGCCGCCTGTTCCGCCTGTGCCAGAAACACCTGAACCAGAACCATCTCCTGTAAAAACAGCACCATCAGAATTAGTGGTGTTAGCTGTTCCAGTAATAGTCCCAAGTATATGTAAAGTTGTGCTTGGGGCTTGCGTTCCAACACCCAATCTATTATTAAGTCTATCCCAAAATAAATCATTATCACCGGCTATTTGTCTTCCGCCGTCTATAAAGAAAGCTACATAGCCATCGGCTATAGAACTTAGGTTAGGAACTGAAGCGTAACCATCAGCGGCCTGTCTAATGGCCCCGATTGTTTCGGTTAGGTTGGAATTTACAATATCGCCACCTATATTTAAAGTCCCATTAATATTAGTAGAGGTAGTAGTAAATCTAGCAGCCTCAATGCCACCAGTAATTAACGATAATTGATCGGCACCAGAAGTTCCAATGCCAGTATCGGTATCAGAAATATTTGGGGCTAAGCTCGGATTAGTGGAACTAGCAACAACATTTCTTAATATAGGCCCGCCAGATATTCCCGTACCTAATGTAGAGCTATCAATTCTCCAAATAGCCGAACCAGCTATAGCTATACGCATAGTATCGTCTGTTTGTTCATAAAATCCAGTATCACCATCACCAAACGATAAGGTAGGTGCTACTGCTGTTTCTGATCCACCAATAATTAATCTACTATTAAGGCGGTCCCAGTAAAAATCATTATCGCCGGCTATTTGTCTTCCACCATCTATAAAGAAGGCAACATAACCATCGGCTATTGCTGCGGTATTTGGAGCTGTAACATAACCATCTGCTGCTTGTCTAATAACTTGGAAAGTTTCAGTTAAATCTTTATTTACTATAGATCCTGAGACATTAATATCTCCAAGAAAACTTCCAGCAACAATACTGCCGGCACCTGGCGTTGCCGTAATACCAACTCCTGTTGAACCTCCCTGGAAAAAACCACCAGCACCTGAACCAAGCCCCACACCCACTACACCAATGCCATTTGGAGAACCGCCTTGACCAGATACGCCTACACCACTGGTGCCACCTCCGGTTCCCTTAACGCCTATACCAGAGCCAAATCCAGCAAAACTTGCACCCCAATTATTACCACCACCCGCAATACCAACAACAGCAGTTGCACCAGAGGCTGTAAAATGTCCGCCCTCACCAGTTGCACCGCCAGTTCCAGCTACACCATGACCAGAATCCAATCCGGTAAAATTGGCACCGTTTTCATTACTTATATTTGCTAATCCGGTTATAGTACCAGAAACATCAAGGGCCGAGGTAGGAATGGTTTTGCCTATACTAACAAAACCACCATTTGGATTTAATAAGAGAGGATATTCTAGGGCGAGATCAGCTTGATCGGTAGATTGTAGCCAAAACCCACTCGAAGCATTTCCACCAATATCTAATATGGCGTTAGAGCTATCTTTTAGTCGTACTACATGTCCAGCAGATTGTGTTGTACCAGATGTGACTGGAAATCCTATTCCGGTACCGAATGCAGTAAGTCTAGCAACTATAGGTGCTGCTCCAGCATTCATACCCACTCTACCCAAATCATCTATTACTACTGCAGAGGAAGCTGATATAGTATTAAAAGAAAATCCTGCTGACTCGTGGCCAACTATATTTGGTGCAGATGCATGTTGTGAAAATTTCAATACACCTTGTGCTGCATTGCCAAAGGTTGCTATACGAACCGCTGTACCATGAACTGTTAGAGTATCAAATTGTCCTATATTATTTCCTATAACAACTCTATTGTTGGTATTATCTGCTCTAAAAAGAGCATCTGTATCACTTGATTGGCCAACGCTAAATGTATTTGTTTCGCGATTCCAATATAAATCATTATCCCCAGCTAAATTACGACCAACACCAGTATAGAAGGCTAAATAGCCATCGCCTGTAGCTGCTGTATTTGGAATTACCGCGTAGCCATCTAAATCTTTTAATACAGTTTGTATGGCGGTCGAATTTTGAATATAGTGTTCGTCTACTGTAATTGCTAATCCTTCATCTACACCCCCGCCGCCGGCTGGAAATGAAGCACCTTCTTCGGAATCTAATGTCATTAACACGTTATCATTTTCATCTACAAATTGTAATGTGCCAGTAACTGAATCAACCCCTATTCTAAATTCTTTATTAGAATTATGACCCGCATCTGAATCTTTTGCTACTATATTAATGGTGCCCGGCCCCACGAAAACACTGTGCCATCTAGAATCTGGGGTGCCTAGGTTATGAACGTTATCTGTTGCCGGAACTAAATAGCCATCTATTGAATATCCGTCTCCACTTTCTAATACTGGATTTATAAGAATATTATGATCTGGAGTACCAACATAAAGAGTACCAGTATCAACGGACAGACCAAACTCACCCGAATCTAGATCCGGTAGATTAATAAAGTTTCCTCTACGAATTTTTATTTTATCAGCCATTGTTCATCCTTACATATAATTAAAATACTTCATTTCATCTTCCGCTATACTATAAAAAGTATTTAATTTGTCCTTATCCCAATCTTTCCACTTTATTTTATTGTCGGTTTTTTCTGAATTTAAAATGTCGATAATAGAATCTAAATATAAATTATCAGGTTCAAGCCCAATAAAATTCATTATATCATAGAAGCATAGTTTTGGGTCTATAATTAAATCTTCGAATTTAATTAACTTACAATTAAAATTTTCCATAAGTAATTTTGTATGATTTGCTCTTTTAGCCCAACCCTCACACATATCTATAAACGGTCTGTCGCCCTCTACTGATTTTGGCTTTCTCTGTCCTCTAAAATCCATCCAAGACTCTACTTGATCCCTACCATCCCTAATAATACTTACAAACTTCCAGTCACCATTCAATTTCGATAAATTTGGCAAAGTAAACAGCGAGGGAATCTCATTTTCTAATCTAGTCCAATAAATAATATTAGAAAAATCATCTTTAAGATTATAATATATTTGAGAAATGTCCGCACCATCTCTTCTGTATATCACTGGACAAACATCTTTTGGTTGTGTAGCCGCTATGAAATTTCCCCTAAATGTTCTCTCAAAGCCCCTTTCTTTATTAGATTTATCTTTTTTAGAGGCACCTAGCATATTAAGAAATGTTTTAGAACCAGTTCTATATGACATAAATATCATAACTTGTTTCATTATGCTATCCTTCTCATGTTAAATGTTGTCCCGTTATCTACTATCAATGTAGTTGCTGCTGAACTATTCACCAGAAGCTCTAAGTAATCTCCAGCAGAAAGAGAATAATAAAAATTAATACTTCTCTCTACTGGATCTACAGAAGAATGTACGAATGGTTGTGCTACCCAAATAGTAGTAGAACCATTTAATCTAACGGCAAAATTATCCAAAATGCCTGTGGCACTCTGCGTCATCAATACTACTGCTTCTATAGCATATACTCCGGTTCTTTCAACGGTAAACCTTCCATCTGCTGGAGTGAACACAACCATATTAGATGCTGTATTGTGTTGCCAATTAGTATTTTCAACATAAGCCGCATGACTTCCAGAAGCAAATGGATTATATTCTGAGGCGTTAGCTGTTGAATCTGTGAGATTAGTAACACTTGCATAAGCCACAAAGCCTGGCAAATCAACTTCATTATTTGATTTGATGGTTATGGCTGCATCATTGCTTCCATTAGTTCCAAAATGAATATTATCGCCAGCGCCGCCTCTTATAAATAATTGAGACGTTGCTGGTGATATTATTTCAAGAGCTACGCCATTACTGCCATCACGTACTGAAAACATGGATTCACCAGCAGCATCAGCAAATATCTGTAATCTAGATGGGCCTACTCCTCCAGCTGGGCCTGGCGTACCATTAACACCGACATACCCATCAGTGGCAGTAATTTGAACTCTATTTGTACTACTTGTTCCCAAAAATAATGGTGTATTATCAAAATTCACCAAATACATACCAGGATCTGCTAATCCACTACCAGAACTAATACCACGCCATCCTACGAAACCACGACGCGCAGTTGTAGTGGTATAAAATTCTATACCAGAAGTAAAGTCATTGGATCCACTAATTCTAATTTGTGTGGCGGCTTCAGCCGGCGTATCACCTAAAGTCTGGACATAACCATCGCTATTTATACTAAGTCTTCCAATATTATTAATGTTAATATCTAACGCATTTGTTGCTCTATCGTAAGTTATATCATCATTCGTATCAAATACTAAACCTGGTACTCCAGCACCACCAGCGTCAAAATCTAGTTTAAAAGTAGCATCGCCTAATCGTATTTCATCCGCCGTAGGTACTGCAGAAAATCCAACAACAAGACCGCCTTCAGCTATAATACTTGTACTAAAATAACCATTACGCCATCTTAAGCTACCTAAAGAACCTAAATCGTAAGTATCATCTGCGCCGGGTCGTAAAGTACGAGTTACGCTGGCAGCTGTACTAGAAATAGAAAAAGCGGTAGCACCGCCTAAATCAAAAAATATACTATCGCTGCTACGAACATAACGAATTCTATCGTTGCCGGAATCAAACACTATTCCCGGAACTCCCTCGCCGCCGGCTTGAAAGTCAAATTTAAAATCTGAATCACCAACTTGGACTTCACTTACGCCGCCAGTAACACTTAAAATGCTATTTACCCTATCATAGAATAAATCATTATCGCCGGCGAGAGCACCCGCACTGGTATAAAAAGCAATATAACCATCTGCCCCATCAACAGAAGTAGTAATTATCCCCTCTGCACCTAAACCATCCTTATAGTATAGTTTATCATCTGTTTTAACGTATATTTTACCATAGCCATCTTGGGCTACTGGAACTTCACTAGTGGCCAATTCCTGTAATGCTATAGAACCATTTACTGTAAGTCGTTCGATTGGATTTTGAGTTCCAATTCCTACATTCATATTGGAACTTATAGTAGCGGCCTTAGTATCATTTATAATGAAATGAATAGGCGATGCATTAACATTTCCTATTATAAATTTGGTTACCGCATCACCAGCATTGAAAGTTACCATTTCAGCGGCACCATTCATTGCTTCGCCACCACGGGTATATGCACTATGGGTGGTGTTATTCATACCCAATATTACGCCGCCGCCGTTTGCTCTTGCCTGTAAAACACCGCGAGCATTGACTCCAGCTATACTGGCATAAGCTGTAGAAACCACTGCTTCATCAAGGGCGGTATTAACTTCAAACTTGCCATTAATAGGGGTTCCGCCAACACCGACTGAACCGGCAGTAGTCATTACCATAAAGGTGCCGGTATCCACTCCGGAAGCTGTATTAGCGGCCGTACCTATTTTTAAAGCATCAGAATCTGAATTATCGATGCCCATAGAATAACCACGAGAGGCTCCTAGGCCGAATCTTATAAAAGCATCACCAGTGCTATCGTTTGAAATATCAACACCAGATACAACTGTACTAGATGTAGATTGAGTTACATCTACTTGAGTGCTACCTACTGTTGTTATACCTATACCAACATTACCCTCTATAAGCAGGCCGTTTGTAGGTGCTGTATTAGTACCAGCATATGTGGCACCTATTACCGCTGCACCTTCTACATCTAATCTGTTTTGGGGTGTAGCTGTACTAAGGCCAACAAGCCCAGTATTGGTAATTCTTATTCTATCTGTTCCGCCTACTTGAACAGAAAGCCTAGAGGCAGTTCCTCTCGCATCTAACACAGAGACACCGCTATTATCAACATACATAGCCATGCCATCTGTGTCGGTGGTAGAAAATGTATCGTTGCCTATTACTAATCCATATACATTATGATCATCGTGAGTAATTTTGACTACCATACCACTAGACATAGCATTATCTTCAACCTCAAGCCTAGCCACTGGAATAGCAGTTGAAATACCAACTCGTCCGTTGGCAAGATCGGCAACTAGAGTATCAAGGCCGCCCGATGAGCCACCGGGGCCGAATTTAACTAGGAAGCCATCATAGTCAAAAGACATATAGTTTTTGAAAGTAGTTCCATCACTTCCAAATACCCAATGTTCTGTTCCATCAGCTCGTGGTGAGAAGGTTAATGATGTATTAGTAGGACTTGCAGATCCAGACTGTTTCATTGCTAGAGCAGTTCCATTAATACCCACAGGGGTATCTAGGACAAGGGCTGCAGTACCAGAAGGCCCTGTTACATGAAGTTTGCCAGTTGGTACATCTATCCCTACGCCTAAACTACCACTTTCTCTATTATAAAACAAATCATTATCGCCGGCGATTTGTCTTCCACCATCGATAAAGAAAGCTATATATCCATCTCCGATGGCAGCAGTATTTGGAACTGAAGCATAGCCATCTGTTGCCTGACGAATTACTTGAAAAGTTTCTGTTAAGTCTTTATTTATTATAGAGCCCGCAACAGTAAAATCTCCGCTTACAGTAGAATTTCCACTTGCGCCGATACGAAGTTTTTCTGTTAAGACCCCACCAGAAGCCGTTAGGAAAAGTAAATCACCCGAATCATCCGAGCCGACCCGAGAAGTACCTAATTCCGCTACTACATTCGATATGCCATCTGAATCACGATGGGAGAGTTGAATACGAATTCCAAAACCATCAGTCATTACCCCGGATGTTCTATGCTCTACCAAAATACCGCGTCTATTATTAGTATTAGCACCTGAAGCTATAAAAGAATGGCCACCGACACCAGTATCACCAATAAATGTAGCTATACCCCTAACATCTAAGGTCGAATTGGGTAAGTCTGTACCAATACCCAATCTGCCATTTTCTCTATCCCAAAATAAATCATTGTCGCCGGCCAGGTTACGGCCAACACCAGTATAAAATGCTAAATAGCCATCGCCAGTTGCATTGGTATTTGGAACAGAAGCATAGCCATCTAAAGACTGGAGAATGGATTGATTTATTTGACTTTGCTGAATATAGTGTTCGTCTTCTGTTGCACTTCCACCGTAGGCATCAAGTGCCTTAATAATATCTTGATTAATTTGACCTTGCTGATTATAATGTTCGGTTACCGTATTTGTTAGTCCTGGATCAGCTTCAACAGAGCCGCCCGCCGGGAAAGTAACACCGGTATCTGGATCTAATACCATCAACAAATCATTATCGCCTGCTACAATTTGTAAGGTACCAGATGCAGAATCAATTCCTATTCTATATTCTGTGTTTGTCGAAAATCCAGCATCAGAGTCTTTTGCTACTATGTTAATAGTTCCTGGGCCTACATACACGCTTGCCCATCGATTATCTGGCGTTCCAAGATTATGAACGTTGTCTACGGCAGGAATAAGATAGCCGTCTATAGAGTAACCATCACCGTGTTCTAATACCGGGTTAATAAGTATATTTGTTGCTTCTTCAGTACCAATATATAAAGTACCAGTATCTGTGGCAAGACCAAATTCAGCCTCGTCTAGATTAGGTAAATCAACAAAGTCGCCTCTACGGATTTTTATCTTATCTGCCATTTATTAACTCTCTTCATTTAATAGTTTGTCTTTCTTTTCTTGTCTTTCTTTGCCTTTGACGTTATGATGATCTAAAAGGTCTTCGGTATACTTTTCTGCTTCTTCGGGGGATTCGTGTCTCTTCTTAAAATCAATTTGGGCCTTAAAGGCCTCTTCTTCGGTTGGTTTGTCTAAATATTCAGACACTTCTTTGTGACCGTGGGTTTGCCCAGTCGTTTGTTGTAGATAATGAGTCAGTTCATGAACCAAATAATGAGTAGGATCCTTAACATCACTATCGTCATCCAACATCGACTCGTTTATATATATTTTTTTATTTTTTGTCTTTGCGGAAACGTCCAGTGGCGCGAAAGACACCTCTACCCTATCTATGTCTTCAAGAGGTACTTCGTATTCTTTAAACATTTTTATGACAATAGGATCTAGTTTGGCTCTTTCCTTCATAATCTGAATTAACTTGGCTTCTGGCTTGTGCCTTTTACTCAGTTTTATCAGGGGTATCAACTGACGAATTGACAGTTTTTTCATCTGCCTTGTCTCCTACTATCTTAGCTTTTTTCATCATCTCGTTTAAATGCGAGGCTTGTTTTAATACTGATATTCTTAATCCAGCATTTTTGATAGCATTCTCTAGGCCTAATATTTCCATCTGTAATTCATCTTCAGTTTCTGGCTGTAAATAGCCAATATACTCTACGGTAAGTTTTTCTAATTTTCTCATAACACTTTCTCCTTTATGCTTGACAGTTCCCCTCGGTCGCCATATAGAGATCTCTAAAGCGACAATCGAGAAACACTTTATTAATAGGGTATTACTTACTTAACATATCTATTATAGCGTATCCTAAAGCTAGTAGCCCAGGTATTATCTTTAATATTGTAATTATTTTGTCTCTTCCGAACTCTTTTTCTTTATCCGCTTTTTCCTTTTCAACTTCTTTGTCGTCGCTCATTTTCTCTAGTATAACTTTAACTTCGACAAATTTCTTTTCTATTTCGTCCTTTAAATTACTATAACGCTCATCTATATCCTTTAGTTCTTTTTCAACTAGGGCCATTCTAGTAACTATCGATTTGTTTCCATTGTCGTCTCTGACAACTTTAATAATCCCCTGCATATTTTCATGTAAAGCTTGCAACTTGGCCTCTAGAGTGGCTAAGGCAGTAGAATTATCTCTCAACTCACTCATCAGGCTCTGAACAAGTGTAGTTGTAGATTGAATGCTCTGCGTTAGGCCTTCAACGATTATAATACTATCGCTTTTCTCCGAATAAGGCATTAATCTCTCCAGCGAGTGTTGCTATATCCCGACATTTTTTGGAATGCTTTTTGAATTCTTTTGGGACTTCTTCTTGAAGTTGATTTAATCTATCCAAACTTTCTTTTAGTTCAGCTAGGAGCTTTTCAATTTCTTCTTTTGTTCCTAGATTTATTTCAAGTGCCGCTTTAGCCATTTTTATAAGCCTCCCAGCATTAACCCTGAACAGCCACTAGCTGCCAAGCGCCCGTTGCACCGATATGTAGTTCTGAAACAAGACCAACACCAAAGTTATAAAATCCTGATGGTATCGTAAGATAATTAGTCCCACCATCAAAGCTTATTTGAAATGTCACGCCTGATTCAACATTTATATTTAAATAGTTAATTGGTTTTGGAAAAGTTACAATATCATTTCCAGTCCCACTTCTATGATAATTGGAAGCCATGTTTTACTCCTTATAATACTTGTCTTTCGCGCAAATGTCTTAGACGTAGATACGCAGGACTTATTGATGTAACTCTGAAAGTTCCGAGTCCCAACGGAGTTGGTTTGATATTGGCTTTAATAATCTTTAATTTTTCTTTATAGTCAGCTAACTGTGCGCTAAATTGATTATTTAATAATTCTGAAAGTGCAGGTGGCTGATAAGTAACGCCGTTATCAGTAATTGTAAACTCTCTTCCTCGTTCAATTAAGGCTTGAGCAGCAAGAGCTAATAACACAGCACCCTGAATAATAATATCTGCAAACAAACCACAAATTACTTCGTCAGCAAAGCTAAAGTTTGTAAAGTGCGGATAAGAATTAAATTCTGATAAACTATTTATTAAAAAGCAAATTAATTCGCTATCACTAAATACAGGGCAAGGCTCTTCTATATAACCGCCTGCACCATCAGGGGTTCTTTTCATTCCATCGCTTTTAAGTCTCTTCTTGATAATCGTGAGTAATTTATTTATACAAAGAACTTCTTCTTTTGTAAATTCGTATGGCCACGGATCACCTGGAGTAAAATCAGGTTCAGTAGCAGCAGTCATTGCGCCAGCTGAAATTACTTGAAATTCAAAAGTAGTAGATACGGTTTCGCCGCCAATATCAGCAACCCAACGGTCATTCCAATAACCGTCCGGACTATTAAGAGGGATTGTGTATTGTAATTTATATAAACCAGGATCATCTATTAATGATATGCCTAGACTATTTAAAGATTGTCGAACTACTCCATTAGAGTCGATGATTTCGACCTTGGGTGTTTCATCTGCATTTACTGGGTTTCCGGCAGCATCGACAAATCTTACAAATATATCAACTACTCTACCACGTATTCCAAGACGGTTTGCCAATTGTTAGCCCTCCATTAAGAAGTTGGCTTACTCTTTTTCACCTTCTTTGGCTTTGCTTCTTTTTTTGGAACTTCTTTTAGTTCCATTACTATCGCACCCTTTTCTGTCTTTGTTGCAACCTTGGCATCAATGTCAGGTGCTGCCATCTCTATCTTTGCCTCTGCCTCATCACCCTTCTGTACTTTAGCAATCTCTTTTATATCACGAGATTGCTGGTCCTGCCCAACTAATATAGTCTCACCAGCTTTAGTTATTTTGGGTAAAGTTGCCTTTACCTCTTCTACTACTTCAGGTGCTCCAGCGGGGGCCTTGGTAACTACATATGGCTGTAAATGATTAGTGGTTGTATTAGCCAGGTTACCAACAGGATTATTCATCCCCTTTTGTTGGGTATCCATAATAACAGCTGATTGAGTACTTACACTATTTCCGGCCTTTGGGGCCGTTTCAGTATCAGTGACCTCAACTGGTAACTCATCTTGCTTTGCTTTGACAACAACCAAATTCTTTTTATCCGCCTCGGATTCTAATTCACCTAAACCATAATCAGCGAATTCAAACCCCTTACCTTCAACGGCTTCGGTTTCAGTATGCTCTACAATTATAGAGGATTTTGTTTTTCTGGCCATCACGGGCTGCTTACTTTCTTTAATCTTATCTATAACAGTTGAGCGTTTTTTATTATCAGTCTTAACAACCTTAAGGGCGCCGCTAATAATTCTCTTTTGTAAAGACCCAATGCTCATAGATCTCTTTACTTGCTCCTCAGTAAGATAGGGATTGGATGCATAAACATTAGCTGTTTGATTAGCTAAAACCTTTACACCCAAATCACTCAAACTTACGTCGGCCTTAGTGGTATTTAATAACCACAATTCTTTATCCTTCATGTCTTACTCCTTTGTTATTCCTGTGCGTCTTCGAGAACCTTAACATTCACTGCCTGTGGGCCGTGATGATTTTGTCCCAATTCATAGGAAACAACCTGATTGGGCTTTAACGTCTTAAAGCCCTCCATCTGTAAGTTGCTCCAATGAACAAATAAATCGCCTGAACCATCATCTTTAGCTACGAAGCCGATACCTTTTTTAGCATCAAACCACACGACTTTCGCCGTTAATACTTTATCTGTCATCTTATTTCTCCTTGAAATCTTTATTAAATTAGCCTATAAAAAGGCTCTATGCGCAGACTAATACGCATACTTATATCAAAATTATTAGTAGAATTAACGGTTTAAATTAGGGATTGGTGGGACCTAACAGCCCTTCTTCTTCGGCCGAAAGCTCTAAAAGTATAGATATGGCGCCTTTTGTGCGCATAATTTGCTCTTCCTCAGACACCACCTTCTTCTTTAATTCTTCAAGAGCATCTTGCTGTGTTTTCAAGATACCCTGTAAAACCTTCAATTTTTCTACATATTTAGCCGTAGCAGCCTTTAAAGTCTTGTCTGCTATCTTCTTATTAATAACCTCTGCAACTTCCTGTTCTGTAAGCATTTTATTACTCCTTTATTATATCACTTAATTAATTCTTCTTGGCCAAAGGATGTTTATCTAGAAAGCCCATTAAATCCTCTGGTGTTGTTAGGTCTCTGTCCAAATGTTCAGAGCCGAAAAATTTAGCAGCCTGAAGACTTGTTAGCATTAACTCACTACAAAAATAAGCTGCCTTATTCTTAAAGGGATTTCCAATTTTTCGTTTAAAAGCTTTATTTAATAATACCCAAGCAAAACCAACAAGCGCCAAAAAATCATAAGGGCGGTCTACTTGTTGAACGGCATAAAATATAAAAGCCTTCTCTTGAGCATCAGTCATAATTAGATCATATTCAGCTACTATAGTAAATTTTCTATTAAAATCAACATATTTATCAAATTCTACGCCATGTTCATTTGCGTGTAAAACTAAATCATGTCCTTCGATGTTGTGCTTTAAATAAGTATGGCTAACTTCAGATCTTGTTAATTTTCTTATAATCTTACTAATGACCGAATTGGATGTAGAAAAACCAATTTTCATTAGAGCCTCCAACTTTTATGTTATAAATATTCTTCTTGCTACAGCAGCCACAGGCGGAATAGCTAAAGTTTGCGCAACCCATTCTTCAGTATCTGCCATAGCCATTACTCCGGGATTTTCTGAAGAAGCATTTAATGCTCTTCTAGCTACAGCACACAAACAAGAAGAAGTCGAGTTAGCACTTTGAATTTGGGCTACTTGTAGATAATCAGCGGATTCATAAGTAGCTGTATCATCATCGTCATCCGCGGCAAAAAATTCTAACCACAAATAATCTTTAGCAACTCCAGGATTACAATCTGGCGGATTGGGGCTATCATCAGAGCCCGTTGCAGCAGTTCCTAGTGTAATATCGGTTGAAACATCGGAAATTCCATGACCAGAAATGCGAACTGAAACTACAGCAGTATCCTGATTATCAGCATTATCAGACAGAGCACAAGCATCACTACCAGCAGCAATTTTAGCAAAAACGGCTGCCTGGACTGCTGTTCCATTTGCACTATTAACTATTCTAGTCCAACCATTGCCGCCGGTTTCAGTAATATCGGCAGAGGTATCATGGGCCACAAATACTAAAAGTAAATCACCAGCGACTATACCTGACGGCATATTAACTGTAACAGCATTACCACTTGTATCGGCTGTGGTATTTGAAGATTCTACGACTGGAAATGCCATGCTTAATCCTCAGTATAAAACAGAGTTAAGTGTAGTTGAGCCGTATTAGCTGATGCTGTTGTCTCTACCCAAATAAAACTATCAGCAACAATAGTCGCGTCATTAAATGAGGTTACATCACTTCCTGTAGTTATACTGGTTGTTGTTGTTCCACCGGTAACAATTTCGGCGCCAGATGCATTCCTATCAGTCCCGTGTCTAACTGTCCAAGTTACTGACGGTGAAACAGCAGATTGAACTAACACTGCTCTAATTTCTGTTACAGTAACTGCCCTATTTACGAAAAACCAAGAAACATCCTCAGCAGCAGTTGGGCTTTCAATAGTAATGGATTTTTCTCGTTTATTGGCAGAAGAATATCCGTCTAGTGTAGAATATGGAATCATATCTTTAATAACACTATTTTCTTTCATTCTGAATCGGCCGGCGGCTCTCGAATACCATATCTCGCCGTCGCCAGGAGAACCAACATCTTCGGTTCCAAGCTCTCTTAAGTGCAATTTATAAAATTCGTTAGTGCCATTTGTAAGGCCAACGCCATAAACCCTACTAGTCAATTTCGTTTCAGTATCAGTATCTGAAACATTTCCAGTAATTGCCCCAATTCTAGAAACTCTATCTAAGAATATATTTTGAACATTTCCAACTACAATCGTACCAACTACAGTAGAATTTTCTATAGTTAAAGAAGCTTGTCCGCCATCTATTCTAATATCAGCATTATTAAATCCATAGGTAGTGGTATTTTTAAGAAATACATTTCCGCCACCTATTCTGATAGTATCTACATCAAAAATTCCATCATTATCATCGGCCGACAATTCACAATTTATTAATTCTAGTTGTCCACCATATACTAGGGCTCCCATCATTCTTCCGCCGGTTGGACCTTGAGTTATTGCTGAAAAAGTACAATCTTCACAGGTAATTCCATAATTTGAGCTTGGCATTCTCAATATAGCAGTAGAATTATTAAACCCATCATATGTGAGACTAAATTTCATATTCTTAAATACAGTAGTTCCTGCACCAGCATCAGGGGCTGTTATTATATAACCATCTGTAGAAAAACTCCAATTTACATCAACATAAGCAGCAGCATTATTACTTGACCCAATTATTTCAAGTGATATTCCAGCACGCAAAGTAAGTTGTTCGTTATAAGAGCCTGGGCTAACTATAATCATATAACCATCAGAAGCGTGAGTAATGGCATCCTGAATAGTAGTAAAGTCGGCTTGTGGGTGAGTAGCATCAACAGTAAATACTCTATTTGACGGAAATGCTATTGGTGCTCGTTGCCACGAACCAACTCCATTAGCATCCGAAGTCAATATATATCCATCGCCCGGATCACCAGTTACTTGTATAGAATAGGCAACTAGTCTATTATTAGTTGTATCGAATGATAAATTAGTATCTGATGTTAAAGTATTAGTTCCTGAAAAATAGGCAAGTTGGGTGGCAGTACCTTGAGCAGAAGCATAGCCATCTAACGAAGCAAGAATAGTATCATTAATCTGTTCTTGGGCATTTTTATTTTCCTGGAAAGTGATTTCTGAAACGCCCGAACCACCACCATAACCATCTAATGCTTGTAATATAGATTGATTTATTTGATTTTGAGCATTCTTATTTTCCTGGAAGGTATCTTCAGATACACCAGAACTTGCTGCAGTAGTATAACCATCTAAAGCAACTAATATATGATGATTGATTTCTTCTTGAGCTGTTTTATTTTCTTGAAATGTTTGGTCATCCACATAACTATCTAATGTTAAACTAAATGTATTTTCAACAATTATAACAGAGGTCGCGGCGTTGGTATCAGAAATTGCCAACATACCATCGTCATTTATATATAGTCCAGAAGAGCCACCAGGAATTGGATTTGAAGATGATGGCGCAAATACTACAGCACCAACATTTAAAGTGCCTACATATCCATCATCTACATTAACTACATTTCCATTAAAACCCGACATCTTATCTCCAAGCCTCAACTCTAACTGAAATAGAAGATGTCGGCGAAGAAGCATTGCGTCTCAACCATATTTTGCATCTTAATCTATTGTCATAAGCTATTGATTCACTAACAGTCCTGCCCTTCATATCTCCGTGTAAATTAATACCATCGAAGGAATATTCAATAATATCTCCAGATACTGAGCCTTCTAATGATAATAATATGTGTTCTGCAATAAAAGTCCAAGATATTTCCATATCATTAAAATTGTCAGTAGCAACACTAACCCTATTAAAAGCATCTACGAGGCCAGGATTTGCAGTAGCAAATGATAATTGGGCTGGCCTAGTAGCATCGTTTAAATATCCTATAAACTCTGCCTTGTCTAAATCATTTTGTTCCTGAGAATAGAATTGAATTATGGTATCTGGCACTGAACCAGTATATATAACACAATTAAATATCTCAGATTCATCTACAAAGTAAATTTGATATCCATCATCTAGAGTATCGTATTGTAAGTCGCCGCCTCTGACAGATAATTCTTCTTTAAAATCTGACCATCTGCGCTCGCGAATATTAAAACTAGAACCAAAATTTACCATAATTTATTCCTCATAAAAGTCGAAAGATAAGTAATAGGTTCTACTAGATGAGCTATCAGGGGCTACCATTCCTGTTATTCTAAAACCCTCTGTAATTACAATCGGAGCACCGTATGTTCTAAATGATTGCCCACTTGAAGGTGCTCTTACAGTATCGCTAATTTGTATATCTGCTGAATTAGCTGTACTTAAGTCTATCGCTCTTAAAAATCCACTAGTAGTATCTGCTCCCTTTATTCCCACTAACATACCAGTAATAAAACATGTTCTCCCAGCGGCAACATAGTGATGAGCGGAATAGGTTTTATTAGAGCCTACAGCAATAGTCCAAATTGTACCTCCAGCACCACCAGTTGAAGCATAAAGAGTTATAATCCCAGCATTTTGACCACCACTACCTACAGTCAAAACTTCTATTTTTTCAATATAACAAATATCACTTACTGAAGTATTTACAGCAGAAGTTCCATTTAAAGTGACATCAGTAGTGTTTGGCCCTACGAAAGCACTAGTATAATAAGTAATGCGAATAGTTCTAGCACCAGTTCCCGCCGAGGTATCACTGGCGCTAGAAGAAGCAACAGAACGCTGAGCATCTGACGATTGTTCCGTATAAGTAGTTTCTCTAACAGAAGTAATGGTGGTAGAAGAATAAACTATGCGTCCGTCAGAAAATCCATTAATGTTCGCAGAAGCATTAGTAGATGATACAATTAAACGACCAGTAGATGTTACTGAAATATCTCTATATATCCCATCGGTGTCTTTTCCAGTAATTACCCCTTTAACTAATTCAGCATCTGAGTTGTCGTCTATTTGTTCATTAATTTTATGAGAAGATGGTTTTATACTGGTATAATGGTAAATTACCTGTAGTCTAAATGCTGTTTGATTTTGAGTATCATTGGTATAAACTACTCTAAAGTATCTAGCCTCAGGACCAAAAGTAAAAAATTTGCCATTATTAGCGGGAATGTCAAAAGTATCATTATCATCCCAGTTAGAATTATCTGTCGACCATTCTATTTTTAATCCGCCTGTTGCTGATGCTACATCTGAAAAGACAAAAATTGATATAGTAGCGTAGTCTTTAACATCTTCGCCTACCCCAGTAAATACTTCATAAGCATCCAGTAAATCAGTGGTAGAATTTACAGCAGACACTATACTGGAAGTACTAATATCGGTCAATAAACGGCCACTATGGTTTATATTTATTAAATTTCCATACCCATCGGCAACTATTACTGGATTAACTACTATTACACCAGACATTAGGTTAAACTCCTTGATACATTGGCCATAAAAACACCAGAATAAGTATAATTTTCTGTAATCCTCTCCACTTCATCTCCATTACTATTATATTGAATAGTAATTAATTGAGCCACCTGAGCGCCTACATAAGTAAATTGCTCTTCTCTAATTTTTTTAATTTTATCTGAATTGGTCCAAATTGTTATGTTAGTAATAAAGGCACCAGAATAAGTACATTCCTCGAAAGAATCTTCAGCAATATTATGAACAAGCTGGTCTAATTGGCGGTGCTCGGAGTCATCCAAAGAATTATTTTTTTGCCAAGTTGCGTTGCCGCTAGAATCAGAAGTTAAAATATATCCATCATTAGGCTCAGTTGTTAATTTTAAAGCAGAAACTTGTAGTTGGTTATTAACACGATCAAAATATAAATCGTTATCGCCAGCTATACTTGTTTGGCTAGTGAAAAATGCTATGTATCCATCAGCTGATGAACCACTGATATCTGCATAACCATCTTCTAAATCTTTACGAATAGTATTAATAGCCGCACCAATTGCATCATAGTTATCTTGGGCTGAGATTTTTGTTTCATAGCCATCTAGGTCTTTAAGAATACTTTGATTAATTTGTTGTTGCTGATTATTGTTTTCTGTGATCGTGTTTGTTAGACCAGCAAACTCAACATCGGTAGAATAACCATCAATTACCGAAACTATGTCTTGGATTGCTTGACTGAATTGTCCATAGTGTTCTGTTACAGTAGAGTTTTGGGCATATCCATCGAGAGCCGCCAACACTTGGTGATTAATTTCTTCTTGAGTGCTCTTATTTTCTTCGAATGTAGGATTAACTACATAACCATCAAGACTATCTCGTAAGTCTTGTAACTGTTGAGAGCTATCTACCCAACGTTGATCTTCAATTGAACGAATAGCATATCCATCCAATGATTGTAATATAGATTGATTAATTTGTTCCTGGGCATTCTTATTTTCAGTAACAGTACTATTTTGTGCATAACCATCTATAGAACTTAGTATTTGTCTATTTATTTCTTCTTGAGCGTTTTTGTTTTCTTGGAAAGTGGTTTCGGAAACCCCAGCTGAAACAGCACCAGTTGGCTGCCAAGTAGCATTACCATCACCGTCCGAAGTTAAAACATATCCAGGAACAGCATTGGTAGTAACTTGTAATTCATCAGTTCTTGTCTTACCTATTACCTCTAATTTAGTTTCAGGATTGTAAGTTCCAACACCAAGTCTATTGGCGAAATAACCATCTCCATTGGACATTGCAGAAAAAGAAACGGCACCAGTGGAGTTTTTTAAATTTAACCCGCTGGTGCCGTCGTCTGTTGTAACCTGTATGGTAGCGCTATACCCGTCGATACTTAATTCATTATCTTCGTCTCTGGCCCAGCCCTCACGAACTGCATTTTCTAAGTCTGCTTGGCCAATAGGCATAGCTTACCTCTTAAGTTATATTTTCATAAGAACTAGAGTTCTTTCACGTGCAGTAGCAGTACCAGCTGAAGTCTTCCATTTAACCTCAACTACTTGACCTGCACCGACACTTGGTAAATAAGCCTGTAGAGAAATTACATCCATATTATTGGCTGAAGAACCACCTCTTCTAGTCTCTCTTTCAGTGTGTTGAATGACAGAGCCATCAACATACACAGCAAAAAAGATTGATGCATTATTGTTATTGTTTTCGGCTGAAGTACCAAACATTAACACATAATTACCAGCACCCGGAGTTAATGACATGCTGTCTAATGCAACATATGAAGTTGAGGCTGTAGTTGCGCTACTAGTTGCCGAAGCTTGATTTGCTGAAACCGGAACAACTGGAGCCTGAATTACATCAACTACTGAACCATTTTCTTTGGCTTTAAATTTACCAGCATTGCTGTTGTACCATACGTCACCATTTTCTGGTGAGGCTGGGTCACTTGCCAACTGACGTAGATTTAATTTAAATAAATCATTTTGACCATTGGTACGCAACACACCATAATTTCTGTGTAGAGCAATGTTTTCCTGATCATTATCCTGAATGCCACTGACTGCGCCTATTCTAGAAACTCTGTCCAAGAGTATATTTTGTGCTTGGACTACGCTTAGCAACCCGACTACTGTGCAGGACTCTAAGGTTAAGATAGCGCTGCCACCACTAACTTCAATGTCAGCGTTATTATAACCATATACGGCGGTGTTGTGAAGTATTACATTGCCGGCGTGGAACTCAAAACCTTTAACGTTATTGATAAAATCCGCGTCGTCTGAAGAAACTTCGCAATCAAACATTTCTAAATAACCGCAATTAACTAACACAGTATTTAATAGGCCACCGAATGCGCCAAAAGTTTGAGAAAAGACTTTGCAACCCTTAAATACCATTCCATAACTTGGAGAATTGCATAAGATTGTAGCTGATTTGCCAGACAAACCATCATATAATAAGGCAAAACTCATATTCTCAAAAAAGACGGCACCCGCTCCTGAGGATGGTGAAGAAACTAAATAACCATCGCCAAGACGTAATTCTACAGAGGTTCCACCAACACCAGCGCCATGACCGACTACTCTAAAGCTCTTACCACTTGGGAGGGTTAGCTGTTCATTATAAACCCCAGGACTTACCTGGATTACATCGCCATCTGCGCACGCATCTATAGCGGCCTGAATGGTGGTGTAGTCAGCATTTGCATTGGTCTTGTCTACTGCAATCACCTTGCTAAAAGGTAATGTACTCATTGACACCTCTCGGTAAATTTAGATTAGCTTACCTCTGAATTACTTGAGCCTTACACTATATTCTGGGCACTGTAGCTGAATTGCACCAGATGCACTTGAGCATTTCCAGTAAAGGTATCTGCACCAGCTGCACCTCTTCGCACCAAGTTAACTACGATTAAGACATCACTTACTGAGATATCTGCCGCAGCTATTACTAAGTTTAAACCTGTGCTTTGTAGAGTATCGGCAGTACCGTTACCAGCCTGATCATAATCCACATCGGTAGTTGCGCCATTTGCGGCTTCAGTTAGAGACAATGTCTTGTATTCAAGTCTCCAGGCAACGTCACCAGTATTATTGCTTGAAGGGGACCAAATGACATTCACATTAATATCACTTGTTCCGTCCCAATCTGAAGGAACTGGCATAGTCCAACCGGCACGAGCTGTAGCACCTTCGATAAATCTTAAGGTGGGTGTACCAGCTAATGAAGCCAATTGAACGTTACCATTCAACACTGCACCATTGATATCAAACCAATCCTTACGAGTATAAACAGTATCAAAATCATTCAAACTAAAGGTTGCTAAGTAACCGTCAATTGCTTCAAGGGCAGCCTGAACAGTTTGATCTGTCATGTCAGCGCCGAAGGTTAAGTAGTTACTTGCATTAGTACCAACTGCATGCGCACCTGAAGTTGTATTTGGAGCCGAAGCATCACCAGCACCACGTAGAGCTACAGTTGCAGTATTGGGCACGTTTCTTAAATAGATATCAGCCCAACCAAATCCTGAAGTACCAAGTGTATCAGTACCGTTACCAGCCGGACGAACATTGTCGCCCGTACCATCAATTACTACGCCAGTAGCACCAGTTAGAGTTAGGATACCTGAAGTGGTTGTTTCTACAACTAAGTCAGCACCACTCACACTGATATTTGAGTTAGCACTGTATGCATCTAAACTAAATCCAGCACCAGTTACCTCAACATCAAATGATGAAGTGGCGTCCATATCAAATCCTGAATCAAGATTGATACCACCAGCAGCAGTTACCCATAAGCTTTCGGTACCAGCAATTACTACGGAACCATCAAGGGTATCTGTAGTAATAATCGCATCACCACCATCTATATCATTCTTGTATGCAGAATGGAGGGTAACAGAATCTGAATTAATGCTAGCTAAGTAACCGTCAATTGCTTCAAGAGCAGACTGCACGGAGCTAGTAGGCATGAATGATCCAAAAACATTAAAGTTGGTTGGATTGGTTCCTATAGCTTCGGCGCCAGAGGATGCATTATGAACTAGAGGGCTACCAGCATCACTCAACCCCACGGTTAAGGTGTCTGTAACGCTTCTCATATAAACGTTTGTCCAACCAAACGATGCGGTACCAAGTGAATCGGTATCATCTACAGCAGGACGTACATTAGAACCATTACCATCTAGAACAATTCCACCAGCGCCATCTAGAGTTAAAGCACCTGCGGCGGTTGTAAAGTTTGAAGCAGCACCAGCATCTAACGAAATTGCCGCAGTAGCATCAACTAATACATTGGTCCCATCTATATCTACATCACTTGCGGCGACAACATTTACATCGCCAGAAGTAGTGGTGCTTAAAGTAAGATCTGCGCCCGCAACTGTAAAGTTAGATGCAGCAGCAGCGTCTATAGTAGCGGCGCCGGACAAATCAACATCAAATGTTGAGCCATCCATATCAAAGACAGTATCTAAATCAATGCCGCCAGTTGCCGTTACTTGCAATTTCTCAGTACCTGCGATTACAACAGCACCATCTGTCGCGTCAGTTGTAATTACCGCATCACCGCCATCATCATCGTTCTTATATGCTTGATGTAGGGTAGTATTATTAGATGTATCTATGAAGCTTGCTAAGTCAATAAAGTAAGCATCAATAGCTTCCAATGCTGATTGAACAGAGTCGTCAGCCATATAATCCCCGAAGGAATATGGGAAGTTAGTGAAGTTAGTATTAATAATAGAGGCACCGGTTACATTTGGTCCCGCAGTTGGGAAACCATCGTCGCCAGTTGAACTTAAATCTAGAATAGCTGGATTTGCAGCCAAGTAAGGAAGTGGTCTGAAAGTTTGTCCTTCTGGAGTTACACTTCGGTCAATACCAATCTCCCAACGACCGTCAGCATCGTCCCAATGTAATTCTACATATCCATCTGATCCAACTTCGGCTTCAATACCGGTTGTGCCAGAGAATGAAGGTGCAGCACCAACATTTAAACGCACCATACGGTCTTCAACATAGAGGTCTTCAGTATTTACGAAAGTAGTGTTACCATTAACGGTGAAATCACCATCAACCACCAAATCGTCTAGTACTCTAACTAATATTGGAGTAGCTATACTACCAAGTCTCATTTCCTTGGATACAGTTTCTGCTCTGAGATATTCGACACCAGAGGCTTCTTGAACTACGAAATCTCCACCGGTATTTGGAACGATAACTATTACATCACCAGTAGATGTAGTAGATAAGGTAAGATTGCCGTTTGTTGCATTTAAGCTGGAATCAGTGTCAGCATCTAAACTAAAGCTGCCAGTGGTATTTACGTCAAAACCACCGCTAGCTGTAACTCTCAATTGTTCTGTACCAGCAATTATTACATCACCATCAGTTGCATCGGTTGTAATAGTTGCATCACCACCATCCAAATCATTCTTATATACTGAGTGTAGGGTGTTGCTTGCATTAGCTAATGCAGGAACCTGAGAAGCAAGAGCAATTCTTTCCCATTGCATCAAGCCATCGAAATTTACATAGAAGTAACCATCACTATAGCTGGTACCAAAAGAACCTTTATTAGCCGTGTAGGCACCATCAGGATTTGCGTCAAACAAATAAATGCCCGCAGAACCTGTTTGATCCTGGAGGGTAATAAATTCGTTATTGGTTAGAACATCTGCCTGTACCAATATGTGGCCACCATGAACCTCCGCCTGCCCGGCAATCGATAAATAGCCGTCGGAGTCAGCAACCGCGATTGCGACATTATCTGAATCTAAAATTCTAAATTCAGTTCCGCCCCCAGCATCACCAAGGACAACCTCAAGGTTTTGTGCCTTAACATTATAGTCATTACTATCAACGTCACGGTTAAAGCCTTGCTGAACCGCATTTTCCAAATTAAATGCCATGTACTAATCCTCCGATTAAGTGACTCCTCTTCCCATATATTCCATTCTAATCAAATGGACTCTAACAGTCGAATCATATGTATCTGTAACTATATATTCTCGTTCTATATTTATTATTAGTATATCGTTCGGACTTATATCTGCCGCTGATATTAATAAATTATCACCAGTATTTGTTAGCCTATTAGCTATTCCTGGCGCTGCTTGCAAATAACTTACGGTAGTGAATGGATTATCTATATTTTCCGCATCACTATCAATAAGTCTATATCTAAGTCTCCAGGCAACATCACCTGTATTAGTATTATCTGGGGACCAAAAAGTTCTAATAACTATATCAGTTCCAATAACATAATCTTTAGGAATTGATGCCGAGTATCGAATTCTGGCTACTCCCGAAACAGCTTCCGGAAGTTCTAATACAGGATTATTAGATACCTGCCCAGAATTAACTTGCCCATTTCTTGAGCCGCCTTCGATATCAAAATCTAAGTATTTTTGAATGTTTGAGGCGACTGATGTACCTATAGACGATACATAAGCATCTAGCGCTTCAATAGCACTTTGAACAGATGGGCCTACAGCTATATTAGTGCTGGTATCATCAAAGGCTACTTCATAGCCATCTGTAATACCATTTACTTCTGATCTTTCATCAATGATTTCAACTATATTACCAGAATCTATAATAACTTTAGCTATTCTAGTTGAAATGGGTGGAAAACCAACATTATTCTCTAAAATCAGGTCTTCATTCTGATCTATGTATATATAAAAGGCATCCGTAGCCCCAATCCAAGAAGGATGGGAAATATCAACTATGCCATTAAAAGTCTTGCCAGAACCGTAATTTCCCGCAGCAATATCGATAGTTTGTGCAAGAGAATGCGATTTGGTAGCTCTAAGGGCATTAAAATGTCCTTTTAACTGTCGGGATGTTGGTTGTGTGGTAGCCATTCTCACGAAATCCTACACCACAGCTCTTACTATACTATGGAATATTAATAGATTAAATGCCGTAAATATTACTTATTTCGGCTATTTTTAAGAAATACCTTCTGCCGTTTTAAGGGCATCGATCTGGGCAGTACGCCAAACATCGTAGGCCTGACCTTCGGTAGGTAAAGCACATGCCATGGTAACTGTTTTTTTCATACTATCATCTACTGAATCACAAATACAGGCTGTAAGAGTCACACCAGTATCTGCTCCCTCTGTACCATTGAAATTAAATGATACCCAATCTAATTCTTTTGCCATATTAAATCTCCAATGTTAATGTTGTAGAATAGGTAGATTCGCCTATTCTTACTTTAATTTTCTTTACATCTTCTATATCAGTTATCCATATATCCCCATCGTCAAAAATCAGAGGATCGGCCGATAATATTGGAATATTTATAGAAGCATATATTTTATTAATTCCTGATCGTACTTTGCTTGATACATACAAATCGTTAGAAAAATACCCATCACGCCATCTATTACTTGGTGAACCAATACCATAGGCATCATCTACATTGGGGCCTACACCTCCTGCTATCTCTAATTTAAAAGTTTGTACTGCTACAGGAGAAATACCTAACCCCAAATTTCCAAAAATTAATAAATCAATAGGAATATTTGGTAGTCCTATAGTGCCCTGATTATTGCTAAATGCCTGAGCCCCATTACCTAAGGCTAAGGCATTAGCAAATGTATTTGTTGTGGCACCAAATCCTATAGCAATAGATCCTGCGCCGCCATTACCAACTGTGGTACCACTACCAATGGCAATACTACCGATAGCTGTAGTGCCAACAGAAGAGTTGGCACCTATAGATATGCCGTCAGACGAATCAGATACAGACAAAAACCCAAAAACGCTTGCCCTTGCCACACCAGAAGTGTTGGTCCTTGATGCGCGACCTACTGCAGTATTAAAATCTCCGGTTCCTGATGAGGTCCCACGTCCTATCGCTACGCCTCCCTGTCCAGTGGCTGAAGAAGATTGTCCAATTGCAACACTTTGGCCGCCAGTAGCTATAGCATTACCGCCTATCGCAGTAGAAACACCAAATGGGGTTGAGCCGGTATTTGTAAATCCGGCATTAGCATTATCACCCACGGCCGTACCACCATTTCCACCAGCACGAGCCGCTTGGCCTACGGCTATATTCCCAAAACCACTCGCCTGTGCTATTCGTCCAATAGCAACTGATCCAGAACTTGTTGCTTCCGCATCATAACCTACAACAGTAGTATTATCTGCCGATGCAGACGCTAAAGCCCCCACGGCAACTGAAAGTGTGCCGGCAGCCAAGGCTCCTTCACCAAATTGTTCGCTACTTGTGCCACCACTAGAGCCGCGAACAGAAATATTACCTACAACATTCCAAGTTCCATCTATAGGAGTAAATGGATCTGGAATATCTATAGAAAATCCCTCAGTAGGATCTTTAAATTCTAATGTGTTAGTGGTCGCATTAAATGTTAGCGCATAGCCATCTTCCAATGTAGAACTATCTATTTCAAATTCTAACAATCTTGTTGGACTAAGTAAATTAAATGAAGTATTATTTTGTCTGAAATAAAGTTCATTATCTTCTTCACTTACAAATACCCTACCAGTTCCTATATGAATGCTGCCTGGCCCAAAATATCCATCTTTCCATCTTAAAGAAGAAGATCCTAAATCAAATATATTATCTGAGTCCGGGCCAACATTTCCGGCGACTTGTAATTTAAAATCATTAGGCGAGGTGGTTCCCAATCCCAGATTACCGATAGAAGTGAGTCGTAAGTTTTCCTGTAGAATGCCATCGTTAGAAAGCTCTACTGCTAGAAAAGTGTCCTCAATGGAATCTGCTGCACTTTCTGTTCCTGTAATTATTCTACTAGCACTAAATAAGTTGGTTCCGGTGCTTTCTAATCTAGTGAGAATGGCAGAACCAATTCCAGTTAAACCACCAGAAACATGAGAGGTTGTTCTTTCTACTATTACAGAATTTTTTATTGAATTGCGACTTGGCGCGTCTTTTTGTATTAATAAACTAGAATTCGTTTCATCAACTGACTTAACAGTGATTCCTGTACCGCTACCAGCCTGATCAACGTTTAGGGCTGTGGTAAGAGAGGAATTGCTTATTAGCCTCAGTACTGAACCAGATGCAGATAATTGAGTGATGGTAATTTGCCCATCATTTTCATTTATATTTTTAGCACCACTAGGACTATTATCGTAAGCTGTTTGAAGAGTATCGTCCGCTCCACCAGAACTACCTGAAGTCATAGATGCCCCTATACCACAGGGCAATATAATTATATCTATTTCATCATCATCGTCTAATGGATCAGAAAATTCTATAGCTGATTCTGAAAATTCTACGTAGTCAGTTGGTGTATTTTGTACTAGACCATTTATAGCAACAACTAATTTATTTTGTCCTACATCGTAAGTATAACCATCAAGTGTATATACAGAATTAAAGGGGGCATCAACCGCCGCAGAACCTAACTTATGTATTCTAACAATGTCACAAGATCGTTGAAAATAACCATCAATGGCATCTAGAGCTTCTTGTACAGTATTGCCTATGACGAATGTATTATCTGTGTCGTCATAAGAAATCATTGAGGCGTCGGCATCAAGACGTAGATTTAGATAACCATCAAATCCAACTTCTGTTCCGAGTCCAGTGCCATATAGGTCGCTTACATCTACAGATATTTCAGTTAGGCCATCAATATCTCTGATATCAATGCCATCACCTTCTAATAGATTTACGTCACCGAATGTATATCTTCTTCCGTCTTTATCTACGAAATAAAATATACCTGGTTCGCCTTCAACATATATTCCTGTTTCGCCTATATCAACCGGGTTATAATTAAGACTAGTGAATTGAACTGACTGCGGACCAAGCAAATGCCCAGATAAATAACCATCGCCTAATACTTTTATGCCAAGACCACTCGGATTAGCATGGGTAATTAATAAAACCGGTTCGTCAAAAGATTCGTCTAGAGCAGAGAATTGAACAAGCGGTAATAGAGGAACTGCTGTGGTACTAAATACGCTTAAACCTCTACCAGAATTGTCTGAATTATCAATATCAAGCGCGGCATCAGCGTTGGTGGTATTGCCAGTTTGTCGAATAAATAGGGCAGCGCCACTACCAGCATTCGTAAGGGAAAATACATCACCGGCGCCTAAATCAGTCTTAATGATTCCGGAGGTAGGTGAGGCTTCAGTCCTTACAGCCGTAGTGATTAAATACTGTGGATGGTCATCATCTGGATAGAGACCGGTAAGATCGCCGTGGTCCGATACACCATAGCCGTCTGTACTGGTGCTAGATACAAATCTCCTTCCAAAAAAATGACTCATTAATTACTCCAGCTTGGCACCTTTTATTAAATTATCAGAAGCCCACAGAGGTTGGAGGTTAGTATAGTGACAGGCTTTTAGAAAGTCATCTCTGTTAGTTAAATCAAACGAAGAAAGCGGATTAATATGGTCTATGTGCCAATCACCATGATTTTCCCATGTCATACCTTGTAAAAACTTGGATTCCAGATACTCTTTTAGATTCTGTATAGAACATCCTAAATCTTTAACAAAGGAGCCATTTTTATTGCTATTTTTGTATTTTAATGCAGAATTAAGCCGACAACGTAAATACACTGATAGTTTATAATTAACATCTATTTTTAACCTTTCTTTGTGTCTTTTATTTACCCTACTAATAACATGTTGTTTATTTTCCAAATACCATTGTTTTTTATACTCTCTAATCCGCTCTTTATTAGTTTTAACATATTCTCTGTATTTACTTTTTATTTTTTCAGTATTTTTCTCTCTATATATTTTATCAGTTTTACTTTTATATTCTTTATAAGATTTAGTTTGTTTAGATGTTCTATTGCATATTTTGCATTTATATGAAATGCCATCTGGCGAACTTCTATCTTTATAGAATTTATCCAAACTTAATATTTTCTGACAATAAGAGCATTTCTTCATAAATTAGGCCTCATAACGCCATGCTTCAACTCTCACTATCACTGGATCACCTGGTGTAGCGCGTCTGAACCATACTTTAGATTGAGCTCTGTTATCATAGATTATTGCTTCACTGGGATATAACGGCCGCATATCTCCATGAACAGTCTCGCCGTCAAAAGAATATTGAACAATATCTTCTGAATTATTACTTTCAACCATTAAAGCTATGCCAACAGAATTAAAATTCCACGAAACCTTATTTTCCTCATCAAAAGTAGTGGAAGAGACATCCAGCTTTTGAAAGAAATTTGTGTCTTTTCTTCTATTAGTTGCCATTATTAAACCCCATTAAAAGAATACACTACTACGTAAAACACACGTATAGCGTTCAATTTAAGCCAAAATATTAGTATATTTTATGGATTTGTAGGTAGGTGGCCACAGTGTGTTTAAAGCCACTATATAATGCGTTTTACATAAAAGGCTTTGCTAATCCCTCTGCGAGCAATAGGTCATTTATACAAGTTCCATCAGCAAGATAGACCTTTGCCAAGTAACGACCATATTTTTCTTTTTTGTCTTTTATGGTTACTATATAAACTATTTTACCAGTTAATAGTTCCTCTACTCGGGTTTTAGATGCCACACCTAACTTATATTCCTCTGAACCTACCTTAACACCAAAAATCTCATGAGTATCAATGCCCGACAAACGAACCCTTTCTCTAACAAATATACTCATACCCAAATCAATTTCTAAATCCAAAGTGTCGCCATCTACCACTGCCTTTACCAATGCCTTATATCTATATAGGTTTTCTGCTATCTCGGTCATATAAACTCCTAAATTTGTGCTAACTTTATTATTAATTTTTCCTTCTTATAGTCTTCGAAGCTATCATAGGCCGTGTCTGTATCCATATTTAATATAGCAACTTGTCCAAATAAACATTCTTTGAGCACTTCAGTGGTACGAACCTGCTGATAATTATCCCTTTTTTCTGTTGAGAACCCATAACCACATCGTTTTGTGTGTATTCGATAGAAATATAGATTACCTACACCATATTTTAGTTGTAAGTTTTTAGCCCGGCGATGTTCCTGTCGTATAACTCGGTCTCTTTTCTTATCTATTTTTCGGTATTTTTTCTCGTATCTTCTAGACATAGCTTACTCCTTACGATTATTATACCCCATATAGTACAAAAAAAGAAGGGCTGCACAGTGGCAGCCCTTCGATTACTCTATTATGCTATCAATTAGATAGTTGTTGATTAGCCTACTGCTACACTCTTACGGCCTACAGCAACGCCTCTTGGATTGACAATTCCGATGCCAACGATTTCGTTGACAACCCAACCCAATTTAAGTTGCTTTGGCTCGTCAGCTGGTAGAACTTCGATGTCCTGACGAATTGGCATTACACCAACGAATTCAGGATCAGCGACGCCGAAAATTGTCCCAACTGGGACCATTTTGCTTACGATAATATCAGCACCCCAAAGGTGAGCAAAAAGCCCAGTCTGTAGGATTTCGCGCTGAGTTACCATATCTACTTCGCCGCCAGTGCCTGCAGCTTGTCCGCCACCAGAACCCCAGTTTAGAATATCGTTAAACTCAACGATGTTCATAAGGAATTTGGTAGTAACTAAGTCCCAGCGATCAACTTGAACTTTGATCTCTGAAAGGTCACGCTTCAAAAGACCTGCATCAGCTACGTCTTGTGCGGTGTTTTCACCACCAAGAGCTAAGTCGCCAGCAAAGTCAAGCGCCGCAAAGATGTTTGCATCTTCTTGTGCCTGAATTTCCTGACGTGCTTTTTGCTGAGCACGGTCAATAACATTGAATCTGCGTCTCTTAACTTCAGAGATGCGAACTGTTGGGTTCGAAACGATTTCGAACTCTGGTACAGTTACGCGATCACCAAATACGCGTGATTCTGGAGCAGAACCATTGCTTGATACAACTACTGCCGACACATCAATGTCTCGGTCATAAACTGGCAAAGCGCCCTGTGGTAAAGGATCTACTACAAGGACTCTACGACCAACACCCTGATAGTCAAGGTTGCGCCGTATAGGATTTGCCATGGCTTGTCCTAGTGCTACCTTGCCTTCAGTGGTCATTAACGCGCGACGAATTAACTCGTCCTTTTGTTCCTCGGTGAAGGAAGGAGAACCTGCTAAAGCAGAGTTCGAGGACTGGTTTCTCTCTAGAATTGACGCATACTTAACAATCTGCGCAAGAGCGTCGCGTTCACTGATGGCGTTTAACTCACCGTGAGTATTAAATACGCTCATTAAAGTACCTCCATATATGAAAATTTGCAATGTTCTAGCCGTATATTTTGCCGTTCTAGAACTCTACTACAAATTTTTAATCACTATGTAAAATTTTTATTTACCGGATATACCGGCTGGCGCACTAGTAAATAAAATTTATAGCTTCTTTATTCTTTCGATACAAAGTGCGGGGTAGGAAAAATCCTACCCCGCCTCGTATTTTAACCTGTGTACCTCATTACGCTAAACTAAATTATGCGTTGAAGCCAGCACCTAAGTAATTGAATACTATTCTGTCGTATACTGCCGCACCACCGACTAAGCTGGCTGGAGTATTTACTAGGGAACCGCTTCCTGAGTGTTCAACGTACATACCAATCTTGTCACCGGTATCCGCCAAGCTAGTTAGCTTGCCATTGGCTGAACGGTATAGTAAATCACCTGGGAATGGAGTGTCAGTTAAGTCACTTAAAGCGGCTTCAACTGCGTCCGTAGAAACAGCGTATAGACCAGCCTTATCCCAAGCAGTTACCTTTCCTGAACCAGCTGCAGAAGATGGGCCTAATGCAGAACCAGTGGTCGAAAGACCTACTGGGGTACCGATTAAGGAACCAAACAAGGTACCATAACCAGCAGAGCCATCATCTAGCAAGTAGAACAATTTTCTAGTTTCTGAAGCAGTATCTGCAATGCGCAAAACTGGACGAGTTGCAGCAGAAGAGCCATCAGCAACGTAACCGTCAAGGACGTCAAAAGCCGCCTTTTCAGTTGAGCTATTAACACGAACTGCCTCATCTAAAGTTCCTAACATGCCGCCAAGTAATAGCGACAAATCAGTTTCTAGAAAATCAAACTGACCAATAGGTTGTACACCTGGTTGTAATAGATATAATGCCATTATTTTATCCTCCGATAAAAGTTATTTTTATATTATGAGGATAATTCTCTTAGCAAAACATAGTTCGGCGTAGAGAACAACCTTTCAACTATATATATTATTATTAGTAGATCTTTTAGTACTCTTTCATCATTTCGTTTAGTTTTAGAAGGTCATTATATGAAATAACCGCCCCAGAAGCCGGATTTACCAATAAATTAATCATTTTAGTGTCGCCAGTCTTCCTATAATACTCATTTTCGAGTCTTTTCAGGGCATCTATGGTTGCCGAGTCTAATTTACCAGTCGTAGGTATATTTAAGAAGCTTTGGATTTTGGGTAGATCGCCACCAGTAATTGCCTGGTCTAAATCAACTCCAGGTATCTTAACACCAGTCTTTAGCCCTAAGTCTATAGTTTTTTTGCTAAAATCTTCTGCCAAAGCCATTAAGTCTCGTCCTAATTGCTGGGCTTTAGCTGGATCATTACTATTAGATACGACCACATCCCAGCGACTAAGGCTATTAATGATATTTGATACCTCATTCGATAATTGAGGCAGCTTATCTTGAACCGTAGCAGGATTATCACCAAATTCATGTGATAGCTCAGCACTTAAAGTCTGAATTTTAGCCAAAGAGGCATTTACGCTATCGAATATTGGCTTGCCTTCGCCACCTACCTCTAGACTATTAACTTGAGCCGCCAATCTAGATGCATCTGAAGTTAATTGTTCTGGTGGATTGTCAGAGAACCAATTTAGAAGTCCGACAGCACCGACTGTTGATGCGCCTACGGCAGCTAAAGGTAATTTAAACTTTTGAGCTATTTCTTGCGGAGTAAGTCCTAATTTTTCTCTGGCTTTAACATCTGCTTTCATTTTGCCAATAAGTTCACGAATTTTTGGACTTGGGCTTAAGCCAGGGGTCTCTAATTCTCTTATATAAGCTAAATTCTTTGGATTCTTAAGCCAAGATTCTTTAATAGGTGAGCCGTCGCCTAAACTTAATATGCGACCGTACTCTTTGATAAATCGTTTAGGGGCATCGAGATTTTGACTAGTAAGTTGTCCGGATAATACTTGGTCTGAAATCTTTTTAACTTCATTCTTTATATTTCCATACCAACTAGTGAGGTCTTGCAATTCGGTCAATAGCGATTTGTCCATACCAGCAAATTCAGCATTAAGATTATCTAAGTATTTGGTGGCAGCAACTATACCATCTTGTTGTAATATGTTATTTAACTCGTCCGTTTTCTTTTGTAGCGATCGTACGTAATCAAGTTTTTTGGCATTGTCAGCGCTTCTTTTTAGAAGGTCGTCCATTACGCCGCCATGGGTCATGCGGTCTCGTTGAATATCACTTAATTCCTTTTTCATTTTGTCTGACATCTTTTTAGAATTAACCAATATTCTTTCTCGTTGCGATAAGCTTTCTTCTAGTTCTTTAGCCTGTTGGAGTCTTTTGGTAAACATTCCACCAGCTTCGCCTAAGTTAGTTTCACTTCTTTTCAACTGTGACATCTGTTTAGTTATCTTGTCTCTGAATGGAGCAAGCTTTTCTCCAATAGACATTTGCATCGATTTAGGAGATTTTGCTAGTAGTTCGAATATATCATCGGTGGAATTGTCCCAACTATTAACAAGTTTCATAGCTTCTTGTGGAGGCATATAACCTCTCCACCATTTGCTGATGTTTGTTCCAGCAGATTCGCCAAGTTCGCCCAGCATTTTACCGGCCTTGGGAGCTATTTCCTCGACAGCCTTCATAATTTTAGGCCCGAGTTTCCCCAACCAGCCCAAAGGTATAGCTGTTTTATGTAAGGGACTTACCTCGTTTATTCGACGAGAGCCCCGTCGAAAGGGAGTTTCTCTACATCATCCAATAATTTTGTAGCAGCATCGGTAAGTAATTCTGCAGCTTTGTCTTCTCCATTAGCATCACAAGCATCAGCCATTTTAATTAAAGCACCAATTGCTGTAGCATAACGATGAACTAATGAGCCAGTGGGCATCTTATTTATGATTTCTATCATCTTCTTTTGATTTTCAATTTCGTTTTCTACAAGAGCGCCATCGCCCTGGGATTCGGCAATATATACTGGTTCTGGGTGAGCAAGTTCCATAATATTCTTTTCAGGAGTCTTTAGACGTTTCTCTTCGATAGTTTTCTTATCTTCTTGGTAGGGATTTGGCGCAGGAGCAGCAGTCTTCTTTAATCCAAGAAGGTCGCCATCCTTAGCAATTTTAGCAAATTCCACCATAACATCAGAATTATTCCAATCCATAATTAGCTCCTATTTTTATCTAGATTACCTAGTAGGTCAACAATATCACCCATATTTTGACCCTGAAACATTTCTTGAACGGCCTCTTGTCCAACTTCCTTAACCTTTTCTTTAGCGATTCCCTTTACCTTGTTATATATGTCGCCCGTACTAGAAGCCCCAAGTGCCATAGCAATAAACGCAAATGCTCTTAATATAAGACTTGTTATCATCTTGGCGAGCTTACCTGGGCCGCCGAATAGTCTAAAAATACCACCTAGGCCGGCAACCTTAATCATCTGTCCATTATTATCTAATGCAGCTTTAGCCTCTAGCATACCCATAAACAAGTTATTTAGGTTATCAGCATCTTGCGGCGTAACATCACTCTTGGGACCTTTACCTAATTTCTTATCTAGCCAGGCACCAAAATCTTCTATGCCATAACCAAACCAAGAAGCAAATTTATCGATTAAGGTAAGTAATAGTCCACCAAATCCGGCAAATAATACAGGAGAATAGCTAATGAGCCTGAATAGATTTTCAAAAGGCCCTTCGCTGTCTCGCCATACAACCGAAACTGCTTTCAGTAAATCAGTGTTATCAGCTTGTCGTTTCATTAGAATGAATAGCGCCCTTCTTTAAAATCGTCAGCAATTTCAGACCAACTCCAGTCTCTAGGTGCGCGTGCTCTATACTTTCTATAAATATATTCACGCATAGCTTGTTCCGACATTCCCCTATCTTGTAGAAACATATATAAACTAACTTCGCGGCCCGACTTTGGATCGTTCATTATTATTGAGCGCAAACAAGCAGAAACTTCTTCTGGACTTGGATTCGCTTTGTTAGGATTACACATTACACCTTGAGTGGGGTCTTGTTGTGTTTGTAAATTAGCAGGTGCAGCAGTACCATCAGCAGAAACTACTTTCTGTAAATAAGAATACAATACCCTTACAGCATCGCTTACATTCTCAGGATTAGACATAACTTTAAAATCTACTATAGATTTTTCGTCTAAACCAGCATATTTTCTCAAATAGTCATCAAGCTCTGGAGATTTAGCAACCAAACCTGTAAATGCAGCAGCTGTATTAACACCATAAGCACCGTCTTCCTCTATTCTATCGATACCGGTTTTAAGTGCTATGTTAAGTCGATTTATCAATCTTTGTAAGAGCGTTACTTGTGGATTTTTACCAACCCTGCCACGAGTTGCACCAGGGGCCGCAGCAGATGGTGGTTCACTGGAGGTTCTAAATGCTCTCTTGGAAATATAAGGTTTGGCGCTAGCAGGCCTATTTCGTGATGGCTTTGCTTGTTGTTTTGCTTCCATTCTCTGTAAGCTATTTCTCATGCGATCTCGTAGAGCAACCATAGGAGTTACATACTGATTTATTTCTTCTTCAGTTGCTGATTCATTGATTACCTTATTTACGAAATTTCGCACAACCCTTTCGTCTATGTCGGTTTTTTCATAAATTGGCTTTTCACCAGATTGTTGTACTCTGGCCTCAAGAGCGATAATATCCTTTGCTACATCTACCAAATCAACACCAGTTGCTTGACCCTTTTGGGCAATTAATTGTTGAGCAGCTTGTTGTGCTCGTTGTTTGATATCAGCAAGTTGCTGATTTATAGCAGCAGTAGTTTTAGTTAGAGCGTTTTCAAATTGTGTAATATCTCTTTCGTAAAAAGGATCTGTTAGCAAAGGCTTAACCTGCGGCCAAGTAAGAGCCATTTGATTCAAGTAAGTAGCTACTCTTTCAATATTTCCTAATTGTTGTCTAGCTTGATTTACGACTTCGCCAGGCTTATTTGGATCAGGAGCCATCTGTACTTGAAAATATGGAAGAAAGCTAGCAAGGTCCGTCTTCCACTTTTCAACTACGCTTTGAGCATCAGTATCTTCATAATCTAGAGCTTCGATTCTTTCTAATAAATCCTTAACCCTATTGTCTGCGAGTCTAGTTCCCTGATAAATAGCAAACGCTACACCACCGGCTAATAGTACCCATCCTATAGGGCCACCGGCGATTGCAGCTGCTGCACCAGCTGTTCCAGTTGCCGCGCCCGCACCAGTTAATCCACCGGCAACGCCAAAATAACCTAAACCACCCATGAGCCCAACATCTGTTAAGGCAGTTAGACCAAGGCTGTTTGCGACATCTCCCCAGTCCCATGCTTCTTTTATCATAGGAGAGGAGTAGCCCATTATCTTGGCGTATTCCATCATTATTTCGCTATTTTCAAATTGAGACATTATCCAGCCCTTAGACTACGCACCACTTCTGGTGTTAGATTTGAACGTAAGTTTTGTAATGCAATATTTCTTATATATTCGTCTCTGCTCTTATCATCTCTGAATTGAGTATTGCCAACATCAGCTACAGCTCTATCAACTTCCTGTTTCATTAACTGTTTTAATTGTGAAATGGCATTTACAGGAAGCTCTCGTACATTCTTAACTCCCATCATTTGCATAGCATGTGGGAATAAACTTAATTGAACTTGTTGTTTTACTGGCGCCCATAAATCGCCTCTTGGTGCAGCTGGCGCAGGAGCTTGTTGTTGGCCAGGCATCGGAGGCATTTCTCTATTTGCAGGTGTTGCTGGTTGCTTAGCAGCTTGCATTTGTTGATAAGCAGCCTTAGTAGCTGGGCCCCACACACCATCATCTTTTAAATAACCAGGCATTCCTGGCTTAAAACCGTGCTGTCTATTATATCTTCGTTGCCAATTTTGAACTGCTGTAGTCCCGCCGCGACCTAATCCAGTTTGTGCTGGTTTTTGGGTCTGTGGTGTTGCTGGTTGCACGGATTGTCGTGGCTCATATTCTGTTCCAGTAGGAACTGACATTGAAGCACCACTCGGATCTGTCATACCCACATCTTCACCAGGATAAGACATGCCGTATTCAGCACCCGCAGGCGGCTCCTCCGCAACAACTATTCTTTTTTTTTTAACAGGTTATCCACCTGATTAGCATATTTCTTATAGCCTAACCTATCAAGGTCATCAGCCAATACAACTAAAACGTGGTTTAATACGTCTTCTGGAGTAGCAACCGCACGTATAATTTCCTTTAGACCATCTAATTTGTCTTTGTGGCCCATCTTGGCAAGCTTGGTATAAAGATTAACCATCGAAGCATATGTTCCCTTTGGCATTTTCTTAACAACCTCAAGGTCAGCCTTTTGTTGTTCAACGATAGTCTCTACTAAATTATCTTTAGTTTTGCTATGAGTTAGCTCAGTTTTGGTTCCGCCACCTGGGTGTGCTTGGTTTACCAAGTCTTCACCAGTTTCGCCGGTGACATCATATTCTTTGCCTTCTTTGGCAGCCGTAACTACTTCATCACCCTCTACGCTGTTTCTTGATGGTGGCAATTGAGCAACCATAGTCTCAGCTTCTCCGGCATATTGTGGAGCTAGTAGCTTTGAGACTTGTACTTTGAACGCTGCTATTTCATTAGGATTTTTTGGAAATCGCCTAGAAAGATTAGCGACACTTTGATTTATATGCTGATCTAATTCCTTTTTAGCTCGTTGATAGTCGCCCTTATATTTTTCCATTAACTTAGCAGAGAGTTCGTTCAATCGAACAGCCTCATCATATAAAGGATTTGCGGCCTCTTTTGTCATTTCATCGGAAGCAACTTTGACCAATCCCTGCTCCTGTGCTATACGAGCAAACTCTTTCAACACAGTGCTCTCATCGAATTTTATATTTCTCATAGCAATCTCCTGTTATTTCTTCTCTGAAATATTTTCTTTCTTAAGTAGCGTCCCTTGCTCGGCAGCAACTTTAATATTTTTAGCGGCTTGTTCAATTATAAATGCAGTTTCGTGGTCGCCGTGGGCACCAGCAAAATATGCGATACTTTCTAATTTACTAATTACTTTTTCAGCAAGTTCCATTTGTGAATCCACAACTGGCTCTATTTGCGTTTCTTTCACTTCCTCAGCTTTAACTTCAGGAACTACAACTTCGGCGGTCTTGGCTTCTAGTAAGTCACCAGGAATTTTAGTCCCTTTTAAAGTGGCAAGTAATACCGAAACGCACTCTAGCATTTGATTTGGATCAGAATAATTATTAGCTACTTGAATACCTTTTTCTATGAAGGCATCACAATCTGCCTTGGATAACAATTTGCTGGATACAATTCTATCACGCTCATCGTTAATAAGCGATAAGAATGATTTAACAACAAATTGTCGGTCTCCCAAAAGCTCTTCTCTAATACTCATTGTTTCTCCAATTATAGCCAGATGAACTCTAAAGTTTCATTCAGGGCAGTTGGCGGCCCGGTCACCATCGCTACGCCTGGGTGAGTGGGCGTAGGTTGCCTGGTCGTTAATTGCCCGAGAGCGCTTACAAATAATACTGCATTTAAAGCATATCTCTGTGAGGTATCAAACTGATCCGTTTCATAAATACCTCTATGCACCCAAACAGTCATTCTTCCGCTACCAGCTGTTGTATTGTCGCCTGGTATGTTAGCTATACGATAGCTATAACTGACAACAATTCTGATGGTATCTGGAATCCCATCTCCATCTAAATCCTTGTTTAACAAGGTTCCAGCTTCAGCTGTTACTGCACCATTAATATCATGCAATGAAATATTCTCGGTGTCAGTTGTAAAACTACTTCTTACTATACTAGCGTTATCCAATAACTGCATTACTGGGGTTGCAGAATAATAATTGCCGTAAGCATCAGCTACACCAACGGCTGGAATATCCACTACCTCATCCACAACGGACTTGGTAAAGGCATTGGTATTGATATCGTCTATAACGCCAAATGGAGCTGTTCCATCTGAAACGCCGCAGACGATTTCATTACCCATTACTTTTAATTGCGCCACTTGTCCCGGCTGAAAGGTCGCTGTTGGATCTACCGGATAACTTACTGGCAGCGCATTTCCAATTTGAATTAAGCGCAACATTATTTATCTTCCTCTTGGTAATGACCGATTATTCTTCGTCGGTAGTAGTTTCAGTCTCTAGGTTTGTAACAAGTACGTTCAAAGCTTCGTCGACCAAACCAGAAGCTTCTGGGGCACCAGCAGCGTCTAATTCATCAGCAAGTTTTACCAACTCACCAACTACGCCAGCTAATACTTCAGCCTTCTTCTTCTTTTTCTTGGCCTTTGCTTTTGCTTTGTCAGCCTTCTCTTTTTCTTTTTCCTTGTCAGCCTTGGCCTTATCCTTTTCTTTCTTGGCCATTTCCTTGCACTTGCAGGGCTCTTTGCCGCACTCTTCGCATTTCTCGTCTTCTTTTTCCTTTTTGGCCGCAGTCTTATCTAAACCATTTCCCAATAGTTTGGATAGCTCAGCTACCATTTCGTCACCCATTCTAGACATGTTCAAGCTCCTTATTAATGTTTTAGATTTTGTATTACTTCTTCAAGCTTATTCGCTTCGTCTACAAAACCTTTCGTTTTCAAACGAATTGATACTTTGGTTATTATATCTTTGGCCCTTAAAAAAGACAAAGATTTTTCATCTTCTTCCTCTTCTTCTTGCTGTAAAGCTTTCTCGAAATCCTTTTGTCGCTGCGTTCGTTCTTTTTCACGCTCAGCTCTTTCTTTTTGTTCCTGGCGTTGCTCCTCGCGCTCTTGACGACTTTCCATTTTTTCTTCACTAACGTATCGTTGTTTAGATAGTAACTCAAAAATAGCCATGCGTAGAGCTTTAAAAACTTCTACCGGGTTAGCACCGGCAGTTTCAAATAATACTACTGGTTTAATTTTTGAAGACTTGCCCATAAAGGTAACTGGAAACTTAACCAAGTCAACAGTATAAATAGGGTTATCTCTAACTTTAGACTCTCCTACTTCAAAACTCCATACGTAATTCGATTCTGTTTTTTGCCAACTTCCCTCTGCTCTATCGAAACCCATTCTTGCGCCAGGCAATTCGGCAAGAGCAGCCGATACTTCGTCTGGAATTGGACTGGTTATATAGGTTTGTTCTTCTAACTCTTGTCGTCTTTGGCGCTCTTGGAAAGCGCGTTCTTCCTCTTCGGTCGGCTCTGGCTCAACTTCAGGTAACTCCATAGGCACATTCATTGATGGGCCGACCGGAGCTTTGGCCGGAGAAGCTGGAGCAACTGATATATTGGATGGGACTGGAGGCATCGGAATATCAACAGCCTCTTTTAATAGTTTGCCTAATTTTGTTATTGATTCTAGGTCTAGTTTAGTCATAGAAAGTTTATCCGTACCTTCTTCCTTAAGAAATAATTTTTTAAAGTATGAATCATACTTGAGCATATTCAAATCCGGGTCTTGAAAAAAGCTATCGGATTGTTTAGCTCTAATAAGAAATACTAATTCGTGTAACCCTGTTCTTAACTCTTCGTCAGATAAAGCACGTAATTTAGTAGAAAAATACTTCAAGTCGTTAGTAGTCCAACCCAATTGTTTCATGGCTAGCTTGAATAGAGGTACTAGAAGATTAACAAATTCTGGTTTATCAAATATTTGTTTGCGAACAGCCTCAAGTGGATTCTTTCGTACCAAAGAGCGCCAAGCTGCCTCATCAATTTTACCAAACTCCGGAACATAGTGAAACTTATATTCAAAATATTTCTCTGGAGTATTTTCAATTATATTCATTAGCATATTGCTGGTAATCTCATTTAACTTACCAACCAAATGATATTTGTGCTTATGAACATATGATTCTGGGTCTTCTTCAGCCAGAATTTTAGCATTTCGTTTCGATATCCCGTAGCCCTTTGAAACATCAGGCTCATTGTCCTTTCTGCCAGAAATACCGGGAATGTATTCTGGGGTTCCTTCAAATTGGTCTTCTGGTCTCTTGCCAAATCCAGGTTCAAGTCTTTTCTTGAATTCTGGGTCTAATTCCTTTGCGTCCTGCTCAACCAAGGCAGCGAATTTTGATAAAATTTCGTCTCTAGTTTTCATTAGGTACGCTCACGCTCGGTGTCCATGATTCGGCATAGAATTCAAAATATCCTGCAATTTCTTCTTCACTTAAGCCAATCTTCCTTAATTGTTCTAATTCAAGTAAGATTTCTATATCATTTATAAGATTATCAAACTTCATAATACTCTCGGAAAGGAGAAGGGAGCCCGCGTTTTGCACGGGCTCCCTCATTTAATATGAATTCAAATCCTGCACTTACCTAATATTACTTCCAGCCCAATGAGCCTAGTTGGTCAACTAAACTAGATTCTGGGGATGGATTTGCACTTGCAGTAGCGGTCATAGCAGCTGAAGCAGCTTCTAGACCAACTCGTGGAAGGGTTCCGCCCTTCTTTGCGGTTGACTTGTAGTTTGCAACCACGCGCTTATTTGATTCAAACGCTGCATCATCAAAATGCATGATTTCATCAACATAAGTGTCAAGTGAATCACGAGTGCCGGATATTAGTCCTTTTTCTTGAGCCTGTATGGCAATGTCATAAGCTCTTCGTAACTTGAGCTTATAGTTATTGTCAGATGCTTCTTTCTTGCCCTTAGCAAATTCCTTGCTTAAGTCCGCACCAAAGCTTCCGGCTTGTGGAGCCTGTGCGAAATATTTCTTCCAATAGGCAGCAGCAGCGCTGTCGACTTTGCCTTCTGCAACTAGTCTCTCAACGTCTTCTGCTTTTACAGCACCTTCAACAATCTTTTCCTGAAGTACGGCTGCGGCTTCACGAACATTACGTGGGCCTGATTCAGCAACGTCTCTCATTACTTCATGAACTTCAGAAATAGTTTCAACCTTGGCTTCTTGGGTCTTTGTGCTAGTTAGTTCAGTCACAGTTCCCTTTCCACCTGGATGAGCCTGGAAGTAAGTTGGCTCGGTAGCATTTTGTGCTTTACCTAGGTCCAACTCATATTTACCAAGTACGCCTTCAGCACGAGCAACTAAAGCCTCGCGAGCTGTTTTGCGTGATGCAACTACTGGAGCGCCTGGAGCCATTCCGGCACCAGCAGCCATTGGGTCAGCAGCCATCATGCAATCTTGAGCATGACCTTCTGGACCACAAGCACACATTTCTGGTGCAACGTCTGCCATCATAGCATCATCTTCTTTGTCTTCCTTCTCATCCTCTTCTTCGCCCTCTTCGACTTCGACATCTTCCTCGTCGTCATCATCCTTTTTCTTGTCTTTAGCCATATCTGCAGCTAAATCAGGATGCATTTTCCCACCTTCTGGGCTCATCTCGGACTTTTCATCCTGCAAGAGCTTCTTTAGGTCATCTTCAGTCTTTGGATCAAGGGCCAAGTCGGCATCCTCACCATACATACCCATTGCCGCCTTTAATAAAGCTGCGCGATTTTGTGCGCGAACCTTAAGGGCGTCGTCGAGTAGTTTTTGAGCTTCCGCTTTCTTGTCATCTTTATCTTCTTTCTTGTCCTTCTTGTCTTCCTTTTCTTTCTTCTCAGCCTTTTCCTCTTTCTTATCTTTCTTGTCGGCCTTCTCTTCTTTGTCTTCTTTCTTATCTTTCTTAGCCTTAGCAGCTTCGATAACTATATTAGCTTCGGTTAGGACTACGTCGCTATCTGCCAATACATCGGCAGCAGCCTTTAACAACTTATCCTTATTTCCAGCTTCTACTTTATCTAGACCTTCTAGGGTTTCGCTAACTAATGCAAGTTCATCAGCAGCGTCATTCAATAGTGACTCTACCTTAAGAGCATCTTCACGGAATGATAGAACTTTATCCATTGGGCCCTTTTCGCCGACATTAACATCAACGTCAACTAAGCCCGAGCCCTCTTTGCCTAATAGGTCACGGAGTTCTGCAATTTTTTCTTCCATTGTGCTTAATGCAGCGTTTACTTTTTCAAGATTCACGCCCTCAGCCTTTGGAGCTTCTGCTGGTGCAGCCGCTGGTGCTGGAGGAGGAAGTTCTGCTGCTGGAGCAGGTGCCGCTGGGGCTGCAGCTTCTGGAGCTGCTGGCATCATTGGGTCTTGTGCGCCCTTCAATAGATATGCTACTTGATCAAAACCTTCTGTACGGATCATCTTAAGAACGTCTGAACCGTATTGCTTTGAACTAAAGTAATCCCAGTTGTCGTCTAGTTCGTCTTCATAAACTTCGGAACCAGCCGCGCTTAAGATTAATTGGTCGCCAGCGTAGATGTCCCAACGGGATGCATCTTTTACTAGATTGCCCTTTTGGTCTGCTACTTTAACGAGCTTGGCTCGTAATTTGGCACGTAGCAATTTCTTCTTAACTTCCATATCGCCAGGAAATGCGCCATCAGTTCCGCCCATATTGTCGGGGGCCTGCATGTGCTTGTCCTCGTTATTGCGAATCTTATCTGCTTCTTCCTTTGGATACTTTACTTTGCCTGGGGTCGGTTCATTTAAACCGCCACCACCGAGCCAATAGGCTCTGCGTTTCATTCTACGGTCTTCGAGTTCGGCTGTAGTAAGACCATCTTGGTTTTCCTCAGCACGTAACAATTTCTTCTTAACTTCTTCGTCACCCGGATGCAGACCTTCGCTACCTGTCTCTAATGGTTCGCCAACCATTTGCTTATCTTCACTGTCGCGAATAGAATCGGCATCCTCTTTTTCGTATTTTGGCTTACCTGGGGTTGGTTCATTAACACCACCACCGCCAAGCCAATATGCGCGTCGAGCTTTCGCTCTTGCGCGTAGTCTCGCTGAATTCATATTGTTCTCCTCCTTAGAGATTAATGTTTTGAGCTCATTAAAAGCATTGTTCATATTTTTTACTTTATTGCGAAGGAGGCTTAACTCTTGTGAGAGTGCATCCTGGGTTAGGTTTTCGCCTCCTACTTTCTGGCTAGCAAATCTTTGAGGAACTTCTGTCTCAAAGGGCGGCCAACCAACTTTACCGCTATCGTTTTCTAGAGATTGCTTTTCATAGCCTTCTCCACCACCGATAGTGGCTCGTGCGTCATTTGCGGCAGCAACTGGGGCCGCTTCAGGTGCTGGAACTGGGACAGGAGCCGCTGGTTCCATTAATTCAGATTCACCTAATAGTAATTCTTTAATCTGTGCTTTAATCTTTGCTACTTCTTCTTTAGCATTTGGGTCAGTTTCTAAAGCCTTGAGAGCAGCAACTAACTCGCCCAAGTCAGCATTATTAGCAGTCGCGGCCTTATTCATTCCCATCAAACCGCCAATTCTCTTTTGCATTTCAGCAACAGAATCAGACAATTGTTGTAATTCAGTTGGATTTACACAACGATCAGCCTTCAATTGTTCGATACGTGCAGTTTTTTCCTGAACATATTGATCCATGCTGGCAATAACGTTTCTAATTTTAGCGAGACCGTCGGCGCCATTAACAACCAAACTCAATTCAATTGGGTTTAAGTCCAAGTTAATTTCGCCATAGTGTGAGCGGCTCTTGATGCAATTGCAATATTCTTTTTCAACTGCGGCAACATTGGAACATTCAGTGCAAACTGAACGACCAACGGCAGTCCCCATTGATACACAATTAGCATAACCGGTTTCTACTTTACGAGCTAGGTCCGCATAATTCTTGCGATCTAATGCAAAAAGCGCATGAACGCGCTTAAATTTAGGATCATAATAAGTATCTATAACAATGCCACGAATACCATCTACGCTATCAGACTTGTGGTCTTTGCAAAGAGGTTTGCCTACCCATTTCTTGTAAGCTTTTAACAATTCAGCTTCTGGGAATATATCACCATTAGCATTTTTATAGGGCTTAACGTCATCGGGAGATATCCACTTAACTGATTCTCGCCCGCCTTTAATCTTTATCGTTTCAAAATAACCTTTAGATGGCTCACCCTTCTTATTCTTTACGGGTTCGCCAGTTTCCTGATTGACTAGGGATGCTTCGGCGGCATGCATCATAACCGCATGACCGTATAGGAAATCTTCAGCCTTTGGGGCAATTCTCTTTAGAGTTTTGGCCATCTTCACAAAACGTTTAGCTATTTCTAAATCAGCTAATGCTTCTTTGGGTTGAAGTATATTTTCTTCGGAGAATGAAAGATTCTCACCAAACTTATTAATCGCCATTTACGCACCCTCTTCTTCTTCAAAAGTTTCGGCTTCTTCGCCTTCAGCCCCCATAAACTCTTTAACTTCTTCTTCGCTTGGGTCTTCTGATTCAAGTGGAGTTTCTGGTAGTGATTCAACGCCATGAGCAAAGGAAAAGGGGTCACTGGCATTTTGGTCTTTCTTTTCTTCTTTCATTTCTTTCATCTCTGCCTTTAGTCTTTCTAAATCACCCTTCGATGGCTTTTTACCAAAGCAGAGTTCAAACATTTTTCGATTTGCATCACTCATGCCGCTGTGTAAGCTGTGCATGTCTTGGATAGCTTGGTCTAAACCAATACCTTTGGCAGAGTCAGCTACGTCAAAATAACGAAGGCGTCTGCGCAATTCCTCTAGGCCGTCCTTTGATTCTTGAAGACTATCAACGGCTTTATTTACAAACTTAAGAAAATCCTTCTTAACCTTCTCATCCATTCCTTTTAAAGGTGCTTTGGGACGAGCAGCAAGAGCCTTTATAGTTTCATCAACGGCATCTGACAATTCAAATTTACCATCACGGTCATATTTGTCTGCCAATTTAGTCAAGACTGCCAAGTATTTATCTGATTTGTTCATTAATGACCTCTTTAGTTTGTCTTTAAAGAATTAGGTTGGTCTAATTCACATTCGCAAATTAGTTCATTATCATCGTTTTTCATGGCCACTAGAACCTTTTGTTTTCCACAAAGCTCGCACACAATAGGCTTTTCGAGGCTATTAATATCAAAATAGCCGCCTACGGGTTGTGCATCTCCAGTTTTTCTAAACGCCATTTTAGTTCTCCGAAGCAAGTTGTCTAATAATTCTAGCCCTACGACGAATGTTAAATTGTAACTGACTTATTTTCATTCTTCCTAGGATATCGTGGTCTATATGATTAAACAATTGGCTTTCCACTACGTCTTCAATTGACTTTCTGCGTTTTTCCATTTGGCCGGCGAGCTGTTCGAGTGTTTTAGTAAAAGAATCACGGTCGGTTTCGCCTAATAGGTCTAGCATTGCCTCGGCTCCGTCTGACATTTCACCTATCTCAGCAATCAATATCTCGCGTAATCTAATCATTTCTGGGTCAGTTATATCGCCCAAAAGCTCTAAAGTCTCTTTGGTGTGCTTTAGAAAGTGATTAAATTCTTTTCGTATCTTGGTGCGGTATCTAATTAAACGACCGCGATACTTATTTTCGAGGTCTGTCTTTTCGGGATGTTGGGCAACTATTGCATCTCTTAAGTCTAAAACTACTTTTAGTGCCTTTTCTAATTCTTTTAGGATGACTTTAAACTCTTTTTTGACGGTCTTCGCCCTTTCCTTCTCGTCGTCGGTCACGTCTAGCGTCATTTGTGGGCCTTGAACCGCGTGGGTAAATTTCATTTCTCATCCTCATATAGCCTCAAAAAAGCATAGTAAGGCCCTAAAATGGTATAGTGGTCCTTATACTCTTACTGAAATTATTGATAGATTTAAGGATTTTATTATTATAAGCCGCGTACAGGCTCTCCACTATAAGGGTTATTATAAAAATACCAATCGGATAAACCACCAGAGCCCGGCATTTCTAATTGTGTTATATTAGTTTTACCAGCATTAAATACAAGGTCATCTATTGAATCATCTTCCTGCATCTCTTGAAAATACTTAAGAGCGGCATCTAAACTATCAAACTTCTTTTGCTCACTTATATTTTTACCATCTTGGTTTCGGACATAGCTAACTTCGATTTTAGGCTTCTTGCCCTCTAACTGCTCAAAAAGAATAGACTTTTGAAACATATTAGTTTGTTCGGCTATAATAGTATCTAATTTATTGGCCTCATTAATATGACCATTCTTGTCTAATTTATTAGCAATTCTAATCAACTTAGCCATAACATTTAGCATAGAATAGCCGCCTCCGATACCATCTCCGCCCAAATAACCCATGTTTTCAGTATTTTTTTGAGCATCTGGTATGAAATCTGCTGCATTTGCCTCTAAATTACCATCAATTGCGTCCATTATGTTGTATAAAAGTTGTGCCTTTTCTACCATTCCAGCCTCTTCAAGATAACGAGCGGCTTTAGATACCGACTCTAAAGCCTCCGTTTCCTTGTCCTGGGCTAGGTCATCAGCGTTATGTTTAAAATATTGTACAGCCTTTTCTCTATCTTGAACTGCTTTTAATGAATCATAGGTGCCAAGATTTTTTCGTTGGCCGCCAGGTCCCTTCTTGCGGCTATATAAACGATACTTGCCGTTAGGGAGTTTTTTAATTATAGCAGTTTTAATCATATTATTTAGTTGGGAAACGTGCTTGATATAAAGGAGATTGAGTTATATCATAGGGCTGTTTTCTTGGGTCATTATAAATGTCTTGAGTTATTTGTTGTACGGCCCTTTCTTGTTCCTGTTTGACGCGTTCCGCTTCCTTAGCCTTGCGCAATAGAGCCAGGATTTCAGATGCTTTCTGTCCCTTATTGCCAGGATTCCAGACTCCTGGGTATTTGCGTAGTCTTAGGCCCATATCTCTATCGAAGATGCCTGGAGGAAGACCAAGTTCTTGACGAATTTGATTTATTAAAGCAGTGCCTTTTCTGGAAACTGGGGTTGATTCGACTTGTTCTGGTGGGAAATTATAAGTAGTTTTACCAGGTTCTGTTAGCATAGCAACTTCTTGCGCAACTTTGTCTATTTCGTTAGCTTCATCAAATAGGCCTTTAGCGTCTAAATCATTGGCTAGTTTAGTAAGGGCCGTTAAAGCTCTAGCATATTTATCTAATAATTTTTGTCTTTGTGGAACCGTAATATACATTGAGCCCTCTTTGAATTCTTCTTCGTGACTGCCCTTGGGAGTTGGTAAGGTATTATATATATTCTCTACAATACCTTTAAATTCTCCAATAGTTATTATTCCATCTATACATTGGTCTAATATAAGCTTAATTTTATCTAGCATTTCAGAATATTTTATATCACGTGATATTCGTTCTCTATTCTGTTTGTTAGAGATTTCCTTTTTTCGTTGGTCTAGGTCAATGATATCAGGCATAGGCTTCTCTTATTTGGTTTTTCTACTTGATAACCATTCTGGGGTAAGTCTTCGTTTGCTTATTTCTTGTGGCGCTTCCTTAAAACGAGGCTGAATAACTATTACATCATATTGCCCGGCAGACCTAATTGCAGCAACATAATAAAAATCATGGGATTTGCGTATTTCACCAACTTCGCCAGACTTAAGAATAAAGCGATGTATGGGTTGAGCGCCTTTAAAATCGCCCGCAATCATAGTATTTAATTGAGCATTTGGGCCAAGCATCTGCGGCAAGCGCTTTTGCGTATAATAATTGCGCCAATATCTGCGAACGCTGGAACTTACTCCAACACCTACTGTGCTTTTTTCAATACCTGCTAGTTTAGAAATATGCATTAAAATCCTAGCCTCGCTATCGCCGATATAAGTAAAGGGTCCTTAGAATTAATTGCCTCTTTACGAGAAACCCATTTACAATAAGCGCCTTCTTCGCCTTTTGTGCCATCACCTTCGCCAGTATATCTTTCTTTTTCTGGCACTTTGCCTAAATCAATAGCAAACAAATAAGCAGTAGAGTCGGATGCCTTGCTTGGTCTTAAAGTCCCCAAATCTTTTATTTTTGAATCATAAGAATCATAAACAATCCCAGATTCTTCTTTTAATTCTCGTAGTGCCGCCTCTTTCGGGTCTTCGTCTTTTTCGACGCCTCCAGTTAAAGCACATAGAGCAATATCATCTTTGTGTGGTGGACAATTTTCGTAACGACCAAAATATTCCCAAGCATCCTTACCAACTCTGCGATAACCTAAAACAACAACAAGTTTTCCTGTGCCATCATGCAAATACTCATACCAATCATCCAAAAGTTTTATAGAAATATATTTACCTTTCCATAAAATCTTGTCTTTAGATGCTCGTTTAGAAATATACATTATGGCACTGTCGGGTCAGGCTGATTCGTATAGTCTTCAAACTCTTTAACCGCACTATCAAAGGTTTTTTCTCTGGATTTATTTCCAAAAACACTAACCACTGCTTCATAATTTTCCTTGGTCATGGGAGATACAGAAATGTCAGTTGGAATAGCAGTTCCACCAATATCAACATCAACTACAATTCTATCTTTTCCAACCATTTTACTACGAGAGGCGGTTTCTCCATCGGGTACATGTTTTTTATAGCCCGCCTGTTCTAATCCCATAACTAAACCATCTGGTTTAAAAGCAAGACTAGCATCTACACCAATATAATCTTCTGGCGGAAGTACATAAATAGAGTATCTGCCGGCGACTTTACCCCTGTGTGGTTCTATAATGGACTTCAATTGTAGTAGTTCTTTATGCAATTGATTATTTATTCTAGGTGCAGGCCCAGAACTCCAGGGCTGTCCGGTTAGAGGACTATGAGTTAGCGGGTCTAATTTAACGTTTTTGCCCACGCCCAATATTTCACGAGCCTTATCCATATTAATTAGAGGCTTATCTTTTGGTCTATTTGGGTCCATTAATTCTTTATCACCCATCTGAATAGCATTGGTTAATTCAGTAAATTCTTTAGAGGTTAGACCCAAGTCTTCACCAGACATACCAACAAGTGCTTTTCTAGCCGCTAAGACGTTATCATCCTTTAAAGCTCTAATAAGACTATTTTTAGATGCCTCTTTAATAAGAATAGTATCCAATATATCGGCCTCTTGGTATAGGCCAGATTTATCTAATTTGTTGGCTAAGTCGGACAATATTGTAAATGGGTTCATAGTTTAATCCGTTATTTATCTGCCTTTTCCTTTTTAGCCATGGCCTTCTCAGCCCTTTCTTTGGCTTTTTCTCTTTTAGCTTTAGCCTTTTCCTTTTCTTCTTTTTTCTTTTTCATTTCTTTTAACTTAAGCATTTTCTTTTTCTTGTCTTCTTTTGCCTTGGCCGCTTCAACAACCAATGCGTCTATCATGGTTGCTGCTTCAACATGACCAGTAGTATCTAATTCGTTAGCAAGAGAAACGAGGTCTTCAAGTTTTAAACCTGCTCGTTCTGCCAACAATTGAATGGCTTGGTCAATTTCATCTGCTTCTGAATATAAGCCTTTACGATCCATGTCGGTCGCAAGCTTGAATAGTTTGGTTAGCATATATCCTCCTGCTATCTTACATTATATCTCTATTTTTTCTGGTAAAGTCTTTCCCGGTTCTAATCATTGATCGAAGCGTCTCTAATAGTTCAAAGCCAGTATCGGCTTCCCAAATTAATTCTATTTTAAACTCATTAAGATAGAATTCATGGCCAGTCGGGCTTTTTAGGGTTATAATACCGCACTCTTCATCATAATCTATAACAGTTGCGCGTAAAATAAAGCGATTAAAGGTGGAGAATTGGTCTAATTCAATATATTCGGATTCCATACCGGTAAAGATTTCGACTTCTTTGCCTTGAAATTTTTTAAAAAGAAACTTGCCCATTCCTGCGGCGGCCATTATCTACCTCTTCGTTTTACAGTATAAGTGGGTTTATTTGCGGTTATAGCATATCTTTGAGCCTTTTTAGCGCAATCATCACAAGGCTTTTTATAAGGCTTAGTATATAAACCCTTAGAATGAATAACGGTTTTATTAGGTTTTTTATTTTTATCGCAAGGGCAAGCCATTAAACACCTCAAAGCACTCAATTATTGTCTTTTTATTAGTAGATTACTCTTCCTTCATACGCATAATCATCCATTTCTTACCGTCTGTTTTATGCAAAGTATAGGCCCCTTTCTCTTTTTTGCCATATAACTTGAACTTAATAGTATCTTTTTCCCATTTAATAAGTTCATATGTTCCAGTATCATGTATATCTACATGTCCCTTACCATAGCCCTCTTCTATTTCTCCCTCAAATTTATTATATTCGATAGGATGATCTTCTGTTTGTTGGACAAATAATTTTTCATTTCCAGTGGGTAATTTGTGTTTAGGAATAGCAAAAGAGGTCATTGCTCCGTCATCATTCTCTAATCTCAAATCAAAGTGTAATCCGGCCGTATCAGCATCGTGTTTTTGGATGACGAAGCGATATTTATTCTTACCACTTTCTACTTTACCTTCTGGTTCTGGTGTTTTATCAAATTCGCGTTTCTTTTTATATTCTTTTAACTTATCTTTAGCACGCTTGGATAGCCATGACGAAAGTTTCATCGGCTCCTGTTGTAATTGCAATAATTCTTTCTTAGGTTCCTCTGGCTGTTCATAGTAATGAACTGTTCCATCTGGGTTCCAACGGCCTTCTTCGCCTTCAAAGTTCGGGGGAGTTGCCTCATATTTAGCCGTTTCATCCTCTTGGCCTCGATAATACTCTTCGTATTCTGCGACTTCTTCTGGAGACTTCTGATATTCTCTGATTTGTTCTTCTAGGCCATACACATCACCTTCCAATATATGGCGTATTGGCATCATGTCTTCTTGCTCTTGTGCTTTTAACTCTTCAATTTCACTAGGAGACATCTGCTTATTGTTCCATCTTGCAAGACGTTCTTTGGCCTTAATTAGTTCATCCTGAAGTTTAAGTATCTCTTTAGAGTAATCCTTCCACTCATAGACGGGTTTTTGGCCTTCCAGTTCCCTAAGCTTAACCATAGTTTCATACTTTTTTCTTTCCAGCCATTTACGATGATTTGGGTCTTGTACGGTTTTTAGATTTTCATCCAAATGTCGTATTACCTTTTTTATATATTCTACTTGAGATTTTGGGTCTTGAACTATAGCTAATTCATTGGCTGCTCGTTTAGATATACTTTTCCCGCCAAGCCTAAATCGTTTCCTGTAGTCACCATTCCAGATTTCTACGCTTTCAATAGTCCAAGAGCCATTAGGAAAGTCTTTATCATATTTTTCTTTGCCAGGTTCCATGTATTCGAGCGTCACGTGAGGCTTATAGTCTGGAAAATGGTCATCTATTTCAATGCCAGCGTTAGAAATACCTTCCTTTAGTTTGTCGTGGAACTTATGCAGGTCTTTCGAAATAACCTTTAATTTAGCAATCTTACAACCATCGGAATGTTTTGAGGCAGGAAAATATGAAACATTTTCATCTAACTTTACATCAAATGGTTCATAGTTACTAACAATTTCTTTTACTGTTTCTTCCAAAAGCTCTTCGTCCTTCTTTGGAACTTCACCAATAAACAAAACAGTTACATGTGGTTTTGAGTCGTCATGGTCGCCCAAAGACGGAAATCCCTTTGCCAAATCACCAGGAACTACTGCAAATATACCAGCCTTTGCATGTTTCTTGGGTTTGGCTCTTTTGGAAATGGAGGCGGACTTAATTATATTATGAAGTTCGCGATATAATTCTCTTACCATCTTCTCATAATATTGTGGTTTGTTTTCTTTTAAAATTTTAAGACGTCTATTTTCTAGAACAAATTCTCTAAATCGTTGCTCCATAACATATTTATAAACCTCTGGTCTATTTTTTTGCAAAGTTTTTATATTTAATTCACTAATATGAAGTGGTTCTTTGGAATATCTTATTATAGCAGATATCTCTGCCTCACTCAATGGCAAAGAAATAACGTCTCTCTTCATATTGGCAAACTCATCCCGCAGATTAGTATAAAATTCTATATCAGATAGAGTATGTTGAGGGCCAGTGTATTGTTCTTTGTGTTTGTATAATTGAAGTGTTTTGGGATTATAATAAGTTGGTAGCCCGGCCATACCTATATCTTTTCCCTTTTGTTGAGAAATGGCAGCTCTCATAATTTCTTGCATCATATGAACCAATTCGTGCTTTATAGTTCCAGAGATTTCTTTTAACTCGTCACTAAGTCTGGCTTTAAAATCTTCCTCTAGGTATCTCATGTCCTCGGCATCTTTATTGCGGCTGCTTTGTTCTTGTAGAAAATTAACTAATCTATAAACACTACCTATAATTGTGATTATAGGGTTTCCATCATTATTATTATAACTACCGGCACTGTTAGTTTGCTTACTGCTTTCTCTGGATAATTTTATTGTGACTTCTTTAAATTTTCCATTTTTGTGAAGTAATTGTAATTGCGGTTCAATAATTGTATATTGTTTAGTATCACTTACATCTATTTCCATAATTATCGATTCTTGACTAGTTACATGTGGGATATCTTTTGCCAATTGTGAGACCAGAGTAGCCTTAGCACCGTCCTCGAAGGCAATAGCAGAAGCAACGGCCCTTTGTATCATATAAGCATATTGATCAGATGTTTTATCAACAAATGAAATATAATCTTTACTATTTGCGTCATTTAATTTATTTATAACAAAAGACTTAGTCACCGGCTCACCCAAATGGAATTCACCTGGTTGGCTGGAGCGTATGAATTCTTCTAACTTTCTATCTTGTTTATCAACCCAATCCATATCAATAAAATCAAATGTTAGAGTATCAGTCTTTTTATCATATTCCATACGAGATGAGAAAAAATAGTTACCTACATCACCCTTTACATCTATATTACCATTTTCATTTCTACTTATGGTTAATGCTGGCGCCAATGTATTTATATTCAATACAATTTTGTCTGGTGTATTTTCAACTATAGCTATATTGCCATCTTCAGTACTTATATCCAATTCTTGCTTCCAGTTATCGCGTTCTATAGTTCTATATTGTTTGTTTACAGATTCTATAGCAGTTAGAATTAACTTTTTAAGTCGTATTTTACTATTGGTATATTCTTTAAAGTCATTTGCCCAGTGTTGCCTGTCTTCCTTGATTGTATCTCCAATAACTACCGGCGCCAACCTTAAAGCACTGGATGGCTTTATTCTACGCTTTTCGATGTCAGCAAAAGCTGTGCCAGGTAAGGCCATCTTTACCCATTCCATAATGTTTTGGTGCATCTGCTTTGGGTAATCGACTACGCCAGCTCGTTTAGAAATCAACGACGCTCTACTTTTTTTTAAAGCCTCTTTGGCCGTTTCTTCTAAAGAGCGAAAGTCTTTAAAGCGTTCAAGCGGTAACAGCACTTCTAAAAAGAATTGCGGATCTCGTACAGCAACACTCTGCATAGCTTCATTTAACCTGGGGGCAAATTGTTTAGTATCAAACAAACCCATAGTAAAGTATAATTTAGGTCGCGATACTAATAAGTTATTTAGAGCCATTTCGTCTATATTTTGATAATTTGGATTATTTTGAAGATTACTTATAAAATATACTTCTGGAAATCTTTTAGCAATTTCTTCTACAGCCATCCGTTCCAGATGAGGAAATCTTTTAGCAAATTCTGGATAACTTATAAATATAGTTGGATCTTTTTTAATTTGTTCGAGCACTTCGGCATCAGTTAAAGAGGGCCTTACTATCATTTCCGGAGGCAATTCTTCATCCTCAATATGTCGCACACCAAACTCTTCAGAGTCCATGGGATACTCTATCAGCGATTCATCATATTTGGGCAGCTCAAATTCTTGAGAGTTATATTCTTTCTTAAACTCCATTGTAGGTTCGGTGGCCCTCTTGCTGATTAAAAAATCAGCACTCTTTGCTAAATCCATTTGTTGGTATAATTGTTTGGCAGAGGCAATAGCATCGTCTTTAGTGGCTGTTGGATTTTCCAGTTGCCATTGGATTAATTCCTTATTAAGAACACCAACCCACTTACCACCTTTGCGGCCGAAGAGTTTCATGAGCTCATCACCCGTTAATAGAGGTTTCATAGTATGGGCTTTTTCTAGACCCATATTTTTAATTTGCTCTTTTAGGCTCTTGTAGTAAGTCGGATTATAGGTAGGTAGCCAATCTTTCTTTTTGGCAGAAGCATCAGCCTGGGCAATATCTATGGCATTCTCCCAATCATCACCAATCATACGAACGAAATTACCAAGTTGCTTGCGCGTCATATTAGCAATTTCAGAACTATCTTGTCGCTCTGGATTAACTCGGCGAGCAGCATCAATTAGTTTCTTGATACGCTCTATTTCTTCGGTTCGTACGCCAGGAAGATTCTTTAGCATATATTCGGCAATGGATATACTTGATTCCTCGTGACCATGATAAGTGCTTACTATCTTGCCGCCAATTTCTTTAGTACCATGAATCTTGGGGTCTAATTTACCAACATCATGTAGGAAAGCTGCAAGGTTAACTGCAAACTTATCAGCATCATTTAAATTACGGTCTTTTACGATTTGTTGTAGATTACCAAGAGTTTCAGAGATATGATCCCAGATGTTTAATTGGTGATGTGGATTGTTTTGATCCATCTCCCATTCTTTGGTGCCTTCTGGGAGCTTTAGAACCTCGGAGCGCAAACCTAATTCCTTAATTAGCTGAAGAGCCCAAACAGGACTAGGCCCAGCTACCATTTTTCGTAGCTCGGCCTCAATTCTTTCTCTAGAAATCTTGCCCCTAAAAGACTCTTGAACTTCTGGGTCTTTAGCAGCCTCCATAAGTTCTGGGGCCAACTTAAACCCATACCTTGAAGCAAAGCGTATTGCTCTTAAAATACGAAGTGGATCGTCCATGAAGGTTTTCTTTGGATTTATAACCTGGGACTCGTCGGTGATACCAACTTGTGACCAAATCTCTTTTGGCGGAATTGGAGTTCTAATGACACCGTTCTTAATATCCTCAACACCAGTGCCAGTCAAGTCTTCTACTTTGCCATCATTAATATTGTAGAATAAAGCATTAATGGTAAAGTCTCTGCGATACGCATCTTCCAAGGCAGTTCCTGGAACCATTTGAGGAATGCGAGTATTGGCATCATACTTTTCTGCACGTAGATTTACAAAGTCAATACTCTCATCTAGAAGATTAACTACAGCGGTTTCAAGATGTTTCGATTGGTCAGGCCTTGCTTCGATTACGCCAACGGACTTTGCCGGGACGCCCTGCATTCGAGCATAGGCCAACGCCTTTTCAGCGAAATCTTTGCCGGACATATTATCAACGGCAATGTCAATGTCCTTGCTATTCTTACCCATTACTTTATCACGAACCCAACCACCAGCTACACGAATAGTGGATTTGAGACCAAAGTGTCTGATAGCTCCGAGCAAGATATCGAAAATTTGTTTTTCTTTATCTGATATTTGGATGTCGGGAACTTCGGCAGCTAACTTTTTTTTAGCTGCTCTTTTTGATATTTTCATTGAAGATGTGATTTGCTCAAGTTGGTCTAATTCTAATTCAACTTTATTTGGGTCTTTTATATTGCGCGCGTTATTGGCACTCTCAACATAATCTGGATAATCTTTGTCGAGTCCAAGGTCAAAGAATGAGTCTGGATTAGTATCAACCAATTGTATAATGGCACCACGTCCCAATTCAGGGAAGTTGTGGTGTAAGTGGTAATAAAAGAACGCACGAACATCCTGCTGCGAAAGAGCTTCCGCGGCAGATTGTAATAAGGCTTTAAATGGTTCCTCTGGGCGCTCGTGATACTTAAATACGAAATAGAATTTGGCATTATCCTTAAGCATATTCTTTAGGGCATCGGATTCCAATTTAGGATAAGTTTTGTGTAAGCCGCGATAGAAAAAAGTATCTGGTTCAGTATTAGCTAATTGACCAGCAGAAGACTCGTTGATGTCATGCAATTCAATACCAGGATTTTTGCGTTCTAAAAACTTTGGAGTCTTCTCAAACCAATCTCCCATTTGGTCATCTTTACCAAACCCAATATCGCCCTTTTGTTCTTCTGGCAATTTAACTTGTGGTTTTTCAACTTCTACTTCAGCGAGCATTTCCTCAGCTCGAACCGAAATAAAGGCTTTTTTCTCGCTTCCAATTGGTTGTTTAACCCCACCTTTACTTTCGTGTATAGCATATGGAACACGAATATTACCGTTATCCTTCAAGGTAGTAGTGTCGGTGCGCACACCAGCGCCCTTTACTATTCCAGTAGTAAATCCCTCATAGCTCTTATTTAACTCTTCACACATATCGCGTAGCTCGTTTCTCAAAGAATCAACATCCTTTTCTTGTTTTAAAGCAAATTCGATATGATAGCCTGAACCACCACTTTCATAAATGATTGGTGTTGTGCCGTATTTATTTTTAATTTCTTTGGCTACGTCATTAGCATATTCTTTAGCTTTCTCTTTTGGGAAATTACCATGAACATCCAAATCAACAAAGCCTAATTTAGTCTTAGACCCAAATACACGATGAATGGATAAGAGTCTACGATCAGCCCAATACATTAAATCGTCTTTGTTGTCCATTACGATTGGCTTATCATTATGCTTGCGCTTCAAGATATTCTCATCTTTATCAGTTCCTATATATAACATCACGGGTTCGCCTTTAATTTCTTTTAAAATCTTATCGGCGTTTTTGGCGTAATGATTTCTAATTTCTTCTCGTGTCCAATCTTTTAATAAAGGTTTCTTCCATTTTGGGTCGTCTTTTTCGCGCTCGTATTTGTTAGGCTCATCGTCAGCCTCTTGTGTTTCTGGACGGAATGCCTCTAGGATTTCCTTTGGGGCGTCCGAAGCTAGAATGTCTTCGTATATGCTATTTAAATCTATTTCGTCTTCAGCCATATCGTCGCTCTCTTCTACAATTACACTGGCTGTAGCTTGCTGGCCTAATATATCAACATGCACAGAATTATTATTTTCTTCAATTAAAGTGCGCATTTTTATACCAGTTTGGCGCGAAGCCTGCATTACAGCATTAGCTATTTCATTTAAATCAGCACCACTAATATCGAATGAGCGACCTGATGAGTGCGGAGTGCTTTCTGGATTATTAATCGTATATCCCATAGACCTTAATACTTTGGCCATTTGCTGTGGGTCTTGCACGCCGGGATACATTCCAGCTGCCCCAGAGCTTTGCCAATAGTTATGAATTACTCTAACTTGATCTTCTGGTGTTCTGATGGCAGAGGTCATCCAGGCATTTTCCGGTAAAACATTTAACTTTTGTAGTTCATACCAAGTGCTCAAAATTTCCTTATTTAGTTTGTTTGCCGGAACCTTTATTTTTAGGCTGGTTAATTGTCCTTTAAAATCAGTGGTATCTCTTTTGCTTATAGAAGAGGGAGAAACTTGCTTCTGGCGCATAAGTTCAATTTCCTTAACATGCTCTGGCTTTAATAAAGCTCGTTTGGAAATCAACAAAGATTGCCTCTTAGTTAAATTTAGTTTAGGGCCGCTTTGATATGCGTAGAGCATTTCAGCAAAATCTTCTGCGGATGGCATCATTATCTGCCCGCCTATTTCTACGTGATATGCCTTATTTCCTGGCTCATACTTATGAAAGCGAATAGGTAATATGTGAGAGTAATTTTTTTGTAGATGCTGTATCGCTTTAGCTATTCTGCCAAAGTTTCCAACTATATCTAAGGCTGAGCCCATAAGATGCCAAGACTCACCAACTGGAGCAATATCTAAACGTTCCGCTCCTTCAGCACTGGTCATCTTTTGTCTCAAGCTTTCAATAAACTTAAGTTCTCTGGGAGAAAATTTAATCTCCTGTCCATGTAAGCCCTGTTTGGCTCTATACAAAAGACTACGCAAATAGCCCTCCATTTCTTTGGACTTTGCATCATTCTTGTGAAAAAATCCTTGGTTCTTTTTATAAGTGCCGCCTGGAGTCCAGCTTAACCAATTTTCAAGAATGATTTTAATCTGGTCATAGTCATCTCTTAGCCCACTGGTCAATTTAGAGCCCGATGGCAAGAAGGGTGCAATGATTCTCCATGCCTGCTGAAGTACCGGAGTCATCTTTACGTTTTCAGAAATATTAGGAACGTTTTTATTAATATCGATATTTTGTTTAGCATACAATTCCGGATCAGATACAATTGGCTTTCCCATTTGCTCTACGGTTTGGCTCATTGGAGTAGTAGTTAATTGGTCAGCCCGTATGCTTATACCAGCTTCTTTTTTGTTCTCGTATTTTTCAACCAACTCTGGGTCTAAATATTGATTTTTTAGAGTGGCTGGTTTGTGGCCTACTAATTCTGCCACCTCTTCCAAAGCTTCTTTCCAGTCTTTGGTTTTTAGTTGCTCTTTCATTAATCGATTAGAGTGAAAGCCACGTAGGTCTTTAGCACTAATGTTAAAAGGGTTCAAGTATCTATTAACAGCACGATCCCAAATTTTAGTACCATCTATCTCAAATACGAAATCGTTATCCTTTTTGCCTTTTGCTAATTCTTTAAGAGTAGAAATTAATTTCTTACCAGATACTTCGGTTTCCTGATCAACGCCGCCTTTGCCAACATATTTAATTTTGGCTTTGCTACCAGAAAAAGTAAGGTGCTTAACTTTAAGTGTGCTAGCTCCATAGGTCTTGGCATCGCGAGCGGAATCCTCGTTGCCAATGCGCATAGCAGTCTCGTCCATAATAGCTACAACAGCAGCAAGTGCCTTTGTACGTAGGTCATCAGAAGACAAGTCCTTCTCGTACTTTTTGCGAAGCTTTTCTATACCCTTTTGTAGTTTTTTAATTTTATCTTTCTTCTCTTTCCAACGTTTTTGGATGGTCTTTTCATCATAAACCCACACGTATCCCTTGTCGGTCTTTTTCTTTTCCTTATATAGCGGTTTGTCGGATTGTATTTTAGCGCGTTTACTAATTTCCATTATTTCCAACCATTATATCTTTTGACAAGATATTTGTGTATTTTTACTGCTTTGTTTTTCCAAAAAGCAAGAACCAAATTTTTTTGGTCTTTATTCCTTGCTTCTTCTTTGGTAAAGTTTATACATAGTTCTTCAGAAAATTTAATTACTTCTTCTGCCCTTTGTTTATTCTTTGATATTTCAGCTTCAACAAACGCTAATTCTAAAGCCACAAAGGCCTGCTTTATACTATATATATTATTATATTCTACCTTTTTTAATACTTTATCCAATGGTATCATCTATTAGCCTACCGGTGCTGCTGGAGGCGCGGCTGGAGGAGGTGCTCCGCCCGGTGCTGGTGGCGCTCCTGGTGCTGGAGGACCGCCTAATCCGCCGCCTGGAGGTCCGCCAAGACCTAATTCGCCACCTGGGGGCCCGCCAAGGCCTCCCATTTCGGGTCCGCCCATCGGAGGGCCACCAAGACCCATTCCGCCGCCTGGAGGGCCACCCAAACCACCACCCAGGCCACCGCCAAGGCCCATATCCATTCCTGGCATTCCACTACCCGGCATTCCTGATTCTTCTGAGCCTGGCACACCTGGCAGAGGAGCTTCCGTAGGTTCTATTATATCTTCTTCTGGCTTTAGAGCACGTAAAGCACCAAGCGACATGCGCATCATTAGTTGTTGTTCTTTTTGTGCTATAGCCTTTTGAATCATTTCTTCTTTTATCTTATATCGTTCTTCTTCTATGCTCAAGCCCAAACTTCTGAATAGAGTGCTTTGAGATACTAAACCATTTTGTACCAAACCTTGTACAACATTAATATAATTATCCATATCAAATAGAATCATTTGATTCCAATCAATCTCTGGAACAATTAATTTTTTAACACCATCTTTATATTCGTAAAATTCGTGTATTTCGCTAATAGGAGCAAATATCTTTTTAATTAACCACTGGGATACCATATTTCTAAAGGATTCATATCTCTGTTTTAATACCTCTAAGCCAATAGATGCGCTATTGAAAGATGCGCCCTCTTGAGTTAGAACAGATTTTGGAACCATTAGACCATATAGGATATTGTCTAAAATAAAATTCATATCGCCACTAATGTCTATGATAGCACCAGAAGCGCCGACACGTTCAATTTTAACACCGGCGTGACTAATTATTTTAAAATCTTTATCGTATTGAGCTGATTCGAAAGTTTGGCGCCATTTTTCTAGGTCACCGTCGGTTGGATGGTATTCACCTTCGCCCGAACCGCCAACGCTAATAACAGTTATCGGATTTACGAGATTATCTGCTTGGGCAAATTTTGATTCACGTAGCTTATCATATAACATCAAGTCTTTGTATATGCTAACTATAACTGATGTTCCGTGTGAATCAGATGGCGAAGATAACATTTTAAGATGACTAACATTAAAATTATCTAATGGTATATTATTGCCTCTACGGACATTATTAATTATTTCTGGGTCTAACTGACTACGCAATTGAATATCATTGGGATTATTGCTTTGTACTAACTTTAATAACTTTGGGTCAGGCTTGAGGGTAATAATGTCAGCCCCGCCGGCCATTGCTGATCTTTGAACATAGACATAATCTGGATTCAATATATCAATGTATTTCCACATACCTCTAGCATCATCGAGCATAGCATAAGGAAAAGCTTCACCTATTTTCCAAAATTCTAGAGCGAGTGTCTGAAGCACACCGGACAGATCCATCTCTTCTGCCATATCTGTAAAAAATTGTTGTACCTTTTGGTCTTTGCACTTAATATTTATTTTACCAATAGGATATGTTGCATGAAGATTTATACAATTATGCACTAGAGGATGGGTATCATAAAAGTTTCTGTTCCACGCATTCATAGTAATGCGATCGCGAGGCAATTGTAAGTTGGCTATTTGAAATAGTGGCGAATAAACTTCAGGCGCTTGACGAACTGTATTGGCTCCACCAGAACCTAAGAAGTTAGAGGAAGATGAGCCGACTGATGCCGTCTTATTTATTTCTTGAGAATATTTATAGGATGGACTATATACGATTTGTGGAGCAGCCAATTTACTGATATTCTTTTGACTTTCGGTTCCTCTTATTAGTTCTTGTCTAACTTCGGAGACCCCAGCGGCAGCAGTCACTTCTTGTGCACGGCCTGCTCTATTAGCCATAAATCCGGAAGAATGAGACTCGGCACTTGCTGGCATTGCAGCTGGTCTAGCACCATGGCGACCTGTCTTTACGGTCGCTGTTTTGTTAAAAGTTGATGGCTGCCAATCGCCTCTACGTATTCCCATAATAATTCCTTACATCCTTGGTAAATGTGCCAATATAGGAGCATTAACAGACGCCTTCCCTTGCAAGTGTGGTTTTATATTAAACCCCTTGGTCTGATAAAACTTATATGCCAAATAAGCATACATCAAGGCCATAAGTCCGTCATTAGGACTGTTGCCTTTTATGTATCTTGTAATTATTTGTCCTTGCACCGATCGTTCTTCTTTTTCCATAGAGCAACAATGCTCTATTAACCAGTGTATTCTTTCGAAACTTAGCCATGGAAAAAGAACTTTGCTTCTTCGCATGAGCTTAAAAATATCATCTAAAACTACATGTGGATTACAAATTAAACGAATATCATCTTCATCGTATTTATAAGGATTAACTAAACTACCGCTGTTTAAACAGCCAAGAAGTCTAGTGCTATATTCCTTTTGCAATTCTGGAACAATATCATTTCCGTAGCCTAAGTCGGCCACTGATATTCTAATGTTAAAGCGTCTATACATTTCTGCTATAACTTCTTTCTTGTGTTCCATATCATTGCTTTTTAGTTTAAAAGCATTTTCTATTCGTAGTGTGCCAGAGGAATCGGCAGAAATCACAACTATAGAAGAGTATGATTTTCCGGCTGTAGAGGTAGAATTATCTGCTTTTCCGCCCCAGTCGATTCCCATAAACGTTGGTTGTGCTTCGCTTTTTAGAAAGCCAGAAGCAAGACTTCTATTTGGGTCTTTACAAAATTTGCGAATTTCTTCTTCAGACATAGGTAAGTCAGCGACACTATAGAATTCGCCCAAAATTTCATTCTTCCAAACACGGTCAGAGTTAGTGGCGTGGTCACCTGGCTTTTCCTTCAATACAGTTTCTTTTGTAAAATAAGGAATTAGTAATTGATTAAAATGAAAGCCTACATACAGCGGCTCTTCGCCGTTATCTCTCTTATGCTTGGTTGGTATCCATTTGCCATTTTCTATAGCATTTACTTTTTCTTGCTGATGCTTGCAGTGTGGGCATTCAACCGTATTACCATATAACCAAACTTTCTCCCAATCATCAGTACCCGGAGTATAAAGTTTAAAATGCTGTTTGCATGCCTCACAGCCCAAATGATAAAGCCTTTGGTCCGAGTCCTCCCACATCTTATGAAAGTAGGATCCTCTTTGCAAAGGCGTTCCGAAATACAATTGGATCCCACTACCTCGGGGCCCATATTTAGCTGCGGTTAAAGTTCTATTACTATTACCAATATCGTCTTGGTGCATATGCTGAACTTCATCATAAAATATACCATCAACGGTCATACCTTGAAGTCTAGAAGCATCGTTAGCATTTGAATCAACCAATAAACGATTTTCATACTTAAATTGTTTATTGGTTAGAGTGTCATCTGGTACGTCGAGTCTGCGTTTGCCCGATTTTTCATCATAACCCAAAGACTGCTTCATTACGTAATTATCAGTTGAAGTACGCATCATTGTACTTAATTTGTCTTTGGCGAAGTTTTGTACCTGAGCTAAAGCAGGAAAGCAGTGTAGGATTCTAATCGGTGGCTTATCAGGAGAAACGCCAAATAGGCCGCTGGATGTAAAATATAATTCAAGGGCCGCCGCCATTGTGGTAGCACCGACCTGACGTCCTTTAACACAAACAACTGGCTTACCATCTGGCTCAAGTGCCTTAACAGCAACATATCGATATATATCAGCAAGAAACTTCCAACCAGTATCACTTAATTTAAGTGGTTTTCCATCAATCGTTAAATAGTTCTCAGCAAAAGATACGGGGTCTATCTTTAAAACTTCTTTTTTGAGATCGTCAAAAAGCTTATCGCTGCTTGAAAGCGTGTTGTTTCGCCCCGCCATAAATTAGCGTTCCCCATGAGAAATGTAATCCGCCACATTATCTTTATATTCGTCTATATTTCGTAATCCAACTAGACCCACTTCTACATGGTCATCATTGGTCATATCGTTCTGGTATGCTTTTTTGCATTCTTCTATATAATTATATAAATCTTGGTTTGAGTATCTGATATCAGAATCTCTCAATTTTTCACGAAGAAAGTTAATAATAGAATATGTATTTTTAGTACCATGAGAATGCCTACAGAAACTATCTATAGCATTCTTTAATTCGGGCTTTGATTCAATTAAGGCAACGATGTCTTGTTTGCTTGCGTGTCGCACAGATATACTAGCCTTGGAATACTTTACTTCTTTAGCAGGTTTGTCTGGACGAAAGCGAGACCAACCCGCGTGTCTAAACTTACCAGAAGGCATTCTCTCTTGAAAGGAAATTTCTACTACAACGCTCTTTCCGCTGTCGATAACTTTCTTGATTTTAGCTTCGTCTTCTTTGGACATACCGCTCAATTTTCCAACCTCAAATAATTCGCTGTCTTTATATTGATACATTGGAAATACAAGTTTATCTTCAGCTTTATTATATTTGTTTAATACAACTTCGTCTGTTTTGGCTTTAGCTCCTGGCTTAAACTTGGCCCATTCCCCTACAGGTTCATTGCTGCCAACTTTGCCATATTCATAAGTCGAATTTTTTGGTTTTAATACTATGCCTTCAGCATTTACTTTTAGCGCAGTATTAATGGCTTCATCTTTTTGGGCATAAGTATAGTTCTTTACTAATCTTATATCGCCCTTTGCACCCTTTGTCAAACCTTTTAATATATCATAACGTTCTTCGTATGGTTTTTTTGTTATATCTTTGCCCTTGCTCCATAATATATCATAGACATAAAAGACGGGTTTTCCCTTACCCTCTTTGATTTTTTCGTGAGCCTTTTCGGGAGAACTGCCTACAACAGTCTGAATATCAGAAATAGATTGTTTGCCCTTTGAGTCCTCCCAAACCAATTCACCTAGAACAAAAGTCCCACTTGGTAAAGTTGAAGCCAAGCCTTTAATAAGGTCGGGAACGTTTTCAGTAAATTCTTCACCACGTCTTGTATATAATCTGGGTTTGTTATCTTCATTAATAGCCTGAGTTTTAAATCCATCTAACTTCATCTGTACTATGATATCACTGTCATCATAGTTTTTGAGCATATCATCTGGACTCTTAAGCTTCTTTAGCTTCATAGGCGCTATAGGAGAAATGCCATTCACAATTCTTTTAGATATCTTGCGAACAGATGCTGTTTTGTTTTCCCACTGACGCTCTACTTTAGCATTATCCCATAAAGCACAGCACATTCTTGCTGTTACTGGCAATTGAATATCTGGATGTTTACAAAAACCCAAACCCTTTTTTGTATTTAGTACTTCAACATACTTACAATTGGCGCAGTTAGTTCCTTCAACTTCGTCAGGTAATATAATTAAATCTGCTTTTTTGGCCCGATCGAGATCTTTTTCAAGATACTCATATCCGCCACTCTCATTTAACTTGGGCTGCTCTTCTTCTGAGGCCTGTGATATTAAATTTAAACCAGTTTGTTCTTTATAGTTCGCTATAACATCTGCAACTGTTTCCTTGGCCCTCACTATCTCTGTAGCAGTAGATGGCTGTCCAGCAAGAATACGGAGATATTCCTGAAACCAATCGCCACCCTTTTCTTCTCTAACAAATTCATTACTACGAGATACTTTGGTCATTTCACACCCATGAATACAGATTAATTACATTATTCCAAGAGAAACTTGTATTGCATCCCACTCATCCCCAGTAATAGTAACATCTGGGCCACCATCTGTAAATTTAAGAACAACCTTTTCATCTGGAGGATTGCCTGATATTTGAACCTCTGCATCATCAGTATATCTTTTCATAATATCATTAAACTGCTGAAATGTTAATGTGGTGCCTTCAACTCGCTCATCATCTGGAGAAGTTGCGAGTTTAATTGCAAAATCAATCCTACTTGCGTCGGCATATAAACCACGTTTGTCTAATGAATTGGCAATAATAATTAGATGTTTTAATATTGATTTATTCACAATGGTCTCCTAGTACTAGATAAAAGAGAAATCTATCTTGGCCTCTTTTTCCTCATCTGGTTTTGGATAGTCTATTTCTAACTCGGCATAAGCCCTTTCCAACTCTTCTTCTATTTCCTCAAGGTCTTTTTGTTTCTCTTCTTCATAAACAATCAGATCACTTATCACATCAATCAGATCTTCTGGCACTTCTAAAGGTAGAAATGTTGTCATAGAACCCTCATTATGCGTGATAGTTAGTCATGAAATCAACGCCATTTCCTGCTGCTGGGTCTGCGGATTCGTTTAAGCGACCGCGATCCTTAAAGACAGGATAACCATAATCGGCAACTAATTGCTGAATGGCCAATTCTTCCCTCGGTGTAAAATTATATTTATTCTTTAATAGCTCATAGGTCTCTTCAATATTCTTACCTGCCGAAACAGATGAATTAATAATAGTGGCCACGATAGCCCTTTCAAACGGATTCATAAATACGTTTAATACTGGAGTCCCTGCTGTCTTGGAGAGAGTGCTGTCATTGGTCAAGTCAGCATTACATTGTAAGCATACCAGCTTATCACCATCAGTATCATGCCACATAGGAGCAACGGTGCTGCATTTTGGGCAACTGCCTTCAGCTACTATACGAGTTTCTGTAGATGCTAATTTATTGCTTAAAGCCTCAATTTGTTGATCAAGTCTCATTATCATTTCATCCACTTCTTGTCGTTTCTTGTCTGCCCAAACCTCGTCTATTTTGCCACCGAAGTCATCTCGTACTGCCTGACTAATTTCGCGCTGGCAATCTTTCAAATAATGTTTGGCTCTTTCGCAGCCCGGAACAGTCATTCCATTGTGCTTTGGAATGCTCTTTATTCTTTCATCCAAGTATTGCGGAAACTTTGAATGGTCGCGATCATTTGCCCAATCAGTTACTTTTGGTGCATCTGCCTTTTGCTCTTCTTTAACTGGCAAAGCCATTAGCTTGGCATCAGAACCAGGAACCAAATCATCTGGTTCCTCAACAACTATGATTGCGGTCTCTGGCGAATGAGCAACGGGTGCTTCATCTTCAGATACCTCTACTTCATCGCCTGGTATATCAAGGACAAAATCATCTGCTTCCTGCACCTCAAAAATATCGGCTTCTTTAACATTTAATGCTGGCATTTTACTCCTCCGTTAGGACTCTCTCTGTCCAAGGGTCGTGGTTATTTCTTCTTTTTTCTTTTACGCTTACTTATCGGTCTATCGGTTATAGTCTTAATTTTATCCATATGCATATAGGGACTTTCGCCGTAATCAAAATTTCTACGCCAAAAGTCTGGTAATTCTGGATTTTGTGTCTTTCCTCGCGGCCCCAAATGTCTATCGCGTGCATCCTGATGAACTTTTTTGAGATTAGTATAATATTTAGGATCTTCGGAAAGATGGTCTAGGGCTATTTCTTGTGCCATATCTTTATTTCCAGTGTGCTCTAATTCAACTTTAATTCCCATTTCTAATTGTTTTTGATTAACATCATCTGGCTTTAAATCAGCGCCCAGTCCACCCGGAATTATTTGATCGTCGGCAGCTGCAGGCGGTGCTGGAGTTGTAGTGGTGACTGGCGGTGGAGCAATAATCATACTTTTCATTTCTCTGGTTTTATCGACTATTACTTTATTCATTGCTACAACGTTTGCATTTAACTCTGATAATATTGCTTGTATATTTGGTTGTGGTTGTTTTAACAAATTATTCATTTTAGAAATGTGATTACCAACAGCATCTTGGATGGCCTTTAACTTCAAATCCACCATTGTCATTTGTGCTTGGTCTGCTGTTTTTTTCATTACAACGCCCTCACCAATTGTCGTTTTTGTATCAAAATATCTGAAAGGGTTTTAGTTAAAGGGATATGCGGCAGTAATTTAAACTCTATAAGCATATCAATGCCCTTATCAGCGTCTAGCATAACTATTTCATTTGCTTTGTCTTGAACAAACTTTGTTGGCAATTTTTTGATATTCTTTCTGTATTCTAGCATTGCTTGTTTAAGACTTTCTTCAATCTTAAAATCGTATTTAATGGCAAATTTAATAGCTCTCAAAATTCTTCGCGGATCTACGCCGATAGTTATTCTGGGATCTATTGGGCACTTGATGAGCCCTGCCTGAATATCGCCAATGCCTTCGCCGGTCAAGTCATATATAGTAGTGAAATCTAAACTCTCTAATAGAGTATTAATTGTAAAATCTCTACTATATATTTCCTTTTTCATAGGCGTAATATCTTTAATGCCCAATCTTTTTAATTCTTTATCGATTCCTGGTGCTAGAAAGTTGCTGGAAAAATCAATGTGAAGGCTCATAATATCCAATGAAGTATGTCCATCATCGTAAGTTCTTAAGTTGCTATCTGGATATTTTCGATTAATAGCAAATGCTAACTCAATAGCATCTTTGTCTCCAGTAGTTATATCAACATCCGCAATTTCTGATATCTTGCCTTTTCGACCAAGCATACGATCTCTTGGAACACCGCCAACTATGAAAGGGGTATTTATATTATTGGCCTTTGCAATTTCTCCAATATCCAGTAAGAGTTCGTTGATATTCATATTACTCCTTACTTAACTGGAGGTAATTTGGTTTGTATCTGGCCGGCGGGCGCTTGCATTAGTTCGTCCTTATTAACTTTCTCTTTTTTGGGCGCCGCTGTAGGTTCTGGGAAAGGAGCAGTAACCGGAATTGGCTCTGGTTTTGCTGAGCCGCTCCCTCGCAGTTTCGCTATAACGCCCTCGATTCTATTACTTGAGTAGCCATAAGCCTCAATTAGCTTGGCTTGAGCATCTGTTACTTCGGTGAAATAACTGGCAAGACCCATCTCATTTAAAAGAATATCTACGCTAGCTAATTCGCGAACAGTGGTTCTAGACTTAAGACGCTTGCTAATTCCTTCAAGTCGAGTAATTACTGTCTGAAGATTTACATTCATGCCACCTGCTGCCTCGGGCGCATTTGTGGTTCCGGCCGGCAAAGCCTGAATTACTTCAGTTGCTGATGGAGGAGCCATAGGTGCGGTAGCCGCTGGAGGAGCGGCTGGTGGATCTTGAGCGATTTTATTTAGAAAGTCGGCGCCTTCGACAAAGCCAAGTTTCTGTAACTTATTAGCACTACGAACAGTGCAATCAACCATAGAAGCATATACTTCTAAACGAGTTATGTTACGGTCTAAGTTAAATAATTCTTGATAGATTGCATCTAAACTGGACTTAGGCATAACTTCATTAAACCTATCAACGAGTCTCTTTAGTGACTGCAAACGTGATTTCATCTGGCCCTTAAACTTTTTGGCTTTATCCATCTCTAATTCACGTTGTGTTTTTTGTGGTGTTCTTACTGCGCTTGGTGGGGCAAACTGGGTGCGATTTGCTGGATTAATCCATTGCTCCAATAGAGGAGATGCTTCTGCCGAAAGTGCTGTTTTAAGTAAGTTGGCGTTTTTCACGTTGTATTTCTCCGGAGTTCCTGATTCGTAATATCTCATCCAATTTAAAAAGCTTACCTTTTCATTAGGTTCCCAATTAGCCGTGCAATTCTTAATGGCATCTTCTTGCCCAATACCATCGCGCATAGAAGAATATATTTCTTTTAAGACAGCTACCCACTTGGCAGTATCGTACTTGGGGCCAGTCGAACTAATACCAGATATATTTGGGTGGGCTTTTTTGTTCATTAATCAACCTTCTCTTCCAATAATTCAAATTCCACATCTTGTAATTTGGTAATATCAACAGGCGCAGCATTTAATTCTCTGGGTCTGTAGGAGGTCTGTCCCAATTTTTTATTTAGTTTATCCATGAACATCATGGCCTTCTCGGTTCCAAGTTCGGCTATGATTTCGCGAATTACATCACGTATGGCTGTTATTTGGTCATTAACTACCGTGACATTTACATTATAATCGACGGTCTTATCAGCCATACCTTCTACTAGCTTCTTATATTGCTGAAGTATGACAACTTGCTGATCGATGAACTTGCGTAATTCTTTGTCGGCTCTGGCGGGAACTTCCTCCCCGCTTTTTGCTACGTTATACCAATATTCAATTTTGTCGCCAATTATAGCATCTAATTGAATTATCTTTGTAGCAACATCTAAATGTTGGTCGGCGATTTGACCTATCTTTTCTTTATAAGCGTTAGTGGCCTCTAATGATTGTTGGAGCATCTTTTCTTCAATCATTCTATTTTGAGTATCCCGAGCTTCTTGAATATCCTTCAAGACTTTGCCTTCTAAGTTTAAATTATCCTTTCTAAACTTTTGAAGCGTAACAGTAGAAAGCCAAAGAGACTTGTTGCTAGGATATTTCTTTTTAAAGTGAGCCTCTATATTTCTTACGGACTCACCTTCGTTAAGCATTCTTATAACTTCTTCTTTATCAGGATGTTTTAAAATTTTCTTGCTCATATTTATTTACCTTATGGTGACACTCTTGCCAGGCAATTCATGTATTCTTCCGCCAGAATAATACTCTTCTTGTATTTGATCTGGGGTCTTCTTTTTAATAGCAAGATATTCATTATATCGTTCTGGGTAATCCTTTCTCAATACACTTAAATGAAAGTTATTTCGTTCAAGGTCTTTCTTATAAGCCATAAGTTCAATTTCCAATCTTCTTAATTGATCGTGTAATTGTGTAATTTCGGCTGGATTTTGCGCACGCTGTAATTTTTGGTCAGTAACTTTAATATCTTGTTGAATATTTTTAATATCATCTTGTAAAGTTCTAATATTTTCAACCAATACAGCTGGGTGAACTTTATATTCCGGTGGCTCAAATACGGGCGGCTGATGCGGCTTCTTAGGCTCAGTTTGTAATTTATCTATAGTTCTCTTAACCATATGCATAACTAGATTTTTAGTATCTAAAGAAACAGATTGTGCCAAGTCAGCACTCAACATATTCATAAGTGCTGCTGGATCAACCCCTTCACCTGCTTGCTTAATGAGACAGTCTAATTCATTTGCCTCTTTATGAAGTCCGGCATGGTCAAGCATATCAGCTATGTCTATGAGTTCCGAAATATAATTCATATTAACCCTTCAGATTCATTATATTTTCTCTAGTATCAAAGAGCCTATGTGGTATGGCATAGTCGGTAGAGCCTGGTGTTTGACCGGCTACTGAACCGCCTGGGTGCTTATTACCGTCATAATCTTCCCATCCTGCCTCCCAATTATATATCTTGCCATCTAGGGCGCATTGATAGGTTAATTCCCCAACACGTCCTAAGGAAACACCAATGTGCTCTGGGCAGTGTCGAGTATTAAGCGCAGTTACATTAGTTTGTTGATAGGTATGGACGTGATGATTTTTAACACCCTCACGATCAACCCTTTCTTGTTCGCGCTTTGGCTCTCTTATCTGTTGTGAATGATGGAAGTCACTGTCATAACGTTTAGATTGCTCGGTGCTTTTATCTTCTTCCTTCCACTTCATAACATCTTCAGCTGTCTTCTTGATAAAATTATCTACCAAGTCAGCCTCTTTATTAAGACCAATGCCATCTAGCTTGTCAGCAACACCAGATAGCTTATCCAATACCGCCTCTAATGTTACGGCAGTATTGGCTATTTCAGCTACAACAGGTTCTTCTGCTGGAACATCAGTCTCTGTAAGCATATTCATCAATGCTTTAGCATCTTCCTCGGCGCCGTTTTCTTTTAGAAAATTGGCCAGTTTGACTAATTCGTCATTCATAGCAGGTCTCCTATTAGGTTAGATTAATTTTTGAAGTAGATATAACCGCAGAAGACTCTTCTACTGGGTTTAGTCTTTGGCGCTCGACACTTGACTTCAACATGCATTCGCCGTTAGCACCAGTCACTACCATGTGCATTGGGATACCGAAGTGTCCGCAACGAGCATAGATAGAACCTTTACCAGCATGAATCATCTTAGAGCATTGGTGCTGTTCTTGATTTGCTACGCGAGTCTTGCCCATTAGAATAAATTGGTAGTCAGCAACCGAGTTCTTGTAGTCCTCTTCATTGAAGCGCTCACCTATGTGATCCAGAATGGTCTCACAGGTTACATAA